>JAESFZ010000016.1_pt1 | contig 195418 bp, 195 predicted proteins | sample 9269561 | NCBI WGS metagenome assembly JAESFZ01 (sample SAMN14515552, study PRJNA621657) | algae metagenome | isolation source: Tildeniella nuda ZEHNDER 1965/U140 and co-occurring heterotrophs from wet... | place: Switzerland: Stansstaad, Zurih | collected 1965-01-01 | reverse complement strand
GCTGCATCCGGATATCGTCGCCCACGCCGCAGTGTTCACCGAATACACGCCGCAAACCCGCATCGAAGGCGAGATCCAGCAGCTGGCGGCCGATTTCCCGGTTACTGAGCTCTGGCAGGTCCTCTCGGGCAAGGCGGGCGGCCGCGGGTCGGCGGAGCAGGTCACGCTGTTCGACTCGGTCGGCTTCGCCATCGAGGATTTCTCAGCCCTGCGCTATCTGCGCGACCTGAGCCGCGCCGACATCCGCGACATCGACCTCATCCCCGACCTCGCCGATCCGAAGGACCTGTTCGGGCTCGCTGCACCTCAAAACCCGAAATGGGCAACGATGGCTGCCTCGACCGCCGCCGGATCGACACGCCAGGTGCGCTCTCCGACATCGTCCGCATCATCTAGCGATGAGCCGAAAACATAGCCGAGCTGGCCGTCGCGCTGACTGATCAACACATCCGTTTCCATGAACCACTCGAGGTTGCTCACCAACAGCACCCTGGAGTCGGGCGGAGTGAACACGGTGTTGTGCATGGCCGATCCGCCAAGCCCGGCGATCATCGGAGCGTTGGCGAAAACGGCGATCTGGTCTGCGATCGGCAGCCGTTCAGGGTGGACGATGCTGAAGCCATGGCGCTCGAACATCCTCTCTATATCAGCCTCGTTGACCAGCCGACGCCGTTGAATGCCCGAGCGTGAGATGAATACCCGTTCCGGCGGCGCGATGCTGGCATGTGCTGCCAGTCGCTTCATGCGCGAAAATGCTTCGCGCGCCAGGGGATGGACCGACCGGTTGAGGTGAACCAGGCGCTCCGGCAGGCGGGCGCTCCGGCAGAACAGCGGCCCGCGATAGTAGCGAACGCGCGCCGTATCGACCCCGAAGCTGCCGATCAGCGCTTCGATGGTCGGCGAACGCGGAATCGATGTCGCGATCTCAACGTCGGACGGCACATGGTCGAGCAACATCAGGCCTGGCAACGCTTCCAGCAGATTGTGACCATAGGTGCCGGTGTGGTGGCAATCCACGACGAACGCCTCGTTCCGGACCTCCTCGAGCCGACCGAACAGGCGCGGCGGGCGCATCCCCTTCCCCGAGAGGATCTCTGGATCGTGGGTAACGTCCAGACTCTGGGGTAACAGTCTGCCGGAACGACGATCGACGAACGTGTGCCCGGGAAACAGCACCACGTTTTCCGCCACCGACACACTCGGCTCCGGCGCTTGCACCGACAACGGCAGGTTGGTGAACGAAGCGGGGACGAGATCGCCATAGAGCACGGGGCGCACGACATCCACACGCACGCCGACGCGCGCCATGGCAGGTGTTGCAACAGGCCGCCAGGGAGGTGGTCGACGCAGCCGCAGGCGTTCGGGCCCGAGCAGCCCGACCAGGATGAAGGTCCACCAGCGCACCAGGCGACCGGTCTGGCGCAACACGCGAAGCCCGCGTGGCGCTTTGCTCTGTTGACGCACGTTTGCCCCCCGGCACACCGACGCGATCTACTGGTGGCTGTCGTACAAGCGACCAGTGGGACTGGCAACCGGGTGCGTCACTGCCCGGTCACGCCGATCTCGGCCATCAGCCCACGGTGGTTGGAGCCCATAGAGTCCGCCATTGCCGAGATGTTCTCGATCACCAATGGGGCGCGGGTAAAGATGTTGTCGATCGGCACACCCAGCGGGCCGAGCCGCACGGGCCAGGTGGCCGGGTAGAGCGGCCCGGGCACAAGACTCCGCCGTCGGAGCAACCCGTCGATACTGGCGGACCAGGCCGCAGTGTTGAAATCGCCGGCGAGCACCAGAGGACCTTCAAGGCGGTCGATGGTAGCACCGAGCTTGGCGAATTCCTCGGCGGCAAAGTCATCGAAATAGGGCTTTACCAGGTGCGCCGCCACGAGATTGATCTTCTGTCCGCCGATCGTGGTGTTGGCGGTCACCAGGCGATTGAGCCAGGCGCCGCTCATCGACTGCACAGTGATGTCGGCAAGCGGCGTGCGCGACAGGATCACCACACCGCCGCAACGCGAACCATCGTCACAGCCGGCCTGGTAGGGATAGACCGCGCTCAGGATGGCCCTGTGGCTGGCAATCGGCGCCGCTTCCATCAGCACGGCCACGTCGGCGCCAGATCCGGCGATGAAGCGAGCAATGTTCTCGCCGTTCTGATTGCTGGCCAGAAGATTGAAGCTCAACAGCGTCAGGAGCGGCTTGCCCGGCAGGGCGGTCAAGGCAAGGCGCGGCTCCTGCTGGTGGTAGACGATCGCCACGCCCTGCCCCGCGCTGATCGCGAAGACCAGCACGAAGACCCAGGCCCGGCGCCAGGCGCCACCGGCAAACAGCAGCACAACCAGGCCGAGCAACGCCGCGGCGATATGGAAACGCAGGGACTGCAGCAGCGCCTGGCCTGGGATACCTAGGTCGACGCTCACCGCGAGCAGCACGCCGGTGACGACAAGGGCCAGGGCGGTCAGCCCACCCCTCAGTTCTCGCAGCATGGGCGCTCCAGCGGTCCGATTCGGACGCGAGCCTAGCCGCGAGGGGCGGCGGGTCCAAGCCGCGACGTCGCCTGGCCTCAGATCGGTTTGGTCATCTGTACGCAATTGCGGGCGAAAGTGGCGAGCTCAGCCTCGTCCCAGACCTGCGCGGCCCAGCCGAGCTTGTGGTAGAAGCCGACGGCGTCACGCGCGGCGTTGAGCCATAATCGCTTCATGCCTCGCGCCCTGGCATGGTCAATGAGCATAGCCTCGAGCACGGAGCCGTGTCCCTGTCGCTGCAGCGAAGACACAATGGCCACCAGCCGAACTACGCCACCCTCACCACGTGGATCGAGCCGAGTGGTGCCAATCGGAACGCCGTCGCGGAGCAGCAGGAACTTGCTGTTGGCCGGCTCGGTATCGTGCGGGTGCGCCCGATCGTAGGCGAGTCCGGGATGCCGCTCCGGGGTGAACAGCACTTCGAGCCGGATGCGATGCATCGCCTCCCAATCCTCAGGCGAAGCCAGTTCGCGCAGTTCGTAAGTCATGCCCGGCTTCCTTCCCTGCTTCGATCGGCAAGAACCGCCCAAGCGGCTCCCGTATCCAGATGCAGAAAGAGCCGCCCCGAGGGGCGGCTCCGAAAACGCCTGCGGCGGCAGGATCAACTTGCCGCGGCAGCCTCGGTTGCGCCCTGCGCCGCCGCGCCGCGTTCGAGCAGCAGGCGGTTATAGGCATTGATGTAGGCGCGGGCCGAGGCGACGAGCGTGTCGGGTTCGGCCGCGTTACCCGAGACGATGCGTCCGTTCATTTCGAGCCGCACATGGGCGCTCGCCTGTGCGTCGGTACCGCCCGTGACGCCGTCGATGGCATAGAGCACCAGGTGCGGATCCTTGCCCACCGCCTGCTTGATCGCGTTGAAGATCGCATCAACCGAACCGGTACCGTCGAACGAGGCTTTCACCTCGACGCCGTCAATGGTGATGACGAGATCGCAATGGTGCACGCCGCCGGTCTTGGAGATCACCTCCATGTCGACCAGCTTGATGCGATCGTCAACCGAGCCGGCCTCGTCGTCGACCAGCGCGACGATATCGGCGTCATAGACATGCTTCTTGCGGTCCGCCAGATCCTTGAAGCGGACGAACGCTTCCTGGAAGGCATTATCGCCAAGGTCGTAGCCCAGTTCCTTCAACTTGTCCTTGAAGGCGGCACGGCCCGAGTGCTTGCCCATCACCAGGGTGGTTTCCTTGATGCCGACCGAAGCGGGCGTCATGATCTCGTAGGTCTGCGCATTCTTCAGCATGCCATCCTGATGGATGCCGCTCTCATGCGCGAAGGCGTTCTTGCCGACGATGGCCTTGTTGTACTGCACCGGGAAGTTGGCGGCGGCCGAGACGACCTTGCTGGCCCGGCTCAAATGGGTCGAGTCGATCTGGGTGTCATAGGGCATGGCGTCGCCACGGGTACGCAGCGCCATCACCACTTCCTCGAGCGCGGCGTTGCCGGCGCGCTCGCCCAGGCCGTTGATGGTGCATTCGATCTGCCGAGCGCCGCCGCGAACGGCAGCCAGCGAATTGGCGACGGCGAGGCCGAGATCGTTATGGCAGTGGGCTGAGAAGATCACCTTGTCGGCGCCGGGTACCCGCTCGATGATCGAGCGGAACATCGCCTCGTGCTCGGCCGGAATGGCGTAACCGACGGTATCGGGCAAGTTGATGGTGGTGGCGCCCGCCTTGATCGCCAGTTCGACACAGCGCGCCAGGTAGTCGATCGGCGTGCGAGTGGCGTCCATGGCGCTCCACTCGACATTGTCGATGAGATTGCGCGCCTGGGTAACCGTGGCGGTGATGATCTCCAGCACCTGCTCCTCGGTCTTTTTCATCTGGTGGGCCAGATGGATCGGTGAGGTGGAGACGAAGGTGTGGATGCGGCCTTGTCTGGCGTGGCGAACCGCCTCGCCGGCGCGGGCAATATCGCCCGGAATGGCACGGGCGAGGCCGGCCACCACCGAGTTCTTCACCTGCTTGGCCACCGCGACGACCGCCTCGAAGTCGCCGTTCGAAGCGATCGGGAAGCCCGCTTCGATGATGTCGACGCCCATCTCGTCGAGCGCTTCGGCGACCTGGAGTTTTTCCTCCAGCGTCATCGTCGCGCCGGGGCTCTGTTCGCCGTCACGCAACGTCGTGTCGAAGATGAAAACGCGGTCTTTGTTGCTCGCTGCCGCTGCCTGGGTGCTCATTGCTGTTTTCCTATCAAACGGCCGGGGTTCGAAAACCGTCGCGACCGGACAAATCGTTGTTCGGTTTACCTGCGCGCTCCCCTGACCACCCGCTCGTTAGCCGAGCTGTCGGTTATCAGGGGCTGATAAGAAGGAGAAGCAGGGCGGCCGGAAGCAGCAGCAGAGCGGCCGCAATCATCAGCCGGCTCTCACGAGCCTTCTGCTGAGCGGCGGCTATGGCAATGGCGCGGTTGCGCTGCATTCGTCAGACCAAAACTAGGTACGGCGTAAATATTGCGCGAATTCCGGCGGCTGTGCAAGCCTTTGCGCAACAGAGGCCGACGGAAATTGAAGCCGCCCTACCCGATCGCCGGCCGCTCGCGGCGAAACTGCACCTCCAGCAGCAGGCCTTCGGGACCATCGACGAAGAACTGGCCGATCTCCGAGTTGGGGATGCCGGTGAGCCGGTATGGCCAGCCGGCGGCCTCGATGCGCGCCCGGGTCGGCTCGAACTCGTACACCCCGAAGGCCACGTGGTTGACCATGCCGCGGGGGAAGTCGCTCGATCTGGGCGCTACGTTCAGGTGGATGGCCGGATGGCCATCGACATAGATCCAGTGCCCGGGAAAATCGAACGGCGGCCGAAATCCATCCTCGGCGCCCAGCACCTCGGCGAAGAATCGCACCATCCGCGCGCCGTCGGAAACGTCGATGTTGATGTGGTCGAGTCGCGGCATCAGTTGAACGCCAGCACCGCGAACACCACGATCGCCAGCAGCGACAACACCGCGATGATCCGTCCCAACCGCACCCGTGCGGTCGCCGCCGCGTCCCCTGCCCGCATCTTGCGCGCCGACATCGCCGACATGACGACGCCGGCGGCGAGCAGCACGACGAACGCCATCTTGGCCCAGAACCAGTGGCTGATGCCCTCGAAGCCGCCATAGCGCAGCCAGAGCATCAGCGGCCCGCTGAGCAGCAGTACGATGATGCCGTAGTGTCCGAAGCGGGTCAGCAAGCGGTTGGTCTGGGGCGCCGCCCCTCCCTCTCCCATCATCCCCAGCAACGGCAGGAACGCCGCTGCCACCAGCATGAGACCGACAAGGTGGGCGATGAGCAGAAGGGTAACGGCGGCGTCCAAGATGACCTCAGTTGCAGGGAGACTTCAGTTGAAGGTGAACACGGCGGAGAACACGACGACGAGGAAGGCGACGCCGGTCAGCTGGCCGAACATCTTCGAGCGCTTGGCTGCCTCCGCATCGCCCTGCATGGCCTTCTTGCGGTTCATCTCGTTGAGACCGATGAACACGATCATCCCCAGGATGCCCAGCATCTTGACCCAGAACCAGGCATTGGGAACGACCCAGTTCCATTTCAGCCAGAGTGTCAGCAGCCCGGTGACCAGCAGGGTCGCGAAGGCGTATTTGCCGACCTTGGCGAACCCCTCGATGATTGAGAACAGCAGCCCGCGCTGCTCCGGCGTGGCGGTCGCCAGCTTGGCGCCGGCGATCGGCATCAACACCAGATTGGCGCCACCGGCGATGAACGCGAGGATGTGGATGAAGAAGATGAGAAGTGAGACAACGTACACGGCTTAGCCCTCCAAATGCCCGCGCGAAGGCTAGCCCAGTTGCGTGCGCCGCACTAGCGGCGGCGGGGGGCGCGGCGCATTTGTGAAGCGGCACTGCACCGCATGCAGAGACCTCAGTCGCCCAGGTTGAGCGTTCCTTCTCCGACGATCACAGCGTGTCCGCCAATGCCACCGTGGGTGAGCTTGTCGCCGTCCTTGCGCAGCTGAAGCGTGATCAGGCTTGGCCGGCCCATCTCGTGCCCCTGGCGCAGGCGGAACTCGTGCTGGCCATTGTCGGCGTGGCGGGCCACGAGCCCGATCAGCGCCGCCGCGGCCGAGCCGGTGGCCGGGTCTTCGACCTGTCCCATGCCGGGTGAGAACATGCGTGCCGCAAAGTCGTTGCCGCGCTCTTCCGGGGTCTGGGTGAAAACATAGATCGAGCCATGCCCTTCTGGATAATTCTCGTCCCAGCCGCGCCGCTCGAGCCGGATGCGCTTCAGCGCCGCAGCATCGCGAACGGGCAGCAGGTAGTAGGGCACACCGGCCGAGAACAGCGCCGGCTGATAGGGACCGCAGCCGATATCCTCGGCACCGAGCCCGAGCGTGGCGGCGATCGCATCGATGGACGGAACCTTGCCGACCTCGTCAGGCAATCTGGGCAACGCGAAGCGGGCGAGACCGACATCCTTTTCCACCCGCTCGATCACGCAGGTGATGACGCCGACCCTCTCCTCGAGACGCACCGCGGTGCTGCGGTTCTGCAGGCCCAGCACTACCGCAGCGCCAACGGTCGGATGGCCGGCGAAAGGGAGTTCAACAGTCGGCGTGAAGATGCGCACGGCAGCGGCATGACGCTCCGACTGCGCCTTCTGGATGAACACCGTTTCCGACAGATTGAACTCGGCGGCGATCGCCTGCATCTGGTCGTCGAGCAGGCCGTCGGCCTTGAGCACGACAGCCAGTGGATTGCCCTTCAGCCGCTCGGCGGTGAAGACATCAAGCAGCACGTAGTTGAGTTTCATCGTCGGGGCTCCGCAACCGGGCAGCAGTTGCGGCAGCCCGGCTGGTGGTGTCAAGCCGCGTCCGCGGGAGGCCCGAAACTAAATCCTGGCGAGCGCGAAGGCTGCCTTGTCGAGCCCGAGTTCTTCGACGACGGCGTCGACGGCGACCTGGTGGTCGTCGCGCTCATGCAAGCCGGAAATGGTAATGCACCCGATCGGCCCGAAGCCTTTCATGCGGATCGGGAAGGCGCCACCGGCGAGGACAAAGTCGGCGCCATCAAGCGCCCGATTCGGCGGGAACAGGCGATCCTCTCGGTTCTGCTCGAGGGCCACGCGGTAGCTCGACTTGAGCAGGCGCTGCACCGTGTTGATCTTGCGACGGACCCAGTTCGGATTGTCTGCAGTGGTCCCAGGCATCGCCGCATAGAACATCTGCCGATCCCACGTGCGGACGTCGACCACGAGGCCAAGCTTTTCCCGCACGGCGCGTTCGCGCACCCGCACGCCGAGCGAAAAGGCGACGGTCTCGTTGAACTCGGTGAACTCGAGCCCACGCTCCTGCTCGATGATCTTGGCGATGTCGTCTGCCGTAGCCATGTGGTCCGCTCCCTGTGGTAGCGGCGATATAGCCGGCACAGGGGAGTCGCGGCAAGCAGACCTCAGTCGCCTTTGACCGCTGCCGGAGCGCGGCGTAATGATTCCTGAAGATGCGGGAAACGGTTGTTGCGAAGGGGCGCGATGGACAGGCGGACCGAAGAGGCAGGATTCCGCGCCGCTCATGCCTCGGCAGAACCCACACTGGTCAGCACCTCGGCCGCCACTGCATCGAAGGCGATATGGGTCGCCAGCGCAGTCGTCATCGCAGCAGGCGTAGGTCGGGAACTCGCCGCTTACCTGTCCGGCACGCCCACCAGCGCTTATGGACTGAGGCTGCTGCGCCTCGACGCCGAGAACACGCTGCCCGTCTGGTATTCGTCGACACAATTGATCGCCTGCGCCCTGCTTCTCTTCCTGCAGGCGCTGCAGGCCCGTGCCGAACGATCGAAGCAACAAGCAGGTTGGCTGTTGCTTGCCTTCGGCTTCATCTACCTGTCGATGGACGAGACCGCGAGCATTCACGAGATCCTCATCGACAAGCTGAAGCTCGTGTTTCACACCGGCGGAGTGTTCACCTTTGGGTGGGTCCTCGTGGCCATCCCCGCTGTAATTGTAGTGCTGCTGATGCTTTCGCGGTTCATTCTGCGTCTGCCACGGGGCACCCGAATACTGTTTCTCGTCTCGGGCACAATCTACGTCTTTGGGGCCGTTGGACTCGAGATGATGGGGGCCCCGATCTTTGAGGCGAGGGGCGTCGACGCGCCTGATTACGTCGCGGTGGTGGTGACCGAGGAAACGCTCGAGATCGTCGGCATTTCGCTGTTCCTGACGGCCCTTCTGCTGCACGCCAGGCGCGAAGCGCAAAGCTGGCTGTTGCGGGTGCGCTAAGTCGTGGCGGAGCTCCAGGCATCGTAGAGTGGTTGACGGTCGGGCGGCTGGCCGGGGAAGTTGACCTGGGTTTCGTCGATCACCGCCCAGGGCAGCCGACTGGCCGTCCAGATGTTGCCGATAGGAACCGCCCAACTGGGGTCATCGAGCGTGCCGGGCTTGACCACGAACATCGCCGGCGAGGCCAGCGGCTCGTTCCACAGCTTGGTGCCGCAGCGGGCGCAGCCCAGCATGCGCACAGTGCGGCCGCTATCGGCCGGCTTGTCGTAGACGGCCAGTTCGCCGCCCAGGTGCTCGAGGCGCTCACGGGCGATCGGCATCGACATCGAATGCGTCGCGCCGCTGAGGCGCTGGCAGTCGCGACAGTGGCAGTTGTAGACGGCGAGCGGCGCACCGTTGATCCGGTAGCGTACCGCGCCGCAGATGCAGCCGCCCTCCACCGGGAATGCCGGCAACGCGATCTTGGTCATTGGTCCTCCTGAAGCCCTCGTTCAGAACCGGTTCAACCGGCCTCAGTCATTGAGCGCCGCAACGCCGGCCGAGCCGGCCCCAGATAAGGAAATCACCAGAAATGATCCCCGAATTGCTGCTGCTTGCCGACCACCTGCGTTCCCGTACTCCCAACCAGCAGATCGAAGACCGCCTGCTGGCCGATATCGGGCTGACGCGCGAAGACCTCAGGAAGCAGAAGACCTGGTTCGGCCGCAAGCCCCGTTAGTGCTGGTCCGTCGCGCTTTCGAACCGGAAAGGCCTGCAACTTTCCCGAAAGCGCTCCAGGACCAAACGGTTCATCAGGCATTCATCACCTTGTGGGCATAAGCCCGCTCCGCCGATCCCGGCACCACCCAAACTGACGAGATGAGAAAAATGGCTTTCAGCCTGACGTCCATGTTCCGTCGCGCAGAACGCAAGCGGGTCCTCACCGACCTGATGAAGTTCGACGACCACCTGTTGCGCGACATCGGCCTCACCCGTGGCGACCTCGCCGCGATGCGTGCCGGCCGCCACCATGCGTCGCCCTCCCGCGGCCATGAATGACCGCGCCGTAGGCGATAGTCCAACCTGAAGGGCCCCGAGATGATCGGGGCCCTTTTTGATTCTGTCGGCGTGAACCGGCGGCGCCAGATCACCGAGACCGCGGCCCTCCCCGCCGCGCGGTCGGCGACCGCCGCCAGACCTGCTAGAATCTCCGGATGACCTGCAGGAGGGCGGCAATGAGCAAAGCAGAACCCCACCACACCAGCACCGAGACGGCACGGCGTTTCACGCTGCGACAGGCCAAGCCGGTCAGCCTGCCCCGCACCTATGGCGAATATCTTGCCGACCAGATCGCGGCGCTGGTCGGATCGTGGCGCTGGTCGGATCGTGGCGCTTCATCATCGTGCAGTCGGCAGTGCTGGTGCTGTGGATCGTGCTGAACGTCGTCGCCTGGATCCAGCACTGGGACCCATACCCGTTCATTCTGCTGAACCTGGTGCTGAGCTTCCAGGCTGCCTTTACCGCTCCGATCCTGATGATGGCGCAGAACCGGCAATCCGATATCGACCGCCAGAAGGCCCAGCTCGACTATGACGTGAACCTCAGAGCCGAGCTGGACATCGAGGCGCTGCACGAAAAGATCGATCTATTGCGGCAGCAGGACATCACGCGGCTGGTCGGCCTGCTGGAAATACTCACCAGGGAGCGCATCGAGAAGCGCAACGACACGGCTTGAGCACCGCTGGCGGCGGCCGGCGACCCGTGGCATGAAAAGTGGCTGCCAACCGGGATCGACCATGCCCTCGCTCACGACCCTTTTCGCATTCGCCGGCGTCGCCTTCGCCATGGTGCTGGCCCCGGGCCCCAACATGGCCTACCTGGTGTCGCGTTCGATCGCGCAGGGCCGAGCGGCCGGGCTGATCTCGCTGCTGGGCGTCGCCACCGGGTTCATCGTCTATATGCTGGCCGCCGCTCTCGGACTCACGGCGCTGCTGTTCGCGGTGCCGTTTGCCTATGATGCGATCCGCATCGCCGGCGCGATCTATCTCGGCTGGCTGGCCTGGAATGCGTTGCGCCCGGGCGGGCACTCGCCGTTCGAGCTGCGTGCACTGGCTCCGGATTCGCCGAAGCGGCTCTACGCGATGGGCCTGTTCACCAGCCTCCTGAACCCCAAGGTCGCGGCGCTCTACCTGTCGCTGCTGCCGCAGTTCATCGACAAGTCGGCGGGCAACGTGCTCGGGCAGACGCTGGTGCTGGGCGCCACGCAGATTGCGGTGAGCATGACAGTCAACGCGATCTTCATCGTCACGGCGGGCACGGTAGCGCTGTTCCTTACCGGTCGACCGTTCTGGGCACGGCTGCAGCGCTGGCTGATGGGCACGGTGCTCGGCTTCCTGGCCATCAAGATGGCCACCGATACCAGCCGGTAGAAACGACAAAGGGGCCCGGGGGCCCCTCTGCGCATACATCCTGCGAAGGATTCTTGGATTAGTTCTTGGCCTTGTCCACCAGCGCGCCGGCCTTGATCCACGGCATCATGCCGCGGAGCTTCTCGCCGACTTCCTCGATCTGGTGCTCGTCGGCGAGGCGACGGGTCGCCTTGAAGCGCGAAGCGCCGCCCTTGTATTCCTGCATCCACTCGGAGGTGAACTTGCCGGTCTGGATGTCCTTGAGCACGCGCTTCATCTCGGCCTTGGTCTCCGAGGTGATGATGCGCGGACCCGAGACATACTCGCCCCACTCGGCGGTGTTCGAGATCGAGTAGTTCATGTTGGCGATGCCGCCCTGGTAGATCAGGTCGACGATCAGCTTCACTTCGTGCAGGCACTCGAAATAGGCCATTTCCGGAGCGTAGCCGGCTTCCACCAGCGTCTCGAAACCGGCGCGGATCAGTTCGACCAGGCCGCCACACAGCACGACCTGCTCACCGAAGAGATCGGTCTCGCATTCCTCGCGGAAGTTGGTCTCGATGATGCCCGAACGGCCGCCGCCGACGCCCGAGGCGTAAGCGAGCGCGATGTCCTGGGCGTTGCCCGAAGCGTCCTGATGGACAGCGATCAGGCACGGCACGCCGCCGCCCTTCTGGTACTCGCCGCGCACGGTGTGGCCCGGGCCCTTCGGCGCGATCATGATCACGTCAACGGTCTTCTTGGGCTCGATCAGGTTGAAATGAACGTTGAGGCCGTGGGCGAAGGCAATGGCGGCGCCATCACGAATGTTGGGCTCGATGTCCTTCTTGTAGATGTCGGCCTGCAGCTCGTCGGGGGTCAGCATCATGATGACGTCGGCCCACTTGGCGGCATCGGCCACCGACATGACCTTGAGACCCTCGCCCTCGGCCTTCTTGGCCGACGGCGAACCCGGACGCAGCGCCACCACGATGTCCTTCACGCCGGAATCGCGCAGGTTCAGCGTGTGCGCGTGGCCCTGCGAGCCGTAGCCGACGATCGCGACCTTCTTGGATTTGATGATGTTGAGATCGGCATCCCGATCGTAATAGACGCGCATGGAAGTCTCCCTGTTGTGCGTTGGGCGGTTCCGCCCGATTGAGGTCACGCGGCCTGGTGGACCGCGTAGATGGCCAGAAACTGTTCCGTCGCCCGGGCCGCGTCGCGCGCGATCTCGGCCTCGGAGGGGGTAAAGGTTTCGCCGAGCAGCAGGCGGATCTGCGCGTCGCGCACCACGAGCCCGAAGAAGCTGCGATAGGCCTCCTCGGAGCTGTCGAAGCGCAGCAGCCGCGCCTCCCTGCCCGCTTCCAGCACCGGCTTCAGGCGCTTGCGGATGGCGAGCGGACCGTTCTCGAGCACGATGGCGCCGAGCCCGTGCTTTTCTGCCCCGGCATGGCCGATGGCGAGACGGTTGAGCGTCACCGAGACATCACCGACGATGGTGCCCAAGAGGTCGCGGGCGAACTGCTCGATGCTCTGGCGCAACGAGGCGGCATCGAGCCGCCAGCGATCGACCTGCGGCGCCTTCACCTTGGCGGCCTGCCACTGCACGGTGGCGGTCAGCAGCCCGTCGCGATCGCCGAACCACTTGTAGAGCGTTTCCTTCGAGCACGAGGCGCGGCGCGCCACCGAGGTCATGGTCAGCCGGTCGCCCTGCTCGACGAGCAGATCCAGCGCCGCCGTCAGCACCTGCTGCTGGCGCGGCGTGAACACCTCTTCGCTGTTGGCAATGGCAGACGCCACGATGACACCCAGGCACCGCCGGACGCTGATCCGCACCCCGCGAACCCGACGCCCGACATCAATGGCGCGGACCGTACCGTACGTTACGGTTCGGTGCAAGCGGGATCTATCGATCCGATGTTTCGGACGACGACGCAAGGCCATCGGCGAAACGGCATAGGCCGCAAGGCTGGGTTGTCCGATCTGGTCGGAGATGCTGGTATGGCAGTTGCTACGCAGATGGAGGAAAACATGAAAACGTCGCTGCCCACCCGCGCCTTCGGCCAGACCGGCATGGCAATCACCCGTCTGGGCGTCGGCGCCTGGGCGATGGGCGGCAACATGTGGGGTCCGCAGGACGACGCCGATTCCGACGCCGCTATCCGTCACGCCATCGATCTCGGCATCAACTGGATCGATACCGCCGCGGCCTACGGCGTCGGCCACTCCGAGGAAGTGATCGGCAGGACGCTGAAGGCGCTGCCGGGCGATCGCCGGCCGTTCGTCTTCACCAAGGGTGGCGTGATCCGCGACGCGAACGGACAGAATCCACGCCGGCTCGCCAACCGCGAGAGCCTCCGCAAAGAACTCGAAAGCTTCGCCGCCTGCAGGTCGAGGCGATCGACCTCTACCAGGTGCACTGGCCGGCCGATGACGTGCCGCTCGAGGATTATTGGGCGACGATGCTGGAGCTGAAAGCCGAAGGCAAGGTTCGGCACATCGGGCTCTCCAACCACAATGCCGAACAATTGGCGCGAGCCGAGGCGATGGGGCATGTGGAAACGCTGCAACCGCCGTTCTCGATGATCAAGCGGGAGACCGCCGAGGAGATTCTGCCCTGGTGCGCGGCGCATGGCACCGGCGTCATCTGCTACAGCCCGATGCAGGCTGGCCTGCTCACCGGCAGCTTCACCAGGGAACGCGCTGCGAGCCTGGCCGACAATGACTGGCGCAAGACCAATCCGGAGTTCACCGGCGACCGTCTCGAGCGCAATCTGGCTCTGGCAGCGGCGCTGAAACCCGTTGCCGACAAGCATGGCACCTCGATCTCGACGATCGCCCTCACCTGGGTGTTGGCCTGGCCTGGGCTGACCGCCGCCATCGTCGGCGCCCGTTCGCCGGCCCAGGTCGACGGCTGGATCGACGCTGCAACCATTGCACTCGACAGCGACGATCTCGACACCATCGCCAGGCTCATCACCGCGACCGGCGCTGGGCAGGGTCCGGTCAAGCCGTAGCCGAGCATCGGAGGGGCGATGATCACCAAGCGCGACTACAGCATCACCGGCCCGGAGGCGCAGCGCGCCATCGAGCGGGGCCTCGCAGCTGCCGAGTGGTACCACACCGAGGTGCCACGCGCCGTCATGAGGGAACTGATGCAGCGTTCCGACGGCCCGGCTCTACGCGACAACCTGATCTGGCTTGGCCTGTTGCTGCTCACCGGCATCGGCGGCATCGCGTTCTGGGGCACCTGGTGGTGCGTGCCGTTCTTCTTCGTTTACGGGGTGCTCTACGGCTCGGCCAGCGACAGCCGCTGGCACGAATGCGGGCACGGCACGGCGTTCAAGACGCCGTGGATGAACAAGGCGATCTACCAGATCGCCTGCTTCATGCTGATCCGTAACCCGACGACCTGGAAATGGAGCCACGCGCGACACCACGCCGACACCATCATCGTCGGCCGCGACGTCGAAATCGCGGTGATGCGGCCGCCGGTGCTGGCGCGGGTGATCCTGGGCTTCGTCGGCATTGTCGACGTCTGGTATGCGTTGGGCGACATGCTGCGGAATGCAGCCGGCAATGTCAGCGACGCCGAGAAGAGCTTCATCCCGAAGGGCGAGTGGCCAAAGGTCGTGCGCGTAGCCCGCATCTGGGTGGCGATCTACGCAACCACGGCGGTGGTCGCCATCGCCATGCAGTCGATCCTGCCCTTCATGCTGATCGGACTGCCGCGGCTCTACGGCTGCTGGCACATGGTGATGGTGGGGCTGCTGCAGCATGGCGCGCTGGCCGAGGACGTCACCGACCATCGGCTGAACACCCGGACCGTGCTGATGAACCCGATCAGCCGCTTCCTCTATTCGGACATGAACTATCATGTCGAACACCACATGTTCCCGGTGGTGCCCTATCACGCGCTCGAAAGGCTGCACGAAACCATCAAGCACGATCTGCCGCCGCCGACCCCATCGATCCTCGCCGGCTATCGCGAGATGATCCCGATCTGGCTGCGCCAGCTGAGAGGGGAAGATATCTTCCTGCGCAAGGAGCTGCCGCCCACTGCCAAGCCCTATCGCGAGGACCTGCAGGTCGAAGCGCCGATGAGCGGGACCGGCGCGGCCGAGTAGGCTCGGTTCGGCTGCTGTGGCGCGAATGCATCAGCGACCGTCGAAGCGGCCTTGTCGCTATTCTTAGCGATTTACAGCGCCGCCGGACTTGGCGACCTTCTCCCCGTTCATTGCCGGGGGCGGCGGTATTTTTATGAAGTTTTACATGTGGTTGGCGGCGAAGTCGTGCGCCGTGCTCGGGATTGCCGTGCTGGTGGTGTCGACGATGACGGCAGGTGCGGCGCAGGCGCAGCCCTATCCCGACCTGATGGTTCAGAAGGCCGGCCCCGAGACGACTGCTGCCGACACGGACATCACCTACACGGTCACCGTCACCAACCTCGGCGATGCCGGCAGTCCGGGCACCGATGACGCGACGAATGTGATCATGAACGACCCGCTGCCGGCGGGGACCACGTTCAGATCGCTCAGCAGCCCGGGCGGCTGGTCGTGCTCAACACCTGCGGTCGGCGCCAACGGCTCGGTGACCTGCGATATCGCCGCCCTGCCAGTCGCCGCTGGAGCGCAGAGTTTCACGATCGTCGCCCACGTGGATGCCGGCATGGCGGCGGGGACCTACATCACCAACATTGCCAGCGTGTCCTCGTCGGCGGATTTCAACGACGAGAACAACAGCTCCACCTCCACGGCACAGATTCCGGCGCCATCGGTCGATGTCGGCGTGCAGAAGCTGGCGGCCGACAACGTCACCGACGACACCGACCTCGTCTACAGCCTGACGGTCAGCTCGAGTGGCGTGCCGGCGGCGATCACGCTGACCGACGCCCTGCCCTTCCCGCTGACCTTTGTTTCGTTGGCTGCTCCACCGAACTGGAGCTGCTCCACGCCGCCCGTTGGCAGCAACGGCGCCGTCACCTGTTCTGCCGTCAACGTCGATCCGGGCAGTGCAACCTTCACGCTCACCACGCACGTGCCCGACGGCACGCCCGAGGGGACGTTCATCCAGAACTTTGCCTCGGTCAGCGCGCTGCAGAATGACATCAACCCCGAGAACGACAGCTCGAGCGCCGGAACCTATGTGCAGGGTGAGGCGGACCTCAGCATCAGCAAATCCGGCCCGGCCAGCGCCGAGCGCTTCGAGATCGTCAGCTACACCGTCACGGTGAACAATTCGGGGCCCAGCAGCGCCACCAACACGGTGATGACGGACGCCCTGCCGGCCGGCCTGACCTTTTCCAGCCTTGCCGCGCCTGCCGGCTGGTCCTGTGCCACACCGGCCGTAGGCAGTGGCGGCACCATCACCTGCAGCCGCAGCGAGTTTGCCGCCGCCGCCTCCGCCGAATTTACGATCGATGCGACGGCCGTGCTTGATGGCGACATCACCAACGTAGCGAGCATCACAAGCAGCGACGGCGACGCCAACACCGCCAACAACTCCAGCTCGGCGACCACCGCCATCACCGACACCGTGTCGCAGGCCTTCGAGGAGATGACGCGCGGCTTCGTCGAGACGCGACAGAAGCTGCTCGGCAACGCTATCGACACCCCGAGCCTGCGCGACCGACGCGGAGGCGCGCCGACGCTATCGTTGTCGGAGGCGAATGGGGATCCGGTGCTCAACTTCTCGGCTCGCACCGGCACTGCCTGGGACGTGGGGCCCGGTGCGGCGCTGCTGGCCGATGACAGCAATGTGCCGTTCAGCTTCTGGATCGACGGATCGCTGACCTTCCACACGCGAGACGACGCTGAGGGCAGCCTGAGTCTGGTGGGGGCGGGCGCCGATTATCTGGTCAATGATCGCTTCCTCGCCGGCGTCGCGCTCTATCTCGACGGCATGCGCGATGTAACGGACATCGGGCAGCTCAGCGGCACCGGCGCAATGCTGGGGCCCTATGTCTCGGTGGAGATCGTCGACAATGTCACGCTCGATGCCAGTGTGTTCTTCGGCCATTCGTGGAACGACGCCAACGCGACACTGTTCGGCCAGGCCTTCACCGGAACGTTCGAGACCGACAGGTTCATGACCAAGGTCGAGCTGGAGGGCGAGTGGAGCGCCGATGCCTTCACCATCCGCCCGAGCGCCAGGCTCTACTTCGCCAGAGAGGACGTCGGTGCTTACACGGTCAGCAACCCGCGAGGCGACATCGTCGATGTCAGCGGATTCTCGACCTCGACGCTTGAACTCGGTGGCGCCGTCACCGCGGCCCGTACCTTTGCCTTCGGCGACGGGCTCGACCTCACACCGTCGCTGGGACTGCGCGCGGGGCTCGGCGGTACGGGTGACACGATCGCGATCGACAGCACCTATGCCGGCATCAGTGGCGGCGTGACGCTCTCGGGATCCGGATGGGCGCTGCGGGGGCTGGCCGACTACGGAGTCGATACGACCGGCCTCGCGACCACCTCGATTCGCGGCAGCATGACGGGGCGGTTCTGAGGCGTTCCGGGACCTGGACGCCCTGCGAACCGGCCTTGTCGGGTCTGTCAGCGAAATTGCAGGAACGATCCGCTATCAGGCCGCCGCCCTGATCTTGCGTCCACACACTGACGGGGTTGGCGGGTGTTTCGACGACAGCTCGAAACGCCCGCCATCTGCCCCCTGACCACCGACAGCAGCGAAAGAAAATGCCCCGGTCGCGCAACGATCCGGGGCATTGATCAATGGCTTCGCGTTCTTGAGGGCGCTTTCACCGTGCCCTTCAAACGTGGCTTCGACCCGTTGGTTCCCATCAGGCCGGGCGTTTGAACTTCCGCACCCGGAACGCCAGCATGATCAGCAGCACACCGGCAAAGATCGAGTAGCCGGCGATGGTCCAGATCAGCGACAGCGCCCCTGCCCCCGGCTGGAACAGCAGCAGCAGACCGAACAGGATGCTGAGCGCGCCGAACAGGCCGAGCACCCACTCGCCCTCGATCTCCTTGCGCGCCTGGATGGCGCCCCAGATGGTCAGGACGCCGATGATGATGGCCCAGATACCGATGAAGATCACCAGGATGAACGCCGTCATGCCGGGCCAGAAGAAGGCCGCAAGGCCGGCGAGGATGCTGACGACGCCGCTGATCGCCATCCACCAGCGCGGTCCCATGGCGGGCGAATTGGCGCGACCGGAGATCGCCGCCCACAAGGCGAACACGCCGTCGATCAGGGTATAGGCGCCCCAAAGCAGGGTCAGCGAGATGAGGGTGATGGCGGGCCAGAAGATGGCCAACACGCCAAAGGCGATGGCGGCAATGCCGCGCAGCAGCAGCAACCACCAGTTATCGCCAAGCATGGCGCGCAGGCCCGCGGGAAAATCGGAAGGCGTAGAAGTCTGCGTCTCGGCCATCATGCTTCTCCACTGTTTGGCGGAAAGCTCCGGAACCTCCGAGAGCTCCCGCGGTGACAGTAACAGAGTCTGCCGACCTCGAAAAAGCCAAAGACCAGATGAAATGACCTGACCGCCTAAGGATTTACTTTGCCATCGCCAGCCGGAAGCCGGCGTTCGCAGCGGCGCAATCCTGGCGCAATGCGTGCTGCATATGGCAAATCGTGGCGCGGGGATTCCTGGATGCGACTGCTACTTGTTGAAGACGAGCCGGAAATGGCCGCGGCGCTGAGCGCCGTGCTGCTGCGCTATGACATGGTCGTCGACCATGCGCGCACCAAGGTCATGGCCGAGGAGGCGATCCTCAGCCACAGCCACGACGCCGTGCTGCTGGATCGCAAGCTGCCGGATGGCGACGGAATCGACCTCGTGCCGCTGTTGCGCAAGCGCCATGCCGGCGTCCCGGTGATCATCATTTCGGCGCGCGGCTCGATCGCCGACAAGATCGAGGGCCTCGACACCGGCGCCGACGACTACCTGCCCAAGCCCTTCGCCGTCGAGGAACTGCTGGCGCGGCTGCGCGCCGTGCTGCGTCGGCCGGTCCAGGTGGCACCGGAATCGGTGCAACTGGGTGCGCTGTCGTTCGATCTCGACAGCCGCCAGGCGCGCGTCGGTGAAACCACCATCGAGCTGCCGCGCCGCGAACTACTGGTGCTCGAATGCCTGCTGCGTCGCTCCGGGCGGACGGTTCTGCGCGCCTCGCTCGAAGACGCGGTGTATGGCTATGGCGACGAGATCCAATCCAACTCGCTCGATGCCCACATCTCGCGGCTGCGGCGCAAGCTTGCCGACGCCAGGGCCGGTGTCGAGATCCATGGCATTCGCGGCGTCGGCTATCTGATCAGGGCCGCGGCATGAAGCTGCCCGGATCAATGAAGTTCCTGCGGTCGCAGTCCCTGCGCCGACGCCTGACCTGGCGCCTGGTGCTGCTGCAGACCATCACACTATCGGTCGCGGCGACGCTGCTCACCATGGCGCTGCTGCAGCTCGACCCCTCGCAGCGACTGATCGACTCGACGCTGTCGGAGGTGATCGCACAGGCAATGCAGCGGGCGCCTGATGGCAGCCTGGTGCTGGGGCCGAGCAAACAGCTCGATGCCTACCGCGCCGAAGGGCCAGGGGTCTGGATGCTGGTGGTCGACGACGCCGGCAACAGCTATCGCGAAGGTCCGGTACCCGAGCAGTACGAACTGCTGCTGCCGATCCTCAACAAGCTCTGGTTCATCGACATTCGCGACCACGGCGAGCCGCATACGCTGTCGGCGGCGTTCTACACCGGTGAGACGTCGGTCGGGAAACTGCACGTGCTGGCCGGCGGCGGCGCCTTTGTCAGCCTGGTATTCGCGGGCATCCTGCTCGGCAACATCTTCATCCTGCCGCTGCTGGTGGTACTGATCATCGCGACGGTGATCGCCATTCCGCTGATCGTGCGCAAGGTGATGCGCGGCCTCGACAGCGCCGAAGCACAGGCACGCAGCATAAACTTCAACCAGCACGGTACCCGCCTGCCGCTCGACACCGTGCCCAAGGAAGTGCGCGGGCTGGTCACCGCAATGAACGAAGCGTTGAGTCGGCTCGACGAAGGCTACGAGCGCCATCGCAGGTTCCTTGCCGACGCCGCGCATGAGCTGAAGACGCCGATCGCGATCCTGCAGACTCGAGTAGAAAACCTCGACCCCGGCCCCGAGCGCACCCGCTTGCTCACCGATACGGCGCGGCTCGCCGCGATGGCCGAACAGTTGCTCGATCTGCAGCGACTGTCGCAATCGAGCGCGGACTTCCAGCCGGTGGATCTCGTGCCCCTGGCCGAGCGGGTGGTGGCGGATCACGCGCCGCTGGCCATCTCGGCCGGCTACGATATTTCGCTGCGGGCGCCCGAGCTTCAGCAATGGGTGCTGGGCGATCGCGGCGCGATCGAACGCCTGCTCACCAACCTGGTGCAGAACGCCGTGGTGCACGGTGGCAACGAGGGAACGATCGAGATCGAAATGGCCGGTCACGGTGCATTCGAGGTCCATGACAGCGGCCCAGGCATCGCTCCCGAGCATCGCGAACGGGTGTTCGAGCCATTCTATCGCATCCGTCCGCTCGATCGCGGCGCCGGGCTCGGCCTCAACCTGGTGCGCGAAGTCGTCCGCCAGCATGGCGGCAGCATCGCGGTGCTGCCGAGCCACCTGGGCGGGGTGTGTTTCCGCGTGCAACTGCCGATGGCGAAGACGGCGGCGTGATTTTCCGCGCGCGCAATGCTCGTGCAATCCCGACATTGAAAATGGGTATCGCGGTCACCGTTTAAGTGACCCTCCCGGGTGCCGAGGGCACACCGGCGCAACTTTCACTGCCCGGCGGCTGGCTCCCTGGCCGCGGGGCTTCGTACTCGCGGAGTTCCCATGTTTTCGAAGTTTTCCTCCTCTGGCCTGGTGGCCGCCCTGCTGCTCGGCGTGCTGCCGGCGACGGCGGCCGATGCGCAGGACAGCCGCTGGAGCGGTCCCTACGAGCCGGCACCGGCCTCGGAGTGGACAGGTTTTTATGCCGGTATCCATGGCGGCCTCGCCCCCAAGGCATCCGACTTCAACATCTTCAAGGACTCGAGCCTCTTGGGCGGCGTACAGGCCGGCTACACCATGCAGCTCGGGCCCGCCGTAATCGGCGCCGAACTCGAAGGCACCTATGCTCGCGGCATCGTGCATAGCGTGGGCACCGGCGAGCTCGAGCAGAACTGGAGCGGCGCCGCCAAGGTTCGTGGCGGCCTCGCGCTGGGTGGCACGCTGGTCTACGCCACCGGCGGCTATGCCGTGGCGCGGCTCGATGCCGGCAACAAGGTGATCTCGGACGATCAATGGGTCGGTGGCATGTTGTGGGGTGCCGGCCTCGAGCAGAGCTTCGGCAATGGCCTGTCGGCGCGGGTGGAATACACCCAGACCCGTTTCAACGATGTCGACTCGACGCTCACCGGCAACATTCACCGGACCGACGACCTGACCAATCACGCGGTCAAGGCGGGCCTCAACTTCCGCTTCTGATCGAGAAATTGGGATCGGCGAAGCTGTCAGTCGTTCCGTCGATCCCAAGGGCGGCTCGCGGCCACCCGGGCCGCCCGTACCCCATCCTCCGAGGAGTGTTTCGAATGGCTCTCTCCAGAACCCTGACTGCCGTCGTCATGGCGGCCTCCATCGCCCTGCCCGCGATCTCGCCCGCCCTGGCGCAGTCGCCGGCCGACACCCGCATCCGCGTCGCCCAGAGCGAAGATCAACGCTGGGCTGACTGCAGCCAGTTTCTCGATCGCCGCGAGCGTGAGCGCTGCGAGAAAGACCGCTGGGGCCGCCCCAGCAAGAAGAACAACGACGATGATATCGGCGCGGCGATCGGCGCGGGCATTATCGGCCTGACCATCGGCGCCATCATCGCCGGTTCGGCCGAGAAGGAGCGCAACAAGCGCGATCGCTATGACGCCGAATACGAACGCTGGCTCGATTACTGCAGTCGCAAGTACCGCAGCTTCGACCCGGAAACCGGTACTTATCGGGCCAGCAACGGACGTCGCTACGTTTGCCGGTGAGCGGCGTCCGGCCGGCCCGGAGCAATCCGGGCCGGCTACAACGAGCCTGCCAGATGGTCGGCGTTGCGGAACGCCAGCGCCATGATGGTCAGCACCGGGTTGAAGCCGCCATTGGTCGGGTGCAGACCGCCATCCGAAACGAACAGGTTGTCGTGACCCCAGACGCGGCCAAACGGATCGGTTACCGAATTCGAGGGATCGGTGCCCATCCGGCAGGTGCCGGCCTGATGCTGTCCACCCGAGAGTCCGGGATTGGGCGCCGCGCCCCAGGTCGCAAGCGCCCCGGACGCGCGAAGCCAGCCAAGTGCCTTGCCGTGCATGTAATGCGCCGTCCGGACGGTTTCGGTATGCACTGCGCCCGACAGCATAGCGACGGGCAGTCCCCATTTGTCGCGCATGGCCGGAGCGATCCGCACCCGGGCATCGGCGTTGGGGATCTCATGCACCGGCCCCGCGACGCGCAGCACGCGGTGAAACTGCTCGCGCATGAAATCCTTGGCGCCCTGCCCCCAGCGCCGCTGCCCGGATGGCAGCACGTTCTTCCAGAAGATGATCGGCGGCTGCACGAAATCGTCGGCCAGCATGCCGCCGCCAACGATGCCCGCGTTGCCATGGTTGTAGGCAGTGGTGGCGATGCTCACCCCCGGCCCGCGCGAGGCGTGTACCGTCTCGTCGAACTGACCGTAGGCAACGGCATAGACGTGCCCCTGCAAGTTCCGGCCAACGAGGTCGCGATTGTTGCCCAGCCCCTCGGGTTCGCGCGCCGAGGGCGAGTTGAGCAGCAGGCGAGCTGTCTCGATCGCGCCGCCGGCCAGCACCACCGCCTTGCCTTGCACGGAATGCTCGGCGCCGGAGCAATCAGCGAAGCGGACACCGGTGACGGTTCCCGCGCCGTCCGTTTCCACGCGCAGTACCATCGCGCCGGTGACCAGATGGCAGCGGCCGGTGGCGAGCGCCCTTGCAATCATCGTGTTCTGCGTGCCGTTCTTGGCGTCGCTCGGGCACGGGAAGCCGACGCAGGTGCCGCAGCCCATGCAGCCGCCACGGCCATGCCGCGGCTGGCTGTTGATGGCGAGCGGCGGTCGGGTCGTGGTGATACCGAGCGCCTCGGCGCCGCGCTTCAGGACCGAGCGCGCCGGGCTGTCCGGCAGCGGCGGCATCGGGTAGTCGCGGGCCCGCTGGCCTTCGTGGCTATGGGCGGCGCCGTCGCCAGAGACGCCGATCTCCCATTCGGCACGCTCGTACCATGGCGCGAGATCATCGTAGCCGATTGGCCAATCGACCAGGGAGGAGCCCTCGGGGACGCCGTAGAGGCTCGCCATCTTGAAATCGGCGCGATGGAAGCGCCAGGCCTGTGCGCCGTAGACCAGGGTGCCGCTGCCGACCGCCGCGGCCAGGTTCTGGTAGCCGTTCTCGTGCGGGCGAAGCACCTTCTCGACACCGTCGGCACCAACCAGCACCCGCGGGTTGCCGTCGAGGTCGGGGCCGGTATTGTGGCCGTACAGCGCCAGGCGATGGTTGCGCAGGTGATCGCGATGGCCGCTATCGGCATAGTCGCGCCCGAGCCCGCGTTCCAGCAGCAGCACATGCTTGCCGGCCTCGGCCAGCACACCGGCGGCCACGCCACCGCCGGCTCCAGCGCCCACGATGATCACGTCGTAGTCGCGGATGCCCGAGAACGGCTTTGGCGCCTGCCCATCGCGACCGAGCGGCCCGCTTGGCCCCTCGGGCAGACCGTGCGCGTAGCCCAGCATCGCCCAGGAGGCGGCATCCGGGTTGCCGCCATTGCCGGGGTCGGCGAATACGCCTTCGGCCACCAGTTCGCAGAGCTCACGAAACCACCAGCTATCGCCGAGATCGGCAAGTGCGGCGTCCTTGGCGGCCTCGTCGAGGCTGGCGAAGCCTGGCGGAAGCCGGCTCAGGCCGGAAGCGATGGCAGCGCCGAGCTTGGGCTGCGCGGCCAGCGCCTTGTCGAGGTAATCCAGTGCACCGAAGACGACGGCGCCGCCGTCCCGGTCAGCCGGCATGATGCGGTCGACCACCGCCGTGAGCAGTGCGCGATCCATGTCCCCCTCCCCAGCGAGCGTCAGTCGGTGAACCGCACGGCTCCGATGTGGCCGAGGTTGCGGTTGCGCTGCGCATAGTCGATCCCGTAGCCGACGACGAACTTGTCGGGGATCTCAAAGCCGATCCAGCGGGCCTTCACGTTGGTCTCGCGCCGCGACGGCTTGTCGAGCAAGGCGCAGACCTCGATGCGCTTGGGATGACGTGTCGCGAGGATCTCGAGCACGTGTTTCAGCGTGTAGCCGGTATCGACGATATCCTCGACCACCAGCACGTCGCGGCCTTCGATCTCGCCGCGCAGATCCTTGAGAATGCGCACTTCCCGGCTCGACTCGGTGGAGTTGCCGTAGCTCGAAACCTCGAGGAAATCGACTTCCACCGGCAGGTCGAGCTCGCGCACCAGGTCGGCAATGAAGATGAACGAGCCGCGCAGCAGCCCGACCACCACCAGCTTGTCGGTGCCGGCATAGTGGTTGGAGATGTCCTTGGCGAGCGCCTCCACCCGGGCCGCGATCGCCTTGGCCGAGATCATCTCGTCGATCACGTAGTTCCTGGTCGTCATGCCTACTTCAGTGCCCCCTGGGTGAGTCCGCGGACAAAGTACTTGCCGCCGATCAGATACACCAGCAGCGGCGGCACGATCGCCATCATCACCGTGGCAGCCGAACCACCGGCCCTTACGCCCATGATCGCCACGGTGATCGGCTGCTGATCGCCGGAGGTGAAGACCATGCCGTAGAGATACTCGTTCCAGATCTGGGTGAACTGCCAGATCACCGTCACCGCGGCGATCGGTCCCGACAGCGGCAGCATCACCCGGATGAAGATACGCCAGAAGCCGGCGCCATCGACCTGCGCCGCCTTGATGATCTCGGTGGGCACGCTGGCATAGAAGTTGCGGAAGAACAGGGTCGAAAAGGAAATGCCCATCACGGTGTGGATCAGGAGCAGACCCAGCACGTTGTTCTGCAGGCCCAGTTGCCCGATGATCCACGCCCAGGGCAGAAGTGCGATCTGGCTGGGCAGGAAGATGCCGAGGAAGATCATCACGAAGATGAACTCCGAGCCGGGAAACTTCCACTTGCTCAGCACGTAGCCATTCATTGCGCCGAGGATGGTCGTGGCGATGGTCGCTGGTACGGTGATCCCAAGCGAGTTGAGGAAGTTCGGCCCGAGCCCGCGGCACATGCCGCTGACGCAGGCGTCGTTCCAGGCCCGCAGGTAGTTGTCGAATGAAAAGCTCTCCGGAATGGCGATGATGCCGTTGCGGAACACCTCCTCGCCATCGCGGAACGAGTTGAAGAACACCAGCAGCGCCGGCACCGCATAGACGAGCGCAAACAGTGTGAGCGCCGCATAGATCAGCACGCGCGACAGCGCCCAGCGGCGACGGGCACTGGCTCCGTCGCGGTCGGCGTAGTCGAGCGTCAGGGTGGTCACGGCAGGGTCTCGTCGAGCCAGGCGACCTGCCGCCGCTCCTGCCAGGTGCCGCCACCCTCATGGTTGTTGAAGGTGTAGCTTTCGATGGTCTTGGGACCTGCCCAGGCGTTGTAGGCGCCATAGACAGTCGAGGGTGGGCAGACATCGTCCATCAGCGCTACCGAGAACAGGGCTGCCGCCTTCGAGCGGGCGGAGAAATGCACGCCATCGAAGTAGTTGATGGTGTTGTACGCAGCGGCCGCCTTCTCGCGATGGGTAGCAAGGAAGCGGACGATTTCACCATAAGGGTCGCGGCTGGTGAGGCCGACGGCGCGCGGGAAATCGCAGAGGAACGGCACGTCCGGCATCGCCGCCTTGACCTTGGGCTCGAGCCCGGCGACGGCGATCGAGATACCGCCGCCCTGGCTGCCGCCGACCACCGCCAGCTTGGCGGGGTCGGTCTCGGCGCGGCCGAGTACGGTTTCGACGGCGCGGACGCCGTCGGTGTAGACGCGGCGATAGTAGTAATCGTGCGGATCGTTGATGCCGCGGGTCATGAAGCCCGGATGCGCGGGGAACGAGCCGGCCGGATCGGGGGTATCGCCGCGCGACCAGGAACTGCCCTGCCCGCGCGTATCCATGACGAGCACGGCGCGGCCGGTAGCCGGCCACAGCAGGTGCTCCTGCGGCAGACCGCGACCGCCGCCGTAGCCGATGAACTTCACCACGGTGCCGCGCGGCGCGACGCCGGACGGCTTGATGTACCAGCCCCGTACCCGATCGCCGCCGAAGCCGGAGAAGGTCACGTCTGAGACGTCGAAAAGTCTCAGGCCGGTGTCGACCGGCTCGAACACCGCCTCCAGCGGTTTGGCCCGCGACTGCTGAAGCGTCTCAGCCCAGAAGCTGTCGAAATCGGCGGGAGCGACGGCGCTCGAGCGGTAGCTCAGGAGCTGTGACTGCGGCAGGTCGAAAAAGGGCATGATCTCTATCTGGTCCGGTTGGCGCGCAATGTTTGACTGGAATGGTAGCCGGTGAAAAGCACTACGAAGGGCGAGGACGCGAACTGCCGCGGACCACCAGCCGTGGGGTGACGACGAAGTGCTCGCCCTTGTCGCGGCCGTTGATGCGTTCGACCAGCAGGCGCGCGGCCTGCAGCCCGAGCACCTGGCCGGACTGATCGACGCTGGTCAGCGAGTTCTGCGCCAGATCGCAGTAGGTCGTATTGTCGTAGCCGACGACGGCGAGATCGCCTGGAACGGACAGGCCCAGATCCCGCGCCACGCTGAGGGCATGGAGCGCCACCATGTCGGTCCAGCAGAACAGCGCCTCCGGACGATGCCGGGACTGCAGCAGGTGACGCAGGATGGTCTGAACCTCGCGCGCCGTCTGCGGGGCCGGCACGATGTTGATGTGCTGGCCAAGCCCGGCGGCCTTCATGCCCTGCCGGTAGCCGAGTTCGCGGGGGACGGTCACGACCTCGAACTTGGTCGTCACCATCAGCGACACCATGGCGATGCGCCGGTAGCCTTCGTCGACGAGATGCTTCACCACCAGCTCGGCGCCGGCGACATCGTCATTGTTGGCGGTATCGAGGTAGTCCATTCCCGGCTGATGCAGGCCGACGGCCGCAGTGGGGATGCGGCGGGCGACGGCCTCGACCGCGTCCCGTTGCATGCGCGGACCGATCATCAGCAGCCCGTCCATCTGGCGGTCCATCATGGCATCGATGAGCGCCTGCTCCATCGGCTCGTCGGACTGGCTGACCCCGAGGAGCGGCTGGTACTGTGTGCGCTCGAGGGCCTGGTTCACGCCGTCAAGGATGTCGGCGAAGAACGGGTTGCGCAGATCCGGCAGCAGCACGCCCAGCGTGTAGGTCTGCCCCCGCATGCCGCGCGCCGCTGCGTGCGGCCGGTAGTTCAGCTTCTCCATCGAGGCCTGCACGCGGGCGCGCAGCGCATCGCTCACGCCATAGGCGTCGCGCAGCACCTTGGAGACCGCTGCGACCGACACGCCCGCGTCAGCTGCAACCGTCTTGATGGTGACCCGGCCAGTTCTCGTCGTTGGCGCCACAGTTTTCCCCGTCCCCTGCCCCTTCTAGCAATCCGCTTTCCACAACACAACGTGAGCGATTTTGGCGGTTCTTGAGGGCATTTGGCGGTTGGTGCGTCGATTTGGCGGTTCATGCGCGAATCCTGCTTGAATTCGGTTTGTAGAACGGTATACGTAGAACGTCGCACGAAGACCGGCAGCCGCAGGCGCCGAACGGACCGCAACAGGTCCCTGGGAGGATGCAAAAGTGAACGAGACGATGCTCATCCGGGCAGGTGAAGCCGTATCCAGCCAAGGCGCCTGGGTCGCCGAAATGATCCACCCGAGTGTCGATCAAGGCGTCGGTACGCAGTCGTCGTTCCTGCGCAAGAGCTTCAATCTCTCCTCCCGTGGTGGGGCCGCGACGCTGAGGATCAGCGCTCTCGGTCTCTACCGGGCGTTCATCAACGGCAAGCGGGTCGGCGACGACCTGCTGACCCCGGGCTGGACCAGCTACTGGGACCGCCTCAGCTTCCAGACCTACGACGTCTCGGCCCTGCTCCAGGATGGCGACAACACGATCGACATCTGGCTGGGCGACGGCTGGTACCGCTCGCGGATGATGTGGCCGCGCAACCAGCTGTTCAACACCTGGGGCGACAAGATCGGCGCCATCGCCGAACTGCGCGGCGGCAATGGCGAGCTGATCGTCGGCACCGACGCAAGCTGGCTGAGCGGCCTCGCCCCGGTGATGAAATCCGGCATCTACTATGGCGAGAACTATGACGCTCGCGCCGAGGCGGCGCCGGTCAGCGGTGGCGCCACGGTACTGGGCAGCTTCGACAAATCGACGCTGCTGCCGGCCGAGACCGCCGGGGTGCACGAGCTCCCCGCCCTGCCGGTGGTCAATTCCTTCGCTGATGCCGAGGGCCGCACCGTCTATGATTTTGGGCAGAACGCCGGCGGCTATGTCGCCTTCACCGTCGAGGGCGAGGCCGGCGCCAAGGTGACCATCGAGCATGCCGAGCTCACCAACCATCTGGGCCAGTTCGACCGTGAGAGCATGCGGTCGGCCGAAGCGCGCATCGAATACGTACTGAAGGGCGGCGGGCCGGAGAGCTACCGGCCAACCTTCACCTTCTTCGGCTTCCGCTTCGCCCGCGTCGCCATCGAAGGCAGGGCAAAGATCACCCAGATCGAGATGATCCCGATCAGCTCGGCCACCAACCGGACGGCGAACTTCAGTTCGGCCAACGCGCTGGTCAACCGGCTGGTCGAGAACACCGTGTGGTCGCAGCGCTCGAACTTCATCGAGGTGCCGACCGATTGCCCGCAGCGCGACGAGCGGCTCGGCTGGACCGGCGACGCGCAGGTGTTCGCGCCGACCGCCTGCTACCTGCACGAGAGCCACGGCATACTGGTGAAGTATGTGCGCGACCTCATTGCCGACCAGCGACCGGATGGCGCCATTCCGCATGTGGTGCCCGATCCGACCCGCAACCACGAAGATGTGGTGCCGGGCTTTTACGGTTCGACCGGCTGGGGCGATGCCATTGCCGTCATTCCCTGGACGCTCTTCACCCACTATGGCGACCGCGCGATCCTCGAGGAAGCGCTGCCGGCCATGGTCAAATGGAACGACTTCGTCTGGTCGATTTCCAATGGTCCGATCGTCCGGCCGCCTTCCGACTGGGGCGGACGCGGCTTCACGTTCGGTGATTGGTTGCAGCCGCAGGGCGATTTCGCCAAGCCCTACCCGACCATCGGCGACGACGCGGCAGCGACGATCTACCTCTACATCTCCTCGCACCTTGCCGCGAAGGCCGCCGAAGTGATCGGCGACCAGGCGCAGGCCAGGCGGCTCAACGAGCGCGCCGAACTGGTCAAGAAGGCCTATCAGCGCGAGTTCATCACCGCCTCGGGGCGCACCGGCTACAACGACCAGACCTCCTATGCGCTGGGCTTTTTGTGGGACCTGATCCCACCCGAGCACTACGAAGCGGCCAAGGGCTACTTCAAGGAGACGGTGGCGCGCGCCCATGGCCGCATCGGTACCGGCTTCATCGGCACGCCGGCGCTGTTGCCGGCACTGGTGAAGATCGGCGAGGCCGACCTCGCCGGTGCGGTGTTCCTGCAGGAAGGCCTGCCCGGCTGGCTGTTCCAGGTGAAGATGGGCGCCACCACGATCTGGGAGCGCTGGAACGCGCTCAACGAAGAGGGCGTGGCGTTCGATCCGCAGATGAACTCCTACAACCACTACGCCTATGGCGCGGTGTGCCAGTGGCTGCTCGAGGGCGTCGCGGGCTTCCGCCCCGATCCGGCGCTGCCGGCCTTCAAGCACATCTTCTTCGAGCCGACGATCATCCCGGCGCTGTCGCCGGTGGCAGCCAACCATGACTCGGCTGCTGGCCGGATCGAGGCGGGCTGGAAGGTCGATGGCAGCAAGGTGACCTACAGCATCACGGTGCCCGAGGGCGCGAGCGGCACGCTCGTCCTCGCCGCCGACTACACCGATGCCAGCGTCGACGGCATCGCCGTCAGCGAGCGTGGCACCGACGGAAAAGCGCGCAGCCTGCTGGCGCCCGGAAAGCACAAGGTGACGTTCCGGATCAGCAAGCCCTGACGGCGGAGGAGCCGGAGGACCTGACAAAACTGCAACCGGCTGCCGGAGGACCTGTGGCGGCCACAAGGGAGGAACTATCAATGCTGATGCGCAAACTGACGCGTGTGGCGCTGGTCACTACCGGCGTCATCGCGATCCTGGCAGGCACCGCGAACGCCCAGGACAAGGTCAAGGTGACCTTCCTGTTCGACAATGCACCGTCGACCGTGGCCATGGCCGAGGCGCTGGCCACCGCCTTCGAGGCCAAGCACCCCAATATCGACATCGAAACCGAGAGCCGCCCCGGCGGCGCCGATGGCGACAACCTGATCAAGACCCGCCTCGCCACCGGCGAGATGGCCGACGTGTTCCTCTACAATTCGGGCTCGCTGTTCCAGGCGATCAACCCGACGCAGAACCTCGTCGACCTCACCAGCGAACCGTTCCAGGCCAACGTGATCGACAGCTTCAAGAGCGTCGTCACCGGTACCGACGGCAAGGTCTATGGCGCGCCGATCGGCACTGCCATGGGCGGCGGCATCCTCTACAACATCCCGATCTACAAGGAACTCGGGCTGACCCCGCCGAAATCCTGGGCCGAGTTCATGGCCAACAACGAGAAGATCAAGGCGGCCGGCAAGACCGCGGTGATCCAGTCGTTCGGCGAAACCTGGACGTCACAGCTGTTCGTGCTCGGCGATTTCTACAACGTGCTCGCCGCCGACCCGAGCTTCCCGGCCGACTACACCGCCGGCAAGGCCAAGTATGCCACGACCCCCGCCGCCATGAAGGGCTTCGAGCGGCAGGAAGAGATCTTCAAGGGCGGTTACCTCAACGAGGATTTTGCTGCCGCGACCTTCCCCGATGGGGTGACCAAGGTCGCCACCGGTGAAGGCGCCCACTACCCGATGCTGTCGTTCGCGGTTGCCAACATCAAGGAACTGGCGCCCGAGAACATCAACGATGTCGGCTTCTTCGCCATCCCCGGCGACGACGCGTCCAATAACGGGCTCACCACCTGGATGCCGTCGGGCCTCTACATCCCGACCACCTCCAAGCACCAGGCCGAAGCCAAGGAGTTCATCGCTTTCGTCGCCTCGATCGAAGGCTGTGACGTCCAGACCGCGTCGGCCGGCGCCGCCGGCCCGTACCTGGTGAAAGACTGCAAGCTGCCGGCCGACGTGCCGCCGGTGGTTGCAGACCTGCTGCCGTACTTCCAGGAAGGCGGCCACTCGGCCCCTGCCCTCGAGTTCCTCTCGCCGATCAAGGGCCCGGCGCTCGAGCAGATCACCGTGGAAGTCGGCTCGGGCATCCGCTCGGCCGCCGACGGCGCCGCGCTCTACGACGAAGACGTCAAGAAGCAGGCCCAGCAGCTCGGCCTGCCCGGCTGGTAATCGCCGTATCTGCGTGTGAAACTCGGCGTCCGGCCCGCTGGCCGGACGCCAACACCTAGGACCTGAGGAGGACGGGTATGGCAGTTGCGGTCGCTGAGGGCTCGGTGCCCATCGCCAACCCGCGCCGCAAGTCGCGCACGGCCGGGCTCTATCCGAGCTGGTTCTACCTGCCGGCGGCCATCATCTTCGCCGTGCTGTTCATGCTCCCGACCTTTGCGTCGCTGTTCTTCAGCCTGACCAGGTGGAGCCTGCAGAAGGCCGACTTCATCGGGCTGGACAATTTCGTGCAGTTCTTTCGCGAGCCGTTCCTGTTCCAGGGGCTCGTCAACACCCTGATCTACGGCACCGTCACCTCGGCCTCCAAGGTGGTGCTCGGCCTGCTGCTGGCGCTGCTGCTCACCTCCGACATCTTCGGACGCGGCTATCTGCGCGCCGTGGTGTTCTTCCCGGTACTGGTCTCGACCGTCGGCGTCGGCATCACCTTCACCGCGATGATGCATCCTACCCAGGGGCTCATCAACGAGACGCTGGCCTCGATCGGCATCAAGGGGCCGGGCTGGCTTACCGATCCGCGTTTCGCGCTCTACTCGGTCGCGCTGGTCGATGTGTGGAAGGGCGTCGGGCTTGCCACCGTCATCTACATCGCCGGCATCGTCTCGATCCCGCTCGAGTATTATGAAGCCGCCAAGATCGATGGCGCCACCTCGTGGCAGCGCTTCTGGACGGTGACCCTGCCGCTGGTGCAGCCGGCCACCGCCACGGTGATCATCCTCAGCTTCATCGGCGGCCTGCGCTCGTTCGACCTGATCTGGGCGATGACCAAGGGCGGCCCCGGCTTCACCTCGGACGTGATCGCGTCGGTGATCTACAAGCAGTACCAGGCCGGCTTCTACGGCCTCTCCACTGCCGGCAACGTCGTGTTGTTCATCATGGTGGCGCTGCTCGCCGTGCCGCTCTCCATGTTCCTCAACCGCAAGGAGGTGGACCGGTGAGGCACGCCCAGCGCTACATCTATGGCGGCATCGCCATCGCCGCGTCGGTCGTGGTCTTCCTCGTGCCGTTCGCCTTCATCATTCTGACCGCGGTCAAGGACCGCCGGCAGGCAGCAACCCGTTCGTTCGACTGGCCGACCAGCTGGCACCTCTGGGACAACCTGGTCGAAGTGGTGCGCACGCAGGACTTCATGCTGGTCACCGCGTTCGTCAACTCGATCATCCTCACCGTAGCGAGCGTCACGCTGCTGGTGGTGCTGGGCGCCATGGTCGGCTTCGTGCTGCAGCGCCGGCCGTCGCGCTGGTCGCCGATCGTCAACTTCCTGGTGCTGGCCGGGCTGATCATCCCGCCGGCGGTGGTGCCGACGATCTGGGTGCTGCAGTCGATCGGCATGTTCAAGACCATGCACGGGATGATCCTGATCGAAGTCGCCTATGGGCTGAGCTTCACGATCCTGCTGTTCCGGGCGTTCGTCGCGACCATTCCGCGGGAACTGGACGAGGCGGCTATCATCGACGGCGCCGGACCGCTCAGGCTGTTCTTCCAGGTGGTGCTGCCGCTGTTGAAGCCGGTGGTGGTGACGGTGGTGGTGGTGCAGTCGGTGGCGATCTTCAACGATTTCACCAACCCGCTCTACTATCTGCCCGGCAAGCAGAACGTCACGGTGCAGCTGACGCTGTTCAACTTCCAGGGGCAGTTCAACACCTCGCTGCACCTGCTCTTCATGAACATCCTGCTGATCACCATTCCGCCGCTGATCGTCTACCTGTTCTTCAACCGCCAGATCGTGGCGGGGATGACCGCGGGTGCGGTGAAGGGGTAAGTGGCGCGTCGCTGAAGCAGACGGCCCCCTCCCATCCTCCCCCATGAAGGGGGAGGTGCCTCGCCGGTTCACTTGGTACGATCGCAGACAGAGCCCCAACTCTTCACCTCCCCCTTCATGGGGGAGGCCGGGAGGGGGCCGTCTCTCTCAGTCAGCACCTGTGCACCTGTGCACCCGCGCCACGCCATCGCAGAAAATCACCCGCCTCATCCTATTCGCCCATAGGCGCAGCCGGGGTTTGATGTATTGGTACCATACTAGTCATTCGCATCCTCGCCATGTCCTCACCGCTCAGCCCACACGCCCGCAACGTCGCCCTCGTGGTCGCCGCCACGCTGTTCATGCAGTTTCTCGACGGGGTGATCATCGTCACCGCCCTGCCCCGCATGGCGCTCGACTTCAACGTCGGCACGCTCGAGATGAGCCTCGGCGTCACCATCTACATGCTGGCGGTCGCGGTCTGCATTCCCGCCGCGGCGTGGCTGTCGGACCGCTTCGGGGCGCGACGGGTGTTCGTGGTGGCGATTGCGCTGTTCACGCTCACCTCGATCGCCTGCGGCATGGCTCAGGACCTCGGCCAGTTCGCCATCGCCCGCGCCCTGCAGGGCGCCAGCAGCTCGGTATTGTTCCCGGTGGGACGCATCATCGTGCTCAGGACGGCGCAGAAGTCCGAGATCGTTTCGGCCATCGGCCTCACCATCTGGCCGGCGCTGTTCGCCCCGGTGCTCGGGCCGGCGCTGGGTGGCTTCATCACCGAATACATTTCCTGGCACTGGAACTTCTGGATCAACATCCCGCTCGGGATCATCGGCATGGCGCTGGTGCTGCTGATCGTCCCCAAGGATACCGAGTTCGCCGAACGGCCATTCGACGCCGTCGGGTTCGTCTTGACCGGCATCACGCTGGGCTGCCTGCTCTATGGCTTCGATGCGCTGGTGCAGGGCGGCATGCCGGTATGGATGTCAGCCCTGCTGATCGTCGTCGGCTTCGCCGTCGGCTTCTGCGCGGTGCGCTGGCTGCTGAGCGCCAAGCATCCGCTGATCGATCTCAGGACGCTCAAGATCCAGACCTTTGCCGCCACCGATGCCAAGGCCGGCGCCATCCTCAGGACGGCGATCAACGCCACGCCGTTCCTGCTGCCGCTGATGTTCCAGGTCGCCTACGGCATGGACGCGCTGAGCGCCGGCGGGCTGGTGGTGATCTACTTCCTGGGCAACCTCACCATCAAGGCGGTGACCACGCCGACGCTGCGTCGCTTCGGCTTTCGCAGCATCCTGACCATCAACGGGGTGCTGGCCGGCATCGCCGTGGCGGCCTGTGGGCTACTTGGGCCGCAGACGCCATACCTCATCACGGCCGCTGTGCTGTTCATCGCCGGCGCCACCCGATCGATGCAGTTCACCGCACTCGCAACGCTCGCCTTTGCCGATGTCGACGCCAAGCAGCGCAGTTCGGCCACCACCATCTCATCGATGTCGCAGCAGCTCTCCATGGTGTTCGGCGTCGCCGTCGCCGCCGGCTGCCTCAACCTCAGCCAGATGTGGCGCGGCGCGCCGACCCTCGGGGTGATCGACTTCCAGATCGCTTATCTCGTCATGGGCCTGATCATCATCGTCTGCGCCCTGCAACTGCTGACTCTCGAGCGCAACGCGGGCGCCGAAGTATCCGGCCACCGCAAGCCGCAAGCCGCCTGAGCATTGTACAGTCTTCCCCAGCTCTGCCGGCAGACTGATTGACTGGCCTCATCGCTCTGCTAGCAATTGCAGCGGGAGCGACGGTGCGGCACGTCCTCTCGTCATTTGGGGGGACGAGATGAATTCAGTACTTCGGATGGCCGCGTCGGCGGCTGGTCTTCTATTTGTCGCCGGCTGCAGCGGTGATGCGTGGATCACCGGGGGCGAGCTGATCCGCCCGGGCGAGCCGACCGGCACGATCACCGTGGTCAACGGCACCAGCCGGGTGATCGACGTGATCCTGATCTCCGAATGCGGCGCATCGACCTACGGCCTCGATCGGCTGCCCGACACCGTCGCGCTCGGCTCCGGCCAGAGCTACAGCTTCACCGTCTCAGCCGGTTGCTGGGATGTCGATGCAGGTTCGGTGGGTTATGGCGAGGCCCGCCAGCGCCTCAGTGTGGCCGCCAACGGCATCACCGAATACACCGTCACGGACTAGAGTTGCGTCACACTCGAGGCGGCCGGGGAACGGCCTCGTCGATCGACTCCCGGCCCGCAGCCGATCACTTCATCGGCACTTGCCGATGGATGGCGGTCGGTGCATGGTGCTGCCGACTCCAACCCAGTGCAGCAAACCTCCCATATGTCCCAGCTTTTCTCGCCGTTCACACTGCGTGGCCTGACCATGCGCAACCGCACGGTCATCGCGCCGATGTGCCAGTATTCAGCTCAGCACGGCCTCGCCAACGATTGGCACTTCGTGCACCTGGGCCGCTTCGCGCTCGGCGGCTTCGGCCTCGTCATCCTCGAGGCGACCGGGGTGACGCCTGAAGGGCGGATTTCTTACGGCGACCTGGGGTTGTGGAACGACGAACAGATCGCCCCTCTGGCCCATATCGTGAAATTTCTGAAGGCCGAAGGCGCGGCGACCGGCATCCAGCTGGGCCACGCCGGCCGCAAGGCAGCAACGCCGATCTGGTGGCGCGGCGGTTTCAACGAGACGGAAGCCGATAAGCTCGCATACGCCTACGAAACCTGGGTGCCGGAAGCTCCAAGCGCGGAGCGCCATGCCGACAGCCCGAACTACCAGATGCCGGTGGCGCTGGACAAAGCCGGGATCCAGCGCGTCGTGCAGAGCTTCGCCGACGCGGCACGGCGGGCCGACCAGGCCGGTCTCGATACGGTCGAGATCCACGGCGCGCACGGCTACCTGATCAGCCAGTTCCTCTCGCCGCTCGCCAACCACCGGACCGACGAATATGGCGGCAGCCGGGAAAACCGCATGCGCTTCGCGCTCGAGGTGACGGAAGCCGTGCGTGCGGCCTGGCCCAAGGACAAGCCGCTGATCATGCGGCTGTCGGTGACCGACGGCAGCCCGGGCGGCTGGGGCGTCGAGGACTCGATCGCGCTCTCGCGCGAGCTGCAGTCCCTGGGTGTCGACATGATCCACTGCTCGTCAGGCGGCTTCGACGGCTACGCGCTGAAGGCCGCCCCGCTCTACCAGGTGGAACTATCCAAGGCGATCCGGGCCGCCGGCGTTCCGACCATCGCGGTCGGGCTCATCGACGATGCGCATGATGCCGAGCGTATCCTCGATGAGGGCGAGGCCGATCTCGTCGCCTTCGCCCGCACCGCCCTCGAGGATCCCAACTGGGCCGTGCATGCCCGCCACACGCTGGAAGGCGGCGGCGATGCCTACCAGCTGTGGCCCAAGCAGGCCCGCAACCGCATTCGCGACCGTGATCGCGCCCTAGGTATTCGACAGTCATAATACGACTCTTGCCAAACGCTCCCGGCCCGACCTAAGGTCCCTGCCGCCGGGGGCGTCCAGGCGGAATACCAACGTGAACGAGTCTGAGGCCCTCTCCGGGCTGGTCGGCCACATCTACGAGGCAGCCATCGATCCGGGCTTCTGGCCCGACGCCTTGCGGGAAACGGCGCGCTTTGTCGGCGGCTGCGCCGCCGCTATCTACACCAAGGACCCTACCAGTCGTTCGGGCGGCGTGCTCTATGACGATGGCGGCCTGTCGCTCCACTACCGCACGCTGTATTTCGAGCGCTACGTGACGCTCGATCCGGCAACGACGCGGCACTTCTTCACCGAGATCGGCGAGCTCGTGGCGACCGTCGACATCATGCCGCACGCCGAATTCGAGCAATCGCGCTTCTATCGCGAGTGGGCCCGGCCGCAGCAGCTGGTCGATTTCGTCAGCACGGTGCTCGATCGTTCCGGCACCTCGGCGTCGATGTTCGGGGTGTTCCGGCACGAACGGGACGGCATCGTCGATGAGGCGACACGTCACCGCATGCACCTGGTGGTGCCGCATATCCGCCGAGCGGCGCTGATCGGCCGGGCGCTGGAGCAGCACTCGGCGCGTGCCGAAGTGCTGGCGAGCTCGCTCGATACCATCCGCGCCGGGATGTTCCTGATTGGCGGCAACGGCGCACTGGTCCACGCCAATGCGGCCGGACACGGCCTGCTGGCGGCGGGCGGACCACTGCGCGTTGCGGCCGGCCGACTGGTCGCCACGGACCCGGCCCTCGAACAATGCCTGCGCGACGCAGCGGCATCCGGTGATGCTGGCGATGCGCTGCTCGGTGAGCGCGGCATCGCCCTGCCCCTTGCCGGGCCTGACGGCGAGGCGCTGGTGGCGCATGTACTGCCGCTCAGCTCAGGCTTCCGGCGCCAGGTGCGCACCACCACTACCGCCGTCGCGGCGTTGTTCGTGCAGCGGGCCGAACTGCACGTCGAAACGGCGCCCGAGGCGCTGATCCGCGCCTACGGACTGACGCCGGCTGAGCTCAGGGTGCTGATCGCTATCGTCGAGATCGGCGGCGCGCCGGAGGTCGCCGAAGCCTTGGGGATCAGCGAGACAACGGTGAAGTTCCACCTGCGGCGGCTTTACGAAAAGACCGGCGGACGCCGGCACGCCGACCTGGTGAAACTGGTCGCCGGCTTTGCCAGCCTTGCCAGCGCCTGACGGCCCGTCCGATCGGACGGCGAATGCGCCTGCCCGATCCGCTAGGACGGCGGCACCTGGGGGGCACACAGGGATCGAGTAGCAGCCCCCACCCACGTTGCCGCTCGATACGGCCGATGAGCCCCACGCTCATCGGCCGTTCACTTTGTGCCGCTAATGATCCGATTTCCGTCGCAATCGCCGTGCCTCCTTGCATGCCGATCGCGCCGCCCCCATCTTCGGATCACCACGGGAGAAAGACGCCGAATGACCAGCAAAGCCGCCCTCTTCGCCTTGCTCGCCATGTGGGGCGTCGGCTCCACCGCCTGTCTGCCGGCCTTCGCCGAAGATACCCCCGCCGAATCCGCCACCGACGCCAGGACCAGCAAAGCCGGTCTTGTCGACCGGGTCTGGACCAAGGCCGATGGCGACCTGCCCGGCGTGATGAAGATCTTCCTCTCCGACGGCACGCTGGTGCAGGATTCCTGCTGGGAAACGCATCGGCTGAGCGCCTGGGAGCTCACCTCCGATACCGCGCTCAAGTGGAACGAGGACGGCATGGACATCAATGCCGACATCGTCTCGCTCACCGACGCCGAACTGGTGCTGAGCCTCAAGCTCGGCAACGACGCGGTGGAAGAGAAATACGTGACGGCGACCGTGCCGTACGTTTGCCCGGATATGCCGAAGAACTGATTGCTCTCCGTGCGTGTGGCCACCCCCACCCTTGATCCCTCCCCACAAGGGGGAGGGAGACCTGACTGCCGGCATTTCGGCTCTATCGCCTCCCTCCCCCTTGTGGGGAGGGCAGCAAAGCTTGTGAGCGAAGCGAACTAGCGTCGCTGGGTGGGGGAGAGCCCACTGACCCTTTGGTTCGTTCCCCCAAAAAAAGAGCGCGGGAGTTTCCTCCCGCGCCCGACACCCTGCATGGGATGGCTGTTATTCCGCCGGTGCGCCGACCACCGGGGTGACCGTGGTGCGGATCGTCACCTGGGTCAGGATGAAGGCGAGGATGGCGCAGACCGCGAAACCGAGCACCATCGGAATGGCGGTGCCGTCGTGGAAGGCCCCGACGATCCCCATCACCACGGCGCCGAGCACCATCTGCAGCGTCCCCATCAGGGCCGATGCGGTACCGGCGAACTCGCCATGCTCTTCCATCGCCAGGACGCCGGTAGTCGGCAGCACGAGGCCGAGGAAGCCGAAGGCGATGAACATCAGGCCCGAAAGCACCCACATGCTGTCGATGCCGGCGACAAAGATGCCGGCCAGGAGCGCCATCGAGAGTGCGAAGCCGGTGACCGCCCAGCGCACGACGCGCTGCAGGCCGAAGCGCTTCACCATGAAGCCGGTCGATTGCGACACCGCGAAGAACGAGATGGCGTTGACCGAGAAGGCGAGGCTGTATTGGGTCGGCGTCAGGCCGTAGTGCTCGATGAACACGAAGCTCGAGTTGCCGATGAAGGCCATGAAGGCCGACATGCCGAAGGCGCCGATGAAGGTCAGGCCCATGAAGTTCCAATCCTTGAGCAGCGAGCCATAGCCGCGGATCGCGCCGCCGATGGTGGACTCGGTGCGCAGGTGCCTGGGACGCGTCTCCTTGAGCGCGACGACCGAGAGCAGCAGGCCGAACACGCCCACCGCACCCATTACCCAGAACAGCAGGCGCCAGTCGCCGAAGGCGATGACGATGCTGCCGGCGAGCGGGGCGAGAATCGGCGAGATCGAGAACACCAGCATGATGAGGCTGAACAGCTGCGCGGCCTCGGCGCCGGTATATTCGTCACGCACGATGGCGCGCGGCAGCGACATCGCCGCGCAACCACCGATGCCCTGGATGAAGCGCGAGACGATCAGCCACTCGACCGATGGCGCCACGGCACAGCCGATCGAGCCGGCGATGAAGACGAGCGTGCCGATGTAAAGCGGCGGCTTGCGGCCGACCATGTCGCTGATCGGCCCGTAAATGAGCTGGCCCACGGCAAAGGCGGCCATGAAGGACATCAGGCTGAGCTGCACCGACGCATCGGTGACACCCAGTTGCCCGCCGATTTCCGGCAAAGCCGGCAGATACATGTCGATGGCGACGGGGCCGATCACCGACAGCAGGCCGAGTACGATGGCCATGCGAATGAGTTTTGCGTTCATAGCAGTAAATCCCAACACTGCTTGTGTGACTGAGAGCGAGCAGACCGCCCGGCAACGAGCGTCGGACAGAGTTCGGCCGCGCGCGTTTCACCCCCGCGCGTCGTTTGCCTCCCTCGCCGGTTTACCCGGTTTAGCTGCCGCTTGGATGACACCCGAGTCCACAAAAATGGACACTTGTGTCAAAGTGACTTTTGGACACTCTTGTCCAATTCGTCAAGTCCCATTATCATCCCAGGTATGGAGATCAGCCACGACCTACATCGCAGCCCTGCCATGCAGCGGGGCAACTACAACAAGCGCTGCGCCATCATCAGCGCCGCCACCGCAGTGTTCGTGCGCGATGGCTATGTCGGCGCCAGCATCGACGCGATCGCCGAAGAGGCGAGCGTCTCCCGGCAGACGATCTACAACCAGATCGGCGACAAGGAAAAACTGTTCGTCGAGGTGGTGCGCGGCATCAACGAACAGGGCAGCGCCCGGCTGATCGCCGTGCTCGCCACCTTCCCGGACGAGCCCGAGGATATCGGGCGCGAACTGGTGGAGTTCGCCATCCGGCTGACCCGCGATTGCCTGTGCGATGAGAACTCACGCGCGTTGCGCAAGCTGATCGAGAACGAGGGCAGCCGCTATCCCGAGCTGTTCGAGACCTGGAAGGATTATGGCCCGGGCAAGAACTGGCCCGCCATCTCCGCGCGCTTCGCCCGCCTCGCTCGCGCCGGCGACATCGATCTCGACGACCCCGACCTCGCCGCCCGGCAATTCATGGCGCTCATCCGCGCCGACCTGCCGAACGAACCCGGCCAGATGGTGAGCGACGCCGAACTGGCGCAGGCCGCCCGCAACGGGGTGCGGACATTCCTCCGGGCCTATGGCAAGCGCGAGGCGGCTTTGGCGCTGTAGGGCGGTCGCTGCCAGCGCCGGAGCAGGCTGACCCCACCCCTGTCCCCTTCCCTAAACATGGGTAGGGAGACCAAAACACCGACATTGGAGCTCTGCGTCTCCCTCCCCTTGTCTAGGGGGAGGGATCAAGGGTGGGGGTCGGCTCGCTCAGCAGCCGGCCGTACTGTCACCACCCAGCCACACCCACTGCCCCGACAGCGTGCCCCGGTTGCCGGGTGCTCGGGCTCGGCCTATGGTCCGCATCCCAATTCGCTGCCCCCAGGGAGATCAGAATGAAAGCGACGCTGTCCCACCGGAAAGGAGCCTATTTCAGCAAGGACACCACGCTTCATGCCCTCTCACTCCCCGCGCGCGAGGAAAAACCCGCAGCGCCCTAACCGCAGCTTCTTCACCACCTCGAACGACCCGGACGTCCGCCCGCGCAACCGGCGGCGGGCACGGAAGTTCATCTCTTACTATCGACCGCATCTGCCGCTGCTTGCGGCCGACCTCTGTTGCGCGATCCTCGTCGCCGGCACCGCCATCGCGCTGCCGCTCAGCGCCAATTACGTGACGACGCGGCTGCTCGCCCTGCCCGAAGCGCCCGAGGCGTTCTGGCAGATCCTCGTGATGGGCGCGGTGATGCTCGGCATCCTCGCGGTCGAGGTGGCGGCAACGTTCTTCGTCGACTACCAGGGCCACGTGATGGGCGCCCGCATCGAGGCCGCGGTGCGCCAGGAACTGTTCGAGCACTGCCAGAAGCTGTCGTTCGGCTTCTATGACCGGCAGCGCACCGGCCAGCTGATGAGCCGGATCAGCAACGACACGCTGTGGCTGGGAGAGCTGTTCCATCACGGCCCCGAAGACCTCGCGATTGCCGTGTTCAAGTTTGGCGGGGCGATGCTGGTGCTGTTCTTCATCGATCCGGTTCTGGCTGCCTTGATTCTCGCGCTTACGCCCTTCGCCGTGGCCTATGCGCTGCACTTCAACCGGCGGATGAATCGAGCGCTCGAGCGCAGCAAGCAGCAGATCGCTGCAGTGAACGAGCGGGTTGAGGACGCGCTGGCCGGCATTCGCGTCGTCCAGTCCTTCACCAACGAGGGGCTGGAGACGGATCGCTTCGCCGAACAGAATCGACAGTTCGTGGTGAGCCGTGCCGACGGCTACCGCTCCGAGGCCTGGTTCTCGGTGGGCACCGAGAGCTTTGCCCAGCTGGTTACCATCATGGTGGTGGTGCTTGGGGCGCTGCGCATCCTCTCGGGCGAGCTGACGGTTGCCGAGATGCTGACGTTCCTGCTCTGCGTCGCGGTGCTGGTCGATCCGATCAAGCGGCTCGCCAACTTCGCTCGCCTCTTGCAGGAGGGCTATACCGGCTTCGTCCGCGCCATGGAGATCCTCGAGGTGGAGCCCGATGTCGCCGACCGACCGGGCGTCGGATCCATGCCGGCGCCCGCCGGAGCGATCCGCTTCGACGACGTCACCTTCCGCTACGAAGCGAGCGGGCCACATGTGCTCAGCAGCCTGTCGCTCGATATCGCCCCGGGCGAGTTCGTCGCGCTGGTCGGCCCGTCGGGCGTGGGCAAGAGCACGCTCTGCGCGCTGATCCCCCGCTTCTACGATATCGATGCCGGCGCCATCAGGATCGACGGGCGCGATATCCGCGAAGTGACGCTGGCCTCGCTCCGCCGCCATGTCGCGGTGGTGCAGCAGGATGTGTACCTGTTCGCCGGCTCGGTGGCGGAGAACCTCCGCTACGGACGCCCGGACGCCAGCGATGCCGAGGTCGAAGCCGCGGCTCGCGCCGCCAATGCGCATGAGTTCATCATGGCGCTGCCCAATGGCTACGACACCGACGTCGGGCAGCGCGGCGTCAAACTCTCGGGCGGGCAGAAGCAGCGGCTCACCATCGCCCGCGCCTTCCTCAAGGATCCGGCGATCCTGATCTTCGACGAAGCGACCAGCGCGCTCGACAACGAGAGCGAACGGGCGGTGCAGCAGGCGCTGCTCAGCCTCGCCAGGGGACGGACCACCATCGTCATCGCGCACCGGCTCTCCACGGTGCGCCACGCCGACCGCATCCTGGTGCTGACCCGCGACGGGGTTGCAGAGGAAGGGACACACGAGGAACTGGTGGCGCTGGATGGGGTCTATGCGGCGCTCAACAGCGTGGCGAGTATTTAGCGGGGAGACCGGCCCCATCCCTTCTCCCCTCAGGGGAGAAGGTGGCCGAAGGCCGGTTGAGGGGTGAAGCCGTGCAACGAGCGCTCCCTGAGAAGCTGAACCCCTCACCCTAGCTCCGCTACGGACCTGACGGTCCTAGCTGCACTAGCCCTCTCCCCTCAGGGGAGAGGGGACGCTGAGGGAATCGTCCGTGAGCCCTACAGCACCAGATAGCCCCGATAGGCCACCAGCCTGCCAAACAGCGGCAGGCCGATATCGACTTCGAAGCGATGTCGGCCGCCCTCGTCGACGCGCTCCTCCGCCGTGATGCGGGGCAGCAGGATACCGGGGAGCGGCAGATTCCAGATTCGTCCGGAGACGCGCTGCATGTCGAGCCCATCACCGCGCGGCACCAGCCGCATGCGGATCGCCACCGGGCCGAACCGCTCCTCGATCAGCCCCTCCGGCGCAGCGCTCATCACCGAGCGCATCGGCTTGTCGGCGAAAAAGCGGGTCCAATGCTCCCTGCCCTCGCGGCTCTCGATCACCACCCGTACCGGCAGCCGGCCTTCGTCGAGCGGCAGGCCCAGGCGCCTGGCAAGGAAGCGGGCGATCGGGTTCTCGGCCGGCGCCACCACCGCCTCGCCTTCGGCAATCACCGCCGGTCGGCCGCGATGCAGCCGCCGGGTCACCTCGGGCAGGCGCTCGAAACCCTCGCCCATCACCCGCCGATAGAGCGGCTTCTCGCCCCGGAACGCCACCTGCTTGGTCTCGAGGGCCAGGCCTTCGAGCCAGGGCTTGATCTGCTCGAGGCTCACGACGCCGGCCGCCGAACGGGCGCCGCCGCGTAGCCGGCCGCCGAAGGTCAACGCCTCGATCAGTGCCGCCGCAGGCAGTACCGGCACGTAGGGCCCATCGCCGTTCGCTGCCCGCAGCCACCAGCGCACCACGCGCGCGTCGCCACGCGCATCCTGCCCGGCAGCTTCGACCAGCATACCGCCATCAGCGGTGCCGAAACGATCGAGCCAGAGCGCGATCTGCGTGCCGAGCCCGGCGAAGACCCGCGCCGATTTCACCAGCCCCCAGCGAACCGGAACCGCGGCGACACCGATCAGCCAGTTGAGGATCGGCAGTTCCATTCCGGCATCGAACCCGGCTCGCACCCGCGGCGAGAAGCGCGCCGGCAACAGGTCCAGGTCCGGCACCTCAGCCAGCATGGCACGGCGGCGCGGCAACCCTTCGATCGTCACCCAGCGCCCGTCGCTCCACCCGCGGCCGCGCTCCCAGCCGGCCTCGCGGAACACCCGCACCGGCTGGCCGACCCAGCTCAGGATGCCCTCGATCACCGACCGTCCCTTCGGCGTCCGGTTCCCCGGGACGATGGCGACATCGACGCTGTCGACGGCGAGCCACGCACTGGTGATGTGGTCGAGCACGGCATGGGTCAGGCCCGGCGTCGAGCTTGCCCCGGAGATCACCGAGATCGCCACGGCGCGGGCTGCACTGTCGAACCTGGCGATGCCGGCAACGAAGGCGCGGCTATCGGCAATGTCGACATAGTGGCAGCGCGCGCCGATCGCCGCCTCGATCAACTGGGTGCCGCTGAGCTGGAACGGACCGGAGCAGTCGACCACGACGTCGCAGTCGATCTCCTTCAGCCGTTCAACCCCAATGCGGTCACGATCGATCAGCACGAAGCCGTACTCGCCCTGCTCATCGAGCGCCCGCAACTCGCGCTGCAGCGCCCGCGCCCGGCTTTCGGTGCGTCCGCCCAGGCTGACGCGAAAGCCCTTGCGGCGTGCCAGGAGCCGCGCCAGGCGCGAACCGAACACGCCGGCGCCACCGACGATGAGGATATGCGGCCGGCTCATACCGCGACCTCGCGTAACGATTCAGTTTCCAATTGCAACGCCTTGAGTGGGCTTAGCAATTGGCCGGACACCATGGCGGCGAGCAGCCACGGCACCGGCGGCACCCTGGCGATCGCCGAGACCAGCACATCGCGGACCAGGGGCAGCAACTGACCATCGGACTGGTAGAATGGGGTAAGGGTCAGCGACAACAGCTGGTAGAGGCGCACGTGCCAGCGCCGCAGGCGCGCATATTCCCCAAGGGCGTCGTCAATCGAACCGGCTTCGGCCAGCGCCCCGGCGAGGGCTGCGGCATCGAGCAGCGCCATGTTGGCGCCCTGCCCGAGCTGCGGGCTGGTGGCATGGGCGCTGTCACCGATGAAGGCGATGCCGTCGCCGGCCGGCACCTGAAGCGTATGATGGGCGTAGCGCGCCAGCGTCATCTCTTCAAAGCCGCGGATCGCCTCGAGATGCGGCGCGGTTTCCGGCCAATGCTCCAGCACCTCGCTGCGCCAGCTGTCGATGCCGGCCGCCTGCAGCGTCTCAAAGCTCTCCGGCTTGAGGCTCCAGAAGAAGGCCGCAAGCTTGGGCCCATCACGGCGCTGCCGCCCGACCGGCAGCACGCCGATCATCACGCTGGCCTTGCGGTAGCGCTGCATCAGCGCGTCGCGCCGAAAGCCGCGGTCGACCCACGGGACGGTGCCCCAGATGGCGCCGAAGGTCAGCGGATGGGCGCGGCTCGGAACCTTGGCGTCAACCTTCAACGGAGATGCCGAACCGAGTGCATCGACCACCAGGTCGAACGGGCCCTCCAGCCCTTGCGACGCCCGCAGCCACTGCTTGCCGCCGGAGCGCTCCAGCGCTTCGATGGTGAAACCGGTGCGGATCGGCAGGCCCGCGGCCACCACTGCATCGTGCAGCACGTTGAACAATGCCGCACGATGAACTGCAACAGCATGTACCTCGCGGCCGAGGGGGCGATAGCCGACGTCGAGCACCACCCGACCGCTCCGCGCATCGGTGCCGATCAGCCGATCAACCCGCGATCCCAGCGCGGCAATTTCCGGATAGAGGCCGAGCGCCTCGAGCACGGCGAGCCCGGTCGGCTGCAGCATCAGGCCCGAGCCCAGCGGGCGCGGCGTCTCGAACCGCTCGAACAGCCGCACGCGATGCCCGGCGCGGCTCAAGAACAGCGCCGCTGCCAGCCCGCCCGGGCCGGCGCCGGCGATTGCAATATCAAGTGACTTCAGCAGTCTCGCGTCCCCGGCTAACCAGGGGGACTAGATCACCACCTGCGTGCCGATTTCAACCACGCGGCCAGTAGGAATATGGAAGTATTCCGTCGCGTCGGTGGCGTTGCGGGCAAGACCGATGAAGATGCGGTCGAGGAATACCGGCGCCCCGCCCTTTGGTGACGGCTTCAACGAGCGGCGCGACAGGAAGAACGAGGTCGACATGATGTCGAACTTCCAGCCGAGCTTGCGGGCCAGCGCCAGCGCCTTGGGGATGTTCGGCGTCTCGATGTAACCGAAGGTGACGACGACGCGGTAGAACAGGTCGTTGTAGGCATCGATCCTGATCTTTTCCTCGTCGGCGACGCGCGGGCGATCCGAAGTGACGACGGTCAGGATCACGTTGTGCTCGTGCAGCACCTTGTAGTGCTTGAGGCTATGCAGCAGCGCGGTCGGCGCGCCCTCGATATCGGAGGTGAGGAACACCGCCGTGCCGGGCACGATGGTCGGCTTCTTCTTGGCGAGGTTCTCGACCAGGAACTCGAGCGGCACCTCGTCGCGCCGGGTCTTTTCGGCCAGGCGGCGCCGGCCCCAGATCCAGATCGTCATCATCGAGGCGATGGTCGCGGCGACCACGGCCGGCACCCAGCCACCCTGGGAGAATTTCGCCGCATTGGCGACGAAGAAGCCTGTGTCGATGATCAGCAGCGGCACGATCACCGCCATCGCGGCGATCAGGTTCCACTTCCACAACCGCCACATGACGATGAACAGCAGCACCGCCGTCACCAGCATTTCGCCGGTCACGGCGATACCGTAAGCAGCCGAGAGCGCACTCGACGAGCGGAAGCCGACGACCAGCAACACCACGCAGATCAGGAGCAGGAAGTTGACCTGCGGCATGAAGATCTGCCCGGCCACCTCTTCCGAGGTATGCCTGACCTCGAGGCGCGGCAGGAGATTGAGGTGCATGGCCTGACGCACCAGCGAATAGGCGCCGGAGATCACCGCCTGGCTGGCGATGACGGTGGCGAGGGTCGCCAGCGCCACCATCGGCAGCTTGGCCCAGTCGGGCTGCATCTGGAAGAACGGGTTGGTCACCTCATCGGGGTGACTCAGCACAAACGCCCCCTGCCCGAAATAGTTGAGCAGCAGCGCCGGGAACACCAGGATCAGCCATGCAGTGATGATCGGCTTACGACCGAAATGGCCGAGATCGACATAGAGCGCCTCGGCGCCGGTCACTGCGAGGAACACTGCGCCCAACACCACGATGGAGATGCCGGCGTGCGTATAGAGAAACTCGATGCCATGCGCGGGATTGAGCGCCAGCAGCACCTGCGGCGCATCGGCGATGTGCAGCAGGCCGGTGATCCCGAGGATCATGAACCAGGCCGCCATGACCGGGCCGAACACCGTCGAGACGCGCTCCGTGCCGAAGCGCTGCACCATGAACAGCCCGATGAGGATCACCACCGTCATCGGCACCACCCACGGGGTCAGGCGGGGTTCAACGACCTCCAGGCCTTCCACTGCCGAGAGCACCGAAATCGCCGGGGTGATGATGGCGTCGCCGAGGAACAACGCACCACCGACGATGCCGAGGCCGAGGATCCAGGCCGGGCGCTTTTTGAAGGCGTTGCTGGCGAGCGTCATCAGCGACAGGGTGCCGCCCTCGCCCTTGTTGTCGGCGCGCAGGACGAAGATCACGTACTTGACGGTGACCACGATGGTCAGCGCCCAGACGATCAGCGACAGCAGCCCCAGCACCTCGTTCTCGTTGGGCGAGCCGCCGGACGCATGCAGCGCCTCGCGGAAAGCGTAGAGGGGACTGGTGCCGATATCGCCAAAGACGACCCCCAGGGCACCGAGGATGAGGAGGGGCAGCTTGCCCGTGGCGTGGCCGGTTTGCTCGGTCGCTGCAGCGCCGGCCGTCACGCCGGACGAAGTGGTCTGGGTCATATGCCCTTCGCTCACCCTGTTTCGGGTGGGCGGCTGTCTACACCCACCCACCGACGCACTCAACGGTCAAATTCCGCCAAGGTTCGCATTTGCTGATGGACAGTTATGCGGATTTGCGGGGGCACGACAAGCAAAAGGGGGCGGCGCCATGGGAAGCGCCGCCCCCGACCGGGGTGCGAAAGGAGGAGAACCCCGGCAAACCAGCCGAGTTTTGCCTCAGGCGGCCTTGGCCGCGGCAGCCGCATCAGCCTGGCGGGCATTGCGGGTGGCGTTGGTCCACCAGACCAGGTTGTCGAGCATCTCGGGCACGAAGAAGTCGAAGTTGCCCTTGGTTTCGTCCCAGGTCTTCTGGCCCATCATGATCGGGATGAAGTCCGAACCGCCGATGTGGACGGCGTGACGGACCGGCACGGCCTGCAGTTCAACCATGATGTTGCGCAGGTGCTCGATGGCGCGGGCGCCGCCGACCGAACCGTAACCGACGAAGGCCACGGCCTTCTTCATGAAGGGCTTGTAGGCCCAGTCGATGGCGTTCTTCAGGGCGCCGGTGATCGAGCGGTTGTACTCGGCGGTGACGACGATGTAGCCGTCGAACTCGTTGAGCTTGGCCTGCCACTTGGCGGCGATCTCGTTCGGGGTCGGCATCCAGAAGTCGGACGCGGCTGCATCGAACAGGGGAAGCGGGTAATCCTTCAGGTCGACGATTTCGACATCGACGTCGCCGCGGGCGGCAACGTGGCCGGCAATCCAGCTGGCGGGCTTATCGCCGAAGCGGGTCGGGCGGATCGAGCTGATGATCACTGCAATCTTGGGTTTGGACATTTGCTGCACTCCAGTATCAAAATGTGACTAGCGGCAAATAAGTGCCCAAGGTGGGGCCGCGCAAGCAGGCACCTCGATGAGGCGAGGGCACAGTTTCCAGCCCCGGTCACACCGGTGTGCGTGGGGTTACAGCGTTGTAAGTGAAGCAGTTCCGGCGGTTTGCCGGCGAGCCGACAGGTGCGCGTCAGCTGCTGCTGGCCATTCGCACCAGAGACGGAATGCAGCGTTCGCGATTGTCGAACAATAGGTAACGGAAGTGTGTCAGCGCAGGCCGAACGAATAGGTCCAGGCGAGCGCCTTCAGGCCGGAATCATCGAGTTCGGGGTGTTTTGGCTGCAGTTGTTCGATGGCGCGTTCGGTGAGGCTCTTCTTGGAGCGCTTCTCCAGGCCCTCGACCGGCTGCTGCAGTTCTTCGAGCAGGCCGAGGATGCGCTGCTTGAGCTCGGTGCCCTCGGCCTCGCCGAAGCGCTGCACCAGATACGGCGTCTTGGCCCGCGGGAACGGCGAGCTGCCGAAACCGGTATAGAGCACCAGGGCCTCGTTGATCGGGTCGCTCATCGCTTGCTCGTATGCAACTGCTCTCAAAGCCATATGGCAACCCGCCCGATCCGTGGAAGGCTTCAACTTGGTCCATCCACCGTTGAAGCGAAATAAGCGGCATTGGCGGTAGTTAAGTCGGATTTGACCGCCGAGCACGGGTTGCCCGTTAACATATGTGCGAAACCGCACAGTCGGCCGCGCCATTCACCACAGTCTGACCCGGCGATTGTGTCCAGCACGTAGCCGGGTCAGTGTCCGCCCATTGCTTGGGGGAGATACTGCATGAAACTGTTCGCCGCGGCCGTGCTGGCCCTGACCCTCGTCACCACCACCACGCTGGCCGGACCACCGCTGCGGCTGTGGGTCAAGAACAGCTCGCAGGTCACGATCGGCAAGCTCTACGTTGCGATTGCCGGGCACGACGATCCTGGCGCCGAGCGCCTGCGCGGCAAGACCATCGCGCCCAAGGGCAAGATGCAGTTCCTGCTCGAGGACGGTGCCGACAAGTGCGTCGTCGACCTCAAGCTGCTGTCGGATACCGGCAAGGAATACTCCTACCGGGCTCGCCTCTGCGAGGACCACACGTTTACCTTCCGCGGTCGTCCATAGCGGACAGCCGCGACCTCAGGCGCAAGCGATCTTGTAGTGCCGCACCGTCTCAGCCATGCCGTAGATCAGCGCATCGGCAGTGATGGCGTGGCCGATCGAGACCTCGGCAAGGTCGGGGATCGCCTGCTTCAGCGGCGGCAGGTTGACGAGGTTGAGGTCGTGTCCGGCATTGACCAGGAGCCCCCCCTGCCCCGAGCGCGCATTGTGTCCGGCAGCCCGCGCCGCATCGGCGGTCTCGCGCAGCGCGTCGAGATGTACTGCCTGCACCTCCGGCTTCAGCGAGCCACCGTACGGGCCGGTATAGAGCTCAACCCGGTCGGCGCCGACATTGGCTGCAGCGGCCGGCGCCGAGGGGTCGGCGTTGATGAACAGCGACACCCGGATCCCGGCCTTCCGCATCCGCTCGATCGCCGGGGTCAGCACGGCGCGATTGGCCTCGATGTTCCAGCCGTGATCGGAGGTCGACTGCAGCGGATCGTCGGGCACGAAGGTCACCTGGTCCGGCGCGGCGCGCTCGACCAGGGTCAGGAAATCCTCGGTCGGGTAGCCCTCGATGTTGAACTCGCGACCCGGATAATCCTGGCGCAGCAGCGTCACCAGTTCGAACACGTCGGTGCGGCGGATATGCCGCTCGTCGGGCCGCGGATGCACGGTGATGCCGTCCGCCCCGGCGTCGAGCGCGATGCGGGCAATGCCGGTGACGCTCGGCCACGGCACGGAGCGCCGGTTGCGCAGCATGGCGACGGCATTGAGATTGACGCTGAGATGAGTCATCGCGGGGACCTCGGCTGATCAGGCGGGAGGCTTAGCGCATCGCACCGGCAGCGGCCAATCGAACGTTTTGATGAGCCCGATCAGCGGCGAACATGGCGGCTACGGCGACGGCCTGCCGCGCCGGTCGAGCAGCAGCACCAGCACGCCACTCGCGGCGATGAGGCAGATGCCGATCGAGGCGAGGCCGTTTGGCAAAGTGCCGAACATGACGAGCCCGACCAGCAGCGCCCATAGCGTGCCGGTATAAAAGAACGGCACGACGGCCCGCGTTTCGGCGACCCGGAACGACAGGAACAGCAGCAACTGCGCCAGCGTCAGGAAGGCGCTCGCTGCGGCGATCAGCAGCAGCACCGGCAGTGACGGCATCACCCAGCGCTCGAACACCAGCATCAGCGCGCCGATGCCGACGGCCGAAACCAGCGAGAGCCCGATCGCCACGGCAAGCGCCGGGACGTCCGCGGCCACCTTGCGCCCGATCAGGTCACGCCCGGCGCTCAGCGCCGCGCTGAGGAGAGCGAACAGCACATAGGGCTGGAAGCTGCTGCCGCCCGGTTGCGCCACCAGCAGCGCGCCGATAAGCGCCACGACGATCAGCGCGGCCGCCGCCCCTCCGACCTTGTCGCCAAAGAACACCACGGCCCCGAGCAGCACCAGCATCGGCGTCAGTTGCAGCAAGGCCGTGATGTCGGCCAACGGCGCATTGGCGACGGCGAAGACGAAGGCGATGGCGGCGGCGCATTCCACCACATTGCGCGCCAGGACCCGGCCATCGAGCATCTGCCGCAGGCTGCCGGCCGGCGCCGTTGCCAGCAGCACAGGGATGCCGAGGAGGATCGCCGCCACGGCCCGCAGGAACAGCGCCTCGAGCGGCGGCAGGTAGATCACTGCCGCCTTGAGCAACCCGTTGTTGATGGTGAAGCACCCGCTGGCCAGCACCATGTAGACGATGCCGCGCAGGTTGGAGCCGCTGGCCACCGCTACGCCACCGGCACCAGCCGACGCTTCCGCTCATCGAGGAGCACGATGGTAAGGCCGGCGGCCACCACCAGGACGATGCCGCTGATGGCGATGAGGTTCGGGAACTGGCCGAACACCACCAGGCCGGACAGCACCGCCCAGAAGGTGAAGAAGTAATAGAACGGCGCCACCACTCCGGTCGGGCCGACGCGATAGGCCATGAAGATGAAGAAGTGGCCGAAGATCAGGAACAACCCGGCGCCGGCGAGCAGCAGCAGGTGATGGGTTTGCGGCACGACCCATTGTTCCGTGGCGAGGTGCATGGCCCCTGCCCCGGCCAGCACCACGATGATTGCGGACATGGCGACAATCATCCCCGGGACCTCCGGGGCGATGCGCCGCCCGGCCAGATCGCGCACCGCACAGAGCACCGCATTGGCCAGCGCCAGCACGGCATAGATCGAAATCCCCTGCATGGTCGGCTGCGCCACCATGATGGCGCCGATGAAGCCCACCCCGATCAGCGCCATGCGCACCCCGCCGATCTTCTCGCGGAACAGGATCGAAGCGCCGAGCAGCACCAGCAGCGGGGTAATCTGGCCCAGCGCCGAGGCATCGGCGATCGGCATATTGGCGAGCGCCACCACGTAGCAGAGGATCGCCGCGGTCTCGGCGAGGTTGCGCGCCAGTACCCGTCGCTCGAACACCAGCGGCAATTGCCGGCCGTAGCCCAGCAGCAGCATCAGGGGCAGACCCCAGAGGAGCCCGGCGCAACCGCGCAGCATCAGCACCTGGTAGGGCGGCAAGCCCTCGGTCGCGAGCTTCATCAGCGTATCGTTGATCACATAGGAACAGGTCGAGATGACCATGAACAACGGCCCGCGGAACGGGTGCGATGCGAACGACACTGCTGATTTCCCCTCAAACAAAGGCCGGGATCGCTCCCGGCCCCTGACCTTCTACATGCTTTCGGGCCCGGGCGAAATCGCCGCCGCCTTGCGCTGCCGGCGCGCGCTGATCTCGGTGATGTGCGCGTCACCCCAGGCTCCGAGGGGCTCCAGCGCCTTGTTGAGCGACGCGCCGAGTTCGGTTGCCGAGTACACCACCTTGGGCGGAATCTCGTGGAACACCTCACGGTGCACGATGCCGTCCGCCTCGAGTTCGCGCAGATGCTGGATCAGCATCTTCTCGGTGATGCCGGGAACGGCGCGCTTCAGCTCGCCGAACCGGCACGGCTTTTCGGCGATGGCCCAGAGCAGCAGCGCTTTCCACTTGCCGCTGATCACGTCGATGGCCGGGCCGAGCCCACAGACATAGGGCACCTGCTGCATCCCAAGCTCCTACTGACTTTTTGGTAAGTACCTGACTTTATTGTAGGTTCTTGTGGGAAAGAAAGCCAGACCTACCTTCTGCAGCACCATGAGATGGAGCAGCAGATGACCCAGAAGATCACCTTCCTCGGCCTCGGAGCGATGGGCAGCGCCCTCGCCCGTGCCGCACTCACCGCCAAGCTCGACGTCACTGTGTGGAACCGCACGCCGGAGCGCGCCGATCCGCTGGTGGCCGCCGGCGCCACTGCGGCGAGCGGCAGCACCACCGCGATCAGCGCGGCCGATCTGGTGGTGATCTGCCTGCTCGACTATCCCTCGGTGCGCGCCGTGCTCGACGCCGCCGGCGCCTCGCTCAACGGCAAGACCATCCTCAACCTCACCAACGGCACCCCCGAGCAGGCGCGTGGGCTGGCGGCATGGGCCGAAGCGGAGGGCGCCGACTACCTCGACGGCGGCATCATGGCCATTCCGCCGATGATCGGCCGACCGGAGACGCTGATCCTCACCAGCGGCTCAGCGACCGCCCGCGCGACGTCGCATGACGTTCTCGCGAGCTTCGGCTCGAGCCGTTACCTCGGTGGCGACCCGGGCCACGCGGCGCTCTACGACCTGGCGCTGCTGACCGCGATGTATGGCATGTTCGGCGGCTACCTGCAGGGCACCGCGCTGCTCAGAGCCGACGGGATCGCAGCAGCGGGCTTCGTCGAGATGGTGCAGGCCTGGCTCACGACGATGCAGGCGAGCCTGCCGGAGATGGCCCGGCAGATCGATGCCGCCGACCACGGCCGCAATGTCGGCTCCAACCTCGCCATGCAGGAGGCGGCCTACATCAACCTGATCGATGCCAGCCGAGCGAGGGAGCTCTCGACCGACCTGGTCGAACCGATGCAGCGGCTGCTGAAGAAAGCGGTAGCCACCGGCCGCGGCGGCCACGACATTGCCAGCATGGCCGAGCTGATCCGGCTCGAGTGAACAGATCGGGGCGGGATAATCCCCGCCCCGATCCGCTTACATGCCTTCCGGCCCGCGCGAGATCGCGGCGAGCCCGGTGCGCACCACTTCGATCAGCCCAAGCGGCACCATCAGCGAAATGAAGCTATCGATCTTCGACGGCTTGCCGGTGACCTCGAAGACGAAGCTCTCGGTGGTGGCGTCGACGATCTGGGCGCGGAACGCGTCGGCCAGGCGCAGCGCCTCGGCGCGCGGCTCGCCGGAGCCGCCGACCTTGATCAGTGCCAGCTCGCGCTCCAGCGACTTGCCCTCGCTGGTCAGGTCATGCACCCGGTGCACCGGGATCAGCCGCTCGAGCTGCAGCTTGATCTGGGTCAGCACCTTGGGCGTCGCCACCGTCACCACGGTGATCCGGCTGAGGCCCTTTTCGTGCTCGGTCTCTGAGACCGTGAGACTGTCGATATTGTAACCGCGGGCCGCGAACAGCCCGACGATCCGGGCGAGAATGCCCGGCTCGTTATCGACCAGCACGCTCAGCGTGTGCCGCTCGGGCGCCTGGGTTTCCGCGGCGAGGAAGTATGCCGAACCGCTCGGCTGCAAATGTGCGTTCATGGCTTAGCTCCTCAAACCAGCTGCCGGCCTTTTTCGTCGATCACCGCGCCGATATCGTCTTCGAAATCGGGCAGGATCATCTCGTTGTGCGGCTTGCCCGACGGGATCATCGGCAGGCAGTTCTCGTGCTTTTCAACCAGGCAGTCGAACAGCACCGGGCCGTCGTAATCGAGCATTTCCTGGATGGCCGCATCGAGCTTGGCCGGATCGTCGCAGCGGATGCCCTTGCCGCCATAGGCTTCGGCCAGCTTGACGAAATCGGGCAGGCTTTCGGAATAGCTGTGCGCGTAGCGGCCGCCATGCAGCAGATCCTGCCACTGCCGGACCATGCCCATGCGCTCGTTGTTGAGGATGAACACCTTGATCGGCAGGCGGTACTGCACCGCGGTCGAAAGCTCCTGCATGGTCATCTGCACGCTCGCCTCGCCGGCGATGTCGATGACCAGCGCATCCGGGTGCGCCACCTGCACGCCGACCGCGGCCGGCAGGCCGTAACCCATGGTGCCGAGGCCACCCGAGGTCATCCAGCGGTTCGGCATCTCGAACGGGAAATGCTGCGCTGCCCACATCTGGTGCTGGCCGACTTCGGTGGTGATGTAGACGTCACGTCCCTTGGTCGCCTCGTAGAGCCGCTGGATGGCGTATTGCGGCTTGATGGTGGTGTCGGAGTTCTTGAAGCCCAGCGAATTGCGCGCCCGCCAGCCCTTGATCTCTTCCCACCACGGTGCGATCGCCTCGGTGCGCGGCTGGTTGGTCTTCGAGCGCCAGATCCGCACCATTTCCTCGAGCACCAAGCCGCAATCGCCGACGATGGCGAGGTCGGTGCGAACGTTCTTGCCGATCGAGGACGGATCGATATCGACATGGATCTTGGTCGAACCGGGCGAGAACGCATCGATGCGGCCGGTGATGCGGTCGTCGAAGCGCGCCCCGATATTGATCATCAGGTCGCAGTCATGCATCGCCATGTTGGCTTCGTAGGTGCCGTGCATGCCGAGCATCCCCATCCACTGCGGGTTGGAGCCCGGGAAAGCGCCAAGCCCCATCAGCGTCGACGTCACCGGGAAGCCGGTCAGTTCGGCCAGTTCGCGCAGCTTTTCCGAGGCTTCGGGGCCGGCATTGATCACACCACCGCCGGTGTAAAAGATCGGCCGCTCGGCCTTCAGCATCATGTCGACGGCGGCTTCGATGGCCTTGCTGTCGCCGGAGGTGGCGGGATGATAGCTCTTGTGACGGCTCGGGCCGACCTCGTCGATGCCGAGATAGGTGCCGAGCGCGAACTGCACATCCTTGGGGATATCGACCAGCACCGGACCGGGGCGGCCGGAATTGGCGATGTGGAAGGCCTCGTGCATGACGCGCGACAGGTCGTTGACCGATTTCACCAGGTAGTTGTGCTTGGTGCAGGAGCGGGTGATGCCGACGGTGTCGCATTCCTGGAAGGCGTCCGAGCCGATCAGCGTCGTCGGCACCTGCGCCGTGATGCAGACGAGCGGGATCGAGTCCATCAGCGCATCGGTGAGGCCGGTGACGGCGTTGGTCGCACCCGGGCCCGAAGTCACCAGCACGACGCCGACCTTCCCGGTCGAGCGCGCATAGCCTTCGGCCATATGCGTTGCGCCCTGCTCGTGGCGGACCAGGATGTGCTGCACCTTGTCCTGCTGGAACATCGCATCATAGATCGGCAACGCTGCTCCGCCGGGATAGCCGAAGATGTGCTCCACCCCGTTATCGACCAGGGCCTGGATCACCATCTCCGCGCCTGTCATCTGCTCGGCCATTTTTCTCAACTCCTCCGGCTCCGCCGGTCTTTCATTCGCATCACGCCGTCACCGGCGGAAATTCGGCAACAAAAAAGGCCCCGCTAGGGACCTTCGAACGAGCGCACCGACCCTCGCGGGGATTTACCCCACGTGCTCGATGCGCCCCACTACTACGATAAGCTTCTGCACGGACCGTGCTCCAAGATTAGGTGCGGAGTTATGGGCGGAGGTTGGCGGCGGTGTCAAGGGGCTGCTTTCATCCCCTTAGGATGAGGGGCCGCCGCTCGACGGCCCCTCATCTGCCTCAGCCGACAGGCACTTCCCGCGCGGCTGGAGCACTGCGCAGGAACAGCAACGCGAGAATGGCCGCCACCACCGCCACCCAGGCGGCGCCGGCAAAAGCCGCGTGAAAGCCCTGCAACAGTGCCTCACTCGAGCCATCCGCCCCGGCGGCTGCCGCCAGCGCCACCATCGCGGCGAGGCCGACGGCCGAGCCGACCTGGTAGGTCGTGTTGACCAGCCCGGAGGCGAGGCCCGTCTCTTCAGGGCGGGCGCTGGACATCGTGGCCATGGTCACCGGAATGTAGGCGAGCGCCATGCCGAGCGCGGCCAGCAGCGACGCGGGCAGCACATCGGCGAAATAGTTGCCGCTCGCCGGCAACTGGGTGAACAGGAACAGCGCGCCGCCCATGGCGAGTAGCCCGGCCACCACGTTGGCCTTGATGCCGAAGCGGCCGATCAGCCTGCCCGACAGGCCGACCATGATCACCATGATGGTCAGCGTCATCGGCAAGAGGGCCAGTCCGCTGGCCAGCGCCGACAGCTGCAGGGTCTGCTGCAAATAGAGGTTGAGGTAGAACCACAACGGAATCCACGCCGCCCCGAGCAGCGCCATCAGCACGTTGCCGAGCGCCAGGTTGCGAGCGCCGAAGATCCGGAGCGGCAGCAGCGGCTCGCGCCGCATGGCCTGGATGACGAGGAAGACCACCACCAACAACACGGCGAGGCCGAGCAGCAGCAGGGTTTGCGCCGATGTCCACTGCCCCGGTTCGGTGGTGACGATGGCATAGACCGCCACAACCAGCGCCGCGGTGATCGTCGCCGCGCCGAGCCAATCGATCCGCCCCGCCGCCGGAGCCGCATAGCGGATCACCAGCGGCGTGAGCACGAAGACCACCAGACCCAGCGGCACGTTGATCAGGAAGGTCCACGGCCAGCTCAGCCACTCGGTGATCACGCCGCCGAGGAAGACGCCGGCAGTACCGCCGGCTGCTGCCGCCGCGCCCCAGAAGCCAAAAGCCTTGCCGAGCTCGGCACCATTATGGCCGAAGAGCCGCATGACGATGGCGAGGGCCGTTGGAGCGATCAGCGCAGCCCCTACCCCCTGCAGGGCGCGGCCGGCCAGCAGCAACCCCTGAGTGGAGGCAAGGCCGGCCAGCAGCGAGGCACCGGTGAGGATGGCGAAGCCGAGCATGAACATGCGGCGGGCACCGAACACATCGCCCAGCTTGCCGCCGAGCAGCAGCAGGCCGCCAAAGGCGATGACATAGGCGTTGAATATCCAGCTGAGGCCGCCCGGGGTGAAGCCGAGGTCGACCTGAATGGCCGGCAGGGCCACGCCGATGATCGAGGTATCGAGAATGACGATGAATTGGGCCGCGCAGAGGAGCGCGAGCGCCAGCCACCGCTTGGGGTCGGGTGTTTGCATTTTCCAGTTTCCAGTTCTGTCGCGCGCGACTTGAGCGGCGCGAAATTGATCGCGCGAGCTGCGCGACTGTCAGAGCGGCGTAACGGCTCCAACTCTTGGAGGGTCAAGCCCTGAGGCGATGCACAAAACAAAGCGCCCGGCAGAGCTAACTGCCGGGCGCTGGAGCGGCCCTGGGCCGATCAGTGGCTATGGGCGCGCGGGTCGATGCCGGTGACGCCGAAGCGCGGCTGCCGCTTCTTCGCCGCTGGCGCAGCGGCCGTGGCAAAACCCTCGATGATCGGGCATTCCGGCCGATCGTCGCCCTGGCAGTGGTCGGCCAGATGCTGCAGCGTATTGCTCATCGCCTGCAGCGCCCGCGCCTTTTCCTGCAGGGCTTCGATATGCTGCAGCGCGATCGCCTTCACGTCGGCGCTGGCCCGGCTGCGGTCGCGCCACAGCGCCAGCAGGTCCTCCATCTGCTCGACCGAGAAGCCGAGATCCCGAGCCTGGCTGATGAACCGCAACGCGTGGACATCGTTGTCGGAATAGACCCGGTAGCCCGACTCGGTGCGCGGCGGCGCTTTGATCAGCCCGATCGATTCGTAATAACGGATCATCTTGACCGAGACGCCGCTGGCCTTGGAGGCTTCGCCGATATTCATGATGCACTCCGTGCGAGTTGGAGGTGTTCCACTGCCGGGGCCGGCGTGGCGCCGCCCCCGGAGGTGGCGCGCAGCGGCGCCTTGAAGCCCCTGAGCCGCAGCGCGTTGCCGAGCACGAAGACGCTCGACAGCGCCATGGCGCCGGCAGCAATTACCGGCGACAGCAGCGTGCCGTTGACCGGGTAGAGCACCCCGGCCGCCACCGGGATCAGCGTGACATTGTAGGCGAAGGCCCAGAACAGGTTCTGGCGGATGTTGCGGATCGTCGCCTTGGACAGTGCGATGGCGTTGACGACGCCGCGCAGGTCGCCCGACATCAGCACCACGTCGGCGCTCTCGATGGCGATGTCGGTGCCGGTGCCGACGGCGATGCCGACATCAGCCTCGGCCAGTGCCGGGGCATCGTTGATGCCGTCGCCGACAAAGGCCACCTGGCGTCCCGATGCCCTCAGCGACTGGATCGCCGCCACCTTGCCGTCGGGAAGCACTTCGGCCACCACTTCATCGATCCCCAGGCGCGCGGCGACCGCATCGGCGGTGCGGCGATTGTCGCCGGTGATCATCGCCACCTTGAGGCCAAGCGCATGCAGCGCCGCGATCGCCTCGGCCGAGGTCTCCTTGATCGGATCGGAGACGGCGATGATCGCCGCCAGGCGACCGTCGATGGCGGCATAGAGCGGCGACTTGCCTTCGTCGCCCAGCGCCCTGGCCTCGGCCGCGAACGTCGCCACATCGATGCCGGCGCGCGCCATCGCCCGGTCGGCGCCGATCAGCACAGCACGACCGCCGACGCGTCCGGTGACGCCGAAGCCCGGATCGGCTGCGAAATCCGTCACCGGCCGCAGCCGTTCGGTGGGGACCGCGGCCACGATGGCCTCGGCGATCGGGTGCTCCGATTTGGTTTCGACGCTGGCGACCAGCGCGATCACTTCGTCCCGCTCAAACCCTTCGCGGACGAGGACGTCGGTAAGCGCCGGACGCCCCTGGGTCAGGGTCCCGGTCTTGTCGAGCGCCACCACCTGGGCAGCACGGAGCGATTGCAGCGCATCACCCTTGCGGAACAGCACGCCGAGTTCAGCCGCCCGGCCGGTGCCGACCATGATCGAGGTTGGCGTCGCCAGCCCCATGGCGCATGGGCAGGCGATGATCAGCACTGCCACGGCATTGACGAGCGCAAAGGTCAGCGCCGGCGACGGCCCGAACACCAGCCAGGCGGCAAAGGTCAGCACCGCCACCCCGATCACTGCGGGAACGAACCAGGCGGTGACCTTGTCGACCAGCGCCTGGATCGGCAGCTTGCTGCCCTGGGCGGCCTCGACCATGCGGATGATCTGCGCCAGCACCGTATCGGCGCCGACCTTGGTGGCCGCGAAGGTGAAGGCGCCGGTACGATTGATGGTGCCGCCCACGACTTCGTCGCCGACCCGCTTGCGGACCGGCAGCGGCTCGCCCGAGATCATCGACTCGTCGATGTGCGACTCGCCGGACGCGACCACGCCATCGACCGGAACGCGGTCGCCCGGCCGGATCTCGACGAGGTCGCCGACCACCACCTGCTCGAGCGGCAGCTCGAGCACCGCGCCATCGCGAACGACGCGCGCCGTCTTCGGCTGCAACCCGACCAGCCGCTTGATCGCCTGGCTGGTGCGGCCCTTGGCCCGCGCCTCGAGGTAGCGGCCGAGCAGGATCAGGGTCACGATCACCGCCGCGGCCTCGTAGTAGACGTAGCTGGTGCCTGATGGCAGCACCGCGGGCGCGAAGGTCGAAACCACCGAGTAGCCCCAGGCGGCGCTGGTGCCGAGCACCACCAGCGAGTTCATATCGGGCGCCAGGCGAACGAGGTTGGGGATGCCCTTCCGAAAGAAGCGCAGACCGGGACCGAACAGCACGACCGTCGCCAGGGCAAACTGCAGGTAGAGGTTGTTGGTCATGCCGATATTGCGCATGATCCAGTCGTGGATGGCCGGCACGTAGTGCGACCCCATCTCCATCACGAACAGCGGCACGGTCATCACTGCGGCGAGCGCCAGGGCGTTGCGCAGGTGCCGAAGCTCGGCCTCCCTGCGATCCTCCGCGGCGTCGCTCGGCTGGGTCGCGGCCGGCTTGACCACGGCATAGCCGGTGGCGCGCACCGTCGCCTCGAGTGCCGCACGCGTCACCGCGCCGCTTGCCGCGACGACGACGGCCTTCTCGGTCGCCAGGTTCACTGAAGCCGAGATGACCCCGGGCACGGCGGCCAGCGCCTTCTCGATGCGCGATACGCACGAGGCGCAGGTCATGCCTTCGATGGTGAGCTCGATGGTTTCCTCACGCGTCGCGTAGCCAGCCTTGGCGATGGCGGCAATAACGCCGCGTGGATCCGGCTTGGCCGAGAACTCGACGGTGGCGCGCTCGGTGGCAAGGTTCACATTCGCCGAGGCGACGCCGGGCACGGCGCGAATGGCCTTTTCGACCCGCGCCACGCAGGAGGCGCAGGTCATGCCCTCGATCTGGAACGAGGTGGCGCGGAGCGTCGCGGCCGATGTGCCCGGCGGCGCCGATGCTGGAAGATGGGTAGACATGAAAGCAGTCCTCTCGTGTGACTGCCCCATCATCTAATCCTTCCAACGATGGGAGGGTCAAGGCCTCCGACAATCTATTCGCTCGTCGACGAAACGGGCTTGACCCTCCCACGGTTGGAAGCCCCAGCTTCACTCGCATCCAACCAGAAGGATGACGAACATGTACAATTTCGAAGTGAGCGACATGACCTGCAGCCATTGCGTGGCGACGGTCGAGCGGGCGGTCAAAAGCGTCGACGGCGCGGCAGCGGTGAAGATCGACCTCGCGGGCCTCGCCGTGAAGATCGAAAGCGCCAAGCCGGCCGCGAGCTTTGCCGAGGCGATCCAGGAGGCAGGCTACACGCCACAGCTGCGTGGCTGAGCGGCGCGGCCCGAAACTGAAGAAGGGGCGCCACCGGCGCCCCTTTTCATTTGATCAGACGTAGACCAGCTCCGACATCATGCCGGCCATCATGTGGTAGAGGTTGTGGCAGTGGTAGAGCCAGCGCCCAGGATTGTCGGCGTCGAATTCGACCGTCACCGTGCCGTTCGGCGGGACCAGCACGGTATCCCGCATGGCGCCGGCGATGCGGGCCCCGTTGACCTCGGTCACCTGGAAATGGTGGCCATGCAGATGCATCGGGTGGGCCATCATCGAGTGGTTCATGAAGCCGAGCGCGACGCGCTGGCCCGACTTCACCTCGAGCTTTTGCCGCTGTTGCCAGATCTTGTCGTTGAGGGTCCAGATGTACGGCGTCATCGCGCCGCCCAGCATGACCATCAACTGGTGATCGATCGGCCGAGAGCTGAGCGGCGCGGCGGCGACCAGCCGTTGCTCCAGCGACATATCGACGGGCGCCTCGGCCAGTTCGGTGGCTCCGGCGTACTTCGTGACGCCGGCGCCGGGCGCCGCGAGGATGATGCCGCTTCGGGCCACGTCGCCCTCGCGCCGGGCGAACACCGGCACGACGGCGCCTGAGGGAACCTCGACCAGCAGGTCGAGCCGCTGCGCCTGGGCCAGCGGGAAGCGGCTGCCGGTCAGCGGCTGCACCGGGTTGCCGTCGACGGCGAGGACCGTAGCCTCACGACCGTCGAGGTCGATCCAGAACGCAGTGGCGGACGCGCCGTTGATGATGCGAAGCCGCACCCGGCCGTTCCGCTCGGTGCGGATGACCTCAGGATCCTCGAGCGTCCGATCATTGGCGAGGAAGGCGTCGTACTCCACATCGTTGAGGTCCATACCGGCCATCGCCGAGTGATCCATCGGCGCCGTGCTGCCTGCCATGCTGCCGTGGTCCATGCCGGCCATGCCGCCGCCGCCACCATGGTCCATCCTGGTCTCTCCCGTGAGCCCGGCGAGAATCTCGGCGGGGTCGCGGAAACTGAAATCGTTGAGCAACAGGGTGACTTCCTGTGCATCGAGGCCATCGGCTTCGCGCACGATCAGCGGTGCAGTGAGCAGCGACTGCTCCTGCAGCCCATGATGCGAGTGCATCCAGTGTGTGCCGGAGCGGGGGACGAAGTCGAAATTCCGCACTTCCCCTGCTGCCAACGGCGCGACGTAGCCGGTCTCGGCGATGCCATCGAGTTCAGGCGCGGGCGTCATTCCATGCCAGTGCACGGTGGTCGCTTCGCGCAGCGTGTTCTCCAGCGCCACGCTGAAGCGCTCGCCCGGCTCGAGCAGGAGGCCGCTGCGACCGTTGCCATCGGTTACACCATAGACCTCCGCCGACTTGCCCAGCACCTCGATGGTGCGGCGACCGACGATCAGCCGCTGGGACGGCGGCGCCGCGAGGGCGGGAATGCAAGTCGCAGCGCCAGCAGCGGCGACGGCACCGAGGAAGGTTCTCCGGGTCATTGGTTCAGGCATTTCGGACTCCAAATAAGGCGCAGCACCGGCTTCGCGCTGACGGTGTGCACCTTCCCACAGTGGGAAGGTCAACCCCTCTGCGTGCCGTCGGGAGAATCCGCATCCCGCTCTTGACCCTCACAGTGTTGGAGACCGCATCTGAGGCAGCAGTTGACCATCGGAGCCGAATGAAATGGCCTCTCCAGCTGCCCCCGCCGACCTCATCGTCTACTCGACGCCCACCTGCCCCGACTGCCACGCGCTCAAGGCCTGGCTGAACGAACACGGCATCGCCTTCATCGAGCGCGACCTCACCGATCCGCAAATCGCCGAGGAAGCGAAGGCCCGGACCGGCGTGCGCGTCGCCCCCATCACCATCGCCGGCGAGGCCATCCTCTACGGCACGTTCGCGACGCAGAAGCCGCAGCTCGAGCGGTTGTTCGGCCGGCGAGGCGCGTGACATGAAACGTACCGTCAGGGTGGTGGATGCCGGCCGAACGCTGAGCGTGCCGGAGGGCGAGACCGTGCTGTCGGCGGCGCTTGCCGCCGGCATCCCCTACCCGCACAGTTGCCAGGCCGGTCGCTGCGGCGCCTGCAAGAGCCGGCTGCTGCAGGGCGAGGTCGAGCTGCTGCCGCATTCGCGTTTCGCGCTGAGCCCGGAAGAGCGCAGCGAGGGCCTGGTCCTCGCCTGTCGGTCGCTGCCTCGATCCGACCTGTCGATCACCTGGCAGCTCCAGCTCGAAGCATCGCCGCAGGTCGGCCACCGGCATGCGAGCGTCATCGCAAAACACGCCATCGCACCCGATGTGCTGCGCCTCGCGCTCCGATCGCGCCACGGGCAGTTCCGGTTCCTGCCGGGACAATACTATGAGCTCGGCTTCGCGGGGGCCCCGATGCGGACCTATTCACCCGCCAGCCAGCCGGACAGTGAGGAGATCGAGTTCCATATCCGGGTGCTGCCGGGCGGAGCGGCAAGCACGGCGCTTGCCGAGCGACTGACCCCGGGCGACAGCGTGGCGATCACCGGACCGTTCGGCAGCGCCTATCTGCGCGAGACCCATCCGGGGCCCCTGCTGCTGCTTGCCGCCAGTTCGGGCCTGGCGCCGATCAGATCGATCCTCGATCGCGCCCTGCTGGTGACACCGTCGCGGCAGATCCGCCTCTACTACAGCGTCAGGTCGCGCGATGACGGCTATCTCTGGGGCTACCTCGATCACCTCGCGGAGCGGCACGCGAACCTCTATGTCGAGCCGATCGTAACCCGCGACCAGGCGGGACGGCCCCTCGGCCGCCGGCTCCCGGAGGTGCTCCGCCACGTCTTCGCCCATGGCGATCTCAGCGGTTGGGAGGTTCACGCGGCAGGCCCGGAGCCGTTCGTGGAGGCGATGCGCGTCGCTGCAATCGAGCTGGCCGCCAACGATGTCTACGCCGACGCCTTTGTCACGAGCCCAAAGGTCGCGGCGCCTGAGCAGCTGTCCCTCGCCGTGCCATTGGGTTGATCCCACCGCCGCGGCGGCAGGCGCTTCGGCGGCAGGATCGGCAGATTGACTGCGTTGAGGCGTTCGCGGCTGCTCAGACCGGATTGCCTCAACGCAGCCGTCAGCAGTGCCCAAATCTCACCAGCCAGGGAGGGCCAACTGTTGGGCCTGCTTTTTCACGTCCTCGTCGTAGAGCGCGGCCCCGTCGGCGGCCGAGCGGATGCCGGAGCCGACCTCGACGGTGATCTGCGGCAGGTTGGGACCTTTGACCGGAGAGAGGAACTCCAGCGCCGGTGCGGTCGCGCCGTCGGTTTCGAAATAGGGCAGCAGGTCACTGACCACCGGCGGCACGTCGGCCGGGATGCTACAGCCCTTGACCAGGTACGGCCCGGTCGCGCCGATCGCCGCGGTCTGGGCATCGCAGCCGGCAACACTGGCGACGAACTCGACGAAGCGCTTGGCCTCGGCCAGGTGTGGGGTGCCCGAATAGATGTAGAGGCCGTTCGGCATCCAGGTGGTGAGGCCGTTCCTCGCTGCGTCGTCGCCCGGCAGCGCAAAGAAGCCGACTTCATTGACCAGGTCGGGATAGGTGGTGGCGATCGAGCCGATGGTGATCGAGAGCATCGGATATTGTGCGCCCTCGCCCTCGGCCACCATGCGCAGGCCATCCTCGAAGGTGGCGGAAGCGAAATCCTCGTTCAGGTAGCCGGCCTTGAACACCTCCTCTTGCCGTTCAAACCCCTTGAGGGCCGGCGCGGTGGCGTATTTGGCCTGGTTCTTTGTGTAGCGCTCGGCGAAGTCCGGCTCCACCGCCTGCAGGTTGTAGTAGTCGCCGAGCATGAAGAGCTGCGCCGTCCACGGCGTGCCGAAGGTCTGAATGACCGGCGTGACGCCGGCCGCCTTCAGCTTCGCGTTGTTGGCCATGAACTCGGCCCAGGTCTTGGGCACCGACAGGCCGAGCTTGTCGTAGAGCTTGCGGTTGTAGAGCACGCCGCCGCCGAAGGCGGTGCCGATCGGCACGCCGTAGACGCGCCCCGCTTCGGACACCACCGACTTGAATGAATCAAGGATCGTCGCCTGATACGGCTCATCGGTCAGATCGACGAAGCGCTCCTTGGGGTTGAGGGCGTGGAACAGCGAACCCGCGTTGTACCAGAGCAGGTCGGTCATATCCCCAGTCGAGAGACGGGTCTTGACCAGGTTGTCGCCGTCCCCGCCGGTGGGGATCAGTTCCACATCGATATTGATGTCGGGATTGGCCGCCTCGAACACCTCGATCAGCTTGTTGGCCGTCGCCACCTCGTTCGGGTTGTTGAAGTGACTCAAGGTCAGATTCACCGTCTGAGCCGAAGCCCATCCGGTTGCAAGGCTGGCCAGCGCCGCCAAGGTGGCGGCGCGAACATGGGTCCTCGTGCGTCGGTTCATTCCCGTTCCTCCCTCAGATCAAGCCCGCCGTTTCGCTGGGCTGTCGGCCAGAAGACCACGCCGGAGCGATGCGCGTCTTGCAGCATTCAGCCACAAAGCTTGAACGAACCCGCGAATTGGGCCCTGAGAAGGGACTTGTTGCGCTGAGCCGGGTGGAGTTAGGCTGATTGAATGAATCCTGGATCGCCGCTCGCGGCGCACTACACCATCGAGCAATCGACAGTACAGCTGTCGGCCGGTCGGCCGGTGCGGGCGCAGGGGCTGGTGGTGACCGAGGACGTGCCGCCGCACGACCACGCCTATCATGAGATCTGCGTCGTCACCGCGGGCGGCGCGACACACCGGACAAGCAGCGGCCTCGCCCCGTTATCGCGGGGCGATGTGTTCATCGTGCCACCGGGCGAAGTGCATGCCATCGAGCGCATCGAGAGTCTCTCGGTCATCAACGCCTACTATCTCAGCGAGTGGCTGATGGGTGACCTTGGCCTGTTGTGGACCGAACCCGGGGCTGTGCCGCTGTTCCTGTCGACGACGCTGATGCGCTCCCAGATCGTCGAGACCGTGCAGATGCGCCTGGATGCAGCCGACTTCGAGCTGGTGGTCGCGGAGCTGGCGCAGATCGAGGCCGAAGGGAACCGCCCTGCCCCGTCGCCGCTGTTCCTGCGTTGCGCGCTGCAGAAGGCCGTCGCGACAATGGCGCGGACCTGGATGCGGCAAGACCCGACCTCGGCCACCCTCACCTTCCGCCCTGAAGTCTGGACCGCGATGGAAGCGATGGAACGCGCTGCCGGCTCGGGCACCCCCTACTCGGTGGCGCGTAGCGCCCGGGCCGCCGGACTCTCCGTCGATCACTTCTCGGCACTGTTCCGCTCCTCGACCGGATATGGCCCGACGGACTTCTTCCAGCGGCGTCGCATCCACCGCTCGTGCGCGTTGCTGCTCAATCCGCGCCCCAGCATCACCGAGATCGCCGCAGAACTCGGCTATTCCGACGCCCCGCATTTCTGCCGGCTGTTCAAGCGCTACCAGGGCATGACGCCATCGGAGTATCGGACGATCTACAATGTCTGAGCGATCGCCAGGGCGCCGGCTTCGGCCAGCAGCCAGTCGATCATGGCCTCGCGCAACGTGATCGCTTCAGCAGGATCGAACCGCCGGGGGTCGGGGCCGAAAATACCGAACAGCGGATGCGCCGGGTCGTGCCGGTGCGCCCCCATCTCGTCGCCTCCGGGATCAACGCCGGGCGCTTCGACCAGTGCCGGCAGCAGCTCGATGCGCACCCGATCGGGCCACAGTGCGCTGAGCAGGGTGGTTTCGAAGCGGGCGGCGTGGTCCGGCCCGAGCGCAACACCGCTGGCCATGCTGACCGCCAGCGCCCGGACCCGCATTGGCGCGCCCGACCATTCTGCCTCGAGCGCGCGGATCATCTCGATCTGCTCGCCGGCAAAGTGACCGCTGAGGAGGACTACGGCGCCAACATCGAAGCGGGCCAGACGCCGGAGCGTCTGCTGCAGCAGCAGCCGGATCTCGTCGGCTCCGGCCATGATCGTCCACGGATAGTCGCCGTGCCCGCCGCCCGTCCCATAGTAGAGCGGCGGCAGCACCAGACCACCGGCCCGGCGTGCCGCGGCGAGGCAAAGCCCGTGCGCCGTGAGGCCGTCGAGTCCCACCGGCAGGTGCTCGCCATGCCACTCATACGTGCCAAGCGGCAGGTAGACGAGCGAGCGCTGGGCCAACGCCGCACGGATTTCGCTCGGCAGCAGCAGCTCGAACTGCACGAGGGCCGGGTGAGCGCTCACTGATAGTAGTTCCGCGGCCAGGCATGGGCGCCCAGTTGCGCGAGCAACTCCGAGGGGAATGACGCACCATCGGCGTAAGCGACATTGGCATCCACCTCCGCGGGGCTGTGCATGCCGGGGATGACGGTCGCAACCTCCGGGGCACTGAGCCCGAAGCGCATCGCAGCCTCGGCGAGGGTCGGGAAATACGGCGCGCAAAGCTGCTTCAGCCGCTCGACGCGCGCCAGCGTCTGAACGAAGCGATCGCCGCGGAACAGTTGGTGCGGCACCGATCCCTCGCGCCAGCCGGCATAGGTCCCGGCGGTCCAGGCTCCCGACAGCGATCCGGAATCGAGCGGGACGCGGCCGATGAAGGCGGGAGGATGATCCGGTGCGGCTCGAAACAACCGCTCCGCCGGGCGCTGCTCGAACAGATTGAAGATCACCTGCTGCGACGTCACGAGGCCGAGGCGCGCCAGGTCGATGCCGTCGTCGGGGCGGTAGTCGCGCAGCGACACCCCGATCCGATCCACCTTGCCCTCGAGCCTCAGGGCATTGAGCGTTTCCAGCCAATCGAGTTCGGTGACGCCGTCGGCGACCCAGCAATGGAGTTGCAGCAGGTCGATGCGCTCGACCTGCAGTCGCCTGAGCGAGGCCTCGATCGACGCTCGCAGGTACCAGGCGGGGTAGCGCCCGCGCATCGGCGGGCGCTCCTCTTCCGGGCTCGGCCAGACCGTCGGCTGGACCTTGGTCGCCACATAGATCCGACTGTGCCGCCACTGCCGGACCGCTTCGCCCACCACGGTTTCGGAGCGGCCCTTGCCATACATCTGGGCCGTGTCGACGAAGTTGATGCCGCGCTCAAAGGCGTGCTGCAGGGTGCGGATCGACTCCGCATCGCTTGCCTCGCCCCAGTCGCCACCGATCTGCCAGGCGCCGAAGCCGATCTCGCTCACCTGCCAGCCGGTATCCCCGAAGCGGCGATAGCGCATCGCTACGAGACCAGCGGAAACAGCTCGGTATCGAGCAGATCGCCGACGGCAAAACCTCGATCGTCGGTGACGATGTGCGGCTTGCCGTCATAGCGGGTGCCGTCGGGCATATAGATGATGGCGAAGGCTTCGCGCGTGCCGTCGGACTTGTTGGGGCCGGCATAATGGAAGGTCAGCCCGTTGTGGAAGGTGGCGCTGCCCGCCCTGAGCGGCCGCGGCACCGGCTTCACCGGCCGCAGATGCGGGGCGTAATCGAACAGATCCTGCGGATCGCTGAGATCGACGGCCGGCTGCGGCCCGAGCGAATGGGTGCCCTCGACAAAGGCCATGCAGCCATTGTGGGTGGTCGCATCCTTGAGCGCGATCCAGATGGTGGTCTGGTGCCAGCGGTCGACATGCGGCCAGTACACCGCGTCCTGATGCCAGGGCGTACGGTTGTTGCCCTTCATCGGCTCCTTGAACAGGGCCTGGTCGTGCCAGATGCGCATGGGGCGTCCCTCAAGGCGCATCGCGATACGACCGAGGGCGGCGGACAGCGCGTAGCGGGCAACGTCGGGATGGCGTTGCCAAAGATTCACCTTTTGATTGAAGATCTTCTCGTAAGTCGCTTGTGTTCCAGTCTTTGGCCGATCGGGCGCCTCGTTGGTCTCTATCGCCACCGCGTTGACCACGGCGCCGCGCATGGCATCGAGCACCGGTCCGGTGATCACCTCATCCAACTGGATGAACCCATCCCGACGATACTGGTCGATCTGCTCCTGGGTGAGCGGATAGTCCGGGATGGTGAGAGTGTCGTGCATGGCATCCTCCCGCATTGCACTGTCTGACGGGAACACTCGCACCGGCCAACCCGGGCTGTCTTGGACTGATCGGCCCGGGCTGTTGAACGAACCCGCGACCGCCTATCCGACGAATGGCAGGGCTCCACTCGCCACGAAATCCGTGCTTAACATACTACCATACCGCGTTCGCGGACCGCTCAGTCACATCCATCCCGTAGGAACATCCGATGCCTCACAAACTCCAGGTGCTCACTCCCGAGCAGGCGCAGCACTTTGTCGAAAAGGGCTATGTGCTGGTCAAAGGCTGCCTTGATCGGGACCTGGCGAAGCAATGGACGGCCGAGGCCTATACCCGCCTCGGCTACGATCCGGTCGACCGCTCGACCTGGAAGAAGGATATCGTCTGGATGGACCGCAACCACGTGCGGTCGATCAAGGAGATGTCGCCCAAGGCATGGGGCGCACTGTGCGACGTGACCGGCGGCGAGGATCGCATCGATCACAAGATCATGGAGATCGAGTCGCAGCACTTCACCACGATCAACTCCACCGAATGGTCCGATGCCTTCATCGTCAACTTCCGCCGCGGCGCCGACAAGCCGTGGATGAAGCCCTCGCCGGAGGCCGGCGGCTGGCACAAGGATGGCAGCTTCTTCCGCCATTTCCTCGATAGCCGCGAGCAGGGACTGCTGACCGTGGTCTACTGGTCCGATGTCGGCCACAAGGGCGGCGGCACCTTCATCGCACCGGACTCGATCGGTCACGTGGCGCGCTATCTCGCCGACCATCCGGAAGGGGTCGATCCGTCCTTCGATTTCGGCCACCTGATCGACAAGTGCGAGGAGTTCGTCGAGGTCACCGGCGAAGTCGGCGACTTCATCATCCTGCATCCCTACATGCTGCATGCCTCGTCGAACAACCACTCGCCCAACGTGCGCTTCATGACCAACCCGCCGGTGGTGCTGAAGGATCCGATGAACTTCAACCGCGAGGATCCCGCCGAGTTTTCGCTGATCGAGCGCGCGACGCTGCATGGCCTCGGGGTCGACCGCTACGATTTCCGTCCTACCGGCCCGCGCGACGAGCAGTGGACGGTGATCGGCTAGCCCCCTTCCCCGCCGCGCATGTCATAATGGCGGCCTCGAATCTCAGAGGCCGCCCACCATGCATGTCGGACGTTCATACCGGCTGGTCGACTTTGCGGTCTGGTCTCGGCGTGGCGCGCTCTACGTGCTGATCGTCAGCCTCGTGGCGGTGGCTGCTTACAGCCTGCCGCCGCTGGCCGGCTTTTCCATCCCCTGGGCGATCGTGGCGGTGCTCGGCACCAGCGTGGCGCTGGTTGCCGGGTTCAAGAACGGCCAGGTGCTGCAGCGCAGTTCAGATGCATTGCAAGCCTTCGCCCAGATTGCCGCGATCAGCCGACTGCTGGCGACGCTGTGCTGCGATTTCCTCGACAAGGACACGGCGCGACGGGTGATCCTGAGGCACCTCGCCTGGCTCACGGCGCTTCGCTACGCGCTGCGCCGGCCTATGCCGTGGGAGACGGTGGGCAAGGGCGCCAACCGGGCGTTCCGGCGCCGCTACTACCAGATTCAGGAAGATCTCACGACACTGCCCGAGGCGCTGCGGCCGTTGCTGGGCGCGGATGCCGACGCCATGGCCGCGCGTCCACAGCCGGCACTGGCGCTGTTGCAGCAGCAAGGCGAGGAGATCAATGCGCTGCTCAGACAAAGCGCGGTCCCCACCCAGGTCTATTCCGAGCTGATGAAGCTGCTGCGCGATTGCCATGACCAGCAGGCGCGCTGCGACCGGATCAAGAACAGCCCCTACCCCCGGCAGTATGCCGTGGTCAGCGCCATTTTCGTCGTCATCTTCGCCACCCTGCTGCCGTTCGGTGTGGTGCCTGCCTTCGCCACGATGGGCAGTGCGGACGGCATGCTCGGCACGGTGATGCTGTGGCTCAGCGTACCGTTCAGCGTGCTGATCGGCTGGATGTATTTCGCGCTCGACCTGGTGGGCGAAAGCACCTCGAACCCGTTCGAGGGCAATGCCAATGACGTGCCGATCTCGCAGATCAGTCGCGACCTCGAAATCGAACTCAGGGGCCGGCTAGGCGATACCGACCTGCCTCCGGCGCTGCCGCCGGTGCACGGGATCGCAACCTAGCTCTCAGAACCGGGCGACCACGCTCCCCGGGCGCGTCGTCGTGCCTCCATCGCGGCAACGAACTCCTGTGCCCGGGTGAGCGGAACGGCCTTGGCGCTGGGGGCCGCCCAAGAGGTTTCGCGCGGGTCGTCGCCATAGTCGTTGGAGCCGTAGGTGTCCGGCCCCAGGCACATCAGTACCAGCAACCAGATGCCGCCGATGAACGGTACGAGGCTGATCCAGTACCACCAGCCGGACCGACCGCTGTCGTGCAGCCGGCGCACCGTGACGGTGATGCTGGGAACGATGTGGATGAAGATGCAGAACATCGTCAACGGCCCGAAGCCGCTGACGCCTGGCCGGAAATAGCCGAGCACGGCGACATCCAGATAGAGCGCCACGACGAACAGCACGACCGAGACCAGGGTGTAGACCCAGTATTGCGCCCGCGAAGAGCGCCCCGCGAACTCGAAATACCGCAGCATCGTGTCGAAGTAGCCGAACATCTTGACCTGCCCCCTGCCTTCGAAAGCAAAGCTAGATCAAGACGATCAACATCCGATTTTGGGGAATGATCGCAGTTTACCGATCTCGAGGGATCAGCCGCGCAACCCCGGGGCTTCCTGGCCGGTGCGCGCGACATACTCGGTGTAGCCGCCGCCATAGGCATGGACGCCCTCGGGCGTCAGTTCCAGCACGCGGTTGCTGAGCGCGGCGAGGAAGTGACGGTCGTGCGAGACGAACAGCATGGTCCCCTCGTACTGCTCCAGCGCCTCGATCAGCATCTGCTTGGTGGCGATATCGAGGTGGTTGGTCGGCTCGTCCAGCACCAGGAAGTTCGGCGAGTCGAACAACAGCTTCGCCATCACCAGCCGGGCCTTCTCGCCGCCCGACAGCACCCGGCATTTCTTCTCGATCTCATCGCCCGAAAAGCCGAAGCAGCCAGCCAGCGCGCGCAGCGCTGCCTGCCCGGCCTGCGGAAAACTGTCCTCGAGCGACTGGAACACCGTGCGGTCGCCATCGAGCAGGTCCATGGCGTGCTGGGCGAAATAGCCGAGCTTGACGCTGGGGCCGACATTGATCGAGCCGCTGTCCGGCTCGGCGCTGCCGGCCACCAGCTTCAGCAGCGTCGACTTGCCGGCGCCGTTGACGCCCATGATGCACCAGCGCTCCTTGCGGCGGACGTGGAAATCGAGCCCCTCATAGATCGCGCGGCTGCCATAGGCCTTGTCGACGCCCTTAAGCAGCACGACGTCCTCGCCGGAGCGGGCCGGCGGGCGAAACTCGAACTGCACGGTCTGGCGGCGCTTGGGCGGCTCGACCTTGTCGATCTTGTCGAGCTTCTTGACCCGGCTCTGCACTTGCGCGGCATGGCTGGCGCGTGCCTTGAAGCGCTCGATAAAGGCGATCTCCTTGGCGAGCATCGCCTGCTGGCGCTCGAACTGCGCCTGCATCTGCTTGTCGCTGAGCGCTCGCTGCTGCTGATAGAATTCGTAGTCGCCCGAATAGGCGGTGAGCGCACCGCCATCGATCTCGACGATCTTGTTGACGACGCGGTTCATGAAGGCGCGATCGTGCGAGGTCATCAGCACGCCGCCCTCGTAGCGCTTCAGAAAATCCTCGAGCCAGATCAGGCTCTCGATGTCGAGGTGGTTGGAGGGCTCGTCGAGCAGCAGGGCATCGGGCCGCATCAGCAGGATCTTGCCGAGCGCCACGCGCATTTTCCAGCCGCCCGACAGCGCGCCCACGTCCCCGTCCATCATCTCCTGGCTGAAGCCGAGCCCGTGCAGGACTTCGCGCGCTCGGGCGTCGAGGCTGTAGCCATCGAGCTCCTGGAACTGGCCCTGCACCTCGCCGTAGCGGGTGATGATCTCATCCATCTCGTCGGCGCGATCGGGGTCGGCCATCGCCGCTTCCAACTCGCTCATCTCCGAGATCAGCGCGGCAACCGGGCCAGCGCCCTCCATGACCTCGACGACGGCGCTGCGACCAGCCATGTCGCCGACATCCTGGCTGAAATAACCGATGGTGACGCCGCGATCGACCGCCACCTGCCCCTCGTCCGGCTGCTCCTCACCGGTGATCATGCGGAACAGGGTGGTCTTGCCGGCGCCGTTCGGCCCGACCAGGCCGATCTTCTCGCCGCGCTGCAAAGCTGCCGAGGCCTCGATGAAGACCAGTTGCTTGCCGTTCTGCTTGGAGATGTTTTCGAGGCGGATCATGCGCTTGACGGGCCCTGCTGAAGTGACGGGCCCTTGCTGACTGGGTCGCGGCCGCGGTTCGTGCGTGCGTAAAGCATCCACCGCGCCGCGGCGCAAGCGCCGCGAGGTCACAGGTGCCCTGCACTATCGACAGTGCGCCGTCCCATTCCGCCGGCTTGACTTTATTTAGCTCATCACGTAATTACGTAGATATGCAAACACAAGATCCGCTTACCGCCACCTTCGCCGCGCTAGCCGACCCTACCCGTCGCGCCATGCTGGCTCGGCTGACCCAAGGCCCCGCCACGGTCAACGAACTGGCCGAGCCGTTCGACCTAAGCCTGCCGACGGTGTCGCGCCACCTCAAGGTGCTCGAACAGGCCGGACTGATCAGCAAGCAGCGCGCGGCCCAGTCCCGTCCCTGCACGCTGGAAATCGCGCCGCTGGTGGAGGCCGACGCGTGGATGGCCCAGTACCGCGAGTTCTTCACCAGCCGCTTCGACCGGCTCGACACGCAGCTCAAGGCGATGATGGCCGCTCGCGCCGACGTCGCAAAATCCAAGGGAGACCAGTGACATGCCCGCCACCTATGCCCTCGATCGTGGAATGAGTTTGCAGCGCACCTTCGCCGCCCCCGCCAGTGTCGTGTTCGAGGCCTGGACGGATCCGGCCTATCTCGACTGGTACTTCAACCCCGACCAGCACACCGACGAGCCGGCGACGGTCGACCTCAGGGTCGGCGGCCAGTGGCGGCAGGAAATGGTGGAGACGCCCGAGAAGCGCTATTTCACCGGCGGCGTCTATCGCGAGATCGTACCGGGCAAGAAGCTGGTGTTCTACTGGGGCGCCGTGGGGGGCTGGCCGGAACTCGACCTCGACAACCTCGACGAGAGCCCGCTGGTCACCATCCGGCTCACGCCCTATGGCGCCCAGACGGTGATGGATTTCCAGGTGCAGTTTCCCGACCAGTACACCCCTGAGCGGGTCGACTGGTGGATGAACTGCGGCATGATCGCCGGCTGGAACATGACCATCGACCGGCTGGTCGCCGTCTACGAAGCCCAGCGCCGGGCAGGCTGAACGCAACAGGGGCGCGCGCCGCGGCGCACGCCCCTGCCCTGAAGTCCGCTGACGATCAGTCGAAGAAGTTCTCGTCGCCTTCCTCGAGATACTTCTTGGCCTCCTTGGCGATCAGGTTGACGCCGAGGCCCGGGCGATCCGGCACGTCGATCAGCCCGCCCTTCACCGGCATGCCCTCAAAGCCCTCGGTGATGTCGTACCAGAACGGCTCGAAGCGGGCCGGGTACTCGAAGGCGATCAGGTTGTCCGGCATGGTGGCGCAGACCTGGATCAGCGCGGCAAGACCAAGGATGCCGTTGGCGGTGCCATGCGGCGCGATGGCGATGCCATGCAGATCCGCGTGCTCGGCCACCCACTTGATCTCGGCAAGACCGCCGATATCGCAGGGGTCTGGGCCGATGACGTTCACCGCATGGCTTTCGATCAGTTGCTTGTAGTGCTGGCGCAGGTAGATCTGCTCGCCGGTATGGATCGGCGTCGTGGTGTGGTGCGTCACGTCCTTGTAGACGTCCGGGTTGACGTAGGGCGAATAGTCACCCGTCACCGTGTCCTCGATCCACATCAGGTGCAGGTGCTCCACCGCCTTGGCGAGGCGCAGGGCATCGAGCGGCATGAAGCCCGGGCCGGCATCGACCGCGGTGTTGTAGCCCTTGCCCAGGGTTTCGCGGGCCGAGGTGATGCAGGCAACGAGGTGGTCGAAACCCTCCTTGGTCATCGTACCCTTGTGCGGGTACGGGAACGGCGCATCTTCCTGCACCTCGCCATAGAAGAAATCCGGGAAGTCCCGCACCATCGACGAGTGGTAGGCGCTGGGCAGCTTGAACAGGGTGAACTCGCCCTTCAGTGACTTGCCGTACTCGGCCCAGCGCTTGTAGCCGGCCGGGGTGTGCTCGGCGCCGCCGGGCACCTCGGCCTGATACAGCGTACGATAGGTGCGGACCTGGTCGCGCACCTTGCCGCCGAGCAGGCGGTAGACCGGGGCGTTGAGCGCCTTGCCGGCAATGTCCCACAGGGCATGCTCGATGGCCGAGACGGCCGAACCGAACGGCTTGAAGCCGCCGCGCACCCGGATGCGGCGCATGACGCGCTCGACGTCGCGCGGATCCTGCCCGACGATCCAGTCCTTCAGCTGCAGCACCTGCGGCTTCACGTAGGGTTTCGGGGTCTCGATCTGGCTCCAGCCGGTGATGCCCTCATCGGTGGTGATGCGGATCACCGGGCTGTTGGCGATGATCGCGCACTTGAGATCTGTAATCTTCAACGGGAGCTCCTCAAATTCCCTACCATACCAGTATGGCAGCTATGGCGCATTCCTGGGCGGATTTGAATGCTCCTAATGGGGAAAGATCGAAAAATGTCGGCTGTCTGCTCCCCCTGCCCAATCGGCATCCGAGCACGCATACGCGTCAGTCTGCCGCGTTTGTGCGCCTCGCCATTAGCCGAACCTTAACCGCGGCATTGCAGATTGGCGGCTGAACAAAGGCGCCGATGAAGGGCGCTGAAAAGACTGAGATACCGCGCGGCTTCGGGCGGATGTCGAGAAGCAGACAGGAGTCGCTTCGAACATAGAAGGCAGCCGGATCGGACCGCGCCGATCGCCGCCTCGGGTTCGCAGGACACCTGTCCCTGATTTAGTAGCGCGGGTCCTGTTCTATGCGTCTCATCATCGGCATCGTCGTGATCATCGCCAGCGTCATCGGCGGCTACGTCGCCATGGGCGGCAAGATCGACGTGCTGATCCAGCCCTTCGAGGCGGTGATCATCCTGGGCGCCGCGTTCGGCGCCTACATCATCGGCAATACCGGGCCGGTGCTGAAGCAGACGGCCAGTATCTTCGGCATCCTGTTTCGCGGTCCGCGTTACGACAAAGCCGCCTATGTCGAGTTGCTCGGCCTGCAGTTCACGCTGTTCAAGCTGGTGCAGGCCAAGGGCGTGCTGGCGCTCGAGCCGCATATCGAAGACCCCGACAACTCTTCGATCTTCCAGCGTTTCCCGACCTTCGCGGCCAACCACCACGCGGTGGAGTTCATGTGCGACTACCTGCGCATGGTCACCCTGGGCAGCAACGTCGCCCACGAGATGGAGGCGTTGATGGATGAGGAACTGGAGACCCACCATCAGGAGAACGAGCGCCTCGTTGCCGCGGTGCAGGCGCTGGCCGACGGCACGCCGGCGCTCGGCATCGTCGCCGCCGTGCTCGGCGTGATCAAGACCATGGGCTCGATCAGCGAGCCGCCCGAAGTGCTCGGCCACATGATCGGCGGCGCGCTGGTGGGAACCTTCCTCGGGGTGTTCGTCGCCTACGGCTTCTTCGGCCCGATGGCGCAGTCGCTGCGCAACATCTTCGAGGCGGAGTCGAAGTACTTCCTGTCGATGAAGGTCGGCCTGCTCGCCCAGATGTCGGGCTATGCCCCGGCCATTGCAGTGGAGTTCGCCCGCAAGGCGCTGATGTCGGAAGTGCGTCCGACCTTCGCCGAGATCGACGAGGCCACCGCCAACCTGCCCGCTTCGTGAGGGCCTGAGCCATGGCACGCAACGAACAGACCATCATCATCAAGAAGATCAAGAAGGCCGGCCATGCCCATCATGGCGGCGCCTGGAAGATCGCCTATGCCGACTTCGTGACCGCCATGATGGCGTTCTTCCTGCTGCTGTGGCTGATCAGCATGACGACGCCGGAGCAGAAGAAGGGGCTCGCCGACTATTTTGCGCCGCCCAATGTCAGCGAGAACACCAGCGGCGCCGGTGGGGTGATGGGCGGGCTCGCCTTCTCCGAGGACGGCGCCAAGATCGCGGTCGAATCCAACAAGGACGCGCTGACGGCGCCCGAGAGCAGCGAAGCCGGGCCGAAGATGGAATCGCGCGGCGGCGTCGCCGAGATCGGCGGCAGCCAATACGACGCGACCCGCGCCTCAACCATCTCGCTCGAGTCTCGCTACAACGCCGACTACCACGCCGCGGCCGCCAGCATCCGGCAGGCCTGGCAGGCGCTGCCCGATATCACCAAGATCGCCGATAACCTCCTGGTGCGCGAAACCGAGACCGGACTCGATATCGAGATCATGGACCAGGAAGGCCGGCCGATGTTCCCCGAGGGGTCGAAATACCCCTACGAGTCGACCCGCAAGGCCATCGCCGCACTTGCCCCGATCCTGCAGAAGCTGTCGAACCAGATCACCATCTCGGGCCACACCGCCGCCGGTGCGGTCTACGACAACCCGCGCTACGGCGCCTGGGATCTGTCGAGCGACCGCGCCAATGCGGTGCGCGCCATTCTGGGAGAGTTCGGACTGTCGGACGATCGCATCCGCGCGGTGAACGGCAGCGCCACCTCCGAACCGCTGTTCCCTAACGACCCATACCTCGCCGGCAACGGCCGTGTGCAGATCGTCGTGCGCTACGAAGCGCCGCCGGTCCCTGCCGGGCTGAAGCCGTAGCCTTGGGAACCACAGGCAAAAGAAAAGGCCCCGTCAGGGGCCTTTTCCATATTGCGCCGTCGGGACAAGTCCCTCAGCGCCAAGGACGTGCGGCTCAGAGCGCCTTCAGGTTCGTCGCCGAAACCTTGCCGTCGCGGCCGGTCTGCAGCTCGTAGCTGACCTTCTGACCCTCGTTGAGGGTCGAGAGGCCGGAGCGCTCGACAGCCGAGATGTGCACGAATGCGTCTTTCGAACCATCGTTCGGCTGAATGAAGCCGAAGCCCTTGGTGGTGTTGAAGAACTTGACGGTGCCTTCGATCATGATGGCCCCCTTTCTATTGTCGTGCGCGGGATCTTCCCGCTTGCACGCGTTCCTCGTTCGGCGACATGCCGCCCGGGTCTAAACGTTCACAATATCAAGAGGTAGCCAATTGGACCGCAGGCGGTCCGAGCTGGTAGCGCTGGATGGAAGCGAAACGTGCCCGGCTATATCTGCCACCAATGCGCCTTATTCAAGGCCTGCCACGACGATTGTCGGCGGGAGTGGCGCGAACTAGACTCTGCGGATGGATCAGCTCTGCGCCCTGGTCGCGGCCATCGCCCTTGGTCTCTGCTCGCCGGAAACCGCGACGCCCTACTTCGTCGACGTCTCCGCCGAGGCCTTGCCGGGCAAATCCGGTTCGCCCAACGCCATGGCAGCCAGCACGGCCGATCTCGACGCCGATGGCGATCTCGACCTCGCGATTGCCATCGAATACGGCACCAACCGGGTGCTGCTCAATGATGGCGCGGGGCGGTTCCGGGAGGCGCAGCTCAAGGGGCCGAGCGGGGACCACGAAGACGTCGCCGTCGCCGACTATGACCGTGATGGCGATCTCGACCTGGTGTTCATCGGCGAGGACGATCAGGTGCTGGGCTACCACCTCAACGACGGCAAGGCCGGTTTCAGCGATGTTTCTGACCGCCTGCCCGACCGCGCCACCTCCAATACGGTGGTCGCGGTCGACGTTGACGGCGACGGTGATGCCGACCTCGTCACCGCCAATGCCGGCCCGGACTTCGTCTGGATCAATGATGGCTCCGGCGGTTTCACCGACGAAAGCATCGCCCGCCTGCCCCAGCGTGACGACGTCAGCCAGGACATTGCCGTCGGTGACGTCGATGGCGATGGCGACCCCGACCTGGTGTTCGGCAACGAGGAGCAGAACCGGCTCTATCGCAACGACGGCGCGGGGCACTTTGCCGACGCCCCGTTGCCTGAACGTGCAACGCCCGAGGAAACGCGGGATGTCGACCTCGCCGACGTGGATGGCGACGGGGACCTCGACCTCTACTTCGCCAATGTCCGGATCTTCGAGGCCGACCGCGACCAGCAGGACCGGCTGCTGCGCAACGACGGGCATGGCAGCTTCACCGATGTGACCGCGACGCAGCTCGAACCCGATGACGAGCTCACCACATCGGTCGCCTTCATCGACTATGACCGCGATGGGGATCTCGACCTGATCCGCGGCCGCATGGGCGACCTGAGGGCAAAGCGCTCGGATTTTCCGCTTCTGGCTTTCGCCAATGATGGCGCTGGCCGCTTCACGGCAGCGCCCGGCGTCATGCCGCCGATCACCAGCGCCAATGCCTTCGACATCGAGATTGCCGACTTTACTGGCGACGGCCGGCTCGACCTGTTCGTCGCCAGCCGAGGCGGAGCGGACCGGTTGCTGATCGGGCTCAAATGAAAGCGGCCCGACGGTCTCCCGTCGGGCCGTTGGTTGCTTCGCTTGCCGCTGGTCAGCCGTTGGGCGAGCACGGAGCCAGGTAACGACGACCGTTGCGATCTTCCCAGACGCACTTGGTCGGGTCGTCGCGATAGCGGCCGATGAGCTCGCCGGCCACGGCACCACTGATGCCGCCGACCGTTGCACCAACCAGAGCACCGCCGACGGTACCGGTGGTGACGCCGCCGATCACCGCACCGGCAATCGCACCGGTACTGGCGGTCTTCTCGGTGGTCGAGCACGCCGAGAGCGTCAACGCCCCGGCCAGAACCACGGCGATGGATAGAACTTTACGCATGAATACCCTCCGGGAGGTTTGTTAAGACGCGAGCCCAGGACGACAATGCATGAGATTGTGATCGGTTCCGGGCGAACTTGAGACAAATCGTCGGCTGAGGTAAGGGTCCCACGCGATTGGGATTACCATTATGAGTGAGCCGACAACGGTGCCGGTATCCGGCACCGATGCTTCCACGTCTGCCAGCGGTTGGGCAACAGAGCTTCGCGCAAGCTTTGCGCTCGCCTGGCCGTTGATTGTAGCGCAGCTGGCGCAGAACCTCTTATTCACCACCGATGTGGTGCTGATGGGCTGGCTCGGCCCCAAATATCTCGCCGCCGGCACTCTGGCCGGCGCCTTCCTGGTGCCGTTCCAGCTGACCGGTATCGGCATCGTCGGCGCGGTGGCGCCGCTGGTGGCGCAGGCGCGCGGACGCGGTGACACCAAAGCGGTGCGCCGCATCGTCCGCCAGGGTTTCTGGGTCGCCATTCTCGTCGCGACCCTCCTGGTGCCGATCGTTCTCAGCATCCGTCCGATCTACCTCGCCATCGGCCAGGATCCGGAAGTGACGGCACTGGCCGAGAGCTACATGTTTGCCGGCTTCTGGATGCTCTATCCGGCACTCGGCATCATGGTGGTGCGCTCGTTCCTCTCGGCCTTCGCTGCAACGCGGGTGATCCTCGTCGTCACGATAATCGGCGTGCTGGTCAACGGCTTGCTGGCCTACACCCTGATCTTCGGCCATTTCGGCTTCCCGCGCCTCGAGTTGCGGGGCGCGGCGCTCGCCACCGGCCTTGTCAACGTGGTGATGTTCCTCAGCCTCCTCGGCTATGTCGTCACCCACCGCAAGCTGAAGCGCTTCCACATCCTGGTGCGGTTCTTCAAGCCGGATTGGCCGCGCTTTTTCGAGATCCTGAAAGTCGGACTGCCGATCGGACTGACCGTCGCAGCGGAAGTCGGGCTGTTCTCGGTGGCGGCCATCCTGATGGGCAGGCTCGGCACCAACGAGACCGCCGCGCACGCCGTGGCGCTGCAGCTGGCATCGACCGCCTTCATGGTACCGCTGGGGCTCGGGATGGCCGCCACGGTGCGAGTCGGCCTGGCCTATGGGCGAGGCGACGCCGAAGGTGTGCGCCTCGCCGGCTGGACTGCCATCGGCATGGGGACAGGGTTCATGGCGTTGACCGCCGCCTTGTTCCTCGCCATCCCGCACGCGCTGGTGGCGATCTTCCTCGACAGCACCGACCCGGCCAATGCCACCGCGCTGATGCTGGCCGCCACCTATCTGGGAATCGCCGGCATCTTTCAGTTGGCCGATGGCGCACAGGTGGTCGCCGCGCACTCGCTGCGCGGCCTGTCGGACACCCGCACGCCGATGCTGCTCGCCATCTTCGGCTACTGGTGCGTCGGACTGCCGACCGCCTATGTGCTCGGCTTCGTGCTCGACCTGCGCGGCGTCGGCGTCTGGTTGGGGCTTGCGACCGGCCTCGCCTTCGTGGCGATACTGCTGGTCAGTCGCTTCGCCCTGCGTGGGCGGCTCGGCCTGATCAAAACCTCCGCCCTATCGGCCTAGGAGCCATCGAATGTCCCAGCTCAAACCCTCCGAACAGCGGGTTGCGGATGCCCTTGCCCGCCACGCCCTGCCCGCCCAGGTGATCGTACTCGAGCAACTGGCGACCACGGCCCAGATGGCCGCCGACGCGCTCGGCGTCGAGGTGGGCCGCATCGTCAAATCCCTGCTGTTCAAGGGCAAGGAGAGCGGCAAGCCTTATCTGCTGCTGGTTTCAGGCAGCAACCGCGTGCACGAGAAACGCGCCGGCCAGCGGATCGGCGAGGTGCTGGAGCGGCCCGACGCCGATTTCGTCAAGCTGCATACCGGCTTCTCGATCGGTGGAGTGTCGCCCTATGGGCACCCTGCTCCGCTGACCACCTATCTCGATGACGCGCTGCACAATTACGGCACGGTGTGGGCCGCCGCCGGTGATCCCCGCTCGGTGTTCGAGATCACCGCCGCCGATCTCGAACGCACCACCGGCGCGACGCGCATCGACGTCACCTAGGGGACGATCCAGTTCCAGTCGGCCATGCGGTTGCGGAACCAGGTCCGCTGGCGCTTGGCATATTGCCGCGTCGCGATGACGGCGCGCTCGATGGCGATATCCTCTTCGATCTCTCCGGCCAGCATCGCCGCGATCTCCGGCACGCCGATCGCCTTCATTGCCGGCAGGCTCGGATCGAGTTCGAGCGCCAGCAGTGCCTGGACTTCCTCGACTGCACCACGGGCGAACATCGTCTCGAACCGCCGCGCGATACGCTGGCGCAGCAGCTCGCGGTCGGGATTGAGTACCATGCGCTCGAGCTCGTACCCATCGAGCAGTCCCCTTTGCCCCTCGTCCTGATAGCTGGCGAGCGATCGTCCTGTCGCGTTCAGCACAGCCAGGGCGCGGATCACCCGCTGCGGATCCGGAGCTTTCAGGCGTCCTGCGATCACCGGGTCGCGCGCCGCGATCAGCCGACCCCGCGCTTCCCGGTCCAGCCCCTCGATCTCGGCTGCGGCCGCAGCCAACGCCTCGGCCGGCACCTCCGGCACGTCGGCAAACCCGGCGGTCAGCACATCGAAATAGAGCCCGGTCCCGCCGACGAAGATCAGCGGCCGGTCCTCGGCCTCGATCACGGCAGCCGCTGCACGCGCCCATTCGCCGGTCGAGAACCGGACTGAGGGATGCACCGCGCCGTAGAGCCGATGCGGCACACCGGCCATCTCGATTTCCGAGGGCCGCGCCGTGAGCAACTGCAGCACGTCGTAGACCTGCAGCGCGTCCGTGTTGACGATCACCCCGCCCTGTTGCCGGGCGACATCGAGCGCCAGCGCCGACTTGCCGCTGGCAGTCGGACCCGCTATCAACACCGCGCGCTTTTCCGGGCGTCTGCCCATCCTGTTCAGGCCTTTCTCACGCACATGACAGTACTCTGCCTCATCGCCAATCCGGCTGACCCTGCAATTGACTCGGCGCTGGTGGCGGCGATCCAGCACGAGACCAGGGGCGAGATCAACTGGCTGCACCAGCGCATTGCCTGCGAGATCGAATCCCCCAAGGCAGCCGACCCGGTTGCCGCCGCTCGCGCCGTCATCGGCGGCCGGCCGGTGGACGTGGCGCTCGTCCCGGCGGAGGGCCGCCGCAAGCAGGTGCTGGTCGCCGACATGGATTCGACCATGATCGAGCAGGAGTGCATCGACGAGCTGGCCGACGCAGTGGGGATCAAGGCCGAGGTCGCGGCAATCACCGAGCGCGCCATGAACGGCGAGCTGGATTTCGAGCAGGCGCTGCGCACGCGCGTCGCACTGATCAAAGGCCTGGAGCGCGCCGCAATCGAGGAGATCCGGCGCGAACGCATCACCCTCGCGCCGGGCGGCCGCGCCCTGATCCACACCATGAAGGCCTATGGGGCCTATACCTCGCTGGTCTCCGGCGGCTTCACTTTTTTTGCCGACTACTTCGCCAAGCGGATCGGCTTCGACGAGGCGATCGCCAACGTGCTCGAGTTCGATGGCGAGCAGCTCACCGGCACGGTGGCCAGCCCGATCGTCGACAAATCGACCAAGCTGCATCGGCTCGAGGCGCTGGCCGCCGAGCGCAACCTGCCGGCATCAGCCACCATGGCGGTCGGCGACGGCGCCAACGACCTCGACATGATCAAGGCGGCCGGGTTCGGCGTGGCGCTCCACGCCAAGCCGCACGTGGCAGCTCAAGCGGGCATCCGCATCGACCATGGCGACCTCACCGCCCTGCTCTACCTGCAGGGCTATACCGACGAGGACATCGTCAGGTGAGGCTCGAGACAGAGCGCCTGATCCTTCGATCCTGGGAGAGCCGCGACCATGCGCCGCTAGCGACGGTGCTGGGCGATCCTGAGGTGCGCCGCTTCTATCCTACGGTCGCCACGCCAGAGCAGACCAAGGCGCAGCTCGACTTCTCCATTGAGCGACAGGCGGCAGCCGGCTTTCATTTCGGCGCGGCCGAACTCAAATCGACCGGGCAGTTCGTCGGCCTGATCGGGCTCGGATACATCTCCGATGAAACCCGGGCGGCCATTCGCGGCCAGCCTCCCGTCGAGATCGGCTGGCAGTTCGGCAAGGCGTTCTGGGGATCGGGCCTCGCGCCAGAGGGCGCCCGTGCCTGGCTCGATTATGGCTTCGCCGTGCTGAACCTGCCTGAAATCGTCGCCTTCACCTTCGCCGGCAACCTTCCGAGCCAGCGCGTCATGGAAAAGATCGGCATGGTGCGTGACGCAGATGCCGATTTCGAGCACCCGCGACTGGCGCCGGGGCATCCGCTCCGCTCGCACGTGGTCTATCGGATCGCCAATCCCTCTATCGGCTAGCTCAGCCGCACCGCGATGAACCGGCTGGTGCCCGTGGGGTCTATGACCTTGAACAGCACTGCCGGGCGTCCGGCTTCCTTGGCCTCGGCCACCAGCTCGCTCAGCTCGTCGACGGTGCCGATTTCCTTCTGGTTCACCTCGGTAACCAGCAGCCCCGGGATAAAGCCCTTCTGATCGGCATCGCTGCCGCTTTTGACGCTGGTGACGACGATGCCGTCTTCCTCTGGCGCGATGCCGAACTCGGCGCGCTTGTCCTCATCGAGCAGCGCCACATCGAAGCCGACCAGGTCCGGCAGGCCCGGCGGAGGCGCCTCTTCTTCCGTGGCGGTCGGTTCGGGCGCAGGGGCCGGCGCCGGCGTTGCCGGGGCATTGTTCTTGGCGATCAGCTGCTCGCCGAGCTCCAGCCGGCCCAGGGTGATGCTGAGGGTCTGCTCGGCACCGTTGCGCAGGATCTTCACCGGTACGGCCTTGCCGACCTCGGTCTCGGCGACGACGCGCGGCAGGTCGCGCATGCGGGCGATCGGCTTGCTGTCGAACTCGAGGATGATATCGCCCTCGATCACCTGCCCTTCGGACGGGCCGCCCTTGGTGACGTCGATCACCAGTGCGCCGGCCGTGCTCTTGAGGCCAAGGCTGCTGGCAATGTCTTCGCTGACTTCCTGGATGCCAACACCCAGCCAGCCGCGGCGAGTTTCGCCGAACTCGGCAAGCTGGTCGATCACCGGCCGCGCCAGATTCACCGGCACGGCGAAGCCAATGCCGAGCGAGGAGCCGCCGCGGGCGATGATGGCCGTGTTGATGCCGACGACCTTGCCATCCATGTCGAACAGCGGGCCGCCCGAATTGCCCTGGTTGATCGCTGCATCGGTCTGGATGAACTGGTCGTAGGGGCCGGACTGGATATCGCGGTTACGGGCGGACACGATGCCCAGGGTCACCGATCCGCCAAGGCCGAACGGGTTGCCGATCGCCATGACCCAGTCGCCGACCACCGCCTTGTCGCTGTCGCCAAACTCGACGAACGGCAGTTCATGTCCGGCATCGACCTTGAGCACGGCGAGATCGGTCTTGTCGTCCTTGCCGACGATGGTCGCCGGCAGGCGCGTCCCGTCGGTCAGGTAGACGTCGATCTCCTCGGCGCCCTCGATGACGTGATTGTTGGTGACGACGATGCCTTCGGCCGAAATGATGAAGCCCGAGCCGAGGCTGCGCGCCTCCTGCATCTGCTCCTCGCCCAGCCCGTTATTGGGGTTGTGCTCATCGAACAGCTCTTCCAGCGGCGAGCCATCCGGCAGATCCGGGAACGGCACGCCACCACCGCCGGGCACGCGGCGCGACGTGCCGATATTCACCACGGCGGGCGAGAGCTGCTCGGCAAGGGCCGCTACCGACTCCGGGCCTTTGGCAAAGACAGGGACGACCGGCACCGACAGGGCCAGCACTCCGGCGACGGCCAGTGACCGCAAAACCCGACCGGCAGCACGCATTCACTTCTCCTGCAACGACTCAGCCGTGGCCGCGCATGTCGCAGTCAGCCCCGAAGCAGCCACAAGAGAACAAGTCCGACCCCGGCGCAAGCCAGCGCAGCCGCACGAATGGTTGAAGCTGGCGTCGATTGAATCGACGCCAGCAACTTCTTCATCTGTTCGGGAAATGCGGCATAGACGAGCCCTTCCAGGACCAGCACGAGGGCCAGTGCCGAGAAGAGCTCGAGCATTTACTGCGCCGGGGCAGCCGGTGCCGTTTCCGTCGCTGCCGGCTCAGTCGGAGCCGCCGGCGTGGTTTCCGCCGGCGCAGTGACCGCGTCGGCAGCCGGCTGGCTCAGCACCGGCGAGTCATCGGCCGGCTCTTCCACCAGCGGCGTCGCCGGAATCGGCGTCGTCGCGGCTTCCGGTGGCGGCGTCACGTTGTCGGGGTTCTGGTTCTGAAAGAAGCGGAAGAACTCCGAGTTGGGCGACAGCACCATGGTGGTGCCATTCGGCCCGAGCGCGGCGCGGTACGACTGCATCGAGCGGTAGAAATCGAAGAAGTCGGTGTCCCGGTTGTAGGCATCGGCGAAGATCTGCGAGCGCTGCGCGTCACCCTCGCCTCGCAGGATTTCCGCGTCGCGGCGGGCGGCCGAGAGGATCTCGACGGCCTGGCGGTCGGCGATGGCGCGAGCGGTCTGCGCCGCTTCCTGACCACGGGCACGCAGCAGCGCCGCCTCGGCCAGACGTTCCGCCTTCATGCGGTCGAAGGTCTGGGCCGAAACGCTCGGGTCGAGGTCGGTGCGGATGATGCGCACGTCGACGACCTCAATACCCAATTGGGCCATGTCCGGACGGATCAGGTCGCGGGCCTCGCGCATCATGGCCGGGCGCTGGTCGGATAGCGCCTCGTTGAACTTGCGACCACCGTAAACCTGCCGCAGGGCCGCGTCGAAGCGGGTCGACACACGGTCTTCGACCACGCGCAGTTCGCCCTGAGCGCGGGAGCGGAACAGCCGAGGATCGGCGATCCGGTAGGTGAGGTACGCGTCGACCACGTAGAACTTACCGTCCGACACCTGCACCGTCATATTGGCGGCGTCGTAGCGCAGCAGGCGATCTTCGACGATCTGCACCGTGTCGACGAAGTTGGTCGGGATCTTGAAGTACAGCCCCGGATCGGTCTTCACGTCGGTGATCTGACCAAAGCGCATGACGATGGCCTGTTCGCGCTCGTTGACCACGAAGATCGACGACACGAAGATGTACAGCAGTGCGACGACGGCAATGCCGAGAATAACAAGTCTGTTCATGGCTTACCTCGGCGTCGCGTCGGCAGGGACGGGCGTGGTGTTGAGGGTCGAGTTCGGCCGGATCTCCGGCAGCGGCAGATAGGGCACGACCCCCGAGCCGCTAGCGTTCTGATCGACGAGCACCTTCTCGGAGCCGCCCAGCACCTGTTCCATGGTTTCAAGGAACAGACGCTTGCGCGTCACTTCAGGGGCCTTGGCGTACTCGGCATAGATGGAGAGGAAGCGGGCTGCCTCACCTTCTGCTTCCTGCACGACCCGGTTCTTGTACGCGGCGGCATCTTCGCGCACCTGCGCGGCCTGGCCGCGAGCATCACCCAGGAGGGTGTTGGCGTATTGCCGCGCTTCTTCCTGGAAGCGGTCCTCGTCCTGCTCGGCGCGCTGCACCTCGTTGAACGCATCAGCCACTTCCGTGGGCGGCGCGGCCTGTTCGATGGCGATCTGCGACACGGTCACCCCCATGCCGTAGCTCTGCACGATCGACTGCACGATGCCGCGTACGTCGTTCTGGATGCCGGCGCGATCGTCACGGAACACATCCTGCGCCGGGCGGCGGCCGACGATCTCACGCATGGCGCTTTCGCCGATCGAGCGCACCATATCGTCGGGGTCGCGGACGTTGAACAGGTAAGCGACCGGGTCGGTCACCGACCACAGCACGGAGAACTTCACGTCGACGATATTCTGGTCGCCCGAGAGCATGAGGCCCTCTTCGGACTGGCCGCGGCTCGAACCGACCGAGCCGATCTCGGTGCGGTTTTCGGTACGGGGCGCGCGCTCCACCGTTTCGATCGGCCACAGCGCGAAATGCAGGCCCGCCGGCACGCTTTCCAGCGGCTGGCCGAAGCGGAGCTTTACCGCCCATTCCTGTTCCTGGACGGTGAACACCGAGTTGGCCACCCAGAAGGCGCCGAGCGCCAAGACGACGCCGATGATGGTCCAGCGACCACCGGGGATACCCCCCTGGAAACGGTCGCGGCCGCGGGACAGAATCTCTTCGAGGTTGGGCGTGCCACCGCCCCGGCGGCCACCGCCGCCGCCACCGCTACCACCACCACCCGGCGCCTGACCCCATGGTCCGCCGTTGTTGGAGTTGCGGCCTCCCCCGCCCGTATTGTTGTCCCAGGGCATACGCCACCTTTCAGCCGGATTATCGATTGCCGCCCTATATAGGCAACGGGTTCCCTGCGATCAACGTGCGGGCGGTTCACGCCGACGATAGACTTTTACGGTGAAGTCGGCGCTATCCCGTGCTGTGCGCAACAGTTCAGGCCCCGCTTCTACTTCCCATTGCTTGGGATCGATCAATGGAAAGCGAGCATCGCCGGACGGCGAGGCCACCACATGTGTGACGTAAAGTCGCTCCGCCAAGGGCATGGCCTCGCGGTAGATTTCGCCACCGCCGCCAATCATGATTTCGTCAACGCCGTCGGCCACTGCGATCGCCTGTGCGCGATCCAGGGCCTCTGCAAGACTGTGAGCCACCAGCACCCCTTCCGGGTGATAGCCGGATCGCCGCGTGACCACGATGTTGGTGCGGCCGGGCAGCGGCTTGCCGATGCTCTCGAAGGTCTTGCGCCCCATGATCAGGGGCTTGCCCATGGTGGTGCGCTTGAAGTGGGCGAAATCCGTCGGCAGGCGCCAGGGTATGGCGCCATCCGAGCCGATGATGCCGTTCTCGCCGACGGCCGCGATCATCGCTACCGGCACGCTCATGAGGCCCCCAGCTTTGCCAGCGCCTCACCGTCGATCCGGACCTTGGTCCACTCGTCCTGCATGACGCCGCCCTGGGATTTGTAGAACTGGATCGACGGCTCGTTCCAGTCGAGCACCCACCATTCGAAGCGGCCGAGCCCCTCGCGCACGCAGCGTTGCGCCAGGTTGACCAGCAGCGCTTTGCCGACGCCCAGGCCGCGCGCCTCGGGATCGACAAAGAGATCTTCGAGCCAGATGCCGTGACGCCCCTGGAAGGTGGAATAGGTATAGAACCAGAGTGTGAAGCCGACCGGTCTGCCCTGCCACTCGGCGATCTCGCAGAAGACTTTGGGATCGGCGCCGAACAGATCGCGCAAGATATCGGCCTCGCTGGCCTTGGCCTCATGCGACAGCTTCTCGTATTCGGCGAGAGCCGCGATGAAGCGAATGATCAGCGACGCATCATCGGGGCCGGCGCTGCGGATAGTCAAACTCATTGGGCACGATCCAGGCGCTTGAGGTGGGCAAACCACTTGCGTTCGAGCGCCGCCTCGACGTCGATGGCGTTGTGCCGGCAGAACAGCAACAACTGGGCCAGCAGATCCGCCGCCTCGTCTTCGAGGGCGCTCCGTATGTCGGTTGCGGAACGCTCGCCGACCCGGCCGCGGCCGGAACCACGCAAGTATTCCGCCACCAGCTCCCCAGCCTCTTCCTGGAGCTTGAGCGCATACCAGTCGGCATCGCGGCGAATATCGCAGCGTTCGGCATAGATGGTGGAGACCTGTTCCACCCGCTCGGTCAGTTCGGCGATGGTGGCCATCAGCCGATGTTGGGTTCGGGGTTCTGCCGGTTGAGGATCAGCACCTCGAGTTCCCGGTTGTAGGGCGGCCACCAGTCCTCGGCCTCCATCTCGAAGGTCGTCGGCCCGGTCTTCTTGACCTCGCCATCCCAGCAGAACGACACCAGGTTCTGCGGCAGCACCTTGTCGATGGTGAGATGGAACTTGCCGACCGGGCCGGCCCAGTTGGCGCCGGTCGACCAGATGTAGCTGACCCAACTCTCGGTGAACGGTGCGCCGTAGGGCTCGTCCGGATTGGGCAGGGTCTTTTTGACCGTGTTGATAAAGCTGTCGTCGGTGCAGTACTTGCGCTTGTACTCAGTCGCCGGATCGTAGCCCTCATAGGGCGGCGACAGGAACGTCACTGCCACGGTGCCACCGACGCTGGGCCTGTACTGATGCTCGACCGTCACCGTCTCGCCGACCGGAAAGTGCGCTTCCCAGCTGTAGGTCGAGCGAAGGGTCCAGACCGGCAGGTACTCGGTCTGCATCCCCTGCCCCTGGTCGAACTCCATCGGGATCACCAGGGCGCGGTGCAGCAGTTCCTTCTTGGTCGCATCGTCGAGGGCGTTGATCGCCTTCACCGTTGCATCGCCGTACGGCGTCAGCGGCAAGCCCAGATCGGTAAGGTACTGCGTGTAATCGATATTGGTCGCGAACGCGTATTGATGCAGCTCAGCCGAAACCGGCTCGCCGTTCACCAGCGTCTCGAAGCCGAAGATATTCTCGGGGTCCTCGGTGGGGATCGCCACCATGAAATCGCCGTCGCCGGTGATATCGGGCATCGGGAACGCCACCAGCGCATCGGTGTCTTCCCTGCCTTCGTTCCGGAACTGGTACTTCACCCGAACCTGCTCGGGCGAGACGTAGAGATCTTCGCTCAGCATCTTCACGTCGTCGGTCTGGACGAACACCAGGCCGCCGGCACCCAGGGTCGACATGGTGTCGTTGGCAAGCGTCGGCGCCGCAGCGAGGGCGGCGACCATGATGGCAGTCGGCAGGATCCTCATACGGCGATCTCGGCCTTGATGGAGGGGTGCGCATCATAGCCGGTGATCATGAAATCCTCGAACTCGAAATCGAAGATGTCGCGCTTGTCCGGGTTGATGGTGAGCCGGGGCAGCGGGCGCGGATCGCGGCTGAGCTGCAGCCGGGCCTGGTCGAAATGGTTGTGGTAGAGGTGGAGATCGCCGAACGAGTGGACGAACTCACCGGGCTTCAGCCCGGTCACCTGCGCCAGCATCTCGGTGAGCAGGGCATAGGACGCGATGTTGAACGGCACGCCAAGGAAGATGTCGGCGGAGCGCTGATAGAGCTGGCAGCTGAGCTTGCCGTCGGCGACGTAGAACTGGAACAGGCAGTGGCACGGCGGCAACGCCATGTCGTCGACTTCCGCAGGATTCCATGCGGAGACGATGTGCCGGCGCGAATCCGGCTTGATCCTGATCGAGTGCACGACATTGGCGATCTGGTCGATAGTGCCGCCAGCCCCGTCGGGCCAGCTGCGCCACTGCGAGCCGTAGACCGGTCCGAGGTCACCGTTCTCGTCAGCCCATTCGTCCCAGATCTTGACGCCGCGCTCCTGCAGCCAACGCACATTGGTCTCGCCGCGCAGAAACCAGAGCAACTCGTAGACGATAGACTTGATGTGGAGCTTCTTGGTGGTCAGCAAGGGAAAACCCTTGCCAAGATCGAAGCGCGTCTGCCGGCCAAACACCGAACGGGTGCCGGTGCCGGTGCGGTCGGGCCGATCGGTGCCGTTGTCGAGAACGTCGCGGAGAAGGTCTAGGTATTGCTGCATGGCCGCGATCGATTCTGTCAGGGGGATCTTTGGTGTGATAGACTCACGCCATGAGCAAGCAGATTACACGCGAATCTCACAGCGGGCGCCTTGTCATCGGTCGCCGCAGCGCCGAAAAATTCAGCGCCGTAGAAGGGCAGTTTCACACCAAACGGACCCTGCGGATTCAAGCCGCCGCCGACGCGGCAGGTGAAAGCGGGGATGCCCTGCGGGCACGCATCCGTGCCGAGTTTGCGCGCAAGAAGTAGCCCTTGTTCTACGAAGCGCAGCAAGACCCCCTTTGCTACGCCGGCACGCGTGTTCTTATCAACAAGGCTGACATCAGAGAGCAAGCCGAACTCGATGAGTTCGAGCTTTCGATGTACCTCAGCCGCGCCGCCGAACCACTCCCGGCCGGGAAGCTGGACTATGCGCACTATCGCGCCATCCATCACCATCTCTTTCAGGATGTTTATGGCTGGGCCGGCAAAGAGCGCACGATCCGGATCGCCAAGGGTGGAAGCACGTTCGCCTATCCAGAGCATCTCCATCGAACAATGACGGCTATCTTCGATGAGCTGTCCGCGCGCAACTTCCTCCGCGATCTCGACAACCCAGCCTTTGCTCAGGGAGCCGCACACATTCTCGCGGAGATCAATGCTGGGCATCCCTTCCGGGAAGGCAACGGCAGGACGCAGCTGGCATTCCTGACGCTTCTGTGCGTCGACTCGGGACACGGCTTCGATGATGACGTGCTCGATCCCGAACTGACGCTTCAGGCAATGGTTTCCAGTTTTCGAGGCGACCTCGCCCCACTCACAGCCCTGATCGCTGGGCTTATCGACTGAGTTTGCATCGCGCGTCCTCCGCGCCTATATAGGGCTTGCCGGCAACGGCTATGGCGATAAACGGCTAGCGTAATAAACCCATTGGACCCGGGGGCAGTGCCCGGCGTCTCCACCAGAACTCCCCGTCGTGGCGGGCTCATGGGGACGAAACAGGATCGACAAGGGCGTAAAGGTTAGACTTTTGCTCGGCATGGTACCACCGATATCGGGCCATCCTAATAGTTGCCAACGACAACTATGCTAAGGTTGCTATCGCTGCTTAATGCGGCGCCGGCACCTGAACTAAAAGTCCTCCGGGCCTAGCAGTCCGACAGGCGGGGTTCGCAGGCACCTGGCAACAGAAGCCTGCACTTCCCCACCCGGCGACACCCATGCAGCGTCCGCAAATCGCAGGCGGCCGGTGCCGTTTTGCCTTGAATTGTGCGCCTCGCAGCGGTGATATGGACCCTTACGGGGATTCCCCCGCACGCAAGGACGATATGGCTGAAGACCTGATCCGCTACGACATTCTGGCCCAGGAAGCGCTGCGCGGCGTTGTGCGCAAGGTGCTCTCCGAAGTGGCGCGGACTGGCCTGCCCGGCGACCACCACTTTTTCATCTCCTTCGTCACCAAGGCGCCCGGGGTTCGGATGAGCCAGCGGCTGCTCGAGCAGTACGACAAGGAAATGACCATCGTGCTGCAGAACCAGTTCGGGGCCTTGAGGGTGACCGAGACAGGTTTCGAGGTCGAACTCTCCTTCGACGGGCGTCCGGAACTGCTGGCGATCCCCTTCTCGGCCATCAAGGGTTTTTTCGACCCATCGGTGCAGTTCGGCCTGCAGTTCGACGTCGAGCGGGTGAGCGGCGAGGATGCCGAGGTCGAACCCGAGAGCGCCGAAGAGCCGCATGCCGCGGCGCCGGCAAAGCCTGCCCCGGCTGCCGAAGCACAGGGCGAAAAGGTCGTGAGCCTCGACAGTTTCCGCAAGAAGTGACGGCGCGGTGGAAAAGCGCTCGCTGACCATCGCCGGGCACCGCACCAGCATCGCCATCGAACAGGAATTCTGGGCCGGGCTCGAGGCGATGGCGCTCGCCGGCGGAAAATCCATTGCCGCGGTCATTGCCGAAATCGATCAGGAGCGCGAAGCGCCGAACCTCTCGTCGGCAGTACGGCTGGCGGTGCTCGCCTGGTACCGCGACCGCGACTAGCGCTTTGCTCTAGTTCCCCAGTCCGATATCCATCGGCCGATTGAACTCCTCAAGCGCCTTCTTCAGCTCTTCTTCCTCCTTGGCCTTCCTCGCCGCCTCGGCTTCAGCGGCTTGCTTGGCCGCGGCTTCCTCCGCCGCCTGCTTCGCGGCGGCCTCTTCGGCGGCCTTCTTGGCAGCGGCTTCGTCGGCGGCCCGGATGGCGGCAGCTTCGGCGGCGAGCCGGGCCTTTTCGGCCTCCTCGGCCTTGCGCCGTGCCTCGTCCTCTTCGCGCAGCTTTTCGAGCCGCGCCACTTCGGCCTCGTAAGCCTTGACCATGATTGCGTCGACGAGGCTCGAAACGTCGAACTTCCGCTCCGGCGCCAGCAGCGTGCCGCCAAGCCTCGCAGTCACCCGAGCGGAGCCGGTATCGACCAGCGCGGCCTGGGCGATCGTTGTCGGCGCGATGGTGTAGTCGCCGGCGAGGCCGAGACTGCCAAGCTGGATTGAGCCGCTGCCGAACAACTGCCCACCCTCCCCCTCGATCGACAGGTTGGGGCTGCGCAGCACACCGCCGGCGATGGTGAAGCCACCGGTCACCTGCGGCGCGAGGAACGGGCCATCGTCCAGCCGATCCTCGATCAGCGCGCTCAGTTCCTCGGGCTGCATCTCGAGCACATTCTCGACATTGGCCACCTGGCTCACCGCCTGCGGATCGAGCCGTTCGATCTTCAATCCGCTCACCGTGTAGGTGCCCTCGCCGGTCAACGCGCCGATGATGCCGGCGACCGAGCCACCGGTGCCATCGAACCGGCCGGACGCATCGATGGTGCCGTCGAGGGCATCGGCAACCAGCGACGGCGCGATGCTGTCGATCGACACGCCGGTCAGCGAGATCCGTCCGGTGACCTGCTTGTCGATCAAGGGACCCGCGCAGCAGACCGCGAGCTCCAAGCCGACAGAACCGTTGCCCAGCTTGCCGGTGAGGTTGCGCAAGCGGGTGGTCGTAGCGTCCCAATCGAGATCGAACGCCAGGTCGGTGACCAATGGCTTGCCCGCCGCTGTCACCGCTGGTGTAGTCACCGAAACGCGTCCAGTGGTGCCGCGCGGCCCATCGCCGGTGGCGAGCGGACCATCCGGCCAGAGACCGTTACCCGTCAGCTGCGACGCCGGCCCGACGAGGGTCCCCAACAGTCCGCCCAGATCCAGCTGCCCCGCCGCAATATTGCCGCTGACCACCCGGGTAGCGCCGCGGTTCGCCAGTTTCAGCTCGCCGGTGAAACTCTCCGCACCGGAAGTGCCGGTGATGTCGGACAGCTGCACATCGCTGAGCCCGGTGAAATCGACCCGCGCGGACGCCGATATCGGCGGGAGCGAGACTCCGCCGGCGCCGAGCCACTCGGCGAAGGCCGTGGGATCGGCGAGCGCCGCCTTGATGGTGCCCTTGCCGCTATAGGCCGCGGGGTCGGTGACGACGAGGTTGCCGGAAAAGCCCAGGGAGTCGCCGCCACCTTCGACCAGCACGGTGGTCTCGAGGCTGTTGGCGATGTTGCCGTCGATGACGCCGACCAGATGTACGGGCTCGCCCTCGGCGAACAGGCTGACCGCCCCAAGGCCCAGTTGCGCGGTCATGGCGCCCGAGTCGGCCGACTTCATGTCCAGCCGAACCTTGACTGGTCCTGACAGGGCGCGCAGGAACCCAGCCTGCAACTCGGCGTCAGCGGCCACCTCGGCCGCCCCCAGCCGACCGGACACAGCGAGGCTCTGTGCGCCGTCGCCGCTTGGCGCATCGAGGCGCAAGGCCAGATCGGCCGGCAAGGACGGGGTGAGGAAACCGGTCAGTGCCGGCGACGCGCCGATGGCCTTGTAGAAGCTCGCCAAAGCCGGCGCGTCGGCGGAGGCGACAGTGAGCGTGCCGGCGCCCGAAAGCTCTGGCTTGGTGATCGAACCGAAGGCAGTGAGCGACGCCTTGAACTTGGCGCCGCCAAGATCACCGGCCGAAATGTCGTCCACTACCAGCACGCCGCCATCCCACGAGCCTTTGGCGGAAAGCGCCCGGCCATTGAGCCCACCCAGCGTTATGGCGTCGGCGACCAGCTCGAACTCGCCCTTGGGGAACGTCGCCGGAAACGCCGCGTCGACGTTGAGATCGGGCAATAGAGCGAACAGCGCGGCACTGCGCGCCGCATCGAGTTGGCCCATATCGGCGGTGATATGCAGGTCAGGCGTAGCGCCGAGTCCGAGCTGCGCCGAAAAGGAGCGCGCCTCGCCATCGAGCTCGACCCGACCGTCGCTGACCGACAGCGTTTCGCCGACCAGGTCGATGCGGGCTTCGATCGAACCGGGCATGCCGAACAGCGGGTTGCCTTCGGCCGGCTTCCGCCACAGCGTGGTCAAGGCATCGAGCCGCTGCGAGTTCAGCGACAGCTTGCCGGAGAATTCCGGCCGGCCGGTCTCGGTGGTGACCTCGCCGGACAGCGACACCCGGGTATCGCCCGGCAGCAGGCCGGTCAGGCCGCGAACCGTCCAGCCGCCGTCATGCGCTGTCGCATCGAGCCTTACGTTGCGGAGCGAGAAGGCCCGAAGGTTCACTTCGGCCACATCGAGGCCGATGGTCCCGGGGATGCCGGGTGCCGCCGGGAGTGGCAGTTCGCGCAGCAGCCGGATCAGTTCATAGGGCTCAACCGCCTGCTCGGCGGTGGCATCGCGCGGCGGCAGGGCCAGCAGGCCGCCGGAGATCACGGCGTTGAAGGCCATGCCGCGCCCGAGCGTCACGTCAGCGGCGCCGAGCAGGCGTGTCGCGGCGCGATTCTCGTCGGGGATCACCACGTAGTCGGAGAGCAGCACCTTGCCGGGGTTGGCCTCGACCTTGCTCGTCATCACCAGGTCGCCCTGCCCGGCATCTTCCGCCCCCTCCTTGGCCGGCCTCGGCGGCGGCTGGCGGTAGGTCATGGTGCCGCTGAAACCGGGTACCAGCCCCGGCGTCAGGAAGCCTTCCGCCGCGAGGGTGAAGCGCTCATCGGCGGGCCTCAGGGTCATGGCGAGCGAGCCGCCGCCCTCGGCATCGAGCTGACCGGTGGTGACGCGCAACGCATAGACGGCGCCATCGACATTGCCGGTGCCCTGGAACGAGAAGGGCCCGCGCAGGGCCTCGAGCTTCAGATCGCCGGTGACGTTCGAGGCGATGTAGGTCTCGCCGGCCCAGGCATCGTGCAGTTTGACGGTGCCGCCGCTGATCACGGCGTTGGCGACCGAAATGTTGCTGGTCACCGTCCGCGCAAGAGCAATGCCGGCATCCACCGAGCCATCGGCGGCAACATCGATCGATACCGTGGGCCCCTCGAGCTGCAGCTCGGTGACGTTGTAGCGGTCGCGCAGGAAATCGATCAACGAGAAATCCGCCTCCACCCGCTCGACCGTCAGGCTCGGCGCCTCAGGCGGCCCGGCACTGACATTGGCAAAGGTGAGCTTGGGCTGCGGCAGCAGCGAGAAGGCGACGTCGCCCTCGATCCGCACCGGGGTGCCGAGCACCTCGCCGGCGATGGCGGCGAGGCGGTCGCGATACTGTCCCCAGGGGATGAAACTGGGCACGACAAAGGCCGCGGCGAGCAGCAGGATCGCAATGACGCCGACGACGATGTAGAGCCGGTTGAGCACGAGTCCGGTGAATCCCCGCAAAACTGCAGCAGAGTTTAGGCAATGGCCGCTGCCGCGTCACGCACCGAACAGCGGCACTGCTTCACTATCGCTGCGGATCGCGTCCGGCTCGCATCAGTCCGAAAGCTGAGTCCGCTCCGGGACCTACATCCACTTCTTCTTGCGCATGAAGAGGTAGATGGCGACACCGAGGACGCAGAGGAAGCCGGTGACGATCCAGAAGGCGTAGGGGCTATCGTGGAAGGGAATGCCCTCGACATTCATGCCGAGGATGCCGCTGATCACGGTGAGCGGCATCAGCACCACCGTCGCGGCAGCGAGCAACAGCATGGTCTGGTTCATCTGCTCGGCGCGGGTATCGAGCAGTTGTTCGTGCACCAGCACGGCCCGTTCCGAAAGGGTCTGCATCTCGTCGCCGAGCCGCGCCGTGCGCGCCGCCGCTTCGCGCAGGCGGACCCGGTCACGGGCGGTGAAGAAGCTCAGATCTTCGATTTCGAGCGTGGTCAGCACATCGCGCTGCGGCCAGATCAGCCGGCGCATGTTGATCAGGGTGCGGCGCAGGTGGGCGAGCCGCGAGCGGCTGTCGCCGGCGCGGTTCAGCATCAGGGTTTCCTCGATGGTATCGAGGTTATCGCCCATCCGCTCGATCAGCGGCTCGATCCGGTCGGCGGCGCGCAACGCCAAGCGCGCGACGAGGTCGGCGGGCGAGACCGGCGCGTGATGCGTCTGCTGCCACTGGGTAATGCCGAGGAACTCGACGATGTTGAGTTCCGAAGCGATGATGACGCGGCCCTTCTCGATCCACAGCGTCAGGAGCTGCCGGCCGACATCCTCGGGATCAGCGCCAGGGCGGGCCACCCGCAGCACCACCAGCGCCCGATCGTCGAGCACGGTGCAGCGGCTGCGGGTCGAGGGCACGGTGATGAGATCGGCGTTGAAATCGCCGAGCTCCCGCTTCAGCCAGACCTTGAACTCGGGCGCACGCGAGTTGCCCGAGATCAGCGCGAACCCCTTGGCCGGGGTGGCGAACGTCGCCTCCTCGGCCTCCTCGAGCTTGCGCACGCCGCCGCGGCCGTCGAACTGGACGATGGTCATCCAGTCCTTGATCGGCTGGCGCTGGTTGCTGGCCGGCATTGCTTCGCCCATGGGGGCTCCGTTAGCTCAGGCGTGACAGAGCCTCGGTGAGGCGGGCACGGCGATCCTCCGCCTCGGCGCGGCGGCTGCGCTGCTCTTCGATCACCTCTTCGGCGGCCTTGGCAAGGAACTGCTCGTTGCTCAGCTTCTTGTCGATCTTGTCGATCTCGACCGTCTCTTTGGCGATATCCTTCTTCAGCCTACCGCGCTCAGCATCCAGATCGATGACACCGGCGAGCGGCAGCACGAAAGTGGCCTCACCAAGGATCAGCTGGGCCGAGTCGCGCGGCACGTCGGAGGTATAGTCGACGCTGTCGAGCCGGGCGAGCCGGGTCAGCGCCGACAGGTTGGCCTCGACGCGGGTGCCGGTCGTTTCCCCTGCCCCGACCACCAGCAGCTTCACCTTGGCGCCGGCGGGCACGTTCATCTCCTGGCGCACCGAGCGGATGCCGGAGATCAGCGCCACCAGCCAATCGAGCTCGGCCTGCGCCTCTTCATCTTCGAGACCGGCCAGTTCCGGCCACTCGGAGATGATCAGCAGTTTCTCGCGCGCCGGGCCGGTCTTGCCGGTTTCCGCCCACAGCTCTTCGGTGACGAAGGGCATGAACGGGTGCAGCAGCTTCAGGATCTGGTCGAGCGCGAAGGCAGCAGTCGCCTGGGTTTCGGCCTTCGCCGCCTCGTCCTCGCCGGTGAACACCGGCTTTGCCAGCTCGATGTACCAATCGCAGAAGGTGCCCCAGACGAAATCATAGGCGGCGTTGGCGGCTTCGTTGAAGCGGTAGTCGTCGAGCGCCGCGGTGACGGTCGCCACGGCGCGCGCGGTCGAGCCGACGATCCAGCGGTTGATCGCCAGGGTATTCTTCCTGGGATCGAACGCCTCGGCGCGGGCGCAGCCGTTCATCTCGAGAAAGCGCGCGGCGTTCCACAGCTTGGTGACGAAGTTGCGATAGCCCTCGACGCGAGAGATGGCGAGGCGCATGTCGCGGCCCTGCGCCGCCATGGCGGCAAGGGTGAAGCGCGTCGCGTCGGCGCCGTACTCGTTGACGAGGTTCAGGGGGTCGATGACGTTCCCCTTGGTCTTCGACATCTTCTGGCCCTTCTCGTCGCGGACCAGCGCATGCATGTAGACGGTGTGGAACGGCTCGGTGCCGGTGAACTCCAGCCCCATCATCATCATGCGGGCAACCCAGAAGAAGATGATGTCGAAACCGGTGACCAGCACATCGGTCGGATAGTACTTCTTGAGCTCGGGGGTCTGGTTGGGCCAGCCCATGGTCGAGAACGGCCACAGCGCAGACGAGAACCAGGTATCGAGCACATCCTCGTCGCGATGCAGCGGCACCTTGCTGTCCGAGAGCTCGGCGAACGGATCGCGGTGCTTGCGCATGCTCCAGGTCTCGGCGTTCAGCCGGTCGCGCTGCGTGGTGTCGAAGCCGCTCACCGCCTTGGCGAAGTCCGGAGCGTTCACGCCGCCCGCATAGACCTCGATCTTGCGGTTGCCGTAATAGGCCTGAGCGAGCTTGACCGCCTCGGCTTCGCTGCCGGCGACGAAGCACTTGAGGCCGGCATCGCGGTTGTTGAAATCCGGATCGGTGCTGAGCCGCGGACCGTACCAGGCCGGAATCTGATGGCCCCACCAGAGCTGGCGCGAGATGCACCAGGGTTTGATGTTCTCCATCCAGGCGTAATAGGTGTTCTCATAGGCCTTGGGGACGAACTTGGTCCGCCCCTCCTTGACCGAGGCGAGCGCCGGCTCGGCCAGGATGTCGGCCTTCACGAACCACTGGTCGGTGAGGAACGGCTCGATGACGATCAGCTTGGACTTCTCGTCATAGGGCACCATGATCTTCTTGTCGTCGACCCAGACGAGCACGCCCGAGGCCTCGAGTTCGGCGATGATTTTCGCACGCGCATCGAAGCGATCGAGCCCGCGATACTCGGCCGGCACAGTGTTGTTGAGCTTGGCCGTGGTGGTGAAGATGTTGATCGGCTTCAGGCCATGGCGCTGGCCGACCTCGAAGTCGTTGAAATCGTGCGCCGGGGTGATCTTCACCGCGCCCGAGCCTAGCTCGGGATCGGCATATTCATCGCCGACGATCGGGATGCGGCGACCGACGATCGGCAAGATGACGTGCTTGCCGATCAGGTGCTTGTAGCGTTCGTCCTCGGGGTGCACGGCAACCGCGACGTCGCCGAGCATGGTCTCGGGGCGGGTGGTGGCGACGGTAATGGTCTCCTCGCTGCCCTCGATGGGGTAGCGCAGGTGCCACATCTTGCCGTTGGTCTCGATGTTCTCGACCTCGAGGTCGGAGATGGCGGTCTCGAGGCCCGGGTGCCAATTCACCAGCCGCTTGGCGCGGTAGATCAGGCCCTTCTCATAGAGCGTAACGAACACTTTGCGGACGGCCTCGGAAAGGCCCTCATCCATGGTGAAGCGTTCGCGCGACCAATCCGCCGAAGCGCCGAGGCGACGGAGCTGGTTGAGGATGGTGCCGCCGGATTCGGCCTTCCACTCCCAGACGCGCTCGAGGAATTTCTCGCGCCCCATCTCGCGGCGGCCCGGCTGCTGCCGCTCGGCCAGCTGGCGCTCGACGATCATCTGGGTGGCGATACCGGCGTGGTCGGTGCCTGGCTGCCACAGCACATCCTTGCCGCGCATGCGCTCGAAGCGGATGAGGATGTCCTGAATGGTATTGTTGAGCGCGTGCCCGATATGCAGCGAGCCGGTGACGTTGGGCGGCGGAATGACGATCGAGAACGTCTCGGCGCCGGGCTTGGCCCCTGCCCCGGCCTTGAAGGTGCCTGCCTTGTCCCACTGCTCGTAGATGCGGGTCTCGACGGCGGCGGGGTCGTAAGTCTTCTCAAGCATCGGTGGTTTCCAACGGCAAACGGCCCGCGCGCACCAAAGCGCCGGCGGGCCCCAGAACTCAGTGGCTAGGTCTAAAGCAAAGGCGTGAGGGGGAAGTCAACACAAACGCATGTGGTGACGCGAGGCCGGCGGATACAAGGGGGTGATCCCGCGCCGGATCGGCGCGAGGTCATTACTTGCCGCCGCGCGAGACGCGGGCGATTTCCTTTTCCACCATGCGCTCGACTACCGCAGGCAGGTTCTCGTCCAGCCATTCCTTCAGCATGGGGCGAAGCATGTCGCGCATCATGTCTTCGATGGTGACGCCACTGGTGACGGTCGAAAGCCCGGAGAGGCGTGCAAAGGTGCTCTTCACGGCCGACTGGGTGGTCGGCTCGAGCAGTTCCTCGGCAAGATCGGCGGAGAGCGACGGATCCGGCATCGGGGCAGCAACCGCAACCGATGCGGCCGGGCGCGGCGCCGGACGCTCGTAGGCGGGAGCCGCAGCCCGCGGCGGCGGGGCGAACACGGGCGCCGGCGCCGGCGGCTCTTCCGGTTCAAACGAGATGTCATCGGGGTCGATCAGCGTGGCGTCCAGTTCGGGCGCCGGTGCGCTGCCGCCGAGCAATTCGGAGAAGCTGAGGCCCGGCTTGGCACCATCCTCGGCCGCGGTATCGCGCAGGATCTGTTCGGATGAAAGCGCCAGCGGCTCGGGTTCGGGCTCGACCGGACGCGGGGCCGGTTGCGGTACGAAGCTGCGGGCCGGTGCGGGCGCCGGCATCACCGGTTTCTTGGGTGCAGCCCCGGCATCGTCGTCGGCGATGATCTGCCGGATCGACGACAGGATCTCGTCCATCGAGGGCTCTTTGGGCGCCGGCTTGTTCATAACTGCCTCACATTACCCGCCAGATACGCGGCCGCACTTTGGGCGGATTCGGCAATACGACCGAATCGGCTGCATCCAATTTAGTGCAAGCAATGGCGCTTTGTGAATCGGCGGCACACCAGCCATAGCGTCTTCCCCCAGACAATTCCGGGGGAAGACAATTGTCGGGCGCTTGACCGGTGCGTCAGGCGAGCGCCGCCCGGTTGCGGAAGATGGTGACGACGAAGATGGCCATGCCGAGGATGGTGGCGATCGAGGCGATCTGGGCCAGCCACTCACCCTGCCCCGCCGTCGCCATGGCGACGCCGATACCGACGGTGAGCGCGCCCAGCAACGCCACCCAGAAATGCACGAGGGCGAGCCGGGTCTGCGCTGCCGCGGGCACCAGCTTGTAGTAGACGCCGTAGATCACCATCGTGACGAAGCCGATGAGATTGTTGTGGGCGTGACCCGGCGCCAGCGCGTGATCCTGCGTGATGGCCATCTGAATGCCCCACGCCATACCCAGCAGCGCCAGCACGGCGCCGACGGCGATGAACCAGAACGGTAGTGACTTCATTGTATCCCCCAAGACGGCCGCCCCTCGCGGCCGCATCAAAAAAGGCCGCGACGCGGAATGCGCATCGCGGCCTGATTCTGAGGGTATGCCTCGGCTGCACCCCGGTCCATGCGGACCAAGGGCGGGCCCAGGGGATCAGTCGTCGCTGAGGGCGCGCAGTTCGGCCCACACATCCTCGACATTGGCGATGTAGCCGTCCGCCGAGTGCACGGCGACGCGCAGCCCCAGCACTTCGGGCGACAGCTTGCCGGAGGCAGCGAGCAGCGAGAAGGCGGCGATCATCTTGGTCGAGCGCGCAGTGATCAGCTGCTCGCGCGCCGATGTCAGTTCCGCCTGGGCATTGAGCACGTCGAGCGTGGTCTTCTGCCCGACATCGCGTTCCTGGATGGTGCCATCGACAACCAGCTGGCTCGAGCTGACCGCGGCCTGCGCCGAGTCGATCTGCGACGTGGAGTTCTGCAACGTCGACCAGGCGGAGATCACCGACTCCTTGATCTCATCGCGGGCGGACAACGCGTCGACCTCGCTCTGGATCTGCTGGATATTGGCCTTGCGCAGGCTGGCCGACAGGGCGCCGCCCGAATAGATCGGGATCGACAGCGACAGCTTGGCCGAACCGCCGAGCGCGCTGCTGGTGCCGCCGAGCTTGCTCGAATAGCTGGTGGTGGCGTCGATGGCGCCGATCAGGCTGAGCGTCGGGCCGAACGAAGCGCTGGCCGCGTCCGATCCGGCCTGCGCCACGCGGATGGCGGCGCGGGCCGAAAGCAGCGCCGGGTGGCGCTCCTGCGCCGAGGCGATGGCGCCGTCGATCGAGGTCGGCAGCGACTTGCCGAAGTTGAAGTCGGACGTGAGGTTCTTGGGCTTGTGGCCGACCCAGCGCTCGTAGCTCGCCTGGCTGGTCTGCAGCGAGGCGATGGCCGAGCGGTAGAGCGCCACGGCCGCGACCTGGCGGGTCTTGGCCTGCGACACGTCGATCTTGGTGCCTTCCCCGAGGCGCAGGCGATCTTCCGAAGAGCTCACCTGGGCATCGAAGAACGCCATGTTGTCGGAACGCAGCTGCACCAGCTGGGTATCGCGGATGACAGCGTAGTAAGCCTGCACCACCGCCAGCAGCACGTTCTGCTCGGCGTTGCGCAGCGCGTACTTGGCCACTTCGGTGCCGGCGCGGGCCTGCTCGATCTCGGCGTCGGTCTTGTAATTGTCGAACAGCGTCTGGCTGTAGTTGACGCCGGTCGAGAAGCTGGCAGCGGTGTTGAACTCACCGCCCTGCGGCTGCTCCCAGGAGCCGCCGATGCTGCTCGACAGGCCGAGCGAGGGCAGCTTGCCGGATTTCGCCAGCGCGATGTTCTCAGCCGTCGCCTTCACATTGAGCAGCGCCGACATGATGTTGGGATTGTTCTGGTACGCGCTTTCCAGCGCCGCCCTCAGACTCTCCGCGTGCGCCGTCGCCGGCAACATGCTCAGTGAAACGGCAAGGGCGCCCGCCCGCATTGCCCCCAGGAAACGCATAGTCAAAACCTCCGACAGCCTTCCGACGTTACGTCGGGCACATGGGACGCACAACCTCGCAACTCAAGTGTTGCGAGGTTTTAACCTTGGAAATGTTTGGCCCCGTGATTAGCCGGCAACACTGCCGAACCGCGGGTCAGTTAGAAAACGCTTCCGTTCAGAACACGAAGGTCTCGACGCGAGGCGCCTCGGCCAGCGGCGGCAACGAGGTATTGAACTCGCTGCGGCCGGCCACCTCGCCGCCGGACTTGACGAAGATATGCGCCACCGCCGGCCCTCCATTGGCGATCAACGCCACCAGGCGCCCGCCATCTCGCAGCAGGTGGAACAATGGCGTCGGCTCGGCGGCGACCGTCCCCTCGACGACGATGACGTCGAAATGGTCGCGCGGCAGCCCTGCCCCGTCAAAACTGCCGACCGAGATCTCGGCATGGCTCGCGCCTGCGGCCTCGAGGTTGGCCCTGGCCTTGTCGGCGAGGACGGCATCCATCTCGAGACCGACCGCCGAGGCGCCGAGCAGCGCCAGCACGGCCGTCGAGTAGCCGGTGCCAGCCCCGACGTCGAGCAGCCGGTCGGTCACCGCGATCTCCGCCAGCTGCAGCAGCTTGGCGAAGGGCGCCGGCGCGCCGAGGTAACGGCCGCCGCCCAGGGCGTGCGACACGTCGGCATAGGCCAGAGCTTCGCGATCGGCCGGCAGGAAGGCCTCGCGGCGCACTGTGCCCATGGCGGTCAGGAGCCGGTGATCGGTCACGCCGCTGGTGCGCAGCTGGTTATCGACCATCTTCAGGCGGGCATCTGCAAAATCGGCCATATCGGCTCCCTCAGGCTGGAGGCGTCAGGCAGGTGCATACCCCCCGCGGATGAATGCTTCAAGGAGGCGGACCGGTGAGTCGCAGAATCACCCGCGGGAGCGGCCAAGCTCTCGTCGCCGGTGACAATTCGACGACAACGATATGGGCAAGCGACTGGATTCCGACCTCTGCCGGATAAGCATTTACGCGCACCAGGTGTCGAACGACTGTATTCGGACGCTCAATACTGTTGCTGGCGAGCAACTGGGGCGGCAATTTCTGCATTGCGGCCGAAATGTGGATATCGTCTGGCAAAACGACGCCTTAACCTATCGGTAACGCATAATGGGTGGACGCTCGTATGTTGACCGCACGGATACTGCTCGACCGGGTTTGGAAGACCGCACTGACGACGCTGGCGTTGCTCTCCGTAGCGGCCCTGCTGTCAATTGGCACCACCACAGTGGCAAGCGCCGCCAATACGGGCTGTGTTGTTGCAGCCGGGACCGCGAGTTGTACCGACGTCCCCACCGACGGCATCGACTACACTAACCACCCCACCGTGGTCGAAGTCGAGACCGGCAACGGCACACCCGGGACGACGACTGTCGACAGCGGGGTCATCGGCATCAATCTCAAGAAGAGTGGGGTCAATACCTCGGACTCCGCGACCGGAACCGACTACCAGAACGTCGTAACCATCGACGTGGATCCGGATCCGGGTGTGACGACGAACTGGGACGTGCTCGCCGATGGCACCAATACGCCGATCCGCGTCCCCCCGCCGTCGGGCGACTACATCCGCAAGACCGGTGCGGACACCTTCTCCATTGGCGCCCAGACCTTTGCGAGCAGCGACGCGCTGGCCCAATACCTGCAGAATGCCTCCGTCGCTACCGGCGGCACGGTCAGCGGCAGCCTGACGGTTACCAACAGCAATGGCGGCCAGGGCGCGAACTTCACCACGACCAATGCGGACGGCATCCACGTCGAGTCGTTGGGTGGCAAGGGCGGCAATGGCGGCTGTACGACCATCCTGCTCGCCACCTGGTGCGACGATGGCGATGGCGGCGGCAACGCGGGCTCGGTCGCGGTCAACAATGATGGCACGATCGTCGTCAACGGCACGGGGTACGGCGTGTCAGCAACCAGCACGGGCGGCGCCGGCGGCAACGGCGGCGGTTCGTTCGGGCTGTTCGCTTCGGACGCGGGTTCGGGCGGCAATGGCGGCAACGGCGGCGACGTCACGGTCAATCTTGGCATCAACTCGAATATCACCACCTGGGGCAACGGTGGCCACGGCGTCTATGCCGTCAGCAATGGCGGCAATGGCGGCGCCGGTGGCGCGCCTTCGGGCGCGGTGGCGCTTGGTGATGGCGGCGGCAGCGGCGGCGATGCCGGCGAGGTGACCGTTTCCAACGATGGCAGCATCACCACCCACGGAACCAAGGCCTACGGCATTTTCGCGCAGAGCATGGGCGCGGGCGCCGGATCGGGCAGCAGCTCCGGCGGCATTGTCGCCATCGGTGGCAATGGCGGCGGTGAATCGAGCGGCAACAAGGTGACGGTTAGCAACACTGGCGCGATCGAGACCTGGGGTGTCGACTCCTTCGGTATCCTTGCGCAGTCGATCGGCGGCGGCGGCGGTGATGGCGGCAGCAGCGGCGGCCTGTTCGCCGTTGGTGGCCGCGGCGGCTCGGGCGGCGGTTCAGACCTGGTCCGAGTGTTCAACTCGGGCACCATCACGACCCATTCCACCGGCTCGGCCGGCATCTTCGCGCAGTCGGTCGGCGGCGGCGGCGGCAATGGCGGCAACGCCTATTCGGGCAGCGTCGGCGTTTCCGTGGCAGTCGGCGGCAATGGCGGCCTGGGCGGCACCGGCGGCAAGGTCATCGTCAACGAACTCGGTGTGGGCCAGACTGTCGCCGATCTCGGCATAGGCACCATCACCACCGGCGGCGATCGCTCGCACGGCATCCAGGCGCAATCCATCGGTGGCGGCGGCGGTAATGGCGGCTTCGCAGTTGCGGCCAGCATCGGCCAGGGCTTCAGCCTGAACTTCGCCTTGGGCGGCAACGGCGCCAAGGGCGGTTCCGCTGACAATGTCGAGGTGAACGAGAAGGGACAGATCACCACCACTGGTAACCAGGCGCACGGTATTTTCGCACAATCGGTGGGCGGTGGTGGCGGCAGCGGCGGCGGTGCGGTCGCGGCGGGCGTGTCGTCCGGCTACACCCTGAACCTCGCGATGGGCGGTGCTGGCGACGAGGCCGGACACGGCGCCATGGTCACCGTGAACGCCATGGGCAGCATCAACACCACGGGGGCGCTGTCACACGGCATCCTAGCGCAGTCGGTGGGCGGCGGCGGCGGCAATGGCGGCTATTCGGTGGCCGGGGGCCTCGGCGCCATGACCGGGTCGGTCGGCCTTGGTGGCTCCGGCGCCGGTGGCGGCAATGGCGGCACGGTCAACGTGGATGTCAGGGGTATCGACGCGACCGACATGACTATTCACACCCGCGGCGCCGGGTCGCACGCAATCTTTGCGCAATCGGTGGGCGGCGGTGGCGGTAACGGCGGCTTTGCCGTCGGGGCAGGCATCGGTGGCGGCTCGATCAGCGTCAGTCTGGGTGGCTCGGGCGCCGGTGGCGGCACCGGCGGCCAGGTCAATGTCGAAAACCGCGACACCTTGCTGACCGATGGCGCCGGCTCTTACGGCATTCTCGCGCAATCGGTCGGCGGCGGTGGCGGCGATGGCGGCTTCTCGTTCGGCGGTGCGGCCGGCGTGATGGCTGCTTCCGTCGCGGTCGGCGGCAATGGCGGACAGGGTGGCAACGGCGCCAGCGTCGGGGTCGACAACTACGGCAACATCACCACGAAGGGCGACCTCAGCTTCGGCGTCCTGGCCCAGTCGATCGGCGGCGGCGGCGGCAATGGCGGCGGCGCGGTGGCCGCGACGATGGTTATCTCGGTCGAGAATATCCCGGCCATCGGCGCCTCGGTCGCCATCGGCGGCGCCGGCGGTACGGCCAGCGTTGGCGGGCACGTCGTCCTGAACAATGACGGCAGCATCACCACCGGCACCAAGGTCGTCGACAACAACAGCACGCCGGCCGACGCGACCGACGACACCATTACCCGCACCGGCAATGGCGCCCACGCGCTGTTCGCGCAATCGGTCGGCGGTGGTGGCGGTACTGGCGGTTTTGCCGGCGCCGGCACCCTGTCGATTGGCTCGGGCGCGAGCTTTGCCGTGGCAGTTGGCGGACGCGGCGGCACCGGCGGCGATGCCGGTATCGTCGAGCTCACCAATACCGGCGACGCGATCCGCACCTGGGGCGACGGCGCCGACGGCATCCACGCCCAGTCGGTGGGCGGCGGCGGCGGCGACGGCGGCTTTGGCCTCGCCCTGGCAGCCAGCATCGGCGGCGCGGAGATGACCAATATCAGTGTCGGCGTCGCGATTGGCGGCAAGGGCGGCGCAGGCGGCACCGGCAACGAGGTCACCGTCGACAACTCCGGCGCGATCACCACCGACGGCGCCAAGTCGAACGGCATCTTCGCGCAATCGGTCGGTGGCGGCGGCGGTACCGGCGGCTTTGCCGCAACCGGCACGGTGACGGTCAGCCAGACCTCCGGCGGCGTCGGCGTTTCGGTCGGCGGTGGCGGCGGCTCGGGCAACTTTGCCCGGAAAGTGACGGTCGACAACAGCGGCGCCATCACCACCTACGGCAAGGAATCGCTCGGCATCATGGCGCAGTCCATTGGTGGCGGCGGCGGTAATGGCGGCCTGTCGGTCGTCGCGCAGTTCGGCGTCAGCCAGGCGGATTCGGCGCAGATCGGCGTCACGGTCGGCGGCGGCGGCGGCGATGCCAGCTATGGTGGCGAAGTCGATATCGACAACCTCGCCGCTGGCAGCATCACCACGTACGGCTTCGGGTCGCACGGTATCCTCGCCCAGTCGATCGGCGGCGGTGGCGGCAAGGGCGGCATGTCCGTCTACGGCGGTATCAGCCTCAGCGGCGCCGGTACCACGCTGAACGCCGGCGTCTCGGTCGGCGGCAACGGCGGCACAGGTGGCTACGGCAACACCGTGACCGTGGAGAATGGCGGCAGCATTCGCGTCGTTGCGGACAACGCCATGGGCGTGGTCGCGCAGTCGATCGGCGGCGGCGGCGGCGATGGTGGCGGCTCGATTGCCGCCATGCTCGGCGTCACCAACGTAACGAACGAGGACGCGGCCACCTACCAGGCCGTGGTGTCCGTGGGCGGCGTCGGTGGCGACGGCAACTACGCAGGGGCGGTCAACGTCACCAATAGCGGCTCGATCGTGACCGGCAGCATGACGCTCGACGGCAAGGTCATCAGCGGACTTGGCGGCACCGGCATCTTTGCACAATCGGTCGGCGGCGGCGGCGGTATCGGCGGACGCGCAAATGCCATCAATGTGGTTGCGGGACCCAAGTGCAGCCTGCCGGTGATCTGTACGGCTCCGGATAACCAGGGCAACAACCTGGCGCTGACCGCAACGGTCGGCGGCAATGGCGGCACGGCCGGCCACGGCGGCATCGTCACGGTGGTCAATACCGGCGAGATCGTCACCATCGGCGACACGGCCGACGGCATCTTTGCGCAGTCGATCGGTGGCGGCGGCGGCACGGGCGGCAACGGTATTCTCGGTACCGGCGAGCTCCTGCCCGTTCCCGTGGAGCTCCTGTTTATCCCGGTCGGCCAGACCGCGATCTACAAGGACATCAGCGTCGCGGTCGGCGGCAATGCCGGCGCCAGCGGCAACGGCGCCCTGGTCGATGTGACGAACTCCAAGAACATCACCACGTTTGGCGACTACTCCAACGGCATCTATGCCCAGTCGGTCGGCGGCGGCGGTGGCGTCGGCGGCAAGGCGGTCATCGGCGCAACCGGCAAGATCGGTGTCGGCGGTGAAGGCGGCGCCTCGGGCGACGGTGGCAAGGTAAAGGTCGCCACCACGACCGGCGCCGTCATCGAAACCTTCGGCATTGCCTCGATGGGTGTCTATGCCCAGTCGGTCGGCGGCGGCGGCGGCATGGCCGGCGCGGTCGATCGCGCCCTGGCAGCCGGTCTCGACACGCCGCTCGGCCATCTCCCGGTCAACCTCGGCATCGGTCTGGCCTTTGGCCAGGGCGGTGGCGGTGGCGGCGACGGCGGCGTCATTGACGTCGACGTCAATGGCTCGGTGTTCACCCATGGCGACGGCGCGACCGGTATCTTCGCTCAGTCCGTGGGCGGTGGCGGTGGCGTGCTGGGCGGGCTCGGCAACGACTTGCCGGTGCTCAACCTGCTGTCCTGGCACGTGGGCAGTAACGGTGATGCGGGCGACGCTGGCGTCGTCACGGTCGACGTGACCGGGATGGTCGCCACGGCCGGCAACGCTGCCACGGGCATCTTCGCCCAGAGCACCGGCGGCGACGGCACGGCAAGCGACGTCACTGTCACGGTAGCCGGCTCGGTGCTGACCGCAGCGACCTTCGCCGGCCACGAGAATGATCCGCTCCGCGGCTACGGCTCGGTGGGTATCATGGCGCAGAGCGCCGGCTGGGACGGCAACGGCAATGTGATCATCAACCTCGACAGCACCACCGGCGTGGTCAGCGGCGGCCGCACAGGCCAGGTCCTGATCGACTCCTCCGATCCCGACAACCTGAAATACGCCGACTACAAGGGTATCGGCGTGCTCATTGTCGACGGCAAGGACAACACGCTCACCAACAAGGGCACGATCACAACGGCCGACGGAGTCGATGCCGGTTGGGCCATTCTGGCCGGCGGCAGCGATCCCGACAACGCGACAGTGGCCAAGCAGCAGAAGGGCGGCAACGAAGCGATTTCCAACTTCGGCACGGTGACGGGCTCGGTCGATCTCGGCATCGGTACGAACAGCTTCGTCAACGAAACGACAGGCACCTTCAACTCAGGCCGCTTCGCCAAATTCGGCGATGGAAACGTGCTGACCAACTACGGCGTGATGGCAGCAGGCGGCAAGAACAAGGTGATGACCACGGCCGTCAACGGCGACATGGTCCAGGACGCCTTGGGCACTTACGCGGTGGACGTCGACCTCGCCAAGAGCCACCTGCCGCCTGATCCGGCGCTGGAGGGCGAAGCCGACCTGATCGACGTCGACGGCACGCTGGAAATGCTGGGCAAGGTCGACCTGACGCTGCTCAACATGGGCAACGCCCTGCCGGGCGATCACCAGGTGGTCATCGCCAGGTCGGCGGTGGCGCTGACCGGGACGCCGACGCTCGCGGCCCCTGCCTCGATCGTTGCAACCTACGAGCTGTCGCAGACAGAAAAGGAGCTGCTGCTCAACTACGGCATCGACTTCGACGTCGAGGGCCTGAACCCGAACCAGAGCGCCATCGGCGAGTATATCAACGCCTTCCAGTTGGCCGGCGGTTCGGATGCGCTCGAGCCGGTGGTGGCGTCGCTGTTCCAGATCCCTGATCTCGAGACCTATCAGGAGACGCTCGATAAGCTCAGCCCCGAGCCGTACCTGATCAACGAAACCCTGGCGATGCTGGCCAGCCTGCAGTTCGAAAACTCACTGATGAGCTGCAAGGTACAGGACAGCGTGGATGCCGAGGGCCAGTGCGTCTGGGCCTCGGTCAACCAGCGCAAGACCGAACGCTCCGAGACGGAGACCAACCTCGGTTTCGAGCAGAACAGCTACGGCCTCAGCGCCGGAGCCCAGGCTCGCATCAACGAGAACTTCGTGGCCGGTATCGGCGGCTCGTGGGAGGACATCGGCACCGACAGCAACGGCAACGTCTCGAGCACGGGCAACCGGTTCCAGGGTGGCGCGGTGTTCAAGGGCGTCTGGGGCAACACGGTACTGGCCGGTGCGATCACCGGCGGCTGGTCGTCGCAGAACGTCTCGCGCTTCGTCGATATGCCGCTCGGGCCCACCTATGTGCTCGAAGGCACCCAGGACATCGGCTTTGCCTCGGCCCATGTGCGGCTGTCGCACAGCATCGAGCAGGACAACTGGTATGTCCGGCCGATGATCGACGTGGGCGTGACCCAGGTGAGCATTGCCGACTTCGCCGAGACCGGCGGGCCGGTGGCGCTCGAGATCGAGGGTCATGACGAAACCTATGTCACGGTGGCGCCGTCGATCGAACTGGGCGGCGAAATGGACCTCGGCGAGGATGCCATCCTCCGCTCCTTCATCCGCGTCGGCGCGCTCGACGTGGTGCTGGGCACCGCTCCGGAAATCTCTGCCGGCTTCGCCGGCGCTCCGGATGGCGTGGATCCGTTCACCATCACCGGCGATCTCGACGAAGCGTTGTTCGACGTGACGCTGGGCTTCGACGTGATTGCCAACAATGGCGCGACCTTCCGCCTGACCGGCGACGCCAAGGTTGGCGAGACGGTCAAGAGCTATGGCGGTGCCATGAAGATTTCCGCGCCGTTCTGACCGAACAGCCTGGAGAGAGCGGGAGGGGTGCAGGCGGACAGCCGGCACCCCTCTTGCTATCCGAGCAGACTTGCCGGAGCACCGGCACAAGCCGGCCCAAGCTGAGATGGCAGCCTTGCGGGTCGCGATCGGGTTTGTCGCCAGGCGTATCGGGCGGGGTGACCGTGTCGGCCGGTGTCTGGTGGCAGACATCCGCGCCTATCAGTACTTGCGGCTGCCCATTTCGCTCTCAGCGACCACACCCAGGCAGAGGCTATCGCCTCATCCGCTCCCGTAGGTGGAGGATCCCCGCGGTGGTCTTGCGCGGCGTGGACCAGTCGGCCCGCGCAGGCGTTTGGTCTGGTTCTGTCGCACGACCATCGCCGACGGGCTTCATGCACCGGCCGTCGATGCTCCCGTCGCAAGACGGACGAACCTGACGGAGGGCCCGTCGAGTTTCCCGATACCGGTGCCTCGGCTCGCAGGGTGCGTGCCAGATGCCGGACGGGGCTCCCAGCAGCCCGGGGCCCGAACATCCGGCGCCGGTTTCGGCTACTGGATCTTTTCGTAGGCGGCGGTGAAGCCGTTGAGCGAGACCGGCACGGCGATATCGCGCTGGGCCTGGTCCTGGAAGGTAATCGACAGGGTCGTGCCCTGCTTCAGCGCGCCCAGCAGTTCGGGTGACACGACATTGCCGGCATAGCAGCCGCCACCGTCGCAGGTCTGTAGCGGCAGCGTGTCGAACGGTTTTTCATCGATGGCGAGCTTCAGGCCCGCGGGAAGGTTCAGGCCGAACGGGGTCTGGATCATCATCACCGGGGTCGAGCTGTCCGGCGGCAGCCGAATGGTGACAGCGGCAAGGAGCTGGCCACTGTTGGACAGGACGACGCGCTGCTCGATCACGCAGTCCGGCGCCGTCGTGCGCGCCGCGCTGGCGCAACGGGCCCCCCAAGGGGCCGGTGGTGGCGGTGCTGCGGGCTCCGCAGCGGCCTCCTGGCCGACAACGCCCCCTGCTCCGCCCATGGACAGCAAAACCGCGCCCGGAAGCACACAATTTCTGACGAACCGCAATGCTGCTCGCATGATCTCGACCATATTATTGAGCCCGGACAAAGTACTACCGCATCCCCGCCAGTCGGTCCATGGCCGAACGGCAAGCAGATGCTTGATCGACAGCTTTGCCGGTGCGGCAGGTCCGCGTCTTCCGAAGCCGGCTCGGGAAGTCCTTCGGCGAGCGCGACGGCCATACGGCAGTTGCCCGCCGTCAACGGCACCGCAGCATCAGCCGGCCGAAGGCGGTGCGGCGAAGGGGGCTCCACCAAACCCGATCTCATTGCCATCCGGATCCCGGAACAGCGCGTTGCGGACACTGTTGCCGTAGCGCTGCTCCGTCGCCGGCTGCAGTCGACGCGATGCGATCTGCGCCAAGCGGTCGTCGAAGTCGTCAACGAACTCTGTCACGACCGAATGTCCGGCGTGCTCAGGTTGCTCTTCGATGGCAAGGTAACGGTGCTCGGCAGACTCCCAGACCATTTCGGTGCCCGACGCGACGAATGCGGGGCACCAGGCAAGCGGGTGTACCAGGTCACGGCTTCAGCGCAGTTGCGGGACATGGACGTCGGCATGGAGAGGCGTCCCTCTCACCGGCCACCGGCGCACGCGGGTCTCAGATGCTGGAAAGAAGGAGGTTGGAGGCCACATCCGGAATCGAACCGGAATACACGGATTTGCAATCCGCTGTCGGCCATTGATATCGCAACACAATTTGCCATCGTGTTGCGCCTATGTTGCGTCCGTCTCGGCTTAGCCCGCCAAGAAGGCAGTTGCAGCAGCCATCTCAGCTCCGTCGTCGTCGCTGGGAAACAGGTGGCCGTAGGTGTCCAGGGTTAGCTTGATCGACGCATGGCCCAGTCGGTCCTGAACCAGCTTGGGCGGCAATTCGAGCCCGCCGTCGACCCGGCGGTTGATGCACCAGCTTGCATAGAAATGGCGCAGGGCGTGCAGCCCGGTATATTTCGCCACCGGCTTGCCATCCGGCCCCAGTTCGGCCTTCACCACCCCGGCGCGGACCTGCGTGGCCATGAAGGCATCAGCAATGGTCCGGTGCGCCAGCGGCCCTCCGTCACCGGCGGGGAACATGAAGGCGCTTTCGCTTTTGCTCGCCAGCACCCATTCGCGCAGCGCGTTGATGACGATCAACGGCAAGGGAACCTCGCGTTCGCCGGCTTCGCTCTTCGGCTTCCCAACCGCCTTGTGTCGGTCGGCGCGCTGAAAGACCTTTGTCTTGCCGGCCTTGAAGTCGACCGCACCCTCGCGGGGAAGCCCGCGCAACTCAGAGGCGCGCAACCCGCCGAAGGTGGCCAGCAACAGCACGGGACGCGAATCGCCGCGTAGCTCGGCGACAATCGCCCGGATCTCCGCCGGCAGCGGAATGTCGACGCCCACCTTGAGCTTGCCTTTGGCCCGCTTCTCCGCGCGGTGGTCGCTGGCGCCGCGGCGGCGCTTCATCTCCCGAACAACGTTGCGGCCGACCAGGCCACGCTCAAGGGCATCGGCAAGCATCGAACCGACGCTCACCAGCACTTTCTTTACCATTGCGGGCGACCGACCCAGCTCGAGCAGTTTGTCCTCGAACGCGCGAATGCTGGGGGCGGTCAGCTGGGTGAGTTTCGTCGAGCCGATCAGCGGGACGATGTGCAGATCGGCATGCTGGCGGTACTGCTCCACTGTGGTGCGCTCGCGGCCGGCCTGTTCGGTGGATTTGATCCACAACCGACACCCCTCTGCCACGGTGACGCTGGCGGCATCGGCGACATGGGTGCCGTCGCGTACCTCGACGGAAGCCGTAGCCGCGAACTGCTCAGCAGCCCGCTTCAGCTTGAACGTCTTGAGGCGGCGGTTGCCAGAGGTATCGACATAGTCAGCCGCCCACGCCTCTTTCTCTACGCCCGCCTTAGTGGTCCATTTCCGCTTACGAACGCTCATCTGCCCCTTGTCCCCCCCTTTTCTCAGAACGGGATGTCGTCATCATCGGCGATGAAAAGAACCCGGCCAGGACCAAACTTGTCTTCGGTAGAGGGGGTCCACCTGTAGCGGGGAGGCTCGAATGGGTTTGATCCCTGCTTTGCCACGCTCACAGCGCCGCTGTCGTAGATCGTGACCTCGTATAGTCGGTCTTTCATGGCGAAAGACACGTGGTCCTGACCAAATGACAGTGTGCTGATTAGCGGATGGGCGACCAAGACATCCTTGGCGACCTCCGACGTGATCCGCATTGACCGAAGGCGCGACATGAAGCGGCTGACAATTTTGTCGGTCGTATCGCGGTACTTCAGGGCCTCGTCCAGAAGCCGGCGCACGGCCTCCACTTCTGACGGATATCCCTTCTCACGCTGAAACTCGACGATCCGGTCAACCAAGTCCTGCGGCAAAGCATAGACACGACGGGCTGCCGGTATAGGCGTCGGTGGTAGCTCCCACGATTCATCCTCCGTCTCAAAGTTCGGTGCGCGCCGAGTCCCCTTCCCTCTCACCGGGGCCGCTGCCCCATCTTCGCCTTCTTCGTTCACCGGCATTTGCACAGGCTCCCATATATTCCGTTGAACAGGCATAGCGCACTGCTTGACCCAATGGAAGGGCCCTCTGTATGTTACATTCGATGTCACAAGAAGGTGCACACGGCATGGACAGATATAGGCCCAACAGGCGGCGCGGAGCGCGAGTTGTCGTTCTCCTCGACCCGGTAGACCTCGACAGCCTGGACAATTATGGCGTGGCCCTAGGCCATCCATCTAGATCCGAGACCATTCGCCAACTCCTGCGGAAAGCCGTGGCGGCTGCTACGCCGAAAGATGGCGGGGAACAAACTGGCAACCTGAGGACGGCTCGATGACCGCTGATCAGGACCATCTAGACCTCCTCTGGGGCGCCGAAGCCATCGCGAAGGCACTCAATCTCAAGAATCGCCGTCAGGCTTTCCACCTGCTCGAGGGCGGGAAAATCCCAGCCACGAAGATCGGCAGCCAGTGGGTGGCGTCCCGCAAAAAGCTGAAGAAGCACTTCGGGCTGGATGACAGTGAGGTGGCCGCATGAAAGGCCGGGCGCCGGCTGAAGCCGAGCCTATTCTGAAAACGACCCCGCAGCGCCGGTGGAACGAAGCGCACCGCCAAGCGCGGGAAGCGCACCACGCCCTCCGCGCGGCAATCAGGCGTGGCGAGATCAAGCGAGGTAAGTGCGCCGAGTGCGGTTCACTCCGCGTCGACGGCCACCATCCCGACCACAGCAAGCCGTTGGAGGTGATCTGGCTCTGCCGCAAACATCACCGGCAGCTGCATGCCGCCGAGCGGAGGCTGGCAGCATGACCGAGGACCGGATCGGACAAGCCGCTACCTGGCTCTCGGACCACTGGCACGTCGCGCCTCAACCCGTAACTCGAACGCTACGGAAAATGTTCGGCCTTAGCTTCAACGACGCCTGCAAAGCGATCGCAGAAGCGCGCCGGCTGGCGAGTGGGCGGTGATGGCATGGCGCGCGTCAAGTCGAACACCATCGTCGGCCCGTTCATCCCTCACCGGGTCGATATGCTCGAGAGCGCCGCGTGGGCGGGCCTGAGCCTTGCCGCCCGCAAGGTGCTGGATCGTCTTGAGATCGAACACATGCGCCACGGCGGCGCCGACAACGGCCAGCTGCCGTGCACCTACGATGACTTCGAGCGCTTCGGAATACGCCGGAAGTCGGTGGCCGATGCCCTGGCCGAGCTGGTCGGCCTCGGGTTCGTCGAGGTTACGCATCAGGGTCGCGGCGGCAATGCGGCTTACCGGCATTCGAGCCGGTATCGGCTGACCTACCTCCACACCAAGAAAGCTGCCGCCACAGACGAGTGGAAAAACAGAACACCGGCGGCAAAAACGCCCCTGGCACCGGTGGCGAAAGCGCCACCGACTGAGAGCACTTCCGGGGGCGAAATCGCCCCTACAGCATCGGGGGCGGATACGCCCCTACTATCTATATCTCGGGAGGAACAGGGCTCAGCGCGGGCCGTCGTAGTAGCGAGCCACCCCATGGCTCGCGTCAACGAAGACGGACAAGCGGGCGGTTTCGCCCCCATTAGCGAAGCCCTCGCCTGGTCCCTCACGCGCATGAAGGGAGCAGCCTGATGGCCGAGATCATCCCCTTCCCTCAGGGCAGAAATATCGGCAAGGCCCGGGTCGTCGCGCAGCGCTGGCTCCAGAAATCCGGCCGCGCTCGGGAGGCCTACTGGTCGACCACCATAGGCCGGATGGCCGGCGTGATGCTCCGCATCGGCTTTCCCGACGACGTGATCGCGCGCGAGACAGAAGCCTTCCGGCGCGCGGTCCAGACCGAAATCGACTTTTCTACCGACGTCTTCCCCGACAATCGCACCCCTCCCGGAGCAGCGTGACCATGTCCAACGACATCGACGACCTCGAAGCCGCCTTGCGCGCCAGCGGCTGGGCAACCCGTGGCGCCAAGACCCTGCTCAGCCGGGATGACATGGCGGTGGCCGAGAAGCTTCTCGGCGAGACCAATGCGCGCCGCATGGCGGTGACGCCGGTAGGGCAGCGGCCCCGCCTGGTCCACACCAAGGAAGTCTACGCCGTCGAAAACTCTCACGGGTGGATGGTGGGAGCGCTCGAGGGCGGAAAGCCCCGTGTGCTCAATCATGGCCTATCGCGAGAGGAGTGCAGCCGTGTCCTGGCATTCGCCCGCGATCGGGGCTTCAAAACCGCCGTCTATGACAATCCGGGCGTGAGGCCGCTGGCACGCGAGCAGCCGCGACGGCGCGAGGCGGTACCAGAGCAGCAGCGCAGGCGACAGACCATCACCCCGTCGGCGCACTTGAAGCCGAGCAAGCGATTCCAGATGCTGAAGCAGCTCGGGAACTTCAAGGCATGAAGCTGGTCGGTCTCGCCTTCGCCCGCACCCATGCCGGCATCCGGCTCATCGAAACTAAGCGCGTCGACCTCGCCGTCGATCGGTTCGGTCTGCGGAATTCTGCGGACATCGCCGCCATCGAGATCGGGGACCCGGGCCGTGGTCGCCTTCGTCGCGTCCTCGAACAGAAGTTCTCAATGCCCGGCAGTGGCGGCACGTTCACCGATGAGGCCGTGGCCGCGGCTATCAACGCCTGTCGGCGCATATGGGGCATGCGGTGCCATCACCGGGATGACGTCAGAAAGCGCGATCCCGTGGCTCTGGGGCATAACCCGGTGGTGCAGGCCCGCCGGGTTCCCGACCCAAGTATGAGCCGCGCCGAGCTTCTGCATCAGATCTCTCAGCATCCAGATGCCCGCTGGATAGGGTATCAGCGTTCGGACGTAAACCTATCCGAACTCATCGGCGGCTTCGCGAGAGTGAGGAAGCGCACTGAAGCGCAAACCCAGGCGGCGGCCGAATATCGCAACCTCGCCGAGCGAGCCATGTTGGGCGGCAGCAAGGCGGTCGACCTCAGTGCCGTTCGGGTCGATACCAGTTTCAACGCCACCACCTCAATCATGATCATCGGGGCCGAAGCTCGATCGAAGTTGGAAGACGCTCGCGACCGTCTCGGAGATCTAGCCACCATAGCAGATCGCGTCATCGTGGGCGGTGAGTCCATCAGCGAGCTGACGCTGGCGATCGGATGGGGATCGGGCGCCCGAGCGAGAGATCGCGCAACCAAGATGCTGCTTGCCGCAGTCGACGAACTTGCACTCGAATTCGGCTTCATCGTCAGCGGCAAATCGAGCGGGCTAGTCAGCGAGATTGAGGTGCCGACAGTTTTCGTCAAAGAACCTGGGAAATCGGTGATATCTACCCGCCGGCAGGCCAGCGGCAAAACGGCTGCGTGATAGCATCTCTCCCCTCACCGAATCGGAGACGCTGTATGAAATACCGCCCGCCGAAACTGGACCTGAGCCCGCCGAAGCGCACCAAGATTGATGAGCGTCGGGAACGCGAAGCATATGACCGAGCCCATCCATGGAAGCCCTTGTCAGAGGCAGTGATCGGGGATGGCGTCGTCTGCGAACTTCTGTTCAGCGACCTAGAACCCGTAAAGGCGCATTTCTTCCTCGGAGACGACGACCACTGGTATCGGATCGACCCGCCTGAAAGAGTTCACAAGGGCCACGGGTGGTGGATCTATGGGCGCAGTCCGATGAACTGGCGCCCCACAAACCGGAAACTGACGCCGGAGAAGCGCGCCCAGATCATGCGCAAGGCCAACCGCAACCTGAATATTGGCGGGCGCTGGGTGGAAGACCGTGGCTGGTGACGCCGCTCACCACATCGCGGTATGATAATACCGCCTACCGCTTGACAGGTGGGGCAGAAATCAGCGACATTTCGGTATCGATGAAGCTGTGCCCCGCTCCCGAGCGGGGTTTTGCATTTAGCGCAGCGACGATGAGCATAACCTTCATTGGATCGTGGTCAGTCGCTCAATTTCCAGTCGGATCTCGTCGTGCCTTGACTCAAGCGCGAGGAATTCTTCGAGATCGATGGTCTTGATGTCCATCCTTGTCACCTCGCCCCCGGACTAGAGGAACCGATCGAGGATGATCGCAACTGCCGCGAGGCAGAGTGCCACATTCACGTTGATCAGCCTTCGGGCTGTCGGTTTGCTGACGGGAAGTTCAGGCGAACGGGACTTGTTTGATAGAATCTTGCTTCGAGCACGGTGGGATCGGCAAGCGTACTCTCATCAATGCACCGGGACGCGAGAGACTGCGATCTGCGGTCGAAATCAGCGGGGCATACCCAGCCTAGATCGATAGGCCCGTAGAGTTCCGTATCCGGGCGGTGCCCCGCCGTGTAGTACGCATCCGAAAAGGCCGGGTGTGAAAGCTCACCACAAACTTGGAGCTGCATCGGATTGCCATCAGCAGATTCCCCCTTTGCGATCAAACCGCACAGCTTCGCATCGTCAATTAGAGACGACACTATTCGAGCGTTCGAGATACGAAGGTGTGAGAGATCCGCTGATGTTAGGTCCGAGGTGTCGATCATGCCTCGACCCCACTCAATATCCAGAAACGCCTTACTGAGTGAGACATCGGTCCAGATCGATTCCACGACAGTTGTTTGTAAAAAACGGGCGCCATCCAACTGAACGTTAGCGAAGCCAGCTCCGTTGAACGTCACATCTTCGAACGTCAACCGCCTCAGGTCAGCTCTGTGGATCCAACGCCCTTCGTCGTTGCTCGTTGCCAGCACAACAGAGCGCACGATGCCGCAGCTTTCATCCATCTGATCGCAGTTCAGCTCTAGGCCGACCACATCGTCTCCAGCGAACATCAGACTTCTGACCGCCTCAAATTTGGTCGTTAGGGACACAGCGGATGAGCCAACAAGCTCGATGGCTGCAAGGCGTCTTTGTTCATTGAGTGCTACTTGCGATAGCGTCGTCTGTTCGTAGGTTTTGAAAAGCGCTACCGCAGCCATTCCCACGGCGATGATCTCAACCAGCAAAATAGTCAGCCGCCACCAAGGGTCCTCGAGGACTTTGCCGATCTTCAGTCCAGCGCGCCTGCGCCAGGCTGAGAAAGTTCGATCGCCGTTGGGAGCTGTGTTCGCCGCCCTTTTGGTTCTCCTAGTCACATTAGCCCCCGATAGGAAAAGCCGCAGGACCGTGCCACTTTCTCTGCAAAAGGCCAATGCAATTTGCCAAGTAGACCACCCTCGGCAACTGGCACGCGGCAACACCTTCGTCAAGCAGCAGATAGACGGCGCAGAGAGCAACTACCCTATCGCAAGCTCTACGGCACGTCGCGTTGGAGGAAGACGGCGTTACACCAGCTCACAGCCGATCCGCTGTGCGCCATGTGTTTGGCAGCAGGCAGGATCACACCGGCGACGGTATGCGACCACATCGACCCGGCGAGCAAGCTGACAGAGGAAGGCTTCTTCTCCGGCCCGTTCCAGTCGCTATGCGATCAAGCCCCGTGGCGCTGCCACAGCAGGGTCAAGCAGATGGAGGAGCGGGCGCAACGCCGGCGTTCACGACCTACGGTCTAGGACGGCGTCGATCTTGCTGCAGATTGCAGCCAAGCACTGTTCGCGCGTCTGCCCCTGGCCCACCTCTTGCAGCCCAGGCAGGGAGATCGTGACAGCATCCCAACGATCACCCGACCCCATGATCCGAAATTGTACGCCCCGGTACGTTTCAGCCAGTCGCGACATGCCTCATTCCCTCGCTCACTTATGGTGACCTACCCCGGGGGGAGTCAAAAGTCGACGGCATTAAAGGCCACGACCGGTGCCTGGCCAAACTTTTGCGCGTGCAAATTAAAGCCGGACTCGAGAAAGTTTCAGCATGCAGCGTGGACCCAAGCGCCAGTTGCCCTCTGAGAAGCGGGCAAAGGGTACCTATCAGCCGAGCCGTGACGGCAACCTCGTCGAGCTCGTGGCGCCGGACGCGCTGCCACAGCAGCCCGATTGGCTGACCGGTGAGGCCATCGAGGTTTGGCAGGACGATATCGGGCGCGTCACGGCCAATCGGCTGGTGACCGAGGCCGACACGATGATCTTCACCAACTACTGCAACCTGCAGGCGCTGGTGATCCGCTGCTTCAAGGCCGGCGAGGCGCCGCCGATCGCGGCGCTGGCAGAGGTGCGCAAGATGCAGGAGCTGTTCGGCATTGGCGGCGCTCGTAGCCGGCTCCAGGTGAAGCCGGACGGCAAGACGGCCAACCCCTTCAACCGGAACGGCAAGCGCTAGTGATCGAGGGTTTGGTCGAGCGGCCGGCACTTCGGTCGCGAAACGACGTCGGCTACATGACATTGCGCTCATGGCGTAAGGACGACCGTAAGGCTCAGATCGCCGCCATGAAGGCGGAGAAGGCCGCCCCGGTGTCTACGCTGGTGGACGAAGCGGCCCAAGAAATTGTCGAATTCCTCGGCAAGTACGCCCCGGTTACTGATGCTGTGGTCACGTCTGTACCGTGCGGGCATAGCCGACGGCCGGATTGCTTCGGCAAGCGACTGGCGCGGGCGGTTGCTGCGGCGGCGGGGCTGCCGTTCGTTCAGGTCTGGGGCGACCGGTTCTGCGAGGGGGTCAGCCATCCCAAGGAAAATAGCCGACTGCCGCCGCTGACGTGGGAATCGCGACCTGCTACGCTGACCATCGTCGTCGACGACATCGCGACAAGCGGTTGGCATCTTGAAGAAGCCGTCACCGCGTTGCGCAGTGTAGGTGTCCCGGCAATTGCACTCGCGTGGATCGGGGGCTCGGTTGGTGAAGGTCGGAATAGTCGGCAGCAGATCTCGGACGGACCGGGAGACGGTGAAGGCGATCGTCCTCGCTCTCCCTTCGGACGCGGTGGTCGTGTCTGGCGGATGTCGGGGCGTTGACACGTGGGCAGCGCAAGAAGCTCGCGCCGCCGGTCTGCCGGTGGTGGAAATCCTGCCCGACCTGTCGCACGTCCGTTCCCGCGGCGAAGCTGCGCGGCGCTATCACGACCGGAACAGCTTGGTCGTAGAACGGTGCGATCAGCTGGTGGCGTTGGTGTCCGATGACCGGAAGGGCGGCACCGAAGACACCGTCGCCAAAGCGCTCGCGGCCGGAAAGCCCGTCACGCTCGTCGCTCGCGACGGAAGCCGGCAGCACCTCTGATCACGCCCGTGACTATGTCGGGATCGCTGAGCAGTATGCTCGCGACGTAGACCGAGGGCGGGTCGTCGCCTGCAAGTGGGTCAAGCTGGCATGCCGGCGCCACCTCAACGATCTAAAGCGGGCAAAATCTGACAGGGTTTGGGGCTACTATTTCGACCGCTGGCACGGCGACGACGTCTGCGATTTCATCGAGAAGCTGCCGCACGTCGAAGGCGTGTGGGAAACCCCGACCATTACGCTCGAGCCGGCGCAGATTTTCATCCTGTCGACAGTGTTCGGGTGGAGGCGCGGCGATGACGGCGGCCGGCGCTTCTCGGACGTCTATATCGAGATGGCCCGCAAGGGCGCGAAGTCCACGCTGACGGCCGGTGTCGGGCTCTACTGCCTCTGCTGCGAGGATGAGGTCGGACCGCAAGTTATTGTCGGCGCCACGACGGGCGATCAGGCGCAGAAGGTGTTCAAGCCCATGAACCTGATGGTTCGGCGCAGCCCCGACCTGCAGGAGGCGTTCGACATCAAGCCCTGGGCCCGTTCCATCACCTGCGGGGCCAATGGCGGATATGCCCAGACCATCAACGCGAAGGGTTCTACGCAGGACGGCCACAACCCGCATCTGGGCATCCTGGACGAGCTGCACGCCCACAAGGATCGATCGCTGTTCGACGTGGTGAAGTCGGCCTTCGGCGCGAGGACTAACCCGCTGCTCTGGTCGATCACGACCGCGGGCTTCGACACCAATGGCGTCTGCTATGAGCAGCGCACCTATTTGACGAAGGTGCTGGAGGGCATCTTCGAGGCCGACCACTACTTCGGCATTATCTTCACCCTCGACGAGGCAGTTCTCGACGAAGCCGGCGCGGTAATCTCGCCGGCCGACGATCCGCTCGACGAAAAGGTCTGGATCAAGGCCAACCCGATGCTCGGCATCACGCCAAAGCTGGCCAAGATGCGTCAGTACGCGGCTGATGCGAAGGCGTCGCCGGCGTCCGAAGGCAACTTCAAGACCAAGAATTTGAACATCTGGCTCAACGCGGCGACGCGCTGGCTGAATATGGTTCGGTGGGGTCAATGCTCGGCGGCGGTGGAGTGGGACGACTTCCGGGGGCTCGATTGCTTCATCGGCGGCGACCTGGCCGACAAAGACGACATCACGGCCCTGGTGCTCGCTGCGTTCCGCGACGATGGTTGCCTGATCTTCAAGCCAAAGTTCTGGCTGCCATCCGCCGTGCTTGACGACCCCTTGCATGCGGAAGGCAAGGGCCCTGCCCCATATCGAACCTGGGCGGCTCAGGGCCATCTGACGCTGACGGACGGCGACTGGGTCGACCATAACAAGGTCGAGGACCAAGTAGTCGAATGGATCGAGGAATTCGCGATCCGCAAGATCACCTTCGACCAGTTTGCCGCCGCACAAGCGATGGCGAGCCGGCTGAACGAGAACTACGGCAACGGGAGTGACCCGTTGGCGGTAATCCTGAGCAAGAACGCCCGTAACGTTACAGACCCGGCCAAAGAGATCGAGGCGCGGGTGAAGGGCGGTTCGAAGCGACTGCGGCACGACGGTAACCCAGTGATGACCTGGATGGCCTCGAATTGCGTGGTCGAGCGCCGCGTCGACGGCACTATCCTGCCGAAAAAGGAAAAAGAGATGAGCCCCAACAAGATCGACGGCATCGACGGGCTGATCAACGCCATCCACCCGGCGGTGGTAGGCGGCGGCGTGGAAGCCAGCCTAGACGATTACATCGCCTCACTCTCAGGTGCCCCGGCATGAACCGGCTGCAGAAGATGCTCGCCGGTATGATCCTGGGCAAGGATACGACCCGAGCGCTGTCGCTGACCGAGCCGAAGTATTGGCGCGACGACACGTTCTCGGAATCGGCGCCTTCCGATCCTGACGCCGCCAGCGCTCTCAGCCTCTCGGCAGTGTGGGCGTGCGTGAACCTCATTGCCGGCACGATCGCGTCGCTGCCGCTGATGATCTATCGCACCGGCTCCGACGGCCAGCGCGAGCTCGCGAAGGATCACCCGCTCTATCGCGTGCTGCACGACAGCCCGAACAGCCTACAGACCGCACTCGACTTCTGGGAGTTCATCGAGGCCAGCGTCGAGCTCTGGGGCAATGGCTATGCCCGGAAGGTGAAGAGCAGCGGCCGAGTGGTCAGCCTGGTGCCGATCATGCCGCAGTTGCCGCAGGTGCGCAGCATCGGCAACGGCCGGCTGGGGTATCGCTGGACCGAGGACGGCGAGAGCTACGACCTCACCAGCGACGACGTGCTGCATATCCGTGGCTTCGGGGGCAACCCCAAGGGCGGCATGTCCACGTTGGCCTTTGCCTCGCGGACGTTCGGCATCGGTCTCGACCTCGACCGCACGGCCCGGAAGACGTTCCAGAACGGTCTGCGTCCATCCGGCGTCCTCACGTTCGACAAGTTCCTGACCACTGAGCAGCGTGACGCGCTCGAGCAGCGGCTAGTCGAGAAGTTCATGGGCTCCATGAACTCTGGCCGCCCGATGATCCTCGAGGGCGGCACCAAGTGGGAAGCGCTGACCATCAACCCCGACGATGCGCAGATGCTCGAAAGCCGGGGCTTCAGCGTCGAGGAGATCGCCCGCTTCTTCGGCGTCCCGCCGTTCATGATCGGGCACACGGAGAAGTCGACCAGTTGGGGAACCGGCCTTGAGCAACAGACGCTCGGCTTCGTGAAGTTCACGCTCCGGCGTCGTCTGAAGCGGATCGAGCAGGCGCTCGAGAAGCAGCTTCTGACCGCCGAGGACCGAGCTGCCGGCATCGTGCTGGAATTCGCGCTCGAGGGGCTGCTCCGCGGCGACAGCAACGGCCGCGCCACCTTCTACCAGTCCGGCCTGCAGAACGGCTGGATGACCATCAACGAGGTTCGCCAGTTGGAGAACCTGCCGCCGGTCGACGGCGGCAATGTGCCCCGGATGCAGTCGCAGAACGTGCCCATTACCCAAGCGCCGGCTGATCCCGCGCTGCCCGCTCCGCAGGAGTAGCTATGATGAAAACCAAGGACTTTTCCCTTCAGGTCAAGGACCTGACGGACGAAGGCACCTTCACGGGCTACGGCTCGATCCATGGCAACGTGGACAGCTATGGCGAGCGGGTGATGCCCGGCGCGTTTGCGGGATCACTCGCCAAGCATCGGCGGGAAGGCACGCAGGTGCTGATGCTCTGGCAGCACGATCCTTCGCAGCCCATCGGCGTATGGAGTGATCTTGCTGAGGATAAGAAGGGGCTCTGGGGTCAGGGGCGGCTCATTCTCGATGTGCAGAAGGCGCGTGAGGTTCATGCCCTGATGAAGAACGGGGCTATTGGCGGGCTGTCGATTGGCTATCGCGAGATCAAAGTCACGCCCGATGGCAACGTCCGCAACCTCGATGAAGTCGACCTCTACGAAATCTCGCCGGTTTCCTTCCCGGCCAATCGCCGCGCTCGCATCGAGGCGGTGAAATCCGAGCGCATGGAAGAGTTTGCCCGCCGCTTGCGCGATGGCGACCCCATGCCCGTCAAAGAATTCGAGGATCTCCTGCGCGAGGCAGGGATCCCGAAGGCGATGGCCGTGCAGATCGCATCTGTCGGCTACGCCAAGGCCATTCGGAGTGAGTCCGAGGGCACATCCGATCAAGCCGCGCTGCTGAAAGCTCTTCTGCCTGCCGGCTAACCCTCCATCACATCCACGAAAGGATCGGTCCCATGGCCGACGAAAAGACCATCGAGCAGCTTGCTGCCGAAGTGAAGCAGAGCTTCGAGACGAAGTTCGACCAGGTGAAGGCGCTCGCCGAGGACGCTCTTGGCAAGGCCAAAGCTGGCGAAAACCTGAGCCAGTCCCAGAAGGACAAGATCGACGAGGCGCTGACCAAGCTCAACGCGCTCACCGGTCTCAAGGAGCAGGTCGCTACGCTCGAGCAGAAGATTGCCGAGGGCGGCACCGCTGAACAGCCGGAACGTAAGTCGCTGGGCGACCTGTTCGTCTCCGACGACAAGGTGAAGGCCAAGCTGGACGCTGGTATGCGCCAGGGCGACCGCATCGACCTTTCGGTGAAGACGACCCTCACGTCGCTCACCACGGACGCCGCCGGCTCTGTGGGCGATGCGATCAACGGCACTCGCCTCCCGGGCATCCTGCCGCTGCCGCAGCGTCGCCTGACCGTGCGCGACCTGATCTCGCCCGGCCGCATGGACGGCAACACGCTCGAGTACGTGAAGGAAACCGGCTTCAACAACAACGCGGCGCCGGTGGCTGAGACGGCGGCCAAGCCCGAGTCCGATATCAAGCTCGACCTGGTCACGACTTCGGCCAAGGTCATCGCCCACTGGATGAAGGCCTCGCGCCAGGTGCTCAGCGACATCAGCCAGCTGCGCTCGATGATCGATGAGCGTCTGCTCTATGGCCTGGCCTACGTCGAGGAGCAGCAGCTGCTCAGCGGCGACGGCACCGGTCAGAACCTGAACGGCATCATCCCGCAGGCGACCGCTTACTCGGCGCCGATCTCGCTGGCCGACCTCAACATCATCGACGTTCTTCGTCTCGCGATGCTGCAGGCCGCTCTCGCCGAATATCCGGCGACCGGCCACGTCATGCATCCGACCGACTGGGCGTCGATCGAGACGCTGAAGGACACGACTGGCCGGTACATCATCGGCAACCCGCAGGGCACCACCACGCCCACGCTCTGGGGCCTGCCGGTGGTCGCCACGCAGGCGATGACGGTGCGCAAGTTCCTCACCGGCGCATTCAAGCTCGGTGCTCAGCTGTTCGACCGGTGGGATGGCCGCGTTGAGGCCGGCTTCGTCAACGACGACTTCATCAAGAACTTGTCGACGATCCTGGCCGAAGAGCGCTTGGCCCTCGCGGTCTATCGCCCGGAGGCCTTCATCTACGGCGATTTCGACACCGCGCTGGCGTCGTAACCGGTCGGCTGATGCTGAGCGGGCGGCTTCGGTCGCCCGCTTTCATGAGCCGAAAGGAGAACCACCATGGCCCAGAAGTTCAAATGGAAGGTCATCCGCGAGCATACGGGTGACCGCTTCTATCCCGAGGGCGATACCCGCGTCGGCACGAAGGCAGATGTCGGTCATCTCGAAGGCAAGCTGCTCGAACTGGTCGGCCCTGCCGATGAAGAGCCTGCCGACAGCAAGAGCGGCGCCGATATCTCGTCGTCGCCAGATCTGACCGTCCCCACCGGGGAGAAGGCAGATCCGATCCATCTCAACAAGGCCGAGCCCGCCGCCCCGGCGAACAAGGCCGTCAGCCCGCGCGCATCGAAGGCGAAATAGCCCTCCGAGCCGCGACAACAGGCGCGCAGCGCCAGAAAGGTAGTCGCCATGAAGCGCTACAAAGTTCAGGCCAACGTGGCCGCCGACGGTTCCCTGACCACCTACACGCCGCGCCTCTCGGGCGTGCTGTACGCCGTGCACTATGTGCCCGACGGCTCGACGCCCTACGACAACACCGTCGACATGACGATCACCGACGAGGCCACCGGCCAGGCGCTGGTGACCCGCACCAATGTCGCCGCGGCGTTTGTCGCCAACCCGCGCGTTCCGATCTCCGATGCCGCTGGCACGGCCTCGCTCTATGCCTCGGGCGGCACTGCCGTTCAGGACCGGATCGCGCTGGCCAACACCCGCATCAAGATCGTGCTCGCCCAGGGCGGCACGTCGAAGAAGGGCGCCTTCCACTTCCTGGTGGACTGATCCCGCATGCGCATCATGGTCACCACTCAGCCCGAACCGCTCGTCACGCTCGATGAGGCGAAAGTCGCCTTGGGCGAGAGCGGGTCGGACCGCGACGAACTGATCGAGGGGCTGATTCTGGCTGCTCAGTCGGAGCTCGATGGCCCGAAGGGCTGGGTGGGGATGTCCGTTGCCCGGCAGACGGTCGAGGTTCACTTCGACCGCTTCTGCGACACCATGCGGTTGCCGGCAGGCCCGGTAATCGCGCCCGCCACCGTCACCTATCTCGACAGCGACGGCGCCGAGCAGCCGCTCAGCGACACGATCTACACGCTGCTCAGCGATGACCGGCTCGTGCTCACGCCCGAGGAAAGCTGGCCCAGCACCTATTCCCGCGCCGAGGCCGTGACCCTCGCCTACGAGGTCGGCATCGAGGACGCGAACGATCCGCGCATCGCGCTGATGAAGACGGCAATCATCCTGCATGTACGGATGACCCTCGACCACGAGGAGCCGGAGAAGCGGCGCGAAACCATCAACTGGCTGGTCTCGTCCCTGAAGGTTTGGTCGGTCTGATGAAGCCGGAACGCCTCGACCGCAAGATCACCCTGCAGCGGTTCACTTGGACGCAGGACGAATACGGCGCGCTGGTGCAGGCGTGGACCGACGTCGCCACTGTGTGGGCCAGCAAGCGCGATGTCTCGGACGGCGAGCGCGTTGCTGCCGCCGAAGTGTCGGCGACAATCACGACGCGGTTCCAGATCCGGTACGACGGTGCCTGGGCCGACCTGAACCCGAAGGATCGAGTGTCGTTCGAGGGTAGGCTGTTCGATATCTTCGGGGTCAAAGAATTGGGCCGGCGCGAGGGACTGGAGATTACCGCAGCGGCCCGGGCGGACGAATGAAAACCGTCGTCAGAGTGGAGGGACTCTCCGCGCTGGACGCCGCGCTCGGTGACCTCGCCGAAGAGTACGGGAAGGCAGCTGGCAAGGCAGTTCTTCGCCGCGTTGCCGACAAGGCACTGCAGCCGATGGCCGAAGCGGCCCGACAAATGGCGCCCGATGATCCGGCGACCAGCGGCAACGACCTGAAGGCTTCGATCACTGTCGGCGGTAAGCTCACCAAGCGACAGGCGGCGCTCGCCCGCAAGGACCAGGATAAGGCGACGGTCACCCGATACATGGGCACCGCCGACCCAGCCGGCGTACCTCAGGAGTTCGGCACCGTGAACCATGGGCCGCAACCGTTCATTCGGCCGGCGTGGGACGCCGAGAAAGACGGTGCGCTGAAGATCGTCGCCGACGAGCTCGGGCCAGAGATTGAGAAGACGGCCGCACGCATCGCCAAGCGCCGCGCGGCGAAGGCAGCGAGGGCGTAATGGAACAGGACTTTTACGCCATCCTCACCGGCCACGCCCTTCTCACCGCGCTGATCCCGGCGACCCGCATCACTCCGGTCCAGTACACCCAGGCAACCGGCAACCCATGCCTTCGGTACACCAAGATCGATGGCGCGACGGGCCTCCACATGCAGGGCAGCGATGGGCTCAGCAGCACGCTGATGCAGATCGATGTGCGAGCAACAGATGCCGCCGGCGTATCCGGATACAAGAAGGTGCTGCAGGTCCGCGACGTGTTGATGTCGCTGCTGCACCCCTTCCGAGGAATCGTCGGCGCGACCGAGTTCCAGCTCATCCAGCTTCGCAGTGACCGCGGCGTTCAGTTCGAGAAGCCCGGCAGCGTTGAGTACTACACCACCTCGCTCGATTTCGACGTCTGGTCGAAGGCGGCGTGATCCACCCCACAGCATCGGAGACCACCCATGACCGACGTCACGATCGGCTATAACAGCACGTATGAGATCTACAGCGGCGGCAACTTCGTGGCCGTCGGCGAGGTCACCGTCATCACCCCCGGCGAGGCAACGACCGATCGCGTCGAAGCCACGCATATGCAGTCGCCCGGCCGGCGCCGCGAATACATCGCCGGCATGATCGACAGCGGCGAGGCCTCGTTCGAGATCAACTGGGTGCCGGGCAACTCGACCGACACGCTGATCCGCGGGCTGCTCAGCTCCGGCGCCGTGGTCGAGCACCGCATCACCTTCCCCAATGGCGTGACGGTAACCTACGACGCCGCGATCACCGGCTTCACGAAGGCGCTGCCCATCGACGACCGCATGACTGCGACTATCACTGTTGCCGTTTCCGGCGAGGAGACCTGGGGCTCGGCATCGGTTCCGAGCAACCTGGTCAAGCCGTCGATCGTAGGGGCCTCCGTCCAGGTGGGGGTCACGCTCACGGCCGTCGAAGGGGACTATACCGGCGCCCCGGGCAGCTTCACTTACCAGTGGCAGCACGATGCCTCCGGCAACGGCACCTTTGCCAACGTCTCCGTCGGCGGCACCAGCAAGACGTATGTGCCGGTGGTGGGCGATATTGCCGACTTCCTGCGCGTCGGCGTCACCCCGACGAACGCAGCTGGCGCCGGAGCCACAGTCTATTCGCTGCCCGTCGGCCCGATCATCGCGGCGTAAGGGGGTAGCCGATGGCCAACAAGGAACGCGGCGAGGTTGCTCTCGTCATAGGCGACGAGACCTTTACGCTGCGCATGAGCCTCAACGCCGTCGCGGAGATCGAGGATCTGCTCGACAAGGGCATCAACGACATCGCCGCCATGGTGCGGAACCCGAAAGACTTTCGTATCGGCACCTGGCGTGTGTTGCTGTGGGGCTCGCTTCGTGAGTTCCACAAGGTTTCGCTCGAGGAAGCCGGCGAAATCATGGGCCGGGCGGGCATCAACACCATTGTCGATGTCGTCGGCGAGGCGATGCAGGCCGCGTTCCCCGAAGCAGTCGCTGACGGTGCAAAGCGCGAAAACCCTCCGAAGGCCAGCCGAAAGGTTGGCTGAGCCTCCTCCGCTATTGGATGGAGGAGACGGGCGGCACGCGGCCCGCCTTCTGGGCCAGCACCCTCCGGGAAATCGCGCTCGACCTTGAGGTTGCCGAGGCCCGCCAGCTTCGCGACGAGCGCACCCGTCGCTGGCACACCTGGCATGCTGCCGCGCTGCCTAACGTAAAGAAGTTCCCGAGCTTCAGGGACTTCGTGCCGGCAGAGCGGCCGGCATCACAGTCGCCCGGCAGGCGGCAGCAGCAGACACCCGAACAGCAGATCGCAATCGCAAAGCAGTGGTTGGCGGGGCGAAAGCGCCGCTGACGCCGCCTTGCCGACAACGTGGTGAATCATGGCAGGCAACTCCGTCATCGGCGCGCTGCGGGTCAACCTCGGCCTTGATAGCGCCGAGTTCTCGGCCGGCCTGAAGAGGGCGCAGAGCGGCCTCGCGGGGTTCGGCAAGGCGGCCGCTGCCGGGTTAGCGGCCGCTGCAACAGCGGCCGTTGCCGCCGGTACGGCACTCGCGTTCGCCGGCAAGAGCGCGATCGATGCGGCAGACGACCTCAGCAAGGCCGCGCAGAAGGCCGGCGTTACGACCGAGGCGCTGTCGCGGCTCAAGTATGCCGCCGACTTCTCGGATGTGTCGCTGGAAACCCTGTCGGGTGGCTTGCAGAAGCTCTCGAAGAACATGGCCGATGTCGCCAGCGGCAAGGGTGGCTCGGCGGCCACGGCACTGTCGGCGCTCGGCATCAGTGTCGAGGATGTGTCCGGCAAGCTACGCGGTTCCGACGTGGTATTTGCAGACATTGCGGAGAAGTTCTCCATCCTTGAGGACGGCAGCACCAAGACCGCGCTCGCCATCCAGTTGTTCGGCCGTTCCGGCGCCGAACTGATCCCGCTGCTGAATAGCGGCCGCGACGGCTTGCGGCAGATGGCCGACGAGTCCGACCGCCTCGGGCTGACGATCAGCACCAAGACGGGCATTGCCGCCGAGCAGTTCAACGACACGCTGACGAAGGTCGGCAAGATCGTTGACGGCGTAGCGATGAAGGTCGCTGAGGCAGCGCTGCCGTCGCTGCAGGCGCTCGCCGACATCCTCGCATCGCCACGGTTCACCCAGGGCGCGCAAAGCCTCGGCGTGGCGGTGATCGACGTGCTGGTCAAGATCGCCGAGGGCGCGGCCAACGCCGCCAACAATATCCGTATGATCGCCGACGCCCTTGGATCCGTCGAGCGGATGAGTTCGGAAGGGCTCAACGGCCGGCTGCGAGAGATCGGCCTGGCCAAGCTCGAACTCGACAACCTGATCGTCACCACCCAGTCCAAGCTGGACCGAGGCGATGATCTATTCGGGATCAACCGCGGCGCTCTCGAGGCACAGATCACCAAGGCAAAGGAGGATATCACCGCGCTGATCGGCCAGGAGCGCGAGATCCTTGCGATCCTCAAGGAACGCGAAAACCAGCAGGCCGTGGCCGGAGGCGCTGCGGCGGTTGGCGGCGTGGGGGCTCCGCCGAGCTTCACGATGCCGACTTTCAACGACACAGCCGCAGCCCAGGCGACAGCCTCCCGCCTCGAGGCGTTGCGCCAGTCGCTGATGACAGAAGAGCAGATGGAGATGGACAGCCACGCCAAGCGGCTGGCGGAGATCCAGAACTTCTACGCGCAGGGAGCGATCTCGAAGCAGGAGCAGGACTCGCTCATCGAGTCGGCCCAGCAGCAGCACGCCGACCGGATGACCGAGATCGCCAAGAAGCAGGTCGAGGAAGAGACCCGGCTGCGCGAGCAACTGGTCGGCAATGTTGCCGGCATCTTCGGCTCGCTTGCCACGATCGCCGAGAACTTCGGCGAGAAAGGCTTGGTTGCGGCGAAGGCCTTCGGCGTTGCCGAGGCAATCGTCAACACCGCGCAGGGCATTACCAAGGCGCTGGCGCAGGGCGGCATCTTCGGCTTCGTCGGCGCGGCCGCTGTTGCTGCGGCCGGCGCCGCGCAGATCAGTACGATCCTGAGCACCACCAAGGGCAGCACCTCAAAACCATCGGTCAAGGGCAGCACCCCGGCGACTTCGGCCCCGGCCGTCGATGCTCCGGGCTCCGACGGTGGCGGACCCACCATCAACCTCACGCTCAAAGGTGGTGGCCGCTACAGCCGCGACGAGCTCGAAGCGCTGTTCCGCGACATGAACGACGCCATGGGCGACGGCATGAAGCTCAACGTGGTGGGGGCCTGATGGGTATCGTCGTCTCCGGCGCCTTTGCGCTCTCGCAGCTCGCTGCCGAGAATGCGGATTTCCCGATCGCCGGTTATCACAACCTCGCCACCGTCGACACGCTGACGACTAGCCAGGCGAACGCGAGCTTTCCGGCGACCAACCTCGCCAACCCCGCCACCAACCTGGTGTGGAAGTCGGGTAGCACGGCCGACCAGTACGTTACCGTGCTGTTCGGCGCCGAGGTCGAGGTTGATTACATCGCGGTGGCGCGCCACAACTTCGGCTCCGGCCAGGTGGCGGTGACAGTGCAGGGCCTGCCTTATGGCGGGAACCCGGCAACCGATGGCGACTGGGATGAGCTGGTCGAGGCCAACATGCTGGGCAACGACTGGCCGGCGCTCTGGCGCTTCGTTCCGACTGGCCTCATTGGCGTCAGGCTCAAGCTGGAACCAGGCTCGGTTCAACCTCAAGCCGCCGTGCTCTACGTCGGCAAGCTGCTCGTGTTCGAGCGCGGTGTGCAGCCGGGGCACACCCCAATCCCGTACGGGCGCCGGCGCGATGTCTACAGCCCGCGCAGCCAGTCGGGGGAGTACCTGGGGAGGGTCATATCCGGCGGCGGGCTCGGCAGTTCGGTGACGATCAGCAAGCTGTCAGCGGAGTGGTATCGCTCGACCCTCGACCCGTTCTTCGATGTGGTCGCGGATGGCCCGTTCTTCTGGGCGTGGAGCCCGGAACGGTATCCGTCGGAGGTGGGCTACGTCTGGCTGACCAATGACCCGGTGCCGGTACCGGATATGCCGGGCTACATCGACGTCACCATGCAGATGGAAGGGCTTCTTCTGTGAGCGAGCCCAACTACGAGCTGACCTATGTCGAGATCGATGTCGACTATTGCTCGCTGACCTATGGCGTCGCGCCTTGCACCGCGTCGATCCCTGGCACCGGCACGGCCAAGTGCTTCAACACTCGCTCATCCTGCCAGGACCTGAACAACTTCACCAACGCACCGGTGACGCTGCGCTTTGCCGTGGCATCGTCCTTCCGACCGCTCGACATCGAGGTCGATGCGGCCAGCATCGAGAGCATCAGCTACTCGCCGACGATCATTTCGCTTGGCGAGAACCTGGGGCAGCGCTCGTCACTGACCGTGACGTTCAAGGATCACCGGCATAGCGACACCGGGCAGGCCGGCGACAAGTACCTCGACGATCGCGGATACAACCCATATGCGCAGGGAACCTTCTGGGGCAAGTTCCGCAGCCGCCAGAGGTTTCTCCGGGGGCGGCCGATGCGCCTTATCCAAGGCGTGAAGGGGCAGCTCCTTGCAGAAATGGACACTCGGCACTTCCTGATCGAGAGCTTCGACGGTCCTGGCCTCGACGGCATGTTTACGATCACCGCCAAGGACGTGCTGAAGCTCGCCGATGCTGATCGCGCGCAGGCGCCGCTCCTGTCTCGAGGGTCGCTGAGCACAGATATCAACAGTGCAGTGACCTCCGCTGTTCTGACGCCGGCAGGCATCGGCAACAGCGGCTATCCGGCCTCCGGCTACCTCAACATCGGCGGCAAGGAAATCGTCGCCTTCACGCGTTCCGCCGACACACTGACAATCACGCGCGCGCAGTTTGGCACGGGGGCGACCGACCACAAGGCAGGCGACCGCTGCCAGGTCTGCCTGATCTACGATGCAGATGACCCCGCAGACGTAGTCGCGGACCTGTTCCAAAACTACGCTTCGATTCCATCGAGCGCTATCCCGCTGGCCAACTGGCAGGCCGAGACGGGTGCCTATTATCGCAGACTGGTCTCTGCCTGCATCGCTGAGCCAACGTCGGTCAACAAGCTGGTGTCCGAGCTCATCGTGCAGTGCGGCCTCGCCATCTGGCCCGATGACGTCGAGAACATCATTCGCCTGCAGGTGCTGCGCAACATCGCCACGGATGCGGAGCGGTTCGACGACAGCAACATCGTCGCTCAGTCGCTGCGGGTTCGAGAGCAACCGGAGAAGCGCATTTCCCAGGTCTGGACCTTTTTTGGTCTTAAGACACCTCTGCTGCCGCTGGATGATCCTTCGAGCTATCGCTCGAGCGCGCGCCTCGTCGACCTCGACGCCGAGGAGAACTACGGCCAGCCGGCCATTAAGAAGATTTTCAGCCGTTGGATTCCGTCAGGTGGCCTCACCATCGCCGAGCGCGCGAACCAGATCCAGCTTGGCCGGTACGTCAATGCTCCTCGGCACTTCACTTTCAGCCTGTTCCGTCGCGGCGCCGAGACGCCGACCCTCGGCGAGGGCTGTCGACTGCTCGGGATGCCAATGCAAGACCTTACAGGTGCCTATGAGAACGTCCCGGCTCAGATCACACGGCTAAATTCGGGGGCAGGCCTGTGGGAAGTCGAGGCAACCGAAGTGCTGTTCAACAGCGCGTATGACGAGGGCGAAGGCACGCCGACAGTTATCTTCGACGCCAACGAACTGAACATCGACCTGCTGACGCGGTTTGAGGACTTGTTCCCGTCGGCAGCGCACGGCGACACGGTGAACTTCTACGTCAATGAAGGGGTCATAATCGGGTCGAACTCGACCTCTGTCGCAGCGATGACCGTTGGCAACTGGCCGACATTGGCGAAGACAGGCAATCGCACCAGTGGCAGCCCGACGCTCACCGGCATTGCCGATACCACGGGCTTGGCCATCGGCCAGCGGGTGTTCGGTACGGGCATCCCGACCGGAGCCAAAATTCTTTCGATCGTGCCGAACACCTCGATCACGTTGACCGCCAACGCGTCTTCTGGCTCCGGCACCAGCACTGCCCTGACCATCCACACCGTGATCATCAACCTATACCTGCGCGGCCGCATTCAAGGCAGAGGAGGTAACGGCGCCTCGGTAGCTGTGGGGGCGGCGGGTGGCGTTGCCGGCGGCGCTGGTGGGCAGGCAATCTACACTCGCTACGCCATAAATCTGTTCCTCGATGCCGGCGACGCAGAGGCATGGGGCGGCGGGGGCGGAGGAGGATCGAATAGCCAGGCGCCCTTCTACTACGGCCATGCGGGTGGCGGCGGCGCGGGATCGTTGCCCGGTGCGGCCGGCGCCAACGACCCTGCCGCCAACCCGCCAACCAGCTACACCGCCCCGCAACCGGGAACGAATGAAGCGGGTGGGATGGGAAGCTCCGGCATTTGGGGTTTCAACGGCGGCACAGGTGGGGGGCCAGGCTTGGCCGGCGCTGCCGCGACTGGAAGTGGTGGCGCCGCGTCCGGCGCTGGCGGCGCAGCGGGTGGCGCTATCGATGGGGTGACCTACGTCGCCAAGACTGGCGCCGGCGACATCCGTGGCGCCCAGACCAACTAGCACTCTGCGCTTCCCAACAACTCATCGGAGAATGATCTGAATGGCCCTCGCGCACGTCCAGTTTGATGTGACTGATGAAAGCACAGGTGCCCTGATGCCGAACGTTTCGGCCCGGGTGGAACTGGAGGGTGGTGGGCTGGTCTCAATCTATTCAGACCGGGCAGCCTCGACGCCTTACAGCAACCCGCAGGACTTCGCCGATGGAAAGGTCAGTTTCTTCGTAGCTGGCGGCGCATACAAGATCACGCTCACTTCTGGCCTGGTGAGCCGGGTGCTGCGCTACAAAAGCAATGGTCTACTGCAGGAAAAAGACAGCCTGCACGCGGCCGATATCGCCTTCACACCTGCCGCTGGCATCGGCTCAAACACAGTCCAGGCCGCAATCGAAGAGCTCGCCGCAGGCTCTGGTGGCTGGCTCAACGTCGTCAGCCACGGAGCGACGGGCGACGGAACGACCGACGATGCTCCGTTCATCATGGATGCCGTAGCCGTAGCGGACACCGTCGAGGGGGGCGGGCTGGTGTTTCCGGCGCCAAGTGCTCACTATCAGGTCAGCAGTGCGATCGCCCTCGATGGCAGCCACCCAGTCACGTTCCTTGGTGTAGGTCAGCCGGAGCTTCGCACCGACTATGCCGGCTCGGCGATTAGTGTCGGCGCCGGTCCTGCCACTGAGCAGGGTTTTGTCTCGCTCAAGGACTTCAAGCTCTGGGGCGATGTTGGCAGCGTAACCGGCATTCGCGCCCAGTTCGCTGTCAATTTGCTCCTCGACGGACTGTCGCTCTACCAGATTGGTACCCTTGGGGCGTACCTGTCCGACTGCTACTCGTTCCTCGTAGACCGCTGCCAGTTCAATGAGTGCGGCAACGCTGGGCTGTACTTGACCAAGGCGTCCATGAACCGTGGCGTGATCAGCCGGTCGAAGTTCGTCAACCATGGCGGTGCGAACCAGTGCGGTATCAGTATCGTTGCAGACGGCTCGATGCATCATGGCGGGTTGATCACCGGCTGCGACTTCGAGTTCAACACGAACGGTATCAGGTGCGCTGACATCTCTGGTCTGCACATCGCCGACTGCTACTTCGAGGAGAACGACTTTCACATCCTCGCCGAGACCACCTGCGACAACATCAAGATCAGCGACTGCCAGTTTCTCGGACCAGGCGTCGTCGACCTCTCGGATGTCGATGGTGTGACCCTCGACAATCTCGTGTTCTACGGCACCGGCGCGGTACTCGACCTGACTGGATGCACCAACGTTCGCCTCGGGCGCCTGTATTTCCCGAACGGAGGCACGATTGCGGGGCTCGCCAACTACATCAGCATCAGTGGCCCATCTTCTTCTGTGATCGATGCGATGGGTGACCTTGGCGCTAAGGCTCAGGTTCGGCTGAGAACCATGTTTACTGCGCCTAACGGCGGCGGCAGTATTGCCCTCTATCACAACAATGCATCTGGGGCTCTTCCTTCCAGCGGTGATCGTCTTGGCTTTCTTATTGGGGGGTCTAACGATAACGGGACAGATCGAAACGGTGCAGCCCTTGTTTACTATGCTGACGGTAACTGGAGCTCGACATCCCTTCCGACCAGGGTGGCTCTCGAAGTGGCCCCATCTGGCGCGACGGCCCGTGCCGCCGTGCTAAATGCCTATGGCACAGGCCAACGTGTGACCATCAATGGCTCGCTTGGCACTGGCGTGCCCGTCTCAAAGACGGCCGATTTCACCGTTGCCGACACGGAAAACGACGTAATTAACAACAAGGCATCCACGTGCGTCGTCACACTGCCAGCGGCATCGGCCTACCCGGGGCGTGTGCTCTGGTGCATGAACGAAGTCGCGCAAGCGATGAACAGCGCTTCAAGCAATGTGGTGCCGAAGGTTGGCGGCGCGGCCGGTACGTCCATTCTTCCAGCCACCGATGGCGCTTGGGCACGATTGAAGAGTGATGGTACGAACTGGAAGATCACTGCCAGCGGAACCTAACTAGCTGGCGACAGCCAGATCGGCTCTTAGCTTCTCGACCTCTTGCCGCTCTCGATCATCCCCGTCCGTCCCCAGAGCCGCGAATGTCGAAAGGGCCGCTCCTCCAGTCAGGCGATCCAGGAGGGATCTGAAAGCATCTCGCCGCTCAAGGGCCCAGGCTCTGGCACGGACAATCCCTGCAACATCGTGCGCAAAGGCCAGCCGCATATCGATGTCTTCGAGAACGCCTTCAACTTTGAAGGTGTTGCTTCCCATAGCGACGAACGGCAGGCCGGCGAGGATAGCAAGGTAGATGCCGTGATGCCTACCTGTGACGATCAGGTCGGCTTCCGAGACCTTCGAGACCATGGTCGACCAATCTTGAAGTGCGCCCGGATAATGAAGGGGCAGCGGCGTAGCCAGATGCCTGCCTGCGTAGTTCTGCAAAGCAGACGTCACCTCGGAGCGCTGCCAGTGCGCGTCGGTATAAAGTTCGCCGCGGAGCCTTACGTTCGCGGGTTCGAACCGAGCACTCAAGATTGAGTCCGGCACGACCCTCGCACGGAATCCCCGCGCAAGAGCATGCTGGCAAGATCTCGACTCGCGAGTAGTGAAGTCGTCGAGCCTCTGCAGCGTGTCGTCAAAACCGGCTGTCTCCTGAAACACCGCATTCACGAGGAGCGTCGGCTTCCCTCTAGCCTGCGCAACGGCAAGCAAAGCTAGCAGTGGCCGTCCCGCGCCGTGATGGATTGTGCCTTCCCCATTGACCACCACAGCGTCGACTTCATCGATCTGTGCCACCAGGTGGTCGTCGGAGAGCAGGCTTTGGATCAGTTCGTCATCAGTCTCACCGACGTGATGATCAAGGCTACCCAGAAACAGGCGATGCTTAACGTGATGGCCGGCGCGACCCAGCATCCGCGCATGTCCATCCGACACGCCCTGACAACCCACGTGCGCAACGGTGGCGGTGTCGTTCGCTAACAAGACATTCATTCGGCACCAGATTTCCGATCAAGCGCACACTCCTATCGCATCTTCCTTCCCCTCGTGAAGACCGGAGACTTCCCCATGAACCCCAACGTGCCCCGCGGCGCGGCGATCCTGCTCGACTTCATCGCCAAGCTCGAAACGAACCGCACCGGCCAGGCGGCCTACGAGACCATCATCGGCTTCCGCAACGAGAAGCCCGGCACGCTGCCGAAGCCGATCACCGAGATGACGCTCGAGGAGCTGCTGGCCGAGCAGAAGCGCTGGGTGAAGAACCTGAAGGCCCCAAGCGGCGCCGCTGGCCGGTACCAAATCATCCGGCCGACGCTGTTGAGCCTGGTCACCGAGCTGGGCGTTCCGCTCTCGGCGAAGTTCGCTCCCGACCTTCAGGACCGGTTCGGCTTCGCCCTCCTCAAGCGCCGCGGCTGGGAACAGTTCGCCGCCACCAAGCTGCCCCTCCGCGCCTTCGGCAACAACCTTGCCAAGGAGTGGGCCAGCTTCCCGGTGCTGAGCGACATGACCGGCGCGCACCGCGTGGTGAGGCGCGGCGAGAGCTACTATGCCGGTGACGGGTTCAACGCCTCGCTCGCGAAGGCATCGGAGGCCGAAGCCGTGCTTGCCGAGGTGCTGAACGAGCTGACGCGCTCGCCGGCCGCAGCGACCCCGGTGCCCCCGATGCCAGCATCACCTGCACCACCTGCAGCGCCTGCACCCCAGCCGCGCACCGGCAAGGACTGGGGCTGCCTTGGCTGGGCTATCGCCGGCCTGGTCGTCGCCGGCGGGCTCGTCGCAGCCGCATTCACCCTCCCGCTCCCGTTCTGAGGAATCCGAAAATGACCGCGTTCTTGTCGTCCGTCGTCGCCAAGTGGTGGCTGCGCAGATTTCTCGAGCTTGGCGGGCTGATCGGCGTCGCGCTCAAGGCCTGGAGCGAGCTGCCGCCCGAGCTCCAGAACACCGTGATCCTGTTCCTGACCGCAAAGTGGGAAACGATCACCCTCGGGTCCCTGGTCCCGCTGGTGATGGCGATCGGCGGCTACCTCTGGTCCTTCATTTCCACCAAGCGCAACCAGGTCGTGGTCGACGGTCAGCAGGTGGCGATGCAGGAGATCCCGCAGAAGACCGCCGTTGAAGAGATCGCCCGCACTGCCATCCAGAAGCGCAGCAGGACGCTGGTCGAACTGCTCGCCGAAAAGCTGGGGCGCCGCTCGTGACCGTCGACACCACCATCAACCTGCCGACGGTCGTCACCCTCGGGCTGGCGATCATTGGCTTCATCATCTGGCTTGCGCGCCTCGAGGGGCGCGTCAGCGGCACCGCCGAGGACGTGAAGGGGCTGAACACCTCCGTGGGCGCCTTGCAGGCCTTGGTCACGCTCCACAAGGAGCAGTTCCACGAATACCAACTGCAGGTGGCGCGGGATTACGTCACCCAAGCCGGGGTGTCGGAGCTGAAACGGGACATCATCACCGAGCTCGGTCGCGTCGAGCAGCGCGTAGAGGCGCAGATCGACCGGTTGATGGAAGCGCGCACGTGAAGTTAGGCGGCAACCGCGAGCTTAAGCAACGCAAGCAATGAGTGAGCCGCCTTAACATCGGAATCGACAGGGCTTAATTTCATCTTCTATGTTGGTTCCTTCCATCGCTGGGGGGCACCTTGGAACGAACCTTCACTTTCCGTTTTTTCGACATCTCAAGAGACGACGACAAGATACCAGCAATGGTCGACATGCTTCGACAGATTGCAGGCGAGCCGGATAAAACTAAGCGGGAAAAGCAGCTCGCCGTCGACTACGTGGTCAGGCTAGAGAATTTCGAGGACGATGGCGCCGACGCAGTTGTCGGCGAACTCATCCGATGCCAAGACACCAATCTGCCAGCCGAAATCACCAAAGGCGCCCGAAAGACGCTGACCGCCGAACGCCTGGGCTACAGCGTTGTCTTCCGGCTGAATCACAAGACTGGCGCATTTGGCATCCAGTATGACAGCCGTGTCGTTTCACCCGGTCGCATCCTCGACTACATCATGTCTTTCAATCCCAAGGCGATTTACTCCATGGCGCCGAGAATTCGACCCGACGCTTGGAAAAAATTCGTAGCCGGTGACACGAGAAAACTGTCTATCAGGATCGCCAATCCGGAAAACATGGCGCAGCTGAGCGGCAGCGGTGCAGCCGCGAGCGAGGGCATCCGGGCTATGGGCGAGGCATATGGCGCGCCGGCAATAACCGTCGAAATATCGATGGGCCATCACAAGGGTTTCCTCAAGTCCGTGGGCGGACTTGCGGAAAAGCTCGTTGCCGGTCTTGGCGGGGGCGCACGTCTCGACAAGCTCACAGCTGTAACCGTAACGGGCGACGAGACTGAGGAAATCGACCTGATCGAGGACCGGCTTGTCGCTAAGGATCTCCTGGAAATTCACGCTCGTGACCCGGAGACCAACTGGAAGATTAAGCGCGACTACCTATCCAAGGAAATGAAGAAACTGGTGGGATGATGGCGCTGATTGAACGCTTTGGCCCTCTTATTCTGGCGGCCTTCGCCGCAGGGCTGCTGGTGTGGCAGATGGGGGCGGTCACCTCGGCCTATCAGCAAAACATCATCAGTTTGTCGGCCTTGTACGGTGCCGTTCTTGACTGGTCAGCAATCCAAACCGGTTTCCTTTTCGGCATCTACGGGTATGTGGCAGGCAAGAATGACGGATTTGTTGCGGCACTGAAGAACACGTCGGAGATGAGGTTGTTCGTCGGCTTCATGAAATCGGCTACATTCTTGGGCTTCGCGGTGACCTTGTCGTCCATTCCGATGATGGTGTTCCAGTTCGGCTTGGATGGAACCGCACCAAACTACGCGATATTTGTCGGATGGTCGGCACTGTCGATCTGGGCTTTTCTCGCGTTCGCCAGGGTGGCCTACCTCTTTGGGATCCTAATTCGGACAAAGGACACGGTCCGAATTCCTGGGTGAGGCGCATCCGTTCCTTTGTTGCCCAGCGGCCCAGAGCTCCGCAGGGCACTGGCCCCGGCTCCGAAAGGACCGGGGCCTTTTGCTTTTCGAAGCCGCCGACCAGCAGTAGACGAATGCCGCCAGCCCCACGTATAGACTTCGCCCCAAATCCAGAACTAGATTGCACATCACTGCTCATTCTTTGGGGAGGTCAGCGCAATGGAGCGAGATGCGGTCTCAGTTATTCGCCAGTTGATTGAGGACTGGGTTGTCTATCGAGATGCCCGGCTGTGGCCGCAATTTAGGAAAGTCTGGCATTCCGATGGGCGCATGATGGCAACGTGGTTTCAGGGCTCGTTTGAGGACTTCATCAAAATGAACGATGAAGGCTTCGCCCGAGGCGTCCGCATACTGCACATGCTTGGTGGTTCATCGGTCGAGCTGCGCGAACACCGCGCAATAAGCCAGACCAAGATGACCATCTCACAGCGAGCCCCCGTGGACGGCGTTGTCTGCGATGTGGTTTGCACTGGCCGCTTCTTCGACTTCTGGGACTACCGAGACGGTCGGTGGGGCCTTGTCCTTCGCCAGCCCATTTATGAGAAGGATCGCGTCGATCCGGTCGATCCGTCCGCTGTTCTGCGAATGGACGCTGACCTGCTAGGTTCATTCCCTGAGGGATATCGGCACCTTGCCTACCTGCAGACCAAGATAGGGTACAAAGTCAAACCTGACATGCCTGGTATTGACGGTCCAGAACTCGAGGCACTGTATGAACGTGGTGCCCGCTGGCTGGCGCGCGACACCTAGGGTGTGCGCCAGACTGGGCACTGGCCCCGGCTCCGAAAGGACCGGGGCTCGTTTGTGTGGCCGAACCGGAAAAAGCGGAAGTGCCTTAGTATGCTCTTGTGAACCCGCCATCGTGCAGCAGATTTATGCCTGTCATGTGGTCGGACACCTCGGACAAGAGCATCTCGATAGCTCGAGCCGCTTCTTCGGGGGTCCCATACTTCCGGAGCGGTACGTTCTCGGTGTCCTTCTCCAGCAAGTCGTCCAACGAACTGCCACCGGCGTCTGCTCGTGCTTGCAGAAGGGCAAGATAATGCGGCGTGAGCGTCCCACCAAAAGAGACCGTGTTGACGTGGATGCCACGTGGCCCCAGAGCAAACGCCAGGGTCTTAGCCTCGGCAAGCCACGCCGTACGCAAGACGTTGCCGGTGGCATAGTGACCGAGCACTTGAGCGGACGATATTCCCGATACGATCACCACCTTGGCGCGGCGACCTTCGGCAGGGTTCGGATCCATGATGGAGATCGCAGACTTAAGTACGCTCAATGGACCGATAAAGCTCCCATTGAAAAGGGAATCCCAGGCCTCAGGCTCGGGCAGCGGCTCATTCGTGCGCGCTGGCTGTGGCGGCATGATTACCGCACCGTCGATGGTGTGACCCAACCCCCGTAGTAAGACGTCGAAATTTGAGACGGAAGCCCGGCTCGTCATGTCGAGTTCGAGTGCTTGAAAACGGCCGGGGTCAGCCGCTCCGATATCTGCAAGGAGTCTATTCATCCGATCGAGGTTTCGACCGGCGAGGACCAGACTATGCCCTGCTTTAGCCAAGCGTCGGCAGAGAGGAACACCCATCCCACCCGTTGCCCCAGTTACCATGTAGCGAGACATCAGTTACTCCTAGCCCGCGCTTCCGCAGGTCGCACGGTGTTCCGCGGGTCCGGCACCTATGGATCGTATCCTTCCCGCGCGACTACGGGGTAAGGATGGGGAATGTTCCGGAGGCCACTCTGGCAAAGAAGACGGCGGCACCAAAGGGGGGCCCGGGGTGCCGCCGGTGCCGTCATGTTGTGTGGACGCAGACGAGCCAGCAGATTGATAGCTTGCTCTGCCTTTAATTGTGCCGACAATCATCCTGAAATCAATGGACCCCGGCGGAGGGGCACCGGGGTCCGAGGAAACGTCCCGGGTGTTTGGTGTCTGGGCAAACCCCTGGAGCTTCCTTCAAACTGCCTTTGCCCACTTTGGTTCCGTCTTGGTTCCGTCGCTAACTCTCTTTAGATGCTCAAGTAATTGGCACCGCAGCTTTCTCGGGGAACCCAGTTTGACGAAGGGAGTTTCCGGGGGCGAGGGCAGCAGAAAGGAGAAGACTGCAATGAAACTAGCCGGTATTGCCATCGCGCTCGCTCTGACCAGCAGTCCCTTGGCGGCCTTGGCGCAGGATGCGAGCACGACCGTGACCGCTCCCGCGACAGAGGCTAAGGCGACTAGCAGCGTGGGCAACTACGGATCGCTCATTTCCAGCCTCAACGCTGGCAAGATGGCTGACGTCAAGACCTTCACTTCCGCCTCAACGGTCAACTGCGTGAGCGTTTCGACGCTGAAAGGCGATGCTTCAGGTGACGCCGCCGCTCTGGACAACGCGTTGACCAAGAGCGCCACGCTGGTGATCGAACTCAAGACAGCGATCAAAGCGAATGCCGACCTCAAGGCGAAGCTCGACACGGCCACCTGTCCGATCGAAAAGATCGTCGCAGTGACGACTGAGGCCGACGGCTCCTACACCGTCTACGTCGACGACCGAGCCTGATCTGACGATGCACCCCGCCCCGGCCTCGCAATCGGAGGTCGGGGCTTTTTGCATTTCGGGAATCTGCTAGGCCACCGACATGCAGGACTATGACCTTCCCCAGATCGCAATCGACGAGCTGATCCGGCTGAGCAAAGAGGTCGGCTCTCCGATCGAAGACCGGCCCGAGTTTCAGGTGCTGTGGGACGAGCGGCTGATCATGGGCGGCGACAAGAAGCGCGTGCACATCACTCAGCGCGGCGTCGCGTGGCTCGAGCGGCGAGGGTTCATCAAGGCTCGACGCTAGGTCCGTTGACCAGCCAGAACGGAGGTTGCCCGTTTGGCAGGGATCGCTGGCATTAGTCGGGGAAAAGGCGCATCGTGTTCGTGGACCAGCCCGCTCCAAACGTGGCTGGGTCGGACCTCAGTCGGTTTCGGCGGCTTACCCGCCTGCACTTCAGGCGAGCCTCCCCCAAGGGAGAGAGGCTCCGCCCGGTGGCACTGGCGTCGAGCCTCGCTGCCGACGGTTGCTAGGCCCTCGTGAACTCACCAACAAAGATAAGACAATAAATGGCTTGCTAGCAGCCTATATCTACATCATACCAAGCGGCTCTTGAGAGAGGGCCGGCAATAGCATGCGACCCCTGCTATGCTGGAGAGCCCCGGTTTCTTGGAGGAAACTGGGGCTTTTATTGTTCGATTTCGCGAATTTTGGCCCAAGCACACGCTGACGTGATGCAGAAGATTCCTCAAGGTGAAATAGAAGCGGCCAAGGCTGACGACGGGCCTGGAGGGCTCCTCGTGTCTTTTGTGTTGCGTTACCGCATGTTCAGCGGCGCGGCAGAACGTCTTGCCGACACTGCCCAGGGAGTAATCCAAGCCCACGCCGAAATCCGCCTTGCCGGTGGTGAGCTGGTCGGCATCATTGACGGCGCCGGGCGCGCCTACTCTCTCGATGAACTGATTGCGACTGTGTCGGATCGCTTGCGGGACTCTGCCAAAACGGCTCCGTAGCGGCTGGCTCGCCGCGGCTCGTCTTCGCTTCGCGTGCGCTCAGGCATCAGGAGCTGCAGGGCTTTAGTCGAAGGACCGAACCGAGAAGGTGACAGCAAGCTCGTACACACGACCCGTCGTGGTCCTGACCGTCATCTGAAGGGCTCCGTCCCCGTCTTCGGTGGGCATATAGTCCCGGCACATCTCGCCCATGGTGCGGGTCGCCGCTGCCAGGGCGCGATAGCGGTCTATGAAATTGGCACCGACCTTGTCCACATGCGCGATGGCACCGTCGCTGGAGTCGAAGTAAAACTTCTGCATACGTCGCTCCGAGCCTCACTGGGGAACGGTTTAGACCTTCATGGACCCGACTGAACGACCGGCATCCGTGATTGTCAGGTTTGCGCCGTCCCGCGAGGCGAGACCGCGAGACACAAGAAAGAAGACCGCCCCCTCATCGTCGCTTCCGAACAGCTGCTTCAACGGAACAGCCCCGGCGTTGAGGTTCCGAAGTAGATTGTAGGAGTATACCGGAATGAACTCGTGCGTAGGGCCGGAGCCATATCCTTCGCCCGCCGTCGCCGGTATCGACTCTTCGGCGGCTTCATGGACAAAGCAAAGAGCTTCGATCCAGGCTCCGACTTTGCGCGGGACGTTTTCGGTACCGGCCAACCATGCGGTTACCGCTTCGGAAGGGACATCAATGGCTTCCGCTAGGGTATCTTTCCCCCAGCGTACCAGGCGCAGGCACTCCTGCAAGCGTTCGGGCGTCATAGGATGTTCCTCCTCAATAGGTTAGGCGCTGGAAACGACCGGCGGTATTGGTGACCCTGACCTGCGCGCCACGTGCGACGTTCAATTGATGATCCACTTCTGGCGCGAAAACGGCACATCGGGATCGGGTCCGGGGCTCAAGGTCTCATCGAGCCACAGCCGCAGTGATACCTGGCGGCCATCCCCCAGGACCAAGCTGATGCTGGCCGCCGTGCGGTCGAGGACGAGCGCCGAGAACCGCTGCCCGTCGGGTCGCTCGATCGAGAGCGTGTCCGACGTGATCAGACGCACTACCATGTGGTCCGAAAGCACCGTCAGTTGAGCGCCGCGGCCTAGTTCTGCCTGGTCGAGGTGGGCGTGCCACTGGCTCAATTGGCACCTGAGGCGGTAAGGCCGGTCAACCCGTCGCGGACGAGGCGGCGCCTCTGCGATGTGGTGGTTGTCGGCCGGTCATTCAGGACACCCAGCCCAACAGGGGGCGCGCTGGCGAAACACCGCTGTGCTCGCTGGGCGGCGAAACTATCGCGTTTTGCCTTGCGGCTATCGCTGATCATGAGGAGACTTTCGTGTCGGCTGGTTGCCCACGAACGGGGCGGCGCAGTCATCTCAAGCGGACACGAGGAGATGGCTGAGGGGCGAGTGTTTGACCCGCCTGCCCTACATATGGGCACGCCGAGCCTAATCACCTAGGAAAATTCATCCTCGGAAGAGGCGCCACGATCCTGATCCTGCCGGCCAAGTGCAGGCTTGATCGAGAGACGGGGGTGGCGGCACCGCTGTGGGGGCGTGGATGGAGGTCATTCGCGGTGCCGCCGCGTCGGTCTGTGGGTTAATCAGCCGAGTGATCCAGTCGTAGCGGATCTTCGCTTACAGGCACCTGAGCACGTCTCTCAGCCAAATTGCAGGTTCTCCTGCTTTGGAACCAACACTGACTGGTGGTATTGAATCCGCCATGTATCCGAGTTCCCCATGTCGGCCGTAAAGGCCGCTCCCCGCACGAAGCGGCCAGGCCGCAGGGACTCGGAATCTACCCCGCTCATCCTTCCCAAGTTTCGCCCGCCGCAGCTTGCGACGCTCGAGCGACGCGTCCCGGCCGGGAACAACTGGCTGTTTGAGATGAAGCTCGACGGCTACCGGATGCAGGCAGCCATCGCTGGCGCCCAGGTGAGGCTCTATACCCGCAATGGTCACGACTGGACGCAGCAGTTTGGCTATGTCGCGCCGGCGCTGTCGCGGCTCACCAAGGGAACGGCCCTGATTGACGGCGAACTCTGCGCCATCGACGAGCACGGCCGGACAAACTTCACCCTACTCAAGAACAGTCTCGACGGCCAGAGGCCAGTAGTATTCTACGCCTTCGACCTGCTGGAGCAGGACGGCGAGGATCTGGCGCCGCTGCCCCAGCTCGAGCGCAAAGTCCGGCTTGAGGCGCTGCTGGCCGATCTACCGGACGACGCCCCGATCGCCTATTCCGATCACATCGTCGGTGACGGGGAAGCCGTCTTTCGAGCGATGTGCGAGGGCGGCCACGAGGGCGTCATCGCGAAGGCGATCAATGCCCGGTACTACGGCGGCGACCGGTCGAGCACCTGGCAGAAGATCAAATGCGTGCAGCGCCAGGAGTTCGTGGTCATTGGCTGGCGCCCACCTGACTATGGCGTCGACAATGTCCGCGGCCTGTTCCTCGCAACCTATGAGCACGGCAAACTCGTCTACCGCGGCGGCGTGGGAACCGGCTTCACCGACAAGCTGCGGCGCGACGTCTGGGAAGTTTTGCAGCTGATCCGCACCGATGAGCGCCCGCAGGTAGTGGGCATGCCACGCAGCGAGATGCGCGTCGCTCGCTGGGTCGAGCCGCGGCTGCTTGCCGAAGTCGAATACACCGAGATCACCCCGGATGGCCATATCCGCCATCCATCGTTCAAGGGCCTCAGAGACGACAAACCAGCCTCCGAGGTCCACCTTGAGGAGGCCGAAGATGCCCCAAACACAACGATACTCTGAGGCCGAGGCCAAGCTCGGCCGCCAGCCGGCCAGCGCCGACGACGTCGTCGTGATGGTCTCGGACGTGCTCTACGACTGTCTGCCGCCTGACAGCGGCATCAGCCGCGAGGAAACCATCAACCGGCTGCTCGAAATCATCGAGAGCCCACTGGCGCTCGAAATCTACGAGCAGGAAATGCAGCGGCGAAACCCGCTAGACGCGGACCGGTGGCATTAATGCGCGAGCCTCAGGTGGCCCACAAACCGCCGGCACCGAGTGTCCGCGAGACCATCGGACCGGCGATCAAACGGAGCCGTAGCCTCATAACCGGCGAGCACCCGATGACTGAAAGTGAGCTGATCGAAGACATCATCGCCAAGCTCCCTGATCTGCCACCATCGGTAGTGGCGCGACTGCGGGAGCGCAGAAAGCCTGAATAGGCTCGCTACTCCATGTCGGGGATGGCGCCCCACTGGAAGATTACTTCCGGGTCGCCAAACACCCCGTTGGTCAAGTCGGCAGACCGCGACCAGGCAATTGCACCGACATACTTGCCAGAACCGGCCCAAAGCCGGGATTCTCGCCCAGCCCGCTCCTCGCTCTGCATTTCCCGGGGCTCGAAAGCGGGACGCAGCTCGCCTTCTTCGTCACGGACGAACGCCATGGCAACAATCAATTTGGTCGGTTTGATCTGCGGTTCCATTTGGTCCTCTCGCAAGCATGGTAGTGTTCCGTCCGAAGGGCCCACAACCCCTCGTGGCTTGCACAGGTCTCAGACCGGCCCATAGCGTTCGGAACTCCAGAGCAATTGGAGTTCAATCATGGCCAAGGAAACCTATGGCGCCCCTGGCGGTGCCCACAGCATGAGCATCGTGACCACAACAGTGGAAGAAGCGACGGCGCATGCTCTCGAAATACGAGCTCGTGACCGCGCCATAGAAGGCTCAAGCGCCTGGCGGGAAGATCAGCGAGTGAAGGCCGCGATCGAGAAAGCCAGGAAGGCCAAGGAGCGGCGACGAGCCCGGAGGCCCTACGACTTCGGTTAGAACAGCGATTGCTGCGGATCGCTCGTCGGCGGGGGCAGCGGCTGCTCCGGCGGGTCTTCCTTATTCCCGATCGACACGATCTGCAGCACGCCGTCGGGCAACGGCCGCTGTAGCTTCTGCGCCTCCTCCCATGGGGCCGTCATCCAGATCTCGATCTCTTCGGGCGTTCTGAGGATCACTGGCATTGAGTCCGGGTTGATGCCAGCGACGATGTCATTTGGCTCGGTGGTGAGGAACGCAAAGAGGTCGGTGGTGATCATGCCCTCCGAGGTCTTCCGCACACTGGTCCACTGCGGCGCGAAGATGCCCGCGAAGAACGCCAGCGGCCGGCTGTCGTCGAAGGCGATCCAGGTGTTGCCGAGCTTCATGCCGTCTGGGCCGATCTGATTGCTAAACTCCGCAAAGCTCGTGAACGGCACCAGAGTCCGAAACTCGGGCGCCAGCCATCGTTTCCAATGGGGGCTCTTGGTGTTCCGCACGTTGTGGGTGCCGCGGTCGGGCTCCATTCGCAGCAACGCGGCGAACTCCTCCGCAGTGAGGTCGCGGCCCTGCTTCTTCGCTATCTTGTCCGCGCGAGCCTGCGCCGCCTGGTACAGGGCTTGGGATGAGGTCGGCATCCCCCAGCGAACCTTGACCAGCTCGCGATCAAGCCCCGGCCGGTTCCGGATGATTGGCGCCAGCATGTCCGGGTAGACGCCGGTCTGTGGCGCAAGATTGCCGATGTTGGCCGCCACATCGAACCGGAAAATGGTCTGCACCATCTGCCGGATGGCTTCGACATTGGTGGTGATAGAATAGGCGTGGCACATGGGCGGACGCTATCCGGCCCGGCGGCCTGGTGGCAAGCTAGTGCCGATCCTCTATCGCCGGCACCGGCACGAGGTAGCCATGCCCAATCAGCCAATCACGAAGGATCGCCGTTACCGCCTCCGACTTCGTAGCCGGCGCGAAATCTTCCTGCAGGAATAGCTCCAGTCCTTCCGCGATATCGGAATCGGGCGGGGCGTCGAGGGCGGCCAGCAACTGCTCGGCGGCAACAATGCGGATGTCCTGTGCCTGCAGATGCGGAGGCATCGCGACTCTGGCGATCCGTAGTAGATCGGCAACCACTTTGCGAACATCCGAACTGTCGGGGAGCAATTTCGGCCTTTCGGTCTCAATCAGAAAACAGAGGAAAGGGCATCAGGAGCCGTATCGCAATACCGCCCGAAAGCAGAGCTTAGCAGCAGGGAGGCGGGGAGATGAGTCTCAGGCACTTCGCGCGCGGCGCCATTTCTGCTGAGAACAGCCGGCGGCTGATGATGCTCCGCGGCTTCACTCCAAACGGACATCGACTTTGGAACGGGGTGGAAGCGAGCAACCTCTTCCACGGCTACCCTGATTATCCAGCCGTGATGGTCCTCAACATCCGGCGCACCCGATCGGCGCATTACGGCAAGGCGCAACGCATGGGGATCACGTCACCACGTGGCCGATCGTGGACCGACAACGAGATTCTGAGACTCCACCGGCTGTTCCCTCACACATCGAAGATTGAGATAACCGACGCTCTTCCGGGCAGAACATGGAAGGCGATCTGTGCTCGTGCCCACAAGGACGGCTACCGACGGCCGAAGCGGCCCCTACGCCCGACTGGCTGCCTGTTGCTCGACCAGATCCTAGAACGCGCCCGGCGGAAGGACTGGACACTTGGCGATCTGGATCGGCAGGTTCGCGGGCGCGGTTATTTTCAGAAGCGGGGGTGGCGGCACGGTGGCTTCAACGATTCACTCCACGGCAGCGCCGTGCACGCCCTTGGCGGTCATTTGCGTGCTCGGTGGAGAGCGTGAAGAAGATTGCGCCTAAAGCCAAGTCGGTCGCGAAGGGCCGGCGGTACGAAGACTGGGAGGATCGGATCATCAGGGCGATGCATCCTGACTACGCAGGAATTTGCTCGGCCCTTCCGCACCGGACCTATTCAGGAGTCCGGAAGCGCGCGGCGGCACTTCTTCTCGTCAAGAAAAAGGTCAGGTGGTCTCCAGCTCTCAAGCGCGCTCTCCGGGAAGGCGGCTTTGAGAAGCTCACCGATCAAGAGGTCGCGCAATTCATGGGCTGCACCGTGAAGGCGGCCGAGTTGGCTCGTCAGGGCATGGGCATACTCCGTCGCAGGGTCGCCGCCGCCGAGCCTCGGTCACCGTTGGTGCTGGACATACGTCAGCGTGCCAGGGAGATGGGTATCCCGCTGGCTAGCCTGTTCAAGCGTGTAAGAGGCAGCAAGAGTGCGTTGCACAAGTCAAACGCTTACACAGCTACTGCGAAAATGGTTCGCGTGCTTGGCGGAGAGCTGTATGTCGAGTGGGAGGATTGATCGGAGAACACAAGCATCAGCCCCCTTGCGAGGGCGTGGTGCTTGAAGCGTTAAGAAAATCAGTTCATCGTGTCCGTGGGTGTGGAAACCCGGACCAGTGATAGCCGCGTGGAGCCTTGGCGGGCTCGCGCTCCCTTGGCAGAGAGCATCGCGGTGAACTGCCCCTTGGCGGGGGCGAACGGACGCGCTTGGCGGCGCGGCACCGAACCAGGCCATTATTGGCCGGGGACGGGCGTGCTGTCCAGAGCCCTCGGGCTTAAAAGCGTCCGACCTGTCTCACTGGCAGGTTTCCACTCCCCGGCTGCCCGGTCCGTCTCCGGGCGACGGCTGTGGAAAGCCGGAACCAGTGAGCCTGAAAATGCATCACGACGTTGAACTGTCGAAGAAGGGCGAAGCCTACGCGCTTCGTCACAACCCTACGGGCTGTCCAGTAGGCATAGAGCCGCGCCGTTGGCGCAAGGCCCTCTCCCGCAGGGTGGAAACACACCTTGCTCTCGCCACCGCCCTCCTAAGCCTGCTGGATGGCATGGCGGACGACTGCGACCTCGAGGACAACGGCGACCATGAGCCGAGCCTCGGCGGTGGCACCAACGCTTATGGCGAATACGATCTCGAAGGCGACGAAAGCGAAACCGGCGACCTGTCGTGGCCAGAGACCGGCCCACAGGTATTTCGCGACACCTTGGGCACGGAAGACGACGAGGACAGCGACCCCGACGAGCACAACGGTGACGTTGAGCCCAGTCTCGGCTTTACGGAAAACCTGGATCAGGCCGCCCGACTGCTGGTCGATCCGTCCTCTTGGCCGCTCGACGATGGCGAGGAGGACATCCAGGACCAGCCGCATGACTGGGACGAGCTCGAGGAGAGCATCGGCTCATTGGCCATCCAACTGCCTGACGGCACGATCGTCAACGATCGCGAAGGGTCGGGCATGTCGCTCGACGGGATTACTGACGATCATGGCATCTGCGACAGCGACGCCCTGGCTGACGTAAGCCTGTCATTCCGCCCGCTCGGGCGCCACGGTGGCCGGCAGATCGCCGAGCAGCTGCTGGCGGATCACGGATCATGATGGCGCTGAACGAGGCCTTTGCGCTCGCGCTCAAGATCGTCCGCATGTGCTGGATACAGCACCTGCTCAAGGATGTCGTGCGCAAGCGTATCGCCTACGAAAACGCCATCGATCGGGCCACCGATGCTGCATCCCGAATGATGAAGCAGGCCTAACGATCCCTACACCCCCGGCCGCCGCGGTGGCCGGGGGCCATGTTGCACCGCATGTCGCGTCGAGTCGCTGGGCATCGGCGGAAACCCTTGGGAATCCTTGGTAATTGCTTGCAACATGAACGCAACATGGCGCCCCGCACTATGGGCACGACAACAGGCTTTAAAGGCTTGATTTCAAAGGGAAAAGAGGTTGGAGGCCACATCCGGAATCGAACCGGAATACACGGATTTGCAATCCGCTGCGTAACCACTCCGCCATGTGGCCCCACCGACGCGGTTCATATGGCAGAGTAATTCTTGATGCAAGCTGAACGGGGGCAGTGGCAGGCCATTTCTGCATGAAGCGCGCTGCCGCCTTGTGCAGGTCCGGTTTTTCCGGCCTTGTTCTGTGAAACACAGGACCGGCGTTGCCTTCGACAAACATGTCTGCCGCCCCGACGACTCTGCATATCGACCGCGCACGCAAGCGAAGCGAGCTGCTCGGCTCGCCAGAGACAGTGTTGCTGCTCGAGGCTCCGGCAGGCATGGGCAAATCCATCCTGCTGGTGCAACTGGCGGAGGAGCTGGGAGTGGGCGTCCATCGTTCGGCTTCGGCGCCGCCGGACAGCGGCGCGCTGATCACCCTGTGGGACGTCCCGCCGGGCAGCGCGCCAGATCCCCTGCCCGAGGCCTGCATCTCGGGCGCCCGCCGCATCATCATCGCCAAGCGACCCGAGACGGTCTTGCCGTCGCTTGATCGTGCCACGGTGTACGGGCGCGTCCGCTGCTTCGGCGTCCCGGAACTGCTGATCGGGCGTGACGAGTTGCGGCAGACAATGCCGACCCGTCTCGCCGAACGCGTGTTTCGGCAGTCACATGGCTGGCCGATCCTGCTTGGTCGATCGGGGACCGACGACGAGACCCTGGCCCGCTTCCTTGCGAACGAATTGCTGGCGCCGATGCACGGGGGCGAGCTGGTAGCGCTTGCAGTCTGGCTGGACGGCGGCACGGCTCCAAGCCCTGACGACGGGCTGCTCACGCTGCTTGATCCGGTACGCCCCGCCCTGCGGCGTGCCCTTGCCGCCGAGATCGCGGACCGACGCACCCATCCCGAACGGGCGGCCGAGCTTGCCACCGCCTATGCGAGGCAGGGCCTGGTGACGGATGCCATCACCACCTGGCAGTCGATCGGCAGCTTCGATGATGCCCTTGCCGTCTACGCTGCGGCCGGCGGCCGCTTCTATCTCTACAGGCACGGGGCTGCCGCCTTCGACCAGGCGCTCGCGGGCTTTCCGACCGAGTACGCGCTTGGCAACGACACGCTGGTGATGAGCCTTGCGATGCAGGCGCTCAAGCATGGCGAGGTTGCGCGGGCGCGGCGGTTGCTGGCCGACCGCTTCGGCAGTGGGATCAATGACTTCCACAGCGTGTTCACCCACCGCGAAAAGTACAGCACCGACCTCCTGGCCTTCCGCGTGGTGATGCTGATCTACGAGGATTACCAGCTGACCGACCTGCTGTTCGAGCAGGTGTTCGACACCCTCGGCGACCTGCCGCTCGACGATCACATCGTGCGCGGCAGCTTCTACAACTCGGTGCTGGAATTCTACATCCGCGGGCGCCGCCTCGCGGCCGCCGAAGATGTCGCCCAGCGCGCACTCTATCACTACGAGCAGGCCAAGGTGCCGATGCTGGCGTTCTACATCAGCCTGCACCAGGCACTGATCCGTCTCCTGACCGGCGATGCCATCAATGCCCGCCGGCATGCCGAACAGGCGGCGCGTTACCTGCACGCCGTATCGTTCGACAGCCCGGGCGACGAGCGCCTGCTGGGGCTGCTCGAGGCCTGCATCGACTATGAGGGCGGCAAGCCCGAACCGCTCGCCCGGTTCCTCAGCACCGAGCTCGATGATTTCGTGCATGGTGAGATCTGGCCCAGCCTGATCGAGTTCGCCCTGCACTATGGCAGCCAGGCGCTGAGCGAGCACTTTTCCACCATCGCAGCGCGGAATTTCCTCGATCGCTGGCGCGTCTACCAGGTCTCCAACCGGCAGTTCGGCCTGATGATCGAGCTCAGGGAGGCGGCGATCCTGCAGAACGCCAACCGCTGGCAGGAGGCGGCCGAGAAGGTTGCGGCGCTCGCCACCCGCGTCACCCGCGCCTGGGTTGCGGCGGCGGGCGAAGAGCTCGAGCGCCTGAAAGACCGCGACGAAATCGTCCAGGCGATGATCTGGCTGAGGCACATCGTCTATGAGCAGCCGACCCGGCCGCATCTCGAACGGCAGCTTGGCCATATCATCGGCAACCTGAACCTCACCGGCCGGCAGCGGCTCTGCGCCGAAGTCTGGCTGGCCTTCGTCTACAAGCGACAGCGCAACCTGTCGCGGGCTCGCGCCCTGCTGCAGAAGGTGTTCGAGGAAGCGGCGCGGCTCGGCGCCATTGCTCCGCTGGCCGAGGAGCGGGTGTTCCTCAGCGAACTGATCGAACAGCAGCGCATCGGCGAGTATCTCGAGATTTCCGCCCCCGTGCGGCAGGTGCTGCGCCGGCTGCGCGACGGCGGACTCCCCAACTCGGCGCTGGGAGCCCAGAACGGGCTCAGCCGGCGCGAGACCAAGGTCCTGTTGATGATCTCGGAGGGATCGTCGAACAAGTTCATCGCCAACGCGCTCGGCCTCAGCGAGGCGACGGTCAAATTCCACCTGTCCAATGCCTATCGCAAGCTCGGCTGCACGCGTCGCCGCGAGGCGATCAGCGCGGCGCGCGCCTTGGGATTGGTGGGCTAGAACCTAGACGTTTTAGTCGAAAACCTAGCCGTCTTTGCGCCTTGAGCGTCATGCCCGCCTGTTGCGAAGCTCCCTTATCGGGCTCGTGCGACCGCAAGGTGACACACGAGCCGAGAGGGGTGCCGGCGCAGCCGGGCTACCTTCCGGGCGTGGGGCTTAGCGCCGGGCGGGTACCAAAAGGGACAGGGAACATCTCAGCCATGACCAAGCACAGGCTTCTTGCAGCAACTGCACTTTCGACCCTCATGCTGGGCGCAGCGCCCGCCATGGCGGTCACCGTGACGATGAACACCGTGCAGATCTTCGGCACCATCGATCCGGCCAAGATCTCGGACTACACCGACTACATGGCGGCAGTGAACCTCTATGACGGTCTCGTCACCGTCGATTCCGCCGGCAATATCGTCCCCGAGCTGGCCGAAAGCTGGACGGTGTCGGACGATGCCAAGGAAGTCACCTACAAGCTGCGCGACGATGCCAAGTTCGCCGACGGCTCGCCGGTCGAAGCCAGCGACGTGGTCTATACGGTCGAGCGCCTGCTGCGCATCAACCAGGGCCCGGCCAACCTGTTCGCAGGCGTGCTGGCACCCGGCTCGGTGACCGCGGTCGACGCCAAGACGGTGAAATTCACCCTCTCCAAGACCTTCGCGCCGTTCCTCACCACGGTGCCGGCCATCTTCATCCTCAACGAGGAGCTGGTGAAGGCAAATGAAGGCGCGGATGACGGCCAGACCTGGCTCGCGACCAACGTCGCCGGCGCCGGCGCCTACAGCCTCAAGAGCTGGGATCGCGGCAGCCAGATGACCATCACGCGCAATGCCGACTACTACAAAGGCTTCGGCGCCGGTCCGATCGATGAGGTGCGCTGGATCATCACCAATGACGAGGCGACGGTGCGTTCGCTCGCCGCTTCGGGCGAGCTGACCATGTCGAGCCAGTTCCAGTCGCCCGATACCTACACTGCGCTCGAGGGCATGGGGCGGTTCGTCATCGCCAAGGAAGAGACCTCGACGGCCTTCTACCTCAAGCTCAACAGCAAGGCGGCGCCGACCGACGACGTGCATATCCGCAAGGCCATCGCGCTCGCCACCGACTATGCCACCATCCGCGAGGTGATCTCGCCCGGCGGCGTGCTGTCGACGCCACTGCCCAAGGCGTTCGCCGCCTTCCACGCCGACGACATCCCGGAGCCGGTCTACGATCTCGAAGCCGCCAAGGCGGAAGTCGCGCAATCGAAATATGCCGGTGCGCCGATCCCGATCACCCTCGCCTACGTGGCGGGCACCAAGTTCGAGGAAGAGATCAGCCTGCTGATGCAGTCGAACCTCGAGCAGCTCGGGTTCGTGGTGACGCAGCAGGCGGACCCGTGGAACCGCATCACCGAGATCGCCGGCAAGGTCGAGTCCACCCCGAACGTCAACCAGATCTTCTTCGGCCCGACCTATCCCTCGCCGGACTCGATGTTCTTCACCCAGTACCACTCCGAAGCGGCCGGCACCTGGGCTTCAATGGAATGGGTCGGGGATCCCGAGATCGACGCGATGATCGACGAGGCCCGCGGCACCGGCGACACCGCCAAGCAGGCCGAGATCTACAAGGCGCTGCAGCACAAGCTGGTCGACCGGCAGTCCGACGTGTTCCTCAACACCCAGACGGTGCAGCACGCCATGGACAAGTGCCTCACCGGCTTCAAGGCGGTGCCAATGATGTCGTTCGACTACGACTTCACCCGCTACAGCTGGACCTGCTGATCACCAGGCGTTCCCGGCCCGAACACGCGTCCGGCCGGGGACGCCACTCCCGCACCATTCCTTCTCGGCTCATCAGGGCGGGCTGCTCTTGGAATTCCTGCTTTTCCTTCTCCGGCGCATCTTGTGGTCGATCCTCGTGCTCGTCGGCCTGTCGATCGTCATCTTCGCCATCGCCAGGGTGGTCCCCGGCGATCCGGCGCGCATGGCGCTCGGCCCTACGGCAACCGCGCAGCAGGTGGCAGACCTGCAGGAAAAGCTCGGCCTCAACAAACCGATCGTCGAGCAGTACGGCATGTTCATCGCCGGGCTCAGCCGGGGTGACCTCGGCCGTTCGCTCTTGACCGAGCGACCGGTCAACGACGATATCCGCGATACCTTTGCGGCCACCTTCGAGCTGGTCCTTGCGACCATCACCATCGCCTTCGTGCTCGGCGTGCCGCTGGGCGTCGCGGCGGCGCGCTGGAAGGACAAGTGGCCCGATACGCTGGTCCGCGTGCTGGCCATCTTTTCCGCCGTTACCCCGAGTTTCTTTGCGGCGCTGCTGCTGCAGATCCTTGCCGGCTACGTGCTGCATATCCTGCCGACCACCGGGCGGTTGCCGCACGACATGGAATTCGTCGCCGGCATCACTGGGCTGCTGACCGTCGATTCGCTGCTGGCCGGCCGCCTCGACGTGTTCGGCGAGGCGCTGCGCTACTTGCTGCTGCCCGCCACCGCGCTGGCACTCGCCACCATGGGGCAGATTGCCCGCATCACCCGCTCGTCGATGATCGATGTGGCGAGCCAGGATTACATCGAAGCGAGCCGTGCCTTCGGCGTGCCGGAACCGATCCGGGTGTTCAAGTACATGCTGCGCCCCAGCTTCGTGCCGCCACTGACCATCCTCGGGCTCGAGTTCGCCTCGCTGATCGGCAACGCCTTCGTCGTCGAACTGGTGTTCGCCTGGCCGGGCATGGCGGCCTATGGCATCCGCACGATCCTGCAGAAGGATCTCAACGCGGTGATGGGCGTGGTGATGGTCTCGGGCGTGTTCTTCGTCCTGGTCAATCTGCTCATCGACGTGCTGGTCGGCTTCGTCGACCCCCGCGTCCGCATCCGTGGGAGCCGCTGATGAACAGCGAAACCGTCCCCACCACGCCGCCGCGCCGGCTCTCCAACGCCTACCAGAACTGGTACCGCTTCTCGCGCAACCCGACGGCGGTGATCGGCGCGGCGATCGTCATTCTCGCCATCCTCGCAGCGCTGCTTGCCCCGTGGATCACGCCGCATCCCGAGCATGTCGGCGCCGTGGTCAATTTCCGGGCCCGGCATCTGCCGCCTTCGGCGGAGTACTGGTTCGGCACCGACAATGTCGGGCGCGACATCTTCACCCGGGTGATCTTCGGGCTCAGAATCTCGCTGCTGCTGGCGCTGGTGGTACTCGGCATCGCCATCCCGGTGGGGACGACGCTGGGCCTCCTGGCGGGCTATTTCGGCGGCTGGGTCGAGGTCGTCATTATGCGCCTGACCGACATCGCTCTCGCCATCCCGCCGCTGGTGATGGCGCTGGCCGTCGCCGCAGTGCTGTCGCCCGACCTGATCAACTCGATGCTGGCGATCGCCGCGCTGTGGTGGACCTGGCACACACGGCTGATCTACTCGATCACCCGGCAACTGCGCACGCAGGAGTTCGTCGAGGCGGCCGAGACGCTGGGCGCCAGCAAGTTCCACATCCTGTTCCGCGAAATCCTGCCCAACTGCGTTTCGGCGCTGGCGGTCAAGACTTCGCTCGATGCGGGCTTCGTCATCCTCGTCGGCGCCTCGCTGAGCTTTCTCGGGCTCGGTATCCAGCCCCCTACCCCGGACCTCGGCACGATGGTCGCCTCGGGTTCGGCGTTCTTGCCCGATTACTGGTGGGAATCGGTGCTGCCGGGCTTCGCCATCCTCATCGTGGCGCTCGGCTTCAACCTGCTGGGCGATGGCCTGCGCGACCTGTTCGACGTGCAGGAGGTGCGCTGATGGCCGACGCCCTGCTCTCGGTGCGCAATCTCAGCGTGCAGTTCACCACCTACGGCCAGACCAACTCCGTGCTGAAGGGCGTGTCGCTCGACGTGCCGGCCCGCTCGCAGATCGCGCTGGTGGGCGAGAGCGGCTCGGGCAAGACGGTGACGATGCGGGCCATCATGGGGCTGCTGCGCACCCCGCCGGCCAAGGTCACCGGCGGCGAGATCTTCTATGATGGCCGTGACCTGCTGACGATGCCGGACCGCGAGCGGCTGAAGCTGCGCGGCACCGCCATGTCGATGGTGTTCCAGGACCCGATGAGTTCGCTCAACCCGGTCTTCACCATCGCCGACCAGATGGGCACCATCCTCAAATATGCCGACCGCCGCCTCGGCCGCAGCCGCGACCGCAAGGCGCGAATGGCGCGGGTGCATGAAGTGCTCGGCCAGGTGCGGATGCGCGACCCCGAGCGGGTTGCCAGCTCCTACCCGATCATGCTGTCGGGCGGCATGCGGCAACGCGTGCTGATCGCCATGGCGCTCTTGAGCGAACCCAGGCTGCTGATCGCGGACGAACCCGGCACGGCGCTCGACGTCACCACGCAGGCGCAGATCCTGAAGCTGCTCAAGGACCTTGTCGAAGAGCGCGGCCTCGCCCTGCTGATGATCACCCATAACCTCGGCGTGGTGCGCGAAACCTCGAACTACGTCTACGTGATGAACAAGGGCGTAGTGGTCGAGCACCGGCCGACCGCCGAACTCTTCGAGGCGCCGCGAGACGACTACACAAAGGCACTGATCGCTGCCGTGCCACGGCTGACCGGCGGCAGCGGCTTCGGCAGGGCCGGAGCGGCGGCATGAGCGCGATGCTGGAAATCGCCGGGCTCACCAAGCTGTTCCCGGTCCGCAACGGTTTCGGTCGCAAGACCGGCGATGTGCGCGCCGTCGACGACGTGTCGTTCTCGATTCCGAAGGGCAAGGTCTATGGCCTTGCGGGCGAGAGCGGTTCGGGCAAATCGACCATCGCGCGGATGATCATGGGGCTTGCCAAACCGAGCAGCGGCGATATCCGGCTCGATGGCCACAGCATCATCGGCGAGACCGGCACGCGGGCCTATGGCCGCAAGGTGCAGATGGTGTTCCAGAACCCCGGCTCGTCGCTGAACCCGCGTCGCACCGTGGGGCAGTCGATCGCCGTGCCGCTTGCCGCGCACGGCACGCCGGTCGGCGAGCACAAGCGGCGGATCACCGAGTTGCTCGAGATGGTGCAACTGCCGGCGGATTTCGCGCTGCGCTACCCGCATGAGCTTTCGGGCGGCCAGAAGCAGCGCGTCGCCATCGCCCGGGCGCTTGCTGTAGCGCCGCAACTGCTGATCCTCGACGAGCCGACCTCGGCGCTCGACGTCTCGGTGCAAGCGCGGGTCATGGACCTCCTGGTCGATCTCGGTCGCCAGCTCGGGCTCACTTACCTCTTCATCTCGCACGACCTCAGCCTGATGCGGAACTTCGCCGACACGGTAGGGGTGCTCTATCTCGGCAAGATCGTCGAAACCGGCCCCACCGCATCGGTGTTCGAGGCGCCGCAGCACGATTACACCCGCCTGCTTCTCGCCTCGGTGCCGGTGATCTCGGCCGAGGAAGAGGCGATGCGGCCAAAGATTCCACTGATCGACGGGGAAATCCCGACGGCAGAACAACTCATCGCGCTCCGCGCAGCAGTCTCCCAAAGGACAGAAAAATGATCAGAATTGGCATCGACGTGGGCGGCACCAATACCGACGCGGTGGTCATGGACGGCGCGACCGTCATTGCCGGCGTCAAGGCCGCGACGACCGCCGACGTGATGACCGGCGTGGTCAACGCGCTGAAAGCGGTGCTCGAAGCCTCGAAGATGGAGGCTTCGGCCATCGACGTGGTGATGATCGGCACCACCCACTTCACCAACGCCGTGGTGCAGCGGCGCGATCTCGCCAAAACCGCGGCCGTGCGCCTCGGCCTTCCCGCCACCGCCTCCCTGCCCCCGATGGTCGATTGGCCCGATGATCTGAAGGCAGCGATCGGCGGCACCGGCTACCTCGCACATGGCGGTAACGAGTTCGACGGCCGGGTGATCTCGCCGCTCGACGAAGCCGAACTGCTCGGCATTGCCGAGGACATCAAGGCCAAGGGCATCAACACCATCGCCATCACCTCGGTGTTCTCGCCGGTAACCGGCGAGTTCGAGAAGCAGGCCGGCGAAATCTTCGCCAAGGCGCTGCCCGGCGTGCACATTACGCTCTCGAGCGACATCGGCCGCATCGGCTTGCTCGAGCGCGAGAACGCGGCGATCATGAACGCCTGCCTGCGTGACCTGTCCCGCCACGTCATCGAAGCCTTCCGCAAGGCGATTACCGAGACGGGGATCAAGGGTCGCTTCTACCTGACGCAGAACGACGGCACGCTGATGGATGCAGCGTTCGCCGAGAAATTCCCGGTGCTGACTTTCGCCTCGGGTCCGACCAACTCGATGCGCGGCGCAGCTTTCCTCTCCGGGGTCGCGGACGCCATCGTCGTCGATATCGGCGGCACCACCTCCGATGTCGGCTCGCTGCACAAGGGATTCCCGCGCCAAGCCACCGTGGCCGTGGAAGTCGGCGGCGTGCGAACTAACTTCCGGATGCCGGACGTGTTCTCGATCGGCCTCGGAGGTGGTTCGCACGTTGTCGAGACCGGCGGCGCCATCAAGGTCGGCCCGACCTCGGTCGGCTACCGTATCGTCACCGAGGCGCTGATCTTCGGGGGCAAGACCCTCACCACCTCCGACGTCGTCGTCGCCTCCGGGCGCTACGAGCTGGGCGACAAATCCAAGGTCGCCCACCTGACGCCCGCGTTCATCGCGAGCACCCAGGCGAGGATCATGTCGATGCTGGAAGATTGCGTCGAACGCTCGCGCCTGTCGCCCGAACCGCTGCCGGTCATCGTAGTGGGCGGCGGCTCGATCCTTGTCGACGGACCGATCGGTGGGCTCGAGGTGATCAAGCCGAACCACTTCGCCGTGGCCAATGCGGTCGGCGCCGCCATTGCGCAGGTTTCGGGCGAGGTCGACCGGGTCTATGCGCTGGCCGAGATCGGCCGCGACCAGGCCCTGGCCGACGCCAAGGACCGTGCCACCGAGGCAGCCGTCTCGGCCGGTGCGCTCCGCTCGTCGATCGAGATCGTCGATGTCGAGGACGTGCCGCTCGCCTACCTGCCGGGCAACGCCACGCGCGTCCGCGTCAAGGCAGTGGGTGAACTGCATGTCGGCTAAGGGCTACCTGCTCAAGGAGAGCGATCTGCTGCCATTGTCGATCGGCGCCGCGCTGCTCGGCACCGGCGGCGGTGGCAACCCCTATGTCGGCATGCTCCGCGCGCGAGAGCTGATCCGCAAGGGCGCCGAGGTCCGCGTGCTGCCCCTCGACGCCCTGCCCGACGATGCGTGGGTCGGCGAAGTCGGCGGCATCGGCGCGCCGGTGGTCGGCGTCGAAAAGATCGAGGAAGGCGGCGAGTGTTTTCGCGCCATGCGCGCGGTGGAAGAGGCCGCCGGAGTGAAGATCTCGGCCACCATCTCGGCCGAAATCGGCGGCTCCAACGCGCTCGAACCGGTGATTGCCGCAGCCTATGCAGGGCTGCCGGTAGTCGACGGCGACGGCATGGGCCGGGCTTTCCCTGAAGTGCAGATGACCACCTTCTTCATCTATGGCGCCAAGGCCGCTCCGGCGGCCATCGCCGACGAGAAAGGCAATGTCGTCGTCTTCAAGGAAGTGATCGACATGTTCTGGCTCGAGACTTTTGCGCGCGGTGTCGCGGTGAACATGGGTGCCGCCGCCGGCCTCGCGATTGCGCCGATGTCGATGGAATTCGTGCGCCGCGCCGCAGTGCCCGGCACGGTGACGCAGGCGCTCACCATCGGCCAAACCGTACTCGACGCGCGTCAGAAGCGGCAGAACGTGGTGGAACGGGTCGTCGCCTCGACCGGCGGCAAGCTGTTCTTCACCGGCAAGGTCACCGATATCAGGCGCGAACTGGTGGGCGGGTTCGCCCGCGGCCATGCGCATCTCACCGGGGTCGGCGACTGGGTGGGCTCGGAGGCGCGCATCGCTATCCAGAACGAGAATCTCGTGCTCTGGGTCGACGAGGTGCCGGTGATCATGGTGCCCGATTTGATCATCAACCTCGAGCTCGACACGGGGGAGCCGATCACCACCGAAGTGCTGCGCTACGGCCAGCGCATCGCGGTGATCGGGCTGCCCGTGCACGACCTGATGAAGACGCCCAAGGCGCTGGAAATCGTCGGTCCAACGGCCTTCGGTTATCCCGAACTCACCTTCAACCCGCTGCAGCCCCAGCCCGTCGTGGCCTGAGGCAAAGGAACCACATCATGAAGTTTCTTCGCACCATCCACGCCGAGGATATGGAAGACATCGCCACCGGCGGCGCCATCCTCGGAACCGGCGGCGGCGGCGACCCCTATGTCGGCAAGCTGATGGCCCAGCAGGCGATCAAGCAGTACGGCCCGGTGAACCTCGTCGATATCGACGAGTTGCCCGACGATGCGCTGGTCGTCCCCGTCTGCATGATGGGCGCGCCCACGGTGATGACCGAAAAACTGCCGCAGGGCGAGGAACTGATCAACGCCTTCCGGGCCCTCGAGCAGCTGCTGGGTCGCAAGATCGATGCGGTGCTCTGCGGCGAGGCGGGCGGGGTCAACTCCACCACCCCGTTCGTGGTGGCGGCGATGGCCGGCCTGCCGCTGGTCGATGGCGACGGCATGGGCCGCGCCTATCCAGAACTGCAGATGGTGACCTTCACCATGCATGGCGTTTCGGCGACACCGATGGTGCTGTGCGACGACAAGGGCAACTCGCTGGTGCTGGAGACGGTCAGCAATGCCTGGACCGAGCGGCTCGCCCGCGCCGCGACGGTGGAAATGGGCGGCTCGGCGCTCCTCGCCTTCTACTCGATGTCGGGCGCCGTGGCGAAGAAGGCCATCGTGCGCGGCACGCTGACGCTTTGTTCGGAACTGGGCCGCACCCTGCGCGAGGCCAAGGCCGGCCACGTCGATCCGGTCAACGCCATCGTCGACAAGCTCGATGCCGACGTGATCTTCCACGGCCGCATCAAGGATATCGAGCGCCGCACCGTCGGCGGCTTCGCCCGCGGCACCGCCCGCTTCGAGGGCGTCGAGGAGTGGAAGGGTCACAGCTTCCGGCTGGATTTCCAGAACGAGTTCCTGATGGCCGAACGGGATGGCGAGATTCTGGTCACGACGCCCGACCTGATCACCGTGCTCGATGCCGAGTCCGGCCTGCCGGTCACCGCCGACGCGCTGCGCTATGGCCTCAGGCTGAAGGCGCTGGCCATGCCATCCAACCCGCAATGGCTGACGCCGGCCGGCATCGACCTCGTCGGGCCGCGCTACTTCGGCTACGACACCGATTATCGCGAGTACTTTGGGCGCTGAGTGTGCGACCAGTTGCCGGGTCCCGCGTGCGGGGCCCGGCCGATCGCCAGGGCGATCAGAAGTGGAAGTTGACGCCGACGCGGACGGCCGAGCCGTCGATGTCGAACTCGTCGCCGCCGTAGCCGTCGACTTCGACGGTGCCGAAGTTGGTGTAGAGGTACTCCGCCTTCAGCGAGACGGTCTCGGTGACCATGTACTCGGCGCCCACACCGGCGACCCAACCGGTGATGGTCTGGCTCTCGCTGTCGACATCAAGGTTGGCCGCCGCCAGACCTGCCGTGCCATAGAGCAGCAGGTCGCCCACGGCGAAGCCGAGGCGGCCACGAAGCGTAGCCAAACCGTTGATACCGTCATCCGCGTCCCAATGGTCGGTATCGTTACCCTCGATGATGCCAGCCGCTGAGAGGTCGGCTTCGACGCCCAGGACGATGGAATCGAACTGGGCATTGTAGCCAGCCTGGGCGCCACCCTGCCAACCGTTGAGGGTGGCGAGATCGGTGTCGTCGCCACCATGCGCCGCGTCGAAGTCGGCATAGCCGGCGTTGACGCCGATGTAGAAGCCGGTCCAGTCGCGGCTTGCGGTGACGATGGCCTGGTCGGGCGTCGGGACATAAAGATCGGCAGCGCTGGCGGTGCCGGTGAGCAGCCCGGCAAACGCCAGGGCGGCAAAGATACGCGTAGTCATATAGACTCCAGTAAACCGAAGCCCCCCATCGCCGCTCCTCTATGGCGGTGGGGGATTTGTCAAGATCACCAAGGCGGTAGAGCAGTCTGCTATGGCACAGAATCAACACTCGACCGCCGGCCTGATCCTCGCGGGCGGGCGCGGCGAACGGCTGGGTGGGGTGATCAAGTCCGAACTGATGGTTGGTGGCGTGCGGCTGCTGGAGCGCGTCGCAGTGCAGCTCGAAGGCTGTGCGCCCCTGCTGGTGGCGCACGGGCGAATCGAGCCGGCTGCACTGCACCTTGCCGCGGGCATGACCGCGGTGCCCGACCTCGATGGTGATTATGCCGGGCCGCTGGCGGGGTTCGCCGGCGCAATCGCCTACATCAACACCCTGGCCGAGCCGCCCGAGTTGCTGATCAGCGTCGCGGTGGACACGCCGTTCCTGCCCTCCGATTTCGCGACCCGACTTGTCGATGGTCTTGGAGAGGCTGCCGCAGCGATCGCCGCCTATGATGGACAGCCCTACCCCACCAACGCCATCTGGCGCGTGGCGCGATTCCGCGAGCTGCCCGACCAGGTGCGAACCGGCACTGCGCCGCGGAGCCTGAAATCGTTGTGCGCGGCGGTCGGCGGAGCCATCGTCGAATGGCCGCACAGCGCCGCCGGTGATCCGTTTGCCAACGTCAACACCCCGGAAGAGCTGGATAATCTGCGACAGCGAGCCACTGCGGATGGGGTTGTTCGGCGCTGAGTTCCGGAGATCGGAAATTCGGGCTTGGCAAAGGAAATCAAAACCGCTACACGGGCGCTGCCTTCGCAAGAGGGCACGTGTTCCGCGGTAGCTCAGTTGGTAGAGCATTCGACTGTTAATCGAATGGTCCTTGGTTCGAGTCCAAGCCGCGGAGCCAATCTTCTCCTTCAGATTTGCGATTGCCCGGCGTGAGCGACTGCTCGCGCTCTGCCCGTTTGCAAGCCGCCCGCGTCACCAGGCCAGCGACTTGCCGTCCAGCGCCGCCAGCAGCTTTTCGTCGTGGCCGTAGATGTCCGAGCTGAAGTGCACGCCGTCGGCCTCGACCCAGGCCGTAAGGTAAGTGATGTGCACCGGCAGCGGCGTCTTGAGGTTCACCACGGTGTTCTTCAGCGACGCTACGACGGAATCGATGCGCTGGTCGGACCACCCCTCGACACCGCCGGCCGCCAGCACCTGATCCGCCAGTTCGAGCGGGCGCGACAGGCGGATGCAGCCATGGCTGAAGGCGCGCTCGGCGCGACCGAACAGACTGCGTGACGGGGTATCGTGCAGATAGACGTCGTGGGCGTTGGGGAACATGAACTTCACCCGGCCCAGCGCATTGTTGGTGCCCGGTTTCTGGCGCAGCTGGAACGGGAAGCGGCTCGGCGTCACCTGCGCCCAATCCACCTGCCTGACGTCGTAGACATCCTTGCCGCGCACCGCTTCGAAGCCGGCGGCAGCGGCTGCCGCCGGGTTACTCTGCAGCTTGGGCAGTTCTTCCTTGGCGGCAAGCCCGGCCGGCACGTTCCAGTACGGGTTGAACTCGAGGTAGCGGATGGCGTCGCTGAACACCGGTGTGCGGCTATAGGGCTTGCCCACCACCACCGCCATCTTCTCCTTGATCTCGCCGTCGGCGACACGGCGCAGCTCGAAGCCGGCGATGTTGACGATGATGTATTGCCGGCCGAGGTCGTCCGGCATCCAGCGCCAGCGCTCCATGGCGAAATCGATCGATTCGATCCGGTCCTCGATCGGCACGTTCATGGCCACCAACGAGGCCGGCCCGACGACGCCGTCGACGTCGAGGCCGTGGCGCGCCTGAAAGTGCTTCACCGCCTCGACCAGCGCCTCGTCGTAGAACTCGGGCTCGCCTGGTGCCGTGGCCGCGGCGCCGTCGGTGACGGCGAGACGGGCCCGCAGCGCCGGGATGCGCGGATCGGTCATCCCCGGCTTCAGCGTGTCGCCCAGAGGTACCTTGCCCCAGCCGCCGAGCACCGCCAGCGCATGATAGTCGTCGAGCGCCTTGCGCAACGCCTGGTACTCGGCGTTCTGCGGCTCCCACGCATGCAGCACCGTTTCGACATCGGCGACCTTGGCGACCCCGGCCAGCGCCGCGGCCTCATCGATGCTGCGTGGGGTGAGGAAGAAGTTGGGGTCGATCTTGTTAGGCAGGAACCGACCGACCTTGAGGTCCGAGGCATACTCGAGGAACGCCGCCGAGAAGTAGAGTTCGATGATGGCAAGGCTGCGCTTGTCGGTCTCGCCGGCGGCGGCCATCAGGCCAGCAAGCTGCTGCCCGGGGTAGTCGTCGGGGTTGAGCCCATCATCTGTGGCATTGGTGAGCCGCGAGACCATGGCGCCGGCACGGGCACTGTTGAGCCAGAGCAGATCGCCGCTCTGCTCCTCATAATAGGTCCGCAGCACATCGCGGCGCTGCTTGATCGGCAGCGGCAGCCGGGGCTCGTTGGCGAGGAGGTCGATGATATTGATGCGGACCACCGCCAGATCGCGCGGCGACAGATCGACCCGGTCCTGCGCCAGAGCCGGCGCAACGACGAACAGCGCCAGCAGCGCGACCAGCAGGCTGCGGATTGGGTCAGGGCATGGGCGGTGCATAGAGGATCCCACCCTGGGTCCAGAGGGCGTTGACGCCGCGTCCGAGCTGCATCGGGGTCGCTTCGCCGAGGTTGCGCTCGAAGATTTCGCCGTAGTTGCCGACGGCGGCCACCGTCTTCACCAGCCAATCCTCGGAGAGGCCGAGCTTTACCGCCGGAGCTCCCATTGTCCTGGCCGCCTCGGCCCCGGCTCCGGCCATCGATGCGGCATCGAGCCCCTGCTCTTCGGCATCGATCAGCCCGAACAGGGTCCAGCGGACGAGCGCCGTCCATTGCGGATCGCTGTCCCGCACCACCGGGCCAAGCGGCTCCTTGGAAATGACGTCCTTGAGGATGACATGCTCGTCCGGGTTGCCGAGTTCGGCGCGCTCGGCGGCAAGAGCCGAACGATCGGCGGTGTAGGCGTCGCACTTGCCGTCGGCATAGGCGGCGCGCGCCTCAGGGCGCGCTTCGAAACTCAGGAACGAGACCTTCAGACCCGCCTTTTCGAAATAGGCTGCCGCGTTGGCTTCGGTGGTCGTGCCGCTGACCACGCAGATGCTGGCGCCGTCGAGTTCGAGCGGACTGATGGCGCCGAAGAGGGCGGGAACCATGAAACCCTGCCCGTCGAAATAGCTGGTGCCGGGGAAATCGAGACCGAGGCCGAGATCACGCGACATCGTCCAGGTACTGTTGCGCGACAGCAGGTCAATCTTGCCGGCGCTGAGCGCGGCGAAGCGGGCTTCTGCCGAGAGCGGCACATACTCGACCTTGCCGGCGTCGCCGAGCGTGGCGGCGGCGATCGCCCGGCAGAAATCCACATCGAACCCCTGCCAGGTCCCTGCCCCGTCCTGCTCGGAAAAGCCACCCAGTCCCTCACTGACGCCGCAGATCAGCTTGTCGCGGTTGCGGACATCGTCGAGCGTACCGGCCAGGCAGGCCCCCGTGCAGGCGATCGTCGACGCCACGAGGAGCCCCACCGCAACTGCAAATCGATGCATCTGCCGTCCCTGATTTGCCAGAGTGTGTGGGGCGACTTTTGTCCGTATCGGCGGCGTGATCAACCCCTTGGCGCGATGCCGCCGTTACGGCGACGTTGTCGATAGTTACTCCCCGGCTCGCATTCATCCGCCAGTCATGCAACCTCGGCATGCTCGAAGTTTCATTTGCAGGAGGGATCAAGTGGGACAGGTCGAAATCCGTGGAAAGGTAGACATCTTCCAGTATTGGCCAAATGGAGCGTCGGACGTCGACACGCTTCAGTTCGTCCCGGACATGCCGACGGCCGAGTATGTCTCGGACGGGAAGCGCGTGCCGGTAGCGGCGTTCTTCCAGAACGGCGGCAACTTCCAGGAGGACGAGAACAAGCCGGGCCAGTCGCGCTTTCGGTCGATCATCCGCAGCAGCGGCGGCAAATTCCTGTCCGTCCGCCTGCAAGGCATCGACGCGCCGGAAACCCACTATGCCTCGAATTTCCGCGAAGGCATGTTCACCGGCGACTACGGTCAGTGGCTGGCCAAGCAGGTGACGCGCAAGAAGTCGCACCGGCAGCCCTATGGAAAACTGTGCACCGACCTGTTCGCCTCCGGCCTCAGGACCAGCCTCGGAATTGGTCCTTTCAATCCGGACAGCCCCGAGTTCCTCGTCGAGGCGAGGCTCACCATCCTCGCCGACAGCATCAATGGGGCCGTCGATGTCTATGGCCGGGTGATCGGCTACGTGACGCTGATCGGCAACGGCCAGGAGATCGTGCTGAACGACCATGCCCTCGCCAACGGCTTCGCCTTCTGCTCGTTCTACGGCAGCATGGCGATCGACGAGATGCAGCGATTGACCGGCCTCTACATGGGCCACGGGACTGGCGAGGCGCGGAAATCGCAGCTGCGCGACAATCTCTCCGACCAGCTCCTCGATTTTGAGCCCGAACTGTGGACCACTGCATCCATGCGCGAGAACGATCGCGACGACAATCGATCGGGCTCGTTCCGCTCGCGCTGCTTCGATCCCAAGATCTTCCGGCGCTGCGTCGACTGGGTCGGCCGAAGAGAAGCGCTCGGCGAGTCCATCGGGCTGCTCGACTATATCCGCAGCAATGACGAGGAAGTGGTGTTCCTCAGCGATTTCGTCGCCGCCGATGGCAACTGGGCGAGATCGCGCAAGTTCGCCATGGGCTCGCTGATCGCCAGGGATGGCGGCTTTCTTTATGACCCCGGCGAGGTCGTGTTCGAAGCGCGACCGGTGATCGTCGTCGACAGGAACCGCATTCCCCTGCCCGACAGCTTCGTGGCGCCGTACCCCTGAACGGCAGGATGCGGTCGAGGCGGAGCATCCGCCTCGACCAATCTCGTTCAGCCCCGCGGTGGCAGGTTGGTCCGAGCGCGCGGCACTGTCCCCGTCAGGCCGAGCTGGTCGAGCGCACGCTCGATCTCGGCGTGGGTGTAGGGCTTCTCGAAGTACCGCGCTCCCAGCGGCAGGTCGGGCGTCTCGCCTGGCCGCGGCCGCGACACGACGATGATCTCGATGGTCGGCCAGCTGTTGCGGACGGTCTCCGCCAGCTGGGCGCCATCGATGGTGCCCGGCACGTCATATTCGATGAATGCCACGACGATCCCCGAGCGGCTTTCGAGATGCGCCACCGCTTCGTCGGAGCTGAAGGCGACCAGGGCCTCAAACCCCGCCGCCTCGAACAATTGCACTGCCCCCAGCATGATCATGGGTTCGTCCTCGACGACGAGGACCAGTGGCCGGCTGCTTCCGGTTGATATCAATTATTGCGACCCGCATTTCATCACCCATTCGCGTGGCGTTGCCGCGCCACGCATACGAGCCCAAGAGGCCCCTCTTCGACGCTGAGGCGAAGAGGGCCACTTCGACTCGGCCCGACGCGAATCCTTTCGCCTAAGGACGGCAAAAGCGCGACCATCAGGACGCGCTCCCGTTCCACGCGCGAGGTGCGCATAAAGACCTAACGAATCCTCGCCGAAAACGTGCGACGATTAGATAAAGCTCCGAACAAAAGCGTCGGCAGGGCCGGTTTGCTTGGAGTTTCGGTAGTTACCGGGCTCGTGGCGAGTTGGCTGCGGCGCAAATCGGCAGCACTGTCATCGCGTCGTCATCCGGCACGGAATGGGCAAAAAGTGCCCAAAAAGTAATCACGCGGCCGTGAGCTTCGGAGCGAGGCACGGTTTCGCCGCAATGCGACCATGCTTCGAGCACGGATGAAACCGGCGCCCAACTGACGGAATGCCGCAGGGCACGTACGGTTTGGCGCATCGTCGCCCGAAACGCCCCAGGATGATGACGATCGTACGTCATGCATCAGCCGCATGGCTCGTATGAGTCCGGGTTGCTTCTCAGCTTGGGGGCCAACGAACACGCTTTCAGGCATCGGATGGCGAACAACGGCCATCAACCGGCAAGGATGCCAATACTAAGCGCCAGCAACGATCACTCCAGCGGTGGAGAGTACGTGTGATGTCACTTAGCGTAACGGGGCCACCGAGCTACTAGCTCGTCGTTCTGTACTCAGTCGCCACTCAACAACTCGCCCCTCGGGCGAGAACAATATTGCTCAACCTTTTGAAAGAGGACCGTCGTGGCCAAAATCAGCGTCTTTGGGATCGGGTATGTCGGGGTGGTCTCCGCAGCGTGTCTGGCGGATGACGGCCACGAGGTCGTGGCGGTCGATCTCGATCCTGCCAAGGTAAGCGCCGTCAATGCCGGCCTCTCGCCGATCGTCGAGAACGGGCTCGATGAAATCATCGCCCGGGCGGTAGCTTCGGGCCGACTGCGCGCCACCACCGATGGCCAGCAGGCGGTGCTCGATACCGACGCGAGCTTCGTCTGCGTCGGCACCCCGAGCGACGACACCGGCGCCGTGGGGCTGAAGTACGTTAAAGGCGTCTGCGCCGATATCGGCCAGGCGATCCGGCACAAGCAGAGCTTCCACTCGGTGATCATCCGCTCGACGATCGTACCGGGCACCATGGATGAGACCTGCATCCCGGTGCTCGAAGAGGCGAGCGGCATGATCGCCGGCCAGGATTTCGGGGTCGGCTACTATCCCGAGTTCCTGCGCGAGAGCACCGCGATCGCCGACTATTACGATCCGGGCCTGATCGTCTTCGGCGCGCTCGAGGAGCGCACGGCGCAGATTCTCAAGGACATCAACGCCCAGATGCCCGTGCCCTCGCACGTGGTGACGCTGAAGACAGCCGAGGCGGTGAAGTACGCGTCCAACTCCTGGCGTGCCGTCAAGGTGACCTTCGCCAACGAGATCGGCAACATTGCCAAAGCCTCGGGCGTCGACGGCCAGCAGGTGATGAAGCTGATCTGCGCCGACACCAAGGTGAACATCTCGCCCTACTTCATGAAGCCGGGCTTCGCCTTCGGCGGCTCATGCCTGCCCAAGGATGTCCGCGCGCTGCAGCACCTTGCCGCCAAGAAGGGGGTCCCCTCGCCGCTGCTCGACTCCGTGCTCATCGCCAATGCGGCGCAGATCGACCGGGCAGAGAAGATGGTGGCCAATTCCGGTGCCAAGACCGTCGGCCTCGTCGGCATCGCCTTCAAACCCGGCACCGACGACCTGCGCGAAAGCCCGCTGGCCGAGCTCGCCAGTCGGCTCATTTCCAAGGGCTTGGAGCTCAGGGTCTATGACCCGTACGTGTCGCAGGCCGTGGCCGGCGGCGTCAGCGCCATGGGCCGCGGCAACGACGTGGTGCCGGACCTGCCGACCCGCCTGGTCGGCAAGATCGAAGACCTGATCTCGTCCTCCGACGTGATCCTGGTGGGCAATCGCTACGAGGAAACCATCGCACCGCTCAACGCGGTGAGCGAATACCGCTCGCTGGTCGACCTGACGCGCATCAACGCCTCGCTCCGCTCCAACGGTACCTACGAAGGCATCTGCTGGTAAGCGTCATGAACCTCGTTGCGCACGCCATCTACGTCCTTTCCGCTGCCGCCATCGCCAGCACCGTGCCGGCCTCCGCCTTCTCGGGCGGCGCCGGGGTGTTCCTCACCCTGGGGGTGATCGGGCTCTGGCGCTACAGCTGGGCGCTGATCAATTTCGTGCGGGCGCACGTCTATATCCGGATCGCATATCCTCGGCGGCGTGCCGCCGCCGAGGCGCTCTATGCCACACGCCGTCCGGCACACGCCTTCTTCCTCGCCACCAGCTACAAGATCGAAGCGGCGATCACCGCGCGTGTCTATCGCTCGATCTTCGAAGCGGCGCGCCGCTCCCCCGGTGGATCGACTGTAGTCGCCTCGGTGGTCGAGCTCGCCGACGAACGGCTGATCCGCGCCGTCGCCGCGCAAGTACTGGCCGGAACCAACACCGTCGAAGTGGTGATCGATCGCATCGACGGCACCGGCAAGCGCGATGCGCTCGCCACGTCGCTCCGCTCGATCGCCCGCCGCTACCCCAGCGCCGACGACGTGGTGCTGCTGATCGATGGCGACACCCAGATCCCCGCGGACATCGTCGAACGCGCGGCGCCGTTCTTCGCCAACGGCAAGGTCGGGGCCCTCACTACGCACGAGCGCGCCGAGATCGACGATGCGCCGCTGTTCCGCGACTGGTTCAAGCTGCGCTTCACCCAGCGCCAGATGATGATGTCGGCCGTGGCACTTGGCGGGCGCGTCCTCACGCTCACCGGCCGCATGTCGGTGTTTCGCGCCGACCTCGCCACCAACCCCGAATTCATCGCCTCGGTCGAGCAGGACTATATCGACCACTGGCGGCTGGGCCGGGTGAAGTTCCTCACCGGCGACGACAAATCGACCTGGTTCTGGCTGCTCAAGAACGGCTACGAGATGGCCTACCTGCCGGATGTCGCCTGCGTCTCGATGGAGACCCAGCCCAAGCCCGGCTTCGTCGAAAGCGCCATCACGCTGATGCGCCGCTGGTTCGGCAATATGCTCAGGACCAATGGCCGCGCCCTGGCGCTATCGCCGACCAAGATCGGGCCCTTCGCCTGGTGGTCGATCCTCGACCAGCGCATCTCGATGTGGACGACGCTGACGGCGCCGGTCGGGATCGTGCTGTTCTCGGTGTTCGTCGATCCCCTGATCGCGGTGGCCTACATCGCCTGGGTGATGGCCACCCGCTACGCCTATTGCTGGCTGCTCGCCAGCTTCGGCGGCCCATTCCCGATCACCTATCCGTTCCTGCTCTATTTCGGCCAGCTGTTCGGCGCCGCGATCAAGACCTCGGTCATGTTCCGCCTCGACCGCCAGCGCTGGACCCGCCAGTCGGCGACCAGCGTCAGCAACAGCGGCGGCTCCGAGGGGCGGGTCCGCTCCATCAGCTCCAGCTACATGCACGTGCTCGCCCTGGGCCTGCTCGTCGCCGGAGTGATTTTCGTCACGGGGCTCCTCAGCCCCTTCCCGATCCATGCCAACTGAGGGCTCACCAGCAATGACCGAAGCGCATGCAGAACTCGACAAACCAAAAGCCAACAGAAGCCCGTCCCCTGCCCCGCTAGCGGCCGAACCGGCCGTGCACGGTGAACATCCGGTCATCCGGCTGCCGTTCAACGTCATCATCAATGGTCGCTCGTTCCAGGGCCACGCACTCAGCATCGTCGGGGCGGAAGCCACTGGGCTGATCGATCCGCAGTTGCATGGACGCGTGCAGCTGGTGACGCTGGTGTTCAACTTCCCCGGCTATGCCATCAGCCTGCCGGTGGATGCGGCGATCGGCGCCGGCGCGCCGGAAGCAGGCACCGTTACGCTGCGCTTCCTCGAGCCGACCGGCCCGCATTTGCCGCAGCTGCGCTACATCCTCAATGCCTTCGTCGGCGGCGACCTGATCGGCGTCGACGGGCTGATCCGCACCGGCGACAAGCCGGACAAGGTCAGGTCGGAACTGCCCAAGGCGCAGCGCTCGGCGTCACACGGCATCATGACCGGCATCCGCTGGGGCGCCTTTGCCGGCCTCGGCCTGCTGCTGGTCGGGTTCGTGGGGGTGAAGCTCTACGAGCGGCTGTTCGTGCTGCCGGTCACCGGGCTTTCCACCATCACGCTCGACGGGATGGACCTGCGCGCCATCAGCCCCGGCCAGCTCGATTTCGTCAATCCGGCGGCGACCAAGGGCGAGATCGCCTTCGCCATCCGCACCACCTCCGGTGAAGTGCTCGCCGTCTCCATGCCGTGCGATTGCGTGGTGGCGCCGGGCGCAGCCCAGGGCGGCGCTACCGTGCTGGCCGGCGACACGGTGATGACCGTGGCACCCAAGGACGCGCCGGTGGTGATCTCGTCCAAGGTCGACGGCAATGGACTGCGGGCACTCGCTTCCGGCGCTCATGCCGAAGTGCACATGCCGAACGGCGCGGTCACCACGGCCTCGCTCGATGCCAAGCAATTGCCGGGACTGCTGCGCAGCGCCACCGACGGCGCCGCCATCCCGGTCACGCTCGTACCGGCCACCGCGCTCGACCAGAGCAGCGTCGGCTCGCCGGTCGACGTGCTGATCAAATCCGACCCGCTGGCGGCGGTGGGGCGGTTCTTCTCCTTCAACGGACCGGCGAACGAGGGCCACTAAGATGAACGCCATCCATCCAGTCGTGCTTTGCGGAGGCGTGGGTACGCGGCTTTGGCCGTTGTCCCGCAGCCAGCAGCCCAAACAGTTCCAGCCCATCGATCATGAGGGCTCGATCACCTTCTTTCAGACCACCGTGCAGCGGCACCGGGGTGAACTGTTCCACGATCCGGTGGTGTCGGTCGCTGCCGGGCACCTGGGCACGGTCCGTCGCCAGCTTCGCGATGTACAGCGCAACGCGCGGATCATCGCCGAGCCGGTGGCGCGCAACACCGGACCGGCGGTGCTGTCGGCAGCGCTGCTGATCGCCCGCACCGATCCCGACGCGGTGATGTTGATCTGCCCCTCGGACCATGTGATCGAGGGCGATCTCAACTCGCGCATCCGGGAGTCGCACAAGGCAGCGGCCGACGGGCTGATCGTCACCTTCGGCATCAAGCCGCGCTACAACGAGACCGGCTACGGCTACATCATCGATGGCGGCGAGTACTCGAACTATCGCGGCGTGCATCGCGCCGAGAAGTTCGTCGAGAAGCCGAACGCGCAGACCGCGCAGTCGCTGATCGAGACCGGCTTCGCCTACTGGGCCTCGGGCATCTCGCTGATGCGCGCCGATACGGTGATCGAAGAGTATCGCCGCTTCGACCCCGTGACCTTCGGCGCGGTCAGCGCCTCGCTGGCCAACGCCCGGCATGAAGACGGCGCCCTGCTGCTCGAGGAAGCCAGCTTCGGCTCGGCCGAAAGCCTGCCCACCGAACGGGCGGTGTTCGAGAAATCCAAGACCGTGGCGCTGGCGCCGACCGATGTCGAATGGGACGATGTGGGCGCCTGGGCGGCGTTCCACACCATCGGCAAGAAATCGGAGGACAACAACGTCGTCAGCGGCGACGTGATGATGGTCAACTCGACGGGCAGCTATGTCCGGGGTTCCGATCGCCTGGTCGCGGTGGTTGGGGTTAACAACCTGGTGGTGGTCGATACACATGACGCCCTGCTGGTGACGACCCGCGAGCAGTCCCAGGACGTCAAGAAAGTGGTCGAGCAGCTCAAGGCGCAGAGCCGCCGCGAGGCCGAGGATCACTCGTTCGGCGCCACCGACTGGGGCAAGCAGGGCAAGCTCGCCTCCGGCGCCGGCTACATGCTGCGCCACCTCACCGTAAACCCAGGCGCAACGCTGCCGGTGGAAAGCGGCTCGGAGTTCCGTCGGCTGATGGTCGTCGCCTCTGGAGGCGGCATGCTGCACATGGGCAGCCGCCGCCGCGAGATCCGCGCCGGCGCCACCTTCGAGATCGGTCCGGAGCAGACCGCCGAGGTGATCAATGACGGCACAGGCCCGATGCAGGTCATCGAGGTCGCCTGCCATGTGGACGGTCCCCTGACGCACCTGACGCCGCTGCTGGAACTGGCAGCGGTGGCCGACGGGAGCCGCGAACATGCGTAAGGCGTGGGTCTGCGCAGGTCTGGTCACCGCGGCATGCTCTCTCCCTTGGGCCGCCACGGGAGCCGACTACGCGCGGACCCTCGCCTATGAAAAGACCGTCGCTGCCCTCGCGGCGATGGTCGAGGCCGGCCGCCCGGCCACCGACCTCCAGTCGGCGGCCGCGCCTCTCGGCTTCAGCTATGCTGCAGCCGAACCCAGGCCCTTGAAGGCGCCGGAACTCGGTGGTGCCCAGGTCAGTGTCGTGTCGATCGACCTGGTCCTGAGCCAGTTGGCGCTGCAAGCCGGCGCCAACTACCACGTGGCGTTGCGCCAGGCGCAGGCAAGGCCCGAAGTGCTGCTGGTCGAAGCGGGCGTCGCCAGCCTGGCGCAGCTCTATGAAGCGGTGACCACCGCCAAGCTCAGCGGCGTGCTCGACAAAACCGATGCCGGCTATGTCGCGCATCTCCCCATTGCGGTGTGGAACGGCGCCACCCTGGCGCTGCAGCCGGGCGAGACGCTGCTGCTCGATCGCTCCAGCGGCGCTTTCCTGCTCGCCTCGGGCAACCTCGTCGGCGATGGCGCCACGATTGCCGGGTCCGGCGAACCGAACGCGCGGCTCAAAGATTTCAACCCGTTCGTGGTCGTAGCCCTCTCGGGCAGCGCCAGCCTGGAGCGGATGCGCTTTGCCGATCTCGGCTACGGGCTGTTTCCACCACTCACCGGCGTTACCATTCTCGAGGGTGGCTTTTACGCCAAGCCCTCGCCCTCGGTGATCCGCGACAGCCGCTTCGACCATGTCGGCTCGCTGGCGCTGGTCGATGCCGATGAGGCGATCGTCGACGGCAACGTGTTCGGCGCCTCGAGCGGCCCCGCCCTGCTGCTCAGCGGCGGCAAGGATATTTTCGCGCGGGGCAACGTCGTGCTGGCCGGGACCGGTGCGCATGGCATCAAGGTCACCGGCGGTGCAAACACCGTCGAACTCACGGGCAACATCGTCATCGACGCCGGGCTCAACGGCATCTTTGCCGATGGCGGCGCTGCCAACCTCAGGATCGAGGATAACCTCATCGCCGGCAGCAAACGCTCCGGCGTGTCGGTTGCCTCGGCCGACTGCATCGACGTCGCCGGGAACCTCCTGCTGCAGAACGCCCAGTCGGGGCTCGCCGTGCGCGACAGCGCCGGCCTCAAGGTCAGCGCCAACCGACTGATCGACAACGGCAATGCCGGGATCAGCGTGACGCACCAGCCCGATTACGGGGTGATCGAGATCGCCTCGAACGAACTCGACGGCAACCGGGTCGGCATCAAGGGCTCGACCACCGCAAGGCTGCAGTTCGCCATGAACGATTTCACCGGCCAGGCGCCGCGGCTGCTCGACGGTGAGTTGGTGCAGTTCACCGATCGCTTCTTCAACCTCAGCGCCACCGACGGCACGCCGACGATCATCGACGGCCTGCAGCTCAAATCCGGCGCCAAGCTCACACCCACCGGCGCCCTGCGCCCCACTAGCTGTACCTTCGAGGGGGATGCCTGATGGTCTTTTCGTCCGAGACGTTCCTGTTCCTGTTCCTGCCGATTTTCCTCGCGGCGTATTACCTGACGCCGCCGAAGTGGCGGAACCTCACTCTGCTGATCGAGTCCTACCTGTTCTACGGCTGGTGGCGCTTCGACTTCCTGATGCTGCTCTGCGCGAACACGCTGTGGGCCTATGTGTTCTCGATCCTCGTCGAAAAGTACTATGGCACCCCCAAGGCCAAGCTGTTCGTCGCCATCGGCGTCACCGGGCACCTGCTGGTCCTCGGGGTGTTCAAGTATCTCAACTTCTTCATCGACAGCTTCGCCTCGTTGTGGGGCACGACGCCCGACGCGCTCGGCATCCACTGGCAGTTGCTGCTGCCGATCGGTATCTCGTTCTACGTCTTCCACTCGATCAGCTACCTGGTCGACGTCTATCGCGGCGACGCCAAGGTGTCGCGCAACATCATCGATTTTGCCGCCTTCCTCGCGCTGTTCCCGCAGCTCGTGGCCGGCCCGATCCTCCGCTACAAGGATTTGGCGCCGCAGTTCGAGCATCGCGAACACAGCTGGGAGCTGTTCAACGCCGGTTGGCAGCGCTTCCTGATCGGCCTTTCGATGAAGGTGCTGATCGCCGACCCGGTGGCGCCGCTGGCCGACGCCATGTTCTCGGCGCCAAACCCGACGATGGCCGAGTCCTGGCTCGGGGCGCTGGCCTATTCGATGCAGCTCTACTTCGACTTTGCCGGCTACTCGGCGATGGCGATCGGGCTGGCGCTGATGATCGGCTTCCGTTTCGCCGAGAACTTCAACATGCCCTATATCAGCCGCTCGATCACCGAGTTCTGGCGGCGCTGGCACATCTCACTCAGCACGTGGCTCCGCACCTACCTCTACATCTCGCTGGGCGGCAACCGTAAGGGCACGGTTCGCACTTACATCAACCTGTTCCTGGTGATGCTGCTGGGCGGGTTGTGGCACGGCGCCGCCTTCACCTTCATCCTGTGGGGCGTCTGGCACGGCGGCATCCTCGTCGTCGAGCGGCTCACCGGCTACGACAAGACGGCGCAGAACTACTGGTGGAGCCTGCCGCTCTGCTTCGTCGCCGTGGTGCTCGGCTGGGTGATGTTCCGCGCCCCCGATGTCGGCCAGGCCTTCCAGATGTATGCCGGCATGTTCGGCTTCAACGGTATCGGCATCCGGCCGGAAGTGGCCTGGATGGTGAGCCGCGAGGCGATGACCATGCTCGCCATCGCCATCGCCATCACCATCGCCGAGCCGCGCATGCGCCACCTGTGGGAGCCGCAGATCACCGTCAATGCCGACGGTACGGCGACTGCAGCCGCCACCAGCCTGGTCAAGGCCGGAGCCCTCAGCGCGCTCGCCATCTTCTGCCTGATGCGGCTCGCCGAGCAGACCTACTCGCCCTTCCTCTACTTCCAGTTCTGAGGCCGGAAATGACACTCGACTCCAACGTCAGCGCCAAATCCTCCTGGGTCGCAGCCGCGCCCGCCTTCGCCCTGCCGGCGCTGTTCCTCGGCTATGCGGTGGTGGCGAACTACGAGTTCGTCACCGGGCTCGGGCGCGACATTGCCGAAATGCCCAAAACGGTTTCCGCCTACCTGAGCGGCGAAGCCGCTACCCAGATCGACAGCTACTACAAGAAGATCATGCCGCACCGACTGCCCTCGATCGATGCGATGGGGGCGGCCCGCTACCTCGCTTTCCGCGAGGGCAGGCCTGGCGTGGTGGTCGGCGACGACGGCTGGCTGTTCTCCAAGGAGGAGTTCGAGGCCACGTTGAAGCGGACGCCCGATCTCGCCGAGGCCACCGCCGGGGTGACGGTGGTGCGTGACCAACTGGCCGCCAAGGGTATCGAACTCGTCGTCGTGCCGTTGCCGGCCAAAGCCGACATCTACCGCGAACATGTCAGCTACCCGGCGATCCCAACCGATCTGGAGCGGCTCTACGAAGACTTCCGCACCGTGCTCGACAATGCCGGGATCAGATCGGTCGAGACGCGCGCGCCGCTGCTCGAGGCCAAGGGCAAGGGGCAGTTGTTCCTCACCACCGACACGCACTGGACGCCGCTCGGCGCCGAAGTGGTGGCCGACGCGGTGGGCGCTGCGCTCGGCAAGCGCGATACCGCCTACACCATCGCCGACACGGCTCCGGTAGAGCGCGACGGCGATCTCTCGAAATTCATCGTTACCGGCGGGCTGGCACCTCTCGTCGGTCTGGGTCCGGAGACTGTCGTGCCGCGCGAGGCGTCTGCGCCCCCTGCAGCCTCGAGCACCGACATCTTCGGACCCTCCTCCATTCCATTTGTCCTCACCGGCACCAGCTACAGCGCCAACCCGCAATGGAGCTTTGGCGAAAGCCTCAAGGTCTCGCTCGGCTCGGACGTGCTGAACCTCGCCGAAGAGGGCAAGGGACCGATTGCGCCGATGCGCGCCTTCCTCGACAGCGCGACGCTGCGTGATACCCCGCCCGAGGTGGTGATCTGGGAGTTCCCGATCCGCTATCTCGGCCAGACCCAGCTGTGGGATCCGGAGCCAGCCAAGGAGGCGGCCGAATGATCCGCGCCCTGGCTCTCATGTCGCTGCTGGCAGCGAGCTTCGCCATCGCAGCCCCCGCCGGCGCCGCCACCTGCATGGTGCGGGTGCCGGAGTCGCTGTCGAGCAGCTCGGAGCGGGCGCGACCGATGGTGCCGGGCAAGTGCAAGCCCGGCCAGGGTGCCAACCGGGTGGCCAAGCCCGTCGATCCGCTCAAGCAGATCCGCAATCGGATGATTGCGGGCAAGGACGTCAGCTACAAGGAACTGCAGACGCTGGCGGATTCCGGCGACGACCTGGCGCAGCTCAATCTCGCCAAGCGCATCGAGGCCGACAACGACCCCGAGACCATCGATGCAGCGGCCCGGTACTATCGGCGCGCCGCCGAGAATGGCCGGACCTCCGCCCTCCGTCCACTGATCCGGCTGCTCAACGCCGACGTCTTCCTGGATCAGCCCAAGAACCTCGCCTCGTCGCAGGAACTGCTCGAGAAGCTGGCCGCCGATGGCGATGCGGTGGCGCGTGACGGCCTGATCGCCATGTACCGGGCCGGCAAGCCGTTCGGACTCAACCCGGCGCGCGCCGACGAACTGCTGGTCGCCTCGGCCAAAGGCGGCGACGCCAAGGCGGCGCTCGACCTCGCCTTTGTCCTGCTCTCGGGCACACCGGAGCCGGCGGAGATCGAGGCGGCCAAGGGCTACCTCAAGGTCGCGGCTGCTTCCGAAACCCTCAACATCCGGACGATGGCGGAAAACCTGCTCCGCACGCTCGAACCACAACTCACCGCCTCCACGGAGACGACACCATGAACAAGACCCTGCTGCTTGGCGCCGCGCTCGCCGCCGCCCTTGCCGCCAGCCCGGCGCTGGCCGCCAACTCGGCGTTCGGCTGCAAGCATCTCGAGGACAACCCGACCCTGCCCTCCGTCGAAGGCCGCGACGGCTTCTTCTTCCGCATCTTTGCGGACCTGCGCATGCAGCACCCGTTCACCGAAGACACGGTGGCGCAGATGGGCAAGCTCGCCGAGGCGCTGAAGGCGCACGGCACCACGATGCTCTATGTGCCGATCCCCACCAAGAGCGTGACGCTGCCGACCTTCCTGCCCGACGAGGCCAAACTCTTCGGCTTCGATGAGGATGTGGCGGTCGCCGTCTATGAAGACCAGGTGGCCCGGCTCAATGCCAAAGGGGTGATCGCAGTCGACCTGCTTTCGGCGCTGCGCACCGCCAATGGCGGGGACCCACCGTTCTTCCGCTCCGACTTCCACTGGACCTCGCGCGGCGCCGAAACGGCAGCGCAGACGATCGGCGGCATGATCAAGCAACTGCCTGAATATGCCGACGTCACCCCGGTCACCTACGAGACCAAGGCGACCGGCGCCGAGCTTGCCGTGTCCGGCATGCGCCGCACGCTGCAGGCCTATTGCGTGCTGAGCCTGCCGCCGGTGATCAGCACCTCCTACGAAACGGTGGAAGTTGCCAGCGCCGATGCCAGCCTCGACATTTTCGGCGACAGCGGCGGCGAGGCAGAAGGCACCACCAACGACGAGATCGCGCTGGTCGGCACCAGCTTCTCGGACGCGCTGGTCCCGAACTTTTCCGGCTTTCTCGCCCAGTATGCGAGCCTGCCGGTAGCGAACATGGCGATCACCGGCGGCAACCAGTTCGGCGCCATCACCTCTTACCTCACCTCGCGCGAGTTCCAGGCCGACCGCCCAAAGTTCCTCGTGTGGGAAAACCCGATCTACAACAACCTGGCGCAGTTCGGCACCGGATCGCTGACCGAGCTGATCGCCGCGGCGCGCAACGACTGTCAGCCGGTCGGCAACACCCCCGCGATCGACAAGGCCAAGGGCCTCTACGAGGCGGACCTGACGGGCACGCCGATCGCGCCCAACCAGGTGCTGCTTGCCGACGCGGGCGACAATGGCAGCCGCGACGTGGTGCTCAACTTCGAGAGCACCGACGGGCGCACCTTCACCCGCGAGGTACACCGCGGCGACCGCTTCCGCGGCACCGGCCGCTTCTTCATCCCACTCGAGTCGCTCGACAGCCTGGAGCTCAAGAAGGTCTCGATCCAGTTCGATCGTCTCTCGGAAGAGAAGGCGGCGATTTCCCTCTGCAACACCTAAGGAGAGCCAACATGCTGCGCTCAACCCCGAAACTCATCGCCCTTGCCAGCCTGATGCTGCTCAGCGCCGCGCCGGCTGTACTGGCCCAGGACGACGGCCTCTATGACGCCCCGGTTGATCCCAACTCCGCCTTCGTGCGCGTGCTGGTGCCCGGCGCCGCCGTCGCCGTGGTCAACGGCACCACGGTCGACGACATCACCGACGGGCTCTCGGCCTATGTGAACGTGCAGCCGGGCGATATCCCGGTCTCCGCCGGCGATGTCTCGGGCTCGGTGACCACGTCGCCGGGCGCCTACTACACCTATGCCTGGAGCGTCGAAGGCGAGCCGCTGGTGTTGCAGGATGATCCGGCGTCCGACCCCAGCAAGGCCACCGTCTACTTCTACAATCTCTCCGACCTCGCCAGCGTCGACCTGTTCGTGCCGGCCGCCAAGACCAAGGCGCTCGAAGCCATCGCCGGCGATACGGGCAAGTCGGTGGCGCTGAAGGCTCCGCTGACCCTCGATTTCGAGGTGCAGGCCGACGGCAAGGCGGTGGCCACCGTGGCGTCGCTCGACCTCAAGCGGCGCGGCGGCGTGTCGATCATCTTCACCGGCTCGAACGGCACCTACACCGCCGCCGCGGTCGAAAACGCGTTCTTCCGCGCACAGTAATTATCGCTCCTTCGGAGGCTCCGATGCCCTCATTCGTCCCCCGCCTCGCTACCGCCCTGCTGCTCGGCTCAGGTCTCGTCTCCGCTGCCGTCGCAGCGCCTGTCGAGGTCACCTTCCTGCCGCCGGAGATCCCGGCGCAGGAGGTCTGCGTGGCCAAGAAAGCCGACCCCGACGTGGTGGCGCGGTGGCAGGCGTGGGATGGGGCATCGGTGCCGGAAGGCGACCCCGAACTGGTGCTGCGTGACGCGCGGCGCCTCAGGGACCTCAACCCGACCGGCAATTTCGAGCTGGTCGACAAGATGCTGGCGATCGTCAGCAAGATGCCGGCGCCCAAGGTGCCGGATACGGCGATCGACCGGATCAACCTCTACCTCAAGGCCGGCAAGGTACCGCAGCTGCGCGAGACCGGTGTCATCGACGGGCTCGAGGCCAATGCCGGCGCCCTCGCGCCCAAGGCGCTCAACCTGCTGTCGACGCTCTATCTCGACGGGCTGGTGGTGAAGAAGGACAAGGAAAAGGGCCTGGGCTACCTGACCCGCGCGGCGATGGGCGGCAATGCCGACGCCCTGCTCCGCCTCGCTTCGATGAACATCGGCGGCGAACAGGTCCCCGGCTGGGAGCTCGATCCCAAGCTTGCGGTGACCATGGCATTCGGCGCCCTGGTGGGCAAGCTCGACCCCGAGATCTGCGACCGCATCGGCCGCATCGCGCGCGAATATTCCAAGGGCCTGGTGGTCAAACAGGACCACAACATCGCCGAGCAGTGGCTGCGGCTGGCGGCTGATCTCGGCGATGCTGGCGCGGCCTGGAAGGTGGCGCAGCTGCATCTCGAGAGCGAGCTGATCGTCAAGAACAATGACAGCCTGCTGAAATACCTGAACCTCGCTTCGGACCGGGGCGTCGCAGCCGCGCAGGTTGAGCTGGGCAAGCTCTATGAAGCCGGCGCCCTGGTGCCTGAGGACAAGAACAAGGCTGAAACGCTCTATGCCGAGGCCTCCGATATCGGCAGCCGCAATGCGCTGTTCCGGTTGGCGACGCTGCTCGAAAGCGAGCAGATGATCCCCGAAAAGAAGCAGGCCTACGAAGCGCGACTGACGCAACTCGTCGAGATGCCGCAGCCGCCGGGCTGGGCCTTCTCGAAGCTGGCGAAGCTGGTGCTGACCGACAAGGGCCGCTGGGCCGGCGAGGCGGAAGCCAAAGCGCTGCTCGAGAAGGGCGTGGCGCTCGAGGACGCGGACTCGGCACAGGAACTGGCCTTCATCCTGTTGCGCCACCGCGACGAGCCGGGCGTATTCGAGCGGGCGACGGAACTGCTCAGTTTCGCAGTGACCAATGCCGGCAAGATCGACCCGATGACCGACCTCAGGCAGGCCTATCTCTGCCGTGCGCCGAAGGGCGCGGACATGCGGCTCGCCGGGTTCTGGCAGCGTACTGAAGATGCCGCGGGCAACTCCACCGAATTCATGGATTCCGATGCTATCGGCGCACTCGACCCCGATGCCGATCCGATCGCCCTGGCCAAGCTGCAGACCCACGCGCTCTACGGCCGGCCGAACTCGGTGGCCTACTACGTCGACTACCTCAGCCGGAACGGCGCCAGCCCCGAAATGCTGGCATTCTGGCAATCGCGCATCGATCCGGTGCCGGCGACCGTCGATGCGCTGGCGCGGCAACGCCTGACCGTTTCCCCGACGCCGGAGGTGATCGAGGAGTCCATTGCGGCGCTAAAGCAGGCGCGCGAGGACGGGTTGCCGCGCGCCGCCGTGGACCTCGGCTCGGTGCTGCTCGACTATTTCCCCAATGATGCGGAAAAGCGGACGGAAGCCATCGGCTACCTGACCGAGGCGGCGCAGCAGGGCTCGGGCGAGGCCATCCTGCGTCTGCTGCCGATCATGCAGGCCCAGGGGGTTTCGGACGCAGACCTGCTGGCGCAGTACCACCAGGCGATCGAACAGCGCGGCGATGCCGATGCGCTGATCTTTGCAGCCTCCAACACCAAGGACGAGGCGCAGCGGCACGACTATCTCTACCGTGCCGCCAGCGTCGTCGACTGCACGTTCGAGAACACCATCAAGCTGGCGGGCGCCTTCGTTGCCACCGAGGACGATGTCGAAACCGAGCACTGGCTGCAGGTCAGCCTGCGGCTCGCCGGTGAAGATGGCTGGCGTCACACCGCGATCGCCGATCGTTACATGGCGATGGGCGGCGAGGAGCGAGCCAGGACCGCGATCGACCTGTTCGACCAGGCGGTGGCGCTCGGCGACGATACGGCGGTGAGCCGGCTGGTGAAAATCTATGCCGATCCGGACAGCGAGGACTATGCCCCGACCAAGGCGGTGGCGATGTTCAAGCGCATGATCGACGATGCTCCCGTGGCCGATCTCGGCAAGATCCGCGAGAAGGTGCTGAAGGCGCCGCCGGCGATCCAGACGGCGGTGATGGAAGAAGTCGATTGGTCGGCCCGCTACGCCGCTGCCGCGGCTTCGGGCGACGCGGTGGCGATGCGCGAGCTGGCGCTCTATCTTCGTTCGACCGGCACCACGGTGGCGGAGGCCAGGGATGCGAGCTCGTGGCTGAAGCGTGCTGCGGAAGGTGGCGACGCCATCGCCATGGTCGAACTCGCCAAGGCCTACGCCATGGGCATTGGCATCGAGCCCTCGATCCAACAGGCGACGGTGCTGCTGAAGGACGCCGCCGGGCTCGGCAACCCCGAGGCCCAGCGTTTGCTGGCGTCGATGGCGGTGGAGAACTGAGATGCGGTTGGCGCTTCCATTGCTCGCGGTGGTGACCCTGGCGCTCGGAGCCCAGGCGGGACGGGCGGAGGAGAAACCCTTCGCCTGCCCGGCCGCCCCTGCCCCGGTGGTCGCGCTCAATTTCGGCAGCCGCTACACCGATGACAGCAAGACCCGCTCGGACATCGACGAGGTTTCCAATGCCGAGGTCGATCGCGCCCTGCAGCCGGTGGAGAAGTTCATCGGCGAGCTGATGAAGATGGCCAATACGGCGCTGATGGACGGCGATGCCGCCCGCGGCGCCTGCGTGCTCGACTGGCTCGACCAATGGGCGGCGGCCGGAGCGCTCACCGAGCTCGAGACGCTGAACGTCAGGCTCGCCATCCCGGCTCGCTATGCCGGGTTGGCGATTGCGCTGCTGCAGGCCGAGACGGCCGGCCCGCTCGATGCGACCAAACGCCAGCGCGTGGTGACCTGGCTCACCGACGCGGCGAGCAGCATGGAACAGTTCTTCGAGACCGAGGCCCCCAGGAACGCCAAGCGGGCGAACCTCAGGGCCTGGGCCGGGCTCGCGGCCGCGGCGATCGGACGGCTGAACGGCGACACTGCGATGCTCGACTGGGCCAAGGGCAGCTTCGAGCTGGTCACCTGTCAGGCCTCGCCGGATGGCAGCCTGCCGCTGGAGATGAACCGGGCCGACAAGGCGCTGAACTATCAGCTTCACGCCACTGCGCCACTGATCGTCACCGCCGACCTGCTCAAGGCCACCGGATATGACGGCTATGCGGCCTGCGACGGCAAGCTCAGCACCATCGCGGCGTTCAGCCTCAGGGCTATCGAAGATCCTTCGATCGTTCAGAAGATCAACGGCAAGGAACAGACCTTCCAGACCGGCAAGCAGGCGCTGGAGCCGTTCATGCTGGCCTGGGTGGAACCGCTGCTGCGCCACAGCCCGGATGCGGCGACCGACGCGTTCGTAGAGGACCTCCGCCCCCTCGCCCACGCCAAGCTCGGCGGCAACCTGACCCGCCTGGGCGATTGGGTCTCCAAGCTTCCCGCATCGACCAGCTGAGCCGCCGTCGGCATCAAGGGGTCGCTCCCGATATCAACGAGTTGATAACCCTTTCGGCCAAATCAAGGCGCCGCCTGCCCCAAACCGGGTGGGCGGCGCTTTTCATCACCGGTTCAGGTAGGTACCGTTAGAGCGCGGTAGAAAACTGCGCTTAAGCTCTGTTGCTTGGCCCACAGCGCGCTTTCCGAATGAAAGCGAAATTGTACCTTGTCCAAGAAGCGTTCCTTAAAAGATTCTGCAGTAGGCCCGCGCCCCAGAAGTCGGGGGCTCGTCCGACTTCGCCGCTCCCTTTCAGAAAGTGTGGCCGTGGTCTCTGCAACCGGTGTTGATGCACCCGCCGATCTGGGTGCGCGTTTTTCGTCCGTCCTCGCCAAGCTCGATGGCCGCAAGGTCAGCGCCGATGCGCTGTTCGAGACGCTGAAGCTGGAAGCCCTGGATTGGGGCGTCGACAACGAGGTCGAGACACGGCTCATCGACACCAGGCAGGAACCGGTAGCGGCCGAGGCAACGGTCACCGACAAGGCCTGAGCTCACCTGTCGAAGCCCTCGGCCGCTGTCAACGCGGCCGACTGAGCAGCGCAGTTACCGTTTCAGGAATAATCTCGGCTGCAGCGGCCTCGGTCAGCCGTCCAGCCCGCACCTCTGTTGCTCCGGCATGCAGGATCGTGTGGAAGCACGCCGTGAGCCACTCGATCGGCTGATCGGTTCGAAAGCTCCCCTCCGCCTGCCCTCTTGCGATCAACGCGGCAACCCGCGCCATCGGCTGATGATGATGGCCGCGGATGCGCTCGGACGATAGGGCCGCCTCCGCCGCGCCCAGCAGGGCGTGCGATTCCGCCACAATCCGCCAGGAGCGGCGTACCAGCCGCTCCATGGCCCGTCGCGCTTCGCCCTCGAGGTCGACCGCTGCGAGCTCCGCCTCCGCCTTGGCCATGGTGCGCTGAAACACCGCGTCGATCAGGTCCTCGCGCGAGGAAAAGTGCCCATAGAGCGTCACCCGGCCAACGCCGGCCGCCTGGGCGATCTCGGCCATGCTGGCTGACGGATTGAGCGCCAGGCAGGTCAGCGTCGCGTCCATGATGGCATCGCGGTTGCGCAGCGCATCAGCGCGTTTCGCGCGATCGACGTCAGGGGTTGGCATCCTGGGTCCTTTACTAACTCAAACACATGTGTATATATTTCTGCCGTATCTCAAACATACATGTTCATGTTAGGAACGTCCATGAACCATCATCCCTCGCATATCGCCGACCATCACGTCTCACCCGACGAACCGACGGCGCCTGGCCGCTGGCTGGCCCTGGCCCTGCTCTGCCTCGCCCAGTTCATGCTGATTCTCGATGTCACCGTCATCAATGTCGCACTGCCCGAGCTCAGCCGCGACATCAACCTCGCGCCCGCCTCCGCAGCCTGGGCGATCGCCGCTTATGCCATCCCGTTTGCCGGGCTGATGCTGCTGGGCGGGCGGTCGGCGGACCTCTTGGGCTCGCGGCGTGTCTTTATGGCTGGCCTCGGCGTTTTCGTCCTCGCTTCGCTTGCGGCCGGCTTTGCCACCGACGCGACCATGCTGCTCGCCGCCCGCGCGGTTCAGGGCATCGGCGCCGCCTTCCTGTCTCCGGCGGCGCTCTCCACCGTCACCCGATTGTTCACCGGCCAGTCGCGCCATCGCGCCCTGGCCGTCTGGGGCGCCATCGGCGGCTCGGGCGCTGCAGTCGGCGTGCTGTTGGGCGGGCTGCTGACTGCCGGTCCGGGATGGCGCTGGATCTTCTTCGTCAACGTTCCGATCGGCATCCTGGTCGCCGTGGCGGTGCCGCTGGTAGTGCCCGCCAACCGCGGCCTCCGCGACGGAAAGTTCGACGTGATCGGCGCCATTCTCGCTACGCTCGGCACCGCCAGCCTCGTCTTCGGCATCACCGAGATCGGCTCCGGTGGCAACTGGATGGTGTTCGTCGGGGCGGCGGTGGTCATCCTGGCCGCCTTCGCGGCGCGGGAGAGCTTTGCTGCCAAGCCGTTGATCGACCTGCGGCTGTTCGCGCGCCGGCCGATCCAGGCGGGAGCACTGCTGATGCTGGTTGCGACCGGACTGCTGGTCGGCTCGTTCTTCCTGCTCTCCTTTGCGTTGCAGAGCCGCTTCGGCTGGACGGCTCTCGATACCGGCCTCGGCTTCCTGCCTGTCGCCGTCGCCACAATCATCGGCGCCCATCTCGCCGGCCATGCCGTGGGTCACCTTGGCGGCCGCAGCGTCGCTGTTGCCGGCCTCAGCGTGGCCGCCGCAGCCCTGGCGTTCGCGGTGGTTCAACTCGGCGCGCCCATGCAGCTGATCGCCGCAGTCGCCATTACCGCGCTCGGGCTGGGCGCCGTGTTCGTCAGTGCGACGACGACGGCGATGGCTCACACCGGGCCGAACGAAACCGGTGTGGTCTCGGGTCTCGTCAACACTTTCCACGAATTGGGCGGCGCAATGGGTGCGGCCATCCTCGCGGCCGTCGCGGCCGCCAGCCTCGCTGCACCGCAGATCGCCGACGGCTTCGTCGATGCGTTGATGCTCTCGGCCCTCATCGCCGGCGTCACCGCCCTCTTGGCGCTGATCGTCGTGCCCGGCGGCAAGCCGGCCCCCGGCGCCCCACGCTTCGTGCACTAGACGACCGGTCACAGCTGCCGGCAAGCCTCTCGACTTGCAGTCGAGGGGCTTGCTCGTTCGGGATCACGCGCCGCAGTCAGCTGCCGGTGCTGGTCACGTAGCAGCCGCCGCCATCGGCCTTGATGGCCGCGCAGATGGCGTTGGCTCGCTCCAGCGACGGCGTCGGCAGTTGCACCCGGTAGATGTTGTCCGTGGTTTCGACCACCGGTCTGGCCTCGCCGAACAGCGAACTCCAGCGACCTTCGACATAGGCGCGGGAGCGCTCGGCCTCCGCGGCGCTCGACTGGCTCGACAGGTGGACGATGGCGGTGCTGCCACTGCTCACCGGGTCGGCCGGCTGTTCGAGCGCCACGGTGATGGTCAGCGGATCGCCGCTGGTGATGCCGAAATCGGCGAGTTCGGCCTGGCTGAACACATACATGTCATCGGGCGGCGTGCGCAGCATGTGCGAAATCACCCGCTGGTCGACGCCGAAGGACTGCATCGCATCGAGCACATCGCCCAGCGTCGTCTGGGCCAGCACCAGATCGGCGACCTCGGCCGAGATCTGGTGGACGCCGAGTTCGCCCTGGGCTTGCCGATCGATACCGGCAAAGAAGATGTAGGCGCAGGCGGAGTAGCAGCCCATGTCCGCCGGCACGAACGTGGTCAACCCACGCTTATGGATCTCGTCGGCCATCCTCAGGGCAGAATCCACCGAGCCGCCGGGGCTGTTGAGTGCCACGATGCGGACATCGGGCCGGGCGGCGAGCGCGCGGTCGAACTCGGCCGGCGTCTGGTCGGTGATGTCGGCGTTGAGGACGATCAGCTCGGGCTGATCTTCAGGAAGACTAAAGGCGCCGCGCTGCGGCGCACCACCCGTTCCTTCGGCCTTCTTCAATTCATCCGGCGGCGGCAGGTTACCGAGCGGGGTGAAATGCGAGGCGATATAGACCGAGGTGACCGCGCCCTCCTGGGCGTAGTTCTGGCCCCAGGCGAGCGAATAGCCGACCGCCTCGCCGGCGGCGCTGACGAACATGGTGTAGAACGAGTAGTCGCCGATCTGCCCGGAGACGACGAAGCGCCCGGCGCCGAAGCTACGATAGGTGACGGTCCGCTCCGGATCAGGGCTGGTCATCACATCGAACAGCGTCTCGAACGACTGGTCGGCCAACGAGACATGCATGGTCTCGAGCGAGAACTCGCCATCCTCGCTGACATAGGACGTGCCGGCGTCGGTCGGGTTGCGGATCGACAGCAGGCGCAGCGGGATCATCATGGCGACATGCGCCGGCGTGTCGCTGACCAGCTCGATGCCAAGCCTGCTGTCCACCTGTCCGGCGAGATCGCGCAGCGAGCGGCGCTCGAAATCGGTCAGCACTCCGGTGGTGGCTCGCCCCTGGCTCTTCTGGAACGCGGCAATGGCATCGAAGGTGCCACGACCGAACTGCCCATCGACCAGGTACTGGTAGTGCCCGAGCAGGATCAGGTCGGTCTGCGTGGCGGAGCGCTCTTCATCGCTCAGCCGCTCGAACCACGCCTTCGAATCACCGAAGGAGGCGTGGGCGGCAGCAGTCGATGCCCACAGGAGCAACAGCCACAACAGGAGCCGGAACGCGTTGCGCATGAGACACTAGCCAATCAACCCGACCGGCATTGTCGCATCGTTCGCGGGGCGGCGCCAGCCGATGGCGAGGTGTTCACAGGAAGTCGCTGGTGCCTGTGCGCGCCGGCGTCTCCCCACCTACGATGTCATCCCAGCGAAAGCTGGCACTCAACTCTCGGCTAGCGCGGGCTGAGGAATGGGTCCCAGCTTTCGCTGGGATGACACCGAGTTGGTGGCGGGGCCTCGTGATCGATCCGCGCGCCAGGTCGCCGCATCGGGGGCGCTCTAGATCGAATACCCCGTATCCCACTCGAAAACCCGGGCGTAGAGGTCGTCGGCCATCTGCACCGGATCCTGCGATGCCCCGTGCAGCACGATGTCCGGTTTTTCCGGCGTCTCGTAGGGGCTTGAAATGCCGGTGAAATTCTTGATTTCACCGCGTCGCGCCTTGGCATAGAGACCCTTGGGATCGCGGGCCTCGCACACTTCGAGCGGGGTGTTGACGAACACCTCGGTGAACTTCACGTCGCCGGCCACTTCGCGCGCCAGCCGGCGCTCGTTGCGGAACGGCGAAATGAACGAGACGATGACGATCAGCCCGGCATCGGCCATCAGTCGCGCCACCTCGGCAACGCGCCGAATGTTCTCGACGCGGGCCTCGTCGGTAAAGCCGAGGTCCTTGTTGAGGCCATGCCGGACGTTGTCGCCGTCGAGGATATAGGCGTGGCGGCCCTCGGAGGTGAGGCGCTTCTCGATCAGGTTGGCGACGGTCGATTTGCCGGAGCCGGAGAGGCCAGTGAACCAGACGATCTGCGGCGTCTGCCCCTTCATTTCGGCGCGCACCCGACGGTTCACGTCGAAGGACTGGTAGCTCAGGTTCTTGGCGCGCTGCAGGCCATACTCGATCACGCCGGCGCCGAGCGTGGCGTTGCTGATGCGGTCGATCAGGATGAAGCTGCCCGACAGTGGATTGTCGCCATAGCTGTCGAAGGCGATCGGCTTGTCGGTGGCGATGGTGACGGTGCCGACTTCGTTCAATTCCAGAGTCTTTGCAGCCGATTGCTCGAGTGTGTTGACGTTGGTTCTGAACTTCAGGTCGGTGATCGAGGCCGGGACCTGCTGGGCGCCGAGCTTCAACAGGTAGGAGCGGCCGGGAATGGCCTGCTCGTCGCTCATCCAGACCAGGCGCGCCTGGAACTGGTTGGAATAATCGGGCGTCTCCCCAGGGTGTACCAGCACATCGCCACGCGAGATGTCGACTTCGCGATCGAGCACCAGCGTCACCGCCTCGCCGGCGATGGCTCGCGGCTGGTCGCCATCCATGGTGACGATGCGGCTGATCCTCGCGGGCTTGCGCGAGGCGGCAACCAGGATGTCGTCGCCGACCTTGACCTCACCCGAAGCGAGCGTGCCGGAGAAGCCGCGGAAATCGAGATTTGGACGGTTCACCCACTGCACCGGAAAACGGAGCGGCTTGGCGGCGCGGTCGGTCGCGACCTCGATACTCTCCAGATACGGCACCAGTTGCGGGCCACCGTACCAGGGCGTCTGCGGGCTCGGGGCGAGGATATTGTCACCCTTGAGCGCTGAGAGCGGGATCGCCGCCAGCGTCTCGAAGCCGAGATCCCTGGCGAACTCGCGATACTCCGCCTCGATGGCGTTGAACACGTCGGCGTCGTAAC
>JAESFZ010000104.1_pt1 | contig 196191 bp, 156 predicted proteins | sample 9269561 | NCBI WGS metagenome assembly JAESFZ01 (sample SAMN14515552, study PRJNA621657) | algae metagenome | isolation source: Tildeniella nuda ZEHNDER 1965/U140 and co-occurring heterotrophs from wet... | place: Switzerland: Stansstaad, Zurih | collected 1965-01-01 | reverse complement strand
CTACCCAGTTACCAGATTTGTTGGCTTTGAGCAAATTGAGCAGATTGTCTGCTGTGCGAACTTGAATGGTGAGCTTTGTCATAGGATTTGGATGAGAAACTACAGCAATACTGATTTGCGGCATAACGGCAAAACGCAGCGGCGGCAGATAATCTTGAACTCAGCACCAGCGGCTTTCGTCCGTCCGCTGCCGTAACGTGTTAGCCTGCGGAGCTATAAGTGATTGGGCATGAAATCAAGCTCTGCAAGTATATTTTGACACTTTGCAGGTTGAATTTTTATTTTGTTTGAACTCTGAAATTCTCTTTGTTCAAAGTTCATTAACTGCATAGGCAACTCCCCAGTAAATCTTGGGTGATGATAGATAACAGGATCACTTTTGCGTATAATATCTATTCTCTTAAAAGCAAGCACTCCGGCATAAGTTGGACTTTTCCCCTCCTTGCCAGATTCTAAAAAAAGACCGCTTGGCTTAAACTGAATCTTCTCAACGCTATCACCCCCAGCAATTGTGAATACTTCACCGAATAATGCACGGTCGAAGTCTTCAAACGTCACTCCGTAACCTGAACCATGTATGGCTAGTAGTACAGGCAAGGCTTCTGCTCTTACCTGTTTTCGTTTTCGTTTAACGGCTTGTCGTATCCCGTCCTTCGCATCTCCGAAAGGATACATTCTGCTGTAGACAATTGCTTCATTCCCCAATTTTTCAGGAAAAAATCCTAGATGTAATTGACCGTACTGAATCGGCAGATTTACGTAATACCATTTCTTTTCAGGTTCAGCAGGCAAACTATTACACGCTTGCCGAAATGCTCTCTTAAATTCTTTTTTGGAATCTTGAGGTCCAACTTTGGGTAGTTGAATGATATCAATGCTCCAATCCCGTGGAGCATGTTTATTTATAAATTCAAGAAGTGGAGCATCCTTGATTCGTTCGTCATCTCCTTCACCATCAAAGCTCGGAGATACAACTTCAATAACTAATTGATGCTCACTAAAATTTACGAGAAAATCTGGACAACTGCCACTTGAGTTTTCTTGCTCTAGAGCAAACTCTCCACCTAGCTCCTGAATAGTTCTAGCTAATATAAATTCAAGAAATGCACTATCCCATCTGGTTCGCAGTGCCTGAATAAAATGGCTCCTGTACTCTGAGGGAATTTTAGCCAAGTTCTCTCGCAAAAATTGTCTGGCTGCTTGTGCGCGTGGAAGAGTTGACCTTTCTAGCCAAAAGCAACCATTTTTTCGCCATAGTTTGCCCATGTATTATCAATGACTGTAGGCTCTGATAACCATGCTTCTTGGCTACACGTATACAAATTCCCCATGACTGATAGATTACTCAAAAATATTCGTTCCTTACAGGTAGCCCTGAAGGGCTTACCCATATACTACTCAGCAGGCTAACTCTTATTTAGACTGATCCTAGCCTCTCTAATCTAGGTATCCACCCTATTTTGGGTGATTAGGCAGATTTGAATCAAGATAACACCCTGTATGGGGGAGATAGGCTGAAGTTTATCTGTATAACTCCCAAAAATGGGATTTTATACGGCTTCAGAGCTGCATCACTACCCGAAATTGGATCTTATCCAGATCCAAATCTGCATACTTACCAGAATTAGGGTGTTATGCAGCTCTCGGTTTACATAGTAATCCTTGAGAAGAAGGTTATGCAGCTAGCTTCACAAATTCTTTACCAACAAAAATACGTGTCAAAGGCGATACTAAGTACATATGTTCTTAAGCGTCTACAACGGACAATGGAAAGTCGCCCCAAAAAGCTGTTAGATCAGGTTCGAGATGCAATCCGCGTGAAACATTATTCCTACCGCACTGAGCAGAGTTATGTCGGGTGGATTCGTCGGTATATTCTGTTTCATAACAAGCGTCACCCAAAGGAGATGGGTCATGCAGAGGTTGAGGCGTTTCTTACCGCTCTCGCTGTGGATGGACAGGTTTCTGCTTCTACTCAAAATCAAGCCTTGAGTGCGTTGCTGTTTCTATACCGCTATGTGTTGCAGCAAGAATGGGATGGTCCATTAGATGCAGTGCGGGCGAAACGTTCACGCTACTTGCCGACTGTACTAAGTAGAGAGGACGTGCAAGTGGTTTTGCAACGAGTGTCAGGGGTACATGGACTCGTGCTAAAGGTGTTATATGGTAGTGGTCTACGGCTGACTGAAGGGTTACATTTGCGCGTTAAAGATGTAGATTTTGCCCAACGTCAAATTGTAGTGCGTGATGCTAAGGGTCATGAAAGTCGAGTAACGATGCTTCCTACGAGTTTGATTGAACCGTTACAGGTACAGCTTCAGCAGGTTAGGCAACTGCATCGTCGGGATTTAGACCAGGGATATGGAGCAGTGTCTTTGCCATTTGCGTTAGAGCGTAAGTATTCCAACGCGGCTCGCGACTGGATTTGGCAGTTTGTGTTTCCTTCGTTTGGGCGATCGCGCGATCCGCAGAGTGGCGTTGTGCGTCGGCATCACCTGCATGAGAGTAGTGTACAGCGATCGCTGAAAGCAACTGTTCAGGCTACACACATTGCCAAGCGGGTTAGCTGTCACACCTTCCGCCACAGTTTTGCGACCCATTTGCTAGAAGATGGCTACGACATCCGCACCGTGCAAGAGTTGTTGGGGCACAAAGACGTAAAAACGACGATGATTTACACACACGTCTTGAATCGGGGTGGACGAGGCGTGAGAAGTCCGTTAGATGGATAAGAGCGTCGCTTGCCTTTCACGACTCATTCAATCAGCGAAATGGCTGTTTGCTTTCTCGTTTTGCTTGTTTGCTTTCTCATTTCAGTAGTTTCCGTAAGCAAAAAGGTCATTTGCTTAATCGTTTCAAGCATTTGCTTTCTCATTTCAGTAGATCGCGTACGCATTTTGGTGTTTTCCGCAAGCAAAAGGGGGTTCTGCTTTCTCAAGCTGCGGTTTGCTTTCTCATTTCAGTAGATCGCGTACTCATTTTGGTGTTTTCTGCAAGCAAAAGGGTTATTTGCTTTCTCAAGCTGCGGTTTGGTTACTCCATTTCAGTCAGCTAATCGTCATTTACAGCAGAATTCAGGATACAGCAGAATTCAGGAGTTAGGAGTCAGGAGTGAAAGAGGCTACAGCTAAAGCTCTCAGACTCAGAGGCGTACCTCATGTAGCTGCAAACCGCTGTATCATCTACGATGAGATTGGTTGGTGTGACCATTACAGGAGGAACTTTATGTCTAGCACCATCACTGTGACTGCCTTACTCGATCGCTATGCCGCCGGAGAACGAGACTTTAGAAGCGTAAACTTGAGCGCGATCGACTTAAAAGACGCGACATTGAAGGGCATACTGCTCCAGGGCGCTACCCTTCGTGATACCAAATTGCTGAACGCTGATCTGACAGGTGCTGATTTAAGCGAGGCGGACTTGAGTCAGGCGGGCTTACAAAAAGCTGACCTCAGTCAGGCTAATCTGGAAGGTGCTCAATTACGCAAAGCAGACATTCGGGAAGCCAAACTGCACGGCACCAACCTGCGGGGCGCTGATTTAACGGAGGTCAATCTTTCCAGTGCGGATTTGAGAGAAGCCGATTTGCGGGAAGTCATCCTTTGCGGCGCTGATCTAATGCACACCAGTTTTTACAAAGCCGATCTGCGTGGTGCTGATTTGCGCGGTGCCGATTTGTTTCAGGTTCATCTCAAGGACGCGTATTTTGACGAAAAGACCAAATTCAATCCTGGGTTTGATCCCATTGTGCTAAAAATGCAGCATTGGGAGTAACCAGCGGTATGGGCTAGAAGGCGCTCCGCTGTTTGTGCTGAAGAATCAATCTGTAAGGATGAGTGGATGCTGTGTATCGAAGATCTCTCCAAGCTTGCCTTATTTCAACACTTGCCCTTAGAACGACTGCATTGGGTGTGCGATCGCGCTCAGAAAGTTGAGCTTGCTGCCGGAGAAACCTTGGTGCAGGAAGGTGCCCCAGCGCGAGGAGTGTTTGTTTTAGTCGCGGGTCAGATCGGGATTACGCGGATCAGCGATGGCTTAGACATTCCGATCGGGCAACACAAAGCACCAGCAGTCTTTGGTGAAACGCCAGTCCTGACCGATGAACCCATGCTTGTTACCCTGCACGCACTGACGGCTTGCGTAACGTATGAAATTGCGGGCGATGACTTTCTCACCCTGCTGCATGAGTGTCGGGCTTTTGAGCGGGCTGTGTTTCAACTGATGGCACGGCGACTGCGTGGAGTCGAATCGTTTGTGCGGGGTCGAGAGAAGATGGCAGCCCTGGGAACGCTTGCAGCTGGGTTAGCTCATGAATTGAATAATCCAGCCGCTGCCGTTGTCCATGCCTTGAGAGATGTGGTTCCAGCCCTGGCAGAGCTACAGCGGATGAACCTCGTCTATGGGCAGCGCCAAATCGAGGCAGCGCATACACAGCAATGGCTGCAAGCCCGCGATGAGGGTTACGAGACAATTCTGCACGATCGCCTCGACCTGACACTGTTAAGCGATCGCGAGGAGGAACTGCTTGAGTGGCTAGAAGCCTATGGCGTTAGCAATGCCTGGAATCTGGCTGCCCCGCTGTCACTGGGCGGCGTGACAGTAGAGACGTTAAACATGCTCACCGATCGTTGGCGGGATGATCCCACCGAGCTAAAGGATATGGGAGTGCACTGGCTGGCACTCTCGTTTGATGTCATGTCGATGATCAAAAGTGGGCTGCGCGGGGCTGAACGCATTGCTGCATTGGTGCAATCCATGAAGGCTTACTCTTATCTTGATCAAGGAGTACAGCAGTTGGTGGATGTGCATCAGGGGATTGAAGATACGCTGCAAATTTTTTCGCATCGGCTCAAACCCGGCATTGAAGTGCGCCGTTGCTATGACCGATCTCTGCCTCAAGTTAACGCTTACGGTAGTGAACTCAATCAGGTGTGGACGCACTTAATCGAGAACGCGATCGAGGCGATGGCTGGCAACGGTTGCCTCAAAATTACCACAGCGCGAGATGGCAACTCGGTTTGCGTCGAAATTACAGATTCTGGCACGGGCATTCCACCCGAAATCCAATCGCGCATCTTTGAGACCTTCTTTACCACCAAACCTGTAGGTAAAGGCACTGGACTAGGCTTGGATATTGTCCGGAGGATTGTGGAAAATCGTCATCAAGGTACGATCGCCCTGGAGTCTCAGCCAGGTGAAACTTGCTTCTCAGTCCGCCTCCCTTTGGCGACCTTGAAACCAACGTAGCCTTATTTGATAAACTGCAACAAGTCAAACTCTTGGCGAATGTTGAGTAAGGAACGATCGAGCAACGGCTCAAATGCTAGAAAGGGAACCAATTTCTGGCGATTGCGAGTTTTGAACCAAATTGGAATTAATTCTGGAATCAGCGGAGGAAGGACTCTAAGAACTGCTCCATAAAGCCAAAGTACACCTTTTTCTTTGATCATGTCGGCATACATCACATCGACAGCGGGTGAATTTTTCATGCTCAAATAAGTTTGAAATGTACACTCGCTTGTCCACCAAAAGAGCGGCAGAATTTTCAGTTCGTCGTACATTCCTGTGTCGCAGCCGTAGATGATGTGACCAACATCGTGAGCTGATAGGATTTTGGCGAATTCCGGTGGTTGTGTTTCAGGAGGAGTCACATGGGGATTCAGAGCGTAGTACTCTGCTAAACCTTCACGCAGCGTTTGAGTACTGTTTTTGTCCATGTAGTGAGGGCGTTGGCTCATAATCTCTAATAATCCACTTGGACGACAGACCATTGCTATGATTATCAGCAGCGCATCCAGTAATGCTCAGTTTGCTCAAATCTACTGGACAAAATACCTGCAACCTCGACGAAAAACCTTCGCAATTGTCATAGAACGAGCAAAGGCAAGAAACGAAATTTCAACCGATCTAGACTCCGATTTGGTTTTCGATACCATGAGTGGAATCATGCTCTATGCTTTAATTTTTCAACCAACCTCTGACTCTTGGACAACCTATGTTCGCCGTGCGCTCAATCTCTTGTTTAGAAACGCTTGAACACAAACCATTTGCAGGTAATATCCGTGGCTAAACCCGTCATTTTGACTGTTGATGATGATCCAGAAGTTTTGCAAGCCGTTGCCCGTGATTTGCGGCAGCAGTATGGCGATCGCTTTCGGATTATGCGGGCTGATTCCGGGGCAGCGGCGATCGATGCCACCCAAAAGCTCAAGCTCCGTAACGAACCTGTTGCCCTCTTTCTTGTGGATCAGCGAATGCCCCAAATGAACGGGGTTGAATTTCTGGAACAGGCACTAGAGATTTTTCCCAATGCAAAACGGGCACTGCTGACGGCTTATGCCGATACCGATGCAGCGATTCGCGCCATCAACAGCACCCAAATTGATTACTACCTGCTGAAGCCGTGGGACCCACCAGAAGAAAAGCTCTACCCAGTTTTGAATGACCTCCTGGATGACTGGTTCGCCAGCTTTCGTCCCACCTTTGAAGGCACTCGTGTGATCGGCAATCGTTGGTCGCCGCAGTCGCACGATATGAAAGACTTCCTGGCGCGCAACCAAATCCCCTATCAGTGGCTGGATATTGAATTATCCGAAGAAGCACAGACGTTAGCGGACTTTGCTAAGTGCGATCGCCTCTCTCTACCTTTAGTGCTTTTTGCTGACGGCAGTAGTTTGGTGCAGCCATCGATCGCCCAGGTTGCCGAGAAAATTGGACTCCGCACCCAAGCGGAAAAGCCCTTCTATGACCTGATTATTGTGGGTGGCGGACCGGCTGGACTCGCGGCTGCCGTCTATGGTGCATCGGAAGGACTGCGTACGGTCATGGTTGAACGCGAAGCACCGGGAGGACAAGCAGGCACCAGTTCGCGGATTGAAAACTACTTGGGCTTTCCATCGGGCTTAAGCGGCAGTGACTTAGCCCGTCGTGCCGTGACGCAAGCGAGACGCTTTGGCGTAGAAATTCTTAGTCCCCAAGACGTAACGGGAATGCGTATAGAAGATCCCTACCGCTTCATCACGTTATCGAATGGCAGTGAAATCAGTTGCCATGCGCTGATTTTGGCATTGGGTGTGTCATGGAAACGGCTCGATGTGCCGGGACTCGATCGCCTCACTGGAGCCGGAGTTTACTATGGAGCCGCTCAGACCGAGGCGCTCACCTGCCAAGACGAAGATGTTTACATCATTGGTGGTGCCAACTCTGCCGGACAAGCGGCAATGTATTTCTCGAAGTATGCCCGCAAGGTAACAATGCTCGTGCGCGGCGAGTCGCTGACCAAAAGCATGTCGCAGTATTTGATTGAGCAGATTGCCGAAACGCCTAATATCAGCGTGCAGACTCACTCCAGTGTGGTGGAAGCGAAAGGGGAAACGAGTCTGGAGGCGATCGTGATAGAGAACGCTATCACAGGTGAAACTGAAACGGTTACCGCCGTGTCCTTGTTCATCTTTATTGGTGCCGTTCCACGTACGGAATGGCTGGATGGACTGGTAGAACGCGACGATCGCGGCTTTGTGATCACGGGAACTGACCTAAAGAGTGGCGAGAGGCGATCGAGTACCCATCGTCCCAGAGGTTGGCGGCTCGATCGTGATCCCTATTTGCTCGAAACCAACATCCCCGGTGTCTTTGCAGTCGGTGATGTCCGACATGGCTCCATCAAGCGAGTCGCATCAGGAGTCGGTGAAGGTTCCATTTGCGTACAGTTTGTGCATCAATATCTCGCCAATGTCGGGTCTTAAGATGAGGAGTTTTATAAACTGATACTGTTAAGCTAACGAAAATGGTTGCTGAGTCAAAATCAATGCTTTATATGGTTATCGAATACTTCAATGCAGGTGCGGCAACTGAGATCTATCGTCGTGCCCGCGATCGAGGTCGTCAATTACCTCTTGGGCTTGAGTATGTAGATAGTTGGGTAGACCTAGACTACTTCAGATGCTTTCAACTTATGCGGACTGATAATCGAGCTTTGTTTGATATTTGGATTGATGCATGGAATGATCTTGGTCATTTTGAAATCATTCCGGTGCGGACTTCGGTAGAAGCGGCTCAGCATATTGCAGACAAACTCAGTTAGCGCAGTGTAACGCATCGCCTCCGGGGCTTGTGATGCGTTACAGCTGTCGCCTTTAGCGCAGCCATGCCGTAGCTTGCTTCTCGAAGAGTAGGCTATACACATCCTACAAAAGCTACAAAAGCCGATTTTATTTAATAAAACCTCAGCTCTTGTACTGCACTCTCATGGGAACCGCTACAGTGCTCTTTATCAATCTTTGGCTTTCTACTGACCAACTAACCTGGCAGCGCCAAATGTTGCATTAAACTTGCGGCACCAGATCACAGCAGATTTATACTCGGCTAAGTTGATCGTTGCGGGGATGGCATATCGTTGAGTGCCACTGAATTTGCGTAAGGGTGCCAGAAGCGTATAATCCCCTGCTTTCAACGGATAGGCAGGTGGTTTTGTGGAACCGAGTACATTACTAGAGCGATGCAAAATTACGACGAGATCTGGTCCTAAATTGGAGGTTTTAAATTTCTGGTCGAGTTCTAGAAAGAGTTTGCCATTCTGGTTCACGACACGAGCTGTTCCCTGAGTCGGATGTTCTCCAGAAGTAAAGCTGCCAGAACTGACAACTGTTGGCTTTGTGGAGTTCATCATTTGAGCGATCGACTCTGCTCTGGTCGAATGTACAGGCGTATTGCTGGTAAAGGGAAGGAGCCTTTCAATTGATTGTTTCTTTGCAGCCATGCCGACAGAACCGACAAAAACTAGAGGCGCTAAACTTAACAGAACCCAATGTTTCACTCTCATATCAAAACTTCCTCAATGTAATGTTAATCAGCACTATTTGTTTTTAGCGATCGCACTGCTAATGATGACTGAAAACCGCGATCGTCAAATGATTCAGTGTTAAAGAGTTCAATCTAAAAAGCTGAGATTTGAGTGAGAAACCGTTTAGTTAATTCTCAGCAAGCGTTCATTTTTGGCTGCTTGAGTGGAGATCCGCAGCGTTTTTTAACAAACAAACGTGATAGATTTTAGTAGATTGCGCGCTCAATGCAGGTAGTTTAGTCCCATGAGTGATGCCAAGGACGATCAGTCTCTACAGCACCATCAATGGCAGCGAGAGCAACAGGCAATGGCAATGTTGTCTTCCCTGAGCTACCGCACTGGAGAGCTTAGTCGCTATCTACACGACATTGCTTGTGCAGTCAGTCAATTGGTTGATGTGGATTGGACGGTCGTAACCATTTGTCAAGAAGGCTTTGAAACCGTCCTGGCAAGCAGTCTGGACATGGGTAACTCGCCTCGGGTGTATGCTCTGCATGGTCAGTTGACGAACACCGTCATGCAAAATCAATGTACGCTGGCGGTGAAAGACGCGATCGTCCAGCCAGAGTATGGCAAACCTGCCCCAGGCTACCGAGCGTACTTAGGCATACCGCTGCGGACGGCAGAAAGCGAAGTCATTGGCACTGTCTGTTCGTTTCATCAACAACCCCGCGAGTTTACGCCGGAAGAAATTCAGATCGTTGAACTCTTTGCAGAACGGGCAGCGACAGCCATCGATCACTATCACCTTTATCAGCAGCAGCGCCAATTTAATGAAGCACTGGAAGTAGAAGTGCAGAAACGAACAGAAGAACTGCGGGTGGCTCAAGCCAAACTGGTTGAGCAGGAACGGTTGGCTGCGATCGGTGAGTTTGCTGCCATGATTGTGCATGAAATTCGCAATCCTCTCACCACGATCGTGATGGGGTTGAAGTATTTCAAAAAAATAATTTTGGCGATACCTGCTCAAGAACGTTTAGCACTTGCCCTTGATGAAGCTAGTCGCTTAGAACGCTTATTAGGTGAGATCTTGCAATATGCCAAACCTCAAGCCGTGCAGTTGGTTGAGTTTGAGCTAAACCAGTTCATGCACAAATTACTGGCAACAATTCGTGAGACACCAGAAGCGCAGGGGCGACAAATCGAGTTTATTGCTGCATTATCCCTGGTTAGAATTTCGGGCGATCAAGACAAGCTGAAACAAGTGTTTATCAATCTCATTCGTAATGCCTGTGAGGCAGTTTCAGTTGGGGATGTTATCAGGTGGGAAGTAGACGCTGCAGCCACAGCGTATGTTTCTATCACTATTCACAATGGCGGTGAACCCATTCCACCGGACGTGCTGCCAAAACTCACTCAACCCTTTTGTTCCACAAAGCCCGGTGGTACTGGCTTAGGGCTGGCGATTACTAAACGCATTGTGCAGGCTCATGGTGGGGCGTTATCGATTCAATCAGCACCAGAAACTGGTACTACCGTCCATGTTAAATTGCCTGTAGTGGCGTGATAACGCTTTTGAGTTTCAACGTAGTTGGGCTGTCTGGTTCATTTGATGACCAACAAACCAAACAGCATCGCGATCAAGATACAACTGATTACTACACCATTGCTGCTGCCATTTGACGGCAGGACTCAGCACAGCGGCGGCAAGACTCGGCGCATTGCTTACAGTGGTCGTGGTCATGCTTGCCGCACTCAGCGGCACAACGATCGCACGCCTCCGCGCAAACACTACACAGTTGAGCATGAAGGTCAGAATGACGAGCCATAAAGCGGGCGCAGATAGCGCAAGTATCCGCGCAGTCGCGGCACAACTTAATGCACTGAGCCATCATTTGTACCATGTCACTATCCAAACAAGCGGTTACACAGTTCTCGCAGTCTCGCAGGCAGTCAAAACAAGCCTCAAGGCAGGTTTCCAGTAAGGATTGGTGAGATTGAGTGGTGGTCATAACTTTACTCCTGGTAAATGAACAACAAATGAAAACCTCCTGGCTCTCAGGCTTCACCCTACAGAGGCATCCAACTAATTACCTCTCTCCTCCGAAAGGAAGATGAGCTCGTACTTTAGAGCGAGAGCGATTTCATAACTGCATGTAACGGTAGAGAAGTGTGCCTTTTTGACTTTGGCTCACGCCTTCAAACGGTCTCTAAGCTTGGAGAATTTAACTACTTGACTCTCCAGCCGAGTGGAGTATCCAGAATAACAATGTTACTTCTTCAGACCCTTTATTTCAGGCACAACGAACGTATGTCACATCACTTCTTGGCAAAAACGGGATGGCTAGTTTTAGTAATGGGAACGATCGCCACTGGCAGCGTCCTCAGCGCCTGCTCCACCACAGCCCAAAATCAAGCACCCAGTCCCGCTGCTACTAACGCTGGAGCCATGCAGGGCATGGATCACAGCAACATGGGCGGCATGAACCACGGCAGCAATATGTCGATGGATCTCGGTCCAGCCGATGCTGAGTTTGACCTGCGCTTCGTCGATGCGATGACTCCTCACCATCGGGGAGCCGTCGAAATGGCAAAAGAAGCACAGCAGAAATCCAAGCGTCCTGAGATCAAAAAACTGGCAGCTAACATCATCCAGGCACAAGACAAAGAACTGAACCAGATGAAGCAGTGGCGGCAAGCCTGGTATCCCAAAGCCAGTGCCGAACCGATCGCCTACAACGCTCAGATGAAACACTCGATGCCCATGTCTCAAGATCAGATGCAAGGCATGATGATGAGCATGGATTTAGGTGCAGCCGATGACCAATTCGATCGACGCTTTCTCAACGCGATGACACCGCATCATGAAGGTGCTGTGGTGATGGCGCAGGATGCACTGGCTAAATCAAAGCGTCCTGAAATCAAGAAGCTGGCTCAAGAAATTATTTCGTCTCAGAAAGCCGAAATCAAGCAGATGCAGCAGTGGAAACAAGCCTGGTACAAGTAATAACGTCAATCAAGGCGTTTTTGCTTGATCGGTGGGAGGGGTATGCACGATCGCCTGACTATGATGATTACCGCTCTGCATCTCCTGGGCTTGGTTCCACAGCAAGATGCCCATCATGGCATCAAGTGCCCCGGCATTACTTTGATTACCACCCACTACGATATCGGGAATGATTCGCACATTGCGATCGCCAATCACTTGCATCAATTGCATCGCCGTGTAGAACTGAGCACCCACCGCATTTACACCCGCTTGATAGGTGTCCGCTTGTGCCTGTCCTGTAACGCGAATTGACTCTGCCTCTCCAGTTGCCTGACTGATTTTTGCTGTCGCTTGCAGTTCAGCGATCGTCACCCCTTGCTCGGCTGTGACAATTCGTTGTTGAATATCAGCCAGGGCAGTTTCTCGTACCAGCTCTTGCCGCTGCGTTTGAGCCGCACGTTGCGTTACGTAGGTCTTTTCCTGCTCTTCAGCTAGCTTGCGATCGGTCAACGTTTGCATCAACTCTGGTGGTGGTGAAATTAAACCAATTAGCGTATCCACTGCCTGCACATCATACGCGCGTAATGCCTGACGGATGTATTCCGCGGCTTCTGACTGACGCTCACTCCGTGCCGTGAGGAAATCGAGAATGGTATACTCCTGTGCGGAATTGCGAAAGTAGTTACCGACGATCGGACGCAGCACCTGATCCACCAGATTTTGCATTGAACCCAACCGCGAAATCACTTTGGGTGCATCCATCGCGCCTACATGGATCACCTGGAAGACTTCTAGATCAAAAGTGAAACCATCAAACGAGAGTAATTTAAGCGCCGAGAGTGAAGAATCATAGCCATGTTCCCCTTTGAACCGCTGGGTAAAATTGATCACGATATTGGTTGTTGGCACCAATTCCACTTTCATGATTTTGGTGTTCAGGGGATGTTTTCCCGTATGCAAGGATTCAATCCATACACCTTTGTCTCCGCGACTCACCAAATTGCCGTGCGTGAAGGCTGCGCCACTAATATCTTCGTGAGCTTGCCCCACATAAGAAATCACAACGCCCACATACCCGATCGGCACTTCCGTCATCGGCACTTGTTCCACCTGCACGAACCAGGGGTTGAGATTCCATGAGCCAGAAAGCATTACCTGTTCTTGCAAACCTCTACAGCCACCCCGGTTCATAAACATCTGAGCGCTTTGAAAGTTATCGTGACCCGCCACGATCGGTCCAGCAATTTCTCCCTCCTCGATCGGCATTCCATCTAAGGCTGTGACAATACCAACGCGATCGGATTGAACCGCATAAACCTTGAGTCGTGCAGCGGTGACACCATGAGCCGTCGCATTACCGGATGTAATCACTGTAAATAAAGCTGTGTTAATGCGATAGGTGCCTGTAGTCAAGATGGCTAGCTGTCGCCCTTTCTCGCCACCGTGAGCCAGAAACTGACGGGCATTTTGGAAATTCTCACTCTCAACCACTTTGCCGAGAATACGATTGGCTGGAATAGCGGCTCCATCATTGGCAATCAGCAGCCCGATTTCATCTTGTGGAATCATCACTACAGGCTCTTTCTGCACGCTGTACTGCCAGGGAAAATAGCCAAAGTGCCAACCGGGAGACAGCGTATCGGCTTGCAGACCCGCTTCCCCATTGAGGGCGATCTGTTGTCCTTCAGGCAGTCTTTTTGCTGAGAATTTTTTCGTGACAATCCCAACTTCCCGTTCTTCAATCACAATCAACCCCGCCACCCAACCTACTTTGGGCAAAAAGAACAGAATGAGCATTACACCCCCTGCGAGGTAGACCCACGTAGGTAAGACAGGGATTTGAGCCTGCATAAGCTGTAGGTCTGACTGTTGAGCGGGTGGCTTCGTTTGATCAGAAGTAGTTGAGACGTTACTGGAAGACTGTGCAGCGGTAGGCATTGTCCCAATGGTGAGCATTGCTGCTAATAGAGAGAGCGTGAGAGGCAAAAACTGCCGTAGAACTTTGAATTGAAGCATCGTTTGAATCTCCTATAAATCATCAAAACTTGGTTATTGACTTCACCGATCGCGTCTATTGAAGCTTACGAACATTGAGACTTATGAATTCTGAATGCTTATACAACAATGATCAAGCAGAGGGTGCTTCCCAATGTTGAGCTTGAAGACCCGTCCATTCACTTAACTCATCACAAAGCCATTGAATTTCGTGACGATTTCCTGTGACTGCGATCGTATCGCTAGCGTCTTGAAAGCTGAGATTCAACCGATATCGAGGCATCGTCTCCAATCCTGCTGAAATGCCTTTTAGTTTTCCTTGAAAAATGTCAACAGACCGAGAATTTTGTATCAGACTAAGAGTAGAAATAACGGAGCCACTGTCTCGATGAAACGTGACATCAGCACAACGGAGTCTGTTACCGTTGGCATTGTCTGAGCTAATAGCAGTTAAAAAAATATGACCAGGTGTACTTCGACTCAAACCTGAAAAATAGATGCGACATCCAATGAAGCATGCGATGACAAATGGTATGACCCAAAACTGTATGGCGACCATCAGAACGAAGGTCATCACCATTGGCAACAGACAACCCCACATATAAAGATTATACATTCCTGGAAAGATATATTGAATCTGATTGGATGGTATCTTCAGTTCAAGGGTGGTTTGAGTTGCCTTTAATGAAATATACGAATACAACGGACGCGTACCCAGGAGAATGCTTTGTGTTGTCAACTGAGCGTTTCGTTGCTGACGAGGCTTGAGCAACGCCTGTAGCGCGTCTTTTGTGGATGCGGGTCTTCTGACTAAGCTTGGGTCGGTCAGCCATTCAATCCAATCAGTCAAAGACTGGCTGAGGGTTGTCAATTGCTTAAACTCAACGTGTAAATCCTTCTGAGGTAAATCGGCAGGATGCTGCCCCGTTGCTAAGTAAATGAGGGTGGCACCGACTCCGTAAAGATCGGAGGCTGGCAGCGATCGCCCACCAAATTGTTCTGGCGGCATATAGCCATAAGTGCCAACGACGGTGACTGTACCGCCATGTGCGGCTGTTTGCACAGAACCAAAATCAACCAAATAAACTTGTCCACAACTGTTGCCACTGCGGTTTCTGAGCAATACGTTGCTGGGTTTGATATCTCGATGGATGACCGAGGGTTGACGATTGTGAAGGTACGCCAAAATGTTCAATAATTCTTTGGCGATTCCCTTGAGTTCGTCTTCGCTAAAGGTGCATCCTGCTTGCACCCATTCTTGCAGCGATCGCGCCTCAATGTAACTTTGCACCAGCGCAAAACCCTTGCCCAATGCAGTTTCCACCTCAAAGAAATCCAGATATTTGGGAATCGCTGGATGGTGAAGAGACTTGAGCGTTTCTGCCTCGCGCTCAAACAATTTCAGATCGTCCCAGGTGAAATCAGGGCTAAACAACATGAGCTTGATGACTACAGGCAGTTGATCGTCTATGTCGATCGCCATGAAGGTTCGTCGCCCTGGTTTACGTCCAAGCAGCCATTGAATGTGATAGCGATCGTGCAAAATTTGATTCACTAACTGCCTATCAGTGCCCCTATCAAACTTGACCATAGGGTAAACCTCTCTGCGATTAAATGTTTAAGCTTCGCAATTAAATCTCTAAGTTTCGTTGTTGAGTCTTTGAGGCTTGCTATTGAATGTCTGAGCTTCGCCGTCGAGTCTTTAAGGCTCATCGTTCAATGTCTGAGCTTCGTCGTTGAGTGTTTGAGGCTCACCGTTGAGTGTTTGAAGCTCACCGTTGAGTCTTTAGGACTCGCTGTTAAGTCTTTAGGACTCGCTGTTGAATGCCTAAGTCTCGTCGTTCAATGTCTGAGCTTCGTTGTTGAGTGTTTGAGCTTCGTCGTTGAGTCTTTAGGACTCGCTGTTCAATGTCTAAGCTTCGTCATTGAGTGTTCGAGCTTCGTCGTTGAGTGTTCAAGTTTCGTCACTGCACAGAACGACCTCACTGAGCTGGTTCAATGCTTCGGCTCAATATTTCCAGTGCCCTCGCATACTGAGGATCAGCAGTTGTACCAATGTCACGATTAGTAGTCAATTTGCGTCGCTGCGTCTCGGTGAGTTTGACCGTTACATCTGGTTCAATGCCGACTTTGCTAATATCGCGCCCCTTTGGTGTTAACCATTTAGCAACGGTGACTGCAAGACCGGAGTCACCTTTAAGCGCCCGCACAGACTGGATCGAGTTGTTACCCCAGGTGCGCGTACCGACTAAAAGGGCGCGCCGGTTTTCCTGTAATGCCGCTGCCATAATTTCGCTGGCACTGGCAGAACCGCCATCTACTAGCACAACTAGAGGCTTGTCAGTCAGTGCGCGGTTATTTGCCTGCTCCCGATCGCGCTCTCCATTCCGATCGACAGTGCTAACAATTACCCCTTTTGGCAACCACTGGCGGGTAATTTCAATCGCAGCGTAGAGAAGCCCACCTGGATTAGAGCGGAGGTCAAGAATGTAGCCTTTGACCGTTTGAGCCTCCAATGTTTCGATTGCAGTCTTCATTTCTTTTGTGGCATTGGCGTTGAATTGAGTAAAGCGAATGTAGCCAATTCTGCCAATGGCTGTTTCTTGAGCGTTATAACGTACTGGACGGATTTCCACCTTTGCCCGTTGAATCCGAAACTCTAACGGCTTACCGTCTCGAAGAAGCGCCAGGGTGACGAAGGTTGCTGGTTTGCCCTGAAGCAGTGTGACCGCTGCATTTACGTCCATACGTTCCATGCTCTGACCATCAATTTTAGTGAGGGTATCTCCTGCCAAAACTCCGGCTTTCCATGCTGGTCCATCCTCAATAGGAGCAATAATATTGATTTTCTGGGTTTTCTCATCTTTTGCTAGCTGCAATCCAATACCAGCAACATTGCTATTGCTATCGATCTGCATAGCTTTGAAGGCAAGCGGGTTCAAAAAGCGGGTCAGAGGGTCTCCTAAGAGTTTCAGCATCTCATTGATTGCCAGATACGCGTCCTCAAGCGAGTTGTAGGAACGATCGACATACCGCTTGCGGATTGCTTTCCAGTCTTTTTGATTAAACGTGCTGTCTACATAGGAGCGTTCAACAAGCTGCCAGACCTCATCAACTAACTCTTTGGGCGAGGGCGTTCTCAAGGCATTAAAGCGTTCAACATTTTCAATATTGAAAGGATGTGTTTTTACGGGAGGTGGGCTGGAACCAGGCTGCCCTTGTTGTCCTGGCGCTACAGAAGGTTGAGCTAACCCTGGAAGGGCAGTCGATGTAGCCCCAAAAAAGACAGCAGCTACGATCGCTCCCATCCAGCTTTTGTTGAATTGGTGTGCCATTGGTTTCATCCCTCAATTTCGCGCTGTCCGTCACATAGAGATTAAATGCAGGTGCGATCGAGACACATCTTGCCCATGCAACCGAGTCCCTGTCCTTAACTCCAAAAAAAAACTAGGAAGCATGACTCAAGCACGTCTCTTGAAGCGGCGACGAGCATAGGCAAGCCCTAAACCTGCAAGCAACAAACCTGTTGTTGTCGTTGGTTCCGGTACACCCGCCGCTGGAACAACACGACCAAAGAGAGATGTCTCATTGATACTGCGTTCTTCGGAGATAAATTGATTGACGGGAAGGAGAGCGGGCGTATTGCTGAAACCGAGCAGTTCCAGAGTGTAGTCTACGCCGCCCGCAGCAAAGGTGTTGCTGGAGCTTGTGTTTCTCCAGAAAACCGCATCGGCACAAGGGGACGCGCTTTGGTAAGGGCAGGGCAAAACGTCGTCCGGTGTCTCATCCACTCTCAAGGTGTAGGTAAAATTGCGAACAATGGGTTCATTGTCAATGAGTAGATTGAGCGCAACGGTCAAATCAACGGTTTGTGGAACGGTCAATTCAATAAAACCAACTGGATTATTGAAGTGTTTTAGTTGCCCTAAGTCTAGAAGGTTGTCGAAGGCTCCAGTACCTGTCTTGCCAGTGAAGCTAAGTCCGCTTTTAGGCACAAATTGTCCCCAACTCACTCCGTTTTCTGCACCGGATATATAGGTTACATTACCGCCGATCGCGTTGTTCCAAGTACCGATCGTGGAAAACGTAAATGCCCGGGCAGCCGTGGCGATCAAATTGAAACTCAGCGTTAAGACAATGATCTGTAACGACTTTACCAACGCCGTAGATGTAGCCTGTATTGATTTCATCAGTTTGAATCTCCTGTAGCACTATATTGAGGCATGGCAACCAATTTGCTTGAACAGTCGCAACCGTTAACGATGAATCTGTAAAGTGGGCTAATGCGATCGCGTTGCCCTTCTCAAACAACACCGTTGCTACAAAATTATTGCTGTCTATCAACTGCTATTGGGTTATCGGCAAGTTATCATTTAACTGTGGCAATTTTTACAAATCTTTATTGTGCATTGACATTCTTAGTTGATAACGGCACAAAAGTATAGCCAAAGGGGGCTTTGGGACTGGATCGCACCTGGACAAGCACACCAAAGCTAGAGGTAATTTGACGTTCACCCGATTGAATAAAGCGGACGGTACCACTTGCGCCGTTGACAGAGAAGTCTGCACTGCGAAGAACATCTTTCAGCCCTTCACGGGTCGGAGTGATGCTGCTGCCAGTGGCGATCGCCTGTTGCAAGCCAACGGCGATTGACTGCGTAGCATCGTATGACATAGCTGTGCGCCAATTCACTGATCCACCCCAAAGGGCTGCTGCTTCACGAGCAAAGGCAGTAGTGGGCGACACACCAGGATGCCAGGGCGCTGCCAGCAGCAGATCATTCACTGCTCCTTGTCCCAACTCCAGGGTTTTGGCAGTGTAAAGCGTTGGGCTTCCCAGCAGTTTTAAGCGTCCGCGATTGGCTCTGGCAGTGGCAGTGGCTTGGCTAATGCGATCGACGTGGGGTGCCAGCAGTAAGGTATTAGCACCCCGCTTGATCAGGTTCGTGATGGCGACATTGGGGTCAAAATTTTTGGCTGAGAAATCACAAGGAAATTGCACCAACTCTGCTCCAGGGTGTATCACTGCTTGGGCTAACACTCCATTGGCAAACTGATTACGGTAGGATTCATTGTCTACAGCAGAGCCATCAGAGCAAATCGCAATTCTGGCGTTGGGACGGAACTTGATATAGTGGGTCGCTAATTTATCTGCCAGAAAGCGAATGCTGGGCACCATACGGAAAATGTAGGTACCCATCGATGAAAGTTTGTCCGAAAAGCTAGTGGGCGTAATCATGACCAATCCACCCTGGATGTAAATTGGAGCCGCCACGACGGACGCATCACTGGCGTTGTGCCCGACCACAGCTAACACTTGAGAGTCTTTCACCAGGCGAGTGGCGATCGCTCTGGTCAGGGTCGGATCATTATCATCGTTGGCAATCAATACCTTTAACGCGTGTCCACCAACGCCGCCCTGTCGATTCACCTGATCCTGAGCCTGGGCAACACCCCGCAAAATTTCCTGCGCAACTGCGTCATTGCTGCCGATCGGCACACTCACTGCAAGCTTGAGGGCTTGGCGATTCGCAATACGAGCATTGTTGAGATAGATCAGCGTTTCTGGATCGTTGCGCTGCTGTTGTAGAGAGCGTTCAAACTGCCTGACAGCCTTGTTAAAATCACCGCGCCTGAAAGCGGCTACACCTGCTACTTTGTCCACATTGGTGACTGATGTGACTAAAAGGGTTCCACCCAAACTCATGCGGGCGCTCATCTGAGTCTCCTGCCACCCTTGCTGGAGCAGCAGGATGATCCCTACAAGGGCGATCGACCCTGCGGCGGCGATGAGCAAGCGTTGGCGTGAGTTGTGACGGGGATACTTGAGCATGGGTGCAGCAGGACTCTGACAAATCACTGGCAGCCAAGAGGCACAGGGATAGGTTGCCTCCATACTTTGCAGTTGTTCTCTTGCCTGCCTCACCGCCAGGTAAAACGGTTCTCCCTGAGCAAAGGCTTTGAGAAAGTATTGGAGAAATGCCTGAGCAATGCGATCGGGCACAGGCTCGCGCATCACGATCAGGTAAGGAATCTGCAAATCCGCTAGTTCTCGCGCCAACCCTAACCCATCACAGGAATTGAAGATTGCCAACTGTAAGCCATTTTTAACCGCGCGACTGAGCGCAAATTTGAGTTCGCCAGGGGTAAGGCGATCGGTGGCGTTGATCCAGATATACCCCGTTTCACCATTCACTTCGCTGCGGCTGTGCCCTGCAAAAAAGAGCACATCCCAGTGTTGCTCAAACAGGCGATCGCTCAAATCCTGTCGTGTGGGTTCGACCAGACGGGTCACTTTGGCGTTCGGCAATCGTTCTAGCAGGGTGCGATCAACTTGCAGATCAATGCCCTCACTGTTGCCCAGCACCGCCAGAATTTTGACCGGGCTACTGAGCCGTCTTGACGTTTCAGCGTATTGAGCGCTGATGCCAATTTCTAGTCGTGGCAGACGCTCTAGCAACGACCAGAGATGCCAGGGCAAGCGACGCAGCCAGCGGTCTTGAGTCCGTACAATCAAACGCGCCAAATCTTGCCGATGCACTTCAATGAGAATCTGCTCACGCAAATCTCGCATCTCTGGTTGATCAAACCAGTGCTTTAACTGTTCCTGTAGTGCCTGAGCCGAGTGATTGCACTCATCCCAGTAAGAAACGTTGGTGGTTTGCGGTGGAAAATCGACGCGGAGCACGCGCCACCAGCGATGGTTCGCACCCCAACTGTAGTAAGCCGTTTGCCAGCGAGCATAGAGTTGTGGCAGTTCTGGCGCGGATGGTAAGCGCCCTCGAAATTCCACATTGTGTGGCTTGCCAGCGTGACCAATGCGAAGCTCCACAGGAAAGCCGCGATCGAAATCTCCATCGCCAACACTCAATACAATCAGCTTACTGCTAACGTCAGCCATCGGTTTTCGCTGCCCAGCTTCAAATCAAACCAGCTTCAAGTCACACCTGCTTTAGATCAGAAAAGACTCCACAATCACATCATCCTCTAAGCAGAGCCGAATGCTAAATTGTTCGCCAAATTCTCCTCGCAGTTTGAGTTGAATGTAATTGTCTCGCTCTCTTGCCTCTGTTTCCAGTCCAAGGTGTCCATCCTGCCCCAACACTGCCAACTGTAATCCTGCTGGTAAGTAGCCCTGCTCTGCCAGCGGATACACGCGTGCCAGGATTGAGAGGCGGCGAGGCTCTGAACTGGCAGCACTGTCTGACTGTAAGACTGCCACCATGAGCACCAGCCGCTGTCCTGCTAGCAGCAAACCCAAGTCCAGCACACGCCTTACACCCGTAGCCGGATGACCTGGATCGATCGTCCAAAGAATTTCCGCCGCCTTCCAGCGAGTTTCCTCATCGGATGTAGACTGAATGAGCTGCACTAGCGCTGCTTTCGTATTGGGATCTGATGGGATGTCCGATCGGGGATAGCTAAACCGCTGGCTTGTATAAAGCTGCTCGACCAACCGTTGAAGGTCAGGCGCATCAGGCGCAATGCCCTGATTGCGGAAGGCAAACGTAGGTTTATCCAACTGTGCCAGCAGCGCTTCGATCGTTTGCCAGGCGCTATCACCAATCTCGGCAAGATTGTGTAACCACGGGCTGAGATGAGTTTGCGGTTGCCAGTGGAGAGCTTGTTGGAGCCATTCGAGGTGAATCAGCAGCGCCTCCAGCGGTTGCAGTTGTTGCAATGGCAACCGTTCGCTGCTCACGCTGGAAGAAAAACTCAAACGACGATGGAAGCGAGTTGCAGGCTGATGAGCGGGTTCACGGTTCGCACTGGGCGAGAAGCCCAAAATGGTCGCCTCCTGATAGGGTTGATCCAGTTGAATGACCAGGTAACCAATGCGATCGTCCAAACTATCTGATGACACGTAGCAAGACGGTTCTTTTTGGCTAATGGGGCGGCATTCTAACCGACCTAAACCCGTCACGTGCAGATCGGCGACATCTGTTACTAGCCGACTAAACGGATTCCAGCAGTCGCTTGCTGTTAGCTCAGTCGCAATCTCCAACCAATCCAAACAGTGTTTGGCGGCTAACACTGCCAATGTATTCCGGTACACCTGAGTTGCTTTTTCACGGGTGGGTTGCTGCTGGGCAAAGTTAAGTGCCGTCTGTCGATCGCTGTCGGCGATCGACACCACAGTCGTTGATGGATGAGTAGGCATGGTCATGATCGGGAAGAGTTGGAAGTTTGAATCGGATGGTCTGTTGCTGATGGAACTGGGCTGATGGAATTGAATCTTTGCTGATGGCACTGGCTATTAAAGATAGCCAAGCTGTCTGCCAGCTTCTTTCAAAGGGGGCAAGCATTTTTGTCGGTAGAAGCCCCGCAGGGTGTTCTCGGAGAGCTTAAACTCTTGTGCCAACTGGTGCCAGGGCGTTTCGTCGGGCGGTAAGCGACGTAGAATGAGCGCTTTGCAATGGATATCTGGACGATCGCGCACATAGACACGGCACAACACCGCGCTGTCTCGTTCGACCCAGGCTAGTATTTCTTGCAGGATTGGTGGCGCAGCATTGGGGGCTGGAAGCAGGTCGATCGGATTGAGCACGTTGCCATCTGCCATCACCTTCTCGCTGATGTGCTGCTGTCTCACCCGTTCACTTTCCAGGCGATAATCCAACACACGCATTTTGATGTAAGCATTGAGCCAGGTCAGAACGCTCGATCGTGTTGGATCGTATGGGACAGCAGCCGTTGTCGCTTCGCACAGATTGCGGCAGAGGTAGATCCAGCTTTTTTGGAGAATATCCTGAAAGTCAGTATCTGGAATGTCCGATCGATACCAGAGCCGCCCCGATTCTGTCAGTTGCCGAATCAGTTGATCCAAACAACGCTGACGCTCTGGGCTACTCGCAGCACAAGCACAAGCCTTACAAACTAACTGGTTAAGTTGATGATCCCGTTCATTCATTGGAGCTGGCAACTAGAGCAGGGCGCAAGTATTTATCAGATCGATGTGGGGAAGTCGCAGCAATAGTTACAAAAGTTTGTAACAAGCTAAGCTCTGCGATTAAAGCGATGGCTCGTCATACCTCTGGATCGAAGCCGTAAGACGCATTGTAAAGATATATGAAAAATATACCAGTTAACGGCTGCCTGACTGATAGCTCCTCGGCAGTTCAACGCACCTTGGGTTGACTGCACCCATCAAAACTGTAAGTTCTGGTCAGATAACGATCTCTGTTCACGAGAATAGCCTTCGCTCAAAGAGTTAGATGTTTGCTTTTAGAAAAAATGCAAGCTGAAACGCTAGGGAAAAATTTGCTTTCAATAGAACGCTAAGTCACTGTTCTGCCTAAAAAATGACTGGATTGAATGATTCAATTGGCGCTCTCACACGAGGGTGCTAACTGTCTCAGCTCGCATTAGCGCGATCGTTGAGATGCGTCTACTACTGGAAAGCTGGAAACCCAACGGTGCGACGGGGACAACCCTGTATGCAACTGCGTAAACTCTGGCGCAGTGATGTCTAAAGCACTTCGTCACGTTAAGCGGCGTTGCTGAACGCAGGTATAAATCGCCCTCATCCCCGACCCTTCTCCCCAAGGAGAAAGGAGCTAGAACGCCCCTGTTCCCTCTCCTTTTGGGAGAGGGCTAGGGTGAGGGCAAATCTAAGCATTCAGACATCAATTCAGCAAAGCCCCTTAAGCCTTATAGTTCTCTATCAATGAGGAAACGAAGATGTTCGCCAAACTTCCGCGATCGAGTGATTTCAATTTCTCTAGCTCAAATGGAGCGACATCAGCTTTGCAAACGTCTGCAACCACATTTACAACCACATTGGCTTCAACGGATTTCACGGATCCACTGCAACATGACCACTGGATGCAAGCGAGTGCGCTGAATGATAGTACGGCAGATGTCACAGCAGCTACGTTCGATCGTCGCCCAGCTTCGTTCTCTGAATTTACTTCTAACAATGCCTTGACCCTAGCTGCTGATGCCGCGGGCGATACACTTTCAACAGCGCTCAACTTAGGTGTGATTAGCGGCAGTGGTACAGTGAGAGACTTTGTTGGCAGCAGTGATCCCAATGACTTCTATCGCTTTCAAATCACTGCCAGCAGTAACCTCAGCCTTCGCCTGATAGGATTAGCCGCTGATGCTGACCTTTATTTTATTCAAGATGCCAACAGCAATGGTATGGTCGATCGCGGTGAAGTATTGAGCTACGCGATCGCTCCTGGTAGCAATCCAGAGGCGATCGATCTCACTGGCTTAGCCGCAGGCAACTATTTCATCCAAGTGACTCAATACCAAGGTGATACGAACTACCAACTTGCCATTACTACTACGCCCAGTGGTGCTGGTGGTACGTTGAGTACAGCCGCAAATTTTGGCATTCTCACTGGGCAACGCAGCACCAACGACTTTGTGACCAATGCGAACCCGCAAGCGTTTTATCGGTTTCAACTGAATGCCATCAGCAACCTAAATTTGACGCTGAATGGATTGAGCGCCGATGCTGATTTGTACCTGATTCGAGATAATAATAACAATGGCGCGATCGATAGCAATGATGTACTTGCCGCATCGGTTGCACCCGGCACAACTCCAGACTCCATCAATGTGACTGGACTGGCAGCCGGAACTTACTTTGTTGACGTGATACGCTATAGCGGCAACACTACCTACAACCTGACACTCACGGCTGATGCGGCTGGCAACACCTTGAACACTGCCCGCAACATTGGCAGCTTGTACAATACCCAACGTTTCAATGATTTTGTTGGCAGTGCCGATTCTGCTGACTTTTACCGCTTCTCATTAAGCAATACCAGCAACTTTAGTCTGAACTTAAGTGGGTTAAGTGCCGATGCTGATGCCTATTTGATTCGTGACGCAAATGGCAATGGCGCGATCGATCTGGGTGAGATTCTTGCTGCATCGATCACGGCTGGTAGCAGTTCAGAAACCATTGTATTGAACAATTTAGCAGCCGGAAGCTACATTGTTTTAGTCAACCAATTTAACGGTAACACCAACTACAGCTTGCAATTGGCTGCAACACCCGTTGGTGGGTTACAAATCGTGCAGGGAACATTAAGCGCCGATACGTTTACCTACAATGCAAACTATCGATATTCGGTGTTCTCAGGCAATGGCAACCTGGCGTTTGGCAGCGGCAGACGCGATCTGCTTGACCTTTCCACTGTGTTGTCGAGTAGTGTAAGCTTCAATTTAATCGGCATCAACGGCAATGGCGTGTTGTTTGATTCTGGCAATGGAACACAGATGTTTGATGGACTTCTTTTGAGTAATGGCAACCAAATTTTGTTTGAAGGCATTGACAGTATCCGCTTTGCCGATCGCACCTTCAATCTAGCTATCATCCCAAATGATCCGCTCTTCTCACAACAGTGGAGCCTGACTATGATGGGTGTGCAAAGTGCATGGCGCTTGACTACTGGCTCAAATAACGTTCTGATTGGTATTGAAGACAGCGGGTTAGGCTTCAATAGCGCTGGCATTCATCCCGACCTACGCATACCCATTGTTATTGATGGCAATCTTGCCGATGAGTTTGCTGAGCCAACGTCACATGGCACTGCGGTAGAAGGCATCCTTTCTGCCATCAGCAATAATGGTATCGGTCTCAGCGGCATCAACTGGAGTTCTCCAGTGGCTCAGGTGGATGTGATTTCAGGGAGAGAGGCGGGCGATCGCAACCTGACCCAGGCAACTCAGGCGTTAATTGCTCAAGCGGCTCGAAACGGACAGCGCCTGGTCATTAACTTGAGTTTGACTGCAACCACGATCGAGCCTGCGTTTGAGCAGTTGATTGCCAGCCATCAAACGGATGTGCTGTTTGTCATTGCTTCTGGCAATGATGGTTCCAGTAGCCTCGCCTACCCAGCCTATCTAGCAAACTTCTACAGCAATGTCATCGCAGTGGGAGCGTCATTTGGCACTGTGGATAGTAGCGGCAATGCCGTTGTACCCGGCACACGCGCGCCCTACTCAAACTATGGCTACGGATTGACTTTAATGGGACCCACAAACGTCGTTGCAACTAGAGCAGTCGCTTCGCCAAGCGGCGTAGTCTTTGGCTACGACCCGCAGTTTACTGGCACGTCTGCTGCTGCACCCAATGTCACAGGTGTTGCGTCTCTTGTCTGGAGTGCAAACCCGAATTTGACGGCAACACAGGTACAGCAAATCCTTTCTGAAACGGCTTATGACCTGGGTGCGCCTGGTTATGACTTTGCTTACGGGAATGGTTTTGTGAATGCCGATACCGCTGTGCGACGAGCGATCGCATTGGGGGCAGGTGCCGTATAGCGCAAACGTTACCTGGGTTTGGGCAAACTGCCAAACTAGCGTCAGTGCAGCTAAGAGCTTGCTAAAAAATAACTACGCAGGAGGCAGTGCCGCACCTAAAACCAGGTGCAGCGATTATTAATACCACGTCTATTCAGGCATATGACCCGTCGCAGAGCCTGGTTGATTATGCCATGACGAAAACAGCGATCGTCTCATTCAGCAAATCTCTCTCCAAGCAAATGATTGAAAAGGGTGTGCGCGTCAATGCAGTCGCGCCCGGTCCCTTTTGGACGGCGCTACAGCCCAGCGGTGGTCAGACTCAGGAGAAAGTTGAAAAATTTGGCTCTGAGGTACCGCTGGGACGACCCGGACAGCCCGTAGAAATTGCTCCTGTCTATGTGCTGCTTGCGTCTCAGGAGGCAAGTTTTATCACTGGAGAAGTTTACGGTGTCACGGGCGGTGTTGGCATTGCCTAAGGGCTGTGTACAGTTCCTGCATCAGCAGCTACCGCTAGCTCTGAACGGTTGTGCCGCCGCATCTGCCACGGTTCATCCCACTCGTGATGCCGTAAGGAAAGGCGGGGTCAAGCGTACTGCTCTCGTTCAATATCTGGAACTGTTCCGGGACGCGGTTCCCATTTCACCAAACTTGCAACCGCTGATTGGTAAGGCGATCGAAACGGCTGATCCTTCTGCCTTGAGGGGATTGAATGCTCATTCCAGGGGCGATCGGCATGGGGCGCATTGGTGCCATGACGTTCGTCAAGCAAAGCCATTGCATTAGGAGCGTTCATAGGGTTAAAGCTACTGTTGAGAGCGCCGTTCTTGCTGGCGCATCGGCATAGCATCGATCGTGCGAAACAGTGCCGTTGGATCAACAGGTGACTGATTTCGTTGCTTCTCAGTGCCATCTTTGCCAATCAAAACTACGGCAAACGATTCTGGAGTGACTCCAAACTGTTGTCTGAGACGTGCAGCGGATGTCGGAGCTATGGGCTGCTGATCGGCTCGACTTTCGCCTGTTCCCAAGACTTCGACTAGCTTGAGGTCACGATCGCGGATGTCCGCTTGATGTGCATTCCACTGCCGCATCTGTTGCTGATAGGCTGGCGATCGCTCCGAGGGTGCAAACAGCAGTACGATACGATGCTTCCACTGATGGTCACCCAGGTTAAAGCTAACGTCTGAGCGATCGGATGTTGAGGCAACACGGCGGGTTTCCGATTGTGCTGCACGAAGCGAAGACTCTGGTGTACGACTCATAGGACTAAGCTGAGCGTTGGTACAGGCTTGGAGAAGCGGTAGCAAGAGGATAGACAATAACGGCTGCATTGCAAAAGCTGAAGACAACTTTTCTACTGTAATCAGTGAGGCGTTGGGTGAACTGACTCTGAGGTGAGAATTTTGGCGTTGCTGAATACAAGTATGATTTCCCTCATCCCCAGCCCTTCTCCCCAGGGAGAAGGGAGCTAGAATTCTTGTCCCCTCGCCCTTTGGGAGAGGGTTAGGGTGAGGGCGGATTTCGCGGTTCATACCTCGATTCAGCAACGCCAGAATTTTCAGCCGATTAGTCAAGTTTAGCAGCGTTATTGCGGTTCCTAATTCAGTGAAGTACAGTCGCAAAGAGGCAGAGGGCAGAGGGCAGAAGGCAGAGGGCAGAGGGCAGAGGGCAGAGGGCAGAGGGCAGAGGGCAGAGGGCAGAGGGCAGAGGGCAGAGGGCAGAAAGTTAAAGAGCACGGTGGCTTTCCTTCTGCCTCCTGCCTCCTGCCTTCCGCAGCCCTTGTAACCGCCCTCTAATGGGAACCGCTATATTGCTGCTATTTAACCCGAACCAGACGGCGATACACTAAACAAGAGCAAGACTCAAAAGTAGTAGCGTTAGTCTTTGTCTACTCTCCAGATCCCCACGTTTCTGCGGCAGTTTCTCACACTGTCAGCCATTAACATCCTCTCGAATGTGATGGTGCCGATCGCGGGACTGCTAAACGTAGCCTTCCTGGGACACCTGGCTGATATTCGGCATCTGGCAGGGGTTGCACTGGCAACCGTTGTGTTCAACTATCTGTACTGGACATTCGGCTTTCTGCGCATGAGCACAACGGGCATGACCGCACAGGCAGTTGGGCGTGGCGATGAGGAAGAAGCACTCTTGATTGGGCTGCGGCATGGTGCTCTGGCGTTGCTGCTGGGGCTGGCGATCGTGCTTCTGCAAGTACCCCTGCGGCAGCTTGGCTTTGCGATGTTGAGTGCCACTCCAGATGTGGAAGCCGCTGGGCAGACCTTTTACAACGCTCTCATCTGGGGTGCGCCTGCCACACTAATCAACTTCGTCCTCATCGGTTGGCTGCTGGGACGATCGCACAGCGATCGTGTCCTCATCCTTACCGCTGTTAACAGTGGTGCGAATATAGCGCTTGATTATTGGTTCATTGTGCGCCTCGATTGGGCAAGTGCTGGCGCTGGACTTGCGACGGCAATCAGCCAGTACCTCATGCTGTTGGTGGGTTTGGTAATGCTCAGCCGAGACATACAGCCCAAACAAATTCAAGCCAGCCGCCGCAACCTATGGGATGTCTCAGCGTTAACCACCGTGCTTACGCTCAATCGGGACATCCTGATTCGCACCTTTGCCCTTATCTCGACCTTCGCCGTCTTTACCAATCTTGGCTCTGCCTTTGGCACTATTCCCCTCACTGCCAACGCCATCTTGTTGCAGGTGGTCACTCTGGCTGCCTACTTCATTGACGGCATCGCCTTTGCGACTGAAAGTCTAGCGGGATTCTTTCGCGGTCAAGGCAACCTGCGCCAACTGCAACAACTGGTGCCGATCGCGGGTGGGCTGAGCCTCGTCTGCGGTGCGCTGGTTGCGATCGCTTTCATTGGAGCTCCCGATCGTTTGTTTGGGCGACTCATCGCTCACGCCCCGGTATTAGTTTACCTGAAGCAATATGTGCTCTGGCTGCTTCCTGTGCTGGGTTTTGGCTCCCTTGCGTATATGTTCGATGGCTATTTTCTAGGACTGACTGAAGGACGAATTTTGCGGCGATCGACGCTGCAAGCGGTGCTGTTTGGGTTTGTGCCGATCGCAGTGATTGCTTGGTGCCTTCAGAGCAATCATTTGCTCTGGTTAGCGCTATCGCTCTTTATGGCAGTACGAGCGGTGTCTCTGGGATGGCAATGGTTCCATCATCATCCCAGAACTGGAGTCAGCGAGGGACATCACTGACTACAAGGCTAGAGAGACTTGACTAGCGAATCATCGTAGAGGGTTTTGACATCAAGCACCTGCGGCACCGTTTTGAAATCATATGCCGCTTTAGCAACCAGTTCAAAGCTCTTAATGGCGTTGTTGGGATTTGTTAAATTGAATCCGATCGTCTGATTGCCCTCAATATCGAACAGGGTAATTCCAGCGAGTTGTTCGCGCAACTCTTCGGGTTTAATGCCTAATTTTCCTGCTGCCGCCGCGATCGCCTCAGCATCGCCCGCCTTCAGCAACTTAATACCCTTGTCGGCTGCTTTGAGAAACGAAATTAATTCAGCTTTGCGATTGGCGATTAGATCTGGGCGCGTTACCAAAACGTCGGCAATTAAATTTGTGCCCTTCGTGCTAAAAATCACTTCGCCGCCGCCTTCTTTTGCTGCCTTAGTCATGAAGGGTTCATACGTCACGGCGACATCAACTCGTCTGGCGCTAAACGCAGTCGCTGCATCAGGAGCAGGCAAATCTTTAATGACGAGGTCTTTTTCAGTCAATCCACCTTTTTCAAGGTAAGCACGTAGCAAAACTTTCTCAAACAACACATCTTCACGCGCCAGCGTTTTGCCTTTTAGTTCTGCTGGAGCTTTAATGCCGCGTCCGATAATGCCATCTGAGCCGTTTGAATAATCGCAGAGGAAAATGATTTTAAGGGAAGGATCTTTGCCTGCCATTTGAATGACATCTCCCGCAGTCATCCAAGCAACATCGAGCTTACCAGAGAGAAAGGCGGTAATTTCCTCGCTATTTGTTTGAAACAACGTGTCTTGAAGCTTGAGTCCAGCTTGATCATAAAAACCTTTCTTCACAGCCACGTGATGACCTGAGTAACCAGACCAGGGGTTAGTGCCAACGCTTAGTGTTTGAGTCGGGGCAGCCGTCGTCGTGGTCGGATTATTGTTTGCTGCTTGAGGCGTACAAGCTACAGTCCAAAAGAGGGCAACCAGGGCGAAGGCAATCAATTTGATTGAGCGAAACTTAAACATCTGAGAATCCTTTAAGAACGTGAAGTAAATCACAAAAAACATGGTTTGGCAACTAAAAAACCCGAAAGAGGCGCAACAGCTCAACGCTGTTAATCGTCTCTCCCGGGCTTTTATCCCGCCGTGTGACTGTACTGCATTGCTGCTAGACAGTTTGCTTCTCTCGGACCAGTCATTCACCTTACATGATGCAATCAGGCTGAATCGGAACCCTAGAAGCGATAGGTTTTTAGTACAGAATCATGACTTCAATTTGAGTTTTTTACTCCTGGTTTATGAGTCTAATGCCAATACTTGTATCATGCAGATGCAGAAAAGAAGTATCCAAAATCACGCTTTTGCTCGTCTGCTGTCAGTGCACTTAAATCAGGGTGGCAATGTTCCTTCAACCGGAATCCATCCACCAGCAACTTTGGAGAATAATGGACACCGGATGGGTGCCGTTACCAGTGTGGGATAGGTTGGGTCGATCGCGCTCAGTTTATTAACCCAAACGTTGGTTTCTTTAACGGCAGTGACAATGCCAACTACATTTGCACCAATTTTTTGCATAAGGGCAATTTCTGCGGAAAGTGTACCCCCAGTACTCACCACATCTTCGACGAGAATGACGCGTTTACCGTCCAACCGCTCTAGCAATTTTGGGTCGATATAGACGGTCTTTGGCGTGATTGGGCTGGTGATGGAGCGAACAGGAACCGACAGCGCTTCTTCGTACCAAAATTTGCGGGAATAGCCCAGCGGCACATACCGATCGTGCCCCAATTTTTTAGCGACGATCGATGCATAGACCATGCCTAGAGTGGGCATTCCAACCACCACTTCAGGCTGACGATCGCGAATTAAATCTGCCATGTAAGTGGTAAGGCGATCTTCGACTTCAAACGACGTTTGATTAGAACATAGAAACGCGATCGCAGTGTCAAAATTAGGCGGCAGAGCGAGAAATGGCAGTTCCAGGTAGTCCCCATCAGGAAGTAAACAAGGGTAGGCTGCTGGGTACGGCGGGTCTGGGAAACAAGGCAGTTCAGCAGCAGGAATCAGCCGTTCTCGATAGCTGCCTGTTCCGGTTACAGTAGTCATTGCAAATTTCGCATAATGTAGATGATTTTACTCGCGCAGAGAGTGTAGAATCTGACGTTTGATTTCAACAAATTCAGCCGATAATTTCATCTCTAAATCACGATGCTCTGGTAATCCCACTGGCACTTCCAGTTTCATGCGTCCAGGACGCGCACTCATGACGTAAACGCGCTGCGATAAAAAGATTGCCTCTTCGACATCGTGTGTGATCATCAGAACGGTAACGTGCGTTTGTTCCCAAAGCTCCAGCAAGAACTGCTGCATTTGCTCTTTGGTTTGTGCATCCAGCGCTCCAAACGGTTCATCCATCAGCAAGACGGCTGGCTCATTGGCTAGCGCCCGCGCGATCGCAACGCGCTGTTTCATGCCGCCCGACAATTGCTTGGGGTAGGACTTGGCAAACTGAGTCAACCCCACCACATTCAGATAGTAATTGATGCGATCGCGCTGCTCGGCTTTGGGCATTTTACGAAGTTGCAACCCAAACGCAATGTTTTGGGAAACCGTCAGCCAGGGATACAGCGTGTAGTTTTGAAACACCATGCCGCGATCAGAGCCAGGTCCACTAACGGCTCGCCCATCTACAAGCACACTTCCCGCAGAGGGCGTTGCCAAGCCTGCCACAATGTTTAGCAGCGTTGACTTACCGCATCCTGAAGCCCCTACCAGACACACAAACTCTCTCGAAGCAATGTGAAAGTTGATGTTATCTAACACGGTCAGCGATTGCTTTTGTATCGCAAATGATTTAAATAAACCGCGTACCTCAAGCTTGGGCGGAGTCAGCGTCAGATCGGCAGCAGAGCGATCGGTTTGTCCCCTCAAATCTTGAAGTCGAGTGTCAGGCATGATTAAGCTCTTAGAGATAAGACATCAGAACACAGATAGCCTCATCAGTAAAATCGATGTAGGCGCTGCATAGTGTCAATTTGAATACAGAAAGGCTCCGTTCGTTCCCTAAAAGCAAACAAATTTGGCAATTGAGTAAGAACCAAAATGAGTGAGGCGATCGCTGGTATCAGGATTGATATTTCCATTCAATCGAATAAAAAGTAGCAATTTGTAAATTCAAAAGATACTCTCTGTATTCATACACATACAAAGGATTCAAACTCTCGCCTGCACCTCATCAGATTAAGAAGTGCTCTAGGGCAAGTGAGTGTATCTCAGTTTTGTTTTCCAGAGTGCGAGCGTCTCGCTCGCGAGCGAGACGCTCGCACTCCGAAAAAACTTGACCTTGCAAAATTGGGATGCACCCGAGGGAGTAGCCTTAACTACAAAACAGTGCGAAGGTTTCCTTAAACTGAGTGGATGTCAGCAATTCTTGACCTTAATATATCAGTCTGATGAACTGCAAGATATATCAGTCTGATGAACTGCAAGGTTTAGAACAGACTGCTAATTTCAATTTGTCTATTGCAGTTCGTTGTCTTAACTTGATAAAGGATAATCTCAGTGGCTAATGCGAGTCTCGTTTCCCCTCCTTCTACTCCCACCTATCGTTATCTAGAGCCTTCGCGCTTTTGGAGTATTCGTCAAGGATTCCCGCGCCGTCTGGCAGCCCTTATTATCACGATCGCGCTGATAGTGCCGTTGACGATTTGGGCGATCGTTAGCTATGCCAAACTGGTGCCACCCATCTTTTTGCCCACCCCAACAGCGGTCATACAAGCTGGGATTGAAATGTTCACCCAGAACGACCTCCTACTGGATGTGATAGTAAGTTGCGGTCGAGTGTTAGCGGGCTTTGTTGCCGCAGCCGTCGTTGGTGTGCCAATGGGGATTGCCATGGGCACGTTCTACAGCATGAATAGCCTGTTTACACCGTTTGTCGGCACGGTGCGCTATATGCCAGTGACGGCATTCGTACCGCTCATTGTGATTTGGGTGGGCTTGGGCGAAGAATCAAAAATCTTGATCATCACGCTCGGTGTTGTGTTGTACAACGCCATTATGGTTGCCGATGCCGTTAAGTTTATCCCCAGCGAGATGATCAACGTTGCGTATACGCTGGGTGCCAATCGGCGGGAGGTTCTGTTTAAAGTCATCATTCCCGCCACGTTTCCCAGCGTCCTGGATACATTGCGCGTCAATATTTCTGGCGCGTGGAACTATCTGGTGATTGCCGAACTCGTTGCTGCTCAAAGTGGATTGGGATACCGTATTATTCAAGCCCAACGGTATTTGCAAACAGATAAAGTGTTGTTTTGCATTTTGCTCATTGGCTTGATCGGGCTGGCGATCGATTCCGGCTTGAAGTGGCTCTCAACCGTTCTTACACCCTGGGCAGACCAGGCTCGACATTAAGTTAAGCCACACTAACGTTAACTAACGCTAGAAAAATTTGAGATACCGCTGGGTTTCCCAATCAGACACATGATTGTGATACTCAAACCATTCTTGCGTTTTGAAATCCACATAGGTTTGATACATCAATGATCCCATGACCGATTTACTGAGTGGATCAGCGGCAAAGGCTTCGATCGCTTCTCCCAGCGTTCGCGGCAGGGTTTGAATGCCCATTTTTGCCAGTTCAGCGGTTGTACAGGTGTACATGTTCTCAGTGTGTGGCTCACCGGGATCGAGCTTTTCACGAATGCCTTCTAAGCCAGCCGCCAAAATCATGGCTGCCCCCAGATAAGGGTTATTGGCAATATCGGCAGCGCGACACTCGACCCGTCCACCGCCCAGCGGAATGCGCAACATATTGGTTCGGTTGTTGTTGCCATAGCAAATGTAAACAGGTGCCCAGGTAAAGCCAGACATGCTGCCCCGCGCCACCAGACGTTTGTAGCTGTTTACGGTTGGTGCAATCACTGCACAAATGGCAGGCGCGTGACGCAGCACTCCAGCAATGAATTGATAGCCTAATTGCGACAAGCCACATTGGCGCGAATCCTGGCGATCGACAAACAAATTTTCGCCAGTCTTCAGATCTGCCAGCGACATATTGTAGTGAGCGCCGCTTCCCGTGCGATTGGCAAACGGCTTGGGCATGAAGGTGGCAAAGTAACCATGCTTGCGGGCAAGCTCTTTGACCATCAAGCGAAAAAAAGTTAAGCGATCGGACATCGTTAGCGCATCGGCATAGGCAAAGTCGGTTTCAAATTGACCATTGCCATCTTCGTGATCAAACGAATACACATCCCAACCGAGATGGTTCATCGCCTGCACAATTTCGTCTACCCAGGTGTAGTTGTCGAGCAAGCCTTGCAGGTCATAGCAGGGCTTGTCTAACGTATCGCGATCGCTCACTGGAGCCGCTTGTCCAGCGTTATCTTTGAGCAGAAAAAACTCGGTTTCAATCCCCAAATTAAATTGAAAGCCCATCGCTGCTGCTTGCTGCAAAACGGATTTGAGAATGCTGCGGCAACACGCTTCAAACGGTTTGCCCTGCAAATGTAAATCACTAGCAAACCAAACCATTTCTGTATTCCAGGGCAGAATAGTCGCGCTGGCTGGGTCGGGCATTGCGGCAACTTCTTCATCGTTCACCGCTTGAGGAACACCGTCTAGCGCGGCTCCTGTAAATAATTCTGACCCTTGCATCATCTGGTCAAAATGCGCCAGCGGCACCATCTTCGCTTTGCACATACCGTGTAGATCAACAAAACTGGCGATCGCATACTTCACACCTTGTTCTTTCAGGGTGGTTTTCAATTGCTGCAATTCTGGCGCGGATGGATGGTTCATAGGTTGGCATGAATTAATTCGTCATCACACTTTATCCGACAATGCAGTCTATCGTTCTTCCAGCAGTATTTCTCGATCAGAGTGTATTGTTCCGCGATATTAGGTGTTTCCTGCAACAGACAATGCCGCCGATTAATGAAAAAGTAAAGTGAAAGCCTGAGGTAATGTATTATGGACACCTTTCAAGACTTTTTGACTTTGACCGCTACTGTAATTGAATATTTTTTCTTCGCATATGTGGCTATAGCTTTTATGGTCTACTCATTACAGTCGCCCAGCGTAGGAAAACAGCCGCACGGAGCAGTCAATTCTCAGACCACTTGGAAGCGATCGGTCGACTCAAGTCCATCTTTTGCGGTCGTTGCTAGCTAACGTTAAGTCCACAGTAACGTTTAGTTGTTGCTTCAGCAGAGCCTAGTGGTTGCGTCCAAGCCAAGTCCCATCGCGGCGGTTAACGGTCGGTGCTATGCTGCCAGTCCAGGCAGGCAACGTCTGGTTTGCCCGTTGGATGAAGCGCACAGGGATGCTCTAAAAACCGTCGTGCTTCACGGTCATAGCCCTGCCAGTAGTAACAGGCTTTGCAAGGAGTTGAATAAGGAGTGTTTGGACCTAAATGTCTGAGTGGTCGTACTTGCCTACGCTTTGGCTGCACTTCACCTTTACAGAGACGACTGCCGAGCAAAGTCGTCAATATGATCCAAGCCAGTGAGAGAATTATTGCGGTGGTTGCATCGGGCGATGCCGCTTTGCCCAGACGTACTTGCAAATCTGGAATGAACGGACTCAGATATAGCAGCACTGCGATCGATGCCACCAACGACGATATGACACCGAGCAATAGCACTAGCGCGACGACATCACCGACAAGAATAATGGTCAGCAAAAATCTTTTGATAGCTTTGTATTGGGGTTGCATCTAGTTGACGTGTCTCACGTCAATCGTTTCAGGTTGTGACACGCGAATTGAACATAATCTTTCAAGCAAGCCGAAATATGACGCTCACGTTGTAGCCTTGGTGCAATATGCAATCGTTGCCTATGAGTTTTTTCTAGCCCCAAGTCTGCGCTAGTTCAGTGTGGGGTCATCAGCTAGCGTGCTTTCGGGGATTGGTCACCACCAGTTCAAATTCCCAACCAGGTACTTGCTGCACTCGCTTGGTCAGCGTACGCAAGTCTTCCGAACCGTTGAGGGTCAGGTTCTCACGCGTGCGCACTTCAACTACAACGGTCTTAGATGCACTCTTGGCGATTAAATCAAGCGCACAGTCAGCCAATGCTGGCGGGAGTTCTTCGGAAGAGGGGTACAGCGTGACAGTATAGCCTTGCTGCCGATATTCTCTCGCCAACTGAAGGAGTCGTCGGCGTTCGAGCTGGTTTTGGTCTGCCAAGTGACGCATAGGATGAAATAAGTGCCTACTCCCATAATCCCTTAAAGGACGTTAAAGTCAAGCCCGTTAATCCTTCATTATAGGAGATCGGAACGAATGATGAAGTTTTTGCCTGGTTCACTACTGCTTCACGGACACCGGAAGCGAGTGTTCGTGGGGCTGCTAGTCTAGAGCCGTCGGATCGGGAGCCGTTTCAATCCGAATGTGTAAAAACTCTTCGCCGCTGCAAAACCCTTTTGCTAGCACTAACGACATTCCTTTGACTCGAAAGGAGCCATCCAGGCTCCGCCGCCGACTGACAAAGTCAGTAATTTGATAATCATCAACGTAGATAACGCCATTTAAGGCATCCCGCACTGGCTTAACAATATTGTCACTGTCAGGTACGCCCTGCTCGTTGCCAGGTATCACATCATAGTAATGGGTAATTACCACGCGCACAGCTTCGCCTGTAGGCTGAGATGCTGTCCAACACGCGATCGCAACGTCCCGCACCTGTGCTTTCCAGGCTTGTAAGCGCTTTTTATCTTTCGTTTGGTGAGAAACGGGTTTCCCCGTCACGATAAATTCAAAGGGTAGCACCGGGGGCATGATCGGTCGCAAGAAGTGTGTGGGTGGTCGCTTTGCCTGAACCGTCGCGTTACGGTCAGGAGAACACTTTACCGTGAGGTCGATCGCTCATTATCAAGGGTAAATACACACGTTCTACTTCTATAGTAGTGGCGGTCTTGCTCCTTGGGGGGATGACTGGTCTATTAGTTCTTTGCTTGTAGCTAGACAGCGCAATTGATGCTGAGGCTGGTGCAAATGGGTCTGGACATGTTGACGTTAAAAGGGAGGACAAAAGTTGCAGTTGTGTCTACACAAAGCGATCGCCGCTTGAAGGACACTTTACATTTGCACACTGGCATCACTTAAGAATTGAGGGTTATAAATGCGAATCGATCAAAGCGCTAGTAAAGAAGCGCTGACAAGCTAATCCTACGTCTACGAGAGCTTCTTCCGTTGTAGAGAGACTTCTTAACACAGCTCCAAACCTACCCTTAGGCATAGTTCATGGGAGGGAGGTTGGCAGTTAAGGCACTGGTTAAGCTAGGCAAGTTAATGTTTGTAACCAAGGAGCAAACCGTGAACTACTCACTCAAGCTACTTGTTGGTTTTTTGGCTGCGGCTGGTGTAACCACAGGTATCAACCTAGCTGCTAAGGCTCAGCAAACTCCGGGTACGACGACTAGCCCCAATGGCGGCAGTCAGTTAGAAAGCCCTACTCAACAAAGTCCCACTCAACAAAGTCCTGCCCAAGCGGTACCGCTTGATCCAGCGCCAATGCAACAAGCGCCGACACAGGTTGATCCAGCCAGACCGTCCAGTGAACCGCTTCAAAGCCCTACTCAGTCGAGTGTATCTGTGCCAGATGCTTCAGCTTCACTCAGCATTGATGCGATCGTTGAAAGAAGCGATTCCTTCAATATCTTCAACTCACTGTTACGCGTTGCCGATCGTAACGGTGAGCTAAGCCGCCAACTCGCAGGTGGGGGCACATACACCGTTTTTGCACCAACTGACGCGGCGTTTGCTGCGTTACCCGAAGGTACAATCAAGAAGTTGGTTCAACCTGAAAACCGAGCCACGCTGGCTAAAATCCTTAGCTACCACGTTGTTTCCGGTAAAGTTGATTCCAGCAAAATCAAATCTGGTGAGACCAAGTCTGTTGAAGGTTCATCACTGAATATTCAGGCTGGTGCTGGTAATGTGACGGTCAACGATGCTCAGGTTATTAAACCTGATATCGAAGCCAGCAATGGTGTCATCCATGCAGTCAATAAGGTTATCTTGCCTCCTGATGTGCAGGCAAGTATGGAAGCATCACCCCAAGCGTCGAACCCCGTGAATCCAGCTTACTAAGGAATGAGAATTAAGTAAGATCGGCTTTGTAGGGTGTGTATAGCCTTTGGCATGGCTGCGCCAAAGGCGATAGCCGTAACGCGTCGCAAGCCTTAGGGATAATGCGTTACGCTGCGCTTTTCTGGGATGCCGAAACGGCTTTACACATCCTACGCAAACAGTCGGTTTTATTAAATCCAAGATCCTAAGGGTTTATCTGCAACGTCTTTGTAGGTACGGACATTTTACGAAAGCGGGGCTGAACAACTTCTGTTCAGCCCCGCTTTTTCTAGCATGATTATGGACTTTCATCTTGATGTGCTGCTCAAGTTTTCAATGTGACGGTTGAAAGCTGCACTCAGAAATCTAATGAAGTGTTTTTGAAGTTAGGTTTTCTCACTGAAGAAGCGAATTGTCCTTACTGCGAAAAAAGAGCGCAGAACTTCAGCAAGAAAGCTCTATCTTGATCCGAGACTTAGCCATCTTTGGTCAAGCAACTTACTTGAAAGTTCCTCGTCGTCAGTTTTATTGTCATAATTGTCAGCGTTATTTTACTGAATCATTGTCTTCTATCAATGAAGGACGGCATTATACTCGACGCTATGAAGAACCTATTTATCAACAAGTTCAGCTCTCTAGTATTGAGCAAGTCAGTCGAGCAGAAGGCTTAAGCTTTGACCGGATTCAAGGCATTTTCAAGCATCAGTATGCGCAGAAAAAACGAAGGATTACCCAAATTCTCTACTGCTGCTTTCAACTATGGAACGGGAAGCAAAAAGCTGATGGCTGCCCGCTGATAGCTAACCCCCAAAACTCTCCAGAAACCAACGCCAACGCCACTCATGTGTTCCATAACACTTTCCTTTCCAAGCCATTTCTGGGAGGATCGCACCAGCAACCCCAGGTAACGCCATGACGAGAGCCAGAGAGACGAAGCCAGAGATTAACCTGAGCGAACCGCAGTACTATTTCAATCGCGAGTTGAGCTGGCTTGAATTTAATCATCGCGTGTTGCATGAGGCACTTGACCCACGTACGCCTCTGCTAGAGCGGCTGAAGTTTTTGGCGATCTTTAGCTCCAACCTGGATGAATTTTTTATGGTGCGGGTTGCGATTCTGACGCAACAGGTTGAAGTGCAATTCAACAAGCTGACCCCAGATGGCAGAACGCCCCAGCAGACACTGGACGAACTGAGCGATCGCCTGCGCCCAATGGTCACAGAGCAGCATCGCCACTTTGAGCGTGAACTGCGTCCGCTTTTGACCGAAAAAGGGGTGCATATTCTCAACTATACAGATCTGAACCAGGAGCAACGGCGCTATTTACAGCAATATTTTGAGCAGCGAGTGTTTCCAATTTTGACACCGCTGGCGGTTGATCCAGCCCACCCGTTTCCCTACATCTCCAACCTCAGCCTCAATCTGGCGGTGCTGGTGAAAGATCCCATCACGCACAAGGAACTGTTTGCCAGGGTCAAAGTGCCTAATAGCCTACCGCGCTTTGTCACACTGCCCTCGGACTTGCAGCCGCCCGATCGCAGCACAGTCTGGGCAGGTGTACCACTGGAACAAGTCATTGCCCATAATTTAGAGTTTCTCTTTCCTGGCATGAATATCCAGGAGTATTCGCTTTTTCGCATTACCCGTGATGCCGACTTGGAATTGGAAGAAGACCTGACGCACGACCTGTTGCTAGTGATTCAGCAAGAGTTACGGAAGCGACGGATGGGCGGTGCAGTGGTGCGGCTCGAAATTGAAGCGTCTGCCTCGTCAGCGGTGCGCGATCGCCTAATGCAAGAAAAGGAATTGACCGATCGCGATGTCTACGTAGTTGAAGGGCTACTCAATCTCAAGGATCTGATGTCGTTGCTGGCATTACCGCTGCCAGACTTAAAAGATGCCCCCTGGACACCTGTAGTACCGTCGCGTCTGCGCCAACTCACTGATGCTGTGACATCGGACGTAACGTCACCCTCTGAGATGGGCGAAGATATTTTCACCCTCATTCGGCAGCAAGATTTACTCGTTCATCATCCCTACGAGTCGTTTACAGCTTCGGTAGAGCACTTCATTACGCAAGCCGCGCACGATGCTGATGTGCTGGCAATCAAAATGACGCTGTATCGTACGTCTGGCGATTCGCCGATCGTCAAAGCCCTCATTGCCGCTGCTGAAAATGGGAAGCAGGTTGCCGTCTTAATCGAGCTGAAAGCCCGTTTTGATGAGGAAAATAACATCAACTGGGCGCGACGACTGGAAGAAGCAGGTGTCAATGTGATTTACGGCGTGGTCGGCTTAAAAACTCACACCAAAGTGGTTTTGATTGTGCGGCAAGAAGGCGATGCCATCCGTCGCTATGTGCATATTGGCACGGGTAATTACAATTCCAAGACAGCGAAGCTCTATACCGACCTGGGGCTGTTTAGCGCACGCGAAGACTTGGGCGCAGACTTGACGGATCTGTTCAACTTTCTCACTGGTTACTCGCGGCAGCAGTCGTATCGCAAGCTGCTGGTGGCTCCGGTGAATCTGCGCGATCGCATGGTTGCCCTAATTCGCCGAGAAGCTGACCATGCCAGTCGCGGCGATCGCAGCCGCATTATCGCCAAAATGAACTCTCTGGTTGATCCGCAAATCATTCAGGCGCTTTATGAAGCGTCTCAAGCTGGCGTGGAGATTGATCTGATTATTCGTGGCATTTGCTGCCTTCGTCCCGGTGTGGCAGGCGTGAGCGATCGCATTCGGGTCATCAGCATTGTTGGGCGCTTTTTGGAACATTCCCGTATTTTCCACTTCCACAACAATGGAGAGGAAGAGGTGTTCATTGGTAGCGCTGACTGGATGCCTCGTAACCTCGATCGTCGTGTCGAAGCCATTACGCCTGTCGAAGAGCCAGAACTCGCAGCGCAACTCCGCGCTACTCTGGATGTTTTCTTGGCAGATAACCGCCACGCCTGGGATTTACAGTCAGATGGTGCTTATGCGCAACGGCATCCTCATGATGCACCCGAACGAGATGCTCAAGTTGAGCTAGCACAACAAGCATAGCAATAACGCAACATTGTTTGGGTTACTCATCACTTTCTATTGCATTCGTATCAGAAGCGCGATCGGGCTGCGAACCATTCTCGATCGCGAGCCTCGGACGTTGCAAACCTATTTCGAGGAACTCGCTGCAAAACCTGGTTGAAATCGCATCTGCTGCTCTATCGAACGGGTATTAAAGACAATCACCCTTTTTGAAAAGCAGCCGCAAATTCCTTGGCAAATTCTTCCAGCTTTACTTTGCCCATCACCGCAGGTCTGTGGCGGTCATAATCTTCTGATAATAAACCGCTATAAAGACTGGCGTACATTTCAACCAAACCAGCAGCAATTTGTGGATTCATGCCAGCCGCTTCTAAACCACCTTGCATTTGTTCGCTGGGAATGATGATCCATTGCAAATCAGGCTTTCCAATAGCTGCACCTAAAATGCTCGCTGTTTCGTTGCCCGTAAGTTCCTCACTTGCTACGTACCGCACTTTTCTACCCACAAGCGGTGTTTCGAGTTCTTCAGCAACAGCCGCCGCAATATCGATTGGAGACACCCACGGAATGATTTTGTCTGCACCATAGTTTGTTGCAATCAAGCCCTGATTTTTGATCATATCTACATAGGCATATAAATTGTAGTAGAAAGAAGTTGGGCGCATATGGGTGATGGCTACATCTGATGGGAGTTCATGCAGAATCTTCTCTACAGTGTGAGCACCGAATAGAATGCCTGAACCTTGCTCTAGATGAGCGCCAATGGTACTGAGGTTAACTACATGCTTTACGCCCGACTGTTGAATGGCTTGGGCATAGTTATTGCCGATTCTGCGATAATACGCGATGAGGTCAAGGCTGTGATCGAAGTAGTTGTTTGGTGGCACCATCGTATACACGGCATCGGCATCGGTAAAGGTAGATACCAGAAAATCAACGTCTTCCAACGAGCCGATCGCAGCAGTAGCACCCAACGCTTCAACGTCTTTTTGCTTTTCCGGCTTGCTGCTGATCACCGTTACATCATGTCCTTTTTGCACTAACTCGATTGTCAGTGGCTTGCTGATGTTTCCTAACGAACCTGTGACTACAACGTTCATAAATAGTTCCTTTCGCGTGGTTTTTTACTCGTTATTGCTGTTGGCGGAGCGTCTCCCTTAGAGAATCGCGTCTACATGGGGTCTAAACGTCCAGTTGATGCGATCGCCCACTGGACGAGCGGTTTTTGGCACCGCATGAACCCACTCTTCTTGACAACCAGGGAGCATGATCAACAAAGATCCGCTCTCCAGATGGTAGTCAACCGTTTCACCGCTGTCCTTGTGCCGCAGCTTAAATTTGCGAGTGCTCCCTAAGCTTAAAGAGGCGATCGCCGGTCTTTGACCAATCTGAGGGAAATTATCGGAGTGCCAGCCGATCGAGTCTTTGCCAGTGCGATAGCGATTGCCAACGACAAAATTGAACTGGTAGCCGCTTAAGGACTGAATGCGATCGCGTGCCTCTAGCAAGAAGTCAGTCCAGGGAGCCGCTTTAATCTGGGTGCCACGATATTCATAGTGCAAATCGTCGCCAAACAGAGACTCATCGCGCGGTATGGGAATTGATTTTCCATACAGATTGATTTCGCTTCGAGTCCATTCAAGTTGCTGGGACTTTTGGAACCAATCGAAGTGATCTGCCGAGTTGAGAAAATTTGGGTAAAACAGAACGGGCGGCTTGATTGCAGTTAGCAAACGACTCACGCTGCATCCGGCGGCAAAGCGCGGGTTCTGCGGATCGAATCGGTCGGCAGCGGTTGGGTGTGGCATCAGACTAGTGACTTGCTTACGAGTGAAAGAAGACCATATGCTGTCAATGTCTAAATACTACTATATTGACAATATATTGTCAATCTTCAGCTTGCATCTTTTGCGTCATGTCTTCCAGAAGCGCCACGGCATGAGTGATTTGTTCTGCATCAAAGTCTGCGGCGATCGCGTTTGTCCACTGCCATTCGCGCTCCAACGCAGCGTGATACATTGCTCTGCCTGCTTCCGTGAGCAGCAAGTGCATCGCGCGGGCATCACCGGGATTTTCAATGAACTCAACCAGACCGTCGCTTGCCATATCGTCAGCCAGTCGTTGTACGGCTTGCCGGGTTAAGCCCAGATGCCGCGCCAATTCGCTGACCGTGACGCGCTTTTCTAGTGCGACTAACTCACTCAGCGTTTGCCACCGCGCATTGGTGAGTCCCAGACCTCGCGTTAGGTGTGTACCTGTTTTTTGCACCGTGGCATTCATCCGAATGACGGCGCGAATCAGATCGGTTAAAGCATTCGACGCGGGCGTTTTTTGATGATGGTAAAAGGGCACGTCCTTGTTTCCCGCCGTTCGGGATTATCTGGGGGTCAAACAGTATGATAGACCGCTTCAAAACTCTCTTAACTCTATTGCTTCCCATTCTTTGCTACTGCCTTGTAGCATTAGGAATAACCCCACTTTCCTCGATCGCATGAGTGACTTTGATCGTTATTACCGAGTGTTAGGACTAAAACCTGGATCTTCGCTTGAGGAGGTCAATCAGGCTTACCGACAACTGGCGTTCCAGTGGCATCCTGATCGTCTACCAAAAGACGATCTAACGCTACAAGCGGAAGCGCAAGAAAAGCTCAAAGCGCTAAACCAGGCACGGGATCAATTGCGATCGCGCCCGCTTCACGTCCAAGCTCGTGCTGAGCGCCATGCAGACAGAGACGCATACCGAGACTATGCCGCTCGGGAACATTCTCGTTCTTACTATGACCAGCCGCCCCACCCGAAGCCATCGCCAGCTCAAGCTTCTTCTCAAGCCGCTCCATCTCGATCGGCTCAGTCTCCTGCCGCTTCACCGCGATCGTCTGTGAATCAGTCTGCCAATTTCGCCTCTTGGCAACAGTCTCCTCAGTCTGCTCCAGCGAGTCGTCGATCTACGACTGATTTAAGCGGTACTGATTGGCAAGGAGCCGATTTGCGAGAGCAGGATTTCTCCGGTCGAAACTTGAGCCAAGCCAATCTGAGCCACGCTAATCTGAGCGATGCTTTTTTGCATAAAGTTAACCTCTCCCATGCCAACTTAGCGAGTGCCAATTTATTTCGAGCAAATTTGCTGCAAGCTGATCTACGCCATGCCAATCTTCAGGGTGCCAATTTGATTGGCGCTGATTTAAGTGGCGCTGATTTAAGTGGCGCTGACCTTCAAGGAGCCAAAATGGGCTTTTCTGATCGGATCATGGTCAAGTTAACGGGCGCGATCCTCACTGGCATGATTATGCCCAATGGCAGCGTTCACTCTTAGAGAATGGTTTAAAAGTCCGCCTGTTAGTAGCAAAAACCTAGATCCCCCTTCAATCCCCCTTAAAAAGAAGGGCTAGTTCATTGCAAGAAGGAAAATAGGCGATCTAGAGCGTGAGCAACATGGCGCATCGCTTTGGTGATCGAGTTAAAGACCTGTTGGCGAAACAAGTTGATTGTCATGGTTCTGAGAATCGCCATATTGGTCAAGGCATGACCATCACACCAAGGAGTTTTATCCTCGTGCAGCACCATCTCTTTGACCCAATGCAAGCGATTTTCAATCTGCCACTGTCCTCGAATCTGCTGGGCAAAGGCGGCAGCACTGTCTGAACGCAAACTGATGTAAAAGACCGTTTGCACCGTGGCAATTTTGCTCTTCTGGCAAAGGGTTCAGTACGGCTTGCTTCCCACAAGGGTAGGTCATGCAGCCCGAAATTTTCTTCATGCTCCTTCCATCCAAGCAGCGATGCCAAACAGTATAAATAAGATTCCCCCCAGAGCTGTGATCACTTTTTCTGAAAGGTGTGCGGCAAGTAACCGTCCGCCAAGCACCGCGATCGCGGCGCAGATAGCGTGTCCTAGAATTGCGCCTGCTGTGACACCCCAGGGATCGTTTGCAGCCGCAAGCGCAATGGTTGCAAATTGCGTACGATCGCCCCATTCGCCGACAAAGGTCAGCACAAAGGACTGCACCACGATACTTCGTCTTGCCCCTCGCTTCGCAGCAATGCTGTCAGCTTGTTGAATGGTCTCCTTCGCGTCTGCTACTTCCTCACAAAGGGCTGTACTGCTCATTTGGCTGGCATCGTACAGCAGTTTGATGCCGAAGCTGATGAACAGGGTGATCTCTGCAAGATGAAGCAGCGCTTTGGGTAACAGCGAAACCACCTGTCCCATTAGCACTGACAGTATGGTCATCGTTGCCAGGGCTGCGATCGCGCCAACAAAGACCAGACGGCGCGAATGCCGCATAGCCAAAAGCATGGCGATAAAAAACGTTTTATCGCCCAATTCTGACACCGTAATCAGTAGTAATCCAGCCGTAAACGCTGCCAGCATATCCTCAAACTCCTTAGATCTCTTCGTATCCAAGTGAGCTTGATGAGAACTGCGGCAGCTTCACCAAGCTCACAAAACTGTGAACTCAGTGAAGGTCTCGCTTGCAAATAGTTGTTAGTTTTTAGTGGTTAGTTGTTAGCAACACTTCGAACGCTAACAACGAAAAACCAATCGCTAAAAACACTTATTTGTCATCTGAACCAGGCTCATCACCAGTATGTTGACTCAGATGGGCTGACATAACATCAGCAGCTACTCCCCTTCAAACATTCATACTGTACAAGCTATTCAAGCAGTAAGCAATGAGGGCATTACTTAGCTGGCACCTGCCAGAGAGGAGTAATGGGCAAAACGAGCTGAAGGGTACCGTGCGATCGCTCCAACGATCGCCTCAGTTGATTTGAAGGACGGAAGGCAAGCACCGTCGCACCGTCAATTTGCGATTTAAAGGACTCGGTTGTGACCCAGTTCGCCTCTTGATTCAGCAAGAGTATCCGCACATTTGGGTTCAGCCGATAGCTGAGCGAGATCAAGTCACCGAGATTGGTAAAATCATCGCCCTGATCACTCAGCATCAGGGGGGATGGTGCGGCATTGATGCGACGGGCGGCAGCAGCATTAGAGTAGCTTGGTACGTTATGCCACCAGGTATCCGAGGCGGCGCTCACGGTGCAGGACACAACGCTGGCAGTGAAGAGAGACAGCAAAACCACCCGCCAGAACCAGCGGTTAATGAAGGTCAGCATATACGGTGTGAACCGCAGACGAAAACGGGACGCAGTCGATCGCATCGGTATGCGACTGAGGTAATGAGGTTTGGGCGAGAGCTTTGTCGCAATGAGGTGGGCGATCGCCAACTGAATGCCGGGATAACAGGAGATCAGATAGCGGCTGACGGTTGAGCGTCGAGTACCCAGGATTAGATCTGGCAGCGCTAACACCAAGAAAGGCACCACGGTTGCCGTGAACACAAAGAGCCAAACCGAGCGATCGCACCGTTGAACCAGTGTGTAGAATGCCAGTCCAAGCAGCAGCACGATCGGCAATCGCAGTGCAAATGTCCAGGGATTGTCAAAGCCAAAATCGAGGTCTAGAAACAGCGATGTAAAACTGAGTGTCCACAGCTTCATCAGGTAATCAAAGCCTGGTGTAACACTTGCCCAGCTTGTCGTGTCGAGCGCGCGCTGAAAGTTCAGCACCATGACAACGAGCCACGGCATATAGAGCACAACGGCAGCAATGAAGGACAGCCAAAAGCCAGCCAACCGTTGCTTGATACTGTCAGGTTGTCCATCGGCGATCGCGTCCAGGACGACATAAACTCCATGCCCCACTAGCGTCAGCGCAAAAAAGGGGTGTGTATACAAACCGATCGTGACTGCCAGTCCATACAGTCCCCAGTGCTGCCAGACAGGCGGCGGGCGTTTGAACACATCGCGGGAACGGACTTTTTGCACACTGGACAGCCGCATCGCCCGCAGCAGCAGGTAGTGACTGGCAATCACCGTTAACGCCAGCAAACTGTACTGACGCGCCGTTTGAGCAAACAGAATATCAAAAGGAGAAAGCGCCAGAAACGCAGTTGCCAGTAGTGCTACCGTCTGAGAGGCAAATAGTTCTAAAGCAAGGGCATACATAAACGGCAAAGATAGCAGGCTGATGAGGACTGCCAGCAAGCGCGGTGCCGTCAGGAGGCTACCAAAAACAGCGGCGATCGGTTCTCCTAAAATCTGCACCCAGAGGCGATCGAGCAAAAAATAGAGCGGCGGATGCTGAGGATCTTCTACTGCCAGCGATCGTACCGTGTCGGCTGGCGTACTACCTGGCTTGATCTGTTGAAAGCGCAGCAGCTCTTTCGCCGTAAAAACTTGATTCTGAAAGATTGCTTGCCCAATTTCTTGCCCTGTATAGCCAGCAGATCTTAGCGATGTGTACACTTCGTCGTGCCAGTACACTTTATGGTTCAGATTGACGAAACGAAACACAATCCCCACAATAAGCAGGAAAATGATCAACCACCGTAACCAGAGAGGGGACAGGGGACGATTCTGGTCAGCAAGAGATTTCATATAGGTTTGTGGCTGCATCACTTAAGGCTTCTCGATCGTCAGCGTATCGGCGACAGCGGGCACACCAAACTTCGGCAGCAGCAGTCCAGAGGTTGCCTTATAGCGTTCAAAAGTAGGGTAGCGCGCGCGAGATTGGTCTTTCTTGAGCATGTTAGGCACAAATAACACGCTGACCAAGAGTGCCAGAATTGCAAACGGCAACCAGTGTTGAGCCAACAGCGCAAAGGAAAGGTAGATCAACACTTCGCCTAAATAGTTTGTATTACGGCAGCGAGCAAAGAGACCTTCGGTAATCAGTCCCGGTTGGTACTTGAGGGTGTAATACTTTTGAGCATCGCTGACGTAATGCAGGAAGATGCCGCAGATATTGACCGCGATCGCCAGTGCCACCAGCGGCAACGGCGGTATCGTGCCACGGCTAATGAGCAGGAAGGGCGCGACCCAGTAAAGCATGAGCATAACGAACGTGCCAGTACCAGCGCCAACGGAGATAGATTGCTCCCATTGCTTATCAGGGTAGAGGCGATCTTTGAGCAGCCAAAGCAACCCATAGCTGCCGTGTAGGGCTAAATAGATCCAGGCTCCAAGTGTAAAATTTTGGTAGGCAAACATCAAGCCCACGACGATCGCAGGCGTTAGCCCCTTATGCAGATTGATCGCATGTTTAACTTTCATCGCACTTTGATACAGGACTACAAGGGTAAACAGAACGTTTTGTGAGAAAAGTTCTCCCCTGTTTGTTGTATCAGATTTCTGGCTGAATGCCAGCAGCTTTGGTTAAGCAAGGCTATCAATACTTTTGTGGCGACAGCGATAGCGGTTCCTAATCCAGTAAAGTGCAGTTGCAAAGAGGCAGGAGGCAGGAGGCAGGAGGTAACGTTGTTGGCTCCACAGGCGAAGCAGGAGTCAATGACGTTAGAAGAAGGCAGGAGGCAGGAGGTAAGCCGCCGTGCTTTTTCACTTCTGCCCTCTGCCCTCTGCCTTAAAACCTCAGCCTTTGTACCACACTCTCATGGGAACCGCTATATCACTCGCATTGTTCTTATTCATCGTCGTGGGCGAAGCGATTGTAGAGGTAATCCAAAATATAGTTTCTTAGCTTATAGAACTCTGGATCTTCCATGATGCGATCGCGATCGCGGGGTCTGGGAAAGGGAATCTCTAAAATCTCTCCAATCTTTGCCGCTGGACCATTGGTCATCATGACCAGGCGATCGGCTAGGAACATCGCTTCATCAATGTCGTGTGTAATCATCAACACCGTACAGCGATGATCGTTCCAGATTTTCAACAATTCCACCTGCAATTCTTCTTTAGTAATGGCATCCAGGGCACCAAACGGTTCATCAAGAATGAGCACTTCTGGACGAATTGCCAGGGCACGGGCGATCGACACTCGCTGACGCATCCCACCCGAAAGTTGACCCGGTTGTTTGTGGGCAGCATCTGCCAAACCGACCATTGCTAAATGTTCCCGCACAATCTGCTTCTTTTCAGCTTCAGGCTTGTTGGGATGCACAGAATCCACTGCTAGATAAATATTCTCGTAGGCAGTAAGCCAGGGTAAGAGTGCATAGCCTTGGAAGACCACCATGCGATCGGGTCCTGGTTCTGTGATGCGCTTGCCGTGTAGTGTCACTAAGCCATCAGTCGGTTGTGAAAAACCCGACACCATATTCAACAGGGTTGATTTGCCACAGCCTGAATGACCGATCACACAGACAAATTCACCTGCTTGCACTTGCAAATTCACCTGATCAAGCACAACATAGTTGCCCTTTGGTGTTGGATAAACTTTAGAAACGTTGTCAATAATGAGGAACGGTTCCTGCTGAGATTGAAGATGAGCTGTGGATTGTGTCGTTAGAGTTTGCATCGTTAGAAAGGGTGAATGATCATTAGAGCTTGTTGAGAAGTAACTGCGTACTTTAGGAATTAGCGGTCAGCGGTCAGCAGTCAGCTTTGAAACCTGGAGCCGAAAGCGAATCCAAATTAACTTTTACAAAGCAAACCGGATTGCTATGGCAGCTAATAGCGATTGACGATCAGAGAAAAGCTGATAGCTGACGGCTGATAGCTCTTCTCTACAGTCGCTTAAGGAGTTGCTAACGCATGAGCTAGCGGCACATCTGCCATGTAGATGTCATGTTTGATCGCCAAGTTGTTGAGATAGGCGATCGGATCATCGGCATTAAAGGTGGTGCCATCAAACAGTTGAATAGCACCACGGCTGTAGGTGATGTCAGACAAGCCCAATTCCCGTGCAGCGGTACTAAACACACCAACACGGCAAACGCGCTCCAGAATTTCCACCCAGTTGCGTGGAAAGGGAACGTCGCCCCAGCGTGCCATCTGCGTCATCATCCACAGGTGCTCTGTCCGGCTAGGGCGAGTGACACCCTGACCGTAGAATTGATGGTGGGCATACTCTTTTGGGGAAGGTTGAAGACTGCATACCTGAGGATTGGGATCACCCAAGTAGATGTATTCCAAGTCGGTGCTCAGGTATTCACGACGAGAGAGAATTTCACGAATTTCCTCATGGTTTGCCTCATCCATACAGTAGCGACACGCTTCTAACAGTGCTTTCACCAGCGCAATGTGAGTGTTGGGATATGCCAGTGCCCATTCTTCTCGAACGCCTAGAACTTTGCCAGGATGTCCATTCCACACTTCTAGATCAGTGGCGATCGTATACCCAATACCTTCAACAGCCGCGCGGACATTCCAGGGTTCACCCACACAAAAACCATCAATATTTCCAGCTCGTAAGTTCGCAATCATCTGAGCTGGGGGAATCGTGCTGAGTTGCACATCGTGATCGGGATGGATGCCAACGGCTGCCAGCCAGTAGCGCAGTAGCAGATTATGCATAGAGGCTGGATGCACCACACCAAAGACATGCTGTCTGTCTTGGGTTGCCAAAAGCATCTGCTTCAGATCTTGTAAGGTATAGATACCCTGGTCATAGAACCGTTTATCAAGAGTAACGGCATTGCCATTGCGGGTAAGCGTTAAGGCAGTGACGGTTGGCAACGAGCGTCCATCCATACCTCCCAATGTTAACCAGATGGGCATTCCCGATGGCATTTGCGCCGCATCCAGATAATTCCCCGCGATACCATCTTGAATACCGCGCCAACTGGATTCCCGTACCAAATTCACTTCATCCAAGCCGTGATGAGCAAAGAAGCCTTTCTCTTTGGCGATCGCCAGTGGCGCGCAAGCAGTCAGCGGCACAAAGCCAATTTCCAGGTTGACCTTTTCTAACCCGTGACGGGCGATCGCACCTTGCTTGCGCGATCGCAGTTGTTTAATCCGCTTCTGCTGATTGAGAAAGTAGATAATTTCACTTCGCATGGAATAATAGCTAGGGTGATTTACCACTTCTAAGCGTTTGCGAGGACGGGGAATGTCTATCGGCATGATTTGCCCAATTTTGGACTCAGGACCATTGGTCAGCATGACAACGCGATCGCTCAATAGCAGCGCCTCATCCACATCATGCGTCACCATCACGGCTGTCACATGGCTTTCATCACAGATTTGCATCAATCGTTCCTGCAAATTGCCCCTTGTAAGTGCATCTAACGCACCAAAGGGTTCATCCAGCAACAGTAATTTAGGGCGGATAGCCAGGGCACGGGCGATCGCTACTCGCTGCTTCATTCCACCCGATAGTTGTGCTGGGGGCTTATCAGCGGCATGGCGTAAGCCAACTAAATCAATGTGATGCTCAATGATGCCACGACGTTCGCTGTCAGGGAGGTGCGATAAAACTTCGTCCACTGCCAGCGCAATATTTTCACGCACGGTTAACCAGGGCAGCAGCGAGTAGTTTTGAAACACCACCATCTTGTCAGGTCCCGGTCGGCGAATGGTTTCACCATCTAACAAGACAACACCATCAGTTGGCAAATCCAGACCTGCAATCATATTTAGCAAGGTTGATTTACCACAACCCGAATGACCAATCAGTGAAACAAATTCACCTTTACGGATATCCAAATCAATACCTTTCAACGCTACATAGCGATCGCCGTTTGCTAAGGGAAAGGTTTTTTCAAGTTTTTCAACAGTAACGAAGGTTGTCATGGGAGTGGGGAGTGGGGAGTGGGGAGTAGGGGAAGCAGAGGAAGCGGGGGAGGTAGGGGGAGCAGGGGAAGCAGAGGAAGCGGGGAAGGTAGGGGGAGCAGGGGAAGTCGTTCAAAACGCTTCTGGCTCCTGACTTCTGACTCCTGACTCTTCTTTGAAAACTCAAAACTTTCTCGTCACCGCTGTTCTTCTGGCAAAATTACTGTTTGTAGCCATGCCATGAACTTATCCAGTAACAGTCCGACAACGCCGATGTAAACCAGTGCCAAAATGATTTCGCTGATTTGGCTGTTTTGGTAAGCGTTCCAGATGAAGAAACCAATACCAACGATGCCAGACATGACAATTTCAGCCGCAATGATGGCTAACCATGCCAGACCGATCGAGATTCTCAGTCCAGTAAAGATATAGGGCAATGCGGCGGGAAAGAGCACTTTAAAGAAATACTTTTTGCGTGAGAGCTGCAACACACGAGCCACATTGTTGTAGTCTTGCGGAATTTGCCGTACACCAACGGCTGTGTTAATTAGAATGGGCCATACAGCCGTAATGAAAATCACAAACAGTGCAGCAGGCTGATTTTGTTGCAATGCTGCAAGCGCGATCGGCACCCATGCTAAAGGTGGCACTGTTCGCAGCAGTTGAAAGATTGGATCAAGCGCTTTGGATAGTGTCTTGTTGAGTCCAACCAGGACACCCAGACTGATGCCTATAATGGCAGCGAATGTATAGCCGAGCGCGACTCGTTGCAAACTGGCAAAGATCTGCCAGAATAAGCCTTTATCAGTGCCGCCTCGATCGTAAAAGGGATAGAGGATCAGCGTCCACGTCTCTTGTACTACTCGAATCGGTCCTGGCAGCGTGGCTCCTGGAATCCAGGAGAAGAGTTGCCAAAGCACAAGAAAGATGGCGATCGCAACGATTGGTGGCAGCAAATCACTCAGTCGTTCTTTCAACTTCAATCGTGCAAGCCAGGGAGCATCAAACAATGTTGCAGATGAACGTTTACGGGCGATCGTCATGGCTATCTCCTTAAAGTGAATGATGAATGAACACAGTTAAACTCGCTTAATTTTCAAACTATCCAAATACGCTTGTGGCTTCTCAGGGTCAAACTTAGTGCCATCAAAAAACGTTTCAATACCACGCGATGTACTGGTTGGTATAGCAGTTGCTGCAACGCCAAGCTCCTTCGCGGCTTCTCGCCAAAGATCTTCGCGGTTAACTTGTTTGATCCAATCGTTCGCCTTGGCTAATGTGTCCTTGGGTAAAAAGCCCCAACGGACGCTTTCCGTCAGGAACCATAAATCATGGCTCTGGTAGGGATAGGACACACTGCCTTTCTCATCTTTCCAATACAGCACTGCCATTGACTTGTCATCGATCGATCGCTCACCCAAGTTGTATTGACCCAACAATGGCTCAAGCAAAACAGTTTCTGGTACGCCAAAGTATTCGCGTTTTGCCAAAATTGTCGCTAGTTCCTTGCGGTTGTCAAAGTTATCACACCACTGTTGGGCTTCCATCACTGCTTTGAGAATGGCTTTAGTTGCTTTGGGATATTGATCAACCCAATCTTTCCGCATTGCCAAATATTCTTCTGGGTGATTCTTCCAAATTTCCGCAGTCAGCGCTGAAATGAAGCCAATCTTATCCGCCACGATGCGGTAGTTCCAGGGGTCGCCCGTGCTAAAGGCATCCATTGCACCCCGTTTCATGTCGGCAACGGTTTGAGCCGTTGGTACAGTCAACAACTCCACTTCTTGATCAGGGTCGATGCCATTTCCTGCTAGCCAATAGCGGATCCAAAATTCCTGATTGGCTTTGGGGAAAGTGTATGCTGCTTTAAATTTTGAGCCTTCCGACTTCAGCTTGTCGAAAAAGGCAACCTGTTCCGTCACTTTGAGGGATAAGCCTTTGCCCATATGCTTTTTGGCGATCGCAATCCCATTTCCTTGCGTATTCAATTGCGCCAACACGTACATTGGCACTTTTGTATTGTCAGTAATGATGCCTTCTGAAATCAGATATGGCATCGGCATTTGCCACTGTCCACCATCAATGCCGCCGCCAGCAGAGCCGATTTTCACGTTGTCACGGGCTGAACCCCAGTTCGCCTGCTTATCAAGTTTGACATCGGGCATCCCGTACTTTGCAAACAGCCCTTTCTCCTTTGCAATAATTAAGGGAGCGGCTTCAACAATAGGCAAATAGCCCAGTTTTACTGTCTTCAACTCCGGCATCATCTCCGGTTTCAAATCGGCAACTGGATTGGCAACAGGAGCGCTTTGACTGGTAGTCGCTGCTTCTGGCGGATTACCTAAACAGCCCTTCAACAGGATCGTCCCAGCCGATGCGGTGGCGATCGTCACAAAACGGCGGCGAGAAACATTGGCAAAAATAGACATAGAACCTCCTTACATCCCGACCTACGGGTTGCAATCAAAACTGCGTGATGCACAAATTTGGTTAGATTGCTACACAACGTTCAGGTTCAAACTGAACCCTATTAGTCATTCACATGAAGTGGCTAAAACCTTTCAGCCATTCGTCAAGATCAAAACACGAAGGCTCACCGCTCAAAAAGCGAGCCATTTTCTGGTTTTCGACATCGATAAAAATCTATTGCTACCGAGAACTAGATAGCTAAAAATCTATCTTGAAAAAATTCTAGCGGTACAAACTTGAAAGGTCAATGCAGGACGGTATGCAGAGTTGCTATGGCAAAGATAAGGTTTTACTTATCATTCCTTGAGGCATCATGCAGCAAGGCACAAAAAAGAGTAGCGATCGCCATTTACATGGCGATCGCTACCGTTGCTTAACCTGATTTAGGTGATGGGTTGTCTAAACGTTAGTGGTGACGATTGAGTGGATTGTATATCGCACGATCGCCCCATCAGCTTGCCAATAGTGCTTGAATGCTGTCGTCAATGAAGTGGGTATCCACTGCGTTCACACCACCTGCGAAGTGTCCCTAGACCGAAATGTTAATGTTGAGCCGCTGCAATGTTAATGTAAGCCGCTGTAATGGCAATGTAAGTGGCTGCATTGCTAACGAAGACGATCGCAACGATTACTTGATGGCTTTAAACTGCAAGGTATTTGTGGACAAGGGCATCCGTCAAATCTGCCGTGTGACCGTTTGCCACGACCGAGCCTTTTTCCATAATGAAAAACTTTTGGGCAAGCTGACGTGCAAAGTCGATCTTTTGTTCAACGACAACGACCGTGATGCCTTTCTCGCGGTTGATGCGCTTTAGCGTTTCTTCGATTTCCTGCACGATCGAGGGTTGAATGCCTTCGGTCGGTTCGTCCAGCAGCATAATTTTGGGATTGCTTAAGAGTCCCCGCGCGATCGCTAACTGCTGTTGTTGTCCACCACTCAACAGCCCGCCCTGTCGCTTCAGGTGTTGTTTTAGCATCGGGAAGAACTCAAAGATCTCCTCCGAGATTTTCTTAGTCTTTTCCTTCGCTGCGGTCATGCCTAGCTTCAGATTGTCCAGCACTGACAGGTAGGGAATAATCTCGCGTCCTTGTGGGATAAAGGAAATGCCGTAGCGGGCACGCAAATAGGTTGGTGTCTTGGTGATTTCATCCGCATCAAACATAATGCTGCCAGACATGACTTTATTGAGACCAATGACACTACGGAGGAGCGTCGTTTTGCCTACCCCGTTACGCCCCAAAATACACGCAATTTCGCCTTTCTCAACTGCCATATCAACGTTGAACAACACAGGCGTTTGACCGTAAGAAACAGTCACATCTGATAAATTAAGCAGCGGTATCGATTCGTTCACGACCTAAATACACCTCAATAACTTTGGGATTGGATTGGACTTCCTGAACGGTGCCTTCGGTTAGTTTCTCACCTTGATGCAAAACCACAATGCGCTGGGCAATTTGTTTGACAAATTCCATATCGTGCTCAATCACAACCACCGAATAGTTTTGAGCGAGCATCTTAATAATTTCGCCTGTATCACGCGTTTCGTCGGGTGTCATACCAGCCGTGGGTTCATCGAGTAGCACGACAGCGGGATCTTGGGCAAGCACCATGCCGATCTCAATCCACTGTTTTTGCCCGTGCGAGAGAGACGAAACTCTGGTAAACGCTTTGTCAAGCAAACCCACACGGTCTAAAACCGATTCGATTTTGGCTTTCTTGACGCTCGTTAGCTTGGCTCTAATGGATGCAAACACGCCGTGTGAACCTTTCAGCGCGAGCAAAATGTTCTCAAATACCGTCAGTTCGTTATAAACGTTGGGGTTCTGGAACTTGCGCCCGATGCCCATGTGCGCGATCGCGTGAGGACTCCGATTGGTAATGTCCTGTCCCCGATAGTAGACATGACCAGACGCAACGGGCGATTTGCCCACGATCGCATCCATCAGGGTACTTTTACCCGCGCCATTCGGTCCGATGATGGTGACAATTTCCTGCTCACCCACATCCAGGCTCACGCCTTTAATCGCTTGAAAGCCCGAAAAGACAACCTTCACATCTCTAACAGACAGAATGGCTTCACGAGGTTCTGCCTTGGATTCGTTGGCAGACAGAAGTGTATCCATAGACCTAGCCTTGTGTGTGTTCACGTTTGTTAAGTAAGCTAACATTCCGCACGAATGCCTTTCTGTGACCTACGTAGCGATTTAAGCGACCGCTGAGCGCGCAAGCTAAGCCCAAAGCATCAGTTCAGCGGCATAAGGTGGCATGAGAAACTCTGTGAGTGGTTCAAGCGGTGTCCTATTTCAGCCTTTCACGCCCTTTCGTTCCACGGGCAGAGGCACTCCGCCTGGTTCGTAGACCCATGAGCGATCGACCAACGCTATGAACAGCGCCCTTGAGCGGACTGAACCAATCAAACAGCCGTGCCTGCACAAAGCCTGACGTAGTAGAACCTGACGTGTTGGAGCTTGGCGCTGGCATCAGAGCGGTTTGATCGGCAAGCTTGAACTGCTTTGGCAATAAACCCATCAAACCATCGGGCAAGAACAGCACCACTACCAACAGCATGATTCCAACGATCAACTGCCAGTCTTGAGTGATGCGATCGACCGAGTTTTGCAACTGACCCAATAAAATGGCGGCAATCAGGGGTCCGACCAGAGTGCCTCGCCCACCGACTGCTACCCAAATTACGACTTGCGTACCAAAAGCAACGCCCAAATAAACAGGTGAAATAAAGCGGTTCAAGGGCACAAACAAGCCACCTGCAATCCCCGCGATGCCTGCTGATAAAGTCCAGATGAAAATCTTGAAGCTGGCAACGTCGTAGCCCAGATAGGAAATCCGCTTCTCATTCTCTTTGATGGAGCGCAGAATCAAGCCGAAGTTGGACTGCGTTAGCCAATAGCTGCCTGCAAGCACACAGGCAGCAAAGATGAGAATCATGAAGTAGAGACCGATCGGTGGAATGACCAAACCACCAAACAAGGTTAGCCTGGAAACGTCCGTAATGCCGTTTGTGCCGCCTGTGTATGCCTGCTGACTCACAAAGAAGGTGGTCAATGCAGACGCGATCGCCAGCGTAATGATGGTAATGTAAACGCCGCTCACCTTAGAGCGAAAAATAAAGGAGCCAATGATGTAAGCAAAGGCTGCGGGCACTGCCACCATTGCGATCGCAGCGATCGGGAAAAACTGCAATGGTGCAATAAACCAGGGCAACTCTTTTAACCCGTTCCACACCATAAAGTCAGGCAGTGTCCCGCCGTAGGTATTGGCAGAAGCTGACAGATTCAGCTTTAAGTAATATGCCATTGCATAGCCGCCCAGCGTAAAGAAAACGCCGTGAGCAAAACTCAGAATGCCCGTAAAGCCCCACACCAAATCGAGCGAAACGCCCAGCACGCCAAACAGCAGCAGCTTTGCCATCAGATTTGCTTGAAACTCGCCCGCAACAAACGGCAGAATGGCGAGAATCAAAAAAGCGATGCCACCGATCGCCAGTAGCTTGACTGGTACCATTGATTGTCGCAGCCGACCCATTACCTCTGTCACGTGCAATCCCCCTTATGTCGATCGTCAACCATCAAACCCAATCGCATTCTGCGAAGTTGTCAGCTGCTAGTTTTTAGACTAATCTTTGTCCTGAACTAACAGCTAAAAACTAAAACCTAAAAACTTTTCTACGCCCGCTTCTGCACTGTAAACAGACCTTCTGGACGGTAACGGATCAGGACAATGACCGCAAACAGCACAATGACTCGTGCGGCAGGATCATTGAGTAGGTAAGCGATCGCTGAGTTAGCCGATCCAATCAGCACTGAACCTGCCAACACACCAATCAATTTATCCACGCCACCCGTTACAACCGTCATCCACGCATCCACTAAATAATCTTGTCCCATCGGTGGTGCCACGCTCTTCAACGATGAAATGACCGAACCAGCAATGCCTGCCAGACCACAGCCGTAGGCAAACGTCACCATGTCTACCAGGCTTGTATTCACGCCCAGGCAGCGCGTCATATCCCGGTTTTGCGTCACGGCACGAATTTGGCGACCCAACGATGTTTGGTAAAGCAAGAAAGCAGTCAATGCGAGTAGTGCCAGTGCCACAAAAAAGATGAATAACCGATAGTACGAGATTTCAACGGACTGTCCGCCTGCTTCAAAGAGTGAAAGGTTGCCTTTAATATATGGCGGCGCTTTCACATACTTTAGCTGTGCTGTAAAGATCAGTTTGACAACGCCTTGCAGCACAATACTCAAGCCCCACGTTGCCAGCAGGGTTTCCAACGGTCGCCCGTAGAGCTTGCGGATGATGGTGATTTCCACGATCGCCCCAATCACCGCTGTCACGATAAAGGCGAAGGGAATCGTCAGCAACAAATCCATCTTGAAGTTCTTTTGCAGCACAAACGTGGTGTATGCGCCCAGCATGATGAATTCACCATGTGCCAGGTTGATGATTCGCATGACACCAAACGTAATCGCCAAGCCCAAGCCCGTCAGTAGCAAAATACCGACGATCCCGATACCATTCAAAAGCTGATTGGCAAAGGCGATCGGGTCGATACTTTTCGCTGGTGGAGAGGACTGCGCCAGATAGACCAGAGACGAAATAAAATTCATGAATCCCCTTACTCAACCAGAACGGCATCTGCAAAATTAGTCTTAGAGAAAGCAGCCTGACAGACACAATCGTGTCCGGTCAGGCTGAGATTTGAACGCGTTAAGCCTGCTTTAGAAACTCGGCTGGGATGTCTTTCTTGGTTTCCACATTGGGGTTGCTGCGATCGTCAGGCGATTTGTGCTTGCAAATCCGACCCTTGTAGAGAGCCTGACTCCAGGGAATGGGCTTCACCGCTGCTTTCGTCGAGAAGACGATTTCTGCCTGCCCATCTTCTTTCCACTTACCGATTCTGGAGTACAGATAGGTGTGGTAGTTATCCGGGTCAACTTTCACAGTGCCCTGTGGTGCCTTAAACTCTTGTCCACGTGTAGCTTCACGCAGATTGGCAGTCGTCAGTTCCTTACCCTGCTCTGCACACTTCTCCATTGCCTGCGCCATAAAGAAGGTTTGCAGATAGGCAGCTTCCATCACGCCATTGGTGACGCGATCGGGTCCAAATTTTGCTTTGAACTGTTCCACAAACGCTTTATTTTCAGGCGTATCTACGGTTTGGAAGTAATTGAAACTGCTGTAGTGTCCCTCAGCAAATTCGGCTCCCATTGCCTGAATTTCTTCTTCAGTGGTGGGGTACGCCATGATGGGCGTGTCTGCCGATGTCAAGCCAGCATCCTTATACTGCTTGTAGAACGCAGGAATACTGTCACCCACCAGATTGCTCAACACAAAGTCGGGCTTTGCCTGCTTGATCTTGTTGATAATGGTGATAAATTCAGTAGTTCCCAGCGCGGCATATTCATCACCCACAACCTGTCCACCAGCTTTCACCAGCTCAGCTTTGGCAATCCGGTTGCTTTCTTTGGGATAAATGTAGTCAGACCCGATGAAGAAGCCTTTCTTACCGAAGTTCTTAGCGCAGTAGGGGATCGAGTCGGTAATTTGCTGGTTTGGTGCTGCACCCGTGTAGATGACGTTGGAGCTACACTCGTTGCCTTCGTAGTAAACGGGATAGTACAGCATTTTGTCTTTCTCTTCAAAGACTGGCAGCACTGACTTGCGGCTGGCAGATGTATAACAACCCAGGACGCAAACTACTTTATCTTCGTCGATCAACCGCTTTGACATCTGGTTGTATAAATCCCAGTTGGAGTCTGGGTTGACAACCACTTGCTCAATTTTCTTGCCCTTAATCCCTTGCTTACCAGACCAAGGACCTTTGCCTTCGTTGATTTGCTCGATCGCCAAGAACGTCGCGTCTTGCAGCGATTTCTCCACAATGGCGATCGAACCCGTAGTTGAATACATCACACCAACTTTAATGCCATCTCCCCCGCCTGCTGTCGATGCAACAGGGCTGGCACCGGGAGAGGCAGAGGTCTCAGCCGTGGGTGCACCGCCATTGGAACAAGCGGCAACAATACTAGAGCCAAGTGCAAGCGAACCATACTGGATAAACCGACGACGATTCATACCACCCAGTATGATCAGGGGCTGACGCGACTTCATTAAGCAATTCTCCTTACCTGTAAAAATCTCATATGCACAGTCGGACGTATGACAGCTAGAAGCACGCCAAGTTAGCACCACCGCTGAACTCGATTGTGATTAAGTCATCCTGTGTATAGAGGCGTGCTGCAATACTGTGTGATATTAGAGTTAGGCTTGCACAGTATTTGTATCAGGATATACAAACGCCTGTGCGTAGGCTCAGAAGTCACTGACAAAAGCCGATAATAAGGTTATGCAAGGATTCATCTCTCAAGCGGCGATCGTGCTTGAGCACTGTTGGGCTTAAGGGCTTACAGAAACCACCGCTTCGTTGTCTTGACAGCAAATGACTGTTGACGATTGACCGCTAAGAGCTTGCCAAGAAATAACGGCACACTTTTGGATCAGCTATCAGCTATCAGCTTTTAGCTATCAGCTATCAGCTTTTAGCTTTTAGCTGACGGCTGACGGCTGATGGCTATAGACCATGCTGTTATTTCTGTACAACTCCTAAGCCTCAACCTTGCGCGATTCATTAACCAATCTTCAACCAATTTTCTTTAAGAGGATGTTTTAAAAGTCCAGATTTTTGTAGCCCTGGCGACTGAAGTCGCGGCTACACGGACAAAACCTGCCTTCGCAGGTTCCCAAGCCTTCACGTTTCGGTAGTCCGCGCAGGCGGACTTTGTTTACGTAGTCGCGGTTTTAACCGCCAGACTTTTCAAACAACCTCTAAGATGTCTTCTGCACCAAAGCCTTGTGAAGGCTCGGCGGTAGGTGATCTGTCAGAAAGTTAATCACTGCCTCCAAACCTTGTTGCGTTTTGAGATTAGAAAACACAAAGGGTTTCTTGCACCGCATTTTCTTGGCATCTCGCTCCATTACGTCCAGATCGGCACCAACATGGGTCGCCAGATCGATCTTGTTGATCACTAGCAGATCAGACTTGGTGATTCCGGGTCCACCTTTACGAGGAATTTTGTCGCCGCCTGCTACATCAATCACGTAAATCGTGAGATCGACTAGCTCCGGGCTAAACGTGGCTGCCAGGTTGTCGCCACCGCTTTCCACAAACACCAGCTCCAGATCCAGAAACTGCTGTTCTAAGTCTTCGATCGCCGCCAAGTTCATCGACGCATCTTCCCGTATTGCCGTATGCGGACAGCCGCCTGTTTCTACCCCACGAATGCGATCGCTCTCCAGTGCTTGACTCTTCACCAAAAACTGCGCGTCTTCCTGGGTATAAATATCGTTAGTGACAACCGCAAGATTGTAACGATCGCGCAATGCCTTACACAACGCCTCGACCAACGCCGTCTTCCCCGATCCGACTGGACCCGCTACTCCAACTCGAAACGCACTCATAGACTGTGGATGTCCAAAACTTAATTGTGTTGTTGCCAGTTGCAATGACGCTCTACATTGGCACATTCTGGTCGATCAATACTCTGCTGGCAAAGGTGAAGCGATCGTTGCGAAATGTAACAAAAAACAGATTTAACTCTTACCTCTTCTTACCTCTATAGTTGCCCCTCTTCAACCGCTCTTTAGCATCTGCTGCTTTCCAATCAGGTTGTCTGCAACGTATAAGCGTTGCTTGCCTGAAACGTTTATTCAGAAGAGATTTTGGTGCTTCTACGATCGCACATGCAACAGCTAATCACACAAATCGTTAGCTTTGTTTACGTTCGACAGCAAGGTTTAGCTTCAAACTCAATTCATAATCTTTTGTTATTAAACGATACAGAATGTTTGAAGTTCTGCTTATTGCTGGCTCCCCATTAGCTGATACTATGAGAGCAATCTGATGGAAGGGTGAGCAACTCGTTCATACGCCCACCCCGGATTGCAAAGGCTAGGATGCCAATAAATCCTTCATTGATATAGGATGTTTGCTGAATTTCGGATGTCTACCAGGTGTAAGCCTGTTTTGCCTCCGGCGATAGCGTTCGGGAAAGTTTTGTAGAGTTCACAGGAAGGGAGATTTATGTCTTACGCGCAAACGAGAACCCAGGCGAAGTCTGGGTATGAGGCTGGAGTTAAAGAGTACAAATTAACGTACTACACCCCAGACTACACACCAAAAGATACGGATCTGTTAGCAGCCTTCCGTATGACCCCGCAACCCGGTGTACCCCCTGAAGAAGCAGGCGCTGCGGTAGCGGCTGAGTCTTCTACTGGCACCTGGACGACTGTGTGGACTGACCTTCTGACCGACCTCGATCGCTACAAAGGTCGTTGCTACGATATCGAACCGGTTCCCGGCGAAGACAACCAGTACATTTGCTATGTTGCCTATCCTCTGGATCTGTTTGAGGAAGGCTCCGTTACCAATATGTTGACCTCGATCGTGGGCAACGTATTTGGCTTCAAGGCGCTGAAGGCATTGCGGTTAGAAGATCTACGGATTCCTGTTGCTTACCTGAAAACCTTCCAGGGTCCGCCTCACGGTATCCAGGTTGAGCGCGACAAGCTGAACAAGTATGGTCGTCCGTTACTGGGTTGCACCATTAAGCCCAAACTGGGTCTGTCAGCAAAGAACTACGGTCGTGCAGTGTACGAATGTCTGCGTGGTGGTCTCGACTTCACCAAAGACGATGAAAACATCAACTCGGCTCCGTTCCAGCGTTGGCGCGATCGCTTCACCTTCGTGGCTGAGGCAATTTATAAAGCACAGGCTGAAACGGGCGAAATCAAGGGTCACTACCTGAACGTGACGGCTCCTACCTGCGAAGAAATGCTGAAGCGGGCTGAGTACGCTAAAGAACTCAAGATGCCGATCGTGATGCATGATTACTTGACCGCAGGTTTCACCGCTAACACGACACTTGCTAAGTGGTGCCGCGACAATGGTCTGCTGCTCCACATTCACCGCGCCATGCACGCTGTGATCGATCGTCAAAAAAATCACGGCATTCACTTCCGCGTCTTGGCGAAGTGCTTGCGGATGTCTGGTGGCGACCACATCCACACAGGCACCGTCGTTGGTAAGCTCGAAGGCGACAAAGCCATCACTCTTGGCTTCATCGACCTCTTGCGCGAAAACTACATCGAAAAAGATCGCTCTCGTGGCATCTACTTCACGCAAGACTGGGCATCTATGCCCGGTGTCATGGCAGTTGCGTCTGGTGGTATCCACGTATGGCACATGCCTGCTCTAGTCGAAATCTTCGGCGATGACTCTGTACTGCAATTTGGTGGCGGTACGCTGGGTCATCCCTGGGGTAATGCACCGGGTGCAACTGCAAACCGCGTGGCGCTGGAAGCTTGCGTTCAGGCTCGTAACGAAGGTCGTGACTTGATGCGCGAAGGTGGCGACATCATCCGCGCCGCAGCGAAGTGGTCGCCTGAGTTGGCGGTTGCTTGCGAACTGTGGAAGGAAATCAAGTTTGAGTTTGACGCAATGGATACCATTTAATCGTCATGAATGAAGGATGAAGGATAAACCACGAATACCGATTCTTACTTTATCCCTCATCCCTCTTCACTCATTCTGTTTGCCATGGATCTAAAGCAAATTGCCAAAGATACTGCCAAGACGCTTATCAGCTACTTGACGTATCAGGCTGTAAGGACGGTGATTGCTCAGTTGAGTGAAACTGATCCGCCGCGTGCGTTCTGGCTGCAAAACTTTTCGTCTAAAGAAAAGATTCAGGATGGGGATGCGTATCTGCAAGCCCTCTTCCAGGAGCGGCAAGACCTTGCGTTTCGCATCCTGACCGTGAGAGAACATCTAGCAGAAAATATTGCAGATGTGCTGCCAGAACTGCTGCTCACCGGTACGCAGCAAGCAAACATGGGGTTGCGCCGTCAGCAGCTAGAGCGGATGACACAGTTAGATCTCACTGTGCCTAGCGCCCAGCCAGAGCAAGAGCCAAACGCTGAAAACCCTGACGAACGTCGTTAATGGTTAGCAGTGAGCTGATCGCCTCACGTCAACCGCTAGCAACAAACAATCAACTAGCAACTATTACCAATCAAGGAAACCATGAAGACCTTACCCTTTGAGCGTCGCTATGAGACGTTTTCCTACCTGCCGCTGATGGATAACGCTCAGATCTCTCGCCAGATTCAGTACACGCTGGATCAGGGCTTTTTCCCTGGCGTTGAGTTTACGAATGACCCTAGCGCTGAAGCTCACTACTGGACACTGTGGAAGTTGCCCATGTTCAGCGCGCGCTCTCCCCAGGAAGTGCTGAATGAAGTGCAACAGTGCAAGTCTGAGTACCCCAACAGCTACATCCGCGTTGTGGCGTTTGACAACATCAAACAGTGTCAGGTAATGAGCTTCATCGTACAAAAGCCCCGCTAACGGCACTTAATTCGTCATTAATGCAGTGAAAAAGTAGGGTGAGGTGAGCCATGTTCGCCTCACCCTACTTTTTTGGGAAACACACTGCTTTCTCTCAAACTCTGTTAAACAGTCATTTCTAACTGCTAACCGCCAGAACCTATGAGCTATTACATTTCCCCCCGCTTTCTCGACAAGCTTGCGATTCACTTGACCAAGAATTATCTGGACATTCCCAGCGTTAAAGTGCCCTTGATCCTGGGCGTACATGGGCGCAAAGGTGAAGGAAAGTCGTTTCAGTGCGAGTTGGCGTTTGAGCGCATGGGTGTCAATGTCGTTTATATGTCGGCTGGCGAACTGGAAAGCCCTGATGCAGGCGATCCAGGTCGTTTGGTACGTTTGCGCTACCGCGAGGCGGCGGAACTGGTAAAAGTGCGCGGCAACATGGCAGTGCTGATGATTAATGACATTGACGCAGGTGCTGGACGGGTGGATCAGTACACGCAGTACACAGTGAATACCCAAAACGTGAACGGCACGTTGATGAATATTGCCGACAATCCTACAAGCGTGCAGCTTCCGGGTAGCTATGAGCTAGAGCCGAATCGGCGTGTTCCTATTATTGTGACGGGCAATGATTTCTCCACGCTCTACGCTCCGCTGGTGCGAGATGGACGGATGGAGAAGTTTTTTTGGGAACCCGATCGCGCCGATCGCCTTGGCATTGTCAGCGGCATTTTTCAGGCAGACGGTGTGGAGCGACAGGCAGTCGAAACGCTGGTGGATACCTTTTCCAATCAGTCGATCGACTTCTATGGAGCCGTGCGATCGCGTTTATATGATGAACAGGTGAAAGCGCTGATTGACGAAGTTGGGATCGATCAAATTTCCCAGCGGGTCGTCAACAGTGAGAAAGCGTCACCCACCTTCCGTAAGCCCAATTTCAGCCTGCCGCACCTGTTGGAAGTTGGTAAGCAATTGGTCGAAGAACAGCGCCGGGTGCAAGAGATGGGACTGGCAGAGGAATACAACAAAGCGCTGTACTTTAATCGCAAGCTAGGCAATACGGCTGAACAGACAGCCTCTAAAGCAGAAACGCCAGCCAATACTCAGTACTATCACAAGTACGAGTCTGGTAATCCTGCCAGCAATCCGATCGGTAATGGTAGCGGACACGACCAGCAGCCAGCATCATCCAGCTATAGCGGTCAGCCTTCCAGCACAAAGCTTACCCCAGACATGGTGACCCAGGTGAACCAAATTCTGAAACAGGGGCATCGTCTGGGCATTGAGTATGTGGACGAGCGCCGCTTCCGCACAAACTCCTGGCATTCCTACGGTTCGTTTCAGGGGCAACCGTCGGAGGCGATCGCGGCTCTAGAGGCTTGCCTCGACGAACATACAGGAGACTATGTGCGACTTGTGGGCATCGACCCAGAGAATCGGCGCAGAGTGGTAGAAACAATCATTCAGCGACCCAACAGCAAAGTCACTAAAGCCTAGTTGCTCACAGGGTTGTGCTAAGGGCTTGCTAAAAAATCACTGCACACTTTTGGATCAGCTATCAGCTATCAGCTATCAGCTATCAGCTATCAGCTATCAGCTTTTCGCTGACGGCTGACGGCTACAGATCATGCTGTTATTTCTGTACAACTCCTAAGCATTCATGCCGCAGGACGGTCATAGTCTGCCTTCTGCCTTCTGCCTTCTGCCTTCTGCCTCTTCGCGGAAGAGAGGTGTGAGGTGTGAGGTGTATTAGCTTCTGCCTCCTGCCTTCTTCTAACGTCATTGACTCCTGCTTCGCCTGTGGAGCCAACAACGTTACCTTCTGCCTTCTGCCTCCTGCCTCCTGCCTTCTGCCTTCTGCCCCAGTTCTTTGCAGTATGGGTAACGCACCTTTTACATACCAAAAGCGCGCTTCTCTCTACAAAACCACTTACTAAACCACACGCTTTTTGTGACGAATTTGATCAAAATAGAGGTCTGGCGAGAATCGACTTAACGTTAGCGGTAAGGGAACAGCATGGCTCAATAACTGCGGCAATGGTTGTTTAGCCATAATGCTGCTGCTCTCACTGAATCGGATCACCGCTCGTACACTCAAACTGTTCCAATTCGAGGCAAATTTAGTGGTTTCTGGACGATCGCAGTGGTTACTCTCAGCGTGCCAGACGTTTAGCTGCACACTCATACTGCTTGCTAGCATGAATGTGAGCGATCGGGCGTGGGCACAGGTGGCAGCAGACACGACACTCCCCAGTGGAGAGCGATCGCAGGTTTCTACAGGACCGTTGTTTCAAATCAACGGAGGGGCAGTCCGCGATCGCAACCTTTTCCATAGCTTTGGGCAATTTTCTCTGAGGCAGGGCGAAACTGCCTTTTTCAATAATGCTGCCAACATCACGAATATCATCAGCCGTGTTACAGGTGGGCGACCGTCCCAAATTGATGGTGTGCTGCAAGCAAACGGCAATGCCAACCTCTTTTTAATTAATCCCAGTGGCGTTCTCTTTGGTTCGAATGCCTCCCTCAATTTGGGGGGTACCTTTTTAGTCACAACTGCGAGTGCGATTCAGTTTGGCAATCAGGGTATCTATAGCGCTACGAATCCTACAGCACCGCCGTTGCTAACGGTCAACCCGTCTGCGTTACTCTTCAATCAACTGGCGAATCAACCGATCGCCAGTCAGGCAAGGCTACAGGTACCAACGGGTCAAAGTTTAGCGCTGGTAGGCGGTAATATCCTGCTCAATCGAGGTGTGCTGCTGGCACAAGGTGGACGAGTGGAGCTAGGAGGACTGGCGGGTAAAGGCATCGTCGAACTGGACGGCAGCGGCAGCAAGTTGCACTTAAGCTTTGCAGCGATCGAGCGATCGCTGGCAGACGTAACGCTCATCAATCAGTCAGAGGTCAACGTCCGCACGGGCGGCAGCATTGGCATCAATGCTCAAAACTTCAGTATGGCTAACGGCAGCATTCTCCGAGGTGGCATTGCCGCAGGTGAGGGAACACCAGGAAGCAAGGCGGGTGATATTGACCTTCACGTTCTGGGTGCTGTCGCCCTTACCGATGGCAGCTTTATGGCTAATTCAACGCTTGGCGATGGCAATAGCGGCGATGTCAATATCACGGCTGGCTCGGTGCTGCTAAAAGATGGCTCACAGGTGAATGCCAGCACGTTTGGTAACGGCAATGGTGGTATGGTCACGATCCGATCGCAGGGTACCGTTACCTTCGATGGCGAGGATCGTGATGGGCGATCGGGAGGTACCTATAGCCAGGTGAATGCAAATGCTATCGGCAACAGCGGCGGCATTAGCATCAGCGCTGCTTCAGTTGCAGTGACCAATGGTGCGCTTTTGACCGCGAGTACACTAGGGCAGGGCAACGCTGGCAGCATCAATATTGAGGCTCGTGGCGACGTTCGTTTTGCTGGCGTAGGCGCGGTTGATCAATTTCCCAGTGGAGCCTATAGCAGTGTGCAGAGTAAAGCAGTTGGCAGCAGCAGCGGGATCAACATTACGGCTGCTAGACTGTTGCTGGAGCAGGGCGCGCAACTGGATGCCAGCACCTTTAGCCGAGGGAATGCGGGCAGAATCACCATCCAGGTGCTCAACGGTGTTCAGCTCAAAGGCGATCCATCAGGCAACTTTGCTGATCCTGGCGGCATCTATAGCTTTATTGGCGAAAACGCGATCGGTAACAGTAGCGGGATCAGCCTCACCGCTCGATCGCTGTCGGTAGAAAATGGAGCGGCTTTAGTTGCCAGCACCTTTGGTCAGGGCAATGCTGGCGACATTAATCTACAAATCACTGGATCAGTTACCTTAGACGGACAGACACCCAAATTCTCTAGCGGCATTTTTAGCAGCGTGAGCCGCATTGGTCGAGGCAATAGCGGACAGATTAGCCTCACTGCTGACTCACTCACTGTCACAAATGGCGCTGCGATCGCCGCCAGTGCGCTTGGAAACGGTAGAACTGCTGGTATCAACATCAACGTGGCAGGCGCGGCTTCCTTCGATGGCGTTGGCTTGGATGGCTTCCCCAGTGGTATCTTCAGTCGTGTCGATATTGGTGCAGTTGGAGGCGAAAGCGGGACGAATGCCATCAACCTTACAGCTCGTTCACTCACGCTGACGAATGGAGCGCAGTTTCAAATCAGCACACTCGGACAGCTTCCCGCAGGCACCATTACCATCAATGCCGTAGATGATATCTACATTGTGGGTAAAAATGCCACCACTGGACGCTCAAGCGGCTTGTTTAGCGACACGACACCTCAAACCATCATGGCTAACGGGACGATCAAACCCCAAAGTAGCGGCGATGGGGGAAATATCAAGGTCGATGCGCGCTCATTGTTTTTACAAGATGGCGCAGTCATTTCTGCCCCAAGTCGAGGAACAGGCAATGCCGGGAATATTGCGATTCGCCTGCGGAACTTTCTGCAAGCCCAAGACAGCCAGATTCTAACAACCTCTACTCAAGGAGCTGGTGGTGACATTGCGATCGCCGCTCGCTTAATCGCTCTACGCGGCAATAGCGATCTAACAACGAGTGTCCTCAGCGGGACTGGCAGTGGTGGCAATATTACGCTCAATGCACGAGCGATCGTTGCCCTCAATGACAGCGACATTCTGGCATTTTCTCGCGCTGGCAGTGGCGGTGCGATCACACTAAACACTCCTGCCTTTTTCGGTTTTCGCTATAAACCCAAGGATGCTAACGCCAATACTGAGACGCTAAGCGGGAACGGTCGAGTTGATGTCAATGCCAGCGGCAAACTTCGGTCTGGCAAGATTACGCTACCGGATGTAACGCTGCAATCTAACCTGGCACCACTACCGACGGAGGTTGTCGATACCAGCCAGTTAATTGCCCATAGCTGCATCGCACGCAATTCTCGTCAGGGTAGCTTTCTTGTCACAGGCACCGGTGGGTTGTCAAACCAGCCAGATGATCTGGCAGCGTCACCCTTCCCTACGTATGCCATAACGGCTGGTGAAATGGTGAATCGTGAAGCAGTAAAACTGAGTGCTGACAATCAGGGAGCGGGAACGATCGAGAATCCAGATGATGTGCCTGCTTCTCCACACGCTCACATAGTCGAAATTGACGGCATTTATCAGCTGACGAGTGGAGCAGTAGTCTTGGGACGATCGTGTCACCCTCTTTAAAACAGGACTGACGCCAACCTCAGAAGTTTCAGTCAAGAACCACCTACCGTAACCAGTGGAGTGCTTCAACCTCAGCGGTTTTGGTCAAAAGGCGTAATTCTTGAGTACCAAACCTACTTTCCAAATGTGGAAAGTAGCTTGCACGACAAAGGAAAGTATTTGTGGAGCGATCGCCCTAATCTGTAGTTATCCCTAAAGACAGATGCCACTCTCTTTAGCGCCCCCATGAAACTGCTCGGCAGCGATCAAGTCTTTAGGTTGGCGATTTCAACTGCGTCTACTGATTTCATGACTGCCTTGCAAGGCTGCTTTCCAGATCGCTTTTACTCTACCCTTCATCACTGCGATCGCTCTGCAACAGTTAGCCAAAATTCGCCCCAGACCCATCCCTGGGGCTTTCTTATCATCAGCGATGAGAGCCTGGATATGGCTCCAGCCCTCGCACTCAAGCTTCTTCCCAGACATGCCGTCAAAACGACCTCGAAGAAGTACACCCCAGCCTCGTGCTGGGGTTTTTGTTTGAGCATACAGTGGTTTAGTTTGACTCGGCTTGAGGTCTTACCAAAAATCAGCATCGTTACCAACTGTAGTCGCTTAAACCTCAGAGGTTTTGGTCAACACACGTAAGTCTTAGAGAGACAATTCTGACTTTTAGCTACATTGCGGCGATCGCGTTCGGTTAACCGTGCTACCTCAGCCGTCCGTCTACGATCACATCCTTTATTCTGGAGAGAGAGGGCAGGATTGAATTGAGAGTGAGCCTGGTGTCGATCGCTCAGGTATCCTGTTCCCACATCGTATGTAGAGGTCTGTTATGCAGTCTGGTTGGCGGGTCGGTTCCCTGTTTGGTATTCCGTTTTTCATCGATCCATCGTGGGTGGGTGTGCTGTTTTTAATCGCGATTCCGGCAGGGCTGCGCTGGCAGCAAAGTTTTCCGCAGTGGGGTACTGCTTTTGCTTATGGGATGGGCGTTGTGATGGCGCTCCTGCTATTTAGCTCGGTGGTGCTGCATGAGTTAGGGCACAGCCTGGTAGCCAGGGCACAGGGCATTAAAGTGAACTCCATCACTCTATTTTTGTTTGGTGGCATTGCCGCGATCGAGCAAGAATCAAAAACGCCAGGAAAAGCGTTTCAGGTGGCGATCGCAGGACCTGCCGTGAGTTTGTGCTTGGCTGCCCTTTTAGGTACGATCGCTTATGCCATCCCTAGTTCGACGAATGCAGTCAATGTGCTGGCAACTGACCTGGCATGGACTAACCTCATACTGGCTCTGTTCAACCTGATTCCAGGTTTACCGCTGGACGGTGGACAAGTGTTAAAAGCAGCCGTCTGGAAGTTCACAGGCAGTCGCTTTAAGGGCATTCACTGGGCAGCTCGAACGGGGAAAGTTCTCGGTTGGCTGGCGATTCTCTGGGGCACGTTCAGTCTGGTAAGAGGTGACTACAGCGGTCTATGGATTGCCTTCCTGGGGTGGTTTGGTATCCGCAATGCCACGAGTTACGATCGCATGACGGATCTTCAGGAAACCTTGTTGCAGATTACGGCATCCGACGCAATGACGCGGGACTTTCGAGTCGTGGATGCCGACATGACCTTGCGTCAGTTCACTGACACCTACTTGCTGGATACTGCTCGTGCGATGGTGTACTTTGCCGCCTCCAATGGGCGCTACAGAGGTCTGGTCAACGCCGCAGATTTGCACACTATTGAGCGCAGCGAATGGGAAACGCAACCGTTGTCTCGCCTGGTTCAACCCCTGACAGATATTCCCACCGTGGAAGAAGCATCGCCTCTGGTGCAAGTGATCCAGGTGTTGGAATCGCAACAACTCAAGCGCATCACAGTACTTTCTCCGGCTGGTGCGGTTGCGGGCGTAATCGATCGTGGGGATGTGGTACGCGCACTCACGCAGAAAATGAAGATCCCCATCTCAGAGGTGCTCATTAAGCAAATCAAAGAAGAGGGGATCTATCCACCCGGCTTCCAACTGGGAGCGATCGCGCAAGCGGCGGCTGAAGCTTCACCAGCAAACAAATAGGAAAGAATGAGGCATGAGTTTTGAGTTGATCAGCGATCAGCCGTACGATTATTACTAGCTCCTGACTCCTGACTTCTGGCTCCGTTCGGCTGAGTGCTCATGTCAAAGTCCGACTCCTGACTCCTTTCATTGCCCTCTACACAGTCATGCGTCAAAACAGCTTCCCACTCTTCGTCCGACAGTGGTTGCACCTGTAAATTGGCTGCAAAACATGCTTCAGCAGCAATTGTGAGCGCCTTCATCACCGTTTCAACGAGAGCCTCTGGCGGCAATGCTAAAGGCAATGATGAGCGCTCAGGTAAGGCACCAAAAACCTGTTGAAACAAGTCTGGATCGGCGAACAACGGCATTGAACCATGCTGCAACACTCCCGAACCTCGACGCAACTGAGCGCTGCCAATGAGCTTGGCACCATTCGCCAAGAGTAAATCGGCTCCTGTCGCCGTTCCAAAACAGTTGGGATTGCGAAGATAGCCTCGCTTCATCTGTCCATAGTGCAGCTCTACGCCGAGCGATCGCCAGCCCTGAACTAAGAACTCACAAATGGTTTCGTATGCCTGTAGGCGATTGGTCGGCAGCCCTGATGTCACGACAGCGTAGGTTAAATCACCTTGATGCAGTACTGCCCGTCCTCCAGTCGGTCGCCGTACCAAAGCCAGCGGCTCACCCTGCCATGTTACATGCTGCCAGTGTTGTGACCAGTGATGCTGGTGGTAACCCAACGAGATTGCGGCAGGCTTCCAGGTGTAAAAGCGCAAGGTTGGTGGCTGCTTGCCCTGAAGGTGTTGTGTTAGCAACCAGGAGTCCAGCGCCATTTGAACGTTACCTGGCGCGTCCAGCAATGGAATTAATCGCCAGGTTTGCATAAGGGCGTGGGGCTGAGGGGTTGATTGGGTAAGGCGACGATACGCTGACGGTTGAGTTGATGCTATTCCCCCGCTTCCTGCCGTCTTATTCCTTCTAAAAACTAAAAGCCAAAAACTTCTCCAGACTAGCTTGCCCCGAATTCAGCCTGAAGTGGTTCATCCTGATCGTCAGCGATCGTGGCAACCAGGGTAATAGCACGCGAGATTTCACCAGGAGAGAGGTCAGCCAGCGATCGGGTAGAAAGCACCACAACCTCACTGCCCAGGATGGCAAAGCGAGCTTCTAACGTTCCTGACCAGTTCAATTCAAGCAACTTACGGGTGAGCTTAGCTTCATCCTTAGCTGGGAGTTTTAAGACTGCTGCCCAAGCGCTGATGGTATCGTCGTCCGATAGACCTGTCAGCTGTACAAACACCTCTACCGTGCCGTACTTAAATTTCCAAATGTAGCCTCCATCGGTATCGCTTACCATTGCGGTGTTGTCACTGTCCAGGCTGTCAATGACCGTTTCGATCACATCTACGATGGTTGACGCAGTGGTGTTATCGGACTGCTGACTGGCTGCTTCGTCATCCGATCGGTCTTGCTGGGAAGCGGCTGTGGTGGTGGTGGTCATATAACTTTCCGTACAATCGCGTGAGTGAGCGCTAAACGAGGAGATGGACAACGAGCCTTCGTGCTGACGACTGTCAATCTGCCTCAGACAACTCTGTGCATCTTATCAGTGCCTTATCTAGAGTTTACGTTAGCGTCAATTCATTGTGCAGCTCAATAGCATCCTAATCTTTTTATTTTTGTATACCCTGATGGTCTTTGGTAGCGACCCTTTAGCCGTCTCCGATCGCTAGGGCGCGTCATCAATTAGTTCCAAAACCTTGCGGTATCAGCCTGATCGCGCCCGCCTCAACACACCAGGCTAGGGCGCGTCATCAATTAGCTCCAACAAAACCTTGCGGTATCAAAATGATCGCGCCCGCCCCAACACACCAGGCTAGGGGCTGGAACCCTTGCTGCAAGTCATGTGTAGTTGTAATTGCTGGCAGCCCCTAGCTCAGCCGCAAAATCCCGTCGCTTCGTGTAGCGATAGGGACCCATGACTGCTCCCCATGTCGCAGTTTGGGTTTCAAGATCAATGCCTTTGTCGTAGCTTTCAAAGGTGTTTGAGCGTGCTGCAAACCCAAGCTGTACTTGAGATTGTTTACCTTGATAGGAGAAAAAGCACTGATAGCCGGACACTGGATGCGCTGAAATGCTCTCTGAATCAGGCTGCTGGGTAATTTTGAGCAGACAGCCAGGTAAAAATTCAATCTGCTCTAGCGTGATTGCCTGGAGAAACTCTGGCTTTAACCCTGCACCTTTGGCAGCGATTGGGTCTTTAAAAGCATAAAACTGCGCTTGCAGCGGGGCTTCGGCATCATTGGTTTGCATCAACCGGATAAGTCGCTGACGGTAGGGTTGATCGAGGGTGAGCACGTTTGCTTGTTCTGCAAAAAAGGTCAAACTGTCTTCGCTGAAGAGTGGCACGGGTCGTAGCCATAAGCGCAAATGGACATACCAGACAGGCTCAGCGATCGCCTGTTCGCGGTTGTCGAATTCGCCTGCTATATAGTGAGCCAGCGTGACAAGAGTTGGAGAAAAGGGCATGGTGTCCGCTGCCTGTATTACTGGTGGCGAATGCGATCGTAAATTTCCAGGTAGTCTTTGCCTGGATAATTCCACGAATAGTCGTAGTTCATGCCCTGTAGCTGGAACTTACGAAACTCATCGGGGTTGTCGTACCACAAATCGAGTGCCCGATCCATCGCTGATTCGAGTGCTGAATCATCGGTTTCATAGAAGACATAACCATTGCGCTCTTCGGGCAGGTGCTTTTCATCGTAATCGCGATCGAAGACCGTATTCACCAGTCCACCCACACCGCGCACGACAGGGATTGTGCCATAGCGCAGACCAATCATCTGGGTCAAGCCACACGGCTCATAATTACTGGGCACCACGATGAAATCGGCTCCTGCATAGATGAGGTGAGAAAGTTCTTCATTAAAGCCAAGCTCCAAATGCACATCGGGGTTGTCGTTCAGAAAATTCTTTTCGTGCCAGAAATGATCGTTAATACCTGCTTCAGTAGCAGATCCCAGCAAAACGAACTGAGCGCTCCGTTGCAGCGCATGATAAATCGCATGGTGAACCAGATGTACCCCTTTTTGTTCATCTAAACGACCGATAAAGCAAACCAGCGGTCGGTCAACATCACGCAGCAGCAAACGTTCTCGCAGTGCCTGTTTGTTTTTCGCCTTGCCTGCCAGATCGTCTTTGGTGTAAGCGTGGGGAATGTAGCGATCGCTCTCTGGGTTCCAGACATCGTAGTCAATGCCATTGAGCACACCAGAGAACTTGTCCTGATACAGATGCAGTGTGTGACCCAAGCCATAGCCAATCTCAGTACAGCGGGCTTCCCAGGCATGATGCGGCGAGACGGTGGTGACATAGTTTGAGTAAACAATGCCGCCTTTCATGAAATTAAGCGCAAACGGATTGAAGTTGTCGCGCAGGCGATCGATGTGGAAGTAATGGTCTTCTCGATTTAGCCCGGTTGCCCACAGCACATCACTGCCACCCATCCCCTGATGCTTGAAGTTGTGGATGGTGTAGCAAACACGCTGATTTTCCATCCCCTGATACTGGTAGATTTCAAACAGCATTACGGGCACCAAGCCTGTCTGCCAGTCGTGACAGTGGATCACATCCGGACGCTTGTTACTTTGCAGCAGAAACTCTAGCGCGGCTTTGCTGAAAAACGCAAAGCGAATATTGTCATCCACGCAGCCGTAGTAGCGACCTTGATTAAAAAACTTATCCTGTGAATGCGGCTGAATGAAAAAACACAGCCGTCCATACACCCAGCCACAATAAACAGAGCAGCGAATGATGCCGCCATACCAGGGTACTGACAGGTTCTCATACGCAACATGCAAACCCCAAATATGGTCGTAGCGCATACAGTCATACATCGGCAAAATCAGCTCGACGGTATGACCACGGATTTCTAACTCCCGGCTCAGTCCATAGACAACATCCCCTAACCCTCCAGCTTTAATCACTGGGGCACACTCAGAGGCAATCTGTACGATATACATGCTTACTCCTCGCTGAGGGGATAACTAAGCTCCACGCTCACAAATTATAGAATTTCTGGCAGATGCGCAACCTGCCCTATGGGTATAAACGATCGCTCAAAACGATTACAGCATGAGTAAAACAACCCAAAATGGTTTGCTGGTGGCGAAAAAGAGGCGATCGCAGAGACAGAAAAGGGACGTTAGGGGATTGCAAGAAAAGAAGATACCAGTGGTTTGGGTTTCGGCTACACTCAACCCGCTAGGACTGAAGGTTGAGCGCCGTCGAAACCTGGTTCATTGGTCGATTGTTAAACCGCAAAGCCCTTACAGATCACGTCCCCTAAAAATCGAAGTATGCGAAATCACGTCAAAGCTGTCTTACTTCCCCTTCACAGTTTCCACAAACCGAGTGAGCAGCCAGACAAGTACGCAAAGAAGTGCCAGGTAGCCGATCGGACCGACTTGCTCCCAAACTTTGATCCAGGCAGGATCAAGCGGATTCCACTGCGGTGTAGGACTGGGAGGAATGTCTACCGTGAGCGCAGTGAAGGTGGGGGAATGCGTCAATGGTGAGGCTTTGATATTCATAGTAAGAACCGTTGAAGCCCTGATGGTTGATTGAACGAAAGGGTACTTTAGCCGTAGGTTCAACAGGATCACAGGCTCAGGACTGCTGTCTCTAATGGTGGCTCAATGGTGCGATCGCGTGCAGCAGTCTCCACAGGTTGATCGACCGCGATCGCCAGAAATGGTTCCTGGTCAAAATTCGTTTCTATAGTGATCCTGTTTGAGTTGTGAGAAGCATCTTGATGTCAGCTTTTCTCTAACCGCTAACCGCTAACCGCTAACCGCTAACCGCTGACCGCTAACCGCTAACCGCTGACCGCTGACCGCTGACCGCTCAATCATTAAGTACCGCTCACAAATGACTTGAGACTTCTAGACAGGCATCATTGCTGATAGTTAGCGATCGTCTGAACGACGCACCAGCGTTGAACCTGTATGCCCAGTTGTGAGCCACAGAATCGCTCTGGCTCCATCTCGAACGGCTTTAGACATCGGTTCCGTTGCCTGATCAGATGGCATGGAGACTGGCTTAAGATCAATCCCCCGACTGCCAAAAACCAGTTCACCGATCACGCGGGCGCGGCGCATGTGATAGTCGGATGTAATCAGATAAACGCTATTAATGCCTCTGGCTCGAAACGTGTCAACCAGGGTCGTAAAATTGCTAACGGTATCAACCGCATGGCGATCGACGTGAAGGCGTGTCGGGCTGATCCCAGCGTCAGCAAAAACGCCTTCGGTATAGGCTTGCGGGCTGCCACCAGAAACCCAGATTGGAATCTCCGGGTGCCGACGTGCAAACTCAGCCGCAAAATTTTCTCGTTTCGGAGTGCCGCCTAGCACTAGAATCGCCTGCGGCTCTACGAAGTAACGTTTGAGTTCGCGGTAGCCCAGCCATAGCATTGGCGCAAGAATCAGCAGCCAAAGCACCGATCGCACCTTAAAACGTCCGGGCTGATTAACCCTGGCGCGTGCATGATTCAAGTAGAGCAGTCCTCTCAGTCCCATAATGAATGCGTCAAACGCTGCTTGGGGCAAGCTACCACGTTTTTGATCGTGTCCCTGTCAAAAATAACGCTATTTTTTAGAATGCAGACAATCTGCTCAAGTTACCCGTTTCGTTGATCCTACTGCGGTGCAGACAGGCGTTGTGGCACTCCACGATCTTGCGCCTGAGCGATCGACGCTCTAATGCGAGGGGTTTCTAAAAATTTCTTGGTATCAGCCAACAGTCGATTGCCCCAAAGATTTTCTTTCAGAAATTTCAAATCGCTATAACGACTGTCGATCTGAATGGCTGCTTCGCCTAGAGTCAACCCCTGTTCACGATCGCCTTTAGAGTAAAGTGCAACTGCCATTGCTAGCTGTGGTTCTGCTGCCTTTGCATCGATCGCCACAGCCGATCGCCAGCGCCGAATGGCTTCATCAGTATCACCATTTTCGTACTTAATCAGCCCGATATTATTAATCGCGGGCCAAAACGTTTTGTCTTGAGCCACTGCTTTTTCGTATTGAGTCAGCGCCTCGGCAAATTGGCGTAGCATCAGATACGCATTTCCTAGATCAAACAAGGCACCCGGTACATTTGGTTTAATCTTCAAGCCCGATTTGAGATAGTCGATCGCGGTTGCATAGCTGTTCTTCTGGAAATACGCTGAACCTAGCGCAAACAGCACGGCTGAATTTTTCTGGTCTAAACCCTGTGCCTTTTTGAGTGCTGTAATGCCATTGTCCAGGTCATTTGTTTGCAAATACAAACCACCTAAAAGTGACCAGATTTCTGGACTTTTAGGTGCAAGCTGGGTTGCTAAACGCGCTCTCGGCAAAGCAAGCTCATACTGTTGAAATTGAGCCAACTGTGCTGCCTCTTGAGCCAAGCTCAAACCCTGTCGCTCTAACTTTGTTTGATCCAACTGGACAGTATGGGGCACCAATAGCTGCGCCGCAGCAGGTTGGGCAGCACTCCATAAACCAAGAAGAAACAGGAACGAAACGAAAGAATTGCGATTGGGCACGGGACAGCCTTTGAAACGTTGTAGTGGATTGACAGATGGCTTGATTCATCTGCTGTCTATGGTGGCACAAAACTGCAAAAATGCTTGGAAAAGTGGAAGCTATCAGCAGTCAGCAATTAGCGGTCAGCTATCAGCGTTTGGCTTCGGTGCAGATTCGGCTCATGACTCAAAGGACACGTCCTGCTATCCAAATGCCCTCGACTCCACATGCCCCACAAGGCAATCGTCTAGCGACGTTCAAAGGCATTAAGAAATTCCAATTAAGCTCACATCAATGACGAGAACCCTTATCCTAGATAGCCTGCTGTTTTATCGCCCTGACTTATGGATCGCTTTACTGTTGCTGTCATTTCTCAAACGCCGAACCCTCAGCAAGCGATCTACGCTGCAATGCATCAGGACTATGCCGAAGGGTTTGTCTGGGACGATCGCGCCGACTGGCCCGATGAAGCTAAATGCGGCGAAATTGTCGTCAAAAATCTGCTGGCAGGCAATCGGGGTCACTATGGACCGCTAGAGCATCCCCAAATCATTCTCAACTGCGGCTGGTTTCCCCACAGCACGATGCAACAGATGCGAACGCATCGAGTTGGCGTTAGCTTTGACGTACAGTCGTTCCGCTATACAGGACAGCGCCTTTTAGATGTCGCAGCCGGGAAGCAAGAGGCAGATGCCGTGTTCTACCTGCGCCCTTTAGGAACTTATACCGATCGCCAGGGTAAGCGGTATGACTACACCCTTGAACAACGCCAGCAAGATTTAGACTGGTGTCTAATAGCCTGTCAGCGCTACGCCGATCGCATTCAGCAAGGCTTTTCAGAAGAACACGCTAGAGGCTTGATTCCGTTTGACGTGCGGCAGCATTGGGTCATGTCTGCAAATGTGCGATCGCTGATGCACCTGCTAGACCTGCGCTGGAAACTGGATGCGCAGTTAGAGGCGCAAAAGCTGTGTGAAGTAATTTGGCCCCACTTTCAAGCCTGGGTACCTGCGATCGCCGAGTGGTACGAAGCCAATCGCCTCAAAAAAGCCCGGTTGTCTCCATAAACGCTCCGTAAGCTCGGCAGTTCAAACCCAGTGGACTTAGAGCTTGCTAAAAAATCACTGCACACTTTTGGATCAGCTATCAGCTATCAGCTTTTCGCTGACGGCTGACGGCTACAGACCATGCTGTTCTTTCTGTACAACTCCTGAGTGATGCAGAAATGAGTGATGCAGAAACATCATTCATCATCATGCTTAATTTTCGCTGGCTAGAAAGAAGCAGAATTTGTATGTCATCCGAAAGACGATCGTTGAATTCAGTGCTGCGATCGATCTACGAAGATCTTGCTTTTTGGTAGAGGTTCGACTCTAGGCAAATGCAAGTTTGCTTTGGAACGATTTCGAGGTGAGTTCGCCCAGAACGAGGGACTCAAGCCCTTGTTACAGAGCATGTTGGTATGCATGTTTAAGTAAAGCTGGACTTAATTCTAATCGTTAGGTTACTTCTAAGAAGTATTGCAAAATCTTTCTTAAGAGCTAACGTAAAAGCGAAGAAAAGCGGAAGCGTTTCGGTCAGGCAAAAGAGCGCCAAAAGGAATTAGCAAAAAGCTTTGAGCGCTTTTGTTCGTAAAAACTACCCCTTTTGCAGACGGTATAGTAACAAGCAGACCTAAACTCCTTTTTAGACATTGGCGAACCGCCCGCTGTTTTGCGCTATGCAACTACCATCAAGTGATATTCTTCTACTGGCAAAACAGCCCCATAGGATGAGTGCGCTGGCATCAGTGCTGCACTATTCCAGCTACTCCATAGTGAGCGTTAGCTCAGAAGAGCAAGCACTTGCCCGAATGACTCAGCAACCACCCTTTCTGATGATTCTGGCTGGTGATCATCAAAACTGGTCTCAAACACTGCTTCAGGAACTACGAGTGTTTGCTAACAAGCATCGCACGACCTTTGTCGCCTTGACCGATTTTCATGCGCCGCGCTGGATGCATCAGGAAGAGAACCCTGGGTTTGATGGTTTTCTGGTTTCTCCACTCAGCAGCGAAGTGCTGTTAGCACTGGTACAGTCAGCGCAGACACGGCAAGCTTTTTGCCTCGCCGTATAGTCTACATCCCACAAATCAATGTTGTCCTTTGCACCTGCTTATCCACTGCTTTATGAAGCACTCAAGCCGCTGTTTCCAAATTGCTTGTGGTCTGGCAATCGTTCCTCTCGCACGATCGCGCTAACCTTTGACGATGGACCGCATCCGCGCTATACACCGCAACTCCTGGAGCAGTTAGAGCGCCACGGTGTGACTGCCAGCTTCTTTTGGTTAGGAGCCTGTGTCCATCGATCGCCCGCGATCGCGCGTGCTGTTTACGCACAGGGACACTGGATTGGGCTGCATGGCTACGACCATCGATCGTTTCCCCTCCTTTCAGCGTCTGCACTTAAGCAAACCCTGGCAGAAACGCAGTCTGAAATTACACTTGCCTGTCAGCTCCCACCAACCGCCGTACGTGATGTCCGTCCTCCTAATGGACTTTTTACACCTCAAACCCTGACCCTACTTCAACAATGGCAGTATCGCCCCGTGATGTGGAGCGTGGTCCCTGAAGATTGGGTTAGACCAGGCGTGACTACGGTTGTTCAACGCATCCTGCAACAAGTTAAGAACGGCTCTATTATCGTGCTTCACGATGGCGCTCATGGCGGAATTGATGTTGCCGAGACCGTAGGGCAATTACTTCCCCTACTCCTGGCACAAAACTACCGCTTCGTCACCATTGATCAACTCTGGCAAGCGCACTCCTGAAACTTCTGTAACCGTGCCTCAACTATAGGACACAGCTTTTTTGGGACATCGTGTTAGATTCTGAAGCTCTTCAACCCATACTGAGTTAACCACTGTGAGCAAACACAGCATTGGTCAGCCCGCTTTTCCATTACCAAAGAGTTATAAAAGGCACAGCTCACGATATCGTTATTCCTGGTAGGTCATAGTTGTGTTGCCTATAGTGGTCAATGAGGAACAAATCTTCACGTTTAGTTTTTGGTTGAACGGCAGCGTTCGCAGTGGTATGTCTCACGAAGGTGAGCTTTACTGCCGCTTAGCATCGTTTTCCATCCAGAAACGTCCTCGTGTGTATCAGCTTGGCTGCAAGCTAACCCAACAGCAGACAGCGATCGTTCTAAGTAGCTCTGCTGCTACCTGTAGCCTTTGGGGCAGTCTGCGTGACCCCTCCATGAAACGTATTCTTCTTACTGCTGACACGTCTAAGCTTCTGGAGACAATGCTTCTTCCTCAAACCAAAGCATACTCAGGCGACCAGGATTAATCATTGCTTGATGCAACCTGCCAGAAATCCAGGGTCAAACTGTTCACAAAGCGTTACATTGCCTTGTATATGTAACGTTGCATGTTGTGAAAATGAGCGATCGTTGTCGAAGTGATGCATAAATTCCATCGCTGTAATCACTAGCTAGCCTTCTAGATAGGCGTTTCCCAGATTAAATCAAGCTTTAAGAATTCGTTAGAATGGCTGAATTCTTTCAGTAAATTGTTAGGATCAGGCTCAGTCGTTCTTCAGTATCGTGGAAGAACCTCATGATCATTCAGCTTTGCTCTGCTAACTTAGAATATCTGAGTTAACGTAACGATCAGAGGTTCATATCCATTTAGAGATTGAGGTAAAGAGCTACTTCAGCCCCATTCACTTTAGAATTTGGTAAGAATCTGGTACCAGAGCTTTCTTTGCTGAAACCTGGATTGTCCAGTACACAACTTCCAGTTCCACTGATTCCTCAGTTAACGCATCAACTAACGCATCAACGAATTCCTCAAATGTATAGCGACCCAAGAATAAGACATCTGCTAGCAGGGCACCCTTTTGCAAGTAGCACGATGAATTGTGATGAAACTTTGATGTTTCGTTTTGCGGATGCTATCGCTGTTGCAGGCGCTGCTTGCCTTCGCTGGATTGCTCCAGCAAAGCAAAAATGTACGTCTTTTGTTAGAAAAGATACAATTGAGAGCATCTCTTGAATGTGTCAATTACTGTACCCTTGAGTTTGGTGCCTCTATCTGAGGGAATGCCTTTGGTGAGGAGGTTGATTTTCATTGACTAGTGAAGATGCTTGGCTGTGTACTCTTTTCGATTATTTCAGCTCTGAATCTCAGGTGTGAATTTCTCTGTAGACCGATTTTCTAGTTAAGGAGCATGAGGAACGCGGCATGACCCAGGCCAACGACGTACTCGAAATCGAGCTTTTAAGCAATGCCTCTGGCGATTTGCCCGAGGGTGAATTAGGGTTCTTCATTGAAGATGAAGATCGAGATGAACCTGCTGATGTCGCTACAGACGAGGAAGATAGTAAGCCTGGTAAGGCTCGGTCTACTCGCCGTCGGACAGCAGTAAAGAAAAAGCACTACACCGAAGACTCCATTCGCCTGTATTTGCAGGAAATTGGTCGTATTCGGCTTTTGCGGGCGGATGAAGAGATCGAGCTTGCACGCAAAATTGCTGATCTACTTGAGCTTGAGCGCATTCGAGAAGACTTGCTGCTACAGTTAGACCGCGACCCTCAGGATAAGGAATGGGCGAATGCCGTCAACATGCCGCTTTCGGCATTCCGCCATCGGTTGCACTTGGGTCGTCGTGCCAAAGACAAAATGGTGCAATCGAACTTGAGACTGGTGGTTTCGATCGCCAAAAAGTACATGAATCGGGGCTTGTCGTTCCAGGATTTGATTCAGGAAGGCAGCTTGGGCTTGATTCGGGCGGCAGAGAAGTTTGACCACGAGAAAGGTTACAAGTTCTCCACTTACGCGACCTGGTGGATTCGTCAGGCGATTACACGGGCGATCGCTGACCAATCTCGCACCATTCGACTACCCGTTCACCTTTACGAAACGATTTCGCGCATCAAGAAAACCACCAAGCTCTTGTCTCAGGAAATGGGGCGCAAGCCGACTGAGGAAGAAATCGCTACTCGGATGGAAATGACCATTGAGAAGCTGCGGTTTATCGCCAAGTCTGCTCAACTGCCAATTTCTTTGGAAACACCGATCGGTAAAGAAGAAGATTCTCGCTTAGGCGACTTTATCGAATCTGATGGCGAAACGCCTGAAGATCAGGTTTCTAAGAACCTGCTTCGAGAAGACCTGGAGAGTGTTTTGGACACGCTCAGCCCTCGTGAACGTGATGTTCTTAGACTGCGTTACGGCTTGGACGATGGTCGCATGAAAACGTTGGAAGAAATTGGTCAGATCTTCAACGTCACGCGTGAACGCATTCGCCAAATTGAAGCGAAAGCACTGCGTAAGCTCCGCCATCCTAACCGTAATAGCGTGCTAAAGGAATACATTCGCTAAGCGATCGTTCTCTCAGCAGTCTTTAGCGCGTGAAACCTAAGCCCGACAGAATGATCTGTCGGGTTTTTAAGTGCTGGATGCAGGTCTGCGATCGCACCGAATGCGACTGACACAATAGGAAGGTCTTAAAAAAAAGGAAGGTCTTAAAAAAGAGCCTGGATCGAGTCGATCCAGGCTCTCTGCGATTTAAAGACCGCTTTAGTTGTTGACTAAACCACGGAAGATGGAATCCACCGTAGAGAACTCATTAAGCAGGAAGAATGCCACGAAAGCGCCGCCTGTGGCACCGATGAAGAAACCACCCGTGAGTTGGCTCCAGCCATCAGCCGTCTGTAAAGAGTCTTTAGAACCGCTGCTTTCATCTTCAAACGTCACAAGACCGTAGATAGAGAGACACGCTGTTGCAATCAGGATCAGCGCTAAGCCTGAAATCAAGCCACCTAATGCGGCAACGTCAGAGTCGCGCAGTGGTCCAAACTTAACCCAGGGTCCAATGAGGAAGTAACCATGAGCAAGACCAATTTCGAGACCGCGCACGATCGGAGCAAGCCCTTTGCGATAGGCAGGCAGATTACCAATAAATGCTTTGGTAAAGGCAGAATCGCTAATCGGGGTAGACAAGTGTCCTGTAAAAGGATCGCCTTTCCAGGGTTGAATAAGCTCAGCATTTCTAGGGTCAGACATAACTGAATGCGTCCTATTAGTCTAAAGGTTTCTAAGAATAGGCTAATTTTACGTCCAGGTTGGGATCGTTCGTTAGAGAAGCCATCTGAACCGTTAGAAAAGTTAATAAGAACTAGAGCAGGACTGACGCATTTTGACCAAAACCTTCGAGGTTTAAGCGACAACATTGGTGACGATGCTTAAGTCTTGGTTAAAACCTCCGAGATTTGCGTAGATCCTACAGAAAAGACAAACGCCAAAAAAGACAAACGTCAGATTCAGCCTTGATGCTGCTATGCTTGTTCTTCTCGATCGCGGTCTATTTTCTGCTGAAATTCGTTGAAGCAGTTCAGTAGGTTAGCTTGCTTAATCTCCTCCTGGTTGCCGCTTGCCAGCCACTTTAGCTGCACAGTTTGATTTGCCGCTTCAGCATCTCCCAGAATAAAACAGGCGATCGCTCCACTGCGATCGGCACGCTTAAATTGCTTGCCAAACGCGCTCCCGCTCAGGTCTAGCTCAGCTTTGAAGCCTGCTTGACGGAGTGTTTGTGCCAGTTTCAACGCCTGTAGCTCAGCAGCTTCGCCTCTCGATACAAGGTAAAAATCGGTGGTAGTTGGTTGTATCGGTTTGAGTTGCTGCAAAAGCCCGATGAGCCGCTCCAAGCCAATTGCCCAACCGATCGCCAGAGTTTCTGGTCCACCCAATTCAGTGACCAAGCCGTCGTAGCGTCCACCACCGCCAACCGTGCCAAACTGCACTGATTGAAACTCAAAGGCAGTGTGGCTGTAGTAGTCTAACCCGCGTACGAGCTTTGGATTCAGGGTGTAGGCAATCCCTAAATCAGTTAGAAGTTGCTGTACTTTGGCAAACCGTTCTTGCGAAGTTGCGCTCAGGCTTTGCCCCAAGAGTGGTGCCTCCTGCAAAATAACCTGTGTTTTCGCGTCTTTGCTGTCGAGAATGCGTAAAGGATTGCGCGTCAGGCGATCTTGTGAATCGGGATCAAGATCTGCTTTGTAAGGGGTGAGGTAATCGACTAGCAGGCTGCGGTACTGCGATCGATCTGCCCGTGTGCCCAGAGAATTTAGCTCTAGCTGTAAATCGGTCAACCCAACGGCTTGCAGAATATCAACGGCGATCGCAATGACTTCAGCATCCGCGCGGACATCACCACTACCCAACAGCTCTACACCTAACTGGTGAAACTGCCGCTGTCGCCCAGTACCGGGACGCTCGTAGCGGAACATTGCGCCCATGTACCAGAGCCGCTGGACACCGCCTTGAGCGTGTAGCCCATGCTCGATGAAGGCGCGTACAACACCAGCGGTACCTTCAGGACGAAGCGTCAGCGATCGCTCACCTTTGTCCTGAAAGGTATACATTTCTTTACCCACTACGTCGGTTGCTTCACCGATCCCCCGCTCAAATAGATCAGTTTGCTCAAAAAGAGGAGTGCGAATTTCTTCAAAGGCAGCTCTTGCTAAGATTGACCGAGCCGTTGCCTCAACTTGCTGCCAGTAAGCAATTTCTCCTGGCAGGATGTCCCGCGTTCCTCGTTGCGCTTGAATTAAACCCATGTGTTGTCTGAATTGACTGCTTCCCAGGCACCGTAGCGATCGCTATAGTACGCCAAAATTCGCTGCACTTGCTCACGACAGGTTAAGTCTGAGTCAGGTTCACTTTTGATCCACAGGCTGTCAATCTGACTCAGGCGATAGTCAAACTGCTGAGACTGTTGCGGCAGCAGTTCTACGACCACTCCATCAACTTGACCGAGATGAGCCGCAATTTCACGGTAAACCGCTAACGGCAGACCTGGGCAGCGAATGCGATCGTCCACTCTGTCTTCTCCAGTGCTAAAAGATAAACGTCACTCAACAAAGTGTTACCTACCCAGTCAAGGTCTCACTTACAGGACTTACGCAGATTGAGTTGAAAGCTGCCCCCCGATCCCCAATTCTGGGGGAGTAAGCGATCAAAGTCCCACAGAATTGGGGGATTAGGGGGCAAGTGCGTAAGTCCTAACTTAAAGAAGATCGCTCATTCAAAGTCCTAACGCTTCATGCCAGTGACAGTGGCAAACACTATTAGAGGCAAACACTATTAGAGGCACACACGATTGGATCAGGAGGCTGCCTCATTGCCAAGTTTCGGCAAGTTTACGTTTGGCAAGGCACAGCAGTTGACCTCATCCAGGCACACCTTACCCCACTGCAACGCCCAGCGCACCAATGCCACTCGATTATCGGTTTCAGTTTTTGTCAAAATGTTGCTGACGTGATTATCGACGGTGCGTTTGCTAATTTCCAGCTTTTCGGCAATTTCCTGATTGGTCAAGCCAGAAGCTACCAGTTCGATGACCTGAAGTTCTCGGTCTGAAAGAGGACCCTGCACTTGAGATTCACCAGCAGCCATAGATTCCTCGTCTGTGTATATCTACTTATCAACCCTTATTCTAGGGTAAGTTAGCAGAAATACTCATCACGATCGCCGTTAGCGCTGTGATGAAACGCGATTCCCAAAGCTTGATGTTCAGGCTTCTAAACCGATCGGCGCGATCGGGTTTAGGATTAGGTGTGATCCGGTGCAAAGCGCCGATCGTCATGCCTCTTCTGCGTATGCCTGACTATGACCCCCCCTGACAATGTATGGACACATAAACCGTGGTGGTGCCAACCCTGGTCGATTTTGTTGACGGGCTTTGCGTTGATTGGCGGCAGTTGGGGACTGTTGCGGATAGTCTGGTTGACGGTCATTGTAGCGATTCCGGTGCTGACCTGGATGGGCTTTTTTTTGCTAGTCTACCCCCGATTGATGATGCAGAATGGAGCCTTACCAGATGGAGTTTCCTCTGATCATGAGTAGCGATCGCGGCTCCTGTACTCGTTCCTGACTGAAAGTTGCCGACTGGTTTCTCGATCGGTTTGCCACACTGATTCTGTTCCTGGGTTTAACATAAGGAAATATTTGCTCACCAAAGCCGCAACCTGGATAGCGCTTGAGCCGTTCAGCATGGCTCAATGTCTTTAACCCTACCGCCGATGCTAGATCTGGTATCGATAGCGGGTATGAAGGTCAGAACTGTCGCCACGTTCTGCTGTTAGAGCTATGTCAGGTGAGGAAACGTATGGCTTCATGAGCGCAGATAGACCTGGCAAGGACTTTTCATGCACAGCGAGACGGTCACAATCTACTGCCCCAACCACCTTTGTCAGGCTCCTAATCCAGAGAGCCACCGTTTTTGCCAGCAATGTCGCACCCATCTGCCAAAGCGTTATCTATGGGCAGTGGGTAAAGGTATTGATGCGTATCGATCGGGCGATCTGCTGGCTGGGCGCTACAGCGTGAAAGAAGGCAGCATTGTGCTGGATACGCAGCCAGGACGACTGCCGCGATCGCCAGCGGAGATTTCGCCTGATCTTGAACCCTACCTTCGGTTAGTGCCGTATCAACTGCATGTACCGCAGGTGTATGGGCTTGTAGAGTCAGCGCCAAAACAGGGGGGGGACATTTTGCTCCTGGAGCAAGCGCCACTTTATACAGAAGGAGTCGTGAGCGCTTCATTAGAGTCCCTCGAAGGGCAACTCATGCCAGCGCTAACGGCTGTTTGGGCGCAAAGTTCCGCCTTGCGTCAGCTCAATTGGCTGTGGCAGTTAGCGCACCTCTGGGAACCGCTTGCCAGTGAAGGGGTTGTTTCAACGCTGCTTCAGCCAGAGTTGCTGCGAGTCGAGGATGCATTGGTGCGGTTATTGTCGCTGCAATCTGATGGCAGGAGAGCCATACCGCTGACATCGCTCGGTCAACTTTGGCAGCAGTGGCAGCCAACCGCACAGCCAGCGATTGCCGCTTTTTTAGATGAGCTTTGCCAGTTGATGCAGCAGGGGCAGATCAGGAATGCTGAACAACTCATCATGTTGCTCGATCGCGCGTTGGTTGCCTGTGGACGATCGCAATCGCGCCAAATGCACATTGCCACCCTGACTGACCAAGGACCCAGCCGTCAGCGCAACGAAGATGCTTGCTATCCACCAGGAGGAACGGTCTGGACGAGTCTTGAGCCTGGGCAAAACCAGCCTCTGGTGATCGTCTGCGATGGCATCGGTGGACACGAAGGTGGTAGCGTTGCCTCCAATTTAGCGATCGCAACGTTACAGCAGCAGCTACAAACCCTGCCGCCCCAAGGTAGCGACATTGAACCCACGGTCTTAATGCTGCAACTCGAGCAGGCGACGCTGACCGCAAATGATGTTATCAGTCAGCGCAACGACAACGAGCAACGGCAAGAACGGCAACGAATGGGCACGACGCTAGTGTTGGCACTGTCGTATGCCCATGAACTCTATCTAACGCATGTTGGCGACAGTCGCATTTACCGTATCACTCGCGCTGGCTGTCATCAGGTGACACTGGATGATGATTTGGCGGCGCGTGAAGTGCGGCTGGGTTACGCCCTGTACCGTGATGCACTACAGCAACCGGGGTCTGGTTCTCTGGTGCAGGCACTGGGGATGAGCGCCTCGACAACGTTGCATCCGACGGTACAGCGTTTTGTGCTGGATGAGGACTGTGTCTTCTTGCTGTGTTCGGATGGGTTGAGTGACCACGATCGCGTCGATGAATACTGGCAAAGCGAACTCGTACCCCTGCTGGATGGCAAGGCGGATGTTGCCACAGCCAGTCAGCGCCTGCTGGCGATCGCAAATAGCAAAAATGGGCACGACAACGTAACGATCGGGCTTCTGCACTGCCAGGTGTCATCACAGCCGTCGCAAGATACTATCCCCTTGCATGTGGCGCTAGACATCCCCAACGTCGGGGGCATGCAGGCAACCAGTACGGCGCACGACCATTTCTCTACGATGAGGACTCAGACTGCAACACAAGCTAAGACCCATATTTTACCAACCCGCAAGCCATCGACTAACCCGTTTGTAGCGCTGTTGGCATTGCTTGTGGTGCTAGGGTTGGGTAGCGTGTTTGCCTATGCATTGTTCCCTGGCTTACGCCCGTGGCTCGCCACGCTACCCGGTTTGCGATCGCGCCCGCTGCCTGAAGCAACGGTCACGGCACCAGCGCCTACCCCAGCCGAAACAAGTCCATTGCCCGCTACAGAAGCGTTAGTCGTGGGGTCGCTGCTACAGGTTGGGCAAGCTACAGCAGAAACGCCCCCAGCAGCCGAAAAACCGCTCGTCCTTTGGAGCCAGCCTGATCTACCTAACTTACCCGAAACGGCTCGTGTGCGCCTGGGTACAATTCCTGCTGGTAGCGTGTTACAGCTTTCGAGCCGACAGGCAATTTCCGATCGCGGCTATTGGTTAAAGCTCAAAGTCTGCTCTGTACCCACCCTTACTCCTCAACCCTCTGTAAGTCCACCCACATCAGCGATCTTGCAACCTGGAGAAACTGGCTGGATTGAGCAGGACGCGATCGCTCCATTGGTGACTCAAAACTTGGGGCTAAAAGCGTCACAATTAGGAGCCTGTGCCGTCGTGCCGCCAACCGCTTCAGAATCTCCAGCGTCAACTACAGCCCCTTTACCCGCGACCAAGCCACGTGGGTAACGTTCAGTCATCTCGGTTTAGGTGCAGCCACTTGCAGCGGCTATCTCGTAGCAGTCTCTGAGCGGCAAACCACCTGACATTCTCTCAGCACGGTAAACTGATGGAATTAAAAGCTGTCTGGCAGTAGGTTTGGGAGTTATGGCAACGTTTTTGCTCGAAGTTGGGACGGAGGAATTGCCTGCGGGGTTTGTCGATGAGGCGCTGACGCAGTGGCGATCGCGTATCCCCCAAACGTTGCAGGAGCGCCACTTGCAGCCAACGGCGATCGAGTTTTATGGCACTCCACGACGACTGGCAGTACTGATTAAAGGGTTGCCTTCGCAGCAGCCCGATCGAGAGGAGGAAATCAAAGGACCACCCGCGCAGGCTGCGTTTAAGGACGGTCAACCGACGAAAGCGGCTGAGGGCTTTGCTCAAAAACAAGGTGTGACAGTCGCTGATCTAGAAATTCGCCCGACTGAAAAGGGAGAGTTTGTATTTATCCGCAAAACTATTGCTGGACAGCCAACCGCTAAGCTGTTGCAGCAACTGGTACCTGAGTGGATTACTGGGCTTCAGGGCAAACGGTTTATGGTCTGGGGTGACGGCGACCTGCGGTTTTCGCGCCCGATTCGCTGGCTGGTGGCACTGCTGGATGATGCGGTGCTGCCGATCGCCCTCGTCAGCGGCTCCGAAACCTGCACCAGCGATCGTTACTCTCACGGGCATCGTGTCCTGCATCCTCAGCCGATCGAGCTAGCTCACGCTGACGCTTATGTCAGTGCCTTAGAGTCTGCCTTTGTTGCTGTAGACCCAGAGCAGCGGCAGGAGACGATTCAGCAGCAAGTACAGGCAGCCGCCAGTAAAATTGGTGGCACCGCCGTCATCCCGCCTAGTTTGCTGCGCGAAGTGACAAATTTGGTGGAATGGTCAACCGCTGTGGTGGGCAAGTTTGAGTCAGCGTTTCTAGAGCTACCGTCTGAGGTCATCACCACCGAAATGGAGAGTCACCAGCGGTACTTTCCCGTGCTTAAACAGGCTGATGCGACTGAACTACTGCCGTACTTCATCACGATTTCTAATGGCGACCCCGCTAAAAGGGAGATGATCGCGGCTGGCAACGAGCGCGTGATCCGTGCCCGTTTGTCCGATGGCAAATTCTTTTTCGATGCCGATCGCGCCATTCCTCTCGAAAATTACCTGCCCAAGCTGGAAACCGTCACCTTTCAAGAAAGTCTGGGATCAGTGCGTGCGAAAGTCGATCGCATCTGCAAGAATGCTGCCCTCATTGTTGAACAGCTTCATATGCAGCATGGCGAAGATATTTTCCGTGCCGCCTTGCTGTGTAAAGCCGATCTGGTCACTCAAATGGTCGGCGAATTTCCAGAGCTACAGGGCGTGATGGGTCAAAAATATGCGTTGACTAGTGGCGAAACGGATGCTGTCGCCACCGCTATTTTCGAGCATTATTTGCCCAAAGGAGCTGGAGACAGCCTGCCTCAAACACTGGCTGGTCAAGTTGTGGGATTGGCAGACCGTTTTGATACGCTGGTCAGCATTTTTGGGTTGGGTCTGTTGCCGACCGGGTCTTCAGACCCCTTCGCCTTGCGCCGTGCCGCAACCGCGATCGTCAACATTATCTGGGCAGCAAACTTGCCCTTAAATGTCGATGCTTTGCTTCAGCAAAGTACCACTACATTCATCGACACCTTTGCTTCTGTCACAAAACTGAGCCTATCAACCCTGCGGCAACAGCTTCAAGATTTCATGCTGCAACGCCTTCGCACTCTGCTTCAGGACGATCAGCACATCGACTACGACCTGGTGAATGCAGTGCTGGGCGAGAATGACCCAGAATACGCAGAACGGTCGCTAAAAGACTTGCTGGACGTGCGCGATCGCGCCCTCTTTCTGCAAGCTCGTCGCAACGATGGCACCTTGGCGACCATCTACGAAATCGTGAACCGTGCTTCGCGTTTGGCTGCACAGGGCAATCTGGCGACGCATCAGCTCGACCCTTCAGCAGTTGTCCATCCCAACCTATTTCAAAAAGACTCAGAGCAGGCATTTTATGATGCCCTTAGTGAACTGCACCGCCTGATGCACGGACAGCAGAATTACCAAAAGCTGGTCGCCACTCTCAGCCAAATGACACCGACACTGAGCCGCTTCTTTGACGGCGCTGATAGCGTTCTGGTGATGGACTCTGACCCAGCGATCAAGCAAAATCGGCTGAATCTCCTGGGCGTGCTGCGAAACCACGCACGAGTGCTGGCAGACTTTGGAGCGATCGTCAAAAGCTGACGCTTACATAGCAGTCTCAAATCATTTGTGAGCGGCACTTGAGTATTGAGCGAGCAGCAGTTAGCCACCCGCTTTTCTCTCACCGCTGACCGCTGACCGCTGACCGCTAAGAACTGCTAGCCATATTGCTGCTCACGATTCATTTCGGATCGCTATATCGGATCGCTATAGCAGTGCTAACCGTTTGAACGCACGACCTTAATGCTTTCTTTCTTGAAATTCAACTCTTCTCCCTGTAGGGTGACGGAGGAATCGCTTGATCGAGAGAAAATCTTTATCTAACACAGATTCAGTTGAGTGTTGGTTGAGAAGAAACTGTTTTTTGGAGAAAAATCATGGGTTGGCTACAACGAATTTTTGGGAAAGAAAAGCCTGCGGGCGCTCAAGTGAATCCTGAGCCAGCACCTGCTTCGGCAGAAGTGCCCGAAGCGGAAAAAACAGCATCTGGTGGGATCGCACCTGAGCGTGTGGGGTTGAACGGCGAATATGATCAGAGCGGACTTGCCAAGCGAGTTGCCCTCGCCTTTGACGAAGATCCCGGTTTGGATGACATTGAAACGCTATGGGTTGCTCAGCTTGGTACAACCGTTGTGCTCAAGGGCAAAGTGCCCAGTCAAGACTTGCTTAATAAGGCGATCGAAGTTGCTAGAAGCGTGAACGGTGCTGCCGATGTCACCACGGCTGAAGTGAGCGTGGGCTAAACCATCCGCTTCATTCTGACTAAAGAACTAAAAAGAGCCTTTGCGGATGCGTTCGCTAAGGCTCTTTTTAGTAGCACCATTGATCACTAACGCGCTTATACCATTTCACTAAACTGTGGCTACACAGGCAAGCTTCGGCTGGCGATCAGCGGTCAGCGGTCAGCGGTCAGCAATAAGAACGAATCTGTAGGGCGATTTTTTAGAATTGGTATTATTGCCTGCTGGTTTAGAGTGCGGCTCATTTGTAGAATGAATAGGCGTTAGCGTAGACTCTCGCTACCAGACTGACCGATGGCAAAATCACGCAAGCTAGACGAAACACTCGCCGCACTGAACCAGATTTCTGATCCCACATCTGACGCTGCGATCGCGCTTCTGCGACAGGTTCTAACGGGTAAATATGGTGTTGCGATCGCCCAGGCAAGCCGTTTGATCCACAAGGCTGAACTTTACAGTCTCATACCCGATCTGGTGGCTGTCTTTGATCGCTGCCTGATCAAGCCTGAAGCGACCGATCCGGGTTGCCTTGCTAAAACAGCGATCGCGGACGCGCTGTATCACCTCGACTATCGTGAAGAAGCACTCTTTATCCAAGGCATTCGTCATGTGCAAATGGAGTCCGTCTGGGGCGGTAAGGATGACACAGCGCCAGCCCTGCGGAGTGTCTGCGCGTTGGGTTTAGTGCGAATGAACTATCCGCAGATGCTAAGCGAGCTTGCCGATTTACTAGCCGATCCCAAAGCTGAAGCGCGCATTGGTGCAGTCCGAGCGATCGCCTACGCCAATCATCCCGATGCCGCACCGCTTTTGCGTTTGCGAGTCCAGGTTGGTGACGAACCACACGTTTTGTCAGAATGTCTGCTGGCGCTGCTCAAATTAACTCCAGCGCGATCGTTACCATTGGTGATCCGGTTCCTCGATCCGCCAACCGATCCGCTCTTCCCGCTGAGGGCAACTGAAGTTGCGGAAATGACAGCCTTGGCACTTGGCGAATCACGCTTACCAGAAGCGTTTGATCCACTGCGGCGCTGGTGGGAGCGATCGCGCGATCCCGAACGACGTAAAACGGCGTTGTTGGCGATCGCTATGCTGCGACACGATGAACCGCTGGCATTTCTACTCGCGCTCGTTGCCAAAGGGCTTGCTAGAGAGGCAAAGGACGCGATCGCGGCTCTTAGCCTCTACCAACAGGATGAGGTGTTGTGGCAACGTGTCTGTCAAACTATCGAGCAGCGTAGTAGTGGCGATGAGCTTAATTAGCAGATTGCTCTAATTAAAGTCATTTGTTTTTCGAGGATGGGTACTACGCTTTGAGCTTACGATTCACGGTTTAAATCGTTCGATCTAAATCATTCGATCTAAATCATTCGATCTAAATCATTCGGTTGATCAGCGCAGCTAGAGCGCCTGTAGGGAAACCATACTCACGGTTGATTTGGCGGAGAAGCGGTATGGGGCTACTTGCGCGATCGAATGTCCCACAGTATAGTTTAATAGTTCAAGAACCTCGAACAAGTAAATAAGGTGATTCTGTATACCTGGAACGCTAGCGTTGGGTTCGATAGCTTCACGTCGAACAAAGCATTCAGATCAAGACCGCCATCGCTGTAAGGCTGATGTTGCTTGTAATCGATTCATCAATGGAGAGACTGCACTATGAGTGCTGAGATCAATCTTTTTTCACCAATTCAACTGGGTGCTTATACGCTACCCAATCGCATTGTCATGGCACCGCTAACCCGTAATCGCGCCAGTGATGGCAACGTTCCCACCGAGTTAAACGCAATCTACTACGCTCAACGAGCCTCGGCTGGACTGCTGATCTCTGAGGCAACGCAAGTAACGCCCTACGGACAGGGTTATCCAGCTACTCCAGGCATCCATTCGCCAGAGCAAGTGGAAGGCTGGAAACTGGTAACAGAAGCAGTTCATACCCATGGTGGACGAATTTTCTTGCAGCTTTGGCACGTGGGGCGGATTTCGCATCCTTCATTGCAGCCGGATGGAGTGCTGCCAGTTGCGCCCAGCGCGATCGCGCCTGCTGAAGGTGAAGCTAGCACCTACGAGGGACCGAAGCCCTATGTCACGCCACGCGCACTGGAAACCGACGAACTTCCAGGCATTGTTGAGCAATATCGCCAGGGTGCTGCAAATGCTCTCGCTGCTGGCTTTGATGGCGTTGAGATTCACGGTGCAAACGGCTATCTGCTCGATCAGTTTTTGCGCGATGGGACGAACAAGCGCACGGATGCCTACGGCGGCAGCATCGAAAACCGTTCCCGTCTGTTACTGGAGGTAACCGCAGCCGTTGTTAGCGTTTGGGGGGCTGACCGTGTAGGCGTTCGCCTCTCGCCCAGCGGTACTTTTAACAGCATGTCGGATTCTGATCCTAAAGCGACCTTTGGCTATGCGATCGAGGCACTCAACCAGTTTGGGCTGGCGTATCTACATCTGCTGGAACCCAGCGAAGCGGATGAACGTCACGGTGGGATGCTGATTCCCACGTCGTACTTCCGTCCCCTTTTCAAGGGCGTACTGATGGCTAATTGGGATTACGATCGCAACAAAGCCAATACCGCGATCGCCAACGGCAACGCCGATTTGGTGTCCTTTGGTCAGCTCTTTATCGCTAACCCCGATTTGCCAGAACGCTTTCGAGTGAATGCGTCCTTGAACAAGCCTGATCCATCCACATTTTATGGTGGCAGTGAGAAGGGATACATTGATTACCCAGCCCTTGAACTCCAGGCAAGCTAAGGTTGCCCAGATCCCCGATTTTTTCAAAAAGTCGGGGATCTAAATGGCTGATTGCAGTGTTTTTGGGAGACGATTGCCGATGGACTTGAAATTAGTCGGTAAAACAGCGTTAGTCAGCGGCTCTACCGGAGGCATTGGCTTTGCGATCGCTCAGGCGCTTGCCCAAGAGGGAGCCTCGGTGATCGTCAATGGTCGCTCGGAATCACGGGTGCATCAGGCGATCGACCAAATTAAGACGACGACACCCGATGTCTACCTGTCCGGCATTGCGGCTGACTTAGCCACCAGCGAGGGCGCAGCTCAACTCTTTCAACAGGTGCCCACCGTCGATATTCTGGTGAACAACCTGGGCATCTTTGAGCCAAAAGCCTTTGGAGACATTACAGATGCAGATTGGCTGCGGTTTTTTGAAGCAAACGTCTTGAGTGGCGTGCGCTTGAGCCGTCAGTACCTGCCTCAAATGCTGGAGTGCAACTGGGGACGCGTGATCTTCATCTCCAGCGAATCGGCAGTGCAAATTCCGGTGGAGATGATCCACTACGGCATGACTAAGACGGCACAACTGGCGATCGCCCGTGGTCTCGCTGAGATGACGGTTGGCACCAATGTAACGGTGAACTCCGTGCTGCCAGGACCCACTCGTTCTGAGGGCGTGGGCGATTTTGTCGGCAAGATGGCAAGCGATCGCGGTATCGCTGTTGCTCAAGTCGAAAAGGAATTTTTCGAGACTGTTCGCCCTTCCTCGCTCATTCAACGCTTTGCCACTGTTGAAGAAGTTGCTGCTCTGGTCACCTACATATCCAGCCCTGTATCGTCCGCAACGAACGGCACCGCACTGCGAGTTGATGGCGGTGTGGTGCGATCGATTCTCTAAAACCGTTTTTTGGACTTGCCAGCTTTTGATCGCGTCAGTAACTTCGATTCAAACTAACGTCGTCCTACTAGCAAAAGAGGTTCATGATGTCTGACAACAATGCCAGAGTTTGGTTCATTACAGGTAGTTCCACTGGGTTTGGACGATCGCTTGTCGAAGCGGTGCTCAAACATGGCGATCGGGTCGTCGCTACTGCCCGCAAACCAGAGCAGTTGGATGATTTGATTCGCCAGCATCCCGAAGCTGTCAAAGCCGTCAGTCTGGATGTCACTGATCCCAACGCGGTTCAAGCGGCGGTCAAAGCTGCCCTTGATGCGTTTGGTCGCGTTGATGTGCTTGTTAACAACGCTGGCTATGGCGCAGTCGGTGCGATCGAAGAAGTGAGCGATGAGGCAATTCATCGCCAATTTGACACCAACGTTTTTGGTGCGCTCAACGTGACACGGGCGTTACTGCCAACCTTGCGACAGCAACGCAGTGGTCACATCCTCAATCTTTCGTCCGTTGGCGGCTTGGTTTCCTTTCCTGGATCTGGCATTTATTGCGCCACCAAGTTTGCCCTCGAAGCCATTTCTGAAGCGCTGGCAAAGGAAGTAGAAGCGTTGGGCATCAAGGTAACGATCGTCGAGCCAGGTGCGTTTCGGACTGATTTTAACGGGCGATCGCTGGCAGCCCCAGAGACCTTCATTGATGACTACGCTTCCATCAGCGGTGCGATGCTTCAATGGCTCAAAGACATGGACGGCAAGCAGCCGGGTGATCCCGATAAAGCTGCTGCTGCCATGATTCAGGTTGTGGAAAGCGACAAGCCACCGCTGCGCTTAGCGTTAGGAGCCGATGCTGTGGGCGCGATCGATGCCAAGCTCGAATCGGTCAAAGCCGAACTGGATGCCTGGAAACAAGTCAGCATTGATACTGCGTTTGAGGGAGCGGTCATTGGGACGATCGGTGGCTAAGTCAGCGGTCAGCGGTCAGCATGGATGAAAGACAACGATCGCATCAATGTTGCCTATTTAGAAGGTGCCGATCTCACTAACCTGAGCGTCGGCTGGTTAACGGTCTCGCCTACGATTAGTCCGCTAAAGCAAGAAACCGGGTTTCTGATGATTCAGATAGTTGATCGGTTTTTCGTTGAGAAACCCGGTTTCTAAACTTGCCCCACGCCCATTTCCAAGGACACTCCAACCATGATCGACCTCTACTACTGGACAACGCCAAACGGTCACAAGATTACGATCTTCTTGGAAGAAGTAGGACTGCCCTACACCGTGATCCCCGTCAACATTGGTGCTGGTGATCAGTTCAAGCCCGAATTTCTCAAGATTGCGCCCAATAACCGTATTCCCGCTCTTGTTGACCACGAGCCAGCGACAGGCGATACGCCCATTTCTATCTTCGAGTCCGGTGCAATCTTGCTGTATCTGGCAGAAAAAACTGGCAAGCTCATCCCCACCGATCTTCAAGGGCGAGTCGAAGTGCTGCAATGGCTATTCTGGCAGATGGGCGGGCTGGGACCAATGGCAGGGCAAAACCATCACTTCAGCCAGTACGCACCCGAAAAAATTCCTTATGCCATCAATCGCTACGTCAACGAAACAGGACGACTGTATGCGGTGATGGATCAACGCTTGAGCGATCGCGAGTTTCTAGGAGGCGAGTATTCGATCGCCGATATCGCCTCCTACCCCTGGATTGTGCCGTATGAGAAACAAGGACAAACCCTCGAAGCATTTCCTCACCTGAAACGCTGGTTTGAGGCAATTCAGTCTCGCCCTGCAACCACTCGCGCCTATGCCAAAGCGGATGCTTTCAAAGATCAGGCGATCAGCCCCGAACAAGCATGGGATTTGCTGTTTAACCAGTCAGCTAAGGGACTTCCAAAAAACAAATAATTCCAGGTTGGTGGAGTAAGCCGAGGAGTGATCCATCGCTGAGCACTGAGCCATGTTGGAACTCACGCACTGCTTGAAGAGCTTACGGCAAGAGCCTGCTGACCGTCTGAGAGGTCCTGAACGTCGGCGGTGCATGGCGCAAACGGTGGCGGAATTAGGGCACGGTGGACAGCGCATAGCCGAGCGGGAATGAGGGTGGCACCGTGATCTGCTTCGGCAAGGAGCACGGGAAGTGGCGAGTGGCATCGTTTGTGTGGCTGCCTTGGCGTTGCGTGGTCGTAGACTGATCGAAAGTCGTTTACCCAATTTCCTGAACGATCTGAGAAGTATCATGGACAGCCAAGGTCAGACCGATCCCCAGTTCAAGACGAATCGCCTGTACACACGCTTGAGTGTCGCTGAAGTACGGCGGCAACTGATTGCTCAAAACGGCTACCGCAGCGAGTTCTTACCCAGTGAAGAAACCATCCGGGCACGGCTGAATCAATTGGGCAAATCGGTCAGGTTCACGTCCTCGGCGGCAGTGCCCGTATTGGTGGACTGTTGCAGTACTGTACCCACGCCATTCAGCAACTGTAAGTCAGCGTTGCCGCTCAACCCCGTTAACGTCAGGTTGATACTGCTGCGTCCACTCAGCGTGAAGCGGTAGTAGTCGTCTGGGTCAGCGGTGCCAACGGTGTCTGAGTAGGTTTGACTCCCCGCATTAATGGTGATCAACTGAGCAGTGGAAAGGGTATTACCTGGGTCTGGCATAATAAGCTCGGAGTGATGGCACTCATTGAGCTTAAGGAGCGAGACTCAGCGCTGGCTAGAACACAGGTCGCTTTTTATACTAATTTTAAGTACTATTTTATACTTAAAATTTCTAAGCGTAATTACTTAGAAGTCTGATAAAGTCTTTTCTGCCTTACGTCTGCTGCTGCTTGCAATGGTCTAAGCAAGTCTTTGTACGATCGCATCTCAAGTGTTTCATTGGGTAAATATAAAGCACATCCAAAAGCTACGTGTAAGCATTGAGTGGATGTAATAGGTGTAGGCATACTCATCCGAGCGATCGTCGTAAGGTTCACACTAACCATGTACGATTAAATTTTGTTACAGTCATCGCAGAACCACCTTACCTGACTTTTTCTGGAGATTCCCCATGTTGCGATTGGAGCACGTCAGCAAAATTTACCCCACTGGCGAAGTGCTAAAAGACATCAACTGGGAAGTGAAACCCGGCGATCGTATTGGTCTAGTTGGCGTGAACGGTGCTGGCAAATCGACTCAGCTAAAAATTATCGCAGGCGAAACGCAGCCCACCGCAGGCGAAATTATTCGTCCTGCCAGTCTCCACATTGCGTATTTGACTCAAGAATTTGAAGTTGATCCTACTCGTACGGTGCGCGAAGAGTTTTGGCGTGCCTTCGGTGAAGCAAACGATGTTCACGTGGCTCTGAGTGCTGTACACCGAGACATGGAAACGGCAACGCCTGAAGTGCTGGACAAACTGCTGCATGATATGGATCGCTTGCAGCGTCAGTTTGAAGCGATGGACGGCTATGGGTTAGATTCGCGGATCGAGAAGATCATGCCCGATCTGGGGTTCGACCTGGAGGACGGCGATCGCCTCGTCAGTGCCTTCAGCGGCGGCTGGCAGATGCGAATGAGTTTGGGCAAAATTTTGCTGCAAAAGCCCGACCTGCTGCTGCTGGACGAGCCGACAAACCATTTAGATTTAGAGACGATCGAGTGGCTGGAAAATTACCTCAAAGGGCTATCTACGCCGATGGTGATTGTCTCTCACGATCGTGAGTTCCTCGATCGCCTCTGCACTCAAATCGTGGAAACCGAGCGCGGCGTTTCTAGCACCTACCTGGGTAATTATTCTGCATACCTACAGCAGAAAGAAGAAATGCGGGATGCTCAATTAAGTGCGTTTGAGCGGCAGCAGAAAGAACTGGAAAAGCAGCAAGCATTCGTCGATCGCTTCCGCGCCAGCGCCACTCGTAGCACTCAGGCAAAGAGCCGCGAGAAACAGCTCGATAAGATTGAACGCATCGCAGCACCCGATGGTGGCATGAGAACGCTTCACTTTCGCTTTCCACCGTCGCCCCGTAGCGGACGCGAAATGGTGGAAATCAAAAATATGACGCACTCGTATGGCGAAAAAATTCTGTTTTTGGATGCCAATCTGCTGCTAGAGCGGGGCGATCGCGTTGCCTTTCTCGGTCCCAACGGTGCTGGCAAATCCACGCTGCTACACCTGATTATGGGGATGGAGCAACCCACCGAAGGCACGGTGACAATGGGTGACCACAACGTCCTCCCTGGCTATTTTGAGCAAAACCAGGCAGAAGCGCTCGATTTGCAGAAAACCGTCATTCAGACCATTCACGACGAAGTGCCCAAATGGACAAATGAAGAAGTTCGTACGCTGTTAGGACGCTTTCTTTTCAGCGGTGACTCGGCGTTCAAGAAAGTCGAGTCACTCAGCGGTGGCGAAAAAGCACGACTCGCGCTGGCAAAAATGCTCCTCCAACCTGCCAATCTTTTGATTTTGGATGAGCCGACAAACCATTTGGATATTCCTGCTAAAGAAATGCTGGAAGAAGCGCTCCAAAACTACGACGGCACGGTGATTATTGTGTCGCACGATCGCTACTTTATCTCTCAGGTTGCCAACAAAATTGTCGAAATTCGTGATGGCGAACTCTTGCTTTATCGTGGTGACTATCACTACTATCTCGACAAAATTGCTGAAGAGAAGGAGAAGGCAGCTTTAGCGGCGATCGAAGCTGAAAAAGAAGCAAAAGCTGCTGCCAAACGCGCCAAGCAAAAGGAAAAAGAGAAAGCGAAGAAAGCTTAGTCAAAGGCAGCTTTATCATCTGTTGTCGCTTTGACTCAGGCTTGCGATTGGCGTGCTGTCTTCCAGACTTGCCAGCCGATAAAGCCTAAGATTACCGTTGCTCCGATCGCGTAGCCCCAGCCGCTTGGCATTCCAGACACCGCCAGTGCCAGCGTTCCTGCCCAAAGCGTCAGCGAGTAGATGAACAAAACCGTCAAACGTTGCGATAAACCAGCTTGTAACAAGCGATGGTGCAAGTGTCGCTTGTCCGCTACAAAGGGCGATTTACCACGCCGCAGCCGATCCAGAATGACTGCTGACATATCTAGAATAGGGACTGCCAGAATTAAATAAGGCAGCACAACAGCCACTGTTAACGCTACCGTTGTCACCCCTTTCACCAAGCCGATGATCCCAATGCCTGCTAACGAAAACCCCATAAAGTAAGCGCCGCCATCGCCCATAAAAATCTGGGCAGGGTTGAAGTTATAGCGAAGGAAGCCTAATGCACCACCTGCAAGTGCTGCTGCAATTAACGCGGCAGCAGGCTGTCTCATGAAAAGGCAGACAATAAACATGACGACAGCCGCAATACCGCTCACACCCGCCGCCAGACCGTCCAGCCCATCAATCCAATTAATGGCATTTGCCATACCGACGAGCCAGACGATCGTAATCGGCAGACTCACCCAATCAGGCAAAGACACTAGACCAATCGTTGGAATTGTTAAAAAGTCGATTTGAACGCCAACTTTCCAGGCAAACCCCGCGACGATCGCTTGCAAAATCAGTCGGGTGATGGGAGACAGGTTGAAAAGATCATCAGCAAGCCCAATCAAAAAGAAGGCTAAGCCGCCGATCGTCACACCCCACACCTCATATTCTTTGTTAGGAGGTAAAACGCCAAAGCCTCCTGTCCACCAGACAATTAAAAGCCCTGCTAACGTACCTAAAAAGATTGAAACGCCGCCCAGACGAACCATCGGGTGTTTATGAATCTTTCTACCGCCTGGTTTGTCAAAATGTCCGCTTTTCAGTCCGATTTTTTTGACGATCGGGGTTGCCAGGAGGACAACTACCAAAGAAACCAGAAAAGCGATGAGGTTATACAGGGGATCAGGCATCTGGGTGATAGGTCGAGGATAGGCGACAGGCAGAGTGTACTACACTTCAGATAATAGTTAGCAAAGAGTTGCTGATCTCACTTCTTTAGAAGTAAGTGAAGCCCCTTAAGCGTAGACGCTGAATCGGAAATAGAGCTTTGTTTCTTGGTTTAGCTTCTTGACCAGACTCTTAGCGCCTGGTTGACTGACAAAACTCTTGAAACCCTTATCCTGCCGTAGGTTGGGTTAGCGTTAGCGTAACCCAACGAAACCGTTACTGGTGTTGGGTTACGCTCCGCTCAACACCAACCTACATCAGAACTTTTGTCAGTCAATCAGCTCTTAGCGCTTCTGCTGCAAGCGTGACGCTTGATGGCTGCACTACGACTTGCCTTGAGCGGCATCGATTGCCCTTTACTGGGCGCTCCTGGCTGAGCGATCGCTGGGAAGGAACAACCGTTTCTCTACTGCTTCATACACTGCAAAGCGATCGTTACCGGAGACTATGCCCTTTGGTGGCGATCGTCTTGTGTCGGTACCTGTTGACATCAGCTAATCCTTCAGAAAGCAAGCGACAGCCGTTGGCTTTTCTCTCACGACCAACAACTCCACGAAGCGATGATCAGCAGCAGTTTTCAACATTGTTCTATAGTGCTTTTGTACTAAAATATAGTTTAACCACTGCACTGCGCCCCTTTTTAGACAGCACGCGATCGCGGCTAGAAAGCCGCTGCCCTGTCAGCGTTCCTTCACTACGTGCAACGTTCACCACAAGCCTGACAGACTACCTGTATGGAGCCAGACACCGATGGCTAAACTATTTCGCACGGCTAAAACAGACAGCAGTAGTTTAGTGCGTTATGCCGCTATTTTCGGCGCTACCCTCTGTTTAGTGGGGTTGGTTTCTACCCTTGTGCGGACACTGCTGCCATTGCTGCAAGTATTGGTACCAGCACTCGTTGTTTGGTGGGTTTGGCAGCGCCATTGTAGGAGGCAAAACCGTCAGCAAAAGCACTTGAACGTCACTTTTTACCGCCTGTTGCGAGAACACCGTGGACGTATGACCCTGCTTGATTTTGCGATGGCAGCGGAGATACCTGCGATCGCCGCTCGTGCTTACCTCGACAGCCGCGCCAAAGAATTCGCTGCCCGGTTTGAGGTGACAGAGCACGGTGATGTCGTTTACATCTTCACAACGCTACAATTTTCCCGCTTCCCGCCAGAGCCTATAGTGATGGATGTGCCTGATAGCACGACTGTGCCGCCACTCCCCGATTCACTGACTCAGGCTGAACTCGCCAAACGGCTAGGTGTAACGGCAAAAACCGTCAGTCGTAAAAAGCACTTGCCCACCTTGCTTGATTGGACTCAAACACGCGATCCTAATGGTGTGAGTTGGTCTTATGACGCTCAAGCACAGCGGTTTTTTCCATGCAGCGATCGTCTGCCCGCACAGCCTGAAGCTAACCGCAACTGATCTTGTCGAACTCTAAAACGAAAGGCTCCCTGAAAACCAGAGAGCCTTTTAGAGAGTGAGTCGGGACGTTATCGAGCGATCCGGTTTAATTGGTGCAAGCTACTCTGGCTTCGCTTTTAGCTCCAGGTTTCCAAGCTGACCGCTAACGGCTGACCGCTGACGGCTGACCGATGACCGCTGACCGCTGACCGCTGACCGCTGACCGCTAAAACCATTGCATACTTTGCACAAATAGCTCAGAACTGCTATGTGTATCGTCCTTAGAGCGTAACGTCTTACCCCAGCAATGCCTTCGCTTTAGCAACCACATTCTCAACGGTGAAGCCAAATTTTTCCATGATCGTGCCGCCAGGCGCTGAAACACCAAAGCGATCGACCGCGAGAATATCACCTTCAGCCCCAGCATATTTACACCAGCCCATGCTGATACCCGCTTCCACAACCAGACGCTTGGTCACAGCTTTGGGTAGCACGGATTCTTTGTAAGCGGCATCTTGAGCTTCAAAGAGTTCCCAGGACGGCATGGAAACCACGCGGACTTTTTTGCCTCCGCTGGCTAGTTGCTCAGCCGCTTTGACGCAGAGACCGACTTCTGCCCCCGTGCCAATGAGGATGAGGTCAGGCGTACCGTCAGCATCGATCACCGCATAGGCACCCTTCGCGACACCGTCGATCGACGAGCCTGCCAGGTTGGGCACCGCTTGACGCGAAAAGGCAATCAGCGTGGCACGGTTCTGGTTGGCATTGAGCACCGCTACTTTGTACGCACCAGAGGTTTCCGTACCATCGGCAGGACGGAGCACGGTGAGGTCAGGAATAGCGCGTAGCGAGGCGATCGTTTCTACAGGTTGGTGAGTGGGACCATCTTCACCTAACGCTACAGAGTCGTGAGTCATCACCCAGATCACGCCAGCTTGCGACAGTGCTGAGAGGCGAATGGCTCCCCGCATATAGTCGGTGAAGATGAGGAACGTGGCACCATACGGAATCAGCCCCGATCCGTGCAGCGCCATACCGTTGCAGATAGCTCCCATGCCGTGTTCGCGTACGCCAAAGTGAACGTTACGGTTTTCGTAGTGCCCTTTTTGGAAGTTGCCCGATCCTTTCAGTTCCGTGAGGTTGGAGTGGGTGAGGTCAGCAGAGCCGCCGATGATTTCGGGGAGCACTTTAGCCAGTGCGTTTAAGGTGATTTCGGAGTGTTTGCGTGTAGCAAGCTGTTTGTCTTCGGGCTTGTAGGTCGGTAAAGCGCTCTCCCAACCGTCGGGTAGCTGACCGCTGATCAGGCGATCGAACTCTGCCGCTTTTTCCGCATACTTGGTTTTGTACTGTGCCCAGGTTTCGTTCCATTCTGCTTCCAGGCTGGCACCCCGATCGACCGCTTGACGCAGATGAGCCAGCGCATCGTCAGGCACCACAAAGGGTTCGTACTCCCAGCCCAGGTTATCGCGGGTCAGCTTAATTTCATCGGGACCCAGTACCGAGCCGTGAGCATCAGCGGTGCCTTGCTTGTTAGGAGAGCCGTAGCCGATCGTGGTGGTGACTTTGATCATCGTAGGCTTGTCTGTAACGGCTTTGGCAGCGGCGATCGCTTTTGCAAGCCCTTCCAAATCGGTGTTGCCATTTTCAACATGTAGCACGTGCCAACCGTATGCCTCGAAGCGCTTGGAGACATCTTCGGTAAAAGCAATGTCGGTGGAACCGTCGATCGAAATGTGGTTGTCGTCGTAGAGCGCAATCAGCTTGCCCAAACCCAGGTGTCCGGCGAGAGAACAGGCTTCACCAGAAACGCCTTCCATGTTGCAGCCGTCACCCAGAATCGCGTAGGTATAGTGATCTACCAGCGTCAGATCCGGTTGGTTGAACTTGGCACCTAAATGCGCTTCGGCGATCGCTAACCCTACGGCGTTTGCAATGCCCTGACCCAGAGGTCCGGTGGTGACTTCGATGCCAGGAGTCTCAAAGTTTTCGGGATGCCCAGGTGTTTTAGATTCCCACTGGCGAAATTGTTTGATGTCGTCAATGCTCACGCTGTCGTAACCAGTCAAGTACAGCAGCGCATACTGCAACATGCAGCCATGACCCGCAGACAGCACGAAGCGATCGCGGTTGAACCACTTAGGATTTTTGGGATTGAACCGCAAAAACTGATCCCAAAGGACAAACGCCATCGGCGCAGCGCCCATTGGCAAACCAGGATGACCAGATTTCGCTTTTTCAACGGCATCGACTGCCAGAAAACGAATCGAATTAATACAGAGTTCTTCGAGGGTTTGGGTGGTTGCGACAGCCATAACTTCTTCTACTTAATAACGGCGTGGGTGTGGGCAGACGGCAAGGGACGAGCGATCGGCATCAACGATAAGATAAATGACAAACAGTAAGCAACTATACCTATTGCTCTCTATTTTAAAGTTTATAGCGTATGCTGCCAATGATCTATCCTAGTGCAAGCAAATCCACTAAATTAGCGGTCAGCGGTCAGCGGTCAGCGGTCAGTAATCAGCGGTCAGCGGTCAGCCGTCAGCCGTCAGCCGTCAGCCGTCAGCCGTCAGTGGTTAGCGGTCAGTAATCAGAATGAAAGCTGATAGCTGATAGCTGATAGCTGATAGCTAATAGCTGATCCGGCAGTCGTTGTCTAGAATAAGGCTGAAGCTGACCGGAACGCACCAAAAAGGTTGTGATTCTGAACTCAGCCATTCTTTGATTGGACGACTCAATGACTCCGCCCCAGCCTCCCCGTCGATCGCAAACGCTTGTCGGTGCTATTACTCAGGCAGTGCAAACTGTTCAGGCAAAAATCAATTTTTCTAAGTTGAAGCTGAAGCCGAATGCACGGGTGCCAGAACTGCGGGTACAAGATGCTGGAGCCGATCAGGCAGATGTGTATCCGCTATTGGGCGATCGCTATATGCTGGGGCGTAGTTCTAGAACATGTGACATCGTGGTGCGGAATCCAGTCGTGAGCCAGGTGCATCTGTCACTGAACCGCGATAGCCAGCGATCGCGCCTTCTGGGAGCACTCTTTCGTCCGCCGTTCTTTCTCAAAGACGAAAACTCGACCAACGGCATCTATCGGGGCAAGCGGCGGGTGCGATCGACCCAACTGCGGCACAACGCTGTCTATACCCTTGGTCCACCAGAACTGGCAGCGGCTGTTCGCATTCAGTTCATCGATCCGCCACCCTGGTATGTACGTGCGGTTCGCTACGGCATGTATGGACTTGGTGGCGTAACGGCTCTGGCAGTGGTGGGTGTGCTGATTGAGTGGCAGAAGTTTTCCGTGCAGCCGTTGCCTGCGTCGGTGCAGGGTCCGTTTGTGGTCTATGCGCGTGACGAGCAAACGCCACTCAGCCCAGTGACGAACCGCACCCATACTGAGTTTAAGAACCTGTCAGAGTTTTCGCCCTTTCTAGCAAAGGCAGCGATCGCCTCTGAAGACTCTCGCTACTACTGGCATTTGGGCGTAGACCCGATCGGCACCTTGCGAGCACTCGTTGCGAACGTTCGGGGAGGTGGCATTCGGGAAGGTGGCAGTACGCTCACTCAGCAGCTTGCCCGCAGTGTGTTACGTCAGTATGTGGGCACACAAGATTCAGCGGGACGTAAACTGCGCGAAGCAGCGGTTGCCCTGAAGTTAGAAACGGTCTACAGCAAAGATTTTTTAATGCTCACGTACCTGAATCGAGTGTATTTAGGCAACGAGGCATACGGTTTTGAAGACGCGGCTCAGCTTTATCTGAATAAATCGGCGAAGGACTTAACCCTTTCGGAAGCGGCAATGTTGGTCGGTATTCTGCCTGCACCGAACAGCTTTAACCCGGTGCGAAACTATGACAAGGCGATCGAGCTTCGCAATGGCGTGTTAGACCGCATGGCAGCGCTGAACATGGCAAGTGCAGACGACCTTCAACGGGCGCGGCGATCGCGGATTGACGTGAACCCCAAGGCAAAAGCCGAGTTGGATAACGTCATCGCACCCTATTATTACAGCTACGTTTTCACCGAACTTCAGCAGCTACTGGGCGCAGAGCTTGCCGAAGAAGGCAACTTTATTATCAAAACAGGACTCGATCCGCAAATGCAGTCCAAAGCCGAGGCGACTCTACGCGATGGGGTGAGCAGTGCTGGCATCAGCGCTGGCTTTTCGCAAGGGGCGATCGTCACAATGGATGCCAAAACAGGCGAGCTGCTTGCGCTAGTTGGTGGTGTGGATTACAAGAAAAGCCAGTTCAATCGGGCTTCGCAGGCAATGCGGCAACCTGGATCGACGTTTAAGGTGTTTGCTTATACGACGGCGATCGAGCAAGGCATTCCACCCAGCAGCGCCTACTCCTGTGCCTCGCTTAACTGGGACGGGCAGTCGTTTGCAGGTTGTCGGTCAGGTGGCGGCAGTCTAGATATGTACACGGGCTTAGCGCAATCGGAGAATGTCGTCGCTCTACGGATTGCTCAAGCAGTTGGTTTGAACAACGTGATTCGCACCGCTCAACGCATGGGCATTAACTCAACCTTGAAAGCGACACCGGGATTAGTGCTTGGTGAAAGCGAAGTCACGCCGTTAGAGTTAACAGGCGCATTCAGCATCTTTGCTAATGGAGGAGTGAGTAATCCACCCCGTGCCATTCGACAGATTTTGGATGGGGGCGACTGCAAAAACCCGAAGGACTTAAAGACCTGTCGAGTAATCTACAGCGCCGATCGCGATCCACGACTCAATCAGCCTGTGCTCAAACCTGAAGTAGCAGAAACCATGACAACGCTGCTCCAGGGTGTCGTGCGTGGTGGCACTGGACAAGCGGCTGCGATCGGGCAGGGCGAAGCGGGCAAAACGGGCACCACCAACGACAACGTAGACCTCTGGTTTGTTGGCTATATCCCTAATGGTTTGGTAACTGGCATCTGGTTAGGCAACGACAACAATTCACCCACATCGGGCAGTAGTGGTGAGGCAGCCCGCATCTGGGGCACCTACATGAGCAAACTGGTTCGCTGACAAGATGGGTAAGCTTTTCAGCCGAGACGAATGATGCGATGTATGCCTTTTTTGGAATACGTGCCATCAATCAATCTTGAGTGCGACAAACTAGTAATACCAATTCTACTAAATCGCCCTACAGTTCGTTTTTGCTACTGACCGCTGACCGCTGACCGCTAATTCTTCAAGCTGACCGCTGACCGCTGACCGCTGACCGCTGACCGCTGACTGCCAGCCGAAGCTTGCCTGTGTAGCCACAGTTGAGTGAAATGGTATAACACAGACCTTACTACTGCTTCCATAAAAGGCTGTGACACGATCGTCGTAGCAACCGACAAAATCCACCACAGGTTACATAACGATCGCTCAGCCGCTCTCTAAAGTTGAGAAGCTCGCTTATAAAACGTGTGTGGATATTTACATTCTTGACCTGTTGGTCATTGGCTTACTGTTGCTGCTAATCACGCTGGGGTCGGGATGGATCGCTCGTCTGCCGCTCTCTTACGCTCTCATTTACTTGGTTGTTGGTATCGCGCTCAGTCCGTATGGCTTCAATCTGATTCAATTACGTCCTGATGCGAGGTTTCTAGAGCGTCTGACAGAATTCGCCGTGTTAATTTCGCTCTTCGGCTGCGGATTGAAGATGAATCGTCCGTTTAAGGCGCGGGCGTGGGGTTCAACGATTCGGCTGATTGGCTTTTTGATGCCGTTTTCAATCATAGCCGTAGCCGCGATCGCGCACTGGTTTTTACAGTTGAATTGGGGCGCTGCTGTTTTGCTAGGCGCAATTCTGGCACCCACTGATCCGGTGCTGGCATCAGAAGTGCAGTTGGATGGTCTTCGCGATCAAGACGAATTACGCTTTGGCTTAACATCCGAAGGCGGTTTGAACGACGCACTGGCATTCCCGTTCGTCTACTTTGGGTTACGGTGGCTTGAAAATGACAATTGGCAAACCTGGTTTGTGCAGTGGGCAGCCGTCGATCTAATCTGGGCGATCGCTGCTGGTGTTGCGATGGGTATTGGGGTCGCGCGGGCGATCGCGTGGATTGATCAACGGCTGCAACGCTATCGCCCAGCCGACGATCTGATTGAAGACTTCGTTGCTCTTGCCACGATTCTGATCACGTACTCGCTAACTGAGCTGATTCATGGTTATGGCTTTGCAGCCGTCTTTGTTTCTGGCATCGCCATGCAGCGCCGCGTGGACAATCCTGACAAGTCCAACTCGCAGCTTCGCTTTATTGCACGTCTCGAAAAACTGACTGAGGTGGGCGCAATTTTGCTGCTAGGCTCCCTACTGCGCCTGGAGCCGATCGTGCGGTTTGCTGCTCCGGGTCTACTAATCGCGGGGTTACTGCTCTTTATTATTCGTCCGTTAGGAAGCTGGCTAAGCACGATCGGTGCCCCTATTCATCCCGCTACCCGCTGGCTCTTTGGTTGGTTTGGAATTCGTGGTGTTGGTTCTCTCTATTACCTGACTTACGCTTTTGGACATGGACTCAGTGGCAATATAGGCGAATTAATTGCCTGGATTACATTCATCACAATTGTGCTGTCGGTTGTACTACATGGGATCAGTGCAACTCCTCTCATGAAGTGGTATGAGCAAAATATCGAGGGTCGCAACACTTCAGAAAAAGCCTTACTTGAGAAGTAAATAATGTCTCTACTGGCAAAAGCGATCGCACCTGAAAGATAGCTAAGAAGCGTAGCAAACGCTAAAACTTTTACTGTGATTAGAAGGGCATTTATATACTTAACGCACCGTGTTACTTGCCCTCGTCCCCCAACCCTTTCTCCCCGGGGAGAAGGAGCTTCCGGTTCCCTCTCCTGTGGGAGAGGGCTAGGGTGAGGGCGCATCGGGTGACGCAAGTATATAGACACCATTAGAAGTGACTTCAACATTTTTGGCGTTAAACAGCAGCCATACAACAATAGTTAACTATCTGGCTTCACAGAAATTAGATTGCACCATCAAAGTAAGAAATCAATTTTATCAATCCAATTTCACTGCATTAGAATCTGTCCCAAGGTAGAGCGTTTACTTGCATAGCATCGTTAGTGTAAACATTGTTCATATTTGTTAGCACTCCAAGGAATGGTCAAGATGAAAAGCGGTTATCGTCCAGCGCTACTCCAAGCGTTATCTGTTCTAGCAAGTGTCGCTGGATTAGGAGTTGCTATCGTTCCTGCGATCGCTCAGATGTCTCCCAGCCCAACGCGGACTCCAGCGGATGTAATGCCAACGTCACCGAGTCAAGCTCCGGTTGAAGTGCAACCGACTCCCCCCATGCAGGCTCCTTCTGGCACGATGCAATCCCCTCCTGCTCAGGTTCCTGCAACGGAGGCACCTGCCACACCATCTACCAGCAATCTGACGCTCTCAGAACTATTGCAACGAGGCGCTAGCGCTGGCTCTTTCAAAACCCTTGCTAAAGCAGTGCAGGCAGCCGGACTAGCGCAAACGATGCAAGAAAGCAGCGGCAGCTTCACGGTCTTTGCACCCACCGATGCAGCCTTTGCTGCCTTACCTGCAGGCACACTTGAAAAATTGCTGAAGCCAGAAAATAAAGCACTCCTGAGACAACTTTTGGCTTATCACGTTGTTCCCAGCAATCTACCGTCCAGTGAGCTTAAAACTGGTTTAGTGAAAACATTAGGTGGTGGGCTAGCTGTAAATGTTAGTGCGGGTAAAGTCGTTGTGAATGATGCAAGCGTGATTCAACCAGATATCAAAGCCTCAAATGGCGTTGTTCATGCCATTAATCGCGTTTTAATCTCGCCCTCGTTAAAGCAACGTTTGGTTTCACTCAAGTAAATTCTGATATCCTTGAATAGGCAAAGAGCAGGGGGAGGACGATCGTCTTCTCCCTGCTCTTTGATAAATCAGTAGCTTATGTACTTAATTCGCCTCGGTCGATCGCACAGTGTCAGTCGATCGACGCTTTCGCCACACGCTTAAGCCAAAAGCAATCAGCCCTGGCAACAATGCAGGTGTTGGCACTGCTTCTGGTGGCACTGGTGCAGGCTGTGAGGTTGGCGGAGCGGGTGTAGTATCGTCTCTAATTGTAAAAGACAGTCCGACATTGTTCCCGTCTCGAAACCAGTCATCACCGGGACGTTCACGACCAAAGCCGTCGCCATTTTGACTACTCGTTGCCCAGAACCAGTTAATACCAGGTGCGCTGGTGTTGTTCACGATCGATAAGAAATAATTTCCAGCCCCAAGCGTGGACGGTGTTGCTAAGTTAAAAGCGTAGTTATAGACATCGTACCTATTCCCTTGACTCTGGATTTGTGTCCCTGAGATATTTCGGTTGATAGCACTTGGGTTGAACGCAAGCAATGGGTTGATCGCTGGCGTTTCAAGCCCTCGCGGATCTTGTATGAACGAAAAAATGCGAATAGAGAAATTATCTGCGGCTGGCGCATTTGCTGGCAGTGGAAATTCGCTGTTAGTAGCGTAAGTGCCACTCCAGGTAATGCTTCTGATGTCATTGCTGGTGGTGAACCTGAAGTCATCACCAGCTTCTACCGGAAAGCTAAAGTCGCTCCTAACTGCATTTTGTAAATCTGGTGCATTGTTGTTAAAAAGAACTGCTGCTTGAGTAGCGTTTCCGGTACTGAGACCAAGAAAAACAGCACCTAATACGCCAAGCGTCAGTTTTTGAGGGGCAGTCAAGGTGAAAAGAGAACTCATGACCAAAAACCATCTAACGTAGATACTTTTGCAGCTCATCTACGGCGGCATCCGGAGGATTGTTTTTTATGTTCTGAAAGTCTATTTACTACGGGATAGATACGTTCCAAACGCTGGTTTTGACAACAATTTGGAAATATGGCTATACATGAATGGCACTGAAATAACGATCCAACCTGCCCCCCGACCCCCAATTCTGGGGGAGTAAAACCTTCAAAGTCCCCCAGAATTGGGGGATTTAGGGGGCGACTCCGACAGCACTTTCCTTAAGTCCGTGCCATTCGGCTATACATCCATAAGTAGCTGAGTGAAATTAAACGTAGTCGATCGCCACGATTTTGCCTTCGCTGCCAGTTTCAACTTGCTGTCGAATCTGAGATTTGTAGAGTGCCTGCCCGCGCCGAGCCAACTCTTCTTCGCTGTAGCGTCGTTGACGAATTGCTACAGGTTTGACCTCGTTGCAACTTGACCCCTCCACTTTAGTCTGGAGAGCAGAGCGTTGGCTTCAGAGCTTGTGTTGGGTTTCGTTCTGCTCCACCCGACCTACACGATCAGCGATCGCACTCTCAAAATTCAAACAAAGCACTTAACCATAATCCTTCTTGGCGTAGGTTCAGTCTGGCGCGTGTTAGTCTTCCTTCCTCCTCAAACAGGAAATTGCTCAAACTATAAGCAAGCTGAAGGGATGTCTTGGGAGATAAACGGTATCGCGCTCCTACCAGGAGATTCCAGGTAATATCTCGATCAGCATTGAGATTAAACCCTGACACATCCCCACGAACTCCCACTGTCCAGCGATAGGAGAGATCCACTCCAATGCGTGCGCCAATTAACGGTTCGACCGTTGTTCTAGACACACTAAATTCCCGATTGAACGGTATAGGAATGTTAGCGATGCGAATCGTATCGACTTCTAGCTTTTGCCTAAAAATATTGGTTCGCAGCCCTACTGTTGGTTCAACGACTAATCGAGGATAAACACTCGCTGAACGGTTCAAAGGAGTATCCACCACACGATAAAAGGCAGCTAAGTCGATCGTGCCCTGCCGTAGTGAAACATTGCCATCCGCACTCACCCTCGCCGCAGTTGGGATGCCAAGACTTTGCAAACTTCCGGCTGGAAATGTCACGCCCAAATTGCCGCTCTGTCCTGCCGAGAGGTAGAAAGCGTCCAGGGTTACGCCAAATTTGTTTTTCCGCGCTTCCAATCGTGCACCAATATCAAAAGCTCGATCGAGATTCAAAATCGATCCCAGTCCGGCGCGGATGCTTGCACCTCGTCCTGCGGCTGTGATGTCCGCTTTCACATTCAGAGGGACAAAAAAGTAAGGTTCTACTGAAAATTGCCAGCGATCGCTCTGTTCAGGTTGAGAAACAGATTGAGCGATCGAACTATCAGTTTGAGCAATCTGTTTTGGCTGAGTCAATACTTCAGGAAGTAAATCACTCGACTGTACTGAACGCACCTCTTTTTGAGCAAATTCCGCTTTGTTGAGAATCTTCGGTGTCTCTAAATTGGAAGGAGTCTCAATTTCAGAATCGACGCGATCGACTTGATCGGCTGCTTGTACTGGAGTGATTGAAAGTGCGATCGCAACAAATGATAGACCACAGCAACGCAGAAGGAGTCGCTTCAAAGAATGGCTCTTTACACATTGATCAAAGCTCTGATTCATTGCCGCAACTCGGCGATTCTGTAACAGCATTTGTTTCCTTTTATACTTGCTGTGTTTTTTGGTTTTGTAATTGCAACAATAGAATAGCAGCAGAGATAAATCACTCCGCTGCGATAAGAACGTTAACATGATCTTTTTATTTTGTACCTTAAAAAATTATTAAGATACGATCGCTTTCCTTGTGTTTAATGTGTTTAATTGGTTACGAAAAATTATTGTTAAATAGTTTGAGCTTAAATGATAGGATTTTACGGCTAGAAGTAGCTGTGCAAACGTAGTGAAAGTAGGTTTCTAGCTCTAAGCGCAAAAATAAGGACAGCCAGACTTATGCAACCACGCTATAAGGTGCTAATAGGTGTTTGGATACTCATCACATTCGGGGTCATCGCTCAATTCAGTTATGCTCAGACTCGACCCTCTGTGTCTGCTGTACAAGCTCCGCCAGCAACTTTATTCCAAAATGTGCGAATTTTTAATGGAACCTCGGAACAGTTGTCTACTCCTTCAAACGTGCTGGTTGTCGGTAACAAAATCCAAAAGATTTCGACCGCTGCAATTCCCGCTCCATTAGACATAAGCTTGACCCGCATTAACGGCGGAGGGCGTGTATTGATGCCGGGGCTGATCGACAACCACACGCACATCATCTTGGCGACTACCCCGGTCGAAGAACTGCTCTCTCCCAGCATAACGCCGGAAAAACTGCTACAAATCGCGCAGAAAAACGCAACCGAAACGCTGCTGCGAGGATTTACGAGCATTCGCGATTTGGCAGGTCCCGCGTTTGTGCTGAAGAAGGTGGTTGACAGCGGCAGCGTACCAGGACCACGCATCTATCCTTCTGGCGCGATGATCTCCCAGACAAGTGGACATGGAGACTTCCGCTCGCTGAAAGAGATTCCCAGGTTCGCCGCGACACCGCCAAGCCCAGCGGAAATTTATGGCGTAGGAGTAATCGCCGACGGAGTAGACGAGGTGCTGCGTAGAACGCGAGAACAACTAATGCAGGGTGCTAGTCAGATTAAGCTGGCAGCGGGTGGCGGCGTGGCTTCAAGCTATGACCCGCTGGATGTTAGCCAATATACCGAGGCAGAATTCAAAGCCGCCGTTGATGCAGCCGCAAGTTGGAATACCTATGTTACGGTTCATGCCTATACGCCAACTGCAATTCAAACCGCAATTCGGGCGGGGGTTAAATCGATCGAACACGGGCAGCTAATGGATGAGGAAACTGCCAAAATCATGGCGGAGAAGGGAATTTGGCTTAGCATCCAGCTTTTTCTTGGCGATGAAGATGCAAATCCCTATCCGGAAGGTTCAGTCAACCGCGCCAAACAACTCCAGGTGTCTCAGGGCACCGAGAATGCGATCAAGCTGGCTAAGAAGTACAATATTAAACTTGCCTGGGGTACCGACACCCTGCACAACCCCAAAGTTGCGGCACGGCAAGGAGCACAGCTTGCGAAATTGGCTCGCTGGTACACGCCTGCTCAAGTGCTGAAGATAGCAACCAGTACCAATGCTGAACTTTTAGCCTTATCTGGTCCTCGCAATCCCTATCCAGGTAAGTTGGGTGTCGTTGAAGAGGGTGCACTGGCGGACTTGTTGCTAGTGAATGGCAATCCGCTGGAAAACATCAAACTAATCGAGAATCCAGCCCAGAACTTCAGCGTGATTATGAAAGACGGCAAGATTTACAAGAACGCTGTTTAGCAGTGGAATGAAAAGCACGCTAAGAGGCTGTAAAGAAACAACACGATGGTTTTTAGCTTTCAGCAGAAAGGGTTGATGGCTCGTAGGGTGGGCAGTGCCCACCCTACTGGTTGTTAAACTAAGGGTTGATGTCCAAAATCCTGTATTAGTGCCTGAACAGACAGAATTAGCCTAAGGGATTGTTTGAAAAGGTTGACCTCGGCTCGCTTTAGTGACTGAAGTTGCAGCGACACAGACACTAGCAAAGCCATGTCTATATTGTAGATAAAGGCGATCGCGTCTCATTGACCGTTAACGAGAACTCCTTGACCGTTAACAAGGACTCCTTGACCGTCAACAAGCATTCATTCACAGTCAATGAGGACTCACTGACTGTCAGCGAGACCCTGTTCACCCTGAATGAGCGTCCGTTTACTGTTAACGAGACCTCATCTACCGTCAGTGAAAACTACTTTACCGATCATCGGTTAAGCGTGAGGTTAGTTTCAGAAGATCTACGGAAATGCTTGCCAACTGTGTCTGCTGTCCGCAAAACTTTCGACAATTCTGCTGAACGGTTTTGTTAGCGATCGCGGTTAGATTGAGTCTGTACTTTATCAGGAGCATTCACCGATGTCTCGTAAAAAGCGGACTTCAATTGTGTTAGAAAAAGCCGATCGTCGGGCGGCTGGGCTGCGATCGCTGGGCGTAGACCTGGATTTTGGCAACTCGCGTACGCTAACAACGTTTCTAGACGCGATTGAGCAAATGCGAACCAAGCAAGAAGCCTACAACCAGCTTTTGGCAACTGTTGACTCCACCTATGTTGAAATGCTGGACTTTGAAAAATCGCTGGCAGATCTAAGCGATCACATGCTGCTTGGAGTTGCTTCCAAATTTGGTCGCAATAGCAGCGAGTATCAGGCGGCTGGCGGTGTCCGCAAGAGCGAGCAGATTCGCCGCCGCACCAGGAGTCGTACCAAAGCTGGGGCTGAGCCAGAAAAACTGCAAGCTTGACATCTTGAGGACTTACGCAAGCCTCGGAGGTTTTAACCAAGCATCAAGCAGCGTGACCAACATCGTGGTTTAAACCTCCGAGGTTTTGGTCAAAATGCGTAAGTCCTGGAATTAACATCATGCTGTGTGAGCGAATTGACTTTCATGCTTTAACCCAACCGATACAAAAGGCGATCGCACTCATCATCAAGCTGCTTAGATGAGAACACGTTGCAAATCCTTACTACTCAAACAGAGTTTAATAACTAAAGCTTAAACCGACTTTAGCGTACAAGTATTTGTAGCTTTATATACTGAGAGCCGTATTTCTTAGGGCAACAGATAAATGAGCACCTCTCGCCGTCGGTTTTTGACTTTAGCTGGGGCATCTGCTGCCAGTGTCACCATGCTTACTCCTCTGGAAGCTTTTTATGCAAGCGTTGCCAGCGGTAAAGTTTCAAGAAGTATTGGCTTTGGTCCGTTAAGTCCCAAACTGCCTGTAAACGCAGAAGAACTCGTCAACACTGTTTTAGGTGATTTAAGTAAAGAGCCTCTGTTAGCACTTCCGCCTGGATTCAACTACCGGGCAATCTCTATTGTTGGGCAGCCGATGAGCGATGGCTTCAAGGTGCCCGCAGGTCACGATGGTATGGCAGCGTTTCCTGGTCCCAACAACACAGTACTGTTGGTGCGTAACCATGAGTTAAGCACCTCTCTGCCCGCCAATTACAACTATCCGGTTTCTGGAACGAACCGCTATTCAACCGTTGCGCTTGGTGGCACAACCACATTGGTCGTCGGACGTAACCGCGAACTGATCAAAGACTTTGTTTCTCTGGCTGGCACGAGAACCAACTGTGCTGGTGGGGGCACACCCTGGAGTAGCTGGATTAGCTGCGAAGAGACTTTCTCAAACACGACCAGTGCGACTGGTGCGATCGTCAAGCATGGTTACAACTTTGACGTTTATGCAAATGCTGACAGCGGCATTGTGAATCCAATTCCCTTAAAAGAAATGGGGCGTTTCAGCCATGAGGCGATCGCCGTAGACCCCAAAACGGGCTACATCTACGAAACAGAAGACCGTGGCGATAGCTGCTTCTACCGCTTTGTGCCCAGAGTGATTGAAGAAGGCAAAAAACCCAAGCAGATCCAGTTGGGCGACTTGCAAAAGGGCGGCACTCTGTATGCGCTGAAGATCAAGGGCGCAGAAAACTTTGCGCTCATTACAACCAACAACCCCAACCTTCCTGTTCCTGGCAAGGGCGGACAGCCTGGATTGATTAAGGTGAAGCAAGAGTTTGAGGTGGAATGGGTCAAGGTTGACAATCCCGATCCTGATTTTACCGACAACGACGATACGGCTAATAGTCTCGGCAAGCCGGAATCAGTTCGGGGTCAAGCACAGGCTAAGGGCGCTGCCATCTTCTTCCGGGGTGAAGGCGCGTTTTATGGCAACGGTAAAGTTTACTTTGTGGCGACCCAGGCGGGAACCCCAGCTTTTGATAATGTTCGGGGTAATGGTCAGGTTTGGGAATACGATCCCCGCAAAGAAACACTCAAGCTGTTAGTTGAGGCTTCTTCTGCCGGAGATTTGCTCGACGAGCCTGACAATGTGGTCGTGACTCCCTTCGGCGATCTGATTCTGTGCGAGGATGGCGGCGGTGAGCAGTATCTGGTGGGTGTGACCAAGAAGGGTAAACTCTATCAATTTGCGAAGAATGTTCTCTTTGCAAACAGCACGGATGCTGCCCTCAAAGATGCCTTTGCGGATAATGAATTTGCTGGAGCCTGCTTCTCACCCGATGGTAAAACAATGTTTGTCAACATCCAGACTCCTGGCATCACCTTTGCCATCTGGGGACCCTGGACAGACGGTCAGGACTAACACGATCGCCCATTCTCATCCGTTGTGTTGACAGCAGACCACCACGATCTTAAGCAGAGCGATCGCACCAACCAGTACGATCGCTCTGCTAAAAACCAACAACCAACAACCAACAACTGATTACCGATTCACCGCGCTCATGTGTTGCGTGGGGTAGCGATCGCCCGCTGCGACACCTTTTGGCGCAACAGCCTCAATCTGACTCAATTCATCCGGTGTCAACGTGATGGCAGTTGCGCCTACGTTTTCCTCCAGATATTTGCGGCGTTTCGTACCGGGAATCGGCACAATGTCGTTGCCTTGGGCAAGGAGCCATGCCAGTGCAAGTTGGCTGGGCGTGACACCTTTGGTCGTGGCGATCGCCGTTACCTGTTCCACCAATTCCAGGTTTTTGTAGAAATTCTCACCCTGAAAGCGTGGCGAGTTGCGCCGATAGTCATCAGCAGGCAAATCATCAGGGCTGGTGAACTCCCCTGATAGAAAGCCGCGACCGAGAGGGCTATACGGCACAAAACCAATGCCCAATTCACGAATAGTTGGCAGAATTTCGTCTTCAGGATCACGGCTCCAGAGCGAATATTCAGTCTGCAAGGCAGAAATCGGATGTACGGCGTGTGCCCGTCGAATCGTTGCCGGAGCTGCTTCGGAAAGTCCCAAATAGCGGATTTTACCCTGCTGCACCAACTCTGCCATTGCGCCCACCGTATCTTCGATCGGCACAGTAGGATCAACACGATGCTGGTAGTAAAGATCAATCACATCCACGCCCAAGCGCTGCAACGACGCATCACACGCCTGACGAACGTAATCAGGATGACCGTTGACACCGAGAAAGCCGCCTTCCTCCGATCGCACATTGCCAAATTTAGTTGCCAGAATGACCTGATCGCGCCGATCGCGAATTGCCTGACCGACCAGTTTCTCATTGGTGAACGGACCATACATATCAGCGGTGTCAAGAAAGGTGACACCCAGTTCCAAAGCGCGATGGAGCGTGGCGATCGACTCTGCCTCATCGCGTCCAGCGTAAAACTCAGACATGCCCATGCAGCCGAGTCCCAATTCGGATACTACGAGACCTTGATTGCCTAATTTCTTCGTTTTCATGGGTTGAATCCTCTTCATACAGTTGTTTTGAGTGGAGTATGTCTATCAATCGGTGTAGTTTCAACGATCGACGCTGCTCATCATTGATTCAGCGTAGCGATCGCCTGCCACAGATCCTTTTGGTGCTACGTCTTCAAGCCGTTGCAAATCTTCCGGTGTTAGTTTGATTGCTGTTGCGCCGACGTTTTCTTCTAGATAAGTGCGGCGTTTGGTTCCAGGAATGGGCACAATATCGTCGCCCTGAGCCAATAACCAGGCAAGCGCGAGTTGTCCGGGTGTTGCTCCTTTTTCAGCCGCGATCGCTTTAACGCGATCGACCACTTGTAGATTTTTGTAGAAATTATCGCCTTGAAATTGAGGCAACGTTCTACGAAAATCATCAGCAGCAAAATCATCGGGGCTGGTAATTTGCCCAGAGAGAAACCCGCGCCCCATCGGACTGTAGGGTACAAAGCCAATGCCCAATTCGCGCACCGTTGGCAAAATGGTATCTTCTGGATCGCGGTTCCAGAGCGAATATTCGGTTTGCAACGCGGTAATGGGATGAACGGCATGAGCACGTCTGATGGTTTCTGAAGATGCTTCCGAAAGCCCGATGTAGCGAACCTTTCCCTGCTTTACCAGCGTTGCCATTGCGCCCACAGTTTCCTCAATCGGCACCGTTGGATCAACCCGATGCAGATAATACAGATCGATCGTGTCGATGCCTAATCGCTGCAAGGAAGCATCGCAGGCTTGGTACACGTATTCAGGACTGCCATTAATCAACAGTTGAAAGGTGTCATCAAAGCCCTGAATGCCGAACTTTGTTGCCAGAGTTACCTGATCGCGGCGATCTTTGATTGCCGTTCTGATTAACTCCTCATTGTGACCCGGACCATACGCATCAGCGGTATCGAGGAAGGTGACACCCAACTCTAATGCGCGGTGAAGAGTGGCGATCGATTCGGTTTCATCGGCTGCGCCATAGGCGATCGACATCCCCATGCAACCCAGCCCGAGTTCCGAAACAACCAACCCTTGATTACCCAGTTTTCTCGTTTGCATGAAAGCGTTCCTGTGTATGGTTTACGTTTGTGCTGATTGAAACGAATGCGATCGAGGCGCGACTACTCGAAGATGGAGCTTACAACTCGGATGATGCAGTTCTGAACTCGGATGATGCAGTTCTGAACTCGGATGATGGAGCTTAGAACTCGAACGATGGAGCTTAGAACTCGGATGATGGAGCTTAGAACTCGGATGATGCAGTTCTGAACTCGGATGATGGAGCTTAGAACTCGAACGATGGAGCTTAGAACTCGGATGATGGAGCTTAGAACTCGAACGATGCAGTTCTGAACTCGGATGATGCAGCTTAGAACTCGGACAATGCAGCGCTGAACTCGAACGATGGAGCTTAGCTCAGCAGTAGGGTGGGCAATGCTCAGCCTACAGAATCTTGCTGTGAGGACGTTGCATGTAACGTCCTTACGAGTTTGCTTTACCGCTCTTGCTCCGTGGGGCGAATGAGAATTTCATTGACGTTCACATGAGAAGGCTGCGTCACGGCATAGACGATCGCCGCTGCAATATCCTCACTGTCCAGATTTTTGACCGACCCATAAAAACTAGCAGTCGTCTCCTTCGCTTTGGGATCGGTGACGTGCTGCGGTAATTCGGTTGCCACCAGTCCCGGCTCAATAATCGTGACGCGAATATTGTTCTGGTAGACTTCTTTGCGGAGCGCCTCAGAGAACGCGCCGACTGCCCATTTCGAGGCGTTATAGACACCACTTCCAGCATTGGCAACGCGACCCGCAACCGATGAGATGTTCACGATATGTCCCCCGCCCTGCGCCTTCATCAGCGGTAACACCTGATGTGTGGCATACATTAACCCCAGCACATTGAGGTTAATCATCCGTCGCCAGTCTTCGGTGTTGGCTCCATCAATCATGCCCAGCAGCATTACGCCTGCATTGTTGACGAGAATATCGACTCTGCCAAATTCTGCTTGAGTCTTCTGCACCATGACGCTGACCTGTGCTTCATCAGACACATCAGCAGTAATCGACAAAACCTGTCCGCCTTTCTCTGTAAGCTGTTTCGCTAATGCTGCCAGTCGATCGCTCCGACGAGCTGCGATCGCTACGGTTGCTCCCTCTGCTGCCAGCGCGATCGCCGTTGCTTCACCAATACCTGATGACGCACCTGTGACGATCGCCACTTTTCCTGCTAATTTACCCGCCATTTGCAATCTCCTGCCTGACTTCAATCGTTGCTTTCAACTTTCAATCAACGGTCGATCGTGGTTGGGTGCCTCGGCTCATATATCCCGCTCCTGGAAGACTTCTTTGGCTGCTGCACAACCATTCGGTGCCGCCAGAAAACCCGTACAGACTGACCTTGTGGAATGACTTCTTGCATGCCTCACCTCTTTTAACTTTTACGTCAACGTCATATTTGGAGCAAAAAAATTACTCGCCTTCGACGCGCTCATCGATCCATTGCTGGATGCGATCGATGTTTGCCTGGAGTTCCGATCGAAACTGGTTCAACGATTCAATTTTGTCATCCGCTTCTTGAAGATGTGCTTTGAGAATTTCGACGAGCTTCCGCTTTCCTTGCACTCCAGTCGGATCTTCAGAATAGAGCGGCAGCACAACGGCAATCTCATCCAGGCTCAAACCCAACCCTTTGTAAATGTTAATCTTTTGCAGAATGGCTAACTCTACGTCGGTGTAATACCGAAAACCAGCACCTTCCCGTTCACTGGGACCCAGCAGCCCCAAGCTTTCGTAGTAGCGCACTGTGCGAGGAGTTACACCCGCCCGTTTCGCAAATTCACCAATCCGCATTCGTTCGTTCACGCTTTACTTATAGCGTAACTTTAACGTCCACGTCAAGTTTGAATTAGCTATCAGCTTTCAGCTTTCAGCTATCAGCTTTCAGCGATCGGCTATCAATCCAGTGCTAACCGCTGACCGCTAACTGCTGACCGCTAACTGCTGACCGCTAACTGCTGACCGCTAACTGCTGACCGCTGACCGCTAACCGCTGACTGCTAACTGCTGACCGCTGACCGCTAACTGCTGACCGCTATTCCAAACCTACGCCTGATGTCCACTTTCACCCTTAACGACTGCTGATGTAATGAGATGAGCTAACCGCAGTGCTTCAGGCACGTGCCCACGATCGGTTAGTTGCTGAAGAACCTTTGCCATGATGGATGGTTCAGCCCCATAAACCTGAAAGTAAAACGGTGGATACGCATGAATACTGCCTGCGCGCTGGAGAATTTCCAAGCGGCGCTCTGGTTCGGGAAGGCGGCGAAGCGCATGTGCGATCGCGTCCAATTTCGGCAAGCGCCGCATCACAGAAACACACGGACGCTCTAGCTGTTTGGCAAGCAGTGGCAAATCGATCACATTGAACCCACCCAACGAAATGCCATCCAGCAGCACCACATGCACTTGCGGCAAAAACTTACTGCGAAGGAGCGTTTCAGTGAGCGTAGCGGTCGCATCCCATCCATCTGGCTGTACGTGCGTCCACACCATGCCTTCAAAGCGAGTGCCAGCACAAACGACTCCTGCCACCGCTACAGGTTCACTTGCCCGTCGCGTAAACGGTGCATCATCAAACCCGATCGTGCGAATCGTGCGTTTGAGCCGAAGGAGGGCTTCCAAATCCATGAGGATAGTAGGAAAAAGGTGCTATTGGAGCGTGCTATTCTCCATCTGTTGCTTGCTTGTATTCAAACACTGCCCTTACAGCTTATCGTCTCAATGTCGACTCTGTTTTTCTGTGTATCATTCCAACAATTTGTTCAAATGTTTTTCGGTTTATGTACGAGTAGCTTTGTGGTGGAGCAGACGATGAGATATAGCTGAGTGGAAGATAGTTGTCTAGCTTATAGACTTCCCCTATTTCTATAGCAATTCCATTTGAATAATTTTTATAGTATTCATAGAAACGTTCTTCCTCAATTCCCCCAATATTTCTATAAGAGCTCCATAGCTCATCCGGACTCCCAGTGTTAATATTTTTTACTTCGAAGTACCCTACAATTTTTTTGATCGGTAAAGTCGCGTAAATTACAACATGGGAAACATCTATAGAAAAGCGTATTTTACGAAATTCTACTTTCTTTTTACCATTTAAAATCAGCCTGACAAACTCAGGGTGAATTGACATTAATACTGATTCGAAAACTGAGTTTTCAACCATTGCTTTGCTTCTTCGGATAAAGTAGTAATTGATTGTGGGGCAGTCTTGAGAATCCCCTTTTGAATTAAGGTTTGAATAGAAATAGGTTGAATTAAAATATAAGATAGGCGAAACAGGATTACAAGTACTTCTTTACTACACATTTTCTCTATTTCATGGAATCTATAAACAGTTCTTTTTCCAACGGAGCGAGCAACACCTGTGGAATTTTTAGAGATAATTATATTCTCTACAACCCCATATGCTGAGATCCCGCGATTTTCACGAGAACGATAAAAGAATAATATGTCTCCAGGGCAGATGCGCCGTATGCTGGAATGGCAAAGGTAGGCTTTGCGAAGACCATTACCAAAAGGATACTGTCCAGGGATAACTTCTAGCTGTGCTTCTGCTTCTGGAAAAAGCATACGGTGATATTTGGGGACAATTGGTACCATAAACGCTTGTGCCCCATCAAATTTGACATTGTAGGGACCAAACTTAATATTAAAATCTAGAGGATTGAGAGTATTATAGTCCTCTACTGAGAACTTGAGCATCTTGCCAAGAATAAGCTCATCATCTAAATCTAGAGACGGTTTGTTCAAAGCTTGAAACCCAAAGCCCTCAAAAAGACTAATAAGCTCAGCTTGTTTTGGAAATACTGTTAAGTAGATTGATAAGTAATTGTTCTTGAAGGTGTAATCAAATACTGCTTTAAGTAGTAATTCGCCATAACGATAGCCACGACTATTCTCAGAAACTTTAAAGGTGCATATTTTAAGAGTTGGAGTAGGAAGAGCATATTCAGGAAAAGTTTCTGATTTGATAATGCATAACCCACCCAAGCCTTTGGTTGGAGAGTCAATAATCCAGGCTTTTCGGTGTTCTCTTTTACACTTTGTAAGCCACACATCAAATCCTGGATAATCTTTTCTCAATGAATCAAAAATAGGATCTTCTTGATCTAGTTCATGCACATATACGCTTTTTACTGCTGGAGGCGGAACTGGTGTTACTGGAAAAAGTGCTCTTATGATAGAGATCGCTTCTACAGGAGTACAGACCCTAGCGCTCAACTCTAATCGAGATGCTTCTTTGTGAAGACCACGATCATTAGTTACTAGATAATCAACAGCATCTGAATCGAGCGCTGCTAAGAGAATTAGATCGACTTTATCGTGTCGATTTAGGGAATGACTGCCTAAAATAGATTCAAGTCTTTTGCTTGTTTTTGGAGCATTAGGCAAAATGGGATACTTCCGGAGAAGTACTTCCCGCACTTCTCTGCGTGTCTTATTACGATCTCCACGAATTTCATTGATCGATTCGCTGTGTACATAAAATTGATGGCTTCCCTCTGCGAGTAGCCGAAGGAGTTCAGTGACAAATATAGCGCCTGACTCAAGGATTTGCTGGCTTGCAGGTTCTGCTGGAATAATGACGTTCGTGTCTAGGAGAAACTTCATTTCTTCATGCTGTCCCCATTTGATCCCAAAATAACATTGCTATTTTTGTTTCACTTAAAAAGCAGAACAGCTTATTAAAAGCTGTTGCAGTAGAGAGTGAGCTATTCTTTCTATGTCCTGCTTGAGATGTAGTAATCAAGTTCGTACCTGTGTGCTTCTATACTTTGTTAGTGAAGTTAAGACTACACGACGGCAACTTCATTGCACCAAGTTAACCTTTAACTACTCTGTGATCGCAAGACGAGGAAAGCAATGCGCTGTAACCCATTACCAATTGTTATTCCTTACTGTTCCTAACGTACACAGGTAATAGATTACGTTGATGACTCTTTGTAGCCCAAGTAGCGTCTTAACTCCTCATGCACTTGATGGTACAGGGTTGGTGATTCACCCTTCAAACCCACCAAACTGTAGAGTGGGGTGGGGCTGTCTTCGCGTCCACGCAGCAAATGTTCGCCTACAAACACGACTTCAACTTGCTCTTGCACCAGCTGATACAGCGACTCTGTAATCAAAATATCTGTCCAGAAGCTTTTAGTGAGACCTTCAACGCGACTGGCAACATTGACCGTATCACCAATCACGGTATACTCCAAGCGTCGCAGCGATCCGATATTGCCCGCAACAACTTCGCCGTAGCTAATGCCAATGCCGTGGTAAATCATGGTTTTGCCCTCTTGTTGCCATTGCGATCGCAGCGCTGCCAGCGATCGACGCATCCCCAAGGCAGCTCGAATTGCATTCATCGCATCTGTCTTTTCGCCATAGGAAACTGGGGAACCAAATTCTGCCATTACTGCATCGCCAATAAACTTATCGATCGTGCCACTGGCGGTAGCAACCGCTTCTACCATGGCATTCAGGTAAGTGTTGAGCAGCGCTACCAGTTGTTCAGGCGGCAATTTATAAGACAGTGTGGTAAAACCGCGAATATCGCAAAACAGGACGGCTGCGTTGAGTTTGCGTCCTTGCAACAACGCCTGAAACTCTTCTGGCTGGCTGAGAATTTCTTCGACGATCGGCGCGGCAACGTAGCGCTCCAACGTGCGGCGCAACCGGAGCTTTTCGATCTGGTCGCTGACAGCTCCGGTGCCCAGAAAGGAAAGACCCGTGAGGGCGATCGCCAGCATTGGTGTGGCAACGGGGAGAATAAAACCGCCAGAGACAAAGCTGACATACCCTATCAACAACCACCCGCTGGCAAAAGCAATGGAAAGGAGGAAGCGCAGCGTGGCACGTTTTGATAATTGACTGATGGCAAGCCCTAAACCCGTAATGCCCAGTAATAAGTAAACTCCTCGCCAACGCGGATCGGGAAGCACTTCAGCGATCGCACGTTGCTCTAACATCGTCGCGATCGCATTGGCATGAATTTCGACACCAGAAATCTCGCCAAAGGGAGTGGGGTGGATATCCTGTAGAAAGGCAGCGGTGGGACCAATCAGCACAATTTTGTCTTTGAAGACCTGCTGCTGCTTTAGCAACGCCCAATTTTGGGGATACAGCACATGCCAGAACGAAACCGTTGTAAACGTGTTTTGACCACCGTAGAAAAAAATGTAATCACCTTTGGGGGGTGTAAACGGCAGCTTTGAGACGTGTAGGCTCGCTTCGTCAAACGATCGCAAATCTGGCTGCGATCGGCGTAGGTCAGTATCAATCTGGTTGAAATAAACGCTGGCAAAGCGACGAAATCGCCCGTCTGCTTCAGCGAGATAGTTGATAAAGCCAATCGATTTTGGTTCAACTTGAAAGGATGGATCGGGGTAGACCAACTGATCAAGACCGCCTCCGTTGCTTTGTGAAGACGCGTGTAGCGCTGCCAAAGTGACGCGACCCGCATACCGTTTCAAGACTTGCTGGAGGCGCTGATCGTCAGCAGGGCGATCGCTGGGCAAATCCCACAGCACATCAACCGCAACCGATCTGGCTCCTGCTGACATCAGGTTATCGATCGCGTCTGCATAGGCAGTCCGCCGCCAGGGCCAGGATTGAATTGCGGCTAATGACTTCAAATCCCTGGAGTCTCGCCCTCGCGTTAACGAGTCATCATCGATCGCCAAAATCACAATCTCCTGCGGTGGCGCGACCGCACCCCGCAATCGAAAAAAGAGCGCTTGAGTTTGTAGCTCCAGCAGCCGCAATGGTTGTAGGTTGAATGCTGTCGCGATCGCGCCTGCCATCGCCCAGAAGCTAATGCATACAGGCGCGATCGCGGCAGGTTTTACACGCCATCGGCGATTACTTTTGGTCATCGGTTTGCTTCGTTAGTGTCGGGTAGAAGGCAGGAGGCAGAGGGCAGAGGGCAGAAGGCAGAGGGCAGAGGGCAGAGGGCAGTCGAACGTGGGCAAAGGGCAGAAGGCAGAGGGCAGGAGCAAAAGGCAGGAGGCAGCGGTCAGGAGCAACTCGAAATCACTCCTCACCCCCTCACTCCTTCACCCCCCACTCCTCACTTCTCACTCCTCACTTCCTAAAACGGCAACCGAATTGGAAGATTCGGAATCGGCACACTCGGAATTGGAAGACTCGGTAGCTGAACGGGGAACGGTACACCGGGAAACAACTGCTGGAAGCTTGCCTGAAGCTTTGCCGTACCAGGCAACGGAATCGTAAAACCATTGAAGAGGTTGCCCCTCAGAAGAGTAGTGAAATCACCTTGGGTTAGCTTTTCGACCAGTCCTAAGGTTCCTGTAGGGCTAACGTTAACTTTCTCCCCCGCTTTGAGCACGATTTCGTTGGCATTAGCGGGGGTCGTATCAGTCGCAGCAGGTGGCTCAGGCACGGGACTAGGCGACGCTTCTGGCTCTGGTATCGGCAGGCTTGGCATAATCGAGGGCAGAGAGAATTGCTTGCTGCCAGAGGCTGGTTCAGTGTCGCTTTCCTGATCTTGCCGACGTGCGATCGTTACCTCGCCTTCCAGCACTTTGATGCCTGTTTCACCCGTTTCGGTTGCCTCCAGGACATAGGTTGTCCCGCGTACACCCGCTACAACAGAAGAGGTGCAACCATTGATGGCACCATTGACCAGTAGTGTTCCCTTTTGCAGGCGGGCACATTGACCCACTGTTAACACTGAGTTGTGGGCTAAGCGCCCGATCGCGCCTGTGTTAAACGTCAACTGTGCCCTTGTTTCTCCGGTACGCACGCGTTGACCTTTGTTGGCAGAGTCATTTAGCTTTGCTTGCTTGTTTTGAATAAAAATTTGAGCACCGTCGAGTACCTGAGTAATTTTGGCTTGATTAATCGTTGGTGCTTGGGCAGCGATCGGCGATCGTGCCACCAGCACAAGACACAAAGTGCAGACAAAGATCAGCACCATCCGACTCAACGTGCTGTTGAGAAATAGCAATTTAAATCTGGTTAACATAGAAGCGACTCCAGAACACTACCTGTAATGAATTGAATCGATGAAGGTAGATGCCCCTGAAGATTGAACCTGCAACAGACCCAACGATGCTGCCTAAAGCTGACTATGTGCATAGAAAACCGACGTTTATAGCTGCACGTTTAGATGTTTCAACAAATCCTGCTGCTGCCTCTCTCTACTCAGTGATGTAGGGCAATTCCAGAGAGTTTTAAGAGATTTTACAGTGACTTCAACTGGCGTTTTACAGTTATAGCCACGTAACAGGCATTACGTCATCGCTCATGTTCAAAAAAGACCTAAACTGACCGTCAGGCTGACTCCTAAAATGAGACCATTAAATGCGATCGTGGGATCAGAGGAGCGACCAAAGCTATAACCGACGAACACATTCATCTGGGTGTTGCGGAATGCTGTATAAGTCAATCGAGCTGCCACTTGATGGTATTGGTCATCGCGCTTGACAACCGTAAAGTTTGCCAGCGCGAACTGATAGTCAAGCCCAATCTGAAGATTTGGCTGATAGTCGTAACTGAACGAAGCGATAAAGGAATTGAGCAACCGCGATCGGCTGTCAGGATCAGCAAAACTGAGCCTTAACTGATAGAACGTATTCAAAGACAGGCGCTTGCTCAACTGATCGCGTCGGCTCAACTCAAAGCGAATCCCATGATCATTTAAAAACCGGGTTCCCGCTGGCAACCCTGGCAGCTTGCTTCCGGCAATAAAAAGTTGCTGGTTGCTCCAGCCAATCTCACCAAACATAGTTGGCGAAAGCCGTTGAAAGATTCCGGCTCTAAACCTCAGCTCGTTGTAATCAATCTGAGACTGTGTGTTGTACCGAACCAAATTGCCATCAACAGAGGCGACGAAGTAGGTGTTTTGTCCGATCGCTGGTGCTGTAAATAGCGTTAGCCCCGGTCTGACAAGCCCATCATCCACGGGATCGATCGCCGAGAACACATTGCTACTGCGGAAATAATCCACATGAGCGAGAAGGTAAACGGCTGGTTGGCGGGGTGGTGGTGGTGGCTGTAACGGTTGCAATGGGAGGCAACCAAGCTCTGGGTCGGGCTGTGCACCAGACGCACACTGCTTTAGACCAGATTGGCGTTGTCCACCTAGATCACCTGTTGGTATGGCGGAGGGCAAGCGTCTGGGCGCTTGTAGCCGTAGAACGCCCAGCTCCGGATCACCATTAGCAGGCGGCGTACTACCGTCTTCTTGCGTCACCGAGGGAGCACTCTGCTGTGCAATGGTTTGGGTGCTTACTGGGTCAATAAAAGAGGCTGAGGTCGTTTCACTGTCGGCGGCAGTGTCGGCAGCAGTGTCGGCGGTGGTAGTAGTAGCCTGCGACGGTTGGAGTGGCAGAAGAGCTGCCGCACGGTAACGTCGCGCTCGCAATGTAGCCAACGCCGAGTTTTGCGGACGGTACGATGGAGATGAAGTGCCCGCGATCGCGGTTTGAGCAGCGATTGGACGAGGCTGAACAGCACCACTGATGGATGCGGTAGGCTTGGGCGCAGACCAAGCGGGACTGCTAAGCAGTAAACTGCTCCAAACAATAATCTGCTGCCAGATTGCTAATCGGCTCAGTAGAGAGAGCCGACGACGGGTAGACGAGTGACGTATCTGCAAATCAGGAACCGTGGAACTACTGAATCATTCGATACTGCTAACAACAGGGATTTCTTGCGGTTAGACCAGGCTAGGGTGAAGCTAAGGGTATTGCTTACTAGCCTATGCCATTAGGCGAATGAAACAAACTACTTGCCATCGCCCGAAGTAGGGATTGTTAAGGTTTTAAAGTGACATTTAGAGGTGATGAACGTAAGCTTGTAACTAGAAAGCTTTATATCTGCTTTAATTAGGATTGCGTTTATATACTGAAGAGGAAACACATAGCTCTTTAAAATTTTCCAAAACGGCTGCTTTGAGCCTGCTCTTAAAGGCTGTCATGTTTGACGCAAGCGACGAAGCTTATCCCGACACTTAGCACCCGTCGAGAGAGCGCTTCATTGTATTTGCTACAGACCGCAGCTTGAGAAGATGGCAACATCGGTGCTTGAAGCAACGTAGCAGCGTAGCAAGGGTGCGATCGCTGGGTGATTCTGAACGCTTGGAGCCATTATGTCTCGCAACTTACTCCTGATCGTCACGTTGATTCTGTCTAGTATTGGAACGCTGAGCTTGCCGCAAGCTGCCAACGCGGAAACGCCTCTCACCAGAGCGACTGTGCAGGCACTCCGCAATCAAGTGCAGCTCATCTTGAAAAATCGAGTCACCCGTGCTGCCCGTAACTCAGACACTATGACCCCTGGGGACTCTCTAGCAACGGCTCGTCAGTCTTTTGCAGAGCTTCGCTTCAACGACAGTTCGCTTGCCCGGATTGGTGAACGGACGTTGTTTCAGTTTGTGCCAAATACCCGTAACTTCTATCTCGGCAACGGCACAGCTTTGCTATTGATTCCACCGGGTCAGGGACGAACCAACGTGCGTACACCCAACGCAGCGGCTGGCATCCGGGGGTCTGCTCTCTTTGTTCGCTACAACGAAGACACTAACACCACGATCGTGGGAGCACTAACAAACAGCCGTATTGAAGTGTCGAACGGAGAAACCTCGCAGGCTCAAACCCTGCAAGCGGGTCAGATGGCAGTGATTGTGCAGAATCAAGTTGTTCAGGTTTACAACTTCGATCTGAACACGTTTTACCAGACCAGCGAACTGGTCAAAGACTTAGACTTGCCTCTCAGTAATGCGACACCAAGCGCTGATCCAGGCATTGCCGCAGTACAGGCAGAGACCGCTCAGGCAGCCAGCGAACAAACGCCGCTAACGGGTCGAGTGTCTGAAAATCCTGCTTTCGTTAGTCTCACGCCACCACCCGGTGTACAAGCAACCCTAACGCCGAATCTCTTAGTCCCAACGCCAGTTCCATCCGGCTCGGATCTAAGTACGGCTCCACTGACCATTCTGCCTACCACTTCACAGCCATCATTGCCTGATCCGGGTTCAGTTGTCCCAGTTCGTCCAACGCTGTCTAACCCAGACCCTGCTCCTTCCAGGACTCCAACGTTGACGAATCCTGGTACGCCAACTTCACCTCCCAGTCTGCCCGTTCAACCTTCCACTCCGACGACACCAGCCCCGGTGGTAACGACACCCGTTCAACCAGCGATTCCAGTCACACCCGCGCCCGCGCCGATCGTGACTACGCCTGTTCAACCATCGGTTCCAGTCACACCCGCGCCTGCGCCGATCGTGACTACGCCTGTTCAACCATCGGTTCCAGTTACGCCAGCACCCGCACCTGCGCCGATCGTCACGACACCTGTTCAACCATCGGTTCCAGTCACACCCGCGCCTGCACCGATCGTTACCCCACCAGTTCAGCCAGTGGTTCCAGTCACGCCTACGCCCGCACCGATCGTGACGACACCTGTTCAACCATCGGTTCCAGTGACACCCGCACCTGCACCCCGACCAGCTCCAGCTCTTCTCACGCCCACACCTGCAACATCAGTAGTGCAGCCAACATCGGTCAACGCGACTGTTAGCACTCCCGTCCTTCAGGTTCAGCCCGTAATAACGCCAGCGGTGACTACGACACCAGCATCGATCGTACCAGGGCAGTAACGGTTAGCAGTGTGGCACAACGCTTACGTTACAAAGCGGACAAGCGCAATGAAGCAAGCGCCAGCGCAATTAAAACACTCGCTTATGCGCTCAATCGAGCAGTTAAGCTTGCGCTGAAGGCGAGTATCACTCCTGCCTTTAGGCTTTGAGCGTTGAAGCTTGAACAATCTGCTGCATTGTCCACCACCAAAGGTTGCGATCGTTTTTCTTTTGCCAATACCAATATTCGCAGCCCCACAGCATGACTGTGCTGTAGCCCAAATCGGTGAGTGAGTTGACTAGATTGCTGGTACGCTTGGGGGTGCAGCTTGGGTATTCTGCCTTCGCCATCGCTACTAGCTGGTTGGGTTCCCACGGTTCTGCTTGCGCTTCGGCGATCCAGTCTTCTTTGTCGCTGGTTGCAAGGCTAGTCTGCCATTCTTTTAGCTTTTCCCAATAAGGCGGCAGTGGCTGTAAATAGAAGAGTGAGTTTCCAGCAGGGACTTTGGTGTAGACATTGATGCCTACCGCGTCTGCCATATTGACGCTTTCCTGAAAGGCACGATCGTCCTCTGCCAAATCGGCAGCAGGCAGACTAATAGCGGCTGTCATTAGGAGTTTCTGGTTAGGTGCTGCTAGCGAGCGGACTAATGCTGCTTCCCGACGCACAAAGTCATAGCTGAGATAGCGCCCAGCCGTAATATCCAGGCGAGTAAACGGCTCGTTTTCGATTTGCCAATACTTGAGAGCCGGAGCCTCCCGCACATGATTCACAACTGCCTGAGTAAAGTTCAAAGCGCGATCGGCAATCTCAGGATTGAGATCCACTGCTGCCCGGTTTGTGGCGGTGTCTTGACGAGCATGTAACCAATCGGGAAAGTGAAATTCGGGCCAGCGTGGTGCTTTCATTCCCACGGTCAGCACGACATCAATGCCGTGCCGATGGCTTTCCTCTAGCAACCAGTCCAGCGCTGTGAAATCGAACTGGTTCTCGGCTGGCTCAATCTCATGCCAGTAGCTGCACAGACGGATGCGGTTAAAACCTAGTGAACAGATCTGACGGAATGTCTCCTGGTAGTCCAAGCCCATGTAATGACATTGAAGCTGGCTGAAGGTCGTGCCTAAGTTGGATGGTCGCCGTAGACCGATCGGCTGAATTGCTTTCTCAGAGCGCGACATGGTTGCCTGTACTCGATCGGCGCTCAAAGACATCAAGAAAGCAACGCCTGACATCGTAAGGTGGGTAAAGCGTCTGCGTGTCAACGGAATAATCCTTTGTGATTGCTTCATTTCGGCTGTATGACTCTGCGTTCCAGCCTAGAATGCCCGACTTAGCTGAACGCACGACAGTATTGCTGGTTAACCACCATTAAATTAGGCACCTGAAACGCTGAGAAATGGGTCGTTAGCGTGACCAAAGTCTGACGTTTAATGATGCGTGAGTGTAGATGCCAGCCCTATTTTGCCGACCCAAGCCCTGCTGCTGTAGGCGCTAAAACCGGAAGCTTGCGGGTTGAGAGCAGACGCTTTTTCTTGCTTCCACGCGGCGTAACCACCCATTTATTGTGACCACTCAGGTGGTCGTATAGCCCTACAACTGCAATCATGTTTTTCAAGATGGTGTATAGGAAAATGATGACAGCATGCTGTAGAAAGTACATCACTGGATAGCGCACCGCTGCTACTTTCATCGTGACCAGCGTCTGATAAACACCGCTGGAAAAGGTGACTACAGTGCTGAACCAAAGGAAAGGATTATCCGATGGTGGTAAATCGCCCTGATAAAGCAACAGGCTCAAAATAAGCGGCAAGATTTGGAGTGCAATCAGCGAATAGAGCACACAAAAATAGAGCAGATACGTCCAGTAAACTTTTTGCCATAGGGTAAAGTTGTGGGATTTCCAAACTCGACGCTGGTATTTAAAGCTGACCTCCAGCCAACCCTGCGCCCAACGCTTGCGCTGAAACCAAAAGGAATTGAAGTCAGCAGGAGCAAGCTCGGTTGTAATAATACTGCGATCGTGCAGGATACGGTAGCCGCTTAACAGAGTCCTCATAGAAGCATCAATATCTTCTGTCAGCATGGCTGGGTTAAAGCGAATCTGCTGTAGAACCGTTGTGCGCCAGTAGCCGTTGGAACCACCGAAGATGCTGGAGTCGGTTAAAAAAGACTTGGCTGCATGACTAACCCCGTAAAGCGTTTCAAACTCGATCGCGATGTTGAGCGTCAGCAAACTATGGCGATGGTTGCGGATAATGTTGCGCCCCTGCACCACATCATAGTCATGCTCCAACCAGCGCCACGCCCGGATGAAACAGTCTGCTGCTGGGAGGTGGTCAGCGTCTAAAATACAGGTGATTTCACCAGTCACAATGTGTAGAGCGGCGTTCAGGTTTTCAGCTTTAGAGTGGCTGCCGTCCACTCGCAGCAAGCGTAACTCCGGATGGATGTGTGCCAGCCGTCGCAGATCGTCTTCAACGGGCAAATCGACGGGCGTGTTGTAGGCAAGAATCACCTCCAGCCCTGCTGACGATCGCTGCACTTTGTTGAGAATGTGCTTCAGCGTGTCGAGAATAATATCCTGCTCGTTCGGCAGGTAGGCAGCGACCAAAAAAGAGCAGCGTGGTAGAGGATCCGTTACGGGGAGGCTGTTACTGCCGCCAACGCCCAGCACTGACTTAGCGGAATGTTTAAACTGAGCCATCCGGCTGTTACCAGCACGCTTGTTTTTAACCGCAAAACGCCGAAACAACGCGTTGGTGGCTTCCAAAAAAATAACCAGGGAGCTGAGGAGAAAAAACGTGGCGATCGCCATGTGAATTCTAATCAACGGCATTCCGCCTACTCGCAAGCAATAGTAGAAAATGGTTGGAACACCAATTAGCAAAACATGGGTGTAAACCACTTTAGAGATATCGCCCGTCCAGTTCCTCACTTTAGCCATCCTCCAATTATTAAGGTCTGTTGTGTCAAACGTTGCAGCAGCGTCAGCCGTCCTTAGAAAAAGGCAGAGTTTTTACTGACTTCCCCTGGAGGAGACCGCTTTACGGCAGGCTCCAAATCATCTTCATTCACCCATAGCGATCGCTGTCCATCGCTGATTTGACACAAAAAGAACTCTCGCTCATCCAGTAGTTTTTCGACTTTTAGCACTGTCCAGCCCACTGTACCTTTATAAAGTACTGTATCGCCCACCAGTGGATTCCAAATCCGACGCTGACGCACGGCTGTCGGTGTTAAAACATAGTCCAGATCGCTGAGTAGCGCAGCAGTTAGGCGCTGTAACAGGGGACTCGCATAATCTGCCAAAACCGCCAAGATCAGCGTTCCCAGTACCATCACAGGGAGCAGCCAATAGTAAAGAGACAGATCATCCTGCACAACCAATCTGATCGTGCGATCGACCACAAAGTTATGAATCAAAAAGTAGCTGTAGCTATGAGCACCCAGCCAGACAAGGACAGTGGCGATCGGTTGGGGTTGGGCAATGATGCGAAAAAGCACCATACAGCAAAGCGTCAGACCGATGGGTAAGAGCAAGTCCACAAACACCCAACCTGCCCGGTAGAACTGACAAACAAAGCCGAGTGCATAAATAGGCACACCCAAGAGCAACGCTCGCTGAGGCTTCCAGAAAAGCGGTCCTCTACCCTGAATGTAAAGCTGTGCGACTACCATTCCCAGTACAAAAGTACTGAGTTTGGCAAGGAAAATTAGGAATGGATGCCAGTCGGTCGGCGTATCTAAAATGACGTAAGTGGGGTGACCGTCAAACTTATACACCGCTAATGCTCGATATGCTACCGTTAGCAGCGTACTTATCAGCATCAAATTAACCGCTCCCCACCGTTGCAGCAGATGCCACAGGAACGGAAAAATGAGTGCAAAGCTAAGAATGAGGGGCACAAACCACCACGGACCACTCGTGGCTAGCAGGAGTTCGCCACTGTAATCAAACAGCAATGGGAACGTTGCCCCAGCAAAGGTATGCCACACGCTTGGTATATAGCTGTGTGTAGCAACTCCGATCGCCCACAGTGCTGGATAAGACAGCCAAGCTACCGTCCAGAAGGGCCATAGAATGCGTAGAATACGGCGCTTAAGAAAGCTGCCAACGGCTAGCGGCTGCCCCTTCAATGACAGCACTAAGCTGAAACCGCTGATGAGCACAAACACATCCACAAACTGAAACCCGAACCAGCCTGGAATGCCCAAAAGGCGCAGTAGCAAGCCTGGATCAGCACCCCCTTCGACAGGGGTCACCAACTGACGCAGGTTGTCAGCCAATCCCGTTGGTTGCGGTGTATATGCATAGCCAGTGAAGAGCAACTGAGCATGGTAGAGCAATAGCAAAACTGCCGCTGCCATGCGGACTCCCTCTAACCAGGCTAAGCGTGGCGATCGAAGCATTTTTGAGTTACCCATACACGTTGAAGATCTCTTCTATCAATAAAAATAAAAACAGGACCAAGTACAGCGTCCTTACCGGATATTTAACAGGCTACTCTCCCTTTGACCAACCCTAAACTTTAACAGCGCTAGTCTAAGAAGATGACAGTGAGGGAGTTTAAGTTAGCAATCAGAACCTTTCTCAAGCCGATCCCTCACGTCTAGAATGCACCGAATTCGGTAACAGAATGGCTCTCAAACATACGACTCGGTGCTCCACTGTGTAAATTTTTCTACTGCATGCTGACCAATCGAAAGATTTACCTTGTTCATACGGGAATATCAGTTTCAATCACATCCTCCTGTGGAGATACATACTTCTTCATAGTTTGCTTGAAGTGCGACAACTGCTGCTGCGTTCAGTTTTCCACCTCGCGTAATTGGTTTTTAACTGCATTCTTGGGGCTTTTGCTCAAACTGTTCTGGAGCAGTGAGAGTGCTGTTGTTTTGGCGCTCCTGTCTCATCAGCAAAAACTTTTACAGGTAAAACCTTGACATAGACCAAAGGTATTTGTCGATCATCTTGAGGCTCATTTTGGTTACTTATTTCTGACACCACTAAGCTACCGATAGCAGATGGCGACCACCCCAGCCTTACCTCAAACTCACGTTACAATAAAGCATGAAGGCTCAGCCCAGCAAATGGTTTTATTCCTTAAGGGCTATTCAGTCTTGCTACCAACAGCGACTGACTGATTGGGTACCCAGCTCAATCTTCTAGCCCAATTCTTCTAACCCCATGTCGATCGCGGTACTGCGAGTCAACCGTTAGCAGCCACCTTTGCCAGTTAATGCCCCGCTTTTTCTGTTGTTTGTTGCTCAGGTCGCCGTGATGCCCTCATCGCCTCTCATCGTCAATGATCATCTCTTGTCAAGCAATTGATATGTATCAGCGTCTGGACTCAGAAGCAGAGTTTTTATTAAAGCAAGGGCTACAGCTCAGCCAAGCTGGGGCTTTTGACGATGCTGTACTCAGCTTTGATCGCATCTTGCAGCTTCACCCTGATTGGCACCACGTTTGGCACATTCGTGGCGTAGCGCTGTCTGAATTAGGGCATTACGAAGAAGCCGTTGCTAGTTTTAATCAGGCGATCGATCTAGAACCCGCCTATCCAGAAGCCCTCAATAGTCGCGGTATGGCGCTCTACAATTTGCACAGCTATGAGGAAGCGATCGCCAGTTACGACAAGGCGATCAAGCTTAGACCAGACTTCCATCAGGCTTGGCACAATCGAGGTAATGCGCTCGATAAATCGGGTTGCTATGAAGAAGCGCTGAAGAGCTACGACAAGACATTAGAGTTTGAGCCAGACTACTCTAAATCCTGGTATAACCGGGGCATTATTTTATACAAACTAGGGCACTATGATGCTGCTATAGACAGCTACGACCAGGCGATTAACTACAGACCACACTATTCTCATGCCTGGTATAACCGTGCAAACACACTCAATCAAATGGGTCGTTACCGGGAAGCGCTTGGTAGCTACGATCGCGTCTTAACCATCAAACCTGAATGGTATGGAGCCTGGTACAACCGGGGCAACGTGCTGCATAAGCTAGGACGGCATGAAGAAGCCATTTATAGCTACAACAAAGCTTTAGCCGTTAACGCGACCCTTTATGAAGCGTGGTACAACCGGGGCAATGCCTTTGATGCCCTTGGACAGTACGAGGACGCGATCGAGAGCTATCGTCAAGCGTTAGAGCTGAAGCCAAACCTGCGCGAAGCCTGGTATAACTGGGGTAGCGCCCTCTACAAGTCTGGTTGCTATCGTGAGGCAATTGCCAGTTACGATCGCGCCCTTCAGCTAAACTCTGGTTTTGCCAAAGCCTGGTTTAGTCGAGGCTCTGCCTTTCGCAAGTTAGGGCTATATACGGAAGCGATCGCTAGTTATGATAAAGCGGTGCAGTTTCAGCCAGAGATGCCCGAAGCCTGGTACTGTCGCGGCATTGCACTGGGGCATCTAGGGCAAAACGAGGACGCAATTGCCAGCTACGATCGCGCGATTACCCTCAACCCTGACTTTCACATTGCCTGGTACAGTCGTGGCTCAGCGTTAGGGCACCTGGGCGATTATGAATCCGCTGTTGCCAGCTACGACAAAGCGTTGGAAATTAAACCCAACTTTCCCGATGCTCAGAGCCGCCGTGCGTTAGCGATCGACCATAACCAGTCGTTACACTCATTTCCACGTGCCGATGCCAATGAAGGCAGAATTGCCGAAGCGCGAACCGAGGAAGCATCATCTTTTGCTGATCGTGCTCAGGCAGCGGAAGAATCCTTTCAATCATTTCCATACATTCTCTAGCCAGACAACAGATCGTTGACAGGAGCGGTGTCGAACTGTTTGAGCGACTAAGAGCTTGCTAAACAATAACGGCACACGTTTGGATCAGCGATCGGCTTTTCACTGACGGCTGACAGCTACAGTACCATACTGTTATTTCTGTACAACTCCTAAAGTACAATCGTCTTTGCACAAGGGCTGAAGCCCCTTACCCATATCTCACCAGCGCAAAAAACGCTCTAGGTTGAAGGTGCATCAGCGTTTAGCGTGAGTATTATTTGTCATCGTGTAATGTCAAAATTCGACGACCAACTAGAGACTATTTATGCCAGCGATCGCAACACATGGCGCACATGGTTAGAAAAAAACCATCGCACCTCAATTGGCATCTGGTTGATTTACTACAAGGTCAAAAGCGGGAAGCCAAGCGTGCAATACAGCGAGGCTGTCAAGGAAGCTCTCTGCTTTGGTTGGATAGATAGTAAAGTCAAATCGTTAGATGAAGACCGCTATAAGCAGATCTTCACGCCTCGGAAGCAGAAGAGTGTGTGGTCAAAATTAAATAAGCAATATATTGAAGAGTTGGTTGAACAGGGACTAATGACTGAGGCAGGGCTGAAAAAAATTGCAGCGGCAAAGCAAGATGGCTCATGGATTACATTAGATGCGATCGAAGCATTGACCATTCCGATAGATTTACAGCAAGCCTTGCAAGCAAACGAAAGAGCCAGCAGTAATTTTGAAGCGTTTAGTCATTCATTGAAAAAGAACATCTTAGTTTGGATTGACAGTGCGAAACGTCCAGAAACAAGATGTGCAAGAATTGCGCAAACCATAAGCTCAGCAGCACAAAATCAAAATCCATTAGCACGATGATGCGATCGGGCTTTGCATAGCCGCAGCCCAATCATTTTGCCTAAATGTTCCTGATGGTACTGCAAAAGTGACTGGCAGTACCATCAGGAACTCTCAACAAACCGCTTCAGCCGAGTTGTTACGCATCACCAATCAGGTTAGTGGTTGCAAGAACTGTGCTTTCCGCAGCCACAATTTGAAGCAGGGAATCAACCACCAAAGATTGCTGCATCTGGAATCTCGTAGCGCTCCTGACCAATGCGAACGATGTTGAGATCCCCCTGCTTTGTTGCACTGAATCTACCAGTATCTGCTTGACTCTGATCGTATCCTTCAGCCTTTCCGTTCTTAAAGAAGATCGCGCGGGTGCGACCATCTGTCTTTGTGACCGTAACAGTGCCGTTTCCATTCCCTTGGCGGGTGACACCAAAGGAACAAGATGCGGTGGGCTGCCCCCCACCCATAGAGCATGGGATATTACCAGTTGCGTTGTAATTCGTACCAGGAACCGTCGCATCCCCCCCGCTGCTGGTATTGTCACGGGTTGAGACAATCGTCTCAAGGCGGTAGTTTGCCATTTCATTGCGGCGTGCGGCACTCCGCATCATGTAGACCCGAATTTTATAGTCGCCGCTCTTTAGTAAGGTTCCTTCGTACTGGTTCCCGTTTATCGATCCGTTGAACATCGCCACCTCAGTTTCACCCGGTGCCAGGATGTTGAAGTAAGTGGCACTGTGCCTGGTTGCCATGCTGACATTCATAATTTGCCCTTTTCTGGCGTTCAGGACATAGTCTACGGTCTGGTAGCCCTTGATAGAGCCTTGGACGGTGGCGCTGTTAGCACCAGGCTTAAACTGAACCCGCTGGGTGCGGATATTGCTCTGAGCAAGTACGGTTGGCGGTGTGAATACAACCGGAGGCACAAAGAGAAAAAGTGCTGTTGCGAGAAAGGCAACCTGTAATTTTGTAGTGAACATAACTTTCTAAATTGAGAATTCAGTCATATTCGAGCAGATCAGTTTTATTTGTCAAGAAAATTTTCTGTGTGATTTGCACTGTAACTTCCTTTGGGAACTCAGTGGTTCTGGCAAAATGCATAACAGTGGGTCAAGGAGAGGTTCATCTCAATTCATGAGCGTACACATCATTGTTGGAATGGCTTAAGAGTTGGAATGGCTTAAGAGAAATTCCTGCCTGCTTCATAGACAATAGGCGTAAATTCACGGAATCTAGACACCTGTGAGAGAATTTGGTTCGCTTTTGGTCACTCTAGGAACACGAGTTCTTGGGGTCTAGGGTGATTTATGGAGCATGATCTGAACTCTGCTGCCTGGTACAGTCACGGCAATATTCTGTACGGCTTGGGGCATTATGAAGGCGCGATCGCTGGCTATGACAGGGTTCTAGCAACTCAGTCTGATCTTTGCGAAGTCTGGACTAACCGTGGTTACGCACTCGAAAACTTAAGCCGTTACCAGGAAGCACTTGCCAGTTTTGAGCAAGCGTTAGGCATTCATCCTGAGTTTGCTCTAGCGTGGCATGGCAAAGGCATTGTGCTGGCAAAACTGGGGCGCTACGACGACGCACTGATCAGCTTTAACAAAACGCTCAGGCTAACCCCTGGTGATCTCAAAGCTCACTACAACCAGGGCAATGCTTTAGCACATCTGCAACGCTATGAAGAAGCACTTGCCAGTTTCGATCGCGTCATTGAGTCTAATCCTGCTGATTACAAAGCCTGGTACAGTCGCAGCAAAGTGCTGACCAGTCTCAATCGACTCTCTCTAGCACTTGCCAGTCTCGATCAAACCCTGACAATCAATCCCTCTTGCTATTATGCCTGGAACTACCGAGGCACCGTCCTCACCAAAATGGGAGAGTATGACGACGCGATCGCCAGTTTCGACCAGTCTCTGCAAAGCAAACCCAACAATCCTGATGCCTGGTACAGTAAAGCACGCTGTTATGCTCTGAAGGGTGATACCCAACTTGCACTCAACTACCTCCAACGGGCAATCAAACTCAATCCGCCTCTCTACCGCGCCTTGGCAAAAGGTGACAACCACTTTCAAGCGATCTTACAAACGCAGCAGCTTCAGGTAATCCTACAGAGACAGGAATGAGAGGCGATTCACCCATTGCCCATAGCCGTTCCAGGCTAATTGTTGAGAATATGCATAAAGATGTTTTTCCACTGCCGATCTTGGGCATATTGAGCACAAGAAATCATTGAGATACTGAACCTATGAGCCACGTTCAGGATGTGGAAGCCGCCTTCTTTTTCCAGAAAGGGCTTTATCTGAATAAACAGAAGGACTTTAACGCTGCGGTTGCCAGCTACGATCGCACGCTACAGCTACAGCCCGATTATCCCGATGCCTGGTACAACCGGGGTAATGCGTTGTACCATCTGGGACGCTATCAAGCCGCGATCGCTAGCTACGACCAGGCGCTTGATTATGAACCGGGCTTTCCAGAAGCCTGGAATAATCGAGGTAGCGCTCTAGACGATTTGGAACGCTACGAAGAGGCGATCGTCAGCTATGACCAGGCGATCAAGTTCAGACCGAGCTATTACTGGGCTTGGTATAACCGGGGCATCTCTCTGCGTAATCTAGGACGCTACGACGATGCTGTGGTGAGCTACGATCGGGCGATCGAGTTCAAGCCGGACTACTACTGGGCATGGTATAACCGCGCACTGGCTTTACGTCGGCTCGATCGCATCGAAAAAGTCGTTGCCAGCTACGACAAAGCGCTGGAATTTAGACCCGATTTTGAAGAAGCGTGGACCAATCGAGGCAACGCTCTCTACTATTTGGGTCGTTTAGAAGCTGCTTTAACCAGTTACGACAAAGCCCTACAGCTCAGACCGAACAGCCCACATACCCTGTACAACAAAGCCTGCTGTTATGCCCTACAGGGGAACTCCGATTTAGCCTTTGAAAACCTACAGCTAGCAGTAACGCTAAGTCCAGGCGAATACCGTGAGATCGCTAGAACAAACTCAGACTTTGACGTTCTGCGACAAGACAAGCGCTTTTCTGCACTGCTAAATGAGCGCGTGTAGAAAAACGCTGAGTCGTGCTTTGAGGTCGTGGTTCAAATCGGTTGGTTTCGGTATTGTTATGGCAGTTCCTCATTCAGTGAAGTACCGTCGCAAAGAGGCAGAAGGTCAAGAGAACAGCGGCTTGATGGCTGCATTCGTAGACAAACCGACCGCTGCCTTTTAGATATCAGCCGCATAAAATGCTTCTCCCTTAGCTGGGCAAAAAGGCATTAGAGGCGATCGAAAACGGTTCCGTGTCCCAAATCAAGATGCTGTGAAGCCTTATTGGGAGAAATGATCTTCGCTGTCTAGGGCATTACTATGGACAGGCAGTGTTCTGACAGCAGGGAGGGCATTGGACTTCAAACAGGAGCCGTTTGGTAGACCAGTAATGTGACTCACTCGTCCTTTAAGGCTTCAATCCCTCTTAGAGGTTGTTTGAAAAGTGTCTGGCGGTTAAAACCGCGACTACGTAAACAAAGTCCGCCTGCGCGGACTACCGAAACGTGAAGGCTTGGGAACCTGCGAAGGCAGGTTTTGTCCGTGTAGCCGCGACTTCAGTCGCCAGGGCTACAAGAATCTGGACTTTTAAAACATCCTCTTAAATAAGGTTGTGATCATTCTTGATCTAGATTAGCGTAGCCTTGACGGCATAAGGTGCTGCTAACTTGGATTCTGTATCGGTGTCGCCTTTGATAGGACAGCATTCAAATAACAGTGTAGATGGATATGCAGTCGTTGATGGAACAAAATCTGACTGCTCATTGTCGTTGCAGGCACAGACATCGATCCAAGACCCGCTGAGGATTCGATCGGCTTTCGTGCCGTCCCATTCACTGCGAAATCTCTTATGACTCCTACTTTGAGAAGCGCTTTTTCATACAGCTTCGTCAGTCAGATTAATACCCATATCCTTCGCCCGCTCAAACGGCATGTGGGTCGTTTGCTCGATATTATTCTGACGGAGTATTGCTTTAGGCTAGAGCGGCAGCCGATTCGACAAGCGCTGGAATCGACTCGCAAGTTGCCTCAAAACCTTCACCTCGAAGGTACAAATATTTGCAATGCCAAGTGCGTCTTCTGCGCTTATCCTCAAATGGAGCGGGCGAAGGATACTATGCCAGTCGAGCAGTTTCGGCGGATTATGGATGAGTATGTCGCTATGGGTGGTCAGTATGTTTCTCTGACACCGATCGTGGGTGATCCGTTTGTCGATCGCCACCTCTTTGAGCGACTTGATGACTTGAACCAACGCCCTCAAATTCAAGGCTTCGATTTTTATACCAACGGCATTCTAATGAAGCCTCATGTCAGTGAACGGCTGCTGGAATACAGCAAGAAACTGCACGTGCAGGTGTCTTGGGGAGGGTTCGATCGCGAGACCTATCACTCCATTATGGGCGTTGACCACTTTGAGTTGGTGCGCCGTAACGTTGAGGCGTTCATTGCAGCAAAACGCAACTCAGGCTCTTCGATGCGCTTTAGCCTTGCTATGCGATGTCCATCCTCAAATTGGACTGGAGATTTTTGGGAACAGTGCCAGCAGTACGTTCAGGAGGGCTTGCTTGAGCTTCAAGGAGTCGTAACTTTCGACTCCTGGGCAGGTAAAGTCAAGAGCGACGCGTTAAGAAACGTCGGGTTGGAACCTGTGTTGCCTCCGTACAAGAGAGGAGCTTGTGAGCTGCTGTACCGGAAGCCCGTCATTCTTGCGAACGGTAAGGTGAACGCTTGCGCCTGTCGGGATGTTGAAGCGGAACTGATTATTGGTGACCTCAACGAATCCTCATTAACAGACATTTGGCATGGATCAGCTATTGATGACCTGATCGATCGTCACGAGCGCGGTGATTTCCCAGATGTTTGCAAACGTTGCACCTGGTACACCAGTATTTACAATCCCCGCAAGTGCAACGCGCGCATTAACAAGACAGCGCTGGCTTTAAACCGTGATTAGCGGTGCAAAATGGTCAACCCAAAGGTTTGCCACAGAACGGTGCAAACCCGTCATCAGGTCGTACACGTTCGTTCAGCGTTGAAATCCTTTCTTGGGCTTTTGCCCCTCCTTATCTTTTGGTTTTGACTTGCTTACCTCTTTCAACGCTTCCTGAAAGAGGTCGTGAAGATGGAGCGGTACGCTGGCGATTTCTGGAAGCTCTGGTTGCAAAGGCTTTTTGTACTCTTGCAGCAGTGGATCGAGATCAGTTTGAAGGTCGAAGGTGGGACGTTCTAGGGTCGATCGCAACACCGTTCCTAACGCTTTTGGGTGCGCTGCTGCTAGACGGTGCCAAACGAAAGCATTAATGGTGGGATCGTCGAGATACTTACGCACCAGCTTCTCTGCGCCTGGAACGCTGTGCCAATCGTCGGCTTGCAGTAGCGTTTCAAACTGGGTGTAGGTTGGCAAAAACATTTGTCCCCAGCGGGGGTGGGCTAAGACTGTCACCGCTTCTGCCTTCTTCAATTCGGGCGGCAGATCAATTTTGGGCGTGACCATCTTGGCGGCAGTTTCTTTGCTTTTTAGCATGGTTGACACGGCTTTGGCATCGGCTCCCATTGCTTCGGCGGCTTCTTCGATCGCTGCTTCGTCCATACCCGCTTCCGCTGCCAGATCTGCCATCGATTTCGATTCGTCAATCCCTGCCTCTGCCAATTGTTTTTTAGTCAGCACTTCCTGAAATTCAGCAACTTTCTTCACCAGTTGATAGCCTGGCAGCGTGATGGCATCACTCCCAAAAAAGTCTAGAAAGTCCTGATGATAGCGTTCGACCGATCGCCATGCTTCTTCCAGCAGTTCTGGCGCGTCGCTATAGAGTGATTCCTTATAGTTCTGCTTGAAGTTGCCGATCGCCACTGCCAGCTTTGGTTTGCCCAGGTTGCCCATCGCTTTCCATGGCGCTGCAAACGTCCAGACGGTATCGGTGATGGGAGCGATTTGAGTCAGCAGAATTTCACCGAGCTTGAAGCGCTGCATTTCTTCTAGCGCTGCTGGATCGTTTGGCTTGACGGTGTAGGGCTTTGCTGTGAGCCAGTTCATCAACTCAAAGCCATCTGGCAACCGATTTGTGACAGCAAACAGCCCGACAAAGCTACGCTTCCAGCCCTTCAGCAGTTGTCGATCACTTTCAGATAGATCAGCAGTATCGGCGATAAAAAGGTCGATCGGTGTTTGATCACCAACGATCCCTTCCACCAAGAAGCGATCGATCACCAATGCCTGCTGGTGCTGATCCGACTGCTGCGATCGTGCCAACTGTTCGGCAGAGTAGCGTTCTAAGGCGGTCGCCAACTCTCCTTCAGCATCCAGCACAAAATCAGCTAAAGCTTGTTTTAGTTGCCGCGATCGCGCCAAAGTTTCATCCACAGTCTGACCTCAATACTTGTCTCGACAGCATACGCTCTTAACATTATGACAAGCAAACATCTGTCCTAACTCTCTAAAACTGGCGTTGTCGCTGGCATCAAAAGCAATCGTGATGGAGCCAACTGCACGAGCCAGGGACGGGGACACTCCTTGAGCGCTGCCCATGCGTTCTTGGACAGTTCTGCTTGCACATGGTAATCCTGAGTGTGCGCGGGAGGAGCATGAAATTTCAGCAAAAGCGTGATCCGATTGGGCGTTTCACTGGTTGAGACTAGCCAGCAAGGAACGGTGTTGGGTTGTGTGCGATCGTGAGTGGTGCGATCGTGAGTGAAGCTGAGCTGTTGCGCTCGGATACCGACATGAGTCAGGCGATCGGGAAGTGGCTCCATCACCTGTAAATGCACTCCCCAATCAGTCGCTTCAATGGTGTTTGGAGAGACTGCCACCGCATGGGAAATATTTTGGCAGCCTGTTAGTTGAGCCACACCGGATGTCGTGGGATGTTCAAACACATCTTGCTTGGAGCCATGCGCGATCGCCACTCCAGCTTCCAGAACCAGGAGATCCTCACACACGCGATACGCCTCTTCGAGATTGTGAGTGACCAGTAGACTCACACCGTCAAAATGGCTTAAGCGCTCGATCATCTCTTGCTCCATCTGACTTCGCAATGCCGTGTCGAGGGCAGAGAACGGTTCATCCAGCAGCAATGCTTCTGGTTGATTTGCCAATGCTCTAGCAAGCGCGACTCGCTGCTGCTGCCCGCCCGACAGTTGCTGCGGATAGCGATCGCCCAGTCCTACCAGCTTCACCGTCATGAGCTGAGCTTCTACCCACTGACGTTTTTCGGCAACAGGCAACCCCTTGGGCAGACCAAACGCAATATTTTGTGCCACCGTCATATGGGGGAAAAGGGCATAGTTTTGCGCTAAAAAGCCGATGCGACGATCGCAGCTTGGCACATTGATCCCCTGGCTAGAATCAAACAGCACTCGCCCATTCAGCACAATACGCCCTTTTGTTGGTGTTTCCAACCCAGCAAGGCAACGCAACAGCAAACTCTTGCCTGCGCCCGAACTGCCCAGAATGCCCAGCGTTGATGTGCCCAATGTTGATGCAGCAATGTCAAAGGCGATCGAGAGTTGAAAGCCAGATAGCTGCGTTTGGATGTCTACGCTTAAGCCTTTTGAGAGGATGGGGTAAGAGGGGGAGGGGGGGAGGGGGGGAGGGGGTGATGAGTGATTTCGAGTTGATCCCGACCGCTGACCGCTGACCGCTGACCGCTGACCGCTGCCTTCTACCTCCTGCCTCCTGCCTTCTGCCTCCTGCCTCCTGCTTCCTGATTGCTGCCAACGATTGACCACAAAAATGCCCGACAGAGAAAGGCTCATAATTGCGATCGCCCAGAACCAGGCTTCCTCGATCGCGCCTGCCTCCACCGCAAAGTAAATCGCCATCGGCATCGTTTGCGTCTGACCGGGAATATTGCCCGCCAGCATCAGCGTGGCACCAAATTCGCCCAAAGCTCGCGCAAACGCCAGCATGGTTCCAGCAACAATGCCAGGAAGTGCTAACGGCAACAGTAGACGACGAAACACTCTCCACTCAGAAGCCCCTAAGGTTCGAGCCACTGCGAGGAGGCTGCCATCAACTTGTTCAAACGCGCCCAGGGTGGTTTTGTACATCAACGGAAACGCTACCACCGTTGCTGCCAGCACTGCACCGTACCAGGTAAACACAACGCTGAAGCCAAACGGTTGCAGCACCTGTCCAGCAACACCGTTTTTGCCAAACAGTAGCAGCAGCAGAAAGCCAATGACCGTCGGCGGTAGCAATAGGGGAGAGATCAAAAGACCTTCCAGCAAGAATTTCCCTTTGCCTCGATAGTGCAGCATCCAGTAGGCAACGGCAATACCGACAAAGAATGTTACCACCGTTGCTAAGAGTGCTGTTTTAAGAGAAATCCACAGTGGAGAAAGGTCTGAAGGCATTGAGCAAACTATTTAACGATGAAGCCATACTTCCGCAGAATCGTTTTTGCTTGACTGGAGGAAAGGAATTGGGCAAACTCTTTCGCGGCAGAAACATTTTTGCTGCTCTTGATGACCGCGATCGGATAAACAATGGCAGCATGAGACGATTCACTTGCCGTTGCCACGATCGCCACCTTATCGGTAGTCTTTGCATCTGTGAGGTAAACAACCCCCGCATCGGCGTTGCCTGCCGCGACGACTGCCAGCACCTGACGCACATTGTTTGCCAAGACTAACTTTGGCTTAATCTGCTCTGCAATTCCTAGTTTTTGAAACACTTGAGCAGCGTACTGTCCGGCAGGAACGCTTCGAGGTTCACCGACTGCAATCCGCTTCACGTTCCCGTTCGTCAGGCTAGAGAAGCCAGTAATGCCCGCGATCGAGTTTTTAGGCACAATCAAAACGAGCCGATTTGTCGCCAGATTGCTGCGCGTACCGGGAACTAACAGTACCTTGGCTTCTAGCGCATCTACCTGTTTTTCCCCCGCAGAAACAAAAACGTCTACAGGAGCGCCTTGCTCAATTTGCTGTTGCAGCGATCCCGACGCACCAAAGTTGTAGGTCAGGTTGGCTGGTTTATACAACGGTTTCATTTCTTCTAGCGCGTCTTTCAGGCTGATGGCAGCAGAGACCAGAAGGGATGGTTTGTTCTGAGCGATCGCGCTAGACCCATTAAAAAAACGTAGACTCACCACCAGCGAACACGCGATCAGCAGCCAAGCAATGAAGCGTAGAATTCGTCTAGTCATACAATCTTGAAACTGCGTCAATTGGTAGGATTTTACCAACCAAGCCGTTATTTACCAAGTAAGTTGGTAGACCAATGCCTAGAAAAGAGCAAGGATGGATTACCTTTCAGTCGTCTGAGGACGAACGGGCGCTTCTAGAGCAGTACTGCCAGGAATCGCAGCGCACTAAAACAGAGATTTTGCGGGAGTTGATCCGCAGCCTTGACCCAAAACCTCAAGCTTCTCTACCAGGTCAGCCTGAAGCGTCGGACGTGTTCTCGGCTCCGATCGAGCTTGTTAGTCCGCAACCTATTAGCCCCAAGAAACCAATTAAAGTCAGCTCCCGTAACCTTCTGAAAGGACGCATCAAGCGAATCGTCATGGGATCAGTGAATAGCGAAATCATTTTGGAGATCGTGCAGCCGATCGCACTGGTCTCGATCATCACAAAAGTCTCTGTAGAGGAACTGGAGCTTGCTGAAGGACAGGAGGCGTATGCGGTCATCAAGTCGAGCGATGTGGCGATCGCTAGAGAGTAGGCGATAGTCTTCCACAGATGCCTTTCATGCGTTTTTTAGAATCAGGGTAAGGAGGGTTGTGATCAGGCGATCGCGTTCCAGTGGCATCATTTCTTTGCCGTAGAGCATTTCTTGCATCAAGACAAACGACACCAGAGACCCGAAAAAAATGTGTGCCATTGCCTCGGAATCTGCGATGCCAAGTTCTGGATGTGCATCAAAGTAACCGGACAGCAAGCCGCGACCACGCTGGATGACGGTACTCGTCCAGAGCCGAGCCAGTTCTGGAAACCGTTCTGACTCACCGATGATAATTCTAATTACTGACAAATAATTCTGATCGGCAACCTTGGTTAGATATGTCTCAGCAAGCTGGCGCAACCGAATGGCTGGATCGCCATCAAAATCTTCTAGAGAAAACACGCTACGGAAGCGATCGAGCGTGACTTGCTCCATTAGCGCCTTAAACAGCCCTTCTTTATCCTGAAAGTGACTGTAGATCGTTTGCTTTGCAACACCTGCTTCAGCCGCAACCCGATCCATGCTCGTCCCAGCATAGCCCGATTGCAGGAAGATCTGCATTGCGCCCTGCAAAATCTGCTCTCGCTTTTGATTCGCGGCTTGACTCTCCTGAGGAAGGGTTGAACGATCTTCAGGCTGAGAGATAGAGTCCTTAATCATAGTAATAAGCGAGCGCATAAGAAGGCAAAAACTGGGATATTAAATTTTCCAGCGTTTTGTTGTCTGATCATACTAGACAGTCTAGTATGATGAACAAAATCATTCCCAGTTGTATTTAGCCGTTAGTTATCTAAGGTTCACTATGGCTACCAGTCTTCCAGGATCAACCGCTCCAGAAGCATCATCGTCACCCGCCAAGCGACAACGCAAGCTGAGTCCTCGCTTGCTCATGCTTCTAGGCGTTGTTGCGATCGCCGGAGTGAGTGCTGCTATCTGGTACTTTCTGGCGCGTCCGTCCGATCGCGACTTGCGAGTCAGCGGGCGCATTGAAGGCTATGAGACGGATGTGGGTGCAAAGACAGGTGGGCGAGTCGATGCGATCGCCGTTCGAGAAGGCGATCAGGTCAAGCAAGGTCAAATGCTTGTTCGCATCAGCGACACTGAAGTACAAGCACAATTACGAGGCGCGGCTGCAAGGGTTATTACTGCTCAGCAGCAAGCACAGCAAGCACAGCTTCAAATTGCTGTGGTCGAAAGCCAGATTCGTGAATCGCAACTCAACGTCTTGCAATCGCAGCAGGACAGCCAGGGGCGTGTTTACCAGGCGGCATCAAGCGTAGCCTCGTTGGAGGCGCAACTGAAGCAGGCACAGGCACAGTTAAATCTAGCGAGGGTGACGCGCGATCGCTATGCCAATCTCGTCCAGGAAGGTGCCGTCACGCAAGAGCAGTATGACCAACAGGAAACCAGCTACCAGAACGCCCTAGCCACCGTCGAATCGGCTCAGAAACAAATTGATGCCGCTGTTGGTGGTCTAGCACTGGCACAAAGCTACCGGATCAACCCTGGCATTCGGGATGCTCAACTGGGAGCCTTGCTACGCCAGCGACAAAGCGCTCAGTCGCAGTTGAAAGCCGCCGAAGCCGATATCAAAAACGCGCAGGAAGCCCAGAAGCAAATTCAGGCGCAGATCGACTATCTCAACATCACCAGCCCGATCGATGGCGTGGTGACAGCGCGTAGCAAAGAGCCTGGAGCCGTTGTTACCAATGGACAAACTGTCTTATCCCTCATTAATCTCAACACGGTTTATCTACGCGGCTACGTGCCAGAAGGCAATATTGGCAAAATTCGCGTGGGGCAAAAAGCGCGAGTGTTTATTGATTCTGATCCGACGCGTCCGCTAGATGCCAAAGTCGTCGCGATCGATCCCCAGGCATCGTTCACACCAGAGAATATCTACTTTCGAGACGATCGCGTGAAGCAGGTGATTGGCATCAAGATTGCGATCGACAACCCTGACGGCTATGTGAAGCCCGGAATGCCTGCTGATGCTGAGATTGTGCTGGAGTAAGGGCAGAGGAGTGAGGGGAGAGGAGTGAGGGGTGTATGAATGTAAGCGCCACTAGCAGGGTGAACTGCTGATTTCTGACTGCTCAACTCCTGATTTCAACACATGGCTGAATGTCTACTGAGAAACCAAGCCTCTGAGAGTTGCTACAAACTATGCATACAACCTCCTCCTCTCCTTCTCCCCACCGCGAAGCGGAAGCAAGCTATGCCCCCCTCTCCTCACCCCTCACCACTGCGATCATCCAGGTCAAGGGACTCCAAAAGCGGTACGGTAGATTAACCGCCGTGCGAGGAATCGACTTTGACGTGCAAGCAGGCGAAGTGTTTGGGCTGATTGGACCCGATGGAGCAGGAAAAACGACAACTTTTCACATTCTCGGCGGCATTATGGAAGCCACCGCAGGAGACATTCAGGTATTGGGGCAAGCGCCTCGTAAAGCACGACTGGGCATCGGTTATCTGACGCAGCAATTTTCGCTGTATCTAGATCTGAGCCTGGATGAGAATCTGCGTTACATCGCTGGCTTGCGGAGTGTGAGCGATCGCGACTTTGCCGAACGACGCGACAAATACTTGCGGTTGATGAGTCTTGAGAAATTTGGCGATCGTCTCGCAGGGCAGCTATCGGGCGGCATGAAGCAAAAACTAGCGCTCTGCTGTGCCCTGATCTACAAGCCAGAAGTGCTGTTGCTGGACGAACCCACGACAGGCGTTGATCCCGTTTCGCGGCGAGAATTTTGGGATGTGTTGGCAGCGCTTGCCAATGAAGGCGTGACGATCGTTGTGGCAACTCCATATCTGGATGAGGCGGAACGCTGCAACCGCGTGGCGCTGATGTACGAAGGGCAAATTCAACAAATTGGTACGCCAACGGAGCTAAAGAACAGCCTGGGATTGCATCGCTTAGAAGTGCGTACAAGCCAGCTACAGGCAGTAGAACAGACCCTTGAGGCACAGTCCAGCGGCGCAACTGCCATTCGTGATGTACAAACCTTTGGCGATCGCCTGGATGTTCTCGTCAGCGATATTGAAACAGGTGAAACGCAAGTCCGTCAGTTGCTGCATCAGGCGCATCTGCCGCTCGACAGTCTCGACCAGACACAACCAACTCTAGAGAACGTCTTCGTCACTCGCTTGCGCCAACAGGGACTGGAACCGCCGTTTATCTCGTTTCCGCGATCGATACAGCGCGATCGTTCTCGGCTCTCTACCGATGCTGCCATTTACGCTCACAACCTCAACCGCATGTTTGGCACGTTTCAAGCAGTCAAAAACGTCAACGTCGAGGTGCGCTATGGCGAAATTTTTGGTTTACTGGGTGCCAACGGAGCCGGAAAAACCACCACGATTAAAATGCTGTGCGGCTTACTAGAAGCCAGCTCTGGCGATATTTCTCTCGGTGGTGAAACGGGTAACCTGCGCAGCGGCGCACTCCGTAGACGCATTGGTTACATGAGCCAAAAGTTTACGCTGTACGACGACTTGACGATCGCCCAAAACCTGGAATTTTACGCAGGCGTTTACAGCATTCCTCAACGCTTGCGGCGCGAAAAAATTGCCTGGGTCATCGCCATCTGTGGCTTGGAAGGGCAAGAGAACCTGCTGACTGGACAACTTCCCGGCGGTTGGAAGCAACGCGTTGCGTTTGGGGCATCGGTCATGCACGAACCCGAAATTTTGTTTCTTGACGAGCCAACTTCTGGAGTTGATCCCTTGGCACGTCGGCAGTTCTGGCGACTCATCAACGACTTCGCTCGTCAAGGGACAGCAGTGCTGGTGACAACGCACTATCTTGAAGAAGCCGAGCAATGTAACCGCATGAGCTTTCTAGTAGCAGGTGAAACCGTGATTGAAGGCTCTCCCAGCCAGATTAAAAACGCTCAACCAGGAAAGCTTATTGAAATTACGCCCGATCAAAATCAAGCCGCCTCTGACGTGTTGAAACAAACCCTCGAATTCTGGCGTGTTTCTATCTTTGCCGATCGCCTCCACGTCGTTGTAGATGACCCCCATACCGAAATTCCCCAACTGCGCGATCAACTTGAATCTAATCACATCAAAATTCACTCTTTACGTTCCATTCCTTACTCTCTAGAAGATGCGTTTATCAGCACGGTACAACGATCGCAGAAATAATTATGAAGCGTATTCTTGCTCAGTGTGTGAAGGAATTAGCGCAATTTCGGCGCGATCGCTTGACGTTGGCGTTAGCATTTTTACTGCCGTTAATGACACTCTTAATTTTTGGGTTTGCGATCCGTTTAGAGTCTAAAAATATTCCCTTAGTGGTGCAAGATTTTGATCATAGTAATCTGAGCCAAACGTATACTGAACGACTGTTTGCAACCAATCAGTTTGAGCCTGTGCGCTGGTCTGGCAATGATCCAATGCGGGATGCGATCGACAAAGGTATTGCTAAAGCAGCCGTGATTATTCCACCCGATTTTAGTCAGCGCATCAAAGCAGAGAAACAAAGCACTGTGCAGGTATTAGTCGATGGCACTGACGCGAACAATGCGCGCGTGATCAAAAACAGCATTCAAGCAACAACCAACTTTTTTTTAACAAACGATGTGTCATCAAGGACACAACAAATCCAGGCTCGTACTCGCTTGTGGTTTAATCCCGGACGCAAAGAATCGCTTTATATTGTACCGGGCACCTACGCGGTAGTGCTGTGGATTTTTCCGTCATTACTGGCGGCGATCGCGATGGTGCGTGAAAAAGAAAAAGGCACTATTCTACAGGTCTATGCCTCTAGCCTGACTGCCTCAGAATTACTGTTAGGAAAAGCATTGGCTTATCTGCTGGTTGGTCTGTGCGAAGCATTAGGCATCATGCTGTTAGGGGCACTAATTTTCCGTTTTGGCTTCGCTGGCGATCCAACGCCACTATTAGTTGGAACAATCATTTATCTTAGTGCTGCAGTGATGTTTGGCTTACTGCTAGGTGTTCGCAGCGGTAATCAAAATGCCGCCGTACAGGGTGTTTCTCTCGTTGGTTTTATCACAGCCTTTTTGCTCTCCGGCTTTATTTATCCCTTAAGTAACATTCCGTTTCCACTATCGCTATTGCCCAATGTTGTGCCAGCGCGCTACTTCATTATTATCACGCGTGATGCTTTTGTGCGTGGCATCGGTTGGGCAGGGGTTTGGTTTGACCTTCTAATGATGCTTGTTATCGGATTGGTCTTTTTTAACATTGCCCGTCATCTTTTAAGTCGTATGCAGTTACCAGATTAGAGAATGTGATGAAAGCTCTATCTACTTTTCTCAAAAGCTTTTTCGACAGTCGCTTGGTGGCACTGGTGCGAAAAGAAATTAACCAAATCTTGCGGGATAAGCAACTGATCGTTTTGCTAATTGTGCCACCCACACTTCAGCTCTTGCTGTATGGCTTCGCGCTGAATCCAGATGTGCAGTATCTTAAGCTAGGTGTGGTAGATTATGCCAATGTTTCTGTTAGCCGTGAGCTGGTATCGGCATTAACAGAAAACCGTATTTTTGTGGTGGCATCTTATCCATCAACAGAGCAAGAATTAAGTCGTCAGGTCGAGACGGGTAAGCTAACGGCTGGTATCATCATTCCACCAGAATTCAGGCGTAATATCAGTCAGGAAAAAACGGCAGAAGTTCAGGTGTTTATTGATGGCGTTGACGCGAATACAGCTGGTATTGCCAGCGGTTATATTACTCAAATCCTGCGGCAATTCAATCTTACTTTAGCTGGCGTTTTACCCAATCCACTGGTCAAGCCTGAGGTGATTTTTCTCTACAATCCAGGGTTAATTAGTAGCTGGTTTTTTGTACCAGGCGTAATGGGATTTGTGCTGACACTCATTGGCAGCTTAGTTGCAGCGGTGACGGTGGTTCGTGAGAAAGATACGGGAACGCTAGAGCAATTATTAATGACACCCGCCGAAGCCTGGGAAATTTTGCTGGCGAAAGTTGTGCCATTATTTGTGCTGCTGATGGGCGATGTTTTCTTAGCACTGAGTCTAGGACGCATTGTGTTTGGACTACCGTTTCGAGGAAATTTGTTGCTGTTTATTGTTATGTCTGGATTGTATTTATTTGTTGGGATTGGAGTTGGCATTATGCTGGCAACGATTTCTAAATCGCAGCAACAGGTTGTTCTTACCGCCTTTTTCATCAACCTACCAATGGTGCAAACATCAGGCGCGATCGCGCCTATTGAAACGATGCCAGAGTTTTTTCAAGTCGTGTCGCTGCTCAATCCATTACGGCATTACATCACGATCGTGCGTGGCATTTTACTTAAAGGCGTGGGTCTAGAAGCACTGTGGATGCACGCGCTAGCATTAGCCGCGATCGCGATCGTCTTGCTCACCGTTAGCATCAACAAATTCCGCAGTCAGCTTAGCTAAGCTACTGTTGTCTAACCACATTGATGGCTATTTTTTATTTCTAATTTACCTGTGGTTACTGAAGACTGCCTCGAACACTGTTAGTCCACTTTGTCACGCTTCACTCTAAGCGGATTTGCTAAGGTGGAGGAGCCGAACGGAAGGAGCGATCGCTGTGATTCAGTTTGTCCAAAAACTATTGCCTTGTCTAACAGTTGCAATGCCTTTAGCGATCACCATTTCAACAGCAACAGCGCAAACTGCTCCTGCTCAAACAGCACCTGCAACAGGCTGTGTTTCTGGTGCTTCTAACGGTACATATCAGGGCGATCGTCCCCTCACACGTTATGAGTTTGCTGCCGGGATGAATGCGTGTCTGAATCAAGTGAATCAGCAGTTGGAGTCTAACAAAGCAAGTTTTGCGACTCGCACTGATTTCGATGCCTTGATTCAACGCCAGCGAGAGTTGAATGAGCAATTAAGAGAGTTGAGCGATCGGGTTGGTACGATCTCAAACGACGAATCCCCTGCTAAGTAGAAGTTCTCATCAAAGAACGATCGTCTGCCTAACATTTATTTAGGTGAAATTCTGCGCAGTTCTGGCTGAACTTACAAGCCCAATAGGATTTACGTCAAGAGCAGGAGGAAAGTGCTGAGATCTACAGCCATCGTCCCAAAGCTCAATTCGTTCATTAAGGTTAATTGAACCTTCAAACTGTCCTCAAGGCTCTGGCGATCACGGGAAGAGCAGCGATCGTTAAAATTTTGCGTGGAATAAAGATCTTGATCTTTCTACTGTTAATGGCTGAAGTGAGTGGTGGCGAGTAAACTAGAACGTAGCACGAAGTCTCTGTACCGTCCGCTGAACTGTGTTGTTAGCTGGCTGTCGCAACGAGCTAATTCAAAAAACTCTCATATTCATCATGATTACCGATCCAAATCCAATAGTAATCGTCGCCCTTTTTCAAAGCCAATGCTTGATATCCACCACTGACACGGGCAGACCAAAGGTTCTTACCAACTTTCTTGAAATGCAACGAGGGATGAAGTGAATTTTCCTGCCAAAGTTGGTAAGTTTTCCGCGCTTGCTCTTGCATCTCAGGTGATAATTCAGCATATGCTTTCCAAAAATCAGCCGTCGCAAAGGACTTCATCCAGATCCCTCACGTTGTTCGCTGCAATGTCCTCTTCTGCCTGAGCAATGAGACGATCTAATTTTCCTGATGCTAAGTCAGCTTCGATTTGCCGATCCCACATCTCATCAAGATATTCTTGAAGCCATTTTGCTAGATTGCGAACTTCATCCTCTGGCAATTGCTTAATTGCTGATTCAACTTCTAGACGGGTGTTCATCGGGTCAGGCTCTTCAAAGCTCGACGGCGGAAGACGAACAATATAGCCTTCCTCTATTCCTTTGATTTTGTCGAGGATCTTTTTGGGGGATTCTTTAGAGAATGTGACTATATATTCATAGATCAAACCGTCATTGCTCTCGTTTGTATCAATATCCCACTGCAACTCAAGCAACTCGTCATATGCTATGCCAAGCTCAGACGCTAATTTCTGACTTGCCAACTTTTCTTGCATCTCTTCAAGCTGTCGGTTACTCATTGTTCTGATCTCTATATTAATTTTCAAGCTAACGGCAAAATGCAGCGGCAGCAGGGGACTTTCACTCAGCACCAGCGGCGTTCGCATGTCCGCTGCCATGACGTGTTAGCTGGATCACGCCGCCGATCGCTCCCAACCACCTAACCTTTCTTTGTCTTTAGTCAAAAAGGATGTCAGTAACCTGCCAACTAAGCTTGGTGGCATCGAGGCGTGAGCCTGTACTCGAAGTGATAAAGATGAAAGCGTCAACATCAACGTAGCGGTGAATGTCTGCGTAAAAGATATCATTACCACCGTTGTGAGTCTGTAACGTTCCCTGAGAGGTTCGCATGATCACCCAGCCATAACCGTAGTGACTCTTCTGCCAAAAGCCTTCACTGACACAAGGTGTAAACATCTTCTTCTTGGCAATCTCAGAGAGTATCGTGTTTCTCTTAAGAGCTTGATGCCATCTGTGCATATCCATCGCCGTTGAGAGGATGCCACCATTACCACGTAAGTTCCAGTAAGGTCCATCTTTAGCAAATGGGTAGTCAAGCGGTGTGCCCATATCTCTGCTGGAACCTAATAATGACGTTGTATAACCATGTGCCAGCTTATCCGATTGCCAGTCAGGTAGTATATAACCAGTTTCCATCATCTCTGCTGGCTCGAAGAGATTCTTACGCAGGTATGTTTCGTATGATAGTCCTGTCACAAGCTCGATAATCGCAGCCAACAGGCTGTAACCTGCGTTTGAGTATTCATAGGTTTTGCCGGGTGGATTTTTAAGCTTGGCACGCATGGCTAGGTTGATGTACTCGTCTCTCAGAACAGGGTCGTAATCATTACCCAAGCTTTCTGGAAAGCCTGCTGTGTGTGTGAGTAACTGGTGCAGGGTGATATTTTTCTTGTCTTCTGGAATGTTGTCGAAGTAAAGGCTGATTGTATCTTCAACCTTGAGTCTACCTTGCTCCTCAAGCTTAAGGATGGCAGCGGCGGTAAACTGCTTGGTTACGGAACCGATGTCAAAGATTGTGTCTGGTGTAACCGGTAATTTTTCCCTGCGATTGGCGAAACCATACCCCTTAGCTAGAATCAACGTGCCATCCTTTTCGACAACAAGCGAACCTGCGTATCCCTTGCTTGCTTCATTCGTTATAAAGACATCTACTTGCTCCGCCACTTTGCCCTCAACTGTTCCGCGTGTTGGCACGTCAGTAGAACCGCGACTAAAGAGTAGAACACTTAATAAGATACACAAAAGAAAAATACTGAGGAATAACGCTACCGATCGCTTCCTGAGCGTTCTCGGACTCACCAACAACCTCCAAATACGAGTGCAAGGACTTTGTGCGGAGCCAGCTAACTATTGTTTAGACTGATTTTAGCCTCTCTAATCTGGATAACCACCCGATTTGGGGTGATTAAGCAGATCGAGATCTGGCTAAGATCCAGCATCCAGGGATATAGGCTGAAATTTTGTTTGCATACCTACCCAAATTGGGATCTTATCCGGCTTCAGATCTGGATAACTATCCTCTTCCAAGAAAGCCGTTAACCATGCTGAATTTTTCCAGGACTAAGAAAATTCAGCTCTGGTGGTTTTATGGAGCGATCGCCTCACCGCACTAACCTGATCGACTAATTCAACGTTTCCACCAACTCCTTGATTTTGCTGCCCTGTCGATCGCGCAAGTTTTCTGGGAAACTGACCTCGATCGCAATTTTGCTGCCAGATTCATCACTGAAAGCTTCGACGGTTTGCACCTGAGCTAGAAGTCGTTTGGGTAAAGCCTCGTTGACAGTCTGGCTCAGAAGTAGCCCGACGAGTGGTTTCGTTTGGTGCATCGCGTCTAGATTTTGAATGACAGCGCTGTCTAACTCTAGCTTGAGGCTGCGAACACCAATTTCAGTGGCGATCGCCGTATAAAACTGTCCTTCCCAGTAAAGCTGTGCCACGGCTCGAATGCTCTTGCGGATGGCTTTGATACTGGCGGCAGGTTTTGGTTCCCGGAACGATCGCGAAACGCTGGTGGCGATGAACTTGAACGACTCCATTGGGTCATCCACAATACCTCGTTCCTGCGAGTACCATTCTCTGACATCCGAGTAGATGACCAGGCTGAGGGCATCAAGTTGAGCACGGCTGGGCTTCAGAAAATCGATCGCCATCACAACCTGCGTTTCATTCAGCAGCGTGACGCGAATGATGCGGGCATTTACAAACGCGCGCATACCGTAATCGCCAATTAACTCCAGCTCAATTTCATCTGGCAGGTTGAGCCAGCTATCCAACAGCAGTTGACAGCCTGTTTCACTGACGTTGATGGTTTGTCCGCGCCATTCTTCTCCCTGGCTGTAGATGATGGCTCCTAGCTGGCGATCGAGCCGATGTGCCCGTCGCAACTGCGGCTGCTCAAAGGCAACTAACAGCGCTGAAATCAGCAGCACCAGGTTGAAAAAGCACCAGAACATATTGGTGATGACCGCTTCCGCAACTTCTGGTCGCAAGATCAGCCACAGTGGTACAGCCAGTACCGAGAGTATGACCAAAATCGTCACGATGACCAGCGCACGAGCCGATTGCCAGTCAAAACTCCGCTTGGTCACCGACGCGCCTTTATCAGTGACGTTAAAGCTACCGAGGTTGGGGTTAAGCAATGCCAATAGCGTCACAATGCCAGCCTGAAACGACATCGCAAATTCGTAAATCTCGTTCCAGAAGGAAAAGCGGACGTTTTTGTAGGTGATGTGGTTGGCGTAGGTGGAGAGGAAGATATGCGGCATGGCGTATGCCAGCGTTTCCAAACCCAGACCTCGAATCGGGTTGATGCCGAAGAGAAGGAAAAGCGTGGGGGCGATCGCGTACATCAAACGCGGAAACCCGTAGAAAAAGTGCGAGGTGGCGCTGAAATAACACAGTCGTTGCGGAATCGTTAAGCGCAACCGGGGATTCAGCAACGGGTTCTCTAGCCGAAGAATTTGCGCCATGCCTCGTGCCCATCGCACTTGCTGTCCCACATAGGCGGAAAACTTCTCTGGTGCCAGCCCCGCCACCATAATTTTGTCGTAGTAGACCGACTCATAGCCTAGTGAATGCAGGCGAAACGAGGTGTGACAGTCTTCAGTGACGGTTTCGGTCGCAATGCCGCCAATTTGCAGCACGTAGTCTTTACGAATGACGGCAGCAGAGCCACAAAAGAAGGCTGCGTTCCAAAAGTCATTGCCCTTTTGCAGCACCTTGTAGAACAACTCGTTACCCACAGGCACTTTACCCGCCGTCAGCAAGTTGCGCTCAAACGGGTCGGGATTATAGAACCAGTGCGGCGTTTGTACCAACGCCACGTTGTCATTTTGGAAAAAGCCAACTGTGTTTCGCAAAAAGTCGCGCGTGGGGATATGGTCACAGTCCAAAATCAGGATCAAATTGCCATAGGTCTTTCGCATGGCGGTGTTGATGTTGCCTGCTTTGGCGTGGTCGTTGTTGTCTCGCGTCATCAACGTGCAGCCCAACTCGGCGCACATTTGACGCAGTGCTTCCCGACGTGCCCGGTACTTTTCTGCCCGACCATCATCCAGAATGTAGACGCGTTTTTTGTTGGCGGGATAGTCGATCGCCAGCGCCCCCAATGCCGTCTTGCGAACAATTTCTACATCTTCGTTGTACGTTGGAATATAGACATCGACCGTCGGCAACTGCTGCTCTGGAATCGCTGACAGATCGGGCGGCTGACGATCTTTGAGCTTGAGCGTCTGGAAAAAGGCAAGTGCCAGCGTCATGATGGCGTACAGCTCTGCCGCAAACAGCAAAAGACTGAATGTGCTGTTCAGCCAGCCATCCAGATTTAACGTGTAGCTGCTGCGGTAATAGACGTAGCGGAACGTGGTGATCAGGCTGAGCCAAATCATGAACAGGTGCAGGTAGTCGCTCGTCTGGCGTTGGCGTAAGCCTGTGCTGTCGCGTGTATCGCCGTACCGTTGCTCAATTTGTATGACGACCCAGCCTAGCAGAATGAGTAGTAAGGCGACGATCGTCTGCTGCCAGGTGGTCAACGGGGTAATAATGAGCGGGATCGACAAGAGCAGCAACAGCACAATTAGCCAGAGCAACTGGAAATTGGGCGCAAAACGAAGGGTGCGATCGAAAAAATTAGGGAGCCATTCTGTCAACCAGATCGTCAACCGTTCTGCTTTACCGCGACGGCGCTCAGACCGCACTTCAGCCGCTGGACTCGTCATTTTTTCTCTCCCTCAAGGCGTTTAATGTAGAGCTGAACAATGCCGTAAAGCAGCAGGCATACCATCACGATGCCCGTTGGCAAGAGGAACCAATTGTCTTGAAGAAAGCGGGACGACGCTGCCAGTAGATTGGTCTGTGCAATGCGACGCTGAGGCTCTTGCTGTAGAGACTCAAGTTGGTAGGCGTTAGAGTCAAAGACAGAAGCGGCTTGCGCATTGGCGCTGATCAGCACCGTATCCCCTTTGACTTGGAAGAACCAGGGATCTTGGTTCAAAACGTCTTTCACCGTACTCAGACCGCTCGCCTGCTGCCCGCTCAGCGCCAGTACAGTACGCTTGTCGTTCCACGGCGACATCACTTCTTTAATCACTCCACCTTTATCGGGCAGCGTTTGGATTTTTTGCTGCTGCCATAGACGAGAAAAGACGCTGCCCAGGCTGAACCCCTGCTTGGTATCAAACGCTTCGGTAAAAGGAAACTTATCGCGAGTGCCAACGCCAACTAGATGGCGTTGCTTTCGCACGTCGTCGGGCAGCGTGCCTGTTGTGTAAACATCCAGCTTCACCGACTCAGCCTGACTCAGCCGTCCGAGGCGCTCACTGAATGCCAGCATGGTTAGCAGTTCAGTTTCAGAGGGCGAATCAGGCACCACGATCGCCGTACCCGATAAATCCTGCGGTGCGGCAAAAGGATAACCGACCTGAAGTAGCTTCAAATCAGGCAATTGCACGGAGCTATCGCGCTTCAGCTTAAAGCGCGTGTCATTGGCATGAACGGTGCCCCAAAGCTGCTGATCCGTGACGACACCGCATTGTCCCTGCTCGCGGGCAGTCAGGCGAAAGGCGATCGCCAGCTTAGAGGTCGGCGTAATCAGATTTTCAGGCAAATTCACATTGAGCGACTCTCTGCTTGCGCCTGTTTCTGAGGTCAGTCGTTTACCACCCACGACCACACCATCCAGCAGCACTTCTACCGCCGACGTTCTGGGGTTCACCTGGGGGCTGTAGCTGTAGACCAACTCCATTGAGCTGCCCCGCGTAAAGTGATCATCCGGCAGGGCGCGAAAATTCAACTCTACGGGGGGTGCTGACGCACCTCGAACCGTCGTGTCCTGGAACGGCTCTTGATCCGCTCCTTTCAAAGCACTGAGCTTAAATTCATTGGCATCGGGTAGTGCCCGCTCCCATTGCCGTGCGGATGGTGTGGGGACATCATCCAGATTGTCAACCAGGATGGCTTGTCCAGCACCAATGCGGCGGTTTGTGGGCTGGACAAGAAACTGCGCTGCTTTCGCTACACCGTCCGCTCCATTGCCCGTAACGATCAAAATTGGGTTGCCACCTTTGGGCGTTGCTGCCAGCATCAACACCCCCACATCGCCCGGAAGGGCGTTTTTCGCTCCGTCTATAATCTGGTTACCAGATACGGCAAATGGTAGCTTAAGTGTTTTTAAGAGCGGTTGCTCAGCAGGCGTGCCCAGAATGACCAGACGATCGTTCCACTGCAAGTCATCAACACTTTTCACAAAGCGCGTGTTCAACGGACGAAAATCTGCCAGCCGTCCCATTGCTGCCTGAAATCGCCCTGTGGCTGTCAGCCAGGACTCGCTCATCATCGCGGGGCGGATGTAAGCGATCCGGTTAGCATCCAGGCTCAAGCTGTCAAAAAAGGGATAGGGAAAACGGCTCAAATCCAGCGGGATCGGCTGTGGCTGGTAGCTAAACAACAGCTTGGAGTCAGGGAGGACTTCTGTCCACAGCGCTGGATCGGCTGGGTTAGAGCATTTGGCATCAACATTCTGCTGCGCCACGATCGCAATGTCGTTTGTATCCTGAATCAAATTGGTTGGAATATCAACCAAAACCTGACCAATTTGAGACTGCTTGCGATTCAGTGCCGTACTGCCAACGCTGGTGCCATTGACCCTTACAGTCAGGTTCGATCGCGTCGCCAGTAACGCAGGCGAGTGCTGAAAGCGAATGAGTGCCTTCGCTGACTGAAGGCTCCAGTTGCGAGGGCGAGTAAACGCCAGTTGTCTCTCAGCGTAAGTCCCTTGCAGCCGTAGACGATTGCCCACGATCGGGCTGCGGTTAAACTCCAAAACGTACTGGCTGGCAGGTGTTTTACTGGCAGAAGCACCGCTAGGCTTTGTATTGGGCTTAACCTCGGCTTTCGCTGGTGCAGGAGCAGGAGTCACTGGTGCAGGCTGAGCAGAGTCTGGTTGAGCAGGGGCTTCCGCAGGCGGCGCTGGTCGGTAGACAGGCGCTTCGCTCGGTGCTTTGGGCAGCGTGAAGTCTCGAATAACCTGGTCTTCTTGCTTTTGGACGTTTGTAGACTGAGCGATCGCGGGTTCGTTCCATTGTCCGTGCAGCAGCGGAATGCCAAACCCGGTGATGAAAACGCTACAGCAGAGCAGCAGCAACCAACCCAGGGGCGTGAGGTTGAGCGGATAACCGGGCGATCGAGATAGATGTCGAAGCCGATGAAAAAAGCGTTTCATGGATGGGGGGGTTGGGTAACGTTGGCAGGTTGCAGAAGCGGAGCCGAAATCGCAATCGAGGGGATTAACCCAAACCAGACCAGGTTTTGGGTGTAGTAAGCCGCATTGTTCTCCCAGATCCCGTTGCGATACTGGGGCATAATTTTCTTCTGATAGATTGCTTCAGCCGTCTGCGGATCAATCAGGCGAAAAGCACCATAAAGCGCACCATATTGAGCAGTGGCTTCGTAGGTGACGGCAGGCTTACCTTGAAGATCAAGCTGGGCGGGAATTTTTTGCTGCGATCGCCACATCTGCTGCAACGAGACTAAATGCTGTTGCAAATAGCTCTTGGCTCTCGGTTCGCCATACCAGGCAGCATCTAAGGCAACGCGCCACCATACGCGATAGGCATCAAACCCATAGCGGCTGACGATCGGCTCTGCCCCTAAAAGCGCTTGAAACTGCCCATTTGTCGTGTCGAGGGCAAGCCAATCGCTGGGTAAATTCACGGTTGAAAGCGCCGCCGACTGTTCCAATACCTGATAGCTGCTATTGACTAAACTCGACCAATCGCGGGCGCGATCGACCTGAGCAAACAGACGAAAGGCAGCAGGCGAAAAGTAGGACGGGTTAAGCAGGAGCTTCGTCGGCTGCTGGAAGGCTTCCCTCGGTCCCGGTAGCAGGTAGCGCTGGTCGCCAACAGGAATGACTGACAGTGCCCACAGCGCTCGTAGCTTCGTTTGTGCCAAAGTCAAATAAGCAGGACGATTCCAGCGCCGACTCGCCAAAATCAGGGCGGTAATCGCATCCACATCAGCATCACTGGCAAAATTGCGATCGAGAATGCCCCACTGTTTCTGCTCATTGCGTCCCCATTTCCATGCCCAGAGGCTGTCTGAAGGTTCGCCGCGCTTCAGATTTTTTTCTGCCCAGGCAAGCGTCCGCGCAAACGTTTGAGGATCGTCAATCATGACCGATCGCAGCATGGCATACGCCTGCCCCTCTGAGGTTGAGCGAGCCTCTGCTTCCCAATCAATCACGCGTCCATCTGCCTGAATAAAGCGCTGGCGATACGCCTCCCAGCTCTGTTTCAGCACCGTTGGGTCAACGGTTGAGGGTGTCGGTGAAGCGGTGGAGGCGATCGGGTTTGAGGCGATCGGTTTTTCCAGTGAGGGCAAAGGGACATTCTGCGCTTGCAACTGATCGCTGCCACGACAGCCGCTCATCCATGTCGATGAGAGCATCAGAGTCGTCATAAGTAATGGCATGGCGAAATTCAGTCGCATGGTAAGTAGACCTTCAAAATTCGCTTTCTTCGCCGCAAAATTCGCTGTCATGACTGCTCAATAGCGTGGGGAGTGTCAATAGCGCTCCCACGCGGGCTGAAAACCCCGTTGTTTGAGAAAGTCTTCCTGAATTTGCTGCACCCGACGCGACAGATTAGAATCGGCACTACCGTTAGCGCTCTGTTGCAGTTGAAGCTGCTCAAACTGTTGAATTGCCTCTAGAGAATTGCCCTGTGCAGCGGCTAGTTCTGCTAAAGACTTCCGCGCCTCCAAATCATCGGGTCTAAAGGTCAGCACCTGATTGTAAAGACTGCTGGCAGAGTCAAAGCGACGCTGCTGGAAGCGAATGCCGCCTAAAGCGGAGAGCGCGTCAGCATTATCTGGTTGCTGCGCCAGGATAGCTCGATAGGCAGCATCTGCCTGACCGAGATTGCCCAATGCCTGCGCGAGTTGCCCCTGCAAAAAGTACAGCCCTACGTTGTTGCGATCGCCCGACGCATTTCGCACACGGGCAAGTAGCTGGTTCACCTGTGCCTGCGCCCGATTCGGATCACGCTCTGCGAGCACTTGCACCAGCCGCACCTGCACCTGCACGTTGCCAGGGTCTGCTTCGATGAGTTTGGTGTAGAGCGCTTCTCGCTGCGGAGACGGCGGCAACGCACCGACCAGACTGTAGAGTTCGGGTGAGGTATCGCTGGGGGAACGAGTCTGCAACCAGGCATTGAGCGACGCTTCGGCTTCGGTAGCAGAAATTCGACCCGCCTGATACGCGACACTGGTACGCCCTAACTGCACCTGCAAATCTTGCGGATTTTTTGCCAAAAGCTGGTCGTACAGGGCAAGCGCATCACCCGAACGACCTTGAGCCAAGCGAATCCCAGCCAAACCGCGCAGAGCCGCTGACTGTACGTCCAGATCGGCAGCAGTATTGCTGGAGAGGGTTTGATAGCGTTGGGCAGCGGCTTCTAGATTGCCCTGACGACGATCGATTTCTGCCAGCAGCAATTGGGGTGCCTGATCGTTCGCACCCACGGCTGTAGCTTGATAGGTCGCCAGCGCGGCTTTTGCCCCTGCTAAATCATTCTGCTCAATGAGCAGTTGCGCCAGTCGAAAGTTGAGAAAGGGTTCGTTCACATTCGCTTGCAGCAGGCTTTGATAAACGGGCAGCAAGTCTGGATCAGGATCGATGCGAACCAGTGCCTTCGCGATCGCCTGCTGCTCAGAGGGATTGCTGGGCAGCGGTTGCAGCAACGATCGTAATTGTTGTCGCAAATCGGCTCTGGACAGTGACCCTAGCTGGTTTTCTAGCGTCAGCTTCTGCAATGCCAGCACGCGATCGTTGGGCTGCTGCTGCACAAGCTGAGTGTAGAGCTGGAGCGCTGCCTGACGCTGTGACGGGATACCACCCAACACATCTGCCGCTTCGCGCACTAAGAGCGGTGACGGATTGAGCGTCGTGGCGAGTACCTGACGATACAAGCCCGCTGCTTCGCTGAGCAATGCTGGCATATTTTGCCGCTGCCCGATTTCGTTTAGCGCTCGTGCCAGTGACAGGCGGGCATCTGTGCGACCACGTAAGGGATCGAGTACTGCCAGCGCTTCCGTCGGTTGTTTGTTGTCCAGGTATGCCTGCGAAAGTTCCGATCGCAACTGAATGGCAGTCGCATTGAGCTGTCGCGGTAGCTGTGCCTGGAGGATGACAATGGACTGCTCGGCGTTGCCAGTACCTCTGAGCGCTCTGGCGTAGGCGATCGTTGCTTTGCCTGTAATCGGTTTGCCTGTCGTCTGATAGCGATTAAACAACGCTAAGCCCTGAGCGTAGTTGCCGCTGTAGGTGTAGACCTGAGCAGCACCCAGCAGTACCTCTGGCGTTGGGTTTTGCTGTAGCACTAGCTCATAGTCCGTCAGCGCAGAAGCGAATTGCCCTTGATAGCCATACAAAAGGGCACGCTGCGCGCGAGCATCGAGATCATTCGGGTTGAGGGTAAGCAGCGTCGTCAGTGCATCAATGCCCTTTTGCTGCCACTCTGGACGAAACCCACCGAGAATACCGACCGTTTTGAGCGCCAGTAGATTGTTGGGTTCCTGTGCCAGCACTTGCTGATAGGTTTGCCATGCGTCGGCATCGCGCCCAGCACGACGGTAGGCGATCGCCAGCCCTAGCTTTGCCTCAATCGAGCCAGGGTACTGCCGCACCGCACTCCGAAACGTGGCGATCGCATCGGCGACTAACCCCTGCCCCAACAGCGTAAAGCCCTGCCGCACGGCTGCTGGAACGGCTTCCTGAGCGTAGGCGATCGACATCCCTAATGGTTGTACAAAGGGTACGCCTGTGAGCAATCCGCTGAGACAGACGGCACTGATTAATGTTTTCGTTCGCTTGCCCTGATTCATCGGTTCTACCAGTATTGCTATTACGATCGGTACTGTTTTGGTCAGAGTTACTGAGCCACTTTGCCTCTGGGCGTAACATCAAACTCGGTTTTCACCCGCACACCCGCAATGATTTCCGAGAATGCATTGCGCTCCTGAAGCGAGAAGCCCAATCTCAAGTTAGGCAGAAGACGAAAATCGTAGAAAAGCTCCAGAACGTCGGGATTTTTGGCATCTGCTTGTTGCCGCAGCGACCCGTTGGAAAGACCGCGACCGTATGCCAACCCAAGGCGATCGTCGGGTGCAAAGACATCTAGAAAGTTGAATCCCAGGCTGTACGTCTCCGCGCTGCGGTTAATCGCAACGTTGTTGTACCGTCCATAGCGGGCGAATAAGCCCAATTTCAGGTTTGGAATGAAAAACTCACCGTTTAATCCATACGATTCTTCGCGATCGCCCTTCAAAAAGCCCGTCACGCCATTACCACGGGCAACCTGAAAGATTTCCTGGAAGCCATCCCGTGTACCAGCGTCGCGATCGGTGACGTAGGTACCTCGGATAACCGCATTGCCGTAGCGGACACCAATTTCACCCGCGAACCCATCCAGACTAAAATCACCCAAGTTGCGCGATGAGGAGAAGACCGCTGCCTTTGCCTCAATGTTGTCCGTCAACGTCCAGTTGATCAGTGCCGCTGGACGCGACGAAATGCCCGTTGCGCTGAGAGCCGGATTCGTCTGAAACACTGGGTTAAAGAAATGAGTCGCGCCGTCTTTCGCAAAGCTGTTGCGATCGAAATAAGAGGTCAAATCCAGTTGCCCGACCACCAAACGTAGATTGGGCAGCTCTGGTAGCGAAGCCGCGAAGTACAGCTCGTTCACGCTAAAGCCTTGCGCCTGCGAATCGGCAAACGCGTTGCCATCCGTCAAGTCAAAGGTCGCGCCAAACAGGAGATGGGGCGTGAGCGGATACGAAATCGATAAACGTGCCCGCGCGGATGATTGATCGCCCTGGTAAAGATAAACCCCTTGTAGTTTGATCGACGGGTCGCTGAGTGCCGTGGTGCGAAGTAGCGTCCGTCGCGGCTGTGGCACCGTCGCAGGCTGCGTCCTAAACGCCGGGGGCTGAATCGTGGCTGGGCTGCTGGTCGGCAAGAGCAACGGTTCACTGGTCGTCCCATTGGTCGTTGAGCCAGTGGGCATCACTCCATCCAGAAAACCGGGCGTAGGCAGCGTCGAGTAGGGCGGTGGCGGTGTTGATTGCGCTAGTGTGCGTGAACTAATCCGAGGCAACGATGGCACTAGCAGCGGAGAGCCACCGCAGGCTGCACCACAACTACTCGGTGACGGTGCCAATAAGCCCAGCCCCAAATCAGAATTGGTTCCTACCGTAATCAAAAATGGAGCCTTCTGCTTCGCCACTCTAGCGGGTGGAGCAGACTGCTTCGTTACCGTTGCGGCAACGGACGGTGGCGAAAACGCAGGCAGTTTGGCTCTGGTTGAATTCGTTCTAGCTGAGTTCGTTCTGGCTGGTCTTGCCCGATTCGTCGCGCCAGCCATCTGTTGAATCAGTTCATCTTCATTGGTATAGCCAGACCGGGAGGATTCCATCGACGGTAGAGACTGGGGCGGCGCGATCGACTTGGCTGCGATCGCAGAGGCGGGAGGCTGTAACGCTTCCTGGCGACTTGCCCGCGCATCCGCCAGCTTGGCTTGTTCGTCAGCCATCACCTGCTGGGGCGATGAGTCCGCGCGATCGTGCAGAGGTGCTGGTTTCACTGGTGCCACCCCTACCGCTAAAAACGCAGTTAAAGATAGTGACCCAGTTAACCCAGCCTTCCAGGGTGGCATAAAAGTGGAGACAGTAGACCGCGGCTCAAGAGTCATTCGATTCACACCACAATTAACTAAACGCTAAATCTCGCTCTCTTAAATGGGTAGCCGTAGCTCTAGCAACAAGAGCCGTTAACAAAGCTATCCGTTCAATGAGGCAACCCTGAATGCAGTCTGAAACTTATTTTGAAGCGTGAGTACGCGCACTCACTCCTGGCTTTGTAGCTAAGAAATGCTTGGATTGTTTCCCGAACTATCTCTAACGTTCACGCTTCAACTAGAGCAGATGAAGACGATGCTAAACGTTGGATACGCTGTGCTTAGCTTCTCCATTCTTTACGCGCTCAATTAAATAAGCTCCGGAGAAATGCTAAAAGTTTTGTTCTTTGTAATCAAGACCAAACCATAACGTCTGCGGTGACAATTGAAATCAAAGGAAGTGTAATGTTTAACGTTTTATCGCCACGTGTGCTAAGCCTGGACGATTCTTTTCAGCGTACTATCAAAGCCCTAAGCGTTTCGCTACTGCTATTTAGCGTTGGCTGTACCAGAGAGCGATCGTTCCCAGCCGAGCTAAGTATGAAAGTTGATCCAGCCGATCGTCCTGGCGTTTACGTCATTTCCGGTCAAACTAACGTGTCTGATCAAAGCCGCATCGTCGTTCAAGGTATCCGTCCGTTCACATCATCCGTTCAGCCTATTAGTACAGACGACACTACAAACTACGTCATCCTAGACCGTCAAGCAGTTGTGGTGACGCAGGGCAAATGGCAAGCAACGCTCAAGCTCTGGCAAAGTACGCCTGACGGTCAAAATCAAGAAGCTTGGCAAGTGAATCAGGCTCAAATCCAGCGGCTGCAACCTAGTACTGATGTAGTTTTTGTCGCCGCGATCGACTCTTCCAGCCAACCCAAAGCACTTTCACAACCACTGGACAACCAGGGTAAGAAATTGGAAGGAGCCAATATCCGCTTCACGACTGATGGGCAATGGTATCTCCAGGCAAAACAGACGCTAACAGTAACCCCACCCATCAGCAAAGCTACATCGACAGCATTGGATGCTAATACTTTCGATAGAGATCAGAGTACGCGATCGGAATTGAGTAGCGCACCAATCAACGCCACGGCAGTCAAACTGCCAGAATTGAAGGAGAAACAATCCACTGCACCGCTATCATTCTCGCAGCGTCTGCGTTAGTAATCCGCAATTGGATAGAATCAACAGAAATGCCGAATATAGCTTTTAGCTACATTCGGTAAAAATAAAACTTATCTAACTTATTAGCAAGATAATTCAAGCATTGAGCGATACTTTAGCGGCGCAAACCTCCCGTTCTTTCATTAACTCAAAAACATATCAATCAAAACTGAAGTAAAGCGCCAAATTCAATCAGTAGTTTAACAGCAATTCCATGCATTGTTAAACCGAGTGCCACATTTCTACATATGGAAGGCGAATGCTATTTGACGTGTTCCGACAGCAATTTGACTGGATAACAGCGCTTTAGAAAAAGTGAAATGGCATTGGGAGCCAGAAGGGGAGCATGTCACTTTCGCAAGTGCTAGATTCTGCCCTCATCCCCAACCCTTCTCCCCCAGGAGAAGGGAGCAAGGATTCAAAGTCCCTCTCCCTGGGGAGAGGGATTTAAGGGTGAGGGCGCAAAGGTGACATGCTCCCAGCCAGAAGAGCCTGTTACCTGACCCTTAGCTCCCAATTTTAACCCCAACTTTAGACAGGCTAGCAGTCTTCCAGTCGCTCAGGATGCCATTGGTTGCATCACCCACTGTGGCTTGGCTACAGGTCGATGATGTAGATGCTCTTGGATGTTAGTGGCATGGGCTGGCTGCTGAGAGTGCTTAGCAGGCGCTTTGACATCAGCCTCTAGAGAACTGCGAAGTGTTTCCACCTGAGACATAATTAGCTGAAGCTGATTTTGCAGTTCTTGCAGGCTAGTGTTAGCAGTGGGCAATTCTTGCGTCATCGATCGACTGTCGTAACTAGCTTGCGCTGAACCATTGGAGCGAGTAAAGCTCAAAAAGGCTTGGGCGGCTGCCAGCGTGGAAACCACTGACTGTACCGCAGCTTGGGTTGGCTCCGCGTCGAGAACAGGCTGAATGGACTGAGCGTGACTGACGCGAGTATCAGCAATCGGTGCTTTAGTGTTCGCCACGCCTGACCGAGACGTTGTTGCAGTCGTGTGCGGTGCTGCATTCGGTCGCGTTTCATCTTGAAGAAAGAAGTCCAGCCCAGATGCTTCTAGCCGATGTTCTGCTAGCATTGCCGCTTCTAGCTGCGACTCTTTTTCCTCTAATTTCCGCTGTAGATTGGAGAGCTTCGCTTCTACTTGCCCAGATTTACGGGAAGACTGTTGCCAGCCAGCGATCGCAACACCTGCAACACCTGCCCCGATGCTGAGAATGCCGACGACTCCTACGTAAGGCGCTGCGAAATCCTTCACAGTTCCAGAGAACACAGGCTCCTGGTTCAACTGAATATCAACGGGTCCTGAACCAAAAACAGCTAGAGGCACCGTAAGTGAGGAGAACACTGCACCAGCAAGCACAGTAGCAGGTAACACTGGGTTTTTCGGTGAAGAGACTGACATTCTAGGTAACCTCTAGTATTTGATGTGACAATGAGCTTCTAAGCTAAGGCGATGGGTAGATCTCTGCACAACAAACCGTTTCATGACCTCAAGTTAGCGTTCTCAAACCAGTAATGCTACTGATGGGGCGTGAGCTTCTTCATCACTTGAAGAAATTAATCCATGAGTAAAGTTAATGTAAATCCCAGTGACGTTACGTAAGTGCGGATCGCTCTTACAGAGTGATCTAGGCACGTCTCTTGAGAGCAAGTTGAGATAGAGGAGGGCGATACCATCAAACTTTAGGAATGAGAATTAAATAACATCGACTTTTGCAGGTTAGGTTGAGGCACGAAACCCAAAGCTCATAGATGTTGGGTTTCGCCAAGCTCAACCCAACCTACACAGATGATTTAATCCACGATCCTTAGCCATGTCATTGCCTGGTCTTTGGAAAATACGTTCTGGTGGCACTAGAGCGGTCTTCGTTTGAGTGCGGTACGAGTTCTCAGGTTTTGAGGCAAAAGGCAGGAGGCGGAAGGAAAACTGCCCTCTGCCCTCTGCCCTCTGCCTTCTGCCCTCTGCCTTCTGCCCTCTGCCCTCTGCCCTCTGCCTCTTCGCGACTATACTTCACTTGGTTGGCAACCTCTATAAATATGGGGTGGAGGCATTCTTCTGCGTCAAGAACAGCTACAAGCACCTTTAAGGTGGATATGACTTTATTCTCCAGAGCACTGGAAGTAGACTATTGAGCAATTAGCCTGGTGCCAGCGCTAAAAAAATGGTCATGATTCAGTTGAATTTAACGTCGGCTTGGTAAGCTGTGCTTTAGCGGTATTAGCCCCGACGTGCGTATTGATACGGCAAACAGTTAATCGCTCTTGACCTCTACAGCATTATGCTGAAATCACTTGGATTTATTGCTGTCACAACCGTTGCTGTTTCGACAGTGCTGTCATCTCTTGTTTCTCATGCCACAGCTCAGGAAACGAATGACTACGATTCCACTTGCTATCTCCGCATTGAAGGACGTAGCACTCAAGATTTAGCGCGACTGTGCGGCAAAAAACCAAACCAACCTGCTCGTAAAACCACCCAACCTAATCCAACGGTACGTTCCGCTCCGCCATCATCAGCGGCGATCGCTCCCGATTTAGCTGATGATGAGGATGAATCAGCGACGATTCCCACTCCTCGATCGACCATTCCGTCAACGCGATTCCCTTCATCGACAACACCGACTGCGCGACCGCCTGCAACAGCGGTACCGACCAATCCACTACCAACGCCGCAGCCAACCAGAGTTGCCCCAAACCAAACGCCAGATAGCGATGCCAGCCTTCTACCTGTTCCAAAGCTGCCTGAAAACCGCCAACCGCAGCGAGTAAAGAAAGGAAGCGTCACCGCTAAACTCAAGCCACGATCGCAATCTCAACAGTCGCAGTCTCAACAGTCGCAGTCTCAACAGTCGCAGTCTCAACAGACCGTTGCGTCACTCAAACCGCCATCAACCCAGCCACGGCTGACCCAACCACAGCCAATCCAGCGAACCATCAAGCTGCGCCCGTCCGTTCCGGTAGCTCAAACGTCGCCGCCTCCAGTTGCAGACTTCAGCTTCAAAGCTCCAACTGTCAAGCCGCAGACTTCACCCTTAGAAGCGCTGCTCCAACATCTGTTGGCGCAAAAATATCTGTATCTTTTTTGGGTGTTGTTTCTCCAGGTACCATTGCTGAAGGTGGCGATCGACCAGCGATCGCGCTTCAAAAACCAGAGTCGCAAGCCGCAAGCCAGACCGTTGCGACCTACAGCCAAACCACAGCGGACACGCGTTGGAGAAGCAAGTGCGGCTAGTTTTGACACGCTTACAGGAAGACAAATTGCAGAGAGCCTTGGAAAAAACCAAACGGCTGTGGCGATCGCGCCTCTCACGGAAACACTGGAGCCAGAAAACATCAGCGAAGCAGCAGAATATCACCTGTCGCAAGCCGACAACCAAATCGCTCAGATCAAAGTACTGCTTGCCAGTGCCGTTCGCAATCGTGTTAGCGATATCCACCTTGAACCGACGACTGAAGGCTTACGGGTACGCTACCGCATTGACGGCATTTTGCGCGATGTAACCATGCTGCCGTTGGCGGTGAGTCGGCGGACGATCGTCGCGCTCAAAGTCATGGCAGACATGGACATTTCCGAGAGCCGTCGCCCTCAAGATGCCCGTATTAGTGAACAATATACCTCTACAACAGCCGCGAACCTGGACTTGGATTTGCGGGTGAGCACGCTGCCCTGTGTGGGCGGTGAAAAAGCCGTGATTCGCCTGCTACCCCGGCAAAATCCATTCTCCCAAGTGGATGAACTGGGCTTCACCGGAAAAGCTCTGGCACTCTATCAAGGCTGGCTGAAGCAACCCCAGGGCATGATTATTTTCACAGGTCCGACAGGCTCTGGAAAAACCAGTACGCTGTACACCAGCTTGCAAGCGATCGCCACCGAGCACGTCAACGTTGTCACTGTTGAAGATCCAGTTGAATATATCCTCCCCTCCATCACACAAACGCAGGTCAATGAAACGGCTGGCATGACCTTTCCGGCAGGGCTACGGGCAATCTTGCGGCAAGACCCGGACATTATTATGGTAGGCGAAATTCGGGATGGTGAGACGGCAGAAACCGCTGTGAGGGCTGCTTTAACAGGACATTTGGTGCTCACAACCCTGCACACGAATGATGCGATCGGTGCCATTCCACGACTCAGAGATATCGGACCCGATCCTGGCTTAATTAGTGATGCGCTGCTGGGAGTCGTCGCTCAACGTCTGGTACGACGCGTTTGCCCGCATTGTGCTGAACCTTACACGCCAACCGAGGCAGATTTACAAACGCTGAGTCTAAGTCTGGCAGAGGCAAGCCCACAAAACTGGCGGCACGGAAGAGGATGCTCCCATTGCTTCCACTCCGGCTACTTAGGGCGGGAAGCCATGATCGAACTCTTACATGTGGATGCTGCAATCCGCCAGTTAATCTACGAAGGGTCACTGACGGAGTTAACGAATTACTTAAACGAGAGCCAGTTTGATTCGTTCCGCAAAGCTGCGATCGCTAAAGTAACGACAGGCATCACCACGATCGCCGAAATCCGTCGCGTCTTGCCTGCCAGCAAACTTGGTGCAGACTCTTGATGGCTCAGCAACCTAGCAATTTCCAGGTATGTAGAACGCTGGAGGACGGGGAGTAGGAAGTGGAAGCCAAACACATGAAAATGGCTCAATAGCCGTAGAAATTGCGAAAACGTTCTTTAAACGTCTGAATTTATTGCGTATCTCCTGGAAAATGAGCGTTGACTGTTGCCTGAAATGACGGTGTGCTACCCTCCTCTCATTCAAACCTTTTGCTAGAAAGAGATTTTGCTCCAACGATCGCTCAGCCAAGCGTTTGCTCTCGATCGGCTGCAAACTTTAGCTTCAATCGTTCTGCATTGAGTGCGGCTGTAGCAACCATCATCGACTGTGCAAAGCGATCTCGAAACCATCTATCCAGCACCGTGATGAGAACCATGTTTCGCTTTAACCTTAAATGTTTCCTTTCCAGCTTGTTACTCACAGGCATTACGGGCGTTGTTTGGCTGCCGCCTGCTGCCGCTGCCGCCGATCCCATTCGTGTCATTCTCGATCACGATGGAGGCTTTGAAGATTACTATGCCGTCTTGGTGGTAGCGCTTGCCTCGCAGGGAAAAGCGCCTCCGGTGAAGCTGATTGGGGTCACTACAGCACCCAATGGTGAATCCTACTGTAACAATTCCAACGGTTATCCAGACTTAAAGCAAGCTCTTTTAGGACAGTTCAGCGTGGCTGAAGGAACGATCGATGGCATTACGCAGAAGATTCTATCGGTTGCTCAATACAGTAATGCGAAAATTTATTCTGGGTGTGATGTCAGGGCAACCACAATCTCTGTGCCCAATGAAACGGATGAGTTTGGCAAACCGATTCCTGGCACGGAGTTCACGCCCGTTCGAGTACAGCTTCCGCTGGCTGGTAAACCCGCGCTAGAACCCTGTCTTTTTCATAAAGAATTTGTCTTTTCTGAACGTGATATTGTTTGCTGGAATGAGTTTAACCGACCCTTCCGTGATGAAACGCTGAGGTATGTCTTACCCAAAGTGCAAGACGCTCTCAACACATTTAAGCTGCCAGAGTTAAAGCTGATTCGTCCCAAAAAGAAGGCTCCTGACTTTATTGCAGAGTCCATGTGTGACGCTTATCGCAGTCAAAAACCGCTCACCATTCTTTCGGTTGGTCCTGTAACAAACTTAGCGAGAGCCTACATCAAAATTGAGCGCAACCCTAAAGCATATGGTTGCCCTCGTAAAACTAAACTCTCTGACTTGAAATCAGTTATTTCAACGCGCTTCATGGGTGGTGCGTGGGACACAAACAAGGCTGACAACTTTGATGCCAATGGCAATTACCGCTTGAATGAACCGTTCCCCACCTGGACGGCTGGTAATATCTATTTCCAGGCAGGTGAGCACATTTTTGGGATGCACCATCTCCCGTTCCCTGGCACAAATTTTGAAGCGATTCAGACTGGCGAACAGAAAAAAGCGTTTAACTCGCTCAACAACGCTGAGTTCAATTTCTGGATTGATGCACCCGCGATGGCAAAAGTCTTAAATTCGAGCATTCCTGTGTCGATCGTGCCTTTAAATGCAACCGATTCTGCACGACTGCAAGGCTTTGGCGATCGCCTCAAGAACAATCCGTCCCAGTGTGCAACAGCGCCCGCCCAATTTATCCAAACGTTGCAATTCGCTAACAGTCCCGCTCCAGGCGTTTTTGTCTTCGACACACTGTTCTTTTGGGACACATTAGCGGCAACTAGCCTTTGGAATGATTTTGCTAACTTCGAGAACTTTCATGATCTCGAAATTACAACCTTAACCAATGGCGATCCCACTACTGTAACGGGTCAATTGCCCGCAGCAGAACTCTTCCGGCGAGACATTGGCAGCCTCTTTAGACGAGGGCAAGTGAGCAATCCAGTGACGCTAGCGCTTTCAACAAAACCCGCTAATGGCGACCCTGACTTCAAAACTACGATTCAAAACTACGTGTTTGGCTTAGTTTGCACTGCTCAGTAAGAATGAGCCTTGGTTGAGAGGATGTTTGAGCAGTCTAGAAAGGCTTGGTGGTGACTTTGCTCCTGCCAAATCGCCCGTCTAGATTTTCAAACATCCTTTGTGCGCTATTCACGCCGATGGAGCATTGTCTGATTCCGGCTGATGTCTTGGGGGCAACAGGTAGATCGCACCTGAAAGCCAGGTCAGCGTCACGGCTATCCAGAAGGCAACGATCGCAACCTGCTGCCAACTTCCACCAAGTGGCGCGATCAGAAGAGCGATCGCCGCAATTTGGCTCACCGTTTTCAGTTTGCCCCACAGATTTGCGCCCTGGATTGCCGTACTGCCCTGAAGGCTGGGATTGACTCGCCAACCTGCGATCGTCAACTCCCGTGCCAGAATCAAAAACACACCCCAGGCAGGCACCTGATCCAGTTCTACCAGCGCGACCAGCGGTGCTAACACCAAAAGCTTATCCACCAATGGATCGAGGAATTTGCCCAGTTCTGTTACCTGGTTGAGCTTACGAGCCAGGTAGCCGTCTAACCAATCGGTGCCTGCGGCGGCTAAAAATACAACCAACACAATCCAGCGCTGCATCGTCGTTGGAGCGTGTAAACCGTAAAGTATCAGAGGGACTGCCAGCAAACGAGAGGCTGTAATCCAGGTTGGCAAATTCATGTTGACTCAAGCTTTAACTCTCAGTCCACAGTTTAAACCGCAGCGCCTAAAAAAATAGGACAGCCTTTTAGAGACTGTCCCAATGTTCTATGTTCTCAGGAGAAATTACTTTTCAAGAGAAATGGCAGTTGAATAACCTAATAGATACCCCAAACGCATAACCGTGCTGTGAAGACGTGGCAGTAGCATAGCCTGACAATGGATACCGTATCGACTGAGCCATTGAGTGCTCTAGCCAGTCTTGCGCTCTCTAACACGCACCCTTTTTATCGAGTACGACGAGGATTGTTTTGGCAATCAGATACAAATCGTAGGTGGTCGACCACTTGCGCTGGTACTCGACATCCATTTTAACGATGTCCTCAAAGTCAATGACGGTCGATCGTCCGTTTGCCTGCCACTCACCCGTAATACCAGGCTTGACGTTGAGACGCTCCCAGTGATGCTTTTGGTAACGAATGACTTCATCGACTGTCGGTGGACGAGTACCAACCAGGCTCATTTCTCCCATCAGTACATTCCAGAATTGAGGCAGCTCATCAAGGCTGGTACGGCGAAGGAAACGACCTACCCGCGTGATGCGAGGATCGTTCTTGTTCTTGAAGATGCCACCTTTTGCTTCGTTGTTGACGAGATGCTTCAGTTTGTCAGCATCCATCACCATTGACCGAAACTTCCAGATGCGGAAGGTTTTTCCTTTCAGTCCACAGCGAATTTGGCTGTAAAAAATTGGACCGGGGTTATCAAAGCGAACGGCGATCGCCACTGGAATTGCCACCATAGCCGTAATCGACAGCCCGACCAGAGCACCAACGATGTCGATGCATCGTTTGGCTTTACTGGTAACAGACGGGTGAACGGTACGAGTATCTTCCTGAGGAGGAACGTTGGTAGCCTGACCCGCTTTTTTAGCGCGCTCAGCCAAGGCGATATGGAGAGCAGTTGGGATGTCAGAAGTAGTAATCACGTTCGTAGTTGGCTTTACTAGGGTTCACTTTGCCTTCCACAAACATACGTAATCCCACACGGCATTGCACAGCCTATTCCAACACGTTTGCTCAATCTTTATAACTACTGCCGAATACTATAAAGTTACAACATTTTTCTCTTTGCAATTTGAACGTAATCCGCACTCATATTCAGAGCTTTTACGTAGAAAACACGTCACTTGAGCCAGAGAGGGCGCATTCTAGGAAGAACTAGCGCTTTGCCCAGTTCGGTAGCGACTGCCGCTGCGCCAAAGCGATTTAGGTGGCTGGGGTCTGTAAAGTAATCGTTTTGGTTGAGCCAGCGTTGGCTAAGGTCATGTACGCTCAGCGCGTGCGATCGAGCGAAGCGCTGTAGATAGACCCGAAATTGCGTTTCATTCACTGTACGCGTTTCGTCTAAGTAGATTTGCGTGAGGGGCAGATTCACAAAGACGACCGGAATCTGTCGCGTCTTCGCAAATTTCACAACGTTAGCGAACGCCTCTGTTTGCTTCCCCTCAAGAGTAAAGTCGCGGTAATCAGCATCATATTTGCCTCGAACTTGAGGGTACCGTTGAAAATACTGGTTCGGCTTGAATTGGTCTGATACCGACTGAAAACCTGTTGTGTCCTGAAGTTCAGCAGACGGTAGAGTCTCTGGCTTCGCTAATGGCTCAGGCGCAAGTAGCATTTTGAGCGCTGCCCAACACAGTTGGGGCTGTCTCAACGCTGGATCAAGCAATGGCACAACATTAAAAGACTTTGGTTGGTGAGTAGATTTGTAAGCAGACAGTTTGAGTGAGAATGCCGCGCAGGGTTGCACCATTGGCAATGACTCTGTGAGCAACGTTGGACGAATGCCAAAACCTAGCAGTTGATAGCCTTGAGAGGCGATCGCACGGTTATACGTAATGTCGATCCGACCGCTATTAAACGCTCTGGCACCGTCACCCCAGACAATCAAGCGTGGTAACTGGTTAAGTGTGAGGATCTGACGCAAAAGTAAGTCAACTAACTGCGCCGTAGCGCCATTGATCCCAACGTTAAAAATACGTAGTTTTGAATAGCCTCGGCTGCTGAGGGTCTGTTGCAGGACGATCGGGTCAATACCCTGTAACGCTCGTGAACTGCCAACAATGAGGATATCTGGCGGTCCTGCTTGCGCCACAAAACGAAGATAACGCTGTAGCTGCCGATCAAATTGCTCACTATTAAAGCTAAGGGTAGCGGCAGTCAGCGGGCGCGGTATCGCTGTGGCATTGAAATCAGGTAGCGTGTTTCTCGCTATAGATTGAGCTGGGTGGCAATGCTCCCGATCAGGTGCTGCGATCGCGATCTCGGTTGCGATCGCAGCACAAACACTGCTTGACAGCGGCAGGTATAGAAGCAGGAACGGTAATTTCTTGAGCCATCCCATACACAATCATGGGAAAAACAACTAATGACGAAAGAGTAGCATAGCCAATCCAGTCGTTCGCAATCTTGGGTGCAAAAAATTGACCACCCCGCGAGACGAGATGGTCAACAGCTTTAAAAATTGCAGATGAAGCCCCAGAGTAGACCGCAAAACTGTTTCGGTCGCTCACAATTTATGGGTTAGCGGGAGCGGTTTGCGGTGAAACGTCAGAAGGGGCAGATGTTGGCGCTACTGAGGGTGCTACTGGCGGCGCTACGCTAGGCGCAGGCTCAGGAACCACAATATTTACATTTGGTGGCGCAGGGTTCGGCACTGTGACGTTCACATCGGGAGCGACATTGGGAACGGTAGACGGTGACGCGGGTACGGTTGTTTTCTCTCGTTCAATGATGCGCGTTTGCACAGGTGTAGGGCGTTGTGTCAGGAAGTACGTACCGAAACCTAATGCAGCAAGCCCTAACATCAAAACGCCGAGCATCAAGCCTGTAGCAGCACTATCGTTTTCACGAATGGCGCGGTTTTGCTCTCGCATCGTGATGTTCTGCTCACGAATTGCCTGGTTGTCTTGTGCAACATCACGGCTGGCTTTAACGCGGTTGGGATCTACGGGATCAGGATTAAAGTTTGACATTTTCTTTCGTTGAACTCATCTTAAAAGGACATTTTTAGCGTGAACAAAACTTGTTAAAGACTCAGGAAAACGAAGTCTAACGGTCAATCGGCACCCAACTTTTTGTTCACTTTCCATTAGCTTTAACCAAATTAGTCTTTTGCTGAAGCAAAGCCACTCTACCTGGAGAAGTGAGCTATACGAGCCAAAAGGATGACTTTGAGCAGAAGGTTGTGAATCTCTGTCTGTGGCAACGATCGCTCCACCAGAGCGTGTCTAGTGCTACAGCGATCGCACTGTAGCTACGCAAAAATTCTGTCAGTGCTTCGCCAGCGGTTTCAACAAGCTCTGCCCTCAGCACTTGCTTACAAACTTCTTAGTTGTGCCCATCTGCCATTAGCTCCCCATGCTTGTCACGCAACAGCCTATTCTCAAGTGTTTTTGGTATCCTGTTATGCCTATCGCCCAGCTAGTAGCGGGTCCACAGCCGTTTCAACTCTTAGGTGAAAACCTGGCAGTGTGGTTGGATCACGCTGGAAACCCAGCGGCTGTGCGCGATCGCTGCTGTCACCGTTCTGCAAAGTTATCCAAGGGTGCAGTGGTTGATGGTGCCATTCGCTGCCCGTATCACGGCTGGTCTTTCAGTGCAGAAGGAATCTGCATTAACGTACCGCAGCTTACCAATGGAGCGATTCCCAAAGCGTATCGAGTCAATGCGTATCGCTGTCAGGAACGCTACGGGTACGTGTGGGTTTGCCTGGGTGAGCCGCTTACGGACATTCCTGACCTGCCGGAAGCAGCCGATCCTCAGTTCCGCCAGATTCCCGAATTCTACGAAACGTGGCACTGTGCGGGACTGCGCCTGATGGAAAACTCGTTCGATAATGCCCATCCGCACTTCGTTCACGCCAAGACGTTCGGCGTAGAGCAGGAACCCGTTCCACCACAGCCTGATGACTTTGAAGAAACCAAGTTTGGGCTGCGAATGCGCTATGTGCTGCCTGTGTTCAACAGTGAGGTACAAAAGCAAAACTTGCAGATGGAAACAGGCAGAACCGTGCGAATTAGCGAAGGCACCTGGTTTATGCCGTTTATCCGCACGCTTAAGATTACTTATCCTAATGGTTTAGTGCATCTGATTTTTACGGCTGCGACACCAATCGACGATCGCTCCTCCCAAATCGTCCAATTCTGCTTACGAAACGATACCGAAGAGGTTGTAACGGCTGAGAGTATAGTGGCATTCGATCGTGCCGTCACCCTTGAAGATCGCGTCATTTTAGAAGGCACGGACTACGACGTACCTTTGAGCATCAGCGTAGAACAGCACATGGCAACAGATAAACCAGGAATTGTCATGCGACGGAAACTGGCGGCTTTGCTTAAAGAGCGTCAGGAGTTGGGCAAAGGCTAAAGGCTAAAGGCTAAAGGCTAAAGGCTAAAACTCAAAACTTCTCCCTCTACCTCTTAACAACCTGTTTTGGTGAGAAAACACAGAAGACATTTGCCGATTTTGGTAGATAAAACTATAATTAAGGAGTTGATTGCACGCTCACTGGTTGCTGCTGTGTTTACAAGTACTCTTCTTCCTCCCAAGACTGAACTGCCGAGCGATTTGTTTGGAGCGATCGCGGATCTGAAGCGGGAACTCAACGCTGTCATCCTGGCGCACTACTATCAAGATGCTGATATTCAAGACATTGCCGACTATCTGGGTGATTCACTTGGCTTGTCGCAAGAGGCAGCGAAAACTGATGCTGATGTGATTGTCTTTGCTGGAGTGCATTTCATGGCAGAAACAGCAAAAATTCTCAACCCAAACAAGCTGGTGCTGCTGCCGGATTTAGATGCAGGCTGTTCTCTGGCAGATAGCTGCCCGCCCGATGCGTTTGCTGCGTTCAAAGCAAAACACCCCGATCATTTGGTAATTTCTTACATAAACTGCACGGCTGACATCAAAGCGATGAGCGATATCATTTGCACCAGCGCGAATGCAGTCAAGCTCGTGAATCAAATTCCTGCCGATCGACCAATTATCTTCGCACCCGATCGCAACCTGGGCAAGTATGTGATGGCACAAACCGGACGTGACATGGTGCTGTGGCAGGGAAGCTGCATGGTGCATGAAACCTTTTCGGAAAAAAAGATGGTGCAGTTACAGATTCAGCATCCACAAGCGGAGACGATCGCTCATCCCGAATGCGAACCTGCTGTCTTGCGACATGCCAGCTACATCGGCTCTACAACTGCTCTACTCAACTACATTCAGCAAAGTTCCAGCCAACGCTTCATTGTGGCAACGGAAGCTGGCATCATTCACCAAATGGCAAAAGTGGCTCCTCACAAGCAGTTTATTCCCGCTCCTCCGCTGAATAACTGCGCCTGTAACGAGTGCCCACACATGCGCTTGAATACATTAGAAAAACTCTATCTCTGCATGAAGCACCGGACACCCGAAATCACGCTACCCGAAGCAACCCAACAGGCAGCACTCAAGCCCATTCAACGGATGCTAGAAATGAGCGCTAGATAGTACAGGAACCAAACCCTCGGAGTTTAAGCGACTGCCTTGGTGACCCGCTTGATGCTGATTAAAACCTCCGAGGTTTGCGTCAGTTCTGACTTGTTTAGAACTGACGTACAAGGGGTTTAGATCCCCGACTTCTGATGGAAGCTTAGCCATCAAAGCCCGCGCTCTTGTAGAAGTCGGGGATCTTGGCGTAAGTCCACTTGTTAATAGCTATCATCACCGGGAACACGATCGCTTGCTGACTCAACACCAGGTTGCGCTAGAGAAGCATTGCGAATTGCAAGCCACTGGCGAAACAGCTCAAATCCCTTCAAATCGCTGACTTGATAGTTCCGGACAGCGCGATCGAGTTCCTGGGCTGTCTTAAAGATTGGAACCGTACCTTGAAGTTCTTGCATGAGTTGCCTCTACTTAAGGATATTTGGATGTGTTTGCACATACCTGTATTATTCCGTAGAAATTCGACGCATATATAAAGATAATAAAAAGTATCTTAAGCTACCATTTTGCCTTGATGAATTAAACCAGAGGCAGCAAGAGCGCAAATTCTGTCCCAGTGGCAAAATCCTGCTCGGTCAGTGCATCTGAAAGCAGACTGCGCGACAGGATATCAGTAGCCTTCGGCGACGTTTCGGAGGCTGCATGGTGCGATCGCAGCTTAAATTCACCCCCATGCTTGGCTGTAATAATCTGGTAGCTCACAGCCAAGCTGGTTTCTTTCTCTGCCCGCTTTTTCACCGAAAACGACTCCAAAATGCGCGCTAAATCTTCAGATGCTAAACCAGGACCGTTATCCGCAATGCAAATTGCCACCCAGCGAGAGGGTTTACCACCCACGATCGTCGTGCGAATTTCGGTCGTGATGACGATCGTCGGCTCAGCAATGGAAGACATCAGGTGCTGTCTAGCATTGAAGTCTTGCTCTAGCTGCCGACTCACGGCTTGATCGATCAAGGCATCTACAGCATGGCTCAAAATATTCATGAAAACCTGGTGGAGCTGCCCCGCAAAGCACAGCACCGGTGGTAGGTGTCCGTAGTGCTTCACCACCCGAATTTCGCTGGTGAGGCGACTTTTGAGCAACAGCAAAATGCCATCGATCAATTCATGTAAGTTGGCTGGCTTCGGATAAACCTCATCAATGTGGCAGAAGTTTTGCAGGCTGCTAGCTAACTTCGAGAGACGCTCTGCGCCTGTACGAATACTGTCGATCGTGCAGGGTAAATCCTGCTGAAGATAATCGATTTCCAGCTCCTCTCGCAGTCGCGCAAGTTCGTGAGGAAGACTCCCTGAATGCGCTTCGTAAGCGCCTAACAGTTGTAGAAGACTGTCACTATAGGCAGAAACGTGACTCAGATTTCCCCAAATAAAGCTCACTGGATCGAGAATCTCGTGGGCGATGCCGTCTACCAAGCGCCCCAGACTTGCCATCTTGTCGGTTTGGATCAGTTGTGCCTGAGTGCGTTCGTACCGTACCTGGGTCTCAATGCCGCGAATCTGCCAATAGGCAATATTAAGGGTGTGAATGTCCAGCAGATGATAGGTCTGGGGAGCCACTTGAACCACGATCGGTTCACCTTGTAATTCAGGCGATCGTCGTAATGCCTGCTGTGCTGCCACCACGATCGGCGTTGTCCCTGCTAGCACCAGCAAATCACTGCGCGCGTAGCTATACAACACCTGCAACGATTCCTTCAGAAAAAACTCCGTCCCATGTGGACGAATCAAATGCTCCAGCAAGCGACGGCGAGACAGCATTCCTACAAATTGCCCCTGCTCCACCAGCACTGCCCCTGGCAACAACGGGTGACGCTCAAAGACCTGTGCCAACTCCGCGCCCAGACAGGTCAGATCAACCTGAAAGCTGTAGCACTGCAACTCCTGAAGGGTTGCCTCCAAATGCAGCGCCTGCACACCCTCCAGCAGCGTTGGCGGCAAGAGGCGTTGGTAAGACTCGCTCGGCATAGGGTGACCGATCACTTTCAGAACTCCGATCGCAGTGGACAGCAACTGACAGAACGATTTGTATCATTGAAGTCCACTCAGTCTGCCCAAAGGAGAGAAGACGTTAACTTTGTCGGGGAAAAGTGAGGGGGGAGGAGTGAAGGGGGAGGAGAAGCAGGGGAGGCAGGGGAGGCAAGGGAGGCAGGGGAGGCAGGGGAATAAATTGAATTTAAGCTTCTGACTTTTTTGTTTTGAGTTTTCTCTACTCCCTACTCCCTACTCCCCACTCCCCACTCCCGTTCGGCTGAGCGCTCACGTCGAAGCCCACTCCCTACTCCCGCACCGCTCCTCGCACTCGTTCGGATACCCGTACAGAGCAAAAAGTTGCAATTGTATCTAACCTTCGGTAGATTAGCACTCAGGGGTCGAGAGTGCTAACTCCTCCCTGAGTGCTAACGCACCTGAATATTTTTGTTCAGCTTAACCTGCTAGTTTGGAGAATTTTGTATGGCAGCCGTAACTCTAAGCGTCTCTACTGTTAAACCGCTGGGTGATCGTGTTTTTGTGAAAGTAAGTGCTTCTGAGGAGAAGACTGCTGGCGGTATTCTTTTGCCAGATGCTGCGAAAGAAAAGCCTCAGATTGGCGAAATCGTTGCCGTTGGTCCTGGAAAGCGAAGTGACGATGGTGCTCGTCAGGAGCCAGAAGTAAAGATTGGCGATAAGGTACTTTATTCCAAGTACGCAGGCACCGACATCAAGCTCGGCACGGAAGAATACGTCCTGCTGTCTGAGAAAGACATTCTGGCGATCGTTGCATAGTTGTTAGTTTTTAGTTTTTTGTTGTTAGGTAAAGCCAGCAGCAGTTGCCTACTAGCCCCTAACAATGAATCGCTAACAACCAGGCACTTCATCATTTCAACCCTAACAACCAACCACTAACAACCAAAAACCAACAACCAATATGGCTAAGCGCATCATTTACAACGAAAATGCTCGTCGTGCTCTCGAAAGGGGCATGGATATCCTGGCTGAGGCAGTGGCTGTCACCCTCGGTCCTAAAGGTCGGAACGTCGTACTAGAGAAGAAGTTCGGTGCGCCTCAGATTGTCAACGACGGCGTGACGATCGCCAAAGAAATCGAACTCGAAGACAACGTTGAAAACACAGGCGTAGCGCTGATTCGTCAGGCAGCTTCCAAGACAAACGATGCAGCGGGTGATGGCACCACAACAGCAACCGTGCTGGCGCACGCGATCGTTAAAGAAGGTCTGCGGAACGTGGCAGCAGGTGCCAATGCGATCTCACTTAAGCGTGGCATCGACAAAGCAACCACTTTCCTGGTCGACAAGATTGCGGAACACGCTCGTCCTGTGGAAGATTCTAAGTCGATCGCGCAGGTTGGCTCCATCTCGGCTGGTAACGACGATGAAGTCGGTCAGATGATTGCCAATGCAATGGACAAAGTGGGCAAGGAAGGCGTGATTTCGCTTGAAGAAGGCAAATCCATGACAACCGAGTTAGAAATCACGGAAGGGATGCGCTTCGACAAAGGCTACATCTCGCCTTACTTCGCTACCGATACCGAGCGCATGGAAGCGGTCATGGATGAACCTTTTATCCTGATCACCGACAAAAAAATTACCCTGGTGCAAGACCTGGTGCCGATTTTGGAGCAAGTGGCTCGTTCCGGTCGTCCCCTCGTCATCATCGCTGAAGACATTGAGAAAGAAGCACTGGCAACCCTCGTGGTTAACCGTTTGCGCGGTGTGCTGAACGTTGCAGCCGTCAAGGCTCCTGGCTTTGGCGATCGTCGTAAGGCAATGCTGGAAGACATTGCTGTGCTCACTGGTGGTCAAATGATCACTGAAGATGCAGGTCTAAAGCTAGATACCACTAAGCTAGAATCGTTAGGCAAAGCGCGTCGCATTACCCTCACCAAGGACAACACGACGATCGTCGCTGAAGGCAACGAAAAAGCAGTCAAGACTCGCGTCGAGCAAATCCGTCGTCAAATCGAGGAAACTGAATCCTCCTATGACAAGGAAAAACTGCAAGAGCGCTTGGCGAAACTGGCGGGTGGTGTTGCCGTCATCAAAGTCGGTGCAGCAACCGAAACCGAAATGAAAGATCGCAAGCTGCGTTTGGAAGATGCCATCAACGCAACCAAAGCGGCGGTTGAAGAAGGTATCGTTCCCGGTGGTGGCACAACCCTGGCTCACCTCTCCCCTGAACTGGAAACCTGGGCAAATGCTAATCTCAAGGGCGAAGAGCTGATTGGTGCAGCGATCGTCGCTCGTGCCCTGGCTGCTCCCCTGAAGCGCATTGCTGAGAATGCGGGTCAAAACGGTGCGGTCATTGCAGAACGCGTCAAAGAGAAAGACTTCAACGTGGGCTACAACGCAGCGACGAATGAATTCGTTGACTTGTTTGAAGCAGGTATCGTTGATCCCGCAAAGGTGACCCGATCGGCACTGCAAAACGCAGCCTCGATCGCGGGCATGGTGCTGACGACCGAATGCATCGTGGTTGACAAGCCTGAACCCAAAGATGGCGCTCCTGCTGGTGGCGCTGGCGGCATGGGTGGCGGCGACTACGACTACTAAATTGGGGTGTAGGGTTTGGGGTGTCGGGTGTCGGCATTCCAAACCCTACAATTTACAGCAAGGGGCGATCGCTTTTTCGAGGGCGATCGCCCCTTTCTCTGCTTTTCACAGAATGAGTATGACGTTATGCTTGACGTAGTGATGTCACTCGTCCCTGATTCCTATAGAAGCATCTCTCAACCACAATTAGCTAAAATATGAATATCTTTAGACCTGGTAAGCATTGAAGCTGTGGTAGCTCAACTTATATTCAATAAGCGAAGTAACTGGAATGGGTGGTAAGCCAATACCTAATCCTTCCATCCTTGATGGATGTCAGGTTGTTGGAATAGAAGGAGGAAGGAAAGTCTTTAAAGACTTTCAGACAGAGCGATACTATACCTGGGACTCACTTCATGGAGAAGTAGAAGTTTTTAACAAAAGAGGCAAACATCTTGGTGTTGTCTGCCCAATCACAGGTGAAGTTATTAAGCCCGCTGTTAAAGGACGTACAATCAGCAAGCAAAACTAAGTTGTTATGAACATATCATTTATTGACGTATGTATTAGTGGTGATGCCTTTCTAGACGAAGTAGATGATTATGTCGATGCTTGGCACGATGATAATACTTCAGAAGATGTTGAGTTGTATGAATACTTAGGAATGACTTGGCAAGAATACTCTCTGTGGGTTACCAACCCTAACATTCTTGGATCAATAGTCAATGCAAGGAAAAAAGGCTTGAGTTTAGAAAGTGCTCCGGTTCACGAGATTCATGCATTAGCTGCGAGAGCTTCTAGTAAAGAAGAGGCTCAACGTGTAATGAGTTGGCTAAAGAGAATTGGAAAACTGGATGAAGCCTGAAGAGAAGTTTGCAAGCAAACTTTTAGAACGACATAATCTTATTCCTCCGTACAATCTTGAAGAGTTAGTCTCATTGTACGCGGAAGTGGGTTTTCTAGATTTTCCTCTTGAAGCTGACGGTATAAGTCTAGGCTTGAAGCAGTCTAATAAGCCTAGAATTTATATCAACTCTTTACGCCCTGAAGTTAGACAGCGATTTACACTAGCACACGAGTTAGGTCATGTTATCATCCCTTGGCACATTGGAAATATAGTTTCTCATACTGAGGTTAAAGGGAATGAAGAGGAGACTGATTCTGACTCTCAGATTAATAGAAATGGAGATTACGAGTACAGGCAAATTGAAGGTGAAGCCAATCGATTTGCCGCAGAGCTTCTAATTCCAACTTCATGGTTAGGTGAAATTCTTAAGAACGTAAATATTTTTAATTTTGAGGAAGTATTACTAGAGGTAATGCAACAGAGTGCAACATCAAAGGATACTACTTTAATAAAAGTATTTAATGCTTTGCCTCCAGGTTATGTATGTGCTGAGATTGACGGCGGCAAAATGGTTGTTAATAGTTTTATGTCTCCAAGTACACAAGTATATAAATTGAGCTTAGAAACTGATTGCACTTCCGAACCATATTTAATATATAAAGAGAAAATAACTTTTAATTTAGGTAGTAAAAACTATATTCTATGGAATTTTGAAAACTCTATTGAACTGCCAGATGAATTAGGTAATGAATTATGGCGAGAAATTCTAAATACTATTCTTGAAGATACGGGTTTGCAAAGTAAACGACAAAATATTAATGCTATATTGCCATCACTCTTCCAGTCGATTAAAGAAAAATCAGATTCAGAGATTTTTTCTAGTATTGTTCATAGATATTCTGAAAGAGAAGACTTGAAAGATTTTATTCAACATCCTTTATCTGAACAGTATATTGTCAAGAGATTAAAGGAGCTAAGACTGAAATATCCTAGATATCTACCTAGTTCAAGGGGTTGATACCCCGTCATAGCTCGTCACGCTTCTCTGAACTCCACAGAAGCACGACAAGACTTTATGTTGCCAGACAAGGTGATGCTTGGCGTAAAATACTTCTATGTCGAAGCTGACAAGCAACTGCTTAGAACAGAGATCTTAGAGATGCGATTAGATGTCTGAGCCAAAACGCTATGCTGTAGTACCTGAATCGATCGAGGCATATCGTAGTCGAGGGTTGTTTCACTGTGAGGAACTACAGCGAGAAACGAATCCTCCCATTAAAAGCTCTTCTACTGGTCACTCTCTAGCGGTATCCTTGCGGTGAAGGTTGTCCAACCATCTGCACTGGACGCTTCGATCGTGCCTTGAAGCTGTTCAATCAGCTTTTTGACAAGTGCCAAACCTAACCCCGTGCCCCGATGCTGCCAGGGGTTGTTGCTAGGAACCCGATAAAATTTGTCGAACACTCGTTCCAGTTGCTCAGCAGAAATCTCGACTCCAGAGTTACTGACGCTAATCTCAACGTGCGATCGTGCAAGGGTTAACGATTGCTCAAGCGGCTGCACCGACAGAATGATAGTTTCATCAGCAGGAGTGTATTTACAGGCGTTTTGCAGCAACTCGTTGAGAATGCGTTCTAGATAGGCATAGTCAGTCGTCAATGCGGGTAAAGGCGTTGTCATGCGGGTTTCTAAACGCTGACGCTGACTGCGTACCCGATCGGCAAAGGGGATCACCAGTCGAGTGAGCCAAGGCTGAAGATCTAACGTAGTGCGATTGAGCGGTTCGGTTTGTCGTTCAAGGCGAGAGAGATCGAGCAAGTCGTCGATCAACATCGTCTCGCGCTGGCATTCGTCGCGTAAGACCTGGAAATAGCGGGCTACCCGTTGAAACGACGCTGGCTGCAAAACTAAAGAGGAGGGTTCAGTAGCATCTCGCGATCGCCCATCTTCCGTCTGCAACAGCACCACTTCTAGCATTTGAATCGCCATGCGGATGCTCGCCATCGGTGTTCGTAGTTCGTGAGAAACAGTGCTCACAAAATCGTCTTTGAGTCGATTGAGCTGTTCTAACTCAGCCACTTGTGCCTGTACAGACTGATAAAGCTGCGATTGACGGAGGGCGATCGCGCATTGATTGGCAACTTGCTGTACCAAGCGAACTTCCTGATCCGAAAAAATGTAATCGGCGTGGTTGACCAGTCGCAAATCTCCTAGCACCCCCTGATCGTCCACGATCGGACATGCCAAACGCACGACGCGCGGCTGCATGGGACGAGCATCCAAACTACAGTACTGAAAATGCTGACCGTCTAGTAGTTGCTGGTAGACCTCTGGAAACACTGCCATTGGAATCAGATTACCCTGTACCAGCGCTAAGGCAGTTGTGTATTCATAGCGCACGTTGACCGTTTGCTGAGGCAGATCATATACGGCTACGCTGCACGCGCTCACGTCAAGCGTCACGGCAAGTTCTTCTACAACCGCTCGTAAAATTTGGTCTTCATCTAAGCTGTCACGCACACGATCGGCAATCCGCTTCAACGTTGCTTCAAAGCTAAACGCCTGCTGCAAGAGAATGGTACGTTCCTGCACCTGCTCTTCCAGGCGGGCGTTGAGCTGCTGTACTTGCTGATAAAGCTGAGACTGCTGAATGGCGATCGCCAATTGATCCCCAATGGCGCGAGTCAGATCAATTTGCCAGTCTTGCCAGACAAAGGGTTCTGGTCCTCGAATCAAAATAATGTTGCCCCATACAGAGCTACCCACCTGCAAGGGCACAGCCAGCCATGCTCCCGGAAACGTTTGCGCCAAAATCTGCGTCATTTCGTGGGGTACGGTACTGGCATCATCCAATCGCACAATTTCCAACCGCTTGAGCTGTGCGGTAATGGGATTACCTTCGTCAGGAATTTCTAACCCGACGACATCTAAGCCTACAGGAGCCACATCCGGGCTTTGGCGATAGCTTGCCTGATGCACCCAAACACCTTGCTCTGGCACATATTGCAGAATGTTTGCCTGCTCAACCTGTAGCAAGCTGCCCATCTCCAAAACAGCCGTGCGAAAAATGGTGTTTAAATCCAACGAGTTGCGGATTGCCTGAATCACTTGATTGAGCGCTTGCTCTCTTTGAGCCTGCTGCTGTGTTTGCTGATAAAGCTGACTTTGATGAATGGCGATCGCCGCCTGAGCCGAAAGATTTTTGAGTAACTCGATCTCCGAATCGTGCCACCGTCGAGGCGTAGCGCATTGTTGCACGGCTAATAGCCCCCACAGGTGAGATCCTTGCCTCTGTGCATAAGGCTGATGGGTTTGGGACGATGGTACCAAGACTGGAATCACTAAATTTGCTCTCACCTGAAATTGCGTCAGCAGATCCACATAGCACTGAGCCAGCCCAGCATTGAGAACATCGGCGGTACTGCTGACCTTGCCATCCATATAAGGCAACAAGCAGTCTGCCATCACAAGACAAGGGTCAAAAAGCCGCTGACCCAGCATCGGTGTCCAACGATCGCTCACCGATTCAACGATGACAAAGCCGCTCCAATCTGGCTCGAAGCGGTACATAATCACGCGATCGGTCTGGAGCAGTTGGCGTACCTCTGTCACGGTTGTGTTGAGAATCTCATCCAGGTTGAGCGACTGACGGACGCGTTGGGCGATCGCCACTAGCAAACGCTCTCGTTCTGCCTGCTGCCGTAAGATGGTTTCTGCCTGCTTGTACTCAGTAATATCCCGACTCACACACAGCAAGAACTCAACGCTGCCGTCCTGAGCAAACTCTGGCACCACCCGCGACTGATAAGACTTAAGGCTATCTGATTCATATCGTTGAAACTCAATGATTTGCTCTTGTCCGCTGGTGAGCACTGTTTGTAATGTCTCATTCCACAGAGCAAGCAGATCGGTTGACATGCCCAGTTCTGCGTTGGTGCGCCCAATGAACGCCTGCGGAGGAATGCCAGTTGCCGCTTCGGCTGCCGGATTGACATAAACATGGCGAAACTCTCGATCGAACCGCACCACAATATCGGGAGAATTCTCCGCCAGTGCTCTGAACTCTTCCTGGCGATGATGTAGCAATGCTTCCGCCTGCCGACGCTCTGTCACATCCTGAAAAATCAGAACACCGCCCGTAATTTCACCCTTATCGTTTCTAATCGGTGCTGCTGTATCGCCAATAGCCCGCTCCAGTCCACTTTTGGTTTGAAGTACACAGTAATTAGAGAGACTGACGCTGACCCCCTGTCGCATGGCTTGTAAAAGCGGGTTTTCGATCGCTTCTCGCGTTTCAGAGTGGATTAAGCGCAGAATCAAATCGGCAGAGATCCCAAGTGCGTCTGTTTGCTGCCAACCCGTAAGGTCTTCGGCAACCGCATTCATAAAAGTAACGTAACCATTGCGATCAGTCGCGATCGTGCCATCACCAATACTCGCCAATGTGGTTGTCAGCCATTGTTCAGCTTGTTCTAGCTGCTGCTCTAACTGATAACGACGCAGCGCAATATTGATTGTGGTGTAAAGTCCAATCTGGTTGAAGGGCTTGACGAGGTAGCCAAACGGTTCTGTCGCCACTGCACGCTGAAGCGTCTGGTCTTCAGCATTAGCCGTAATGTAGATAATGGGAACGCCCAACTGCTCATGGATTTGGGTTGCAGCCGCAATGCCATCAAGCCCGCCCTCAAGCGAAATATCCATCAAAACCAGATCGGGCTGCGTCTCTACCGCGACTCGGATCGCTTCTGCTCCTGATGCTACACTCGCCACGACAGTATGTTCAGAAGGCTCCAAAAACTCCTGAATCATTAAAGCAGAAACAATCTCATCTTCAACAACTAAAATTCTTGCCATAGAAAAATCGGTTATTTCCGGCAAACGGAGCAAAGCGAAACCATACTATTCTCGTCTTGCCCGTAACAAAATTGGATCAGGAGAAATGAGGATCTTTAAACAAAGACGACTATCAGGCTACGTTACTGCCCAAGTAACAACAGGAAGATTACGCAGCGATCGTTCAGTCTGCACCCTACCGCATTTATAGAAAAGCGAAATAAATGTAGAAGCTACCACGCAAACCGCTAATGTAGCAGATTGAACCGATCGGATCTAGAGAAACGTGACTTTGCTACAGTTAATCTGCTTCAATGAGACACGTTGGCACGAGATGAGCCATCACTATCTAGCAGGCAGCCTAAGATGCCTTTAATCGTTGCAAGTGTGTTGGTTTCATAGCGACCCGCTGTATAGCTAAGAAATAAAGTAGTGTAACTCTTGTTACTTACCTGTACAGCCAAGCACCAAGCGACCATTGGCGATGAGAGCAAATACTCAGTTTTTTTGGAATTGATAGCGATCCTGAATGAATCGTGAGCAGCAATCTAGCTGTCGGTTCTTAGCAGTCAGCGGTCAGCGGTTAGAGAAAAGCTGGTGTCTGCCGCTGACCGCTCAAGGATTAAGTGCCGCTCACAATTGATTTGGGACTGTTATACGCAGGATTAAATCTAGGAACAAGGTGCTTAAGTCACCTATTCGATGCAAGCTAATACTGAAGAGCGCTCAACAGTCTCTCTCATTCCAGCCAGTAGCCCAAGGAATTAAGACTGGGAACTATTTAGCTAGCTAGCTTCAGTCCATCCCTTGGAACGATTTCAATATTAGACTTAACTTGTCTGGGCATTCCCACAACAGTTCCATGCATATGTCGGTTAAATTCATCAAAGTCGACAAACGTTTTGAATACTTGATCTAATCCAGTCAGCTCAAATAACATTCTTATTTGTTGGCTCATAGAGCAAAGGAATAGCTGACGATCGGAAGCGCGTACTAATTGCAGAATCTTTACTACCGCAATAAAGCTAGAGCTACTCATTGATGAAACGTTACCAAGGTCTATTAAGATGAATGCTGCATCTGAATCAATAGCGGTCTTAACTTCTACTTGAAAAAGATTAATAGCAGCGGTAGTCAGAAGGTTAGAGGGCTTAATGATCTGGGTTGCAAAGCTCATAAACAACAGTCCGTATAAGTATTGAACGTTTCGACCTTGCTAATTTTTAGTGCCTTAGTCTATGACGCAGTAGGCGCTATAAAGTTTCCGATCTCTGTACAATGATCAACTCTCTAAATTGATGGTGTGGCAGTTGAACGCTTGAAAACTGTGTCTAAAGGCTATAGTATTCTGGCGCTTGATACATCTCTCCAGAGAAGGAATCAGTACCTATTGGCAGAGGTCACTACGCCAAACGTACACTTACGACGTAAAACTATATTGGTTGACACCAGAATGAAAGCCATCATTAACCCAAGGGTTTGCTAACCCTGGACGATGACAGCTTGCCTAGCCGTAACTTAATCAAAGTTTACTCTAACACTACGATCGAAAATGTATTGCAGGTATCAATGCGATCGTGTACAAACTTGGCTGCTAGTCACATCAGACCGTTCTACTCTCGTTAGCTAGAAGGCATGTTAGAGAGCAATCAACGCACTTAAGTGTACGCAGAGAAATGATGCTACCGTTTGAACCTGATCAATTTCTACCAAACTACCAGGCTGTAGTCCGGATACTGTAGTCCGGATACTATAGATGAACGCTAAGCTCGACTTTGTCCATTGTGAAGGGGAGGAAAGGTAGCAAAATCAGGAAAGTGTTATTCGATTTCTCCTGATGCACTTGCTACCAAAAGAGTTAATGCCCTGGGTTCTGGTCTTTGCCCCGT